>Ga0272443_10000146_pt1 | contig 134884 bp, 110 predicted proteins | sample SSMAcet12_FD_193581 | JGI IMG/M metagenome (GOLD analysis project Ga0272443, IMG submission 193581) | Marine sediment archaeal communities from Little Sippewissett salt marsh, Falmouth, MA, United States - SSM-Acet-12 | ecosystem: Environmental > Aquatic > Marine > Wetlands > Sediment ... | reverse complement strand
CCAAAGGTTCGCTTAAGGGCAGATAGCTTTCTCCCGAAGTCCCCATAAGGATCATGAACCAGCAGATGAACGTGGTTTGGCATGACCACAAAAGCCCAAAGCTGGACTAAGGACTCCGTACGCCAACGATCCAGCTGCTTAATAAAGTTGCGTGCAATATCATGGTGGGCAAAGAGATGTTTGCGCTGAAAGCAACCAAAGGTGAGGTAGTGAGCATGGGAGTTATCTTCATAACGTTTAGTCATGAAGGAAGGTAGGACGAAACACAAATACAAGCCAGATGAGACCCGGGATTTTATCCCGGGCCACCCAAACCGACCGAAACAAAAGCCATATGAGACCCGGGATTTTATCCCGGGCCACCCGACGCGTAGAAGCAGATTAATCTCTTACCCGTGCTGACGGAATCGAGGCTGGGTGGCCTCGTTGGCTTATCCAACGAGGTTTACTTTTTTTACGAAAGCGATCACGCAGTTGACACTCAACAATGGGTAAACGCTTAAAAAAAACATAAATAGGCCTCGTTTGTGAACAAACGAGGCCACCCTCCATGAAGGAAGTAAAAGCGGTTTAGAAGGAAAGGCTATTTGAGACCCGGAATTGATAGGCCAAAGGCGGACAAGCTTCCCGGGCCACCCAAACCGACCGAAACAAAAGCCATATGAGACCCGGGATTTTATCCCGGGCCACCCGACGTTAGGATTGTGTTAGAAAGCTAGAATTGAAACTCCGTAAGAAGTAGTAAAAAGCCGCGTAGAAGCAGATTAATCTCTTACCCGTGCTGACGGAATCGAGAGGCCATGCCGGTGGCAAATCCGAGCATCATCAATGTTGTGATCATGCTCGATCCGCCGAAAGAGAATAGAGGAAGGGGAAGTCCCGTGACAGGCATAATCCCTGTCGTCATTCCAACATTTACAATCACCTGAAAGGCGAGGATCGAGGCGAAACCGACGATGACAAGGCTCGAGAAGGGGTTGGAGGCCTTGCGGGAAATCCAGATCAGCCGGATGATCAGCATCCAGAAAAGCATAAGCAGCACAGCCGCACCAAAGAATCCCCACTCCTCACCGACCACACTGAAGATGAAGTCGGTGTGCTGAGCGGGTAGGAATCCGCCCTGAGTCTGGCTCCCCTGAAGGAACCCCTTTCCCCAGAACCTCCCCGATCCGATCGCCACTTTCGACTGGATCAACTGGTACCCAGCCCCGAGCGGGTCCGCCTCCGGATTCAGGAACGCGGTCAGGCGTTGTCGCTGATAAGCCTTCATATGACTGACGATTTTCGGGGTCAGAGCGCCAATAATGCCCACCGTAGTTCCCCAGATCAGTCCCAGCTGAAGCCGGATTCCGGCGAAATAGGCGAAGAGGATCAGCAGGCCGATGACAACAACGAGCGAGTAGGGGTTGATACTGGCGATCATCACCGCGAGCGGACTGATGACCAGCACCATGGCGATCAACGGCATCCCGCCCCAAAACGCCACCATACCCGCCGCAAAGGGAACAACAACGCTTGTCCCAAGGTCCGGTTCGATAGCGATAAGCACAAAAGGGAGTCCGGCGATAAGGCCCAAGGTGAGAACGTGTTTCAGTTCGTGAATATCGTTTCGCCGGTCAGCGATAAACCTCGCCACGGCTATCACGGTCGCCATCTTCGCGACTTCACTCGGCTGCATATGGAACGCGCCGAGGCTTAGCCAACGACCTGTTGGACCGCTGCCGACGAAAAGGACGAGCACGAGCAGAAGCATAGAGAGAGTGTAGAAAATGTAAGCAAAGGCCATTGTGTAACGATCGGGGATCAGTGCCGCACCGATGAAAAGGAGGACGCCGGTGATCACATAGAGCGTCTGGCGCTGGAAGATGTTGTCCTCCATCGAGAGCGACGCACTGTACTGGACGACCATGCCGAAGCCCAGCAGCAGGAGCGTCAGGACGGGTAGAATCCACTCAAAGTCTCTTCGTCCCACTCTCATTCGATCGGTCCTTCCGGCTGACCCTGTTGGCGTTGACGCTGCAACATCCGCCAACGGTACCGCTGCCACGTCAACTCGTCGAAGCCAAGGCGTTTACGGATCAACTTGAACGCAACCGGAGCCGCAGCCGTGGAGCCGTGCTTTCCATGTTCGATCACAACGGCCACCGCGATCTCCGGGTCATCAAACGGCGCGAAAGCGATAAACAGGGCGTGGTCCGGACCCTGCGGATTCTGGGCAGTGCCCGTTTTGCCCGCCACCTGAAGACGCGGATCTTTTAACCAGTGCGCCGTACCAAGCGGTTTTTCCACCACTTCCAGCATGTCGTGACGGACAAGCTCAATGATATCCGGGCTGAACCCGGTCTCATGGCGTTCCGCGACGGGTGGAATCTGCTCGGAGCCGTCCGGGCGCTGAATCCGCTTGACGAGGTGAGGCGTTATCCACCAGCCACCATTCGCCAGCGCCGAGGTGAAGACAGCAGCCTGGAGGGGCGTGATCAACACATCACCCTGTCCGATGGCGACGTTAAAGAGGTGTCCGCTCGTCCAGCGGCCCTCACCATATCGCCGGTTCATGAAGTTGCGGCTTGGAAGCAGGCCATCATTTTCATGTGGAAGGTCGATGCCTGTTCTGCGCCCGAAGCTGAACCTCTGAATCTGGTCGTGAAACTTGTCCATCCCAAGCCTGAGGCCCAGCAGGTAGTAAAAAACGTCACAGGACTGGCTGATCGACTCCTCGTGCTCGACCTCGCCATGCCCACCCCGGTTCCAGCACCGGAACCAACGTTTTCCAAGTTGGTATCCACCGACGCAGGTAACCTTGTAGTTCTCGTCGATGGTTTCGCTGGCGAGCCCGGCGACCAGAACCGCAGGTTTGAAAATAGAGCCCGGAGGATAGACGCCCTGCACCGCGCGATGGAGAAGAGGGGTGAGCGGGTCGTCCTGGAGCTGTTTCCACGCATCCGGGGTCAACAGTCCTGCGAAGGTTTCCGGCGGATAATCGGGCTTGCTGACAATGGCGAGTACTTCGCCCGTTTTCGGTTCGATGCAGACCACAGCGCCCGCCTGATCCGCCATCAACTCCTCGGCATACATCTGCAGCTCGAGGTCGAGGGCAAGGATCAGATCGCTCCCGGCTTCCGCTGGAATAGGGTCGATCCCCTCGAGCGGTCCGATGGCTCGGCCGAGGGCGTCAACTTCAACATATTCGTACCCGGTGCGCCCCATCAATTCGCCGTTCCACCGCTCTTCCAATCCGGAGAGTCCCACGATGTCGCCCGGTTGAAGGTCCGGGAAACGGTCCTGCTGATCCTCTTTCATTTCTCCGATGTGGCCGAGGGTCTGCGGAGCCGTTGAATGCGGATAGGCTCGCTTCGTTTCCACCCGGAACATGATCCCCGGCAAGTGGGCGCGACGCTCCTCGATGGAGGCGAGCGTGGCAAAATCGATATCGCGCAAAATTCGTACGGGGGTATAGCGGTTACCGGGAATTCTGTGCAGACGGCGGTTGAATTCTTCGGCATCCATGTTGATCAACTCAATCAGCCGGTCACGAACATCCGGGTCGTGGTCGAGCATTTCGGGGATCGCCAGCAGGGTGTAGGAGGGGAAGTTGTCAACGATCAGCCTCCCTTCCCTGTCATACATCAGTCCGCGTAGCGGGGGTTTTTCGATGATGCGGACGCGGTTTGTCTGACTCTGGCGTAGGTAGAGATCCGAATGGACGAGCTGCAACCGGGCGAGGCGGACGAGGAGGACGAGAAAAAGCGTGCTCACGAGCACCCCGATGGAAAGTAGCCGGGACTGGTCAAACCGGCGGGAATAATTCATCCGTCAGCCCTCCAGTCTCATTCCGCCGCGCTGTTCGTAAAGGGGACTGATCGCCCACAACATTCCTACCAGCCATGTGTAACCAGCCGTCGGCAGCGCCTGACGGAGGAGCATGACGTGGAAGGGGGGTGCATCGCCGAGTGTATAGACATAGGTGAAAATGACGGTGGAGAAGATGCATCCGACTGCGCTAGCCAGGGCCCAGCGGCCGATGGGAAGCGCGACATCCCAATAAAAAAGCTTGCCGGAGAGAAAACCTACAAGGGAATAGGAAAAACTCGTCAGCCCCAGAAAACCCGTCGAAAGCGCGTCCATCAACAAGCCGACCCCGAAGCCGAAGAGAACGCTCACGTAGGGCCCTCGCCTCGCCCCAAGGTAGATGATCACCAGCAACGGGAGCTGCGGTACGATGGCCGCCAGCGAGAGATAGGGAATCAGGGAAACCTGAAGCACTACGGCGACGAGCGAGATGATGATCAGGTATTGCAGTTTCATCGCCGTGCCTCCTGCTCATCCGCCGGCAACAGGACAAAGACCTCTTCAAGCCGGGAGTATTCAACATAGGGTTGAACGACGACGCGAAGAAAAAGCCCCTCATCCTTCGCCACCTCGGTTACGATTCCGACAGGCAGTCCACCGGGAATGACGCCGCCGAGCCCGCTGGTAACCACACGGTCGCCGGTGCGAACATCCAGGTTGCGGGGAACTTCCGTCATCTCGAGTCCGCTTCCGCCCGCCCAGCGAATGATGCCATCAACACGGCTTCTCTCGATCCGCGCGCTCGCCGCAAAATTCCTGTCCGTTGCCAGAAGCGCAACACTCTGCGACTGGTCCACACGGTAGATCAGCCCGGCGAGTCCCTCCGCGGTAACAACCGCCTGCCCGGCACGAACGCCATCCCGTTGCCCTTTGTCGAGCTGCAGGCTGGAGAGGGTCATCAAAGGGTCACGGGCGATCACTTCGCTGGCGAGGTAGACAAATTCGGGACGGTCACGGAATCCGAGCAGTTTTCTGAGCCGAACGTTCTCAAGCATGGCATCCCGCCAGGATTCCTGTTTCGAGGAGAGTTCAAGCAGTTCTTGACGGAGCTGTTTGTTTTCGGACCAGAGTTCGATGGTGCGCGGAAAGACGGTGAGGGGTTCGCTGACAAACGCGACAGCGTGGCCTACCCCTTCACGAAACACCTCAGCCGCGGGATGTTCCGAAGAGTTCATCAGGATCAAGGACAGGATCAGGGCGATCGTGAGCGCGACCCAGTCCCGCAATGCGGAGAGCAACGCAAGCAGGTTCATTGTCGCAGATGCTCCGTGGCCCCGACGGTGGGGGCAACAGTTAGTTCTTTAATAGCACCGGTTCATAGCGCTCGAAATTATCGAGCACTACGCCGGTTCCGCGAACGACGCAGGTCAGCGGATCCTCGGCAAGGTTGATCGGGAGACTCGTCTCATCCCGCAAACGCTGGTCGAGCCCACGCAGAAGCGCGCCGCCACCGGTAAGAATAATGCCGCGGTCACGGATGTCCGCAGAAAGCATGGGAGGAGTCCGCTCGAGTGCAAGCTTCACCGCGTCAACAATCTGCCCGACAGGTTCGCCGATGGCTTCCCGAATTTCCACCGAGTTGATTTCGATAGCTTTCGGAATGCCGGCAACGAGGTCACGGCCTTTGGCGATCATGCTCAATTCCTGCTCCAGCGGAACCGCTGAACCGACCTTGTGCTTGATCTCCTCGGCCATGCGTTCGCCAATCAGCAAATTGTAGTTGCGGCGCATGAACTGAACAATCACCTCGTCCATCTCGTCGCCACCAACACGAATCGATGTGTCGTTGACGATGCCGGAGAGGGAAATAATCGCGATTTCGGTAGTTCCACCGCCAATGTCGATAACCATGCTGCCCACAGCGTCGTTGACCGGAAGCCCCACACCAAGTGCGGCGGCCATCGGTTCGGCGATCAGGTGGACTTCACGGCAACCGGCGTGTTCCGCGGCATCGCGAATGATTCTTTTTTCGGATTTTGTCACACCGGAGGGTACGCAAACGATGGCGCGGGGCCGGATCAGGCGGTTTTTCACCACTCTGCGCAGCAGACTGCGGATCATGATCTCCGCAACCTCGTCATCATCGATGACACCATGCCGCATGGGCCGGATCACCTCGATGTGACCGTGTGTTTTTCCCATCATTTCGCGAGCTTCGCGGCCGATGGCGACAACACGGTTGTCCTCCTTGCGAATTGCGACTACAGAGGGTTCACGAACGACGATTCCACGGCCTTTGACGTACACAAGGGTGTTCGCCGTGCCGAGGTCCATCGCGATATCACTGGTTAAGTAGTGGCCAAAGCTGAAAAAGCCCATCGAGGTTATCTCCGCCAAAGCATCCTGTCAAATTGGCAAAAGGTGCTTCCTATATCGTTCCAAATGCTTGGACTTGCGAAAGTAGCGACGGGAAGGGTGTGAATCAAGCACAAGTGGTGCAAAGAGGAGAAGAAAATCCCTCGAACCCCCGTTCTGAAGGCAAGATTTCGGAAATCTCGCATCCAGAACGTGAAGGGATTGTCCCTCTCTCCTAAAAGTGTCTTCCAAGGGCATATTTAGCCAGGAAATGCTTGACGCGTCAACAAACGGTGAGGTTGGCGGGTGGCCCGGGAATTCATTCCCGGGTTTCGTAGAGAACAGATTGGTGTAAACCCTGTTTGCCCGCTTCGCCAAGAGTACGGGGACACAAACGCTATACTCAGCTATGTAGGCCGGGTTCTCCGAACCCGGCACTCTTCTGAATTACCTGATAAAATCGGACAATGACATTAATTGAACCGCATAATAGAAACCCGGCCATCCCGCCCAAGGTGGGCAAGCAAGCTGGCCGGGCCACAACAATTTGCTTTCCGTTTTTCGCCGCTTTGCGAATCCGCCAAAGGCGGATAAAACTTTGACGCGGTCTTGGGCACTGGACCAGCAAATTCGCTGGTCTATTAATCGGTCAGTTATCATCGGTTTCTTTATCGCGGCTGCGCGAAGCCTTGCAGCCGCACTGCGGACAGCGTCAGGCTGTTAGGCGTGGCGGAAGTGGCGGCGGCCGGTGAGGACCATCGCAACCCCCCGCTCGTCCGCAACCGCGATCACCTCTTCGTCACGAACCGATCCGCCCGGTTGAATCACCGCCGTTGCCCCTGCATCCACCGCCGCAATCAGGCCGTCGGGGAACGGGAAGAAGGCATCCGAGGCGAGGATGGATCCTTTCAGATCGATTTTCTCCTGCTCCGCTTTCCAGGCCGCAACGTGAACCGCATCCACGCGACTCATCTGACCTGCGCCAATCCCGAGTGTGGCGGTGCCACGGGCAAAGAGGACCGCATTGGATTTGACGTATTTGCTGACGATCCAGCCGAAGGTCATCGCATCCCACTCTTCCGGGGTGGGCTGACGTTTGGTGACAACCGTCAGGTCTTCGAGCTCCGGGAAACCTGCATCCCGCGATTGTAAAAGAACCCCACCCGACACGCGCCGCAGGTCGAGCCCGGTGGGCATGGCGGCTGATGCCGGGGCGACCATGAGCCGCAGGTTCTTTTTCTTCTGCAGAATTTCCAGCGCATCTTCGTCATAGCCGGGCGCAACGATCACCTCGGTGAAGGCCTTGGAAATCTGCTTGGCGGTTTCAACGTCACAGGGCCGGTTCATCCCGATAATCCCACCGAAAGCGCTGACCGGATCACAGGCTCGGGCGGCTGCTTCCGCCTCGGCGAGAGTGTTCCCGACGGCGACACCGGAGGGCGTGGTATGCTTGAGAATCGCCACCGCAGGTTCAGTGAATTCGTAGGGAAGGGTCAGGGCGATGTCGGCGTCGATCAGGTTGTTGAACGATAGTTCTTTGCCGTGAATCTGTTTGCAGGCTGCCAATCCTGATCCCTCTTCTCCCTCGACGCGGTAGTAGGCGGCTCCCTGGTGAGGGTTCTCGCCGTAACGAAGGTGCTGCTGACGGGTGATTCTTACGCTGATACTGGAGGGGAATTCCGCAGGATCGACCACGTCCGTTTTGTGTGCGTGGAGATGGAACCAATCGGCAATCGCCCGGTCATAACGGGCAGTGTGCTCGAAAGCGTCCGCGGCGAGTTTGTGGCATGTCTCTTCCGAGAGGAGGCTCCGCGAGGAGGTCAGCTCGGCCATCAGGTCCACATACTGCGCAGGGGAGGTGACAACGCCGACAAACTTGTGGTTCTTGGCAGCGGCACGGATCAGGCTGGGACCGCCGATGTCGATGGATTCGACCGCTTCAGCGGAGGTGACTCCCTCTCGGGCGACGGTCTCTTCGAACCGATAGAGGTTCACCACCACCAGGTCGATGGGGAGGATGTCGAGGTTCTCCGCATCGGTCTTGTCGATATCGCGCCGCATCAGGATGCCACCGAGAATTTTTGGGTGAAGCGTTTTAACGCGGCCTCCGAATACCTCAGGAAAGCCTGTGTAATCACTCACCTCGGTAAACGGAACGCTTGCCTTGGCGAGAGCGGCTCCAGTCCCGCCGGTGGAGAGGATTTCGACCCCCAGCTCAACGAGGAGCCGTCCCAGTTCTTCGATACCGCTCTTGTCAGTGACGCTGAGTAACGCCCTGCGAATCTGCACATCTCCCATGGAGCAAATCCTCCGCGTGTTCAGGTGGGGTAGCTTGGTCGCTGAGTAAATAGAATACGATCATCTTCGCGCCGGGAGAATAACGATTCGCGCCATGGGGTGCAAGGTTTGGAGCCGATTCGGGGTTCTTCGAGACGACGAAACAGGGGATGTTCAAAAAGGGTTGTGTCGATCAGGTAAACAGGGCGATCCGCGATTCTGGCGATCTCGTGGAAATTTGCGCTTTAAATCAGTGTTTCGAGTTTGTCAGCTCTCCTCCAGCCAACGTTTAACAGCCTCAACGTAGAGGCTGTGTTCCAGTTCGAGGACACGTGCTGCGAGGGTCTTAGGGGTGTCCTCGGAGAAGACTTCGATACCACCACGCTGAAGCAGGATGGGGCCTCGATCATATTCCGGGTCAACAAAATGAATGGTCACGCCTGTTTCCCGGTCACCCTCCGCGATCACAGCCTCGTGGACATGGATTCCGTAGAGTCCCTTGCCCCCATGCTTTGGCAGCAGGGCCGGGTGGATGTTCAGGATGGATTTTGGAAACGCTCTGATGACAGCCGGAGGAACTTTTCGCATGTAGCCCGCGAGGCAGATCAGGTCGGTGCCTGTTTCGCGGAAAGCGGAGATCATAGCCTCAGCGAACTGAACACCCTCCTCAAAATCGTCCCGTCGAAGTGTCCTGCTGGGGATGTCGTAGTGTGAGGCGACCTCGTGAACCCCTGCATCCGCGTAATTTGAGATGACCAGAGTTCCTTTTGCGTTCAGTGTTCCGATGGCACATGCTTCGAGCAGGGCTTCGGCGTTTGAGCCTCTACCCGAGGCCATGATACCAAGTCCTATGGGTCTGCCGGGTGTCACCGTCCGGGTTCCATCGTGAGTGTGCCGTTCTCTGCGTTCAGAGTTGCCCATCCCCCGATCGGCAGTGTCCAGCAGGAACCGACATGTCCGTAGGGAGCGTCGGAAATGATGGGAATGTCGGGAAGGGCGGATTTCAGGATGTTGGCGATGACCTTCGTATGGTCGAGACGTTCTCCCTTCACATGTTGCCAGAAACCTCCGAGCAGAATTCCACGGACTCCATCGAAAGCACCTGCCAGGAGAAGTTGGGTGAGCATTCTGTCGATACGGTAGGGCGGTTCGTCGATCTCTTCCAGAATGACAATCGAGTCGGTAAACTGAGGTGCGTATTCCGTACCACAGAGCGCCGAAAGGATCGCAAGGTTGCCGCCCAAAAGCGTCCCCTCGGCGGTGCCGGGAGATACTCTCTTCAGCGATCCGCCACCGAGAAGGGGCAGCGGCCTTCCCCAGGATTCGCCGTGTACCATCATCTTCCACTGTTCACGGCTGAAATCGTCCGCCAGCCCGCCAAAGCCGCGCGCCAACTGGGGACCGGAGAAAGTCACCCATTGCAGTTTCTGCCACATGGCCAGTTGAAGGGCGGTGATGTCGGAGAAGCCGATGAAGGGTTTTAGCGATCCGGCGATCAACTCCCAGTCGATGAGGGGAAGGAGCCGCATCGTGCCATAGCCACCCCGGGTGCAGATCACGCCATCTGTCTCGGGGTCGAGAAAAGCGTTGTGGAGGTCTTCGCTGCGGTCGTTGTCGTTTCCCGCGAGGTAGCCTGTGTCATCGAGCGCATGCTCACCCACGCGCACACTGAGCCCCAGTTCACGGAGTGCATCGATGCCACGTTCCACCTCGCTCGAACCGACAGGTCCGGCGGGTGATATGGCGGAGAGAATGCTTCCGGTTTTGATGGGTGATGGTGTTAGCGCCACAGGTTCGTTACCAGCCGGTATTCTCCGTACCCCATTTCATCCACAAAAATGAATCTTCTCTGAAGGTTGTAGTAGTACCAGATTTCGTAAGGACGTTCATCCGTTTCAAAGGGGTGCCGCTCAACCTCCGAGGGGGGACCGAACCTCACATACACCTCGCCCATATCGGTTTCCCACCCATCTCGGAACGTGCCGAACAGGTCGTTGGCGCGAGCGATACGTCCGTAATACTCCTCCATCAACTCGTTCTCATCGGTTTCCGGGGTCGGGTCTCTTTCTTTCCAGAACTGCTGAAAAAGCTCTTCCCGTTCTTTTCCTTCAGCCTTCGATAAACGTTTTAACTGGCTGTTTTTTGTGATGTAGCGGAGTTGACGAATGGCGAGGTCCAGATCCTGCACCGTTCCCGGCACTCCCGCAAGCTGAATGCGGAAAGAGGTCCCTTTCAAGGCTGTGCGTCCGTTCGCGGACACCTGCATTTCGAAAACGTAGCGGCCGACGGGGAGATCTTCGATCTCAATCTTGAGGAAGTCCCTCGTCACAGGCTGCATCGCGGCTCTTTTCTGCGTGAGTTCGCGAACGATCTCGCCCTGCTTGTCCAGCACCCTCGCGTACACATCGAGGCTGTCCGCCGAATAGGGATAAACTTCGTAGTAAATGAAAATCGGCGCGCGGGAAGAAAAGACTTTGTGGTCGACGTTCGGAACGATTTCGATTGTTCCATCTTCTGCCAATCGAACCCTGCGGGATACGATCAAGTCGCTGAGTTCCAACCCGCCGAGACCGTATGTCGGGACATCCAGAGTCTGCCGAAGCGTAAACTGATCCTTCGACTCGAGGTCGGTGAATGATGCAACGAGCAGGTAGGTTCCTGGAGGGAGTTCAATTTGTTGCTGGGAAACGTCCAGCTTCTCCGTGTTGTTCGTCTCTTCGAAAGAGGAGACGACAACGGTTTGTTTCCAGAGCTTGTTGGTCACCCGCGGGGCGTTGTCGTCTTTTCCGGCCAGAACGGAGAGGTCGATTTCGTAACTCGCCTCAAATCCTCTGCCGGAGCGGACGAAGGTCAAGTCCTCATACCGGATGTCAACATAAACCAGAACGAGCGCTTTGTCGGGTGTGTCACCGAGAAGGGTGACCGCATCCATATTAAAAAGCGGACGATCAGCCTGCATGAATCGGTGGCCCATATCCGCCTGGGCATACAACTCCGCGGTCATGGGGGTGAATGACAAGGCGAGTATGAAGAGTGCTGAAATCAAGGATCGCATAGATCGTCCCCTGTCGTTACAACTCATCCGGCCCAACGGTCATTTCATACGGCTCGGCAGCTTCCACTCGGCCGCGCACTATGTCGCCCGGTTTTCCACTACCCGTATAGATCACATTGCCATCAATATCTGGCGCATCCCAAATCGAGCGTCCCTCGAGAAGACCATCCTCATCTCTTGCACGTTCGAGCAGGACGCTTAGCTCCTGGCCAACTATGCCCGCGTACCATTCATCCGCGTGTTCCATGGCAAGGTCCTGCACCGCCATTTCGCGATCTACAGCGACTGAGGAATCAACGGCCTTCAGTTTTGCAGCTCGAGTCTCCTCCTCGGGGCTGTACCGAAATACTCCGAGACGTTCGAACCGCACATCATAAAGCCGCTCCATCAATATACGAAATTCAGTTTCTCCTTCACCGGGGTGTCCCACAATGATACTCGTTCGCAGAGCAAGGCGGTCAATCTTTTTGCGGAGAAGGTCAATCCAACGGGCCATCTGGCTCCAGGTCGTACCGCGCCCCATCACCTTCAGAACGGAGTCGTCCGCATGCTCGATGGGGAAATCCAGATAGGGAACGAGGGCGGGAGTGTCCGCGAGGGCTTGAACGAAGGCCTCGGAGAAAAGGGGAGGGTGTGTGTAGAGTACTCGGAGCCATCCATCCGACTTCGCGACAAGTTCGCCCAATCGTGGCAATAGAGCCTCAATCGTCGTCCCATCGCCAAGGTCCCGCCCGTAGCTGTTGACTTCCTGCGCGGTGACAATAATCTCCCGTACACCCTGAGAGAGCAGGCGTGAGGCCTCGGAAAGGATCGAACCGGGCCGGCGGCTGGTGTAGGGACCACGAATATCCGGAATAGCACAATAGGCGCATCGTCTGTTGCATCCCTCGGCGATTTTCAGGTAGGCGACGGGACTCTCCTCCACATGCCTTATCGAGGAGAGTATGTCCTCAAGCTCCCGGTTCATACGGCCCGGGTGCGCATTTTTGTCGGGAGCTGCGATGATGTTTTGCCGGTCAGTCGGGAGGAACTCCGCGAGGATTCCCTCGAATTCGCCCGGACCATACCAGCCATCAACCTCGGGAAGGTCTTTCTTCAAAGTGTCGCGGTAACGGGCGGGAAGACAGCCGGTGACGAATAGCCTCCTGCCGGGAACCTCCTCTTTCCATTGTGCACCCTCCAGCATCGCCTCGACCGCTTCTGCGCGAGCATCCGCGATAAACGCACAGGTGCTTATGATGACGGTGTCCGCCTGTTCCACCTCGGGCACAAAGACCGCACCCCGGTCACTCAGGCCGGAGCTGAGCAGGTCGTGGTCAACGTCCAGCTTTGGACACCCGAGTCGATGCAGGTAGATCTTCGAATTCACATGTTCTCCAGAAATTAAAAAGAGTGTGTCCCCTTTTTAATTTTGCCCACCAAAAATCGCGTCCACAATAAGGTTGGGATCGAAGGGGACCAGGTCATCCATGCCCTCCCCAAGACCGATCCAATTGACAGGGATGTTCAACTCTCTGCCGATAGGGATCAGCACGCCGCCCTTGGCCGTTCCATCCAGTTTGGTGATCGCCAATCCGGTGACACCGCTGATTTCGCTGAAAGAGCGAGCCTGCGAAAGGCCGTTCTGACCCGTGCCGCCGTCAATGACGAGCAGGACTTCGTGAGGAGCGTCCGGGATCAGTTTTTTCGCAACACGGTCCAGTTTCCCCAGCTCCGCCATCAAGTTCTGCTTGTTGTGCAGACGGCCCGCCGTATCCACGAGCACCCGGTCCACACCCCGCGAAAGCGCCGCCGAAAGTCCATCGTAGACAACGCTGCCCGGATCCGCCCCGGTTGCACCGCGAACAATGTCCACTCCCGCCCGCTCCGCCCATATCGCTACCTGCTCCACAGCCGCGGAGCGGAAAGTGTCGGCAGCGACAATTAAAACCTTCTGCCCGGCATTGGCGTACTTCGCGGCGAGTTTGCCAAGAGTGGTTGTTTTGCCGGTACCGTTAATTCCTACAATAAAACTGACGAACGGTTTTGTGTTCGGAACTTCGACACAATCGGGGTCAATCTCGTGCCCGCCATTCGCTTCACCGATCATTTTGCCCAACTCTTCCCGAAGAGCGTTCAGGACACCGTCCCCCTCCATCTCCTCGCGCTTGGCTCTGTCACGGAGTCGGTCGAGAAGGTCGAGGGTGGTTTCCACGCCGATGTCGGAGGTGATCAGCACCTCTTCCAGTTCTTCGAGAACCTCCTCGTCCAATTTTCGTCCACCAACGGTGGTCTGGATGGAGTTGACGACGGCATCACGGGTTTTCGTAAATCCCTGAGAGAATTTCTTGAACAGGTTCATGGAGATGGAATCCGTTTATTAAGAGTATGATGTAAAATTTGCAGAAATTATCCGTTTGAGTTGAGGTCGCCCCAGCCGAGTTTCTGGCGCAGGACGGCATAAAACTCCCGGCCGCTGAACTTGATCACATGGGCAAAACTCTCCGCCCGTTTAACCGTCAGCATGTGGCCGCTCTTCAGATTTGCGACCGTTTGGCCGTCCACCGAGAGAGCAACCGAGGGGCCGTCCGTGTTCGCTTTCACTTCGATGGTCTTGTCATCGTCGATCACCAATGGACGGTTGGAGAGGGAGTGGGGGTTGAGCGGCACGATAAGGATGCCTGCCATCTTAGGCTCGAGAATCGGCCCCCCCGAGGAGAGGGAGTAGCCCGTGGAGCCGGTGGGAGTGGAGATCACGAGACCGTCACCACGGAAGGTGTTCAGGTAGACGCCATTGATATAGGAGTGAATCTCGATCAGGCGCGGATACCCAGCCTTGTCCACCACGACGTCGTTCAAAGCATACCATGGACCAGCCGTTTCGCCGCCGTTGACGCGAATCTCCAACATCATTCGGCTTTCAACGCCGTACTCGCCCTGCAGGATCTGCTCCGTCCGGTCATACAGCTCGTCGCTGGAGACCTCCGTCAGATACCCCAGACCTCCGAGGTTGATTCCGAGGACAGGTGTCGAACGGTTTTTAAGCAGACGAATGGTGTTCAGGAATGTGCCGTCTCCCCCAAATGAGTAGACAATGTCCGCCTGGTCGTCAATCTTCTCTGCGGGAAAGAATCGGCATTCGCCCACGCCGGGGATCTCTTTGAAATCATCGCTGACGACGAACTCCACATCCTTCTCGCGAAGCCACGCGATGAAAGCGGGGAGGACTTCCGTAACACGGATCTTTGTACGGTTTCCTGTCAAGGCAATGATCATGTCGATTTACGCCGGGCTTCAGCGGCCCAACGCCTCCGGGTCGATGTCTTCCGAACTGCCATCTTCCAGCAATTTTTTCACACGAACCTGTGCCTTCTCGAGCACCTCACGGCAACGGGAGAGAACTTTCTGGCCCTCTTCAAACAGAGCCAGGCTGTCATCAAGGCTCTCGCCGCCATCCTCCAGTTTCTCGATGATTTCCTCGAGACGTTCGAGGTCCTGCTCAAAAGTCGGATTCGCGTCACTCTTCCTTGCACCACTCATGGGGTGTATACCTCATTAGCCGTTGAAAGATAGGGACTCATTCTCCCTTTTTCTCTCCAGTCGGTCCCTCGCCGGGTTCAACTCTTTCGACCCTGGTCTCCGCTCGTCCCCGCTTAAGAATCACTTCAAGTAGCTGTCCTTCCATCAGTTGTCCGGCATCGTGGATCACTTCGCTGCCACTGCGGACCACCGCGAATCCCCGCTCCAACACCGCGAGGGGGGAGAGCGCTTTCAACCGGCCCGCGTTACGCTCGATATGGTCGGACTTACGCTCCAGGTTGCCATTCAGGGCTCGCTCCGCACGCTCCTGCAGGTCATCCAACCTCATCAACTGCTGCTCGATACGGTCCGGAAGAAGCCTTAGCCCATAGGCTCCCGCAAACCCCTCAACACGCTGGCGAAGGTTTTCGACGACGAGCCACGTGGACCGTCCGAGCCGGGTACCCATCTGCGTGAGCTGACGCTGAACATCTCGCCTGTCCGGAGTTGCATGTTCCGCAGCTCCTGTCGGGGTTGGGGCTCGAAGGTCTGCGACAAGGTCGGTGAGGGTCGTATCCGTTTCATGGCCAACGCCGCTGATGATCGGGATGGGACATGCGGAAATCGCCCGAACGGTAGGCTCCTCGTTAAACGCCCAGAGATCCTCCAGACTTCCGCCGCCTCGCGCAACGATGATCACATCCGGGGGAATGTCCAGAGATTGCAAACGCTCCAGTGCACTCACGATGCTGCGGGAGGCTGTTTCACCCTGAACCTGGGCCGGAGCGAGGAGAACTTCAATGTCGAATCCGCGCCGGGCGAGTGTTACGATCACATCTCGAACCGCCGCGCCGGTATCCGAGGTGACAACGCCAATCCTGCGGGGATTCACTGGAATCGGCTTTTTGCGGTCAGGATCGAAAAGGCCTTCGGAGGCGAGCTTCTGCTTAAGTTTTTCAAATTCTACGGCGAGCGCTCCCCGGCCACCCGGCTGCATCGCCTCGATGACGATCTGGTATTCGCCGCGTGGTTCATAGAGAGAAAGTCGCCCGAAGACCAGCACCTCAGTGCCGTCCTCCGGGCGAAAACTCAAACCTTGGACCTGACCACGCCACATGACGCCGCGAATTGATGCGGCCTCATCTTTTAGCGTCAAGTAAAGATGTCCACTCCGTGCAAGCACGACGTTCGAGAGCTCTCCTTTCAACCACAAGGGCGGAAAGGTATCCTCGATTGTACGCTTGATCTCTCGGGTCAGTTCACTGACACCGTAGACACGGTCCGCGACATTCATTTACGCAGGAACCAAAGGATCGTCGTCAGAAGAATGCTAAATAGCAGGCTGGATGCGACGGGAATAATCAAGGTGAACGATTCGCGCCGAATGACAATGTCGCCCGGCAAATGTCCAACTCCCAGTTTTTCCAGCAAAAAGAGGGCGGCGCCGATCACGAGGAACGCGCCGCCGAATACAATCATGTATCGGGCTAGGTTCCCCAAGCCGCTACTCCTTACTTCTTCTTCTTGTGACGGTCGCGCTTCCGACGCTTTTTACGCTTGTGCGTCCGGATTTTCGCAAGCTTACGTTTTCTTCCGCAAGGCACGATTGTACTCCCTGTATTCTACCTGCCCAAAATCGGGCATTTCAGTTCAAGGTCGGGAAAAATAACGAGGCTTAGGGCCTCGTGGGGGATCTCTCGGCTCACGGGGCTCCGCGAGAAGCACCCGCGTTTTCAGCCTGGAAAGCTGAATCACCCCTTATTGACTCTCGCTTTCAGCTTGTCTGAAGGCCTGAAGACAGGCGCTTTCTTCGCCTCGACGCGAATACGCTTACCCGTCTGCGGGTTGATTGCGTCACGCGCGGCGCGCTGTTCCACCTTGAACGTTCCAAAACCACGGATCTCGACATGGTCGTTTTTGACCAACGCTTCGCTGATCCCTTCGAGGACTCCTTCGACAACCGCAGCAACCTCAACCTGGGTTAATCCAGTGCCGGAAGACACAATGGCCACTAAATCTGCTTTGTTCATGGTGCTGTCTCCACCCTCCAAAGATACTGGAAAGCCGGTCGGCCCTCCAGATGCTTCAACGTCTGTATAGAAACTTCATCAAGTAGTTCGCTTACCCACCAGTAGTCCCGGCTGCGCGGAGGATATTCCACCGCAGGTTCACCTTTCAAACCCGCCATCTCGCCAGCGAGCAGGATGGCTGAGTGAAGATCCCCGAGACGGTCGACCAGGCCCAGCTCCAGCGCCTGCCGACCGGTGTAAACCCTGCCATCAGCCGCCTTTGCAACTTCACGCTCACTCAGGCCACGTTCCTCAACTACGGCCGCGGTGAACTGCGCAAAAGCGTCGTCAATATACCCCTGAAATACCCGCCTTTCACTGTCAGAAAGCTCTCTTGCGGGATTCCCGGAGTCCTTGAAAGGACCGCTCTTTACGACTTCATTCGAGATTCCCAGCTTACCGAAAAGCTCCTGAAACTGGGTAAACTCAATCATTACACCGATTGAACCGGTCGTCGTACCGGGATTAGCGACGATGCTGTCCGCCCCGAGCGCTGCATAATAGGCGCCGCTCGCTGCAACTCCGCCCATGGAAGCGACAACAGGTTTTGCCTCTCCTGCTCTGGCAATCGCCTCATAAAGCTCCTGAGAGGCTGCGATTCCACCACCCGGGCTCTCAAGCCTGACAACGATAGCTGCAATGCGGTCGTCACGGCGAAACTTGTCAATCTTTTCAACCCAGTCTCGGGAATCCCAGATCACTCCTGTCACTTCCACAATCCCGACGCGTTCGCCGCTCCATTCGAGGCGGTTGCCCCTGTGACCCGGAGTGCGTGTTGCAAGGATCACCAACAGAAAAACGATCAGGAGCACGACAACGAGGGTTATACGGTCATTGCGCTGAATGTTTTTCACTTCATCTCCGGTGCGTGCTGACTGATCGGCTCTTCAGCAGGGCGCGGCGTACGAGCGTCACGAATCAGCATCCACCGTGAAAGGTCCGATGTCAGCGGTTGTGGAGCCAACACCGTCTCGGTGGTGGCGGTGGTGGTGACAGCTTTTACCTTTGGCGTCGCGCTGGCAGTTTGAGTTGTGCGCGGAGCAGGTGGATAGACAACAAGCTTCTGGCCAGGACGGATGATGCTCCGCTTGGAGAGTCCGTTCCAACGCAAAAGCTTTGAAAGACCAACGTGGTACAGTTCAGCGATCTGCGACAGTGTGTCGCCCCGGCGGACCGTGTGAGTGCGTCGCTGGTATCCATCCGGCAGCTCCGGGTCACTCATTGCGTAGAGTCCCGTGGAGCTGATCGAAGCGGTGGAAACCGGGATCAACAGATATTGGTTGATGCTGATCCTGTGTGGATTAGAAATCCCGTTCGCCGGGACATCCATAATCGCACGGGTTGTCGTGCCATACTTGGTAGCAATCGTCGAGAGTGTCTCGCCCGATCTCACCTTATGTCTCGTCCAGGAGGTTTTCTTCTCGTCCGGAATGCTTGCGTAGGCCGTGCTGAAATTGGTCGCCATACCGGCGGGTAAAAAGACCTGCGTTGAATCACGATTCGGAGGGGTGCACCAACGTATGAGCGACGGATTCAGTCTCCTCAATACATCCAGCTCCACATCCAGTGCTGTTGCAAGCGCCGAAAGCTCCACCGGTTCGTGGACAAAGACAGCATCTCTTGGTTGCGGCTTTGTGAAAACAAGCGGTGGAAATCCGTACGCCTCAGGATCCTTGGCTATTTTCCTGGCTGCGAGATAAGTCGGGATATAATTGCGAGTTTGACTCGGAAGTCGCTTCAGATCCCAGAAGTCGTGGGATTTGCTTCGCCTGATTTCACGACGCACCCGGCCTTCTCCACAGTTGTACGCGGCAAGAGCCAGATACCAGTCTCCGAGGTGGTCATACAGTTGCCGTAGAAAACGTGCGGCAGCGTGGGTGGCCTGTTCCGGGGAACGGCGTTCATCGTACCACCAGTCCGCTTCGAGATCGAAGGTTTTCGCAGTCGAGCCGATAAACTGCCACGGACCTACGGCGCGAGCCCAGCTTCGTGCATCCTCGCGGAATCCCGATTCAATCATGGAGAGATAAACGAGATCGTCGGGAACGCCGTGTAGTGCAAGCGTCGGCTGCATGCGCGGAATCATCTCGCCTGCTCGCTCGAGCCAACGGGTCATCGACAGGCGGCCACGCTCGTTCTGCGTGAAGTAACGGATCATCCGATCAATTTTGGCGTTCAGTGTGTCAGGGATGTCCGGGAGTCTGTCCACTTCGCTGATCGTCGGGTCGAGAACGACGGCAGCCGAGTCGAGGGCGAGCGCCTGTAGCGGACTCTCTTCGCCCATGTCAGATTCCTGGGCGGTGAGCAGGGCCATGACGCCTTCGTCCGTTGCCACCATATCCATGGCAAAAGGACCGAAACTGTTTTCGTAGACGTCACGCCAAACGAGTAGTGTGTCGACAAGGGCAGGTTGGGCGCGTTCCGGAAGTTCAAGAACGAGGCTTTGCAGACCAAGGATGGCATCCATCGTCCGCTCCTCCGCCAACGCCGTATCGCCAGCCGCCATCAGGCTGTCCGCCTGACGCATCCAGCGTGGAGTTGCTTCGAGGAGAGTTTCAGGGCGAATACGGGTAGCCGTTGCTTCATCAATTGTTTCTGTCGGACTGGGTTCTATCAAATCGTTTTGATCCATCGAAATAAACGATTTTCCGCCAGCACAACCCAAAACAACTAATGAAACAATAACCAGTAGCCCTAACGCTGTCCACCAATGGCTTTTTCTTTGCCCAAACATAGCCTGATCGTGTTAACACATTAAAACAAAAGCGATCATTAAAGATCGCACAGGTTTTAGCAAACGTAATACAATGAGAAGAGTCCCGCAAGTCTGCGCAACACCTTTCGCTTAGGCTATCGCAGATCATGGAATTAGCCTTGCTGGGGCGAAAAGTAGGACGTACTTTGCTGCCATGAAAGCATCCATCATATCTTTGACTCTCCTACTTTTTGCAGGATTTCTGGCTGTCGGATGTGTAAGTCACAGCTTTCTTATTGACTTACACAAAGACGGTATCCTGAGATACACGGTAGAGGGAGATAGCGTCGACATTCTCGACGGGTTAACTCGCTTCCCGAACGAGACACTTTGGACGCAGGTCGAGAGAAAGAGCGGGAAATTCGCCACGGGTGATCCAGCGATTACCCTCATCTATGAGGCTGACCGTCAGGAACACATTACTCACCCACTGGCCCCGAGTGGTGTAGCTGGTACAATGTCTATCCGGGATTTTGGTACGCCGATCTACCGGACATGGCGTTACGAGATCGTCTTTCCGAGCTGGGAGACCGCCGAGAGGTACGGTGATCCGAGCCGCTATATGCCGGTTGACCTGATGCGCGCACTGGAAGACCCGTTGTTCGATTCTCTTCATCCCGGCAAGCGCGAAGAACTGCAACAAAAACAGTGGGAAGCGGAGATTCTGGCCGCCCGCGACAGGTACATGAACATGCTGGAAACGCTTGTTCGTGATCGCCTTTCAGAGCAGGGAAAGATGTTTGATGACGAGACCTTCGTCGAATTCACCAAGAGTTACTACCGAAGAGTCAGGGAATTGATGCAGACTGCTGGGACGGCCGGGCTGGAGGAGGGCAACCTCGATTGGTACGATCCACTCAGACTTTTAATGGTTGAGGCGGGTATGGCGATCACCGGTGTTCCGACTGCAGAGCTGCTCCCACGGGCGGATTCGCTGGAGCACCGCTACAAGAGGTGGCTGGACCTTTCGGACGAGAGCGTGAACCTCGCCCTGGTCATGCCGGGCAGAATCTATATGCTGACCACACCCGACACCTTGATTGGGGATACGCTTCAATGGGAACTCCCCTGCGAAATGCTCGGGGACAGCACCGTCGTCATACAGGTTGGGAGTTGGGAACCGCGTTGGGGTGGACTGATCCTGCTGATTCTGGTGCTGCAAGCCATCGTGTCGGTGTTGCTCCACCGTCGATATAGCATGTCCCGAGACGAACACACGTTGTGAGCCACTAGAGAGAATTGGATACCATGGACTGGGAAACACTGTTGGAGGGGGTTCGGGAGATTGCCCTCCGAGCTGGAGACTACCTGAAAAGCGAACGAGTCTCCATCTCCCGTGATCAGATCGAGATCAAAGGTCAGGGCGATTTTGTCAGCCGGGCCGACCGTAACGCGGAGGAGCTCCTTCGCAAAGGCCTGACCGAACTCATCCCGGGCAGTGTGGTCATGGCTGAGGAGGGGAGTCCCGAGGCGCGAGGCGGGGAGTGGCGATGGATTGTCGACCCGCTTGATGGAACCGCCAATTATCTGGCGGGTCTGCCGATTTGGTGTGTTTCGATCGCCCTCGAAGATCGCCGTGAAAACCCGGAACGTTTCGGCCCCAGAGTGCTGGGTGTTGTACACGCTCCCCTGCTGGAGACCACTTGGACCGCGATTCGTGGCGGAGGAACTTTCAGGAACGGAAAAAGGGTATTCGTCCGGGAGCCCGAGGAGACCAGCCGTGCGCTTCTGGCTACCGCTTTTCCTTTTAAAGAGCGCAAAAGGCTGAGCTCCTTCCTGGATCTGTTTTCCAAAATTTACATGCAGATCGGAGATGTCCGCCGGGCTGGATCGGCCGCAATTGATCTGGCGTGGACATCGGATGGCACCTTCAACGGATACTTTGAAGCGGGGCTTAATCCGTGGGATGCTGCCGCAGGTGTGCTCCTCGTCGAGGAGGCGGGCGGAACTGTCACAGACTGGTGGGGATCCGATCCGCTGGAGACTGGATGGGTAATCAGTGGGGCTCCGGGCATTTACAGGTTGGTACGAGAGGCTGCCCAGGAGCTGGAAATTTCACCGCCGGAAAGACGGTTACGCTAGCGATGGGTCCGTTCGCGAGGCTATACTCGAAGCAGGTTATTGAAAAAACAGGGACGGGGTCAGGAAATGGATGAAGCGATCTCCTATCAAGCCCATCTGGCGCGTGTTGCGGATGCGGCCTCCTTTTCGGTTCGTAGCGTCGGTCGCTGGCTTCGGCAGGAACGTGGCCGTGTCAAGGAAGACGATATCGAGATGAAGCAGCCCGGTGATTTCGTCAGCGAAATGGATCGAGAGGCGGACCGTAAGCTGCGCGAGGATCTGTTTGCCATCCTGCCCGGCAGCGGAGTGATGAGCGAAGAGCTTCGGAATGTCCGTGGTGAAGGTCGCTGGCGCTGGATCGTTGATCCCCTCGATGGCACAACGAATTATCTCTCTGGCCTTCCCCATTGGGGAGTCTCAGTTGCTCTGGAAGACCGGAAAGAGACGAGCGGGGGTTGGGGAGAGATTGTCATCGGCATCGTCTATCTGCCCGTGCTGGACAAGCTCTATCTCGCCCGCAAGGGTCTTGGAGCGAAGGTCAACGGCAAGAAAATCCTGAGCAAGAAACCCCGGTTGCAGAGACGTTCCACCCTTTCGCATTGGTGGCCAATGTCAACGGGAAAACCGATGCAGGGATTTCTTGATATCGTCGGTTCCCTGCACGGCAGGGTTGGTGGAATCCGAAACCTGGGTAGTCCCGCTGCGGAACTCTGCCTCGTCGCCGACAACGATCTGGATGGATTCTTCGCCACGGACATGGAGGTGTACGATCTGGCGGCTGGAATCCTGATTGTGCAGGAATCGGGCGGTGTTGTGGGCGATCCCTGGGGTCATAATCCGCTTGACAGCGGCTGGATCATCGCTGGCAACGCACAGATTCATGAGCTGCTGCGAAAAGAGATCCGGGATGTGTTTCGGACTGCTCCACGCAAGTCCAATCGTTCCAAGGGTTAAGAACTCTCTTTCTGGACTCGATTTATCCATGAAAACTGTATACGGCCCCGGGACTGAATCTCGGGGCTGTTTGTATCTGTCCCCGGACAACTACACCCGGCTGATGGTCACACCTTGCACGAGCTCAATCTGTGTCCTAGGTTGCCGGATATAGACCGGAGTAAGAGTAAGCTGGGGGGTCGCCATGACAGAACGAGCGCCCACCGTCGCCGGTTCTTTCTATCCCGCGGATCCTGAGGTCCTTCGCCGTGATGTAGAAGGAATGGTATCGGATGTACGCCCTGCAGCAACCGATGGGGTGATCGGACTGCTGGCGCCGCACGCCGGGTATGTATATAGTGGACAGGTTGCCGCAAAAGCCTACCGTCAAGTCCAGAACAAAACCTACCGCTCCGTTGTCATCATAGGGCCTTCGCACAGGATTCCTCTAGCCTTCAGTGCCATAATGCCGGAGGGAGCCTATAAGACTCCCCTGGGGGCTGTGGAAGTTGATGCGGAATTGGCTGCGGAAATTTCCCGCGGAGAAAGCAATATCCGCCTGGACGGCGAGATTCATACTCTTCGCGGGCAGCATGGCGAACATTCTATAGAAGTCCAAATACCTTTTCTCCAGACTGTGCTGGAACCGGGATTCAAGATTGTCCCGATCCTGATGGGGAGGCAGAGTCCCGATTCCGCGAAACTTCTCGCCAGAGCTCTGGCCTCAGCGTGCCGTGAAAAAGAGGTGTTGCTGGTGGCCTCCAGCGACCTGAGTCATTTTCACCCGGATCGGCATGCACGCGAACTCGATGGTAGAATTCTTGAAGCTGTGCGCCGGTATGATCTGCTCGAGCTCTGGAGGTTGACGATGAAGGGCGAGGCAGAGGCGTGTGGAGTTGGGCCGTTAGCGGCAGTGATGGAGGCCTCAAAATTGTTGGGAGCCCTCCACTCCGAGATCCTCGGTTATGCGACCTCCGCGGACACACCCATGGGAGACCGTGGCAGCGTAGTCGGGTATCTGGCAGCAGCGTTTTTCAGGGGGAAGGAATGATAGGACGAGGGAAAAAGCGGGAGGGAGAGTTGCCGGAGGAATTAACCTCTTCGCAAAGGGAAAAACTGATTATTCTAGCCCGTGACGCGATACGTTCTGCTGCCAACGGTGAGCCTCTTTCTACGCCTGTGGTGTCCGATCAGGCGTTCAAGCGGCCCTCGGGAGTGTTTGTCACTCTGACAGAAACCGTGGGCGATCTGCGAGGATGCATCGGTTACATCAAGCCGGACTATCCTCTCGTTCAGGCTGTGGTTTATGCCGCCGAGGCTGCTGCGCTTCGAGATCCCCGGTTTCCGCCTGTCTCGCCGGGCGAGGTCAACGGTCTTAAAATCTCCATCAGCATTTTGCACCCTACACGGGTTATCCGGGATATATCAGAGATCATACCGGGGCGAGATGGGTTAATCGTCCGCAAAGGGCTTCGCCAGGGGTTGCTCCTGCCGCAGGTGGCGAATCGGCACGGCTGGGGCGTAGAGAGGTTCCTTGAGGAGACCTGCGCAAAAGCGGGACTTTCCCGCAGCGAATGGCGTGACCCGGGTACAGTGATTGAGGCGTTCACGGCCGAAGTGTTCGGTGAGGATGAACAGATGGGCGATTGAAATCTCTTATTTCAGAATAGGTTAAGCTTGTCGCTACCTCGCTATGTCCTCTATATTCACCTCGAGAGCAAATCGTGTGTAACCTACCGGGAAACCCGTGAGCGAAGCGCCCAACAAAACACCCGCATTGAATGAAGAGCAGCTGATGGAGCTGGTGAAGCTGTTTGAGGGCTTTACGCAGGCCTCCTCGTCCTTTGCTCAATCCTACGCCGCGTTAGAGGCGAGGATCGCACAGCTAAGCCGTCAGTTGGACGAGCAATCCTATCTGCTCGAACGGACAGCCGGTTTCCTCTCTTCGGTACTCGCACACGTTCCGGTGGGCATTATCGTCGTGGACATGGATGGCAAAATCACCCTCTTCAACGAAGAGGCGGAGAGGTTGACCGGATTGATTGCGGATGATGTCGTCGGCAAACCTTATGGTGATGTTTTGGAATCCGAAGTGAATGAGCCGACTTCGGCGGTATACACGTTGACCCACGGCAGTGTTATCGAAGGCAGGGAGCGTGACCTCCACCGCCCGAACGAGAGCAAACAGCCCGTTCGTTTTTCATCAGCATGGATATACGGCGAGGATGGATCCCCCTTCGGTGTTCTGGAGGTATTCGAGGATTTGCGCCCGATAAGGGAATTGCAGACCCGCATGCAGCAGAGCGCATCTCTTGCAGCCCTCGGTGAAATGGCAGCGCAGGTTGCCCATGAGCTCCGCAATCCTCTCGCGGGAGTTCAGGGGTTCGCCCAGTTCCTGCAGGAGGACATCGAGGAGAATCACCCAGCGCGGCCAATCGCAGAGAAAATCATCATCGGGGTTAAGGACATCGACCGAATCGCCGGTCGGTTGCTGGAATTCACTCGTCCCATGAGTCCGAACCGCACAGAGGTGGATCTCTGCGAACTACTCGAAATGGAAACAGAGCTTGCACGGGCGGAAGTTGCAGGGAATCCAGACGTTCGCATCGCACTCGAGCTTCCAGCCGAGCGTGTAAAAGTCTGGTGTGATGGAATCCTTGTCAAGCAGGCGGTGCTCAACCTGTTGAAAAATTCGATGCAGGCGTTGAAAGAGGAGGGTGGCGACCTCATTACCACCCTTCGCTGGGAGCTGCTTCGGAACCGGGTCCGGATCACCGTCCGTGATAATGGTGTCGGGATTACCGAAGAGAATCTCCCGAAAATCTTTAACCCGTTTTTCACTACAAGGACACAAGGCACCGGCCTTGGGCTTGCCATGGTGAAAAAGATTGTGGATGCCCATCAGGGTACAATTGAGGTTCATTCAACTCAAGGCGAAGGGACGACCTTTCGCCTGGAACTTCCCATAACGAGGGAATAATGAGCGGTTCACGCGTGCTGGTTGTTGATGATGAAAAACTCGTCCGGGACTATCTGGAAGAGGCTTTGACCCGGATGGGTCATATGGTCGAGACCGCCGAGGATGGCCAGGAGGGCGTTGAGCGCATCGACAGTATGGACTACGACCTTGTCTTCACCGACATCAAAATGCCGAGGTTGGATGGCCTGGGACTGCTCACCCAAGCAGCCCGCCGTCAACCGGAGACTCCTGTCATTGTGCTCACGGCGTTTGGAACCATCGAGAGCGCTGTCGAGGCGATGAAAAAGGGCGCCTACGACTACCTGACAAAGCCGATTGACAAGGAGCTGCTGAAGCTCACTGTTGACAGGGCTTTGCATAGACGGCGGCTTGAACGAGAAAACAGGGTTCTCCGCTCACTGGTTGAACAGGAGCAGGGAATCGAGGCGATCGTCGGGTCCTCCGAACCGATACGAAAAGTGATCGACATGCTCGAGATGGTCGCCCCACAGCCGGTGGACGTTCTGATCACCGGTCCCTCGGGAACTGGCAAGGAGTTGGTGGCGCGCGCTCTGCACTGGTCAAGTCCCCGCGCGAACAAACCTTTTATCAAGATGAACTGCGCGGCTCTGCCTGAGGGGCTCATCGAGAGCGAACTCTTCGGCCACGAAAAAGGGGCGTTTACCGGGGCGATCAAGAACCGCAAAGGAAAGTTTGAAGCTGCGGACGGCGGTACGATCCTCCTTGATGAAGTCAGCGAAATGCCGCACGGACTTCAGGCGAAATTGCTCCGTGTGCTTCAGGAAAGGGAATTCGACCGTGTTGGTTCAAACGATACAGTCAAAGTGGATGTTCGTGTTGTCGCAACTACCAACCGGAACCTTGCAGCGGAAGTGCGTGATGGACGGTTCCGGGAGGATCTCTATTTCAGGCTGAACGTTGTTCCGCTGCATCTTCCCGCACTCTCGAGCCGCCCGGATGACATTCCCGCGCTGGTTCTCCACTTCGTAGAAAAGTATGGAGCTCGTTACGGTCGGCAGTTCGAGGAGATAGATGACGATGCCATCGCCTACCTGAAAGCTCAGCCGTGGAAGGGGAATGTGCGTGAGCTTGAAAATCGTATCGAACGTGCTATCGTGCTCGCAAAGGATCTCTCCCTTCATAAGGCCGATGTGTCGTTGGAATCCATGGGGCTGGAGGAGGGGTCAGAGGAGAGGGGCGACGTATTCGGACCGATCACTGTTGCCGAGCTCGAGAAACGGCACATCATGCAAACCCTGAAGGAGCTGAGCTTCAACCGCACGAAAGCTGCGGACAGGCTCGGAATCTCCATCCGAACCCTGCGCAACAAGTTGAACGAGTACCGCGATCTGGGCGAGGATATTCCTAAAGGGTGAACCTGTTTTACTTCTGCGATACAATGTGGCGTAATAATACGAGGTTTTATATCATCGCCTATTAGAGCATATACTCTATATAGGTGTTGTGCTGAGGTAATCAAAACAAATGGGCCTACTTGGTTTAAAACTCCGGGAAGAGTTGCTTGATCGAGGCTTTGGCTGTAGGCGCAAGATGTGGAAGTAATATCCTGACAGAACGCCGAACAGAATTGTGAACACTCTCCTCCATCGTCCCCTCATAAGAGAGATCGTATTCCTTAATCCAGCAGATACTGTGAAGGTTGAGCTCCGCCAGCAAATCCTCTTCGCCAGTTCCAGAAAGTGAAAGAGCGAGCAGTCTCGCTCGGGTCAACTCGCCCAGCAAACGTTCAAGATAGTGGATTCGCTTGCTCGAGAGCTTTCGGTAGAGAAGTAGTAGAGATTCATCCTGCTGAACGAGGCCAACAATATCACGGAAGAAAAAACGGATAGTCCAGCTGCTTTTAAAAAGCCCTGAAAGACGATCAATAAAATCAATTAGTTCAAGGCTTTTACGGAGAGAAGGTGTATCAGGCATAGTGCCAGTAATCAGCCAGCGTTCCACAAGATCGCGAATGATTTCCGCCTTGTCGCTGTAGTGGTAGTATAGGTTGCCGGGACTGATACCGACATGTTCTGCAATGTGGTTGGTTGTGATCCGGGCTGTGCCATGCTCATTAAAAAGTTCGAGTGCAGAATCGAGAATGTTCGAGCGTGTCTCGATGCTTGGTTTTCTTTTCAGGGATCGTCTTGCCATAGAACATATCCAAATAATGAAATGTATTGAGTAAGATGCGCATTGACATAAAGAGGCGCAAGTGTAATAGAGTAAAAACACTAATAAGATAGCTTATTAACCACAGGTTGTTGTTGGGGTCGGTGGACTAGGTACTTTCGGTCTCAGCATTTCTGCGTAGCAGATCGCAGGCATGAGCCATGAGTTGGCTGTTTCCTGTGAGTACTATACGGTCTCCGGCTTTGAGTGGGGTGTGGGCTGGATCAAGCAACGCCGTACCCTCCCGAAAAATTGCGATGACCGTTGTACCTGTTTTTCTGCGGAGGTCAAGGTCGACGAGGCTGTGCCCAATTGCGATGTCTCCCTCTTCGAGGGTTACCGTCCTTAAGTCCATTTCGTCAGTAGTAGCATGATTGGCGGTGTGGGAGATCGGGTGAAAATGCATCCCATAGCCTTCGGAGCGAAGGTCATCCAATCTGCGTCCAATAATAGGACCTGGTACTCCGAGGTGGCGGAGCAGGTGTCCTGCAACCTGGAGGCTGGTTTCAAGCTCATCCGGCACCACGAGGTCGGCACCAAGTTTTGCCAACTCATCCAGTTCGCTCGCGAACCGCGTACGTACGATGATAAAGAGACCGGGTGCATCCTTTCGTAAACGGAAGATAATTGGACGTACAGCCGCCGGATCATTGATGGCGATGACTGCAGCGCTTGCGTCGTGGACGTGGAGTGCTTCCAAAACTTCTGGCTTACAGGCGTCACCACGTATAATTGGCTCACCAGAGGTAAGCTCAGTGCGGACCGTCTTCGGATTCATCTCAGCGACGAGATACTCAACGCCGAGGGCTTTGAGCGCTTTAGCAATTGTTCTGCCGAGGTGCCCGAATCCGATGATGACAACATGTTTACCTTCGGTCGATGCTCTCTCTTTGTCACCATTTACGGGAATTGTAGAAGAATTGGGAGCGCTCCGTCTGCCCAGCATCATTGCAAATGGTGTAATCAGCAGCGTGATAGCCGCTCCGGAGAGCAGGGTTTGTGAGGTGGGAGTGTCAAGCAGGCCAAGAGAAACTGCTGAAAGGAGCAGAACAAAGGAGAATTCCCCCACCTGACCCAGTGTACCGCCTGCCTGAATCGCCGTCCGCCCCGGATAACCCAATACTCTTATAATGCTTGCAATAATCATCCCTTTGCCGAGATAAATACCGATCGCGAGCAGCAGGGGAGCTATTGGATTCGAGAGCAGTGAGCCGAGGTCGAGCAGCATGCCGACGCTGATGAAAAAAATGGAGAGAAAGAGGTCGCGGAAGGGTACGGTTTCGGCGAGCGCGAGGTGACGGTGCTCCGTCTCGCTGATAACCAAACCTGCGATAAAGGCTCCCAGGGCCGGCGAGAGGCCAGCTTTCATTGTCAGCCATGTGATCAGAAAGACTATTGAGGCAATTCCCAGCAGGAACCCCTCCCTGCTTTGAAAAAGTCTAACCCTGTGCATCAACCAGGGTACTCCACGCCGTGCCGCGCCGAGGACGAGTACAGCGATGAGGATAGCTTTGCCGAGTACCAGCAACACACCTGTAAATCCGGAACCCCCTTCCACTAGCAGGGGGAGTACGAGCATCATGGGAATAACAGCCACATCCTGGAAGAGCAGGACCGCAAGCGAGATCTTGCCTTGAGGAGTGTCCACTACGCCACGTTCTGTCAGCAGGCGCAGAACAACCGCTGTCGAGGAGAGCGCCACGAAAAAGCCAATGGCGAGGGAGGTTCCACCGGAAAGGCCGGTAAACCGTGCGATTCCCCAGCCCGCGGCGATGCTGACCACTACCTGCACCCCTCCACCGAACAGCGCTTCGCGCCGCAAAACCCACAATTTATCGAGGGAGAGTTCCAGACCGATTGTAAAGAGGAGCAGAACCACGCCGAGTTCGGAGAGACCATGAATGGTTTTCGCGTCGAGCAGGTCAAGGCCGCTTGGTCCTGCTATCATACCCGCCGCGAGAAATCCGATGATCGTCGGGATGCGGATGAGCCGCATCAACGCAGCGGCGCAAAACGCTACGGCGAAAAGAGTTAGAAGAGGAGTGAATATGTCGGGACCATGCATCGCATCTCACCCATAATGTGTCGCCCCGCAGAGGTGCGCATCTGAACAGTTGAAGAATCGAAGTGATCAGCGTCCGGCCCGATGCTACTCTGCGTGGAGCTCTCCGTTGTATGTCGTTCGCACAACAAACGCATACCGATTGTTGTCGAGTTCACCCGATTGGGACGAGCCTATTCCAACGTAGTTGCCATCTTCGAGCTGAAGAAGGCCATAACCCCAGGTTGGGTCATAGGCGTTATACTCCGTCACCCAAAGGCGGATGCCAAACGGTGCGATTCTCTCTATCCTCATGGTAGGAGTGTTGCCCGAGCCACCATCATAGCTTGCGAGCGACGTAAACAGCGCGGTAATCCCACCATCATCATCAGCGATAATCTGCCCGCCACGTTGGAGCGCCGGCCCGGTGAAGGAATACCCCCCGACAAAAACGCCATCGCTCAAGCGATAACTTTTCTGGTAAGCTGTGAACGGTGCAGTGCCGCTAGACGATTCCATCTGGAGTACAGAAATCGTGGAATCGGAGTCCTGGACGATGGAAATCGCATACTGAATGTTGCCGGTGGACAGTTCTACCGTCCAGAGTTCACTGCAGACTTCGTTTACGCGGGTGATGAATGACCCCTCGCTGCCTACTCCACAGAATGCGAATCCACCATCGTCCGTCTCGATCAGATCCATCAGGGTGTCTTCACCTGCGATGTCAAATTTGAAATCAAGCGTTTTAATCCCGTTTCCATCCGTGCGGACCAGCCAGGCATCGCTGTTGCCTGCGGCGGAGTTGTAGTAGGTCCCTCCAAAAAGGTAGCCGGACGAGGGTACGACAGCGGCATCAAACCGGCTCGTGTTTTCGCCGTAAGTGCGAGACCAGATTTCCGTTCCATCATCATCAAAATAGGTGACAGCACCCCGGGTGTTGCCGGGTCCCACGGCGAGGAAGTGGTCGTTGTCCGCAAGAACGAGGTCGGAAACCGAAGACATCAAATCATCATCCAGACTCCAAACCAGTTCGCCATCCTCGTCAATTCGCAGAAGGACCTCGGTGCCGTAGAAAGAGCTGGGGTCGCATGATCCGGCGACGATCAGGTCGCCACCCGAAAGTTCGATTCCCCGGTAAAGTTGGAGATTCGTATAACTCGCCAGTGCGTAGGAATTTGCCCATGTTCCACCGTAAATCGTCGAGAAATTCCAGATCGGTCCCTCGACCTGGGTGCCATCGCTAAGTTTGACCGTGACCTGCCAGCGGTAGGTGGAATTATCCTCCCAGGCGAGCGGAGGCGTAAAGACAGTGTCGGTAACTCCTGTGCCTGCAAGAATCAGGTCATTCCCGGTTCCATAGCTGATGTCGTAGGTGACGGTGACATCTTCGCCGGGAAGGTCATAGCACCAGGACAGGGTTGCATCCGGACGAACATCCGTTGCACCGCTCGCCGGCACAGGACTATAGGGGCGGTTGGGTGCAGGGGTAACCGTGCTGTTTTCATCGCCACAACCTGAAAACACGAATACCGCGAGCACCAGAACCGAAATTGCCAGCAATTTCAGCGACTTACCCTTCAACATCATCGCCTCCAGAATCATATCAAGATTTACCGCACGAAACATTGCTCAATATAGCTCATCGGAGAGAGGTGAGGGGGTGAAACAGAAAACCCCCGGTTTTTGCCGGGGGTCGTTGGATACCACGTTCATTCAGGCGGCGTTCCACTCCTCAGGGAGAGAAAGGTCCACGCGGAGCCTGAGTTCCGTGAGCGCCTCGGCTAACGACTGCAACTGAAACGCTGTTTCACGGAAGTTAAACTCCCCCGTTGCACCGTTAAAATGACGAAAAACATCTTCCGCCACTAAACCTCGTTTTTGACCCTTGAGGTTATCCGGCGGTGTGCTGGGCATGATGATGTCGTCCAGAGCTTCCTGAATCCAGCTGTCCAGTTTCTCTTCAAACCGTGTTACGTGCAGGCGAAGGTCTGGCTGGTTCAAAGGGCTGTGTTCATCGACACCGAGACGTTCCCGTAGCATTACCGCACGTTCGCGGGCACGTTTGCAGTTTTGTCCGAGATGGCGGCGGTCCGCCTTGGGGACGAACATCTCCTCGGGCCAGAGCATCCTCGACACGATTCCGGCGTGACCCAACATCTGGTGGGCTGCGGAGAAGATGTCGGCCGCACTTGCCTCTTTGTTCTCGGCACGATCATACGCCTCGAGCGCCCAGCAGGCATGTTTGTCGATCTCCTCGAGATAGATGCGCAATTGAAATTCATTCATAACACACTCTCCTACAGGCTTTTCGTCAGGCGGCACGTTCTTTACTGTTTGGGGCGTCCAGGTCGACGATCTGGTGAACATCCGCGACGATATGAAGTCCACGTTTTTTCCCTTTTCCAAGCAGGGCCAACAGCTTGAGGAAGGACTTGTTTTTTCGTTTCCAGTTACGGTTCAACCCGCGAGCATATACAGCAATGGCGAACTCTTCGAATTTGAACGCAGCCAATCGTTTCACTGATTCAGACAAGGAGTAGAACGTTCGATGAGCGTTGATTTGAGCCCTTTGCAGCGACATCAGCGAAAACTGTTTTGGCTGGTACACTACATGGTGAGCGTCGTAGAGGCTCCAGTCCGTGAACTTGATCCGGCCTTCCTGCTGCAGCTGCTCGAACTGGGAGGTCCCCGGGAGAGGAATAAGGATCAGGAACTGGGCCGTCCCGATTCTGTGATGGCGGGCAAAACGGACCGTTTGCTTCACCGTTTTGGCGTTATCGCTGTCGAGGCCGAGGATGAACATGCCGTGTACATGGATGCCATGTCGACGGAACGTATCAGCGGCATTCCGGAGATCATCAATGCTCGTCTTTTTGCGAATATCCTCAAGAGCCTCTGGGTTGATCGTCTCGAATCCGATGAAAACCGTGTGGCAGCCCGCTTTGCGCATCCGCTTGACGATTTCTTCGTCCCGGGCGAGGTCCGCGCGAACCTGGGCTGACCATTTGAAGGTGAATTTCTCTTCAGCCATCCTGTCCAGCAATTCTCTGGCGTGCTTCGGGGAGGCCATGAAGTTGTCATCGTAGAAAAAGATGTAGTTCTTCGGAGAATTGAACTGTCGAAGTTCCTGGATGATGTTGTCGGTTGAACGGAACCTGAATTTTCGTCCGAACATCCCGGTGACAGAGCAAAAAGAGCAATCGAAGGGACAACCCCGGCTGGTTTGAATCGGAATCACAAACTTGCCACCCATTTTCAGCATCCGCCCGTGAACAAGCGAAAAATCGGGTTGGGGCAACTCGTCCAGATCAACCGCCGGGGGAATCATTTCGTTATGCGTGACGGTGCCATCCGGACCACGCCAGGAAAGGTTGGGTACTGTCTCGAAAGGTTTCCCTAGCAGAATGGCCTCGAGAAACTTCGGGAAAGCCGCTTCGCCCTCTCCTCGCATCACAAAATCAGCGTGCTCGAGGGCTTCATCTGGCAGAAACGTAACGTGCGGTCCACCAAGGATCACCGGTACGTCATGCTTTCTGAGGCGGTCCGCCATGGCAAAGGCGCGAGGTGCTGTTGAGGTGATGGTGCTAATGCCCACCAGATCGGCATCGTAGGCCTCCTCCCAATTCACGGGGGATTGTTCCTCGATAATGACACTCACATCCCACCCGTACTTGTGGGCAATCGTGCCAAGCAGGATTGTTCCCAGCCGCGGTAGTGACATGCCGCTGAAAATGTGCAGGTTCGGAGCTTTCGGCTCGATCAGGATCAGTTTTGGGTTGGACGTTCTCTGCATCATCAGCTCCTCGGGAGTACTACTTCTTCTTTGCCTCTTTTTTAGCGTTGCCGTTATCGCGCTTTTCTTTCGGCTTAAGTTCAACCTTCACCTTGGCAAGATGTTGTTGGATTTCACGACGCTGTTTTTTCAGGATGGTGTCCCACCGCTTCATGCCATCGCGCAGGCTGTTGATCCTCTCCTCCAGCTTTCCGAGTTTCAGGTCCATCTCGGCTAACTTTTTGCGCCTGAGGTGAGCGGTGAGCAGGGAAGTTTGTGTACGGATGGAATTAAAATCCCGGATCAGGTCGGCGGCGTCCTTGATCTCCTCGAGGGGATAGCCGAACACCTGGAGGTCGCGGATAAGTGTGCAGAGCTCTGCAGTCTGCTTGGAATAGAGCCGGTACCCGCCCACGCTGCGTCCATCCGGCTGAAGGATGCCACGTTCCTCCCAGTACTTGATGGTTCGGGCGTTAAGTCCCGTCACTTCAGCCAGTTGACCAACTGTCAAGAGGATGGCGTCCCGTGCCTTGGCGCCCTTCTCCTTTTTCTGGGGGAGGCCAACCTTGCGGACAATCTTCTGTATCCCTTCGAGGTCATAGCCAAGATCGACCAACTTCAGGATCTGGCGAGCTTCCTCAACGTTCACCTCTGAAAAGAATGCGTCCCCGCCATCGAGCGTGCCGGAGGGCCGGACGAGTCCCATCTTCTCCCAGCGGGAGAGGACTTCGTCGGTAATTTTGAGTTCGGAAAGAAACTCTGTTCTGGCGTAAACCGGGCCATTCATGATGCCACCCAACGTATGCGATGATAACAACCTGTCAGTATACGTACAGGTTGATGATAAGCAGTATTTGAGGATTCGCGCAAGAGGAAACGGAGTACAGGATGGAGAAACGGGAGTGAGTCTCTACGGCTCCGGGATGTCTGCTGGAAAGTGGATTGACGGCGCAAAAAAAAGCCCCGTTGATCGGGGCAAATATACAAAATGAATACCTGTGCTGCGCTACAGGGTCATATCCATGCCCTCGATCGCCACAAATAGATCGAGCCGGGTGTCCGGATAGGTCGCCTCGGTGTATTGGCGCGCCTTGAGCAGCAGATCGCGGATGAACTCATCCGGATAGTTTGGCTCGTGGTGGAACAGGGCCAGCCGTTTCACTCCAGCCCGGACGGCGATGTCCACACCAACGATAGCGGTGGAGTGTCCCCAGTCCTCTTTGACTAGGCTTTCCTCGAGGGTGTATTGGCTGTCGAAAACGAGCAGGTCTGCATCCCGGCAGAATTCCACCATTTCCGTGATGCCATCAGCATCATCCCGCCGGTACTCGCAGTCCGTGGCGAAGACCATCGACCCGCCATTCTGGTCGATACGGTAGCCGTAAGTGTTCCCCGGGTGATTAAGTCTTTTTGCCGTGAAACCACCACCACCGGGCAGATCATACTTCTTGCCTGTTTCGATCTGGTGAAAGTGGAGATTTGCAGGCAAATTTTCGAGGGGCATGGGGAAGAATTCCGAGGATTGTTGATCAACGAAGCGTCTCTTCAGATTGTCGTGCCCGCCGTGAATATGAATGGTATTGCGCTGCCAGACAGGTCCAAAGAAAGGAAACCCCTGCATATGGTCCCAGTGGGTGTGGGTAATCAGAAGGTGAATTTCTCCCTTACCTCGTCCAAAATCCCCTTTACCCATCAGGCTTCGTCCCAACTGACGGATGCCACTGCCAGCGTCCAGTACAATGGTAGCGCCGGGCCATTCGACAGAGAGACAGGTGGTGTTGCCCCCGACTGTTCCGCGAACGAGCATTGAGTGGTTTTCACGGAGATAGCCCGCAACCTGTTCCGGGTTCGTGATACCCGCGCGGACAACATCCTCCGCCATTGCGATCACTTTGGATTCAACTTCTTGCGGACTCAAAGGCGTTGGTATGCTTCCCCGCACGCCCCAGAACTGTACGCGCATATTGCTCGTTCTCCCATTTTCGCCATTGTGGTGAACGGGTGGATTGCGACCGTTTTTCTAAATAGTTATCGAAAGTCACAAACTTTCTACCAGAGTACACGGTGTAGCAGTACGGGTCAAGTGAAAAAAATACGAAATTCGATATACCCTGAGCCTGTGGGCTCCCCGCCCGATAGAATAACAGGCCGCAGCCCTGTAAGAGAGCTGCGGCCGAAATTACGGTTCAACAATGATGCCTAGGCATTTTCCGCTGCCAGACGATCATCGTTGTTCTTCTCAAGAGTCGGAACGACAAACTTGTTGAAAAATACCAGGGCGAGTGCAGTGGCCAGCCCGATCAATCCGAAGATGATCCACATCAGGCCGGGTTGATTACGTTCATGAGCCAACACCTGGTATCCCCAACCGGAGAGAATGCCGCCGAACAGGTTGCCGAGCGCCATGGAGACGAAGTAGTAACCCATGAACAGGGCTGTTTTGTTCCGCGGGGCGATCTTGGCGACGTATTCCTGACTCTTCGGGCTTGCAATCATCTCGCCGAAGGCAAAGATCACGATAGCCAGAAGGGTTAACGCGCCGGTGACAGCAATGCTGTTCAATGCGATACCCGTGCCTGCGACGATCACACCAACGATCAGAACCGGGAAGGGTTTCCAGCGCTGGATCACGTAGCTCACCAGGATCTGGAAAATGACAATGGATCCGGCGTCGATATTAACCATGTATTCCGGGTTCACCTGGCGGTATTTCTCCGCCCATTCCAGTGCGATGGCTTTAATCATTTCCGGATCCGCATTTGCGGCGAGCTGGCTGAACGCAGCGATCATCTCCTGCTCCGGCGGACGCACTTTGAAGTGGACGACCTGCATCAACACCTCATGGTACTGGCCACCCGTGATTGCGCCGTACTCCCCGACAAGGCGTGTAATTTCAACGGAGAGCTGATCCACGTTTACGCTCGCCATGAAATTGACAAAGCCTTGTCCGAAGATGCTGAAGAATCTCAACAGGTCGGCAGTATCCGTAAAGTCACGGATGTATTCCGGCAGGGTGATGAATATCTGGTTGAAGCTCGCCCAAAAACCGGAGAGGATCAACAAGTACAGCACAAACGGCCAGTTACCAATTTTTGCTTTTTGTCCCAACCAAGATCTGCTCTCCTTGTCCTTGACAAGTCGGTTCCAGATCAAGTTGACAATGATCCAGGCTGCGGCAAGGCCAAAGGTCCAGTTCCAACCAACCCACTCGCCGCCGGAGAGCATAAGCAGGAAGATGATCGGAATGACGATTAATGCGAATCTGCCGTTGCCGAGGACTTCCTGTGCATCTGACAGCACCTGCTTGAGGGAGCGTTTGGATTCGGATTGGGATTCATCCGTTGGCTCTTTGTAGAAGAAGATTGTCGGGATGAAGTTCACCGCAATTGTGCAGGCGAGCAAAATGAAGACGTAGTTCCAGCTCAGGACGCGTAGCATACCGGCGAAGATCGGTCCAACAAATCCACCAACGTTGACGATGGTATAGAAAATGCCGAAACCCATGCCGCGGTTGCTGTCGTTGGTAACACGGCCAACTGTACCGACCACGACCGGCTTGAAGGTTGCCGCGCCAATTGCGACGAGCATGAAAGCGCCGAAGAATCCCCAGAAACTTGTGAACTGACCCAGCAGGAAATAAGCCGGGGTGAGAATCGAAAACGCGACGAGGAACGTTCTACGGTAACCATACCTGTCTGCGAGCGCACCGGTGATCACCGGGAACAGATAAAGCAGGAAGGGTACAATACCCTGCAAAATGCCTCGCTGGATACTTGAAAAACCCAGTCCGCCCTGCGATATGGGGCTCGTCATGTACAATGAGGAGAGCGCGTAGAAACCATACCATGCCATGCGCTCGAAGATTTCCATCACGTTCGCCACGTAAAACGTACCGGGGAACGGAGTCATCTTCTGTTTTGTTGCGGCCATCCCTACCTCACGGGTTTATGTAGCTGTCAGCCCACCGCGCCATCTTGGGCAATCATTTGATATCTGCGGAAGGTAACAATCGGGTTTGTCCAGCTCAACTCCTTCGGTACCGATAGAGGACCTGGGGGGCAAACAGTTCGTCACAGCTCCCATCGAGAGATTGTATCTATCGGGGGTGGTGTCGGGACATGGTCTCTCCCCTTATATTCACCCCGCGTCTCCAGAGTTCCTTGAAACGAATGCATGCAACCCACGGCACGTCCCTGCATCAAAATTCAGAAGGGATCAGTGAATCCCGGAACGGTTTGAGGGTAAAAAGGAGGGAGTCTGGTGGGGGCTGAAACGGCTAAACAGCAGCGCGTGGTTCTGTTTTCCACACCAACCTGTTCCTGGTGCCGCAGGGCAAAGCAATATTTCAGGCAGCAGGGTGTACGGTTCAAGGAGGTGGATGTTTCGCGCGACCAACATGCCGCAAAAGACATGCAGCGGATGACAGGCCAGATGGGCGTTCCCGTGATCCTGATCGGGTCAAACAGGCCTATTGTCGGGTTTGACAAGACGACTATCGATCGGTTGCTGGGCCTCTAGGCAGTAAAATTGCAGACTGAACAGGGTGAGGCATTCATCCTGAAAAGATACCAGGAAACACGGACGGAGCAGTAATTGTTTGCCGTCCGTGGTGACAAACAACGTAGTGATCAGGGGAGTTACCGATGAAACTCGAACCGCTTGGCGACCGCGTGGTAGTCAAGACCGTCGAGAAGGAAGAGAAAACCTCCGGCGGGATCATCATTCCGGACACCGCGAAAGAGAAGCCTGTTTTTGGCAAGATCGTTGCGGTTGGCAGTGATGATGAAGTCAAGGAGAACCTCAAAGTCAACGACAAGGTGATTTACGCGAAGTATGGCGGTACCGAAATCGAACTGGACGGCGAGGAATACATTATTCTCTCCTACGGCGACATTCTTGCGAAGATTGGCAAGTAATCTGCACGCAAAAGCTGTATTCCAATCCCCGGTCATCATGGCTGGGGATTTTTGTTTTTAAAACGCTGCCGGCCATCACCGCTAGTGTGAATGATCGGCAGCCTTATTGAATCGTTCCGAAACCAGTTCTATCTACCGGACGGTAACGCCCTCATTCCGGTATGACCGGGGAGCTCTTTACCGCCCGTTTGATCGCCGCTCAACTGGAATTTGCTGAGCATTTCCTGGAGTTGTGTTGCCAGTTGGCGCAGATCCTCCGCTGCTGCCGCGCTCTGCTCCGCTCCAGCGGCGTTCTGCTGGGTGATCTGCTCAATCTGTGTCAGCGACTGATTGACCTGATCCACGCCGGAGGCCTGGTCCGAGGAGGCCGCGGAAATCTGGCGGATCAGTTCGCTCACTTCGGTAACTCCTTCGAGGATCTTGGTCAGTGATGCGGCGGTGTCGTTCGCGATGGAGGCTCCCTGCGCAACGCGTTCGTTTGATCCCTGAATCAGGTCGGCTGTCTCCCCCGCTGCAGTGGCGGAACGTTGGGCAAGGTTTCGAACTTCTCCCGCAACCACAGCAAAGCCCTTGCCGTGCACGCCAGCACGTGCTGCTTCCACGGCGGCATTCAGTGCGAGCAGGTTGGTCTGGAAGGCGATGTCCTCAATCGCCTTGATGATCTTCGTTACCTGGCTGGAGGATTCGTTGATTTCATTCATCGAGGCGAGCATCTCGCGCATCTGCGTATTACCCTGCTCCGCCGCTGAACGTGTCGATTCAACCAGCTCCTCCGTCCGCTTTGAGTAGTCGGCGTTCGACCTGGTCTGCTGGCCGATCTCCGTTACACTGGCCGAAATTTCCTCAAGGGAGCTGGCCTGAGCCGTTGCCTGTGAGGAGAGGCTGTCGCTGGTGGAGGAGACCTGTTGTGCGCCGCCTGCGACACGATTCACCGTGGAGGAGACCTGGCCAAGTATCTGGTTCAATTCGTAAAGAGTCTTATCAACAGCGCCGACCATGATCTTGTAATCACCGCGCCACTCGCCTTCCATGTGGGTCGTGAGATTGCCAGTAGCCATCGAGTCGAGTACACCGTGAATCGCGTTCATTGGCGCAGAAATATTCTCCAGCAGCGAGTTCATTCCCTCGATGATGTCGCGGTAACCACCGTGGAACTTGTCTGCGTCTCCCCGAATGGAAAGCTGTCCTTCACGAACCGCTTCCGCGAGATGTGTGCCCTCTTCCACTAGCGCCCGCAGGTTGTTGCGGATCGTCAACAGGCTGTCGGTAATCACTCGCTGTTTGCCAGGCAGGGCATCCATCTCACGCTCGAGGTCGCCTTGGGCATACTCCCCGACCAGCTCGCTCACATGCAGCAGCGGCTGGACTACGCTATTGAGAGCATCGTTGACTCCGGCGAGAATCTCTTCGTAGGCACCTTCGAAGCCCGACGAGTTGCAGCGAGCGTCCAGATCACCCGACTTCTGCGCCGCGATGACTCCCCGCAACTCTTTTTGCAGGGCATTGATTCGAGCGCCCATCATGACCATCGCATTGCCGAGGACATCCTCTTCTCCTGCGGCCTCAAAATCGCTGCTGAGGTTGCCGTGGGAGATTTCCTCCGCATTCCGAGCCTTCGCTCTTTGTGCTTCGATCAACACATTGAAGGAATCTGCGAGTTGGCCGAGTTCATCACGGGATTCAACCTGGATTTCGACATCCAGCTCGCCCGCCGCCACCCGTTTCGCTCCAGCGGTCAGATGTCTCAAAATGCCAACGATGGACTGCAAGGTCAGGAAACCGATGATCAGTACAACGGCAAAGCCTGCCAGCCCAATCAGAAAAGCATCCAGCGAAAGCTGAGCCACACCTTCTGCGAGTGAGGCCTTGGAGAATTCAATCTCCAGAAATCCGAGCCTTTCGCCGGAGTCTGTGTCCCGGATAGGTTGCCAGAACAGGATGGTGTTCTCCCGGTCGAGGCTCAGCGAATCCGTTTCAAAGGCTGGCATGTTCTCGGAGGATGGGTTGTATCCCCTCAGATAGCCGCCGGTCTCGTCAAAGACCCGGACGCTGGTGATCAACTGATGACTGGTCGTTGCCTCACCAAGGCTATCCTCCTGCACAACCATGTTGATCGCATCCTGAATGGATTCACCGTCATCAAACACAAGGGTCTGGATTCCAAGCGACAGGTTTTCCGCGAGAAGATTCGTGATGAAACCTGCGTTTTCCCTGAGGTTTTCTTCGCCGACCCGGCTAGCCTGCCACGGAGTATAGAGGGAGAGCAGGACAAGCATCATCAGGCCGATCACCCCGATCAGCCCCATAATTTTCGTGCGGAAAGAGATACCGGAAAACCAGCTGAAAAAGCGTCTCATCGCTTTTACCCCAAAAGTGAAACAGTCATTAATTCAGTGCGCGAAGCTGAGGATGAATAGTCTACAGGCGGGTAGACTGGTGGCCTTGCTGCCCGTATACTTGTCACTCCTCCACGGCCGATTGGCGGGATAATTCCCTGCAAATGGTCGAATCTCCGGCTCCTGAGCCAGGATAACAAGGGCACAACATCACCATGCCCCGCTAAACCCAAAAAACACGAAGCCTCTGTTATCATAATTATCATTGTACAACTATTTTTTGTGTAAGGGAACGGGGTGGCTCTAGAAACTGAACCTCGGAAAGCAACCGGAGTTCGGAGAATTGGGTTTGTACTCGGGACACACAGGAGGGTAGTCTTCCTCCCTAAACTCATGATTACACGAATGGATCACAGGGTGCAGGCTACGAATTGTGTTGACCAGTCCGTGAAAAGGTATTCTTAATCAGAGGAGGTCGGCGAGGGAGTCAAGCCAGAGATCTGGTTTCGCTTCCTCAAGGTCCGCTTTGTCACCGAATCCAAATCGAACGGCAGCGGCTTTACACCCGGCAGCGTGGGCGGCCAGCACATCCGCATCCGTGTCCCCCACAACCAGCGTTTCTTCCGGGGCAGCTTCCAGCTTTTCAAGCGCAAGGTGGATGATGAAGGGGTCTGGTTTGACAGGTTTACCGAGGTCCGTTCCGCAAATCTGGTCTACATAGTCGGCAATCCCGAGCCCGTGGACAACGAATTCCGCAGCTTCCTGATACTTCGTGGTAGCAACGGCGATCGTGGCGCCCCGTTCACGAAGTTTCGCCAGAGTTTCAAGAGCTTGCGGATAGATCTTCACATCCTGCGGAAACAGGGCGTCATGGCCCTCGCGGTAGGCCTGAAGCATTATTGCGAAAGTCTCGGTGTCCGCCGTCCGTTCCTGGTGATGGAGCAGGTAGGAGTCGAAAATCTCGGTCAAGGGCCGACCGATCCAGTGGCGGGTTTCCTCCGGTTTAATTCCACTGATTCCCACCTCTTCCAGCGATCTGACCAAACCAGCACAAATCGGGATGGATGAATCGGTAAGAGTGCCGTCAAGGTCAAAGATGTAATGCGGGAATTGTGACCGAATCGTAGCCATACGTTGCCCTCGCCTGAGATTTTCGAAAGGTAGGAGCCGCGAGAGCACGGGTCAAGGAATAGAAGAAATCACCGAAAACGGCGACTCCCGGGGTACGTTATAGTCACCAAGTTGTTGATTCCTCTCTGCTTTCCTCGGAGAGAGGGTCGAGGTGAACGATGACATCCACGATGTCCGGCTCCTGATTTCTAAGCGCATCAGCCACTTCATCGCCGATTTCGTGCGCGGTAATCAGCGGAAGGTTGTCGTCGAGGACGAGGTGTAGATCAACAGCAATCTGACTCCCAAGATATCGGGTCCGGATGTGGTGAACCCCGCGGGCTTTCGGGTGTGAAAGGACTATCGCACCAATCTTTTCCAGCATTTCCGGCGGAGCGCCCGCATCTGCCAGTTCACGGACCACCGGCCATAGGATTTTCCCTGCGGCATACAGAATGAAAAGGGTGACAATAATTCCGCCCACTGGATCGAGGAAGGCGAGTGAGGGAGAGATCGTGGCGGCGCCAACGGTGATCGCGGCGGGAATCGAGCTAAGGGCATCGCTTCGGTGGTGCCAGGCATTCGCTACAACAGCCGGGCTTTTTTCCTTTTTTCCAACGATGACTGTCCAACGGTACATCGCCTCTTTCAGCACGATGGAGGCGAGGGCGGCATAGAGGGCAATTTTGCCCGGTGTCCCTAATTCGCCCCCTCTAAGCACTTTCACCGATTCGTAACCAATGCCGAGCCCTACTGTGATCAACGCGAGGCCAATGGAGAGGCTGATGATCGTTTCGATCCTGCGGTGGCCGTGCGGGTGCGAGATGTCCGCAGGCCGTGACCAGAATTGGGATCCAATGATGATAGCGAGATCAGTAGCGAGGTCCGAAATGCTGTGGACGCCATCCGCCAGAACCGCATGGCTTCGCCCGACAATACCCGCAAATATCTTGAACGCCGCCAATGCAATATTGCCGATCATTCCGACGAGAGTCACCGTGATGATTGCACGGTTCCGTCTCCTGCTATCCCCATTTTTATCACTCGTTGGACTTGAGTTGCTCGTCATCATCTCACCTTTCGCAGCAGGGGTGAAAGTGTTTTACGGTGTTAGCGAACCGGAAAAATAAGCTAAGTTTTATATTTTCGAAAGCCTCGGTTCTCTCCCTTGGAGCGACTGAAGGAAGATAACGGCGGGAGTTCGTCGGGAGGCGAAAGGCGTCCGACAGTCCTATCTTCAGGCGGAGCCTCGATCAACCTCGGGAGAAAATTCGATGACCATTACCCCAGGGAAGTACCAGACAGCCCTTATGGCAATTCTCCTGCTGGCTGCGGTTACAACCGCAACAGCTCAGTCTACAGCCTACCTGCGCTGGCCGGATATCCACGGCGATGATGTCGTTTTTACCAGCGACAACGATCTGTGGATCGGCTCGATTTCCAGCGGTGTCGCAACCCGGCTGACCTCACATCCCGGACGGGAGAGTGATGCAGTCTTCAGCCCGGATGGAAAATGGATTGCCTTCACGGGGCAGTATTTCGGCAACAACGATGTTTTTGTGATGCCCTCCTCTGGTGGGGAGCCTCGCCGGTTGACCTATTCCAACGGATCCGATTACGCCGCAGGCTGGACGGCTGAGGGCAAAGTGCTTTTCCGTTCGGACAGGACACCCCCATTCCGCGCCACAGAACTCTACACCGTTTCTGCGGACGGTGGTTACCCGGAAAAACTCCCCTACCTCCGTGCAAGCCACCTCGCCAGCGAACCGGGCGGAAATCGGGTCGCCCTCGTTCGAAATAATCTCGCCTGGCAGGGGTGGAATAGGTACCGTGGCGGACAGGTGGACAAAATCTGGGTCGGTGATCCCGGCGTTCCCCAGTTTGATCGGGTCTCGATTTGTGATGGCAACGAATCCTGGCCGATGTGGAACGAAAACGGGCGGATTTACTTCGTCACAGATCTGGAGGGACGCGAAAATCTCTGGTCAATGATGCCGGATGGGTCGGATTCCCGTAAAGAGACGGATTTCGACAAATTTGATGTTCGCTTCCCGAGGATGCGTGGCGACCGGATCGTTTTTCAGCTTGGCGCGGATATCGCCGTCTACAACGTCACCTCGCGGGAAGTCAATATTCTCGAAATGTCGCTCCCCAGCGACATGCTGCAATCAGGCAGGCGCTATTTGAATCCCAATGACTGGGTGGATGATTGGTCGCTGAACGAGGATGGTTCACGACTCGCCGTTGCCGCGCGCGGTGAATTGTTCACCCTTCCGGTAAAAGGCGAGGGGCTTATCCGCCGTTGGACACGAAGCAGCGGTTCACGGGAGATGTCCGCCCATTTCCTGAAGGAGGGTGGCCTGATCGCCATCACGGACGCCACGGGTGAACACCGGATTGTCACGATTTCCTCTCCCGGTGCGGAGATGAACGGATTCGATAAGAGTGGGGCAAACGACTGGAAAGACACGGTCCTGCCGTCTCCGGATGGAAAACTCCTGGCCCTCGCCACAGGGGAGCAGAAACTCTATATCGTTGACCTGCAGAAGGGCACTCGCACGCTGATCGATGAGGGAGGCTGGGAGTTTGATGAGGTCGTCTGGTCGCCAAAGGGGCGCTATCTCGCCTATGTGCATGTTGAGGGCGAGGCTGAATCGGAGATCCTCTTTGTCTACGACACGAAGGCGAAGAAGAACGTGCAGGTAAGCGACCGCCATTACAACACTCATAGCCCTGCGTGGGATCCCGATGGACGGTACCTCTACTGTGTAACCGAGCGCGATTTCAGTTACGAGCAGGATTACAGCCGTGCACTGTTCATGTTCGAGCACACCAGCGTTTTGGCTCTCTACCGTCTGACCCCCGACGTTCCCAGCCCGAGTCTGGCCAGCGGAGATGTTGCAGCGGATGGCCTGCCTGGAGCTCCGTGGCTGAAAGAGCGGAAAGAGCGTGACGAGGATGATCCCATCGAAATCGATTTTGAAGGGTTATCGCTGCGGATGGAAGCGCTGGATGAGAATGCCGGGAGCTATGGACAACTGGCCGCTACTGGTGACAAGCTCTACTTCATTGACAATTCGGATGGGTCAGTTCTGAAACTTTATGACCTCGCGGATAAAAGCTCGAAAGAGGTCGCTTCCGGCGTGAACAGCTATCAGCTCAGCGGAGACAGCAAGACCATTGTCATACGCACCGCGGACTCCTGGTACTGGGGATCCGCTGGGGCCGGAACCGTGGACAAGGATGGCGACCACAAGGTTCCAACGGATAGCTGGGAAGTGGAGGTGGTGCCGGGTGAGGAGTGGCGCCAAATTCTCCGCGAAGCGTGGCGGCAGGAACAGCACTTCTTTTACGATGGGGAAATGCATGCCGTCGATTGGGATGCGGTACTCAGCAAACACGCACCTCTCGCGGATCGTGTCCGGACGAGGGATGACCTGAACGATCTGATACTGGAAATTCAGGCCGAGCTCTCCGTCGGTCACGCCTTCATCTGGGGTGGCGATGAGCCGGATGTTGATGAATTCGACACCGGACTCTTGGGTGTAGATTTTCAGCCGGACGCAACCAGCGGATACTACAAGATCACAAAAGTCTACGCACCCGAGCCTGGAAGCCCCGGTGGCATGAGTCCACTGCTTGTCGCCGATCCGACTGTTAAAGCGGGAACGTGGGTGTTGGCTGTGAACGACCAGCCGGTGAAAGCTTCGGAGAATATTTACCGACTGCTGGAGAACAGGGCAGGTGCTCCGCTGGCCATCACGTTGAACGAAAAGCCGGAAATGAAGGGTGCGCGCGAAGTGATTGTCGAACCGATCGACTCCGAATACAACCTCCGTCTCGATGACTGGATTGCGGCCAAGCGGGAGTATGTATCTAGGAAGTCGAACGGGAAACTGGGCTACATCTTCCTGCCGGACATGAGCCGGCGAGGTATGTGGCGGTGGGGCAGGGACTATTATCCACAGCGTGGACTGCCGGGGCTGGTCATCGACGACCGCTATAACTCCGGCGGTAACGTATCGGAATACTTCCTGAAAGAGCTCTCTTCGCAGATTCACACGATCCAGTCAAGCCGGTATGGTGCTTGGCAGACCAAACCACACGGCTCCTATTTCGGGGATGTAGCGGTGCTGATCAACGGGGTCACATTCTCGGATGGTGAGACCTTCGCACGCTCCGTTCAGGTGACAGGATACGCACCGCTGATTGGTACCCGCACCTCTGGTGGCGGAGTCTGGTGGTGGGCGAGGAGGCCGCTGATGGATGGCGGAACCGTTGTCGCGCCGGAGTTCGGTTCGTGGGATGCCACCGAGAGCAAGTGGGTTGTTGAGGGGACCGGGGTCTCGCCGGATATCGAGTTGCTCAACGATCCGGCCAGCGAAATTCGCGGGGAAGATCCCCAGCTTGACAAGGCGATAGACTACCTGCTCAAGCAAATCGAGGAGAACCCACCGAAACTTGCTCCGCGTCCGGCAAAGAGTCTTTACGCCGAATAGGGATCATACTCACTGAGGAAATACTGAGGGCCCGGCCTGCTTCAAGGCTGGGCCTTTTTACACTCTCTGAATGCACTGAAAATCTATCATGCCGGAATGAGGTCGTAATCTTGTCATCCTCAGGCTTGTGCGCCCGTGGCGTACCTGACCGAGTGATCCAAGGATCGAGATTTCCTCTGGATTGCCCGATCAAGTCGGGCAATGACACACTAAAATGACCCAGCCAATGATTGGTCGGGCCACTTGTTGAACCAAATTTATTCAGCGAGGGAGAATCGCTGTAACCCACGTCGTTATTGACGTGGTGTGGGGTCGAGGTAGTTGTCGAGGGGGTCGTCTACCGTTGTCCCGAGCCCCTCAATCCAATCGATCACCGGATCCCGGAAGTTCCAGCCACTGTCGTAGGGATCAGGGTCCATGACCGTCAAATCCACTGCTTCACCCTGGGAGGCGAAGTAGTAATAATCGGTGGTCAGCATCTGGTAAGTACCGCTCGGATCAATGCTGGAACCGTCCGTGAATTTATACCCATCGATAGCGGTTAACCCGCCATACCGGATGTAGCCATCACAATAATCGAGGTACTGGGTAAGCTGGGCGCCGGTCAGAGTCACCCGGTAGATATAGTTGTCAAAGGGGAGGACGCTGACGATGGTTTCGAGGGTGATCTCGCCCGCCGGAATCGCCGCTCGCATTCCGCCTGTGTTAATAATTGACAGATCTGCGATGAGTGCGCTCTCGAGCCAGGAATCGGTGATCATGTTGCTCATCGTGTGGGATCTGGCCACGATTTCCGCGTCGAGGTAGCCGATCACGGTTCCAAGTATATCGTCCAACTGCACCGACCATGATGCAACTATGCCAGCGATCGTTGCGTTCGATCCGGACTGATTATTGGCTACCAACTCCGGTGTCAGGACGGATGCTGTTCCGTCATCGTCGAAAACGATTTGTGCTTTGCCATAATAGTTCAAGGCTGTGTTCGCCATCATCAGTGCTACGCCGTTGTTCACCGTCGCTATAAACTCATTTGTGTGCCCGCCTCCTATCAGCAGGATTCCGAGTTCTTCAGCAGTTGATGATAACGTGCTTAATTCACTTCCCGAGATGTGAGCAATGACAATCACAACATCGGCGCCCGCCGCGAAAACCTCGGGTGTGTAGGTTTCGAGAGCAGTCTCATAATCGCCGTAGGTGACTCCTTCACAGTACTGCGGGAAAACCAGCTCTGGCATGTAGAAGTTACCGAGGCCAATGATGCCGATCTCGCGGTTGCCGACAGAGACGACGGTGAAGGGGTCAACGTAACCGGGATGATCTCCCGTTGCGTCTTCAGTCAAGTTGGCAGCAAGGATGGGGAAGTCCATCTCCTCAGAAAGCGCCTGCAGCTGCTCCATGCCGAAGTCCACTTCGTGGTTGCCCATCGCGGCAGCTTTGTACCCCATCGCATTCATCACTTCGACCATCGACTCGCCATCGAACCATGTGCTGATTGCCGCCCCGGTCCACATGTCGCCACCGGAGAGAATGAGGTGGGGACTTGTGGTGGTAAGTCCCTCGCGCTGCTGCCAAAGTGCCATCATCTCCGCCGCTCCACCGAGATCATCATCCCGTTCCATCCATCCGTGTTCATCGTTCGTGTAGAGAATCGTGACGGTGTCTGTCTGAGTGACGGGAAGAGGTATACCGTCATCCTCATCAGGATTGTCTTCACAGGAAGAGATGATGTTGGCGAAGGAGATCAGCAGGAAAATGAGCAGAACAGACAACAAACTGGACGAAACCGGGTTGCGTTTAAAGCTCCACATAACAACCCCTCCGTATTCTAGATTCGGCTTGGATTTGGACGATCAAGGCACCCACTCCTGCTCAACGGTGAGCACGACACGGATAAACCCGTCCCCTGAATCGATGTAGCAGGCGCTCAGGTGCATGTCGTCTACATGAATATCGTAATCGTTGCGATTGCTTTCGCACTCTTCGATCGCATTCCATTCAATTTCAGTAGGGTGAAAGGGAGCGGTAAAATCGTCAGAAGTGAGTCTTCTGGAGATGTGGCCATTGTCAATGATGGTGACCACTCCCTGAACGAACGCCAGTTTTCTTCGGGCGAGGACTTCGTAACTGACGTGCGGGAATAGCTCTTTCAGCTCGCGCAACGGTAGTCCTGCGTGCTGGGAAAATGCCTTGTCTGGTAGCAGAAGCTCGGAGGCAAGATGGTTGGCCTCCAGCTCTTCGTCGGGTGCAACACCACCGGAATGGTTGAGCAGGATGTGGGCGGTTTCGTGGGCGAGGGCAAAATTTCTTCGTTCAGGGGGCATGTTTTCGTCCAGGACGATGACTGGGCCCTCGGTCGATTCATATTTATAGGCAGGAACGCCGGCAGGCAGGGCCGGTTCGTAGCGGAGAATCAGCCCATGTTCGTTGGCGAAACCCTCCGCCAACGCCGCCGCCGTATCACTCCTCGTCATCCTCAGCCTCTAGTCCTTCATCGAAGGTGACTATGTTGAATTTCTTTAACAGGCGGTAGAGCGTGGCACGGCCCAGCCCCAATTTTTTCGAAGCCAGCGAAATGTTCCCACCGCAGGCGTTGTATGCCTGTCGCAATGCCCAAGCGCGAATTTCATCAAAGGGAAGCACATCGTCCGCTGTTTTGAAGGGAGCAAGCCCTCCATCCTCAGCGGATATGTGTCCCGAGGTTGGCACAAACTCCTCAAGGCTGGCCGCTACTGAATCAATATGAACTCCCTCCTCGTGTCCTGACACATCCGGGGCAAGCTGGCGAAGCTGATCAGGCAAGTGCTGAAGTTCGATGGTTTTTCCCTCGGTGAGCACGACAGCCCGTCCAATCACGTTTTCCAGCTGACGGACGTTGCCCGGCCAATCGTATCTGTTTAACGCCTCCAGCGCTGCTCGCGAAATGCCTGTGACTTCATTCCTGCCCAGATGGTGCCGCTGTTTGTCGAGGAAATGAATCGCCAGCAGATCGATGTCTTCCGGCCTTTCGCGGAGGGGGGGGATGTGAATCGGGAAGGCGTTGATGCGATAAAAAAGGTCTTCACGGAATCGCCCGCGGGAAACCTCCTCTTCCAGGTTCCTTTTTGTGGCACAGAGAAACCGGACATCCACCGGAATGGATCGCATACCACCGACCCTGTCGATCTCCCGTCCCTGCAAAGCGCGGAGGAGTTTGGCTTGTACGGAGAGGTTCAGCTCGCCGATTTCATCCAGGAACAGAGTTCCACCGCTCGCCAGCTCGAATTTTCCGATTTTCTGTTGAGTGGCTCCTGTAAACGATCCCTTTTCGTGTCCAAAGAGTTCCGATTCCACCAGCTCGTTCGGGATGGCGGCACAGTTCACCACGACGAAGGGTTTGTCGGCGCGAAGCCCTTTGAAATGGATGGCCCGGGCGATCAGCTCTTTGCCGCTGCCGGATTCGCCCTGGATGAGGACGGAGATATCGTTTGGAAATGTCTTGGCCGCCAGCCGAAAAACCTCGTGCATTGGTTGGCTACGCCCCACCAGCCGATCAAAAAGGTGGGAGTTCCGCACTTCCATGCGAATTCTGCCGAGCTCCTGCGAAACACGCCGGTGAGCGGCTGCGTGACGTACGGCGAGGGCTAGAGTTTTGGGCTCCACCGGTTTGACGAGGTATTCATAAGCTCCCTGCCGCAGAGTATCCACTGCAACGGAGACCTTTTCCTGTCCACTCAGGATGATAATCGGAAGGTCGGGATCAATTTCGTGAAACTTCTTGAGGACTTCATTTCCACCCACGCCGGGCATCATCAGATCGAGGAGGATGGCGGAATACTGGGAAATCCTGTCGAGCAGACGCAATGCTTCTTCGCCGGAATGAACTGCCTGGTACCGAAAACCGTGTTTTGTGAGATGTAGGCTTAGCGTGCCTGCGAGCTGTTGATCATCATCGACAATAAGAACGGTCTCTTCCAGCGAGGCGTTCTCAAGTCCATTGACCATCACATATCCTCCATTATAAGTGACTTAAAATGATACAATATTCGTTCAAAGAAAAGGGTTGATCCTGAAGCGAAGGAAAAACCATCTCCCTGACTCTTACCCGTTGCGTCAATACTCTGAAGAATCAAGTTTTTCCGACAGGAAGCAGTATATTCAGCTCCTTAACAAAGTTGGAAGTGAGCACTCATGCGTCGATCACCCCTGGCCATCATCCTGACGACCGTTTTCATAGCCTTGATCGGTTTCGGCATCGTCATACCCCTGATACCCGTGTACGCGGAGAAGTATGGTGCGTCGGGTATGCATGTTGGCATGCTGATCATGGTTTACAGCCTGATGCAATTCATTTTTGCACCGATCTTTGGACGGCTTTCGGATAAGATTGGACGCAGGCCTGTGTTGATAGGAGCGCTGCTGCTGACAAGCGCATCCTACATCTTATTTGCAATGGCCCACAGCCTCGAGATGATCTTTCTCAGCAGAATTCTCGCCGGATTGGGTGGTGCGGACATCACGGTTGCTCAGGCCTATATCGCGGATGTCACCCCTCCGGAAAAACGGGCCCGCGGGATGGGGCTCTTTGGTGCAGCGTTCGGTGTCGGTTTTGTAATCGGTCCCGCGCTGACGGGTGTTACTGCTCCCTTTGGCGACTGGGTTCCCGCGGTGGTCGCGGCTGGAATGGCAGGAATCACCGCTGTACTTGCCTTCCTCCTGCTTCCCGAGCCCCAGCGCCCGGCGGCGGATGAGCGGGCAAAACTTCCCAAATACCGTGTAACCAAACCTATCGTGATCATCAGCACGGCCTATTTCCTCAGCACATTCTCGATCAGCCAGCTGCAGTCCATGATCGTGCTCTTCACAGTCAAACTGTTTGATTGGGGTGCTTCGGAAAACGGGCTGTTCCTCGCGGGATTTGCTCTGATGGGGGCGATTATCCAAGGCGGACTGATCGGTAGGTTGGCGTCGAAGTTTGGCGAGCGGAATCTGATTCGTGCAGGAATGGCGTTAATCGGCGTCGGGTTGTTGCTGGCCGCGAACGCGGGGCCAGAGCTGAACCTGGGCAGTTTTGTGATTCCAACACTTGCTGAATTCTGGGGTGATGCAGCAAAAATTCGCCTCCTCTTTGGTGGGGCTTTGGTCTATGCGATGGGATTTGCCGTGCTACTCCCCTCGCTCTCCAGTCTGATCAGCCGCCGCTCACCTGCAGGACAGCAGGGGCAGGCGCTGGGAGTTTACCAGTCTTCAGGTTCACTGGCGCGGATACTCGGTCCGCTCGCCGGTGGCCTTCTCTTCGACAGGGTGGGGATTGCCGCGCCGCTGTTCACCGGAGGAATAGTGGCATTGTTGACCGCAGTCGCCTCGATTCCGGTCTTCTCAGGGAGTGAATGGAAGGACGACAACTACGGAGAAGACCTTGAGGAGGATAGCGTACTATCACCGGGGGCGAAAGAGAAACTGTACCTCGATAATCAACAAGGTTATCCTCCCGCATGAAGAACGCACAGCTCCGTCCCATTATTACAGCGACATTTCTCGCTCTGATCGGTTTTGGCATGATGATCCCTCTGCTTCCCCTCTTTGCGAGGGGTTTCGGAGCGGGAGGGTTCATTGTCGGGCTACTGCTCGGTGGCAACCAATTGATCGATTTTATTATTGCCCCATTTGTTGGCAACCTCTCTGACAAAACCGGCCGTAAACCCTTGCTGGTTATCGCATTTATAGTTCTCGCCCTCGCCTATCTCGCTGTTGGTCTTTCCGGATCGCTCGTAATGCTTGCTATCGTTTGGACGGTTGCGGGAATCGGATCCAGCCAGGTACTTCTGACTCAGGCATACATTGCCGATGCGACCAGTGACGAAGAGCGGACGGAAGGCATGGGACTCTGGGGCGCGGCGTACGCCATAGGCTTCGTCATCGGTCCCCCTCTGGGTGCGGTACTGTTTGCTCGGAGTCCGCTGATGGCTGCCGGAGTGGCCGCAGGTTTCACACTCCTTGCCGCAATGCAAACACTCTTTTTTGTCCCTGAACCGGAACGCCATATCCACAAAGATCCTCCAAGGGTCTCGCTTCTGAAGGAGATGAAGGGGATTGTCCTCGCGGTGATCGTGCTCTATTTCGTAGCAGTGCTGGCCTGGAGCAAACTCACCTCCATGCTTGCACTCTTCACTCAGGATGACTTTGGGTGGGGAGTGCGTCAATACGGCATGTATCTGGGACTCGTCGGATTGGCGGCGGCAATGATGCAGGCTCGCTGGATCGCTCCACTCTCGCGCAGATTTGGCAGGCGGAGGATGGTTGTTGTCGGTTTCCTGTTGATGGGTATCGGGCTTCTCCTGCTCGTGCTGCTCCCTTCAAATGCTATACAGGTATTTTCCGCAATCCCCATCGCGTTCGGATTCGGGATACTGACCCCTTCGCTGCCTGCAATCCTGACGAGCGAAGTGCATCCCGCAAGAAAAGGCCGCGCGTTGGGCATTTTTCAAGCGGTCAGCACTCTCGCCCGTGTTATCGCTCCAGTGCTGGCGGGTTTCCTCTACGACAAACTGAGCCATCCCGCCCCCTTCGTCGCCGCAGCGCTATTCTCGTTGGTTGCAGCAGGTGTTGTTCTGATTTTTTCGTTGAAGCGTTGAGAGAGGCTCCAGCCTTGTGACGTGAGATTTTTAATTCTCCGGTTCCAACCCCGATCACCGAATACTTATATTTGTTATCCTCGTAATCCACTCTCCAATAGTCTGTTAATAGTGGTGGTTCTCAAGACAAAGACAGGGTGAGCATTTGAAGCAGCGCAGAGAATTCCGTTTGCACCCCTTCTCGCTTTGCTTTCAGGAAGGCGTCGGTCACCTCGAGGAGGGTTTCCGCAATCAGGATCGGGAGGTAAATGTCCTGCCTACCCGGACGATTATCCTGATAGCCGCACTCCTCTTCTCATCGTTCGGTTTCTATGATGTGACTTACAATGATCCAGCTCTGGTCAGACGGTTATTGATGATACGGTTTGTCTATACTGTACCGGTTTTGCTCGCCTTCGCTTATCTGGTAAAAACCGAGTTCTATAAAAAGCACCAGAACTTGTTCCTGATTTTTATGACAGGTTTTATATCATTCAGCCTTACTTGGACCTCCCTGTCGGTGCGTCAATCTGTGGACCATACCAATTTCGCCGCGGTGATCATTTTTTACATGGGTTCCATTCTCGTTTTCCGGCCACGATTCATTCCCGGCATTGTTGTGGGCGTGTTCATGTTCGGCATTTTCATCCTGGGTGATCTTGCTTATGGACTGTATGAGCCACTGATCAGAATGAAGGTGATCATGTTCATGTTCTCCGGTTTTATGATCGGTTCCGCGGCCTGCTATATCCTCGAGTACGCAGAACGGGAACGGTACTACCTGATGAGCATACTATTGGAAGAGCAGAAGCAGGAAATAGAGATTCAGAGGTTGAAAACTATTCGTACCATCGCGCGGACAGTTGCCCACGAATTCAACAATCCACTCGGTGCGATCCTCGGCGCCTACGATTATGGTGTGCGTCCTAACCTCGGCGAATTCAACGAAAAGGCCCGCGACCTCATCGTGCGAATCCCAAATTCGGTTCGTCGCATGGAATCGCTGGTCAACCAACTGTTGAATGTAACCGAGGTGATGGAGAAGGATTATATCTCGGGTATGCCGATGCTCGATCTGAGCAGCAATGCGAAGTATGAGGAACTGGGACGCGAGGTTTCTGAAAACGACGAGTAGAGGTTGCCCAAGTCGCCGCAACTCCCGGAGTTGAATCAGCCCCTTTTGCAAAGACCCCCGCAGTTTTGACTAATCGTGTACTATGTTTACTTTCGGTCGAAAGCAAAAGGAATCAGGTCTTGTGCCATCACTGCGGAAGGAAAGGTGCGATTGTAGATGATGCAGCATGCGAACAAAGATGTTGCGGAGAGTCTTGCTGGATTTGAAGTACCCAGGCTTAATCCATTCACACTGAGTTTTCAGGGAAAATTCAGCAGTCTTGAGGCGGGGTTTCAACGTGAGAATTTCAGGAACAATTCCCGCCGCCTGAGGACTCTGCTGGGCATCGCATTTCTTCTCTATGTCGCACTCGCCTTTTTTGATTCCACCTATGGGGTGGTACTCCAACGAAAGTTGCAATTCATACGTTTTGGCGTTACAACCCCAGGTCTGCTTCTGCTCTTAGCAATCACTTTCATGCCACTCTATCAAAGATATTCCGGGGTGGTCAGCTACTTTGCAATGGTGTTTCTTTCGTTGACAGTAGCGCTCTACGAGATCGCTGTCCGGACCGCTGGCGATCCCACCATTTTCGCATCAATTCTATTGCTCCAGATGGGACTGACTCTTCTGCTTCAACCTCGCTTTCTCTGGTCGTTGTTTACCTTGCTTTCGATGTCGGCGGTTTTCTTCGCCGGTGACCTGATCTGGAATGTTTATGATCCGCTGGTGAGGATGAAGGAGATCATGTACCTGATGATCGCCACAGGTGTCGCCTCCTACGCCAGCTATCGAATCGAGAAAACCTCTCGTGAACGCTATTTCTATTCTTGCCACTACGAGGAAGAGCAGCGGCTGCGAATGGAAACGGAGAAACTGGAGATGGTGCGCTCCATGGCGAGAACAGTCGCCCACGAATTCAATTCTCCGCTCTCGGCAATTCGCGGCGCTTATGAATACGGGATTCATAATGACCTGTTCAAGGTGGATGAAAATCGTGACCATATCCTTCTGAGCATCCCAAAAAGCGTCCAGCGGATGGAGGGCTTGGTTCAACGGTTGATGAGCATTACCCAGCTTCGAGAAAAGAAGTATGTGGCGGGTATATCGATGATCGATCTCTCGGCATCATCAGACAGTGAATACAAGACTTCCGAGTTGGAAAAGCCCCTCGAACGGTTGTGAACGTGCTATATTTCCGGCAGTTGAGATAGATTTGCAGTTTCCGAATATCGGGCCAGAAAACAAACTGACCTCTGGGAGCAACCGTGGCGGGCGATTGGATGGCGTTGGCGCTGGAGAGATTTCAGAGCGCATCCAGAACGGTGCGACTGACGCTGCCGCCGGGCCGTCACGAGAAATTCTGGGACCGGATGGTCGAACTGGCTGTTCAAAAGCAACGCGGATTGGCGATCACGGTGCTCCTCCCTTCAAGCCCCCTTAATGCTACCCCCATGTTTCCAGCCCTGCGAGCCCTCAGTGAACTCGAAAAATCCGGGCATGAGGTTGGATGGTCGGTGAATGATGGACTGCCATATTCCCTTTTGGTGATTGATGATTTGTGGGCTCTGATCGTTACCGGAGACCCGGATAATGACGATAAATCCGGTTATGTGCGGCTGACTGACGACATCGATGAGGTGCGTCCGCTACGTGATGCCTTTGATCGGCGCGTAGCGCGGGGTGTTGGCGGACTTGATCCACTGGCCTTGTCAAAATGGATTGAGCAGGCTCCTTACCGAAAACGGACTAGAACGGCCATCGCCGCGATCCACCGTGGCGAGCGGAAACTCTCCGCCTCGATTCGGAGCGAGCTGAAGAAAATACCTCGTCGTGGATTCTGGATTGTCAAACCACACGACAGCGCCTATGGCATGTCCGAACCTCCGGGGCAGATGCATTGGGCTAACTGGATTCGCTCTGAAAGTGTGGCAGTTGGATTTCCGCTGGTGGCCTCCCTTTTTAGTGAAGGCGCTTTTCCGCAGAAAAACCTTTTTGTTCGAAAACTTCGCGAGTACTACCCGATCTATCGTGATGCCACCCGTGCCTATGCGACTTTCCGTCATTTTATCCGGGACATGAGGCCGGGAGACAGGGTAGCCTCAATGGACGGCTGGACCTCGTCCCAGACTCAGCCGGTTCGGTTCCACGGCTGGGGACGGGTGGAGGGTGAGTCCGAGTTGAACGATGAACTCAAGGCGGGCTGGCCCCTCTCACGAAAATGCGATTGGCAGCGGTATGAAGTGGAAATTCCCATCGTAGCGGTTCGAGAGGCGACGGGTCTCATCTCTTGCACGTTTCCGATCCACCGTCTCGACGGTCACGCTTTCCGGTCTCTCGTGGATCTGGCCGAAGAGGTTCTGCGCAGCGTAGGACAGAACCAGCTCAGCCTGGAGCTCGCCCTGATGGAGCGGTTGAACAGCCAGCAGGAACTGCTCTAACATACCCGCAGACAATTGGCAGTTCCTTGTCAGGTAACCATGGATAGAGTCAGACGACCGAAGGTGTTGACTACGGCGTATTTGTCTCAGACAACAAGGATGGATCATGCAGCAAGATCACGCCATCTCGTTTCACAACCTTGAGAACCTCCCAACGGGCGAAGATGCCCCGGAAATCGTAAATGTCATCGTGGAGATTCCCAAAGGGGGGCGCAACAAGTACGAGTACGATCCCACCCTGGGGCTTTTCAGGCTCGACCGTGTCCTCTATTCAGCGGTCCACTATCCAGCCGCTTACGGATTCATTCCCGGCACGCACGCTCCGGACGGCGATGCCATGGATATCCTCGTCGTAACGAGTGAGCCTACCTTCACCGGCTGTCTGCTCACTGCCCGCCCCATCGGGATGATGACGATGCATGATGAAAAGGGGATGGACGAGAAAGTGCTCGCGGTGTCAAATGTTGACCCATACTCACGTGGGATTCTTGATCTAGCGGACGCTCGCCCACACCTGACGAAAGAGATCGAACACTTCTTCGCGGTTTACAAGGATCTCGAAGAGAAGGAAGTGGATATTCGCGGCTGGACCGACCGCGAGGGGACTCTCGAGCGGGTTCGGGAGTACATGGCGGCACATGAGGCACGTCTGAAGGAGTAACAAATTTCTTCAGAAAAAGGTGTTCCGTATTGTTGTGCTACAGGGTGTCCAGATTCGAAACCCGATTTCGTGACCATCTGTTTCTATACCACTAAATAATAGAGGGTTAATCTCCTACTTCTTGGGCCTGATATTTGCGGCCTAATGGCAGGAAATTGGGTAATGGGGGGAAGGAATGGATCTGCGGATTCGCCCACTGGTGCGCTCGCTATTGCGTAATCCGGGCACGACGGCGTTACATCTGATCGGACTTGGGGTTGGACTCGCAGCGAGTCTGTTGATCATTGCCCATGTATCCGAAGACCTGCGTTGGGATTCATTCCACAATAATGGTGACCGGATTTACCGGCTTCTGCAGCACATGACTTTTACCGGTTCAGACCCTGCCACTTACGCGTCTACCCAGCCAGCCATTGCTCCTGCAGTAGTCTCTGAACGTCCCGAATTCGAGACGGGATTGCGCATGATCGGTGGCCTTTACGAACCACTCTCCATCGGCGAAGAGTCGTACTTCCAGGGGGATATCTATTTCGTAGACGATAACTTTTTTCAGTTCTTCGATTTCCCGCTCCTCTTTGGTGATCCATCAACTGCATTGGCGAATTCGAATTGTGTGGTCTTGAACAGACAGCTTGCCCGGCAGTACTTCGGCGATATCAATCCCATTGGAAAGACAATCGTTTTCGAAGACGAGTTTCCCATGCAGGTCAGCGCTGTCGTCGATGATCCGCCTGCCGGTTCACACATAGAATTTGACATGCTGATGAATTTTGATGCCTTCGTGACCATCAATCCCTGGGCGAAAAACGAGATGGAGAGTTGGGGATGGTTCAATTTCACGACGTACTTCACCCTCGCCGAAGGCGTTTCCCAGGAGCAGGCGGAGATTGCGCTTCGGGAGTCTATTGAGGAACATTATAACTGGGAAGAACAGTCTTTCAGCCTTTTGCCTCTCAGGAAAATTCATTTCGGTAGCTATGGCCACAGCAGTGGGGATACCAGCCTTCGCGATATGGCAGGACTTGTTGTTCTGGGGATGGTCTTGCTGCTGATCGCAGTAATCAACTACATCAATCTTGCCACAGCTCAATCGCTTCGCCGGAGCAAGGAAGTCGGATTGCGTAAAGTGATTGGTGCGCAGCGTAGCCAGCTTATGGCTCGATTTGTCGCTGAATCACTCATGCTCACCGCTCTGGCCGGGTTATTCGCATTGCTTATGGTTTGGCTCGCGGAACCATGGTTCGAGCAGTTTACACGGCGACAAGTTGACCTGAGTCTATCAGGCACAGGCCACACGGGAGTCGCCCTGCTTCTTCTGGTTGCGGTCGTTGGACTCATGGCAGGCCTCTATCCGGCCTTTGTACTCTCCGGTTTTCGCCCGACCAATGCACTCAAGGAGGTCAGCTCCCGTGGCAAAAGCGGACTAATGCTACGTCGTTCACTCGTAGTTGTGCAATTTGCCTCAACAATCATCCTGGTTGTCGCAACAATCTTTATTTACCGCCAACTTGAATTCGCAAGGAAAGCCGACTTCGGATTCTCCCGCGACAACGTGATTGTGATTCCGACCTATAGTACCATGGACTTCTGGGACCATTACGAAACACTCTCAACCCGACTGGACGAGTTGCCGGAGGTGTCCTCATACACGCTGATCTCAGGGATCCCGGGCCGTCTCGGTACCTATCGAGGTGTACTGCCGGATGATTGGAACGGTGAAGAGTGGATGGCGCAATATGTCTCTTTCGATTTCGCGAGCCTTGATGTTTTTGGCTTGAGAATGGTGGAGGGACGGTTCTTCTCCAAAGAGCACTCGGAGGACAAGTTTGAAGTGGGCGGGACAGCCTCTGTAATACTCAATGAAGCAGCAGTAAAGATGCTTGGCTGGGACAATCCCCTCAGTCACACGATCAAGTTGAGCAATAATACTGTCCTCAACGTGATTGGAGTCGTACAGGATTTCCAGCAAGGAACGCTTCATGAATCGATAGAGCCGATGGTCCTATTCGATGAGTATCAGAGCTCAAACCGGTTCGCCATTCGTTTTCAAACCGATGATATTGCCGGGTTTGTTAATGGGCTTGAGGGAATTTGGTTTGATATCTATCCAGGCAGCCCCTGTGTCTACAACTTTCTGGATGATACGCTCAATGGCCTGTATGAACAAGATGTTCGCCAAGGCAAATTATTGCGCCTGTTCAGCGGTATCACATTGCTGATCGCTCTGTTGGGGCTTCTTGGATTGGTTAGTCTTTCCACCCTGCGGCGTCGCCGTGAAATCGGGGTTCGCAAGGTTTTCGGAGCGTCTGAGCCCCAACTTGTCAGCCTGCTCGCCAGAGAATTTCTGATGCTCGTCGGAATCGCTAATGCCATTGCGTGGCCCCTCGCATGGATTCTGATAAAGCAGCAAAATGCCGCGTATGCCTATCGGCCCGAGTATGCATGGTGGGCGTATCCTGCGGCGGGAGTGGGGACGTTGATGGTGGCTTCACTCGCTGTGTTGGTGCTGACCTGGCGTGCATCCCGGCAAAATCCAGCATCGGTTCTGCGGCACGAATAATAGACCGGATTGCGACGTTGTGCAGTTATTCCTGATCTTGTGTTGTGAAGACACGCCTCGTAAGTTTGCTTACCATATGGCACAACGCCGGCTGTTGGCGTATGTTGCCGTGTGCTGTTCGATCAAAGCACAGCCAACACTTGGAACTATTGTAATCGTAAAGGGGTATGCAGAGGGGGTAACTGTATCCTCCTCCATTCCCAACAGGCGAGTTCATGAAATACACGACATTCATCGCCAATCGATACCTGCGCAGCAAACGGCGCACCGGTTTCATCAGCCTCATCACCTGGCTTTCCACCGGGGGTGTAGCCCTCGGAACGGCCGCGCTCGTCATCGTCCTCTCGATCATGAATGGATTCGAGGAGGAGGTGCGGGGCAGGATCATCGGGGCGGATGCTCCGCTGCGGGTTTCCACCTTTTCTGGCACTACGCCCCTCGATTGGCGTGTGACAGCTGACGCAATTGCCCGGATGGACAAGGTGGAGGCGGTGACACCCTACATCCTGGACAAAGGGATGGTGCGTCTCGGACGTAACACAGAGGGGTGCCTGATACGCGGTGTTGAGCCGGAGACGGTCAGCCAGGTCAACAGACTCGGGGAAATGCTCGTCGCAGGCACGCTTGACGGGCTTGATCCAACCAGTCCCGATGAAATGGGCGGTGTGATCCTCGGGCGCTATCTAGCGGACATTCTCTACGCCGACCTCGGGGACACCCTCTTCCTGATGTCACCCTCCGGAATGACCGGAATTTTCAGTCAGCCAAAAATCGGTCAGTTCGTGGTTACTGGTGTGTTTGAGTCCGGGTTGGCGGAATTTGACCAGGTTTTTGTGTTAATCGGGCTTCATCAAGCCCAGCGAATGCTGGGATACCGTGGAGTCGTCACAGGACTGGATGTTCGTACGACGACTCTTGATGATGCTTCCCATGTCAAAAAAACAATCAACGACACCATCGGTTATCCATGGTACCCCCGAACATGGTACGAAATGCGGAAAACGCTCTTCTCGTGGATGCAACTCGAAAAGTGGGCGATGTTCATCGTGCTAAGTCTGATCATCGTCGTCGCGGCCTTCAACATCATCAGCACACTCGTGATGATTACGATGGAGAAGCGGAAGGAGATCGGCATCCTGATGGCGATGGGGTCCACCCGCCGCGAGATTGGCAGGATATTCATGTTGCAGGGGTTGTTCGTCGGAATCGTCGGAACGGGTACGGGGCTGTCGCTCGGATTCCTGATCCTCTGGGCGCAGAAAACCTGGGAGTTTATCAGCCTGCCCAGCGATATCTACATGCTCGCCGCGATGCCGGTGAGTATGCACTGGCTCGATTTTACGGCCGTGGGCGTGGTTGGGATACTCCTCTGCCTTGTCGCTGCGGTTTATCCCGCTCGCCGTGCCGCTGCTCTCGATCCGGTGGAGGCGATTCGGTACGAGTGATGCGTGCAACGTCTGGGAAGTATTATTGATTTGTTTGGAAGTGGATTTTAGTCATTCTTCACTCACCTACGGCGGCTCAGGATGTCAATGGTGTGTCATTGCGAGGAACGCAGTGACGAAGCAATCCCGTAGTTAGTTATGAGACCTGGGTCTAGACCCGGGCCACCCGGTCGGCAGATATTATTGAAGAGACAACGATGAACGAAAACGGCGCGAACGGTATTCCCTCCCTGCTGGCTGAAGGGGTGGTCAAGAGTTACAGGCTCGGCGACAGAACCATTGAGGTTCTGAAGGGAATAGATCTCCGTGTCGAGTCGGGGGAGTTTGTCGCTGTGGTCGGACCCTCCGGCGCGGGAAAATCAACACTGCTCCACATCCTCGGCACCCTTGAGCGTCCAACCTCGGGTGTTATCAGCCTCGCCGGGCAGGACACCTCGAAACTCGACGACGATTCCCTCGCCATCCTCCGCCGTGAATCCGTCGGTTTCGTTTTCCAATTTCATCACCTGATGCCGGGATTCAGTGCGCTCGAAAATGTGATGATGCCTGCTCTCGTTCGGGGAGTTCAGCGTCGTGAGGCGGAAATCCCGGCAAAGGCGCTCCTCGAATCACTCGGTGTAGGTGAACGTCTGGAGAACAAACCGGCTGAGCTTTCTGGTGGCGAACAGCAGCGTGTGGCTGTCGCCCGGGCGATGATCAACAACCCCCGCGTTCTCCTCGCTGATGAACCGACAGGCAACCTCGACCGTGAAACCGGAGGGCGTCTGGAGCAAGACCTGGTCCGTTTCACCCGCGAGCAGGGAGCCTCTGTGGTTGTGGTAACTCACAACGAGGAGTGGGCAGCCAAGGCGGATCGTGTGATTCGGTTGATTGATGGTCGTGTTGAGGCTTAATAATCCCGCTTGACTTCTCTATCCTCTTTGCGGACATAGCAGGATTCGGCGCGAATAGAATCACCAATAATGCTACGTCGACAACCTCCTCCTCGGGGTGCCTGATTCGCCCGGCTCTAGAGACTTAGTGAGGGATGATCTATATTACATGATAAGGCGGAGATAGGTGGCCGCGATGCACAGTCAACCGGACGGAAACTATAGATGACGAACAAATTTTCATATCGGGTTCAACAGGCAATCCAGCATGCACGCGAAGAGGCGCTGCGGCTGGGACATGATGCCATCGGCACCGAACACCTTCTGCTTGGCGTGATCCAGCTGGGTGAGGGGTCGGCCGTTGAGATACTGCAGAATCTCGGAGTAGACCTCGACGAGGTCCGCGAAACCATCGAATCTGCTATTCAGTCTCCCTCGACCTTGATGAAGATGGGGAATATCCCCTTCACCAAACGCGCCGAAAAGGTGCTCAAAGTCTCTTACATCGAGGGCAAGAACTACAATGCCGAGAATATCGGCACCGAACACCTTCTGCTCGCTTTAATCAAAGACGAGGAGGGTGTTGCGGCCCAGGTTCTTGAATCGCACGGTGTTACTTATGACACGGTGAAAGCGGAGCTGGGACATATGCAATCGGAAGAGACACCGGAAACCCCGGACATTGGCGCGCCAAAATCCTCCGGCAAGAGCAAAACGCCGGTTCTCGACCACTTTGGCCGTGACCTGACGAAACTTGCCAAGGAAGACAAACTCGACCCGATCATCGGCCGCGAGATGGAAATCGAACGAGTTGCGCAGATTCTCTCCCGGCGCAAGAAAAATAATCCGGTTTTAATTGGAGAGCCGGGTGTCGGCAAAACGGCCATCGTTGAGGGCCTTGCACTCCGCATTGTTCAGCAGAAAGTTTCGCCCGCACTGTTCAACAAGCGGGTAATCGCGCTGGATCTTGGGGCGATGGTCGCCGGCACGAAATACCGTGGCCAGTTTGAGGAACGGGTGAAGGCTGTGCTCGCAGAGATCGAGAAGAATCCGGACGTTATCCTGTTCATCGACGAGCTGCACACCATCGTCGGTGCAGGTTCCGCCAGTGGCAGCCTCGATGCGAGCAACATGTTCAAACCGGCTCTGGCACGCGGCGAACTTCAGACAATCGGCGCGACAACGCTTAACGAATACCGCGAGAACATCGAGAAGGATGGCGCGCTGGAACGCAGGTTCCAGAAGTTGATGGTCGAACCGCCGAACATTGAAGAGACAATTCAGATCCTTCGTGGATTGAAGGAGAAATACGAGGAACACCACGGCGTTCACTATAGCGACGAATCATTGCGTCATGCTGTGGTCCTCGCGGAACGGTACATCTCGGACAGGTTCCTGCCTGACAAGGCGATTGACGTTCTTGATGAAACCGGGAGCCGTCTGCGCCTGATGAACCTTGTGGTGCCGGATCAGATTGTCGATCTGGAGCGTCAACTCGAGAATCTTCAGAAACGCAAAGACGATCTCGTCAAGGCCCAGGAATACGAAAAGGCCGCGGAGATTCGTGACGAGCGTCGTCAGCTCGAAGACAAGCTGGCTGAAGCGCGCGCGGAATGGGAGACGAACGAAAACATCAACGCCATCGAAGTTGGCGAGGAAGACATCGCCGAAGTTGTTTCGATGATGACCGGCATTCCGACGAGCAAGGTTGCCTCGAGTGAATCCCAGCGTCTGCTCGAGATGCGGGACAACATCAAGTCAAAAATCATCGGCCAGGATGATGCGATTGACGAGTTGGCGAAGGCGATTCGCAGAAGCCGGACCGGGCTCAAGTCGCCGAACCGTCCCATCGGCTCATTCATCTTCCTCGGCCCGACCGGAGTTGGCAAAACGGAACTCGCCCACGTTCTCGCACAGTACCTGTTCGCGGACCGAAACGCGATCATCCGTGTCGACATGTCCGAATACATGGAAAAGTTCAATGTCTCCCGTCTGATCGGCGCTCCTCCGGGATATGTCGGTTATGACGAGGGCGGGCAGCTTTCCGAAAAAGTCCGTCGCAAACCCTACAGTGTCGTGCTGCTGGACGAGGTGGAAAAGGCGCATCCGGACGTGTTCAATGCGCTGCTCCAGGTGCTCGACAACGGTGAGATGACGGATGGCAGCGGACGCCGGATAGACTTCCGCAACACCGTCATCATCATGACCAGCAACCTTGGAAGCCGTGAGGCGAAAAAGGGCAGCATCGGATTCATGGGCGCCGATGGCGAAGACAAAACCTCCTACAAAGAGATGAAGACGAAGATGATGAAGGCTGCGGATGATATGTTCCGCCCCGAATTCCTCAACCGTGTTGATGAGGTGATCGTCTTCCGCAAACTTAAACGCGAGCACATTCTCGAGATCGAAAATATCTACCTCGCCGACATTAACAAGAGGTTGGCAGACCGTGAAATCGAACTCGAGCTGACCGATAAAGCGAAAGATTTCCTCTGTGACAAGGGGTTCAACGCCGACACCGGCGCTCGTACCCTCCGCCGCGCGGTGGAACGCCACCTGGAAGATCCCCTCGCGGAAGAGATGTTGAAAGGGAGCGTGGTCGAAGGCAACTTTGTGACGGTTGATGTTGCCACCGAGGGTGAAGGTGAGGATGAGGTGGAGAAATTGATCTTCAAACCTCAGCAGAAAGAACGTGAAAAGGCGGCGAAACAGGAGTAGCGAATTCACCGCAATTCAATTGGATTGTACACAAGGTTGGGATGGCTCAGGCTGTCCCAACCTTTTTTCAGGGCCCTTCAGGCCTGCCGAAGTGTTCTATCCCCTTGATCTGTCAGCGGATAGAGATAACAGCGCAAGGGAAAGCACACCTAACTATCGCTCGCAGGGATACTTACGAGCCTCGAAACGGCTTGAGGAGAGGAACTCGAGTTGCTTATTCTATGACAGACGAAAAACAAATAGTGATTATAGACGGGATGGCGCGATTTACGCCTGTCCCTTGTAAAAACGTTAGCATGGGGGTCATTTATGGGTACCAAAGGAAGAGCGATTGTTCAGGATGCAGACAAAGTTGTGGAATTGCTGAACAAAGCGTATGCGGACGAGTGGCTCGCCTATTATCAGTACTGGATTGGCGCCAAGGTTGTGGTCGGTCCGATGAAAGATGCGGTGGTTGCAGAACTGATTCAGCACGCCGCGGATGAACTCCGTCACGCTGGCATGGTTGCGGATCGCATTCTTCAACTGGGTGGTACTCCGCTGCTTGAGCCAAAAGTGTGGTTGGACGAGACCAACTGTGGCTACGATGCACCCGCAGATCCTAAAGTTGGGGTCGTGCTCGATCAGAATGTTAAAGGTGAGCAGTGTGCGATCGAGGTGTATCACAAGATGATGGCGTTCACCAAGGACCGTGATCCGGTGACATATAATATTGCACTCGCAATCCTCACCGACGAAGTTGAGCACGAGGAAGACCTTCAGGCTCTCGTCGAAGACTACGAGGTGATGGTCGGGGGCAAGTAGCCAGCGAAATCACTGGACCCGAAGTCGGGCGCTTTTATTTCGGCCCAGAGGTGACACGTCCTCCGGACATGCGTGCTTGCACCTTCAGTGCTGCGGTTCGTGTGCCGACGAAGAAAAACGCATCTTATGTTGTCATTGCCCGGCTTGACCGGGCAATCCAGGGAAGTCACTGGACCTGTGCATACTGTCCCAACCAGCTCGGATTACGTGTCATTGCGAGGAACAACCGAAGGTTGTGACTAAGCAATCTCGTAATAGGTAACATCATAGACCCTTTTGGTCCTTCCGTCCATTGGCGGATCGTCCAGCAGGGTCTATTTGTTTAATGGATTCCCAGCCCGTGGAACCGTCTCCTCATATCTCCCCCAACCACCCCGTCAACATGATTATCTTAACCCCCCGACACACATAAGGACCGAAGAACCATGATCGCCTACCTGAACGGCAACTACCTCCCCCGTGAGGAGGTCCATATCTCGCCCGATGACCGCGGTTTCCTTTTTGCGGATGCGCTTTACGAAGTGATACGTGCCTACAATGGACACATCCTCTGTCTGCACGAGCACCTCGAACGGCTGGAAATCGGCGCTCGTGAAATCCGATTTCCCCGCAGCAGTTTTCCTGAACTCGCAGAGGTGGGCGAAGAGTTGATTAAGCGAAATGGGCTGACCCAAGACTCGGTTACACTCTATATCCAGTTGACGCGAGGTGTTGCTCCTCGTGGACACGCTTTTCCACCTGAAGACACGCCGATGACCATCTACATGTCGGCGGACCCGGTCGAATCCGACCTCGAAGCACAGGGAAATGGCATCAAGGTAATCCTCCTGCCGGACGAGCGGTGGGTTCGCCGTGACATTAAATCCACTAACCGACTGGCCAATGTTCTTGCAAATCAGCTTGCCCATGATGCTGATGCGAAAGAGGCGATATTTGTTCAGGAGGGAGTCCTTCTCGAAGGAACTCACAGCAGTTTTTGTGTGGTAGCAGATGGGGTTTTGATCACGCATCCCCGTACGGCTGCTGTCTTGCCGGGCACGACTGCACGCATTCTTCAGGAGGAGATTTGCCCACAACTTGGCATCGCCTGCCAGGAGCGTGCAATCATGGAGACGGAAATCGAGACGATAGATGAGGCCTTTGTTGCCGGTACGATTACAGAGGTAACTCCAGTGATCCAGGTGGGAGAGAGAATGGTCGGGGATGGTAAACCGGGCGCAGTAACCCTTCGACTCCAGGCCGCTTTTCGGGATTATGTCTCAAACCTGGATAAAAACTCCAAATGACCGCTGATGCCCGAGTCACTTGAACGCAGGCGAGGCCACCCATAGATTCTGCTCTACGTGGAAAAATGGAGAACCCATGCCCAGTTTCTCACAAAGAATCGGAAAAACATCATCGGATGAGTATTTGCAGGTGGACAGCGCAGATGAGGGACTGCGTGTCGGCATCTGGAACGCTATCTGGAAAACCGTAATCGATGATGCCTGGGCAAAGCCGAAACCGACCCTTCGCGATGAAGTGTTGGATGATATCTGGGAACATTTTTTCCGCAAACCCACCGATGAAACTCCCAAAGAAACGCATACAATCCTTGCTGACATCAAAGATTGGATGGTGAAGGCGGAATGGTATGAACTCTATGATTTGCTTGAGTTTGTCTATTCCGTTTTACCACCAACTGAAGTGACCGCCTTTGAGGCTTCCGCAAACAGGGCGCTTGAATCCCAACGATCAGCCTACCGGATGATGAATGGTGCAATCCTTCCAGTCAGTGACGCTGTAGAGGTTGCTGAGGTGACCCGCGCGAGTGAGCGGCTGAAAGAGCGTGGAATTGGCCCCGCCCGCGACCACCTCGCAAATGCCATCCAGGAGCTTGGGAAACGCCGTCGCCCCGATTTTGATCTGGCTGTCCGGGAGGCTGCCGCTGCGGTGCAATCCGTTTCGCGGTGGGCAGCAAGGCGGGATGTGGCTTCGCTGATGGATGCCTTCCGAGACCTCGATCCGGGGGGATTGATCCCCACGACCCTTAAACAAGGGCTCGCCTCCATCTTTGATACAGAGGGTGCTCAGGGCAGCGGCCATCCTTTCCAGCTGGCCAGGGGGGAGGTGGGGTTGCCCGAGGCGCGGTTCACGATTGTCTCCGCCTCAGCGTTGATCAATTATCTGCTGGCGCTCGCCGGGCCGGACCGCCTGAACGAGGCCGAGATCAAACCTGACGGGAATCAAATTGGTGGCTCTACGGATGCACCCAAAGCGTTGCCCGAGCTGTAACTCAGACCAGACCTGCGGATTCAAGGCTTGCCAAACCGAGGGACACCATGCTGCGCGCCACCCTGCTCCTGCTCGTCATGCTCAATCCGTTCGCTACGGTTCTCTATCTGACCAACCTGATGCAGGAGCGTTCTCGCCGTGAATTCACGGACATTTACCTCCGTGCAGCACTCTTCACATTCATCATCCTCTGGGGGTTTGCACTTACCGGTGATTTTGTCCTCGACAAGATGTTTCAGGTTTCGCTTCCGGCCGTTCGGATATTCGGCGGCATCACCATCTTCATGGCGGCCTACACCTACCTGATGCAGGGACCGGAAGGGATCAAGCTGTTCAGAGGGGATGTGAACACCATCGCCCAGCATATCGCGCTTCCCTTCCTGGTAGGTCCGGGAGCAATCTGGGTTTCCATTCAGATGGGGCAGGATTTTGGGCCGGTCTTGAGTCTGGGGATGATCCTCGGGGCGTTGGCGGTCAGCACAGCGGTTACGTTTCTCTACGCGGCTCTTGTGCAGGAGTCCGCGGGAAAAGTGGCGCTGACCCGGATTATGAGCTATTTCCAGATGGCGATGCGGCTCAACGCCCTGCTCATCGGTGCGGTGGCTGTTCAAATGGTCCTGAGCGGTATCCAGCAGTTCATCGCCAGCAGCGGTGGAGCCGCCGGGTAGCCGAGCATCTGTGGTCTATTTTTCGACGATCACAATTCCATTCGCATCTCTAAGCGTTCTGTCCGAAAAATCGACAGTCAGCTCATCACCCTGCTGAACATGTGCGTATTCGATCAATCCCGCTGGTGCAGGCCCGGAGATGTGTCCGCCCTCAATCGAGAATTTGCTGATATGGCAGGGACACTCGAGATGATCCCCCTGAGCGGGCGATACAGAGCAACCTTGATGTGGACACCAGGAATCCAGGGTATGCAACTCGCCCTTTTTATCGCGGGTAATCAGCAACGTTCTGCCAAGGGTTTCGCTGGTGATTGCGATTGCGCCGCCGGGGTTGTCAAGCATCCACTGACTTACCAGAGAAAAGGTCTCCGTCCCGGTTACTTTCGGTGGCAGAACGGGTTTGGGCTTCTGAGCGCAACTGGATATGAGCGTGAAAAACAGGAGTAGCGGTAAAAGCCTGCGTGTTGGCATTTTGGGGGCCTCCCTCGGAAGAGGTGGTGTTTTGGTATACTCCATCAGTCTCTTTCGCAAGATAGAAAGAACAGGGTCACGGACCAATCGGTCAGGCAGGGGATCAATAAACCTCTTCAAGCAAACAGGGAGACTTGGCTGGGTTGACATCGCTGCGTAAGAGGAGCAAGTTCTCCTCTGTACCTGATTTGGACAGGTCCGTTTCAAGTGATACTGCAAGTGGAGTGAAGATGAAGAGTTTTCGCGAAGAAATGTGGTTCGAGGTGCCTTCCCGACGTGGATTCATCAACATCACGCCGAAAGTGAGCGAGGCGATCCGAAAGAGCGGCGTGAAAGAGGGGTTTGTGCTCGTCAACGCGATGCACATCACCGCATCGGTTTTTATCAACGATGACGAGGGCGGTCTTCACAACGATTATGAAAAGTGGCTGGAACATCTCGCTCCGCACGAACCCATTCGACAATACCGGCACAATGACACAGGCGAGGACAACGCGGACGCCCACATGAAACGGCAGATCATGGGCCGTGAGGTGGTCTGTGCGATCACTGACGGCAAACTGGATTTCGGACCTTGGGAACAGATATTCTACGGCGAGTTTGATGGTCGTCGACGTAAACGGGTGCTCGTAAAAATTATTGGAGAATAGAGGCCGGTCAGACGGAGGGTTTCGTCTTGGGTTTCTGCTCCTGCATACGGACTTTGCCGCACTGTGGACAAATCCACTTGCGCTTTTTGTGGAAGGAGCGTTTTTGCTCAACCATTTGAACTTTGCAGCGAGGACAGACCATCGAAGTAAAATTCCGATCAGTTGGATACTCTTAAAATAGTCCTGATAACTTTACCCGGCTCGACCAGGATAGTCGATTCCCCACCTCTCGAGCAGTGCCTTCATCCGCTCTGTGTGAGTTCCATGCCAGAAGAGTTTACCGCAGCTGACACAGCTCAGGTAGTTGAGCGGATCATAGCCATGATTCCTTACAACTTTCGAGGGTGCTTCGTTTTTGATTTTTTCAACACTAGCTGGTTCCAAAAGAGTGTTGCAGTTAAGGCATCTGCTGAATGGCTTGGCACCGGCTCTCAGTCCATACCGTTCCACCACCTCCAGGGTTTGTTCAACGGAATCCCGACTTCTGATCAGGTAGCCGTGTCGAACTGCGTTTCGGTTCAGAAGGCCGTGGTCGCAGGTCAGCAGTATCCTGTTTTCCGCGACGGAGATTTCTACAAGGGCTTCATCCCCGGGGTCCCGTTTATCATATAAAGTGTCATAACCCAGCAGCCTTAAATACGCGGCGAGGCGGCCAAGGTGAACGTCCAGCAGGAAGCGTGGAGGGTGAGGTGGAGGTGAATCTACACGGAAAACGAAACCGATTTTGTCTGTAGAATCCTGACCGTAAAGATGGACACTCTCACCACACGCGAAGTGGTGGTTCCATTCGGCTGGGGTTGCGTTGACAACAACGAGAGCGACTTCCGTGTGAGGAATGCCGAGTGACTGAACGGTATCCTTCATGGAGGAATGGGAGGGGATTGTCACGCAGGCAGGATTTCGCCACTCCCCGGAGATCAGTGCCGGGAGTGAGCCGTAGAGATTGAAGGGAACTTCAATTTTGTTGTCGGAGTTGTTGCTCATACTAAAAGGTGTGCAAACGAATCACAACGAGTCCAGAGCAGGTTAACTATAGAGCCGCATACTTGTGGACTCAGAGTCAGGATCGAAAACGCGCGGTAACAGCCTCGTACTCCGTAACCAGCCGAACAACAAGTTCCCCAGCTGTAGGCAGGTCCTTGATCAACCCTGAACCCTGTCCAGCCTCAAGTTGTCCCTCTTGCAGGTCGCCTTCGAAAATGCCGAGACGTTCGCGTTTGCTGCCGAGAAGCTCGCGCAAGGTCTCCTCGTCAGCGCCTGCACTCTCTGCGTCAGCGATTCGGTCGGTCCAATCGTTACGGAACATTCGTGCGGGTCCGATTTTTCGAAGCAAATAGGTGGTGGAAATGTCGCTGGCTTCGAGGACAGCGCGCTTGTAGTTCTCGTGTGCCGAGGATTCAACCGTAGCGGCGAACCGTGTGCCGATTTGAACTCCGGCTGCGCCGAGAGCGATGGCTGCGGCAATGGCACGGCCATCCGTTATTCCACCCGCGGCGATCACCGGAAACTTGACCGCATCGACAACTTGTGGGATCAGGGCCATCGTGGTGATACCATCCACCCCGTTGTGGCCGCCAGCCTCGAAACCCTCCGCGACAACTGCATCACAACCAGAAGATTCAACTTTAAGTGCGAAGGCAACGGCGGGTACAACGTGGACTACAACACATTTATTCTCTTTCAATTCCGGAGTGTACTTCTTTGGACTTCCTGCAGAGGTGAAAAATATCCTTACTCCACCATAAAGAGATACACGAATTAACTCTTCTGCATCATTGCGGAGTAGGGGAATGTTGACGCCAAAGGGTTTGTCCGTCAACGTGCGAGCTTTTATGATCTGCTCGGCCAGGAGGTCGGGTTTCATCGAGCCGGATCCGATCAGCCCAAGCCCACCCGCTTCGCTAACAGCGGCAGCGAGTTTTGCCCCGGATGCCCACACCATGCCGCCCTGGACAATGGGGTATTCAACACCGAAAAGTTCCTGAATCCTTGAATCGCGGAAAGGCATGAAAGTCGCCTCACTATTGATGTTATGCGGGGTTGAATCCATTGATTATCGCTGACCGGAGACCAGCGTGCTGGGGTTGTTGCTGTTGTATTTGATCGTAACCCAACCGAGGAAAATCTTGAATTTTGCAATCACCGGCCAGTAGGGTTCCCGAGAAAGATACCAGCCCTGATAATCACCTGTCATCCCCGCGATGCCCGCATACCGCATGATGCCATCCAGCATGACAAGGTCGTACTTCCTGCCATCCACCCTCATCTCGCCATCGATGCCGTGATTGTTGATGATCGTACGTTCAAAACCGCCGGAGAGCTCCACGGCACAGGTTCCGCCGAGTCCTGCAATCACAAGTTGCTGAGCGTGCCAGAGCTGACTACTCGCGTCAAACACGTTGGGAGGAAGCGGGTGGCGTTGAAGTTCCCAGAGTCCGTTGCCTTTGATGATGCGTGCCTCAAAGTTTCCTGTTTCATAATCCGACTCGTAGATCTTGACAGAATTATAACCCATCTCGTGGTAGTACATCTCCAGCCGCTTGGTATACCGGAGGTCATGGTCGATGTAAGCGTAAAAGGTGTCCGCGATGGAGATAAACGGCAGCCCGCGCGCGGAGAGGGCAATATACCGGGCGTACCAACAGGGCTCACCATCATATTCACCGTCAACGATGTCGATATCGAGTGAACCAACCTTGAACAGTCCCCACTTCACGTCGTAATGCAGGTTTGTGCCGAGAGCCAGCGATTCTTCGGGGGGCTTTGTAATGTGGCTGGTTGTGAAGGAGTAGCCATCTTGCGGGGACCATTTCTTGCCGGTATCTGCCACCCTTAACGCGGCGAGCACTTCAGCAGTATTCGGACCGAAAGGATAGTAGTAGAGGTAGTCGGATCCGTAGAGGATGACTTCACTACTGATTCCAGCGTCCGCATTCAGCCTGACGAGTTTGATCAGAATCTGTTCGTAGGGGAAACGCTTGTAACCCCGCTCCAACATGTCGAGTGCTGCTTGAAAATCACCTTTGGCAAGGTAGATGTTCGCGTACTCCGTGTAGGCGTCCACAAAGGTCCGGTCGCGGCCGAACGCTTTCTCGATAGCGTGAAGCGCTTCGTCGAGTCGTCCCTGTTTGCGCAGGTTCCGGGCGAGCGAAACCGAGGACTCGTAGTATCCTTTGTCCTGGTCGACGGCGTAACGAAGGTATTTCTCCGCCTCGCCCCATTGTCCCGCTTCTGTCATCGCATCACCAAGGGACCAGGCGATGATAAAATTGGTAGAGTCGAGCTGATAGGCCTCCTTGTACCAGGGAAGACCGCCCCCCGGACTGATCGCATCCTCAAGAATGCCACGGTTGTACAGGAACTTGGCACGCTCACCATCCACATTTTCAGCGAGCGTTTCCAGTACAGAGGCGGCCTCGTCGAACTCGCCGTTAAGGAAGAGGGAGTCCGCAGTGGCAAGAGTAACCAGGTTCTCGCCGGTTGTTTCCACGCGAGTGAACTGAGCAGCCGAAGGAGCTGCCCAGAGTGCGAGAAGAATGGTTAAAAGGGGTAAAGGAGTCCTTCGGATCATACTCACTTTCCGTAGATGAGATTCACGAGACCCAGTGACAACCCCTCCCAATAGGTGATTACAAGCAGGGCTGCGAGGAGAATCCCAAGGAATGGAAGCGCTGCTCTGTAGAGTTGCAGGACGGGTTTCTGGAAACGGATGCTGCTGATGAAGAGATTTAAGCCAACGGGTGGTGTGGAATATCCGATTTCCAGATTCGTCAGAAAGATAATTCCAAGGTGAACGGGATTCACGCCGAATTCCTGTGCAATCGGGAGAATCAGGGGAACCACGACCATAATCGCGGAAAAGATGTCCATCAGCGCACCGACGATCAACAGGAAAATGTTCAATGCAATCAGGAAGGCCCACTTGCTGGTAATCGTGCCACGAATGAATTCGAAAATAACCCGGGGAATCTCGGCGTCGATCAGATAATTTGTCAACCCTAGCGCCGATCCGACAATGATCAGGATGCTGCCGACGAGAATCATTGAATCACGGGCGATTTTCGGTAGTTCCTTTGTGGGGTGGATGTCGCGGTGGATCAGAATCTCAACGATTATCAGGTAGACCGCCGTGATTGATGCCGCCTCTGTCGCAGTGAAAAATCCGCCGTAAATACCAATTACAATGAGGAAGGGGAGCGGAATTTCCCACGCCGCATCTTTGATTGCCGCCAACGCTTCCTTCGTTTTAAAGGGGATGCGCGGGACTTTGTTGACCGAAGCGGTTCTCGCGGAAAAGAGGGAGAGTGCAAGAATCAGCAGGATGCCGGGCATCATGCCGGCGAGGAAGAGCTGGTCGATGTTGATTCCAGCGATCATTGCAAAGAGGATGATCGGCAGGCTTGGTGGAAACAGCAGGCCCAAAGAGCCCGAGCTTGTCAGAAGTCCAAGGCTGAACCGTTCGGGATACCCCTCGTTCATTAATACGGGAAAGAGCAGGCCGCCGAGCGCCACGATGGTAACCCCGGAGGCGCCCGTGAATGCTGTGAAGAAACTGCAGGCAAGTAGCGCTACGATCGCCAGACCGCCAGGCATCCAGCCGAACAGAGCGTGGCTGACTCGGACCACGCGTTTTGGAGCGTTCGATTCCGCAAGCAGGTACCCTGCGAAGGTAAAAAGGGGAATTGCCAACAACGTTGGTTGACTCGCCATGCGGTAGAGTTCAACAATCACCGCAACAGGTTCTATCCCTGCCGAGGTGAAGGAGATCAGAGCAATGGCCGCGAGCACAGCGAAAAGTGGCGCACCGGCCAAGGCTAGAAGGAGACTCCCGAGGATCAGCATCGTCGTCATGCCTGCTCCTCCCCGGCTTCAACAACGATAACCTCCTCCTCTTTTTTTACTCCCAGCAGAAGGTTCAGCAGGACCTGCAAGCCAATTAGAGTGAACCCAACAGGGATGACGAGCTGGAACGGCCATGCTGGAAGTCCGGCGGCGAGTTCACTGTGAAATTCACGTTCAGCGGCGAGGAAGACCAATGATGCCCGGGTAAGCATGATTGTGATAGTGATCGTAAAAATGCCAATCAGCCAGTTAAGTCCAACGCGGATTTTCGCCGGTACAAAGCGGCTGAGGACATCAATGGAAATCTGTCTTCCATGGCGAGCCGCGAGCACAGCCCCAAGCATGCCGATCATGAGGACCATGTGACGAAGGACGACATCTGCCCAGAAAAACCCGCCACCAGTGACGTTTCGCGATACCACCTGCACGAACGAAAGCAGAACCATCGTCACAAGGATTGTGACGACGAGAACTGTCACAACGGCATTGAGGCCACGGTCGATGCCGGCTACAATTCGTCGGATCACCCTATTCGACTCCCGCGCGGTACTCCTCCAACGCGCTTTCGATCTCGTTTAGCAAGGATTCCGGGTAAAGGTCGCCCGCGAGTTCACCACGGACAACTTCGCCGATCTGCTCGTACTTGGCAAGCTCCGCGGCATCAGGTGCTGGAATCATCTCAACCCCGGCCCGCTCAAGCTCCTCGATGGATTTACGGTTGTCCTCACGGGTGAGGATGGTAAGCTCCTGCAACTTGCGTTTACTGATTCCCTGAAGAGATGCTTGTTGTTCGGGGGTGAGCTTGTCGAAGAGTTTTTTCGTCATCAGCACAGCGCCCATGGAGTTGGTGAGCGGACTGAGGTTCATGTATTTGACACGCGTAAACCACTGCATGCTTACGGCGGCCATCGGGGCGGTGTAAACAGCATCCACCATTCCGGTTTGAAGCGCAGTCAGCACTTCGGTCACCGAAAGCGGGACAGGAGTCACATCGAGTGCGTCAAAAAGTTTAGCCGCAAGCGGATCTCCCTGCCATGTCCAGACCTTCAAGCCGTGAAGGTCGTCCGTTGTACGAATCGGGACATTGCTGTAGAAATAGACATACCCCACTTCCGTCCAGCCGAGGAGAACAAACCCCTTCTCACGGAACGCATTGTCGAAGTAGGGCCAGAATTTTTCGAGGATGTAGTCGATCTCGGCTTTGTTGCGATAGAGAAAAGGAACCTCGAGCACACGCATCGCTGGAAGAATTTCACCAAGTCCGTTTCCTGTAAAACCGGCTGAATGAAGTTGGCCGAATCTCATTTTGCGGAGGACATCTGGTTCATCGCCCTGCACACCACCGGGATAAATCTTGAACCCTACTTCGCCGTCGGTCGCAGCCCGTATTTCATCATCCAGCTCACGCATCAGCCTCAGCCAGGTTGTACCCTCCGGCGCGAGGCTGGCAAACTTGATTTCATGGGTCGGTTTCGCCGCCTGCGCGACCGTGATGCTGGATAGAAAGAGAAGAGCAGAGAGAATAACTATCGAGGCCGTCTGCCATAGTGCAGCGGATCGTTTCTGTCTCTTGCTGGTTCTTCCTTGAATTTGTAGCGTAGCGAAAGGTTGAGAAGTCATTCGTCCCTCGTGCTGCAGTCAACTTTTTGAATTGGCCGTATCAGCCACGGTACAAAATAATGTAACGCCACCTGACAGGTGAGATGAATGCCTCTTCAAATTCAGCGAGACATGATATTTACAGAAGTCACGCCCCACTCCCCGTTTCGTTCCCCTCATGGCTCTTCGCTTCCATGAAACTTACAACCCGACTCCCAATTAGGGACTGTCCCTATTTAAGGGTCGAGTGGTGAGAAAACGCAGGATTGATGGCTGATGTCGGGATGGTGTGCCGTTCCCGTTGTTGAATCTGCGCGGGAGAGCTCATTAACAATCAAATTGTGGGGGCTTTCGTGCTTGAGCATAAACAACCAATAATAAAGACTATAAGTAGTCCTCAAGGTGCTCGAGCAGGAACAGGGCTTTTGCCTGGGCGATGCGATTAACGAGGACCCGATCCTCAGGCCACAATTTCGGATCTTGGGAGAGGATTTCGTTCAAGTGTTTCCGTGCGGCTTCTTCATCGAGTGTCGCCAAATCAACATACTTGACCTGAAATACTTGACCGAGCAGCATCGTCCCGCCGGTCAGTTCGATCTGCCGCTCGATGTGTTCGCGCGCCTTGTCAGGGTTGCCGCCCAGCATCCGGGGCCGGGACCCATAGTATCCACAGTAAAAGAGGTGTGCGCCGCCGAAATAGTAGGCCTCATCATGCTCGACAACAAAGCGCATCAGGGATTCAACGCGGGGCAGATCACTCACCGCGGACATATCGTCCAGCGAGAGCATCAGCATACTCGCCCAGGCATTGCCCAGCCAGAAAACACCGGGAAGCGCCTTCTTCGGCAGAGACGATACTGCGGTATCGAATTCATCCAGCCTGTTGATCGCGAGAAAATTCACCCCCGTTTCACGCAGCAACCACTCCTGTGCATACATCCTTCCACGGGCATACATCCTTTTTGCGCGCTCAGGATCGACATCTTCGATGAAACCCAGGGCGTAAGCAGTGAATCCTTGAGCCGCCAGCAAACGTAGCCGGTTATTCTTCGGGTCGGATCGAAGCATTCCCTCGATCAGTTTCAGATTGCTCTCGAGGGAGGTTTTGGCGAGTACGAGGTCATCCTCCGCCATCATGGCTTCGAAGCCGCCGTCGATGATCGGTTCGGTAGCGGTACGAATGGTAAAGGTGCGAACGGCACATCCGGAACTGATAAACAGAATCGCCGCAAGAAGGGCCATGAGCGCAATTCGCTTCCCGTATCCTCTGCTATTCTTCATCGCCATATACCTCGCTGCGTCGTTTTGGGAACTCGTGTTTGCCCACAGCCAGGGTCATCAGCACAGGTGCCACTGCTTTTGCCTGACGAATCATCTCGTTGGCCAGTTTGCGGATGTCCCATTGCGCATGCACATCCTCGCGCAATCTGCTGACGTGATACATCTCGCGCGCGTTCGCTTTAAAGATCACACGGCGGCGGTGGGCGTTGGTCAGTGCATAAGGGGCGGCCTGCGGGTGAGTTTTGGCAATCTTTTCACCCAGCTCCGCGGAGGCGGACATAACATCATCGAAAATATCGTCCCCATCCACTGCTTCAACCGAATCGGGAGTAGTCCAGCCGAGCGCCGGGTCATAGGGACCGAGAATCTGTGTTGCCATGCGGTGGCGTTTCAATTGTCCGAAAGCAGCGGCAGAGAGGGACAGTTCGAAAGTGAAGTCCGCCATCTCAAACTCGCGTGGGGGCGGATCCCAGTGCTGACCATGCCGCAGGGTGTCGTGTATCATCGCCAGCCGTTCCTCGACCTCCATCTTTCTGGTTTGCTCCATCGCGGAATTCCATGAACGGTTCTGACGGTTAACCAGCATCGAGGCGATCACGTGCAGTTCGCCCTCGGGTGTGTGGGAAAGAAGCCGCACATCCTCCATGCTCGGTGTACGTTCAAACGGCCAGAAAAGCGTACGTGCGAACTGATCCTGTTCGTACACGGTGGAATTCACGTACTTGATCAAGCTGGGGGCGATTCCATGGACCGTCTGCCGGAGCTGCTTGCCAAACTCGTTGACTTCCTTCAGCGGGTGGGCCAGCGAATCGCGGAGCACTGTTTCCAGCGTCCGGGCGTTCAGCGTCATGCCGAACTGCGAAAGAGTGGCGAGGCTCACAACGTAGCGGGCATCCTCCGAGGCCAGCGCTTCGGCTGCACGCTGCGGATCAGCTTCCTCGTTCTTTTCGCAAATGGGTGTGAAATATTCGGTCAGTCGCGGATGAAGTTCGAAATAAACTCGGTTTTGCCGCTCGATTAGACCCAGGAAGTCCTCCCGGAATCCGGCCTCTTCGATTTCGGGCGGTATGACAATGTCGCCGTCGAGCTTGATGTAACGTTGGGATTTTTCAGTGAAGGATGCCAGGCGGTGCCGCTCGATGGATTCCACCGCGAATCGGCTCATACCAACGATGTCCAGGTTGAACGTGGCGTGTTCCGCGACGGAAGAGTGGCCCAGACCAAACACGATGGTTTCGTTGGACTTGCGAGCTTTTTCCACGGCATTCCGGCTGATCTTGCGGAGTTCGCCGATATCGGCCGGGTTGCGGCTGATCCGCGCATAGGCTGCGGAAATCGTCTCGGGAGTCAGGGATTCGCGTGGCGGAGGTTCCCCGTGGTCATAGGCGGCTTCCGCCAGTTCACGCAACGTCTCGGTGTCCAGATTAAATCCGGCGAGTGTGACTTTCAGAGGGAGGCTCATCTTCTCTTTCCGTAAAGTCTCTGCTGCAACCTTTCAACCGTGGTTCTCAGGCTTGCATCCGTGAGCACAATGTCCGCCGCTCCCGCTTTCAACCATTTCGTAACCTGCGCCTGGCTGGCGCCCCGAGCCAGTAAGATTACCTTGGCACGGGTTGTTCCCGCCCAATGTAATGTCGCGGAGAGCATGTCGTCGATCTCAACTTCGAAACTGTTGGCATCTATGAGCACCCAACGCGGTTTTCGTTTGTCGAGAGTGGGGATGAGCCCTTCCCGACGGCCAAAGGCGACGAGACGGAGCGAGGGACTCGCAAGGCCCAGCGCGAGACGGTACCTCATCCGTTCATCCGAAGTAACGAGCAGTGCCGATGTTCCCTCGCCGAGCGCATCTCCGCCCATGGCCCAGTGAAGCTTATGCAGTGCCTGGGTGTCGTCAATGCTGCGTGCGAGGAGATCATAGGCGCCATAGTCGACCAGATCGCGAGGTTCTCCCTCCTCGGAGTGTTCAACAACCTGCTTGTCAGGATCGGATGCGATCCAGAGGCGCGGGATGCTGCGGAATTTGGCAACACTTCTTAACAGGCGTTCGACCTTTACAGCATCTGAACCCCAGAGGTCGGCATCTCCAACGATTAAATCCGTGCGGCCTTCCGCAACAGCTTCGGAAACATCATCCAGATCAGTGGAGGCAAGAGTTCGCACCTCTCCAAGTTCTCTGAGAATATCTATCCATCGCTTGTCGTTACCCAGTAAAAGGACATTGGGTGTAAACGCCGCCGCAAGGGTATCACGTTCTTTTAGACGGTAACCCACATCCTGCCGCAGCTTTTGTCGGCGGTTGCTAAGGCCGGAGGAGACCCGCCAGATTTCCTCAATTACGCTTACAAGTTTTTGTCGTGCGATTCCGTCTATCTTCTCGATTACTGCTTCGTGGCCACCGCCTCTGGCGCGAAGGAGTTGAAGGCGAATCGGAACCTCCGGGCCATCCTCGTCAATTTTCAGTGTTGCCTTGGGAACGGCGTACCCATCCGGACCGATCTCGCCATCGAGTGTTTCATCGAAGAAGACTCTTGAGAGGGAAATCTTGCTGGGGCGCACCTGAATCCATTCACCAAACCAGATCATCCCGAGTTCGATGGGGTGCTGGTCATTCGGCTCGGCCACAAATTCTTGAGTAACACGTTCGAGGTCGATCAGGTTGGTCAGCTCGACAGCGTTCTTGCCCTCGTGTTCGATGCGTTCACCGACGGAAGCGGAGAAAGTGATGATCTCCTCGATTCCCGCCTCAAAGGTGACAAGGCGACCGTGAAGGGTTACCGGCTCGTGCCAGAATTTCTCCTCGGGTGTAGGGAGCAGGGTGTCGATGATGAGCACAATGCCATCATCCTCGGATTTTCGCGCTGCGAGGGGCAGGCTTGTGAATTCATCCATACCAGCGCGAACAAGCGAGAGGTGACCTTTGCGGGCGAGGGGCGAAGAGAGCCATGCCAGCCAGGCGTCCGGCCCGCCGGCAGGTTCGCTCCCACGTGAAAGGAGCTTTTGCAACGAATCAGAAAGACGTGATTTTGCGGTCACGAGAGTTCAGGGCGGTTTCGTTCGGGCCCAATTCAGGTGTTACGAGAATCAGGCGGTCAAATCGATCGTTGAAGAGCCATCGGGAGGAGGCGGACTTTTACGATGTTCCTCGAAACTCTCCTCCTGTTCGTCTTCCTCGTTCTCTTTCTTTTCTTGGTTCTGCTTCCGGTTCGGAAGATTTTGATAGGGTCTCTTATGCTGAACCGGGAGAACCCCAGAGCCGTCATCCATAATAGCCTCCTGGCTATTTACCGCCAGAGAGTGGGACCAACGGTATTCAACTATACTAAAAGCTACACAGGAGGCGAGCTCGCCACAAGTTAGAACTGCTTTCCGCTATTAAAAGACCTGTATGATCTCCGCAGCCGCATTGGGCATCCAACCCTGTCGTCCATCGGCCAAGCGAATCTCCCACCAGTCCTCTAAACGTTTGACAATAGTAATCTTAGTTCCCGTATGAAGGGCGAAGACTTCCAGAGAAGTTATATCCGGAGCTGATCGCACCTCCACCTTGTCCGCGAGGATGACCGCTTCGGGTGGCCCATGGTCCGCAGCAACCCGCAAACCGATGAGCAACAATGAGGTAAGGGCGAAGACCGCCAAAACCGTGGTGATAATCCGAAATAGTCTGCGCAGAATGCCGCGCATTTGCAGCTGAATCGCCAAAAAGAGTGCTGCAAGAAGAGTGAAGGCCCAGGCGATGTTCGCACTCTGTTTCCGCGAGACGAGGTCGCGAAGGGTATCCACTAGGTTCCAGACAGGCAACCGGGGGGGAACTTCGACTCGATCCACCGTGCGGGAGGAGGCAAGTTCAAGGTTGTAACGAACATCCGAGCTGTGCGGCATCAACCGTTTCGCACGTTCGTAGTTCAGAATGGCACGTCCGATGTTCCCCGACTTGTAGTAGGCATTGCCGAGGTTGTAGAAGAGTGGTCCGGAGATATAACCCCCGGTCAAGACGCGTTCGTAGATATCAACTGCCCTGTCAAACTGCCCGTTTCGGTAGGCTTCATCTCCTTCAGCAGCGAGATCCTCCACAGGAGCAGCGACCGCGCCCAAGACCCAAAGTGAAACCATCAGAAGGGTCATCAGGGGCGACACAAGCTGTCTGCGAAGCCTTTTTGCTTCGAGCGAACTCCGCTTATAGTACGCTGTTTGACGGGTTGTCCACATCCCATCCACCTCTTTCTCACAGGGGTTATCCCCAAGCGAAACAATTATGAAATACTTATAAGAGAGACCTTATGTTGCTGATTAACTACATGTTACGGCTTAGTATTTTACTGTTTTCATTAACCCAAATCTCTTATCCACAGGTTATTCACAAGCCTGTGAAACAAAAGTTGTCCACCGTTTCACCGCTTTTTTGCCAGGGAGCGGTCCGAGCGCTCAATCCACTTCCTGCTACGTTCGATTTGACTTTTAAGTGCATCTGAGTCAGCACCTTCAGGTGTAAAACGGGCGGTGTTGCAGTGCGAAATGATATCCTCAAGCTCTTTGATTGTCTCTTCCGCGATCTTGCGGCCGGAGAGTTCCTTGCGGCGACGTTCCTCATCCAACTCGCCCAGCGATACACTCAGCCGGTCCGAGAGGTAGCCGAGTATTCCTTTGGCGAGGGCATCATACCCGGTCTTGGTCTCGCCGGCGGCATGGTATTTTCTCGCCAGCTTCAGGGCGTTAATCGCACTCTTGGCTGCCCGTCGGCTCCTCTTTTCAACTTCACGCCCCGCCTCATGTTCGCGATACCGCATGAATCCCAAACCTGCGAGGGCGACGAAAGCGGGGATCAGGTAGGTTAACCAGTAGCTGAGCTTTTCGCTGATCGGAGGCCCGATCCGGCGCAATTCAGTGCGTGAATCCAGTATCCAGCGAATGTCCCGTCCGACGGTCTCGACACGGGTTGCGGCTCCACCGGGGGTAACATCGCCCTGCGCGTTTGTCCAGCCGTTGCCCGGCATGACCATCAACGACAACGGTTTCGTTTTTGTTGTGAAGTACCGCTTGGCGTCAGGATCGTAATAATTGATCTTGATCGGCGGAATTTCCTGTCGCCCGGCGCGGCGTGGGATGAGCAGATAACGGAATTTCTTTTCACCGCTCATGGTGCCCGCATCAGGAGTTTTGTTCAGCTCGGTTTCGGGCTCGTACCGTTCGATATCCTGAGGGATGACCACATCGGGCATCGGGATGAAACCAACGTTTCCTGTGCCGGAGATGGTGACTTCGAGGACGGCGGATTCATTCACCGCGACGGTATCATGATCGAGGGTGGCCTGAACATTCCAGTCACCGACGAGGTTGTCAAACTTCGCGGGTTTGCCCTTCTCGGGAAGCGGTTTGACCGTGACCTTGGTCTCAGGGCTGCTGATCTCTTTCTCCCGCAGGCTCCCGCCCGAGAAGAAAGAGTTGTCAAAGAAATCGTCGAGCAAGCTGTTTGCCCGAACCGATTGATACTGTACGACGATGTCCATCGGGCCGATGGTCAGCTCGCCGGGTTTTGTCGGGAAGAGGATGAGTCGGTGGATGACTGCTGCGTTGTAAGCCACTCCGCCAACGTAGCGGCGGACGACATCGGGCGGATTAGGAACAGGCCACTCCTCACTCCAGAACCCTTCCGTGCTTGAGAGCCTGCGGACGTCAAATGTGCGGACGTTGGGCCGGAAATAGAGTGTCCAGGTGACTGTCACCGGTTGCTGGAAATAGATCTCGCCCGGTTCAACCTCGACGTGAAGGAAAATTTCCTCATCGTTCTCGGGCTGCAGGTCTTTCGGATTGATATCCGGGTTTGCTTGTGTCAGCGCCGGAGCCGTAGATGTCGAGGAGGATGCTGAGCCTGTGGTATCCTGTCCTACAGTACTCGGCGTGCTGCCCACGAGAATTGTTACCGGATTCCCCTTGATCACTTTCCCCCGAACCCGAATTTCGGGTGAGGGGATGACATGATCACCGCTTCGCAAAGCCCGGAGCCGATAGGTGAGTGTCCGCTCCGTGGACATCCGCCCGTTGATAAACTGCATGCTCACGTTCGAGTTCGGACCCGAGACGATTTGCAGGGCGGAGGGGAGATTTACCGTAGGGGTTGGAAGGGTTCCGGAGCCGGCTACCTTGATCTGGTAGAGCAGCACATCACCCACCTCGAGACGCACGGGGTCGGCATAGGCGGTGACATCCTGAGCTTGCGTTCGAGTAGTCGGGGCGAGCGCGAGGAGTGCTACCACGAGGCTCATAACACCAAGGTGGATGAGCGGTCTTCTTCTGACAGTACGCGAGCGCATGGTTACCACGGTTTGTCAGTCTGTTTACGGCTCTGGGGAATCTGTTTTCGTACCACGTCCTTGAGCAACTCTTTTTCGTCCTGCTGGAGTTGGTCCAGCAGACGTTCCGCCATCTGCTTGTTCATCTCCTCTTCAGGCGACTGGGGCTGCTCTTTCTCCTCCTGGTCCTGCTGGTCTTTATTCTGTTCCTGATCCTGTTTGTCCTGGTTCTGGTCCTGCTGATCCTGATTTTGTTGTTGTTGCTGCTGTTGTTGCTGTTGCTGATTCTGTTGGTTCTGTTGTTGCTGCTGGTTTTCCGGCGGTTGTTTCTGACGCTGAAGAACCAGTTCAAGGTTCCGTTTTGCGTCCATGTCCTCCGGGTTGTGGCGCAGCGCCTCGATCAGGCTTTGGATCGCCTCCTCGTAATTGTCCCCGTTCGCAAGCAATGTACCGCGATTGTAAGCCGCCCTCGATAGAAGGTCCTCGCGGGTCTCTTCCGGAAGTGTGCGGTAGAGGCTGTCGGCAAGTTCTGTCTCGCCTTTACGGGCATAGGCACCCGCCAGATCGTAGGTCAATTCAGCTCGGCTCGAATCCCGCGTCGCCTTCGCCTCGAGGTATTTCTCCAACGCCCCGTCATACTCACGGTCGATGATCTTGTTGTTCCCCTCTTTGACCAACGTGTGAGCCGTTTGAGCGCGTACTACAGCAGGCGAGAGGAGAAGCGCAAGCAACACGGCAGCCGAAATCGAGTTCACAGCCGCTCGTTTCATCTTATGCTTTCTGGTTCCCAGCGGGAGGAGCGATTGAAGCAGGAGCAGGGCAAGCGCGATGATGAGCAGAGGCTGGAATCTGTCTTCGTATCCCGTAATCCTGCGCGACTCGAATTCGCTCTTCTCGAGCCGGAACAGCTCTTTGTAAATCTCTCGAAACGCCATGTCGCCCTGAGTTGCCTTGCGGTAGTCTCCGCCAGTTGCGCTTGCGATGTCCTGCAGCACCTGTTCGTTGAGACGGCTTGTGATAACGTTTCCCTCGTTATCTGTCATCCAGCCGGCGTGGTTGCCCTCGTCGTCAAATACGGGGATCGGGTCGCCTTTCGCCAAAGCCATGCCGACGGTGAAGATACGGACCCCGGCTTTGGCAGCCATCTGAGTTGCGGCCTCCACGTTGCCTTCGTGATCCTCACCATCCGAGACGAGCACGATGGCCCGGTCGCGCACCTTATCCTCTTCCTTTGGAAATACATCCAGCGCGGTCCGGATCGCCGTAGCGATATCTGTACCGGAGACAGGAATCAGATCTGTGCCAAGCAGATCGAGGAACATCCTTGCTGCAGAATAATCGAGTGTCAGCGGGAGAAGTGGGTATGCATCCCCGGCGAAGGGGACGATGCCGATCCGGTCGCCTTTCATCCCCCGGATGAAATGGGCCAGTTCATATCGTGTTTTTGCGAGACGGCTGGGACGGATGTCCTGACTGTCCATACTCTTGGAAACGTCCACCACGAGGACGATGTCGATCCCTTCACGCACGACTTCTTCGTAACGGGTGCCGATGCGTGGATTGGCGAGCCCAACGGAGAGAAAAGCGAGAGCGAGGATGAAGAGCCACCGTTGAAGCCGACGCAGTTTCACCGAGCGTCCCGGCGAGAGCGTGTTCCAGAGTGATTCGCTGGCGAACCGGAGCAGTTCGGTCCGGCCGCGTCGAGCCAGCAGCAACTCAAGGAGAAGCAGCAAGATCGGCACCAGTAACGCCAGCAGCCAGAGTGGTTGTCCCCAGAGAATCATGTTTCTATCCGTACCTCTTTTTCACTTCAGTTCTTCACGGGCATGGCGATCATGCCGCCGTCACCCACGGCAACGGGTTGCCCGTTGATCATCGCAAGATCCCAAAGCCGACCCTGGTGGTGGGTCAGCGGCACCGCTTTGAAAGATCCCGATGTCGAGCGACGGTGCCAAAGACCACCATCTCCACAGATCCACGCTTCATTTGCACTCATCTCAACCGCAAATAGATCCTGATCGGTCATCGAAGAAGTGGATTTCCAGCTCCTTCCCCCGTTGTTCGTCACGAGGATCAGTCCTTTTTTACCCACTGCGAGTCCGCTGTTGCCGGAGAAGGCCATATCGAGGATGATGTCCCCGGACTCGATTGATCCGTAGTTGAAATGCCACGTACTGTCGCTCGGGTCATAGGACTGGATCATTCCGCCGAACGAGACATAGACCTTGCCGCCGTGTACAGCCGTGGCAAGTGTTGGCTCCGTATAGGGCAGATCGACATCCACCCATCCCTGCGTCGTTGTGTCGATCATCGTCGCGTAAGACTCTGGCGGTCCCGAGGCGAAATGTTTGCCGACAGCGTAATACCGTCCATCGGGAAGCGTGGCAATGTCAAAGAGCATCGCTGTGCTGGGCAAAGCCTTGCGTCCCCATATTTCTCCGCCATCCGAAGAAATCAGGATGGAGGGACCATACCCGGCAATCAGAAGATCTCCGTTAATGCCAGCGTGGATCGCTTCCACCCGGCGCGGCGAAAACTCCCCAAAACCAATCCAGTTCCGTCCACCATCTACAGTTCGCAGCACACGACCCGTTCTGAACGTGACCGCGATTGCTGTGTCACCAGACACCGGCTGAACGAGCCGGATGCTCTCGCTTGTCGTGCTGTTCATCCGGCCCCAGCGCGGCTCCGGATCGCCGCACCCGAGCAGGATGAATAGAACCAACAACAGCGGTAGAACCCGGCTCAATATCCTTGTGAAACCCACACTCTCTCCCTTGTAGAGCATCCCACGACACTCGATAAAGCGGTAGCTCTCTCAACCCCTCGTCAAACTCCGAGTCTTCGGAATTTGGTCAACACCAGTATCCTTTCGAGCAGGAGCAACAGAAACGCCGCCGCCGCGAAAGGATAAAACTTTTCGTTCCAGTAACGTATGTGCTCAACTTCGATTTTCGTGCGCTCGAGTTCATCAATTCTATGGTAGATCTCACGCAACGCCTCGGTGGAGGTCGCACGGAAATAATATCCGCCGGTGAGCTCAGCGATCTTTGTCAGCAGTTCTTCATCGATTTCCACCTGTACCATACGGTAGCGTATGCCGGTGGGCGTCTGGACGGGCGCGCGAGCGGTTCCCTGTGTTCCCACACCGATCGTATAAATCTTGATTCCAAGTCCCGCCGCCGCTCCGGCCGCAGTCAGAGGATCAGGCTGGTCCACATTGTTTACACCGTCTGTGAGCAGGATGACCACCTTGCTCTTGGCGTCCCCGCTTCGAAGCCGGTTTGCAGCGGTGGCAATCGCCTTGCCGATTCCGGTTCCATCCGTTACCGTTCCTGCCTGAACCTTGCCCATCAATTCCGAGAGGACGTTGTAATCGAGGGTCAACGGGCACCACGTGTAGGATTCTCCGGCGAACATCACGAGCGCGATTCTGTCGCTCACACGTTCCTCAATGAATTCCTGAGCAACCCGTTTGGCAGCTTCCAGGCGATTTCCCGGCTGCAGGTCCTCCGCCAGCATAGACGTGGAAATGTCGAGGGCGATGACGATGTCGATTCCCTCGGTGTTGATCTTCGCCTCGTCCAGCACCTGCCGTGGACGGGCGATTGCGACTACCAGAAACGCTAAGGCGAGCATCCGCAGTATGAACGGAATATGCCGCTGGAAACGGTGAAGGGGGTGCATTAACGGTTTCAGTTTCGAGGCAGAGGGAAACACAACGGTTGGTGCAGGGCGACGAAGCCGCCAAATGTAGAGACCCGTCAAGAGCGGGATCAGCAACAGGCCGAGCAGGGCAAGTGGGGTGCCAAAGGAGATCATTTTCTCGCCCCCTTGTTTGCACCCGTTTGGGCTGTGTGCATTTTCCACGACGCTTTGGGAGAATCTGACTCCATTTCGCTTACCTCTGCGACCTGTTCACTTGTTTCAGGTGCGAGAGCAGAGTCCTCACCGTTCCCGTTTCCGCCGACTGTCTCCGGCCTTGGTTCGTAGGCTTTCACGATCCGCTTTGTCGCGGAGAGAAGGATGTCCGCGGAGGAGGGATCAAGCGATCCCTTTGCAAATTTTACGCTGTCCCCGGCGTCGAGGATTTTCAACAAATCGTCGGGTTCGCAGAGAGTCGGTTTTATGCCAAGCCATCGTTTTACTTCCCACGTGGTCATCTCGAGTACAGGGGAGAGGTGCGTTCTTTCGAGCAGCTTCTTGCTGATCTGCGCCAGTGCGGTGACATAGCCCTTCTGATCCCCTTTCGCCAGCGGATTCTCCTGCTCGAGAAGGTGCAGAGCTTCCATCGCCTCGTCGTAGGGCGAGAGAAGTGGAATCTCCTCTTCCTCTTCGGATTTCACTTTGCGCAATCTGCGGATCAGCCGGCGAAGGATTGACCAGAGAATCATCAGCACGCCTGCACCCACAATCCATGGTCCGAACAGGCGGGCGAAATCGTTCATCGTGAAGGGAAGGTCTTCCTGCGCTTTCAGTGGGGCCAGCTGTGTTCCGGTGGAATCGTCGAGCACGCTGTTGATTGTCACAGTTTGCGGAGGGATCGAGAAGAGTTCACCCGCAACTGACATGGTCAGCGAGTCTGTGCTGAAATTTCCGGTCTCATAGGCGGCCAGCGTCAGGATTAGCGTCGGGCCGCCCAATTTCTTCATCTCGCGTCCTGAAAGGATCGTGTCGGCGTTTACGAGGTGGAGTTCGCCGATCATCTTTTCATCGTATTCGGGCCAGAGAATGTTGTCGGGATCGGTGTTCGGACAAGTAATCGACATCTTGATGAAGTCGCCAACTGTCGCGGAGCGAGGCTCAACAGAAAGGGAGGGCGCCCCGGAGACTTCTGGCGCTACGGCGGCGATTCCAACAACCAGGAGAACGACCCACACGTTCAAATGCCGGATTATTCGCCGCCGACTCGTCAATGCCTCCAGGGCGCTTGAGAAGTGCATCCACGACCGGTTTACTCGCGACGAGTGCGTTGGGTTCCCAAACTGGAGCATCACCGCCGTCTCTCCCTCTGTTTGAAGAATCGAACCAACGGTCTCAGATAGGGCTGGTCGGCTTCCGTCAGGTCAATTTCGACCCGGTCGATTCCGCTACGAGAACAGAAATCGACGATATTTTCGGAGTCAACCCACTGTTTACGACGAAATTCCGCGCGAAGCTTGCGGCTGTCACTATCCAGCCAGACAACGTCTCCGGTTTCGGGATCTTCAGCCGCGATCCATCCAACCGGGGGGAGGTCGCGCTCACGCGGATCGACGATGTGCATGGCGATGAAGTCATGTTTAGCGGAGGCGATCTTGGCGGCCTCGCGCCATGTTTTATTGTCGTCCTGAAAATCGCTGATCAGGAAAACGATGGACCTTTTGCGAAGAGCCTTCAGCAAGGTCTGCAATCCGCTGGCGAGGTTTGTGCCACGGCCTTCCGGTTCAAAGGCGAGCAGATCACGCACCAGCCTGAGTGCATGGCTCGTTCCCTGCTTGGGCGGTACCCACTGTTCGATGTGATCGGAAAAAAGGGCCATGCCCACTTTGTCGCCGCTCCGGAGTGCGGAAAATGCGAGGACTGCTGCGATCTCGGCGGCCATTTCCCGTTTAAGGTTTGCGACACTGCCAAAATCGCCCGAGGCGGATACATCAACGAGCAGCATCACATTCAGCTCGCGTTCCTCCTCGAAGAGTTTTATGTAGGGCTTCCCTTCCCGGGCCGTGACATTCCAGTCGATGGCGCGCACGTCATCGCCGGGGACGTATTCACGCACCTCGGAGAACTCGATCCCGCGCCCCTTGAATGCGGAGTGGTACTCTCCGCTGAACAGTTCGTTCACCGTTCCGCGGGTGCGGATCTCAATGTTTCTGACTTTTTTGACCAGTTCTCGTGTCGTCACGGAAAAACCTCAGACAGGATGAAAAGGATAACGGCGTTCAGGATATACAGGAAAAATACCTTTGAACTGATGAAAAGATTAAGAATTCAAAAGTCTTTTACCCCAGAAAGATTCCTTTTTTTATCCTGTCCATCCTGCGTCTGTTGTCCTGTGTATCCTGTTTAATCTTTACTGTTTACGGTACCTCAATGCCCATCAGGATCGCATGCACCAGATCGTCACTCGTCCGTTCCTCGGCTTCCGCCTCGAAAGAGGGGATGATCCTGTGACGAAGCACATCCTGTCCAATGGCGCGGATGTCTTCCGGGATGACAAAGGCGCGTCCCTGGAGAAATGCCCATGCCCGTGCAGAGCGAACCAGTGCGAGAGTGGCGCGAGGGCTGGCTCCATAGGAGATCAAGGGTTTCATCCCTTTAAGCCCGGCAGCTTCCGGATCGCGGGAGGCGAAGACGATGTCGAGGACGTAATTCTCGATCTTCTCGTCAACGTAGACCTGCTCGACGATCATACGGGCCTTGAGGATGTCCTCCGGTTTGAGCAGAGGCTTTATCTCTGGTATCTTCGAGCCGCCGTGAAGCTGCAGAATCTTGCGCTCCTCCTCGCGGCTGGGATAGCCCACCTTGAGTTTGAGCATGAAACGGTCCATCTGCGCTTCGGGCAGGGGATAGGTTCCCTGCTGTTCGATCGGGTTTTGTGTCGCAAGTACGAGGAAGGGGTCGGGTAGCGGATGCGTTGTGTCGCCAAGTGTCACCTGGCGCTCCTGCATCGCCTCGAGCAGCGCGCTCTGTACTTTCGCGGGCGCTCGATTTATTTCGTCAGCCAGAATGACGTTAGCAAAGATCGGTCCCTTTTTCGTTTCGAAGGATCCGTCCCGCGGGTTGTAAATCAATGTTCCCACAAGATCTGCCGGCAAAAGGTCCGGGGTGAACTGAATCCTGTGGAAATGTCCCTTGATCGCCTGCGTCAGGCTGGTCACCGCCAGGGTTTTGGCAAGTCCGGGCACGCCCTCGAGAAGGACGTGACCATCCGCCAACATCCCCACGAGCAACCGTTCTACCATATAGGTCTGCCCAACGAGGACTTTTGCGATCTCTTCCGTCAGTCTGCGAATCGGTGCGCTAGCCGCCTGCACCTTGTCTGCAACCGCTTGAATGTCCTGATTCATCCGGTTTTGCTCCCCTCAGGCTGTTTTACATCAACTTCTGGTCAGGGCGGAAATTATTGTCGGCCCAATCAAACCAGCGGCGGGAGAGGATTGGATAGTCCCCACCGCAGGGTGGAAAGATGGGCCGGCTCGTCGGATAATACGAACGAATCCGGCTTATGTTCCGGCCAATTTCTCTCTCGGAGATACTGTGTACTCCCTCCTCTGACCGGAAACGACAGCAGTATCTTGTCCCGCATGGACAGGATGATGCAAGAGCTAAAGAAAATTCGGGCTCGCAGGGCAATCCGGGCGTTTCTGCTCCTTTGTCTGAGTTCGGGATTTACGACACCCTCAGCGATGGCGCAAACGGGAGATTTTGTTTACGGGGCGGACCTCTCCTTTGTTCCGTGGCAACGCGCAAACGGCGCTGTCTGGAGTGGTTTTGGGCATGAAGGCCAGCCGGTCCAGCAGTTTCGCGACTCCGGCTGGAATGTTGTCCGACTTCGCCTCTGGCACACTCCCGATTCAACCAATTGGAAGACCTGGCACAATCTCGATTCCACCCTCAATTTTGCGCACGAGGTGGTGGATGCCGGGCTGGAGTGGATGCTCGATTTTCACTACAGCGACACCTGGGCCGATCCCGGCAAGCAGTATGTCCCGGCGGCGTGGGAGGGATTGGGACTCGAAACCCTGACCGATTCTCTTTACAACTATACAGTCGATGTCATTTCAAGGTGCCGCAGAGAGGGGATCCTTCCCGCTTACGTCCAGATCGGCAACGAGATCAACACGGGCCTTTGCTGGCCAGTCGGGCAGCTCTATGGCACCGGGGATGATGTGCAGGCGTGGAGCAATTATGCGACGTTGCTGAAAGCGGCAAAACAGGGGGTTATTGATGGCGTCGCACCTCTCGAACCGCCGATGATCCTGATTCACAACAGCGATGGGGGGAACGCGGCTGGCAGCGAATGGTGGATCGACCGGCTCCTCGGCCGTGGTGTAAGGCCGGATGCCTTTGGATTCTCCTTTTATCCCTGGTGGCACGGCACGCTGGACGACCTGCGTGAAAACCTTAATTTTGTTGCCGCGGAGTATGGCATTCCCGTGATCGTCGTCGAGGCTTCCTATCCATGGACGCTCAGCGGCGCGGACGACCAGTCGAACATTCTCGGCTCCTCTACGCAACTTCATGAAGGTTATCCGGCAGATCCAGCCGGTCAGGCCAACTTCTACAAAGACTTGGCGCAAATCGTTCGTGAGGTTCCGGAGGGGATGGGCCTCGGCGTGTTTCTCTGGGAACCGGCGTGGATTTCAACGCCAAACGCGACGAGCGGAGGCGAGAACCTCGCGGTGTATGATTTCAGCGGTGATGCTCTGCCCGCGATCCTTGTTCCTCAGCAGGTTTCAGTCTCGGATACTCCCCGGGGAGTCCTGCCAGTCTCCGCCTCGCTCGGAATTCCCTACCCATCTCCGACCAACAGCACCGCTTCGGTGACTGTAAACCTCGCAGCGGGTGGACACTCGAAACTCGCGCTTTATACCTCTACCGGGCAAAGAGTCCGGACGATTGGGTTGCCGAATGCCTCAGGACAACATCGTCTTGAGATAGACCTCAAGGATCAGGCGAGTGGTATTTACCTGCTCAGGTTGTTGACTCAGGATGGTCTGAGCGTAACGAGACGAATCGTTCTCGTTCGCTGATTTAATAATCGCGAGTCGTCTATTCGTTCCGCAAAGTGACCGCTGGGTTTGTGCCTGCTGCACGAAGAGCTCTGCTCGCAACTGAAACAATCGCGATGATCAGAGCAATCATGACTGCCGCAACAAAATTCAACGCTTGAAGCGGAACTCTGTAGGCAAATCCCTCCAGCCAGCGAGCAAGCAGGTATGCCGTGGGCAGAAGTCCAACCAGGCAGCCTATCAGAACCAGACGAAGAAAATCGGACGAGAGCAACACGACAATGTCTTCAGTAGAAGCTCCAAACGTCTTGCGAATCGCGATTTCACGAGATCGTTTGACCGCCGAGAACGAAACGAGTCCGAACAAACCCAGACTTGCTATCAAGACAGCCAAAGCGCTGAATACCCCCAGGAGCCTTAGCATGCGTGTCTCGTTCTCGTAGAGGGAATTGATCCGGTCTTCAAGAAATCCCCAGCTCATTTCGTAGGGGCGGTAATTAGCCCATAGTTCAGAAATCTGTTTTATTGCTACCCTGGGATCGCCCGGAGCCAGGCGCACGGTGACGGTGTTCCACTCGTACGGGGAGATATAGATGACAATCGGTGCTATGTCTTTTCGCAAGGTTTCGTAATGAAAATCTTTCACCACTCCGATCACAAAACCCGGGCCATACCCGACTGCTTGAAACGGTGCGCCGATGGCCTCTTTCGGGGTTGCCCATCCTAACTGTCTGACTGCTGTTTCATTGAGTATATAGGCTTCCGTTGAATCAGAAGAGCGCGTACGGTCAAAATTTCGTCCGGCAACAATTTCAATATTGTAAGTGGTCAAAAAATCCGGACCTACGCGAACGTGCGGCAACCCAATCGAACCATCCAGTTCCGTTCCGTTTACCTCGGTCTTGAATCCGGGTGAATCGCCAAGCATTCCCGAGGGCACTCTTTTTGATACGGCAACGCTGCTGACGCTGGGAAGCCCAGCCAACCTGGGTCGGATACTATCCCACTGTTCTTTCACACTGCGGTCGGCGTCAATGACGATCAGGTTTTCCTTGTTGAAGCCTAGGTCCTGCTTGATGAGATAGCGGATTTGTGAACCTACCGTCAGAATGCCGACCACCAACGCGGCAGAGATAGCGAACTGGAAGATGACGAGCACTTTCCGCAGGCGGTCGCCTCCGGTTGTGATAGAATCACTCCGAAGTACTGTTGCTGGAGGAAAAGCCGATAAAACCAATGCAGGGTAAAACCCTGCGGCAAGGGCTGTGAAAAGAAGAATACTCGCCGCAATGGGAAGTAGTGATGTGTCACCGAACAGAGAAAGCTTTACTGGCTGACCAAACAGGTCTTGCAGCCAGGGTTGAGCGATTAATAGAATTCCAATGGCGAGTAAATAACCCGCCAGAACTGTCACGGTGGATTCCACGAAAAATTGTGAAATCAGGTTCAGCTTTTTAGCACCGGAAACCTTCCTTATTCCCACTTCCCGAGCGCGAGTTGTTGCGCGTGCTGTTGAAAGGTTTACAAAGTTTATCGTGGCGATCAGGAGGATGAGCACTCCTATCCCGATGAAGAGCTGCACGAGCCTCAGGTTGCCGCGCGCTTCAATCTCGTTCATCTGATTGGATTCGAGATGGATTGAGTGGATTGGCTGCTGTTTCAGGAGGACCCGTGTGCTTGCGGGGATCCACTCGCCAGTACTGCTTTCCCAACCACCGATAACCCTGTCCAGCAGTTCCTTCAGCCGAGGGCTCATCTCGTCAGAGGTGACTCCGGGTTCGAGCTTCAAGTAGGTAAAGGTAATGTTGTCGGTGAACGTGTCGGTTGTAAACATCGCATCGTAGTAGTCAGGACTCAGATTGCGGAAGAACTTCATCGGCATCAGCACATCGTAATGGACATGTGCCTGCAATGGGACATCTTCGAATACTGCCGTTACCGTGACCGGGTATTTGTCTCGCAGGGTAAGGGTTTTTCCGATGGGATCCTCATCACCGAAGAGTCTTCGCGCTGCGCTTTGGGAGAGCACACATTCATCAATTTCATGCAAGAGGTTTTGGGTGTTGCCACGGATGATCGGAATGGTGAACACGTCGAAAATTTCCGGGTCCGCCAGATAGAACTGCTCCTCCCGGAAATGTTTTTCGTCCCGCTCAAACAGAGCCGATCCCGGAGACACGATGCGAGCGGCAGATTCTACACCGGGCAGTTCTCTTAGATAAACTGTGAATCGGGGGGCGAGGGAGGAGAAACCAGTTGCGATACTCCCATCATTTTGAATCCAGTCGGGAACGATTCGGTAGATGCGTTCACTCGCTTCATGGTAACGGTCGTAACGCATCTCCTGCTGGCAATAAAGCAGGATGATAAGACTTGTGGCAATTCCAGTTGCCAGGCCAATCAGGTTTATTAACGTCGTGCCCTTATATCGCCTCGCGTGACGGCTGGCAATTTTAAGCGCGTTAACATTCATTGTCCCCCCGTGACCCGGCTTCTATTTCATTGGACTAACAGGGCGGCGAAAAGTTACAGCATATCAGGTCCGGTGGATTTTACCCTCTTGTCTTTCTCATCACCGGACGTTTTGCGCTGCGCCGGGCGATCTCTACGAATCCGGTTTTGCGAAATGGCGAGGCAATTCCCGTATAAACGAAGGGGTCGGGTTGACGTTCCCCTTTTGGCAAATCATAGGGGTAAGCTTCAACGATTTCCGCGCCTCGCTCGAACGCCCACTCGCAGGCTCCCTCGATCATCTGCTGTGACAAACCTTTGTTCCTGAACTCCTTTGAGATGAAAAAACAGGTGATTGACCAGACAGGTTTTTCATCAATTCTCGCGAGGATTCTGGAGTTCTCGAGACGGGGAGTATCGTCCCTCGGAGCGATGGCAATCCACGCCACAGGGCGCTCTTCGAGATATCCGATGAGACCAGGTATAACATTGTTATTTATGATACTTAGCATGGCCTTTCGGTTGCCGTTTCCCTTGTTCGCCGAGAACTCTTTTGCGGTCTCTCGCCAGTACATGCACCAGCATCCTCCGCAGGCGCCTCGTGCACCAAAGAGCTCCTCGAATTCTGACCATCTCTGGGAGGTGAGGGGAAGCAAGTGAAGGATCATCTTTTGACCACCTTTTGTCTCGGCTCCGGAAAAAGGGAGCCTCTTCCGGACTCCAATTCAGGTGCATCCATCGAAGGGGGTTGCTTTTAGGTGAGCTCCCCCACTTTCGAATATTTCGGATATTTGGAGGGGTGTCACCTTGTGCAGAGAACCCACTTCATTTTAACCTATAGGTGAACGCCGCTGGAAGAAGAGGGGTGAAAACCAGAGAGCAGTCTCGGGAGCAGGGGCTCCCACCTCGTAAACAGCGTTGTTCATTGAAGTCGGTCTGGGGCCAGGGGATTTACGGGCGTTAGTACCGAAAAAATCGGGCGCAGTCAGCCTTAACGTACAGTATTGAGCGCCGTCAACCCCGGGTCCAGGCCGTTGTTGTTTTTTGTTGGCCGGGTGGTTTGGGTTAGGCAGACCAAGAACTGCCAACGGCAAAAAAACAGAACTAGAATGTGAAGCGTCCCTCCGGCCGGGGCGCTTCTCTTTTTGTTGGTTGGATCATAACCCATTACTCGGTATAGAGGGTGTCGCTCTCCTCGTACGAGCTGCTGTCGGAGAGAGCTGATTCTCTCCTGAGTAGATCGATCTCCTCGATGAGGGGATGATGCCCCAGCTTCCCCGCCTGTTTCCAGTTCTCCTGCAGGTCTTCCCGAATTCCTTCATAAAGAGGCAGCACTTTGTCTCGGTAGAATCCGGGGAACTCGAGGCTGGCATCACGGAGCTGTTCTTCTTTGCAGCGATATATCCTGGGCCAGTAGAGCGGTCCACTCGGATCCTCGCCAAGGTAGCCCGGCACGGTTCCGTGCAAAAGAATCTCCTGAAGACTGTCGCCGTCCAAGTCTGCCATCCACGGCAGGTGGGAGGTCTCCTCCGGCGAACCGAGTGTGGTCAACTTGTCGAGCAGGTCAACATCGCCGAAGAGGAAGAGCGTGTTGTGGATGCCCTCCTCGCTGCCGAGCAGATCATACCGTCCCCACCCCGCGGGAGACTTTTCGAGCAGGGTCAGTTGCACACTCATCTCGGAGGCTTCGCCGTAGAGGATAATCAGCAGCTCCTGGCCTGGAGCATTAGAGATGTTTTCCCTCTGCACAATCATCCCCTCCCAGTCATAGGGCCACACTCCACCCGCGAGATTCTCGAGGTTAGGGGAATCCGGATTAAGCGACAGGGCGAGCTGAACTTTCAACGATTCTGTTGCGGCTGTATTCTCGGTTTCGCTGGCGATCAGCGAATCAGCGAGTTGTGAAACGAGAGGAGTGCAGGGTTGCCGCTGGATGCTTTGTTGAGCCGAAGCAACCGAGAGGGTGGAAAGTAGGAGGGTCGAGCACAACCATGCCAAGGCGAAACCTTTTTGCGGTTTCATCGGGCCTCCCCGAAGTGGATGGCAACCCCCTGCGACATGGTTGGCGCAGCACCGTTACCATCGTACTTTTGGGTCTATGGACAACGTACAAAAGCCGCCACGGTTTGCGCGAGCCGACCAGCTCTGGAATCTGATCCGGGTTTCAGCCAGTCTCGTGGCCACACTGCTCAGGAAACGGCCCGTTGTGCTCGGTTCACCGGTGATGGTGATGGTCGAGCCGACGACAGCCTGCCAACTGAAATGCCCCCACTGTCCCACAGGCCGGGGCGAGTTGACACGTCCCTCCGCGACTCTGACTCTCGACCGGTTCAAAACAATCTGGGATTCCATCCACCCTGCGCCTATGCTGCTCCAGCTCTGGAACCAGGGCGAACCCCTTGTCAACCGGCATACCCCTGCGATCATCCGTCATGCAGCGGCTTCAGGTGCGAAGGTCGTTATGGCAAGCAATGTCGAGCTGATCTCGGACCGGGAGGATTTGGCAGAGGAGCTGGTCCGTTCCGGGCTTGCGGAGATCGTCCTCTCACTGGATGGCACCGAACCCTCCTCGCACGCGAAATACCGTGTTGGGGGGGATTTTGCCAAGGTGGAGACTGCTATCCGGCGACTTGTGGCGGCAAAAAGGAGCTTGGGCGTCCGGCACCCACTGATCACATGGCAGTTCATCCTCTTCAAACACAATCTGTTAGAGGTAAACGAGGCGAGGCGGCTGGCGAAAGAGTGGGGTGTGGACCGGGTCGTCTTCAAGACGGCTCAGCTCGAAGCCTTTGATCGCGAGGAGGGGGAAAAGTGGCTGCCCGAGGAACCCCGTCTGCGCCGCTATGATCTGAAAGGGGACAAATGGGTGTTGCGCCGGATGGAAAAACCCTTCTGCCAGCGAATCCTTTCGAGTACCGTGATTCAGGCGGATGGCGATGTCGTCCCCTGCTGCTTCGACAAAGACGGTGAATTCGTGATGGGGAACCTCTTCGAAACCCCTTTTGAGGAGGTCTGGAAGGGTCAAAAATACTACAATTTTCGTTTTCGCGTTCAGAACTGCATCCGCCCGCCCATGTGCCGCAATTGTACAGAGGGTCTGCACCATATGACCGCCAAACCCTAAAATAACCAACAACTGATATAGGTCCCAGACTCCGGGAGCATTTATATAAGAATGGGTGCTCTCAATCACCTCTTCGTACATGGAAACGTTGCTATGATAAAAAAAACTGAGGGGTGAGATGTACGAAGTTGGTCGAAATCCAGCGAACCAGGCGACACAAGAATTTCAACGCGCTGTCAGGATGCTACATCTGATAGGTATGCTGGTCTGCTTTGTATTTGCCGGTGAATACCTGCTGGTAAATGCTTGGGTTCCCGCGATATGGGCATTTTTATCGGCGCTGGTATTTGTTTTTAGCAGGATGCTGGCACACCGAAGCCAGTACTATTTTGCCTATACGCTTTCGATCATTGCGCTCCCCTCTACGTCGCTTATTGGACATCTGTTTCTTGGCTACGACAGCTACCTTTATCTGATTCCGCTGATCCTGATCGGTGTTGCATCACTCAACCGTATGATTTCAAAAGCCTATAAGCTGGCCTCAATCGCGTTGATCGCTATGATGTATGGTGTGACAAGCCTCTACCTTCTGGTTTCGGGCCCGGTAATCGTTCTTCCTCCCGGGACGATTCGCAATCTTGGTTTGTTCAACCTTTTACTGTTCGTCCTGCTTTTCCCGAGCGTTCTTGTCACCTATTCAAAAAATGCCTCCCGATACAAAAAAGTTCTTGCGGAAGCACAGGAGCTGGCGGTTACACAGCAACTGGCGAGAACCGTAGCGCACGAAATCCGTCAACCCCTCGCAGCGTTGACAATGGTCCTCGATCTCGTTGATTTGAAACGAAATAGCAAGTGCAACAAAGAGGATATCGAGATGATCCGGAACCAAGTGGTAAGGATTGATGGTCTGGTCAAGAAGCTGCTGAAGATTACCGATCTGCATGAAAAACCCTATCCGACCGGAGGGACGATTCTCGAATTGCGATCGGACGAAGAGAGGGCAGAGTTGGAGCCAGCGGAGAACTCTGAGGATGAACGGTGAGATACCGCTCGAAAAACTGTGAATATGCGGTTCTCTGTTTTGGGTATTTGCAGGCGATTTCTGAAATTGACAGAATCCTTGAAACTGAGCGGAGTTAGGGGAGTCACCAGACTCCGCTTCTAAGTCATCACACTTGATTTTCAAGGCAAATAATAAGCATACTTATAGTGAGTATCGGCAGCCAGCGAGGTGTCGAATTCTATTTTTCATACAATTAATTCTTTACCTGTCTCTGTTGTCCATGGATGACGCAGTTGCAGGAGTTTTTTTTTGAGGAGCCGAGCCATGCGTCACAACAATCCCCCGCAGGTACACTCTGTCGTAGCCATTCTTCTAGCGTTCATATTACTGGGCTCATTTTCCAGCTCTGCCTTTGCGCAGGTGGGAAAAGGGGACGCGAGTTTTACCGCATCCAACCTGGTGAAAATCGCCGGGATGGAGAAACACCTTGCCAAAGCTGGCAAGGAGATTTCGGTCTACGTGATCAATGATCCCGCGCTTGCGAGCGTGCTTCAGGGGATGGTTGGGCAGGCGGTTGGTGAGGGAAAACTGGCGACTGTCAAGAGTGGGAGAACGATTCCCACCGAGCGTCCGGACATCATCTATATCGGCAACCCGGATGATTTTCTCTTCAACCCGACGATGATGAAGAGCTTCCTTGACTACACAAAAGAGAACAAGATCCTCAGCGTGACCCATGAGGCGATGTTGATCTACAAGGGTGTAGCGCTCGGAATAGCCAGCCAGGAAGGAAACCCGAAGTTCTATTTGAACCTGCAGGCCTCCAAGGATTCCGGGATGGACTGGAACAAGGCGGTGATCAAGCTGGCCGAGACGATCTGACGCAACGATTACTAGTAAAAATGGTAGCAGTTACCAGAGTCTTTTAGTAACCGTTACCATATTTATTTTATGGGGACATGTTCTCTTTTGCGTAGCAAAAGGTACGTGTCCTCTTTTTCAGTCTGGAAAACATTTGCAGTACATGTAGCCCGGCATCACCGCAGGCCGGGGAGGCCGTATCTCCCGGGACACGGTGGTCCCGGGCTACCTTGCTATGAAGAGAACCCGGACTCCTCAGGGAATCCGGGTTTTATCAAACATCGAAGCAAATGCTGCCGTTTAGAGTGACTTGTAAGTGAACCACCAGTCATAGCCGTCGTTCTTCTCGAGACGGGTTTTGGCGTCGGCCTCAGTGCTGGGCGGCGGAATGATCACCTTGTCGCCGAGCAGCGAGTTGTTCGGCCAGTTCGCCGGAGTTGCCACCTTGTATTTGTCCGAGGTCTGCAGGGCTTTGATCGCGCGAAGGATCTCGTCCATGTTTCTGCCGATCTCCTGCGGATAATAGAAAATCGTGCGGACGATGCCCTGCGGGTCAACGATGATGACGGCGCGTACGGTGTTGGTCCCTTTGCCGGGGTGAAGCATGCCGAGTTTCTTGCTCACCTCGCCCATGTCATCCGCGATCACCGGGAACTCGATCTCGGTGTCCAGTTTCTCGCCGATCCACTCGACCCACTTGATGTGGCTGAAAACCTGGTCGATGCTTAAACCGATCAGTTCGGTGTTGAGCTCGCGAAACTTCGGGTGGAGCTGCTGAAAGGCGACGAATTCGGTGGTGCAGACCGGGGTGAAGTCGCCGGGGTGGCTGAAGAGCACAAACCACTTGCCCTTGTAGTCGCCCGGGAGGTTCTTCATTCCATGGGTTGTTTTGACGTTGAGTTCGGGAAGAGGATCACCGATCAGAGGAAAGCTTCCGAATGCGGATTCTGCGGACATTGTTGCCCCCATTCATGTTTTGTTTAACCGTCTATGCAACTCAGGTCGGGCTCGAAAAACCGCCCGGTTTATACTAAGTCTTACTTTAGGATGAGTCTAATCCTGAAAAGTTGCATGCGCCAGCGTAGAAAGGGAGAGGAAGTAACTCCTGGGGTAATACGACAGGAACGGGAAAGGACGCGGCATCGTGTGTGTGTGCTATCCACTCGCTCCGGGAGGGTGAGGATGCACCGATGGAATGGAAGGACCCAACACTCTTCTTGCCAGCGGTGAAGATGTCATTGTAACTTTTCAGGTTACAGAAATTTCCACCCTGGACCAACCTCCCCGGCAGGGGATTTTCGGAGACACAACATGCCGCATTCGTTTTTAGACCGTATTCAGAGGGGTGTCGTGCTCGGTGATGGGGCGATGGGCACCCAGCTGTACGAGCGCGGCGTGTACATCAACCGGAACTACGACGACCTCAACCTGACCGATGCGCACCTGATCAAAGCGGTTCACCGGGACTACATCCTCGCAGGCGCTCAAGTCATAGAAACCAATACTTTCGGAGCCAATCCGGTCAAGCTTGGCAAGCATGGTCTGGCAGATAAAACCCTGGAGATCAACCGAGCGGGTGCGGAAATTGCCCGGCGTTGTGCGGATGAGGCTTCGGGGGTCTGCGTTGCGGGCTCGATGGGACCTGTGGGCAAGCCGATCGCACCGATGGGGAAGATTAGCACCTACGAGGCGATGGAGGCCTTTCAGTTGCAGGCGCGTGGGTTGATCGAGGGAAAGGTTGATCTTATTCTACTGGAAACTTTCCTCGATCTGGATGAGATTCAGATTGCCATCGAAGCGGTGCGATCCGTCTCGGAAGAGATTCCGATTATCGCGATGATGACCATCGACCACACAGGTACCACTGCATACGGTAGAACCCCGGAACAGATCGCGGAAGTCCTGAATACAGCGCCCGTCGATGTCATCGGCCTCAACTGTTCCACCGGACCCCAGACGATCCTCGAGGGGATCATCCGGATGCGAACCGTCACCGACAAACCCCTTGCCGCATTTGCGAACGCCGGTGAACCGAAGATGATCGAGGGGAGAATTATTTACCTCGCGACGCCGGAATATTTCGCGGAATATACAAAGCGCCTTATCCAGAACGGGGTGCGCTTCATTGGTGGTTGCTGCGGAACAGGTCCCAAACACATCCGCTACATGGCCTCGGCGATCCGGGCGCTTCAACCACAGGACAGGGTTACAGTCAAGGCGGAGGGGAGAGCGGAGTATGTCCCCGAGCGCGAAGAGGTTCAAGCGGTAGATCTCGCACCTCGCTCCAAAAGGTCGCCGTTGGGGAAGCTCTTCGACAAGGGCGCCTTCCCAGTTTCCTGTGAGATCCATCCCCCGCGCAGCTCATCCCCGGTAAAAATCCTCGAGCAGGTCCGTCTGCTTCGGGCTGCGGGAATAGACGTGGTGAATATCCCGGATGGTCCGCGCGCCTCTGCGCGAATGAGTCCGATGGCTCTCGCGCACCTGATACGGAATCATACGGGCATGGATGTGATGCTCCACTACACCTGTCGTGACCGGAACATCCTCGGCATCCAGTCCGATCTCCTGGGAGCGGATGCGCTGGGTTTGGATAACATCCTCTGTGTGACCGGTGATCCGCCCAAGCTCGGTGACTACCCTATGGCGACAGCGGTCTTTGATGTGGACGCTATCGGTTTGCTCCGAATCGCCAGCCGTTTGAACCGAAGCCAGGATCTCGCGGGCAACCCTATTTCATCCCCTACCGGATTATTCCTTGGGGCTGGGTTCAACCCGGCGGCCATTGACATGGAACTCGAAATTGACCGTCTGCATCAGAAAATTGACGCAGGTGCGGAATACATTCTGACTCAACCGGTTTTTGATCAGGAACGGCTCGTAAACGCGCTCGAGAATTCGGGAAAGACGAGTGTACCTATTCTCGTCGGGATTCTTCCGCTAGGGAGCTATCGAAATGCGGAATTCTATCACAATGAAGTGCCGGGCATGAACGTTCCGGACGTCATCCGTGACAGGATGAAAGCTGCCTCTGAGATTGGCAAGGAGGAGGCGCAGGCGGAGGGGATCAAGATCGCAAAGGAGGCATTGCTCTCCGTGCGCGAGTACGTTCAGGGAGCCTACATCATGCCACCCTTCGGAAGGGTGGAGATGGCGGTAGAGACAGCAAGCGTACTGCCCGGCAGGAAGTCGCTGGCGGAAGCCATGAAAGCAATGAAGAAAATGAAGAGCGGAAAAAAAGGCAAGGAGGCGTAGGGTGGCGGAGGAAACAGGACGGGGGGTTGTGTGGATCACCGGAGCCTCCAGCGGAATTGGCTGGGCCTCAGCGCTGGTTCTGGCGAGGCAGGGATGGACAGTGGCGGCGAGCGCGAGGAATGTGCGTATGCTCAAGAACCTCGCCTCTCGACATGAGTCCATTCATGCTTATCCTCTCGATGTCACTGATGCGGAATCACGAGCAGTCACCTACAAAAAGATTTGTGATGATTTAGGCTGGGTTGAGGTGCTGGTCAACAACGCCGGGTATGGACTACGCGGCGCGGTGGAAGAGATGCAGATGCACCAGGTCCGCGACTTGTACGATGTTAACGTTTTCGCACCTTTGGCGTTGACGAGATTGGTGCTTCCGGAAATGCGTAAACGCCGAATCGGGAGGATCGTCAACATCTCATCGGTAGTCGGTAGGGTAGCGTTCCCGTTGAACGGGATCTATTCCTCCAGCAAATTTGCCCTCGAGGGCTGGTCGGATGCGCTGCGAATCGAGGTTCGGCCCTGGAATATAAAAGTTGCGTTGGTTGAGCCGGGTCCGATCAAAACGAAGTTCGGGCGGACGGCGAAGGATAAATCGCTCCAACGTTTGATGGACTCGGGATCGCCCTACGAACGGCATTACAAGGAATTCCTTGAGAGTGGTTTCATGTCTATCGGTGCACCCTGGAGCGCGAGCACGGCGGCGCATGCGGTGAAACGGGCGGTAGAGGATTCGCGTCCATTCGCACGGTACCCGGTTCACTACCTGGCATGGATTGCTCCGCTGCTTTCGAAAATCCTGCCGACATCGGTGATGGACAGAATCATGGGCCTGCCGCTCGGATTCAATTCTCCCGTGGAGGGAGAGTGATGATGGTTGAGATTCCCAATCAGGGACCGCTCGTTCTTGGTACGATGGTTTCTGATTTTAACGGTACGCTGGCAGTGGGTGGAAAACTGCTGGCGGGAGTGCGAGATCGGTTGGGGATTCTCGCCGGGAAAATGCGTATTGTCATTCTCACCGCGGATACAAACGGCACGGCCCGGGTGGAACTTGAGGGATCGGGAGCGGAAGTTCTGATCCTTTCAGCTGCTGCTGTGGAGGGGGAGGAATCCGAACAGAAGCGGCAATTCGTCGAGGATCAAAAGCCGGGCGTCCTCTTCCTCGGCAACGGTGCGAATGATGAGGCTGCGATGAGCGCCGCGGACCTCTCCTTTGCGATTATCGCCGGCGAGGGTGCTTATATGCCAACCGTCAATGCGGCTAGGATGGTGTTTACCTCTCCCCTTGATGCTCTCGATGTTTTGATTCACGAGAAGCGATTGGTCAGCGGTTTACGGCGCTAGGGTATTGTATTTTCAGAGGCTGGAATAGTCCATGCTTTCTGAATAACTAATGTGAGGAGTGCGGACGGCGGGCGGAGTAGCGCCGATTCGTGTCAACAGCGATGAAGATCAGGCAAACAGCAATCATAGTCGCGGTGGTTCTGGGCGCACTGCTTGCGCTGCAGATCTTCAACCACTGGTACGTCTCGTACCATGTGCGGCTGCTGTTTGATTTGTTTGCCCTTGCCTTCGCATTCGTCATCTACAGCCGGATTGCTCCCGCCCGGACCTTGCGTGGCGAGATGGGGCGATTCGCGTTTGGTGTGCTTTTCTTCGCCCTCGCCAGAACTGCCTCACTTGTAATCGTAGAACAGATCGCCTCCGATCTGCTGCTTGCCGGGCGTGTTGGCTGGCTGCTACTGGCACGCGCCGCTGCAAGTTTTGGCTTAGCCTGGAGTCTGCTGAGTGCCGTCCGGCTCGGTGGATTGGCCTGGATGCGCAGGCGTCGTCGTGTTGTTATCGCGGTTGTCATTACGGCGGCCCTTGTCATTCTCGACTCGCCCAGTTACCTGATCTGGATCGCCGGGATCTACATCATCCTCGCAGTTGTCCCGCTTCACTGGACGGAGGAGATGACAGGTCGATGGGGCTGGTCGGCAATAGGAATGCTGGTTCTTGCTCCCCTTGCGTTGATCGTTTTTGGGGCGCAGTTCCAGATCAACCTCCCCGAAGGCGCTGTCACCACGGTCCGGCCCATTGGTGTTCCCAACCTGAACGTGCTTCTCGACAGTCCCTTGCTCGCCACGCTGCAACGGTATCTGCTTCTCTACTGGGTGATGATCCCGCTTCGGATCACAGCCTCGTTTTTCCAGGGCAATTTCGGACTGCGGATTCCGATCTCGCTGAAACTCGCAATGACCTATTTTTTCAGTACGGTGATACCGGGCATCCTGCTACTGCTCCTGCTCGTGTTGACCGTCTATCTCGGCATTGGTACAATGAGAGCAAGGATGGTGCGCAACCTCATCTACGAGGATCTCAACTTCCTCGAGAAGTCACTGATAGACAGGAATATGGATGCCTTTTCCCAGGAGGACAGCGTCGCCATTGGACTTTATGTTCGAACGACCCTCGTCAGGGGTGATCGTCCGGGGATAGCGCCAGTTCCGCAACCACCATCGCCTACTGCCCCTCAGGGACGGTCATTTGAACTCTCATCGGACGCTGTAACCCTTTCCACGACGCCTTCGGATGCGCCAGAAGTTCCACTCATTGATCCAGAAAAGGGACCCGAGGAGGTTTGGGTTCTCCTTTCACAACAACCCTCTCGGCTGGTGATGCCGGATACATTGCCCGTTTTTCCTGGTTGGTCGGACACCACAATTGCCAGAAATGGCATTTTGCCCCTCGGAGCTGGGAGATCGGCATTCGCCGCAGCAATGGTCCGTTCCCAAAAGTCGAGAATTGTCAATGTTGCGCTGCGGCCATTCAACCAGCGGGCGTTGAATAAATACCGGGAAATTCTGGGGGTGGAAATCTCCGTGGCACCACACACCGGGCTAAGCCTGTTGCAGAATGCTGCTGGGAGTTGGCGAGCGGAAGTGCTTGAACTGGATGATCCCCGCTGGAGCCGAATGGAATATGTTGCAACTGAACATGCGGATGAAATTGGCATGTTCAACAAATCCATGGTGCATGGATTCTCCGAACTCCAGATCTGGTCCGGGGAGGAGGAGCACTCTTCCAGAACGCAGGGACTGATCACGGTAAGCACTTCGTTTACCGACCTGATGAGCGCACTTTACGCATCGACGGGCGTCAACCGTGTAACGCTTCTGGTTCTGCTTGCCCTTGCAGTGCTCCTTCTACTCGCGGTTGTCTTTTCCTCGGTTCTCGGATTCGGGATTACCCGTTCGGTGACCACCTCGGTTCATTCCCTCAGGGTTGGTACTGAGCACCTCCGTCAGGGCGATCTCGATACGAAAATAGAGGTGAAAAGCCGGGACGAGTTGGGAGATTTAGCCTCCAGTTTCAACCGCATGACCACAGATTTGAAACGGATGATTTCGGAGGTGGGCGAGAAAGAACGGCTTGAGCGTGAAATCCAGATTGCCCGTCAGATTCAGATTCATCTGCTCCCTGCCATCTTGCCGGAGACGGAACGTTTGAAGATCGCGGGGAGGTCGGATCCGGCGTTGGAGGTAGGTGGCGACTATTATGATGCTTTTGAGCTTGCTGAAGGTGGCATTTTGCTCGCACTTGGGGATGTCTCAGGCAAGGGTGTTGGGGCGGCAATCCTGATGAGCAACCTTCAGGCGAACCTGCATGTCCTCGGTACCCAGCGACTACCTTTGGAGCAGATCGCCTCCGAGCTTAACCAGCAGATTTATCGCAACTCAACCCCTGAGATGTTCATCACCTGTTTCCTCGCCCGAGTGGATTGCCCGACAATGACGATGAGCTATGTGAATGCCGGGCATGACCGTCCGGTGCTGCTCAGGAACGGGAGTATAGAATCGCTCGACAAGGGAGGACTTCTCCTCGGGGTCAACCCGGATGCTAAGTATAATGCCGGAACTGTTGATCTGACAGGGGGCGATTTGCTGGCAGTTTACTCGGACGGGCTGACCGAAGCGATGGATGCGATGGATGTCGAGTATGGACGGGATCGGCTGATTGAAACCATCAAGTTTCACAAAGATAAAGATGCCTGGGAAGTGGTAGACAGTATCATGCGCTCCGTACGAACTTATGCTGGGGATGAACGTGCGGCGCGAGATGATCTGACGATGATGGTTGTCAAAGTCACTTAGTTTCATGGTGGGCAGGATTTCCGCGAGGCGGAGTCAGGAGAACCTATGGCCAGGGTGCTGGTACTCTGTGGTGGTGACAACTACGAACGCAGGGTTTCGTTGAACAGCGCGGATGCGGTCACAAGAGGATTGGTTGAGGCTGGACACGAGGCTGTAAAGGTTGACACAGGGCATCCCGATGTGGTTGCCGGACCGGATCAACTGTTTTTCAAGGGCGAGTCTGGACCTGCTACGGACGCCGAGATTGCTGACGCACATCTCTCCAGTGGTGGCTGGCAAACCCTGATTCAGACAATCATTAACGTAGCCCCCGATGTCGTCTTCCCGATTCTCCATGGTGGTTGGGGAGAGGGGGGACACATTCAAGCGGTTCTCGAGCTTCTCGGTTTTCCCTATCTCGGCAGCGAACCCTTCCCGAGCGGACTTGCGATGAACAAGTGGATGGCGCGTGGTGTCGCCTATCACCTCGGCATACCTATTCCCTACGGATTCATGGTCCGTCGCGGCGAGGATCCGGATGCGGCCTTTTCCCGCCTTGAATCGGGAGATTGCGACCTGCCCGGTGCCTGCGAATTCCCCGTCGTGGTCAAGCCCAACTGCGCTGGCTCGACGGTCGGGCTGGTAATCACCGACAAACGGGAAGAGTTTATCAAGGCTGTGAAGCAGGCTCACCAGTGGGGCGATGATGCCCTCGTTGAACAGTACATCTCGGGTCAGGAGTTAACGGTTTCGGTGATCAACGGTGAGGCGATGCCGGTGATCGAGATTCGCCCGAAAACAGCGTTCTACGATTACACCCGCAAATACACGCACGGTGCGACTGAGTATCTATGTCCGGCGCCTATCCCCGAGGAAGTGGCGCTGCCAGCGAGCGAGATGTCGGAGATGTTTTTCGCTGGGTTGGGTTGCCGCCACCTCGCGCGGGTTGACTGGCGACTTCGCGAGGATGGAGCCCTCTTCCTGCTTGAACTGAACACAATTCCCGGGATGACGGACCTTTCGCTGGTTCCCATGGCGGCAAAGGCGGCCGGGATGGATATGCCCGCTCTAATGAATCGATTTGTGGAGATGTCACTGAAAACAAGCTGAGAGGCTCATGCCACGCTCCCCGCGCTGTCTGCTTGCAGCGATGATGCTCGTTGCCGCTATTTCTCCCTTCGCGAGAGGGGCGGAGGTGATCATCAACGAGATCATGTACAACCCGGACGGGAGCGACACTTACACCGAATACATCGAACTCTACAATACCGGCAGTGAAGAAATTGACCTCCAAGGCTGGTTGATTGCTGATTCCGGAGGCCAGGACACACTTCGGGCGGAAGGAGATACAGCTCTCCTTCCAGCGGGCGGCTACGCGATTATCCTCGAGACAGACTACGGCAGTGACGGCTACGATCCCTACGGCTCCCTGATTCCAGGTGGTACGTTGATGCTGGTTATCAATGATGCGGCCATCGGTTCTGGTGGATTGCTCAACTCCATTTCGGAAACGGTTTCGTTGCTGGATGCGTCGGGTGTCGTCGTCTCAAGCAGGGCTTATCTTCCGAACGCTCCGGGAGGGGTGAGCGAAGAACGTATTGATGCAGCTGGTGGAGAAGAGGATGACAACTGGTCATTCTCCAGTTATGGCGGTACACCCGGCACGATCAACTCCGTGACCCCGATGCCGAACGATCTCTCTTTGGACACGTTTTTTGTTGCAGGAACAGACCCGCTCCTTTTTGAGATTCAACTCTCGAACGTTGGCCTGGAAGAGACCGGATCTGGCCGATTTGTCGGGGTGGTCATTGAGGATCCATCAGGCGAAACGCTCTTCGATGATCAGCAGTCTCTGGGTGCACTCATGCCTGGGGAAGAGGAGGTTGTTGATTGGCAGTTTTCTCCAGCGACTGGCGGGACCTTCACGTTCGAGGCGTTCCTGTCACCTCAAGATGACCGTCCGGTGAGCGACACCCTCCGTGGAGAGTTCACTGTTGCCTATTCATCCGGTGCGGCGAGAATCGTGGAGGTGATGCCGGATCCACCTTCAGCCGTGGATGTCGAATGGGTGGAGATTGTGAATCGAAGCGAGGCCGCGATTTCGTTTGGGAGCTGGAGTTTCGAGGATGCCTCAGGATCAGTTGGGATCATTCCACAAATGACAATTCTGCTGCAGCCGGACAGTCTCCTGCTTCTCGCCGCAGACTCCTCGCTACTGCAGTGGCCGGGATTGCCCGCGAATGTGATGCTTTTCGTGCCGGAGGTCTGGCCCTCGTTGAATAATGGCGGGGACACACTTCGCCTGCGGGATGGTTCGGGAGCTCTTGTTGATGTTGTCGCTTATCCATCTGCGAATGAGGGTGTCGCACTTCAGAGAAACGTCGAGAGCTCCGTCCCGAGTATCAGTGATTGGACCACCAGTCGCGATCCTTCCGGTGGTACGCCCGGAGTTGTGAATCCGGTTTACCCACCCCGGAATGATCTCGCCCTTGATACAATTACGATTTCAGGGACGAATTCACCAGCGCTGAATCTGGCGATCAGCAATTGTGGAACAGAAGTCTCGAGCCTAGGGCGCGAGGTGGTCATTTCGCTCACAAGACCGTCTGACTCCTTTTCCCTGGCCGACACCCTGCAGTTGACAGCTCTCTCGCCGGGTGAAGTCTATCTCGCCTCACTGGAGTTGGCGGGTCTGGGTGGCGGGGTGTACAGTGCGATCGGGTGGCTGACGCCTGCGGATGATTATGCGGAAAACGACACCTGCAGGACTGAGGTTGTGCTCCCCTTTGAAAGTGGGACTTTGCGCATTGTCGAGGTGATGCCGGACCCGCCTTCCTCTGTGGATGTTGAATGGGTGGAGGTGATTAACCGGAGCGGAACAGCGGTGGCGATGGCGGGGTGGGCGGTCGAGGATGCGGCTGGAACGAGAGGAGCGGTGCCGGAGACTGTTGGATTGCTTCTGCCCGATAGCGTTGTGGTGTTCGCAGCGGATTCGACCCTTCTCGAATGGCCGGGATTGCCACCGACGCTTCAGCTGTTTATGCTCAGCAGCTGGCCCTCGCTGAACAACGGTGGGGATACTCTGCGGCTTTTCGATCCCTCGGGATCGCTGGCGGACGAAATCGCCTATCCCCCGGCCGAGGCGGGAGTCTCATTGCAGCGTACGGTGGAGGAGAATACCCCAAACTCGCTCCACTGGTCGGCGAGCATGGACGAAAGCGGTGGGACGCCGGGAAGGATCAACCCCGAATTGATTCCGATGGATGGGATCGAAAAACCATCGGTGTCAGTCACACCCAATCCCTTCAGCCCGGATGGTGACGGGCGAGAGGATGAGACCACTTTCCAATTCCGGTTTCCGTCTTCACAGATCGAGGTGACACTGCGCCTGTTTGACCGTATTGGTCGTCCAGTAGGGGTGCTTCTATTGGGGAAGGTGATGCCCGGCGCTTATGACTGGTTGTGGGATGGACGGTCAGGGCTGGATAGAGGAAAACTTCCTGTAGGAATCTACGTCTGGTACATTGAGGCTATCGACCCTGCGACCGGCAAGAGCTGGCAACTCAAAGGAACCCTCGTCAGTGCGGGAGGGTGAGCGAGTTGAACAACCTCAACAAAGGTTGCCAAGCCGTAAGTTCTTGAAATAGCTGATAATGACAATATTAGAGAGCATGTTACACCCACAAATATACCCAATAACACCCATAAGCTTGACCTGTCTTGTTTAAATGGGTATTATTGGGTGTGTTTGTGGGTGCGGAGAGAGAATATGAATCAGAAAATCATTCGCTTGATCGCTGAGGTTGATGAATTCAAGGGTCTCTGGCGAGGATCGCAGGGCTTGCCGGAACAGGTGCTGGCCTCTCTGAAGCGGTTTGCCACCATTGAATCCATCGGATCATCGACGCGAATCGAGGGTTCCAAGCTGATGGACAGCGAAGTAGAGTATCTCCTCTCGAATATGGAGACCCGCTCTTTCCGCAGCAGGGATGAGCAGGAGGTCGCCGGGTACGCGGAGGTCATTCGTCTGGTCTATGAGGTTTGGCGGGAGATGGAGCTGACAGAATCCACGATCAAGGGGTTGCATAAACAACTAATGCAACATTCGGAGAAAGACCACTGGCACATGGGGGAGTACAAGAAGCATCCGAACCATGTCGCAGCGTTTGATTCGGATGGACGTCAGATCGGGATCGTGTTCGAGACCCTGTCCCCCTTTGAGACCCCAATGGCCATGACGGATCTCGTCGCTTCGATAAGAGCGGCCCTCACAAGCGAGGAGATTCATCCGCTTCTGGCGATCGCTGAATTCGTCCTACGTTTTCTCGCGATCCACCCGTTTCAGGATGGAAATGGCCGGTTGGCTCGGATCCTGACCAATATGCTTTTACTTCGCGCGGGATATGACTATGTGCCGTACAGCTCTCTCGAGCGGCTTATCGAGGCGAACAAGGAGGAATACTACCGCACGTTGCGCGCATCACAGCAGACCCTTAAAGGAGATCGGCCTGATTTCGAACCGTGGGACCTCTTTTTCCTCGGTTTGCTGAAAAGGCAGAAGGAGTTACTCGAGACGGCGATCGAACGGGAGGCCTTGCTTGAAGAGCTGCCTGTAACTTCACGAATGATCGTCGATCTGTTGAAACAGAGGGGTCGGGCAACCATATCGGATATCGTCAAATCTGGCGGGATGAACCGGAACACGGTCAAGGTTCATCTTCGTCAACTGGTCACGGAGGGAAAGATCGTGCAGCAGGGCAGCGGGCGAGGTAGTTACTACCAGCTTCCCTGAACCTGAGCCGCTGACTGTTGACCGACCCCGCCTCTGGCAAGAGCTGGCAACTCAAGGGCACCCTCGTCAGTGCGGGGTGTTGAAAAACCAACTCATTCCTCTTTCTTAAAAGTGTTTACTGCTTTCATTAGTTTCATGCCAGCAGACCAAGTAAGCTCATTTCCTTCAAACTCGCAACGGTATAAGCCTTGCAAATTTGAAGGGATGCTGATTCTTTTATCCCACACGAGAACGACTTTTTTATCAAACAAGACAAATGCGGCTCCGATTTCAATAAGGACATTATTGTTGATTTCATAACCTCCATCTTCTCGCAAATTGTCATCATCAGCTGTAATACAAATAACAGCTGAATTACAATTTCTCATCGCATGAAATACTTTGTCTGGCACAGGAATAGCAGTAGATTCATGCTCTACTACCACTTCATATTTCAATCCCGCTAAATCGAGCATCGTTTTAATTTGTTCAACAATTTCCATATTGTGACCATGGGAGATAAACACTCGCAAGGGAGTTTTTTTCTCTGGAATATCATCAACGAAGTCTTTGTCTTCTACAACTATTTCTTTAACCTCTTCTTCTACCTCTTCTGGTCCTTCTGTTATCAGTTGATCACCAATATACCTTCCTAGATCATCCTTCGATATTTCAATTCTTGTCTCCTTTCCTTTTCTTCCAGTATAAAACAATCCTAAACCAGCTGATTCAACCAATTGCATAAAAGTTGCAACTTGATAACGGATTGTTCTTTCATTGTCTGCAGCGATATCATTTTTAGCATGTGATACCCAATGTGACGCAACATCAACTGAAAGTAATTCGGAAAAACCTTTATTATATGCCCATTCCAAGGCAAGGTTGTAGGGACGATTTTCCCTTAATATTGTTTGATACTCGCGTTTAATATCCTCTTGACTTCCGCGTGCCATTCGTCTTCCACGTTCGGATAGCCTGAATTTTTCACCATCTTTTTCTAGAATTCCGAAAAACTCATAAGCACTGATTTTTCTAGAATCAAAGTATTTCTTGTCATTCGAGCCAATAGCATCTTTCAAGGTCGCACCGGTGGCTTTGGTAGAAAAGTACTTAACAACGATTGCTACATCAGCCGGGGATGTCATGATAGGAAGCATTTTTTACCTCAAATATTACCATAAGAATCATAAAATACTAAACACCAAAACGGCGATTAACAAGAAATATTTACAATTAGGTCAAGTGACATCTCCTGGAGTCAAAAACATGATATTTTGCTAATGACTAGGTAGCTGCCCAAATTTTATTTTAAATGAAGTATGCTAGTAAACTTCCAAGTCTCTCCCTGCTTTTGACACGCAACCCGCCGCCACCTATCTTGCGCCCACCGGATAGGCGCGGTACCGTCCGGGCTCTAACATCGGGTCTTCTCCGAGGTCCCTCCGAAGCCTGCCAATCATGCATGCCATGGGAGGGAGCCCGATCCCGGACAGTTGGTTTGATACGGCGGCAGTTCCTTTGTGACAGTTACCTTTTTCTGCGAAAAAGAGAAACTGTCACCGAAAAACTGTTTCCGAAACCGACAGGAGCCGCGCGTCATTTCGTTTAACGCATCGCAGATGAGGGAGAACCATGGCGAAGCGTGTGCTGATTATGGGAGCCGCAGGACGTGACTTCCACAATTTCAATGTGTTGTATCGTAACAACCCCGAAGTCAACGTTGTCGCATTTACAGCAACTCAGATCCCCGACATCGATGGTCGTAAATACCCCGCCGAACTCGCTGGTGAAGGGTACCCTAACGGCATTCCCATCGAGTCCGAGGATGATCTCGTCCGACTGATCGTCGAACTGGGTGTGGACCAGGTCCTCTTTTCCTACAGCGACGTCCCCTACGAGGTGGTGATGCACAAGGCTGCGGTTGTCAATGCCGCTGGCGCCGATTTCATCCTCGCCTCGGCTACCGAGACGATGGTCAAGTCGACCAAACCGGTCATCAGCATCTGCGCCGTTCGCACGGGATGTGGAAAAAGCCAGACCACCCGTGCCGTGGTTAAAGCGCTCAAGGCCGCAGGCAAAAAGGTGGTCAGCATCCGTCACCCAATGCCCTATGGCGACCTCGTGAAACAGAAAGTTCAGCGTTTTGCCGAACTGGATGACCTGAAAAAGCACGAGTGCACCATCGAGGAGATGGAAGAGTACGAACCTCATATCGAGATGGGCAGCATCATCTACGCAGGTGTTGATTACGAAGCGATTCTGCGTGAGGCGGAAAAAGAGGCGGATGTCATCCTTTGGGATGGCGGCAACAACGACACACCGTTTTACAAACCCGACCTCCAGATCGTCGTCGCAGACCCGCACCGTCCCGGCCACGAAGTGAGCTACTACCCCGGCGAGACGAACGTGCTTATCGCCGACGTGGTCATCATCAACAAGATCGACACGGCAGACCTCGAGGACATCGAAGAGGTTCGCGAGAACATCCAGATGATCAACCCGACCGCGAAGATCATCGAAGCCGCCAGCCCGGTGAGTGTTGATGACGCCAGCGTGATCGAGGGCAAGAGCGTTCTCGTCGTCGAGGATGGTCCTACGCTCACCCACGGCGAGATGGGTTACGGCGCCGGAGTGATCGCCGCGAGCAAATACGGCGCGTTTGAGCTGGTCGATCCCCGTCCCTGGACGGTTGGCAAGATCACCGAGACCTTCGAGAAATATCCCGACATCGGCACCCTGCTCCCGGCCATGGGCTATGGTGAGCAGCAGATGAAGGATCTTGAAGAGACGATTGACAAGGTCGAGTGCGATTCCGTCGTGATCGGGACGCCCATCGACCTTCGCCGCGTGATCAACATCAAAAAACCGGCGACTCGGGTCACCTACGAATTGCAGGAGATCGGTCACCCGAATCTCAAAGATGTGTTGGGTCCGTTCCTGAAGTAGTTGATTTACTTCTTTATCCTTGAGAGCCCGTCCATCGTCGTGGTGGACGGGCGACCTCTTCTATGGGGGCAACACTCCCCGCATTTGTTTACTTTCTGATGTTGAAAGTGATGAGGAGTTATGGCGGATAAACAGAAAAAAATTGCTGTTGTCGCACTCGGCGGGAATGCTATTTCAAATCCCGACCAGCGCGAGGACATCCACACTCAGTTTGCTATGACCCGCAAAAGCCTCGGCGGCATCGTTACGTTGATTCGCGCCGGATACGAGGTCGTCGTTACTCATGGAAATGGTCCGCAGGTCGGGTATGAATTGATCCGTGTCGAGGCGGCTCGCGGTTTGGCGCCGGAACAGCCGCTCGGAGTGCTCGTCGCCTCCACCGAGGGGTGGATGGGGTACATGATCGAGCAGTCGCTGCAGAACCGTCTGCGCGATGAGAAACTCGAAAAACCCGTGGTCAGCATTGTCTCGCAGATCCTCGTTGACCGTGATGATCCCTCCCTGAAGGACCCGACCAAGTTTGTTGGACCCACCTATCCCGTGTACGAGGCCTACCGTCTCGCGCAGGACCGTGGCTGGACCGTGAAGAAGGACAAGGGACGCGAGGGAATGCGGCGTGTTGTGGGAAGCCCGATGCCGACAGCGGTGGTTAACGCGGAAGCGATCCGTCACCTCCTCGGAGAAGGTTATGTGGTGATCGCGGCAGGCGGTGGCGGCGTACCAGCCTATTATGATGATAAAGGCCACCTCGAGGGTGTGGATGCCGTGGTGGACAAGGACCGCGCCTCTGCGGTGCTTGGCCGGGACATCGGTGCGGAAGAGCTGGTGATCCTGACTGCTGTTGAAAAGGTCTCGCTGAATTATGGGCGGGCGGATGAACAGAAGCTGGGCAAAATTACCCTTTCGCAAGCCAAGCGTTTCCATGAGATTGGTCACTTTCCCCCCGGATCGATGGGGCCAAAGATCGAGGCGGCGATCGACTTTCTAGAATGGGGTGGTGAGCGGGTCATCATCACAGACCTGGATCACGTCGGCGATGCGCTCGAGGGTAACGCGGGAACACTGATCGTGAAAGAGTAGCGGATAAAGATTTCTGATGAATTCAAAGGCCAGCCCCTGTGTGGGGCTGGCCTTTCTTTGTAAATTAGTCTCAATGGTGCTTCGTTATTCTGCTACTTAACTCTTGGTGAATGCAACTTGGGAGTAATTACTATGAGACGCATCCACATTATTGAGGCCCTCATTTTAACTACTGTTCTCCACGTTCCGGCTTATTCCGAAGAACCCAAGACCCAACATGAATACACTGTCACCAAACTGACACTGATGCTGCAGGATTCCATCCACCTCGATTCGACGCTTTATCGAGAAATAGACACAAGCCTTTCAATAGCTGAAGATGTGAACGATACACTGAAAGGCTGGTTTGTACGACCATCCTGGGAATTTAATACTCTCAACCTTTATGATGCTGGAACCTATTTCATCGATTCTTGGGCTGAGGGCGAGCTGACAACAGGATACCCCTACATAGATTCACTCTGCCAGGAATATGGATTGGTTGGTGTCGAAGGGGTCAGCTCCATTTCGGGTTATAATGGTTTTTATAACTTGACCTTTTCTCAACCCCTGCAAATACCCAAGCTTGCGCCACTCTATGAAGCTGCATCACAGATTGAGTGGGCTGAACAAAACGGCTTCTATTACCAGAACTCACCTGACGATGTTCGTCTCAAACGCAGACCGGATGGCGATCACTTCATTTTTTACCCCGGCCACTATAATTCAGACTATTTCTTCGTCAGAGTAGCAGAGGGTGCGGCGGAACGATTTTACGCAGACGGTTCTACAGAAATTCCCTATTGGTCGTACATCTCATCGACTTCGCTGATTGCCTGCTACGGCAGTGTATCAGCACTGATAGACTCGATCAGAACGTCGTCTACCTGGTGGATACAGGAAAACGCAATGCAGGTGGGAGCAAACCTGCTTCAGGATATTGATCTTGATCCGGAATGGGATACGGAAGAGATCCTATACAGGAACGAGTTGTTGGAGAGTTTTGATTCGTATTTGGATGCCTGCAAAACGGTCATTGTGGGTAATGACAGCTACTTAAGCGATTTTGCCCTGGAATCATATAAACGAGCTCTTCCTCCCTACCCGTACGAATGGCCAGGAATAACCCCCTACTTCGCCGAAGGAACCTACGGAAGCACGATGCTGTCATGGGACCCGGCTTATCCGGATTTTTATGCCGATTCATGCGATTACGAGCTGCATGTGTCGGGAACTACTGAACCATACGTGACCGATGCGACCAGTGTATCGTTTAACACACTGTACAATTCTCTGCCACTTTCCAAAGGAACGAAATATGATTGGTGGATCGAGGCGCGTCATGTCGCTGATCCTAACCGCTACAGCAAGTCCTCCGAAGGCACCCTTCTCTATTACAGTCCAATTGGTCCCGCTTCTTTTGGTCTGGTCAGTCCGCCCGACGAGGCCGTCCTCGACGGTAATGAAGTGGACGTCCTTGGATTCATTTGGAATGATGCCAAAGGAGGACCTACAGCAGGGGAAGTTGACTACAATATTGAGTTGACAAACCTTGACACTGGCCAGAAGCAGTATTTGAGTAGGCGTGTAGACACAACACGCTATGTGTACGCTACAATCCTTCATGGGTATGGTTCGCCTGTACACATTGAGTGGCGAGTACGAGCAACATCTTCAGATCAAAGCCTGTATTCAGACGACACATTTTCTTTTACCTATATCTTGCCTGATTCCATGACGCAGGTGGCAGGGCGCTGGAATGGAATCCTTCCCAATACGTTCACTATTTCCTCAACATATCCCAACCCCTTCAACCCGGCTACAACGGTTACCGTTGCAATGCCGGAGCGGGGGAACCTGAAGCTGGAAGTCTACAACCTTCTCGGCCAGCGGGTGGCGACGCTCGCGGCTGGAGTTCAGGAGGCGGGGTGGAGGAGCTTTGTGCTGGATGGCAGCAATCTCGCCAGCGGGGTTTATCTGCTCAGGGCGTACGTACCAGATAAACTCGGACAGGTGAAGAAGATTACACTCGTCCGTTGATATGGAACCTCCGGGGGATTGACATTAAGGTTGTAAGGCATCCGGGAGTTCCTGTGAAGAGGATTTGTTTGACAGCATCGCTGTTTCTTTCCGCTCTCGTGGTAGGCGCCCTTGCACAGGCACCCACGCACGAGCTGGATGCTGTTGATCTGACGCTCGGCTGGCAGCAGGGTGTCCCGCTTGACGCCGAGCTCTATCACCTTATCGACAGCACACTCGCCCTCGCCCGGACCGTAAACGACACTCTGGACACCGTCCACGCGCAAACCTATAACAGGTATGACAGGCTGTATCTCCTTTTTCGGGATGGACAATCCCCTGTATCGTGGGTGAATGGCACATCCATGGAAACGGGTGATGCTGATCTGGACGAGCTCTCAGAGAGCTATAACCTTGTCTCCGTTGATCCGTCAGATGTCGACCCGGACCTGTTCCTGCTCACCTTTGCCCAACCCCTGAACATGTACTATGCGCCTCGTACCTATTATTCCTTGTGGCGTATTGAATTCGCCTTCGTTCCAGAGGAAGACCGAGCGGGGGTGGGCACGCATGATGGTGAGATATTTCTCCGGATAAGAGATGAGGAGTATTACTACGTATTTCGCAAACCAGCTTTCGTGGACGAGGATGGACTTGACTGGTATCGGTTCTGGTATGTGCATGTCGGGGCTGGGGGAGCCGAGCTTGTAAACAGACAAAACATTCCAAACCGTGAAGCGACGGATGTTTACCTGTGGGCCATGCCCTTCGGCGGTTACGCCAAGATTTATGAGGATTATGACCGGCTGCTTGGTTACCTCTCGCCTGAAGAAACCTGGTGGTATCGTGAACACGCGTTGTATACCCTCTACGTGTTGAGTATGAATGTTTATCCATACGCCCTCGAGGTCGAAAACACGACCGAACCCAATCCGTTGTCCAATCCACTCTATCTGACGCAAAAACTGCGAGGTGAACAGAGAGCTTCACAAATTCTGGCGGTTGAATCTGAGGAAGAGGAGGCTCCGGGACGAAGCCCTCTGGAATGGTTCTATATCCGATCACAGGAGACGATGGATGCGTTGACACCTCTCCTGTCCAGCCCGGACACATTGCAAAACCATCTCGCACAAATCGCTTATGATCGTCTTTCCGAGTGGCAGGAGGAGCATGGCGTTTTTCAACGTCCCTATCCCTTCTATCTCCAACCCCCAGATTCGGCTGGATACCTCCACATGTTTTCCGACACCCTCCGTTGGGAATGGGCCTACGAGACGGACTCCTCCGCCTACTTTGATTACATGGTAACCGCAACCTGGTGGCATCCCGGAGCGACAATCGACACGTTTGTCACGGACAGCACATGGGTCAGCATCGCGACACTGCGGGACTCGGTCGATCTGCAAAAGGAGCGAACCTACGAGGTCGAAGTCTTGGCGGTGCGAAATTCGACGGGTTTCGAACGGGAGGGAATCGGGGTCTACGAATTCGAGGTGTCGGAGTATGGCCCGTTTCTGCCGTTCAGTCCGGTGATGCCGGAGGACGATCTTACGCTTTCGCTTGAGGAAGCGGAGTCCGTAAGATTCGAATGGACGAGTACTTACGAGGAGGGGTGGCCGCTGCGTCCGGTCTACATCCTTGCGACACTACAGAAGATTTCCGATGAAAACCGTCCCTACTTTGAATTTTCGCTTGGAGATACTACGGACACAGTCTTTGATCTTAGAGATTCGCTTATGTTGGATACGCTTGACCTGACGGAACAGCTGGAGATCGTATGGTCAATCTTTGCCCAACACGAAGAGGACAGCGATTACGGATGGATGGGGCAGGACCTCAGCCTCTGGGTCGTGCCCGATCAATCGAGAGGCGAACAGCAAACGGGTTTCCCCTCTAAATTCGAAATCGTCTCGCTGTACCCCAATCCATTCAACTCAACCGCAACAGTAGTTATCTCCCTTGCTGAACAGTCTCCTCTTACTCTGTCACTTTACAATCTCCTTGGCCAGCGTGTCGGAACCCTGGCAGACGGTTTCTTTGGCCCGGGAAATCACACCTTTTTGCTTGCTGGGGACAGACTCTCAAGTGGAATCTATCTGCTTCAGTCTGAGGCAGCTGGACAGATTCGGGTGAAAAGGATTACTTTGGTTCGCTGAACCGTCCCAGTATGAAATCCATCCAGAGGAGTATATTTTCCTTGAAATAAGAATTCTCGTTTGTTGCGACTGGGGGGTGCATGTTTCAAGAGGAAAAGCGACTGACCCATCGCCGTATCTACTTCTGGTTGCTAACTGTTGAGGCAATCGGATTCATTCTGGCTGCAGTTTTGCTTTGGGTGGATGAGCTACTCGACCTCCCGCACCTGGTTTTTGGTACGACAGCGACTCCTGTGAACTTTAGCGAGAGCATCTTGGAATCCATCATCATTTTGGTTCTGGGTGCAGCAATCATGGTTCTAACCTCAGTCTTGCTCCGCCGAATCAAATACCTCGAAGGATTTCATATCGTCTGTGCGTCATGTCACCAGGTATACGACAAGGGCGAGTGGGTTCAGTTGGAGGCTTGGGTAACTACTGGATCCGAGGTAAACTTCTCGCACGGTTTATGTCCGAATTGCAGGGCTAGTACTGAAAAAGAACTTGATTCAATCAGCCACGAGTCTTTCAAGGGTTAGTTGGGCGACTCCTCCTCTTCTGTATGTATCTCTTCTGGAATCTCGGAATGGTTGAGATCGAGCATTTTGATGCCGGCAACGTAGTCAACCTCCTTGAGTGTTCGCAGTTTGCGCAGTTTTCCTGTCAGCATTCTCAGTCGATCAATAAGGTGCGGGAGACGGTTAATCGTTTCCCGTTTCAACTCATCGTTGCTGGAGGGTCGAAGTAGGGTTTCGGCCATCAGGGCGAGAGTTGTCAGGGGTGAATTGAATTCGTGCGCAATGGCAATGGCCAGTTTCTGGACGGTATTCAATCTCTCGCGATCAAACTTCGCTTTCAGTTCGAGTGCCTCACGTTCTTTCGTACGTAGCTGTTGTTCGTGCAAAATCGTACGTGCGCTCAGCTCCTGCATTCTCCTGATTTTGTTCTGAACCTCCCAGTGCAGATCTGCATAACGGAACACAAAAAGTGCGATCATTGCAAAGGTTGGGCTGAGAATCGCCACAAGGCTCAATACCCATCCCGGCAGAAAATGGGGAATTACTCCCCAGAAACTGGCCCAATGCAATACCTCCGCAATCAGGAATAATAGAAAACCGAAAGCGACAAAGAAGGTTCCCCGGTTAGGTCGCCACACTGCGATTGCGAGGGTGCGGATCAATTCAAAGGCAAAGAGCAGGTAGTGGATGAAGGTGACATCAATGCGAGTCAAAAGCGCTGTTGCGATTCCCGCGATGCTGAATGCTGTGAGGAAAATCATCGTTTTTGGACGGTGCTGTCCGGTGGCTTCCTGGAGAAAAAGAATTGCTGATATGAACGTGCCGACAACCAGAAGCTCCATACCAAGGATAAGCCAAACGACATTCTGGGCCGAAATGCTGGAGCGGAATAACTGTAGAAGAAGAAGGAGGGTACTGCCAGAGATTGTGAAGCCGAAAAAAGCTCTGTTAAGAGTGAGTAACGGCAGGCGCAGTGTGATCAGCCCGGCAGTCAACGAGGCGGCAAATAGTAATCCCGAAAGAAACAGCATACGGCCAATCCGGTTGTCTCGCCGGATGGAATCATTCATCAACTGCTGATAGCTCCCAATTTGAATGTTGAAGCCGACCGGATTCGAGCTCCCAACCGATTGCAGGTAGCGCGGCGCCTTGCCTGGATCGCAGCGCACGGCGACAACATGCCTGCTTGGATTTGCGGGATGAACAATACGGGGTGTTGGTATCTGGATGAACTCACCCCAACCATCGTGATCCATCACCTGAACGGGAAAGCCATCGAAGAACACATCCACGATTCCGTAGGTCTCCACGGCAATTGCGAGTACCGATGTAGATGAGGTGTCTTTGATGACAATTTCTTTTCTGAACCAGATCACTTCAGAGGGTTTCGGTATTGGCGAGAAATCCTGGAGAGCTGTGTGTTCCCAGTTTCGGTCATCTAATTCGGGAAGGGCGAAATTCTCGTCATCGCCACGAAAGTATCTCCATCCCTGGTCTATGTCGTAGACTGCGTCGAGCGACTCGATGGTGAGAATTTTGGGTTGATCCCCTTGGACTGGAATCTGGTTTGCGTTGAGGAGTGTTGAGAGGAGTACGAAAAGGATCAGACCAAACAATAGTTTGCGCAGATCCATTCAGGTTCTCCAGTTTAAGTCTTTAATCTGCACAAGGTGCGAATGCTTTTGGGGCAAGTATAAATATGGGGGAAAATCTCATCACAATGAAGTAGTAGAGCGTAAATCTCCTCAACACACAAGAAAAATATCTCTCAGAAGCGGGTCAGAATCTTGTGATTTTTTGGGAATTTGAGGGATGTGAGCGAATTTCTGAAAATTGTCAGTAACTTTTACTGTGACGATTTGTCATTTATAAGAGCCGAATTGCCACCCGCGTTTGTGGGGGGGCGATGCTATGTCTTAATCCAGGACGAGGCTTATGAAAGATCTTGCCCTCGCTTTACGTGCTCCTCTGTTGGCTTCCATTCTACTCGGCATAATCATCCTGCCAGCCCATGCCACCGATCTGGATCCAGAGGCTCTCTGGTTGACCCTTCTTCATCAGGAGGGGATTCTGCTGGATACCTCCCTTTGCGAAGAAATTACCACTCAGTTGAATCTTGCCAAGTCGGTTAACGACACGCTCGATCAGCTCTATCCCTTCGAGAGTTTCCACCAATATGAACTGATTGTGGATGTACTGGGCGACTTTGCCGACACATCATGGGCCGTTGGCGAATTAATAACAGGGGTGCCCGTGTTGGATTCACTCGGGGAACTGTATGGCTTGAGCTATGTCGATGGCCCGCTTCTCGAGACCTACTATGTACTCGGGTTTAACCGACCGATGAATATGGTTCGCCTGGGCAATGTGTATGACACTGTGCCTGAGCTGATGGGAGCAGGAGCGAATTCACATTTTGGCGAGGGGGACGAAATTCTGCTTACGCGACGTCCCGAGGCGTGGTATTTCTCCTTCAGCATGGGCTGGGGAGAGTGTGAGGTAGGTTGTCTGAATCGGCGCTGGTGGTATGTGAGAGTCGCAGATGGCATACCGACACAGGAGATGGCGATCAATCTCCCCGATTATACTCTTCAGGATGGTTCGATACCGCGGTGGAATCTTTACAAGCGAGCCTACGTCGGTTTTCCGCTCGTATACGACAATGTGACCGCGATGCTGGATACCATTGCCGACGGGAGCACATGGTGGGCGCGTGAACACGCTATGATGACCTCGGTCTCGGTTCTACATAACCGGAATGAATATGTATCCATCAATGATATGCGAGTGGAGCTGCTCTCGCGTTTAGGCGAGTTGCATGCAACCCTGTCGATAGCCTCTGGCGACGACGACGCCTCTCTGGCTGGGTATGCTCACGAGATGTTGCTTCTGACTTTGCCGCCTTTTCCGTTTCCCTATTACGATCCTGAACCACCGACAGAAGTAGCGACTTCAGACGAGGAGTATGAATTCTCTTGGAGAGCCTGTGCAGCGAACACTTTCGCTGATTCCATCGTCTACGAAGTAACCATTCCGGGGTTGGAAGGAGTGATCACAACCGATCAAACGAGCATCAGCACAGGAGAAATTGTTGATAGTTTCTCTCTGAATCGTGGAGTCTGGTATCCCTGGCGAGTTGCTGCCCAACATCTCTATGATCCCGATCGCCGCACGCAGGTGAACGGACGGAAGTTTATGCTCTACGAAAACCTCCCACTCGCAAGTTTCGATTTGATCGAACCCGAGAACAATCTTGAGTTGACAACTGAGGAGACGAGTGGGCTGACGATGTTCAACTGGTCATCGGCACGCCCTGGAGTTACCGCGGCAATGCCCTACTACGATCTCTATCTGGAGATACCGGAAAAAGAATTGCTTAGGACCTTTGTCACTCCAGACACATTTGGAACGATTGGTCTATATACGCTGCTCGGCCTTCACAACTACTCAGAACCGCTTACACTCAAGTGGTATGTCAAGGCGCACAACAATGATGAAATTCTCCAATCGGAAAGTGTGCGGTACATGCTCCTCATGTCTGATCAGGCGGCTCTTCCTGACGAGATCGCCCAAGGTGCTCTGCCATCGGATTATGAATTCCAGCCACCCTACCCGAATCCTTTCAATCCATCGGTGACGATTACTGTGGGATTGCCGAAGCGATCAATGCTTCAGCTCGAAGTCTATAATTTGTTAGGACAGAGGGTTGCTACTCTCTCGGATGGAGTACAGGATGCCGGATGGATAACTTTCAGTTTCAACGGATCCGGGCTTGCGTCAGGGGTGTATCTCCTTCATGCGATGGTTCCCAACAAGTTGAACCAGACTCGCTGCGTTACTCTTGTACGTTAAATATTCTTAACTTTTCTCCTGTTGGGACCTGCTCTGGAATTTGAGCGAGATGCGTGGGTAATTCAGTGCAGGTTGGCTTGTGAGTTTTAGATTGGAGCAGGACCCACAGGAGCGGCCATGGCTTCCAGGAGCGAAAAACCGCGCTGGATCAGAACCCAGTGGCAGACCACGGAAGAGGCGAAACGGATTCGCAACCAGATTCGTGTGCGTGGCCTGCACACCGTCTGCGAGGAGTCCAATTGCCCAAACCGGGGTGAATGTTACAATCGGGGAGTGTGCACGTTTCTCATCCTCGGAGCGATCTGCACCCGCCACTGCCGATTCTGCGATGTTACTTCGGGCAGACCGCTGCCACCCGATCCCGGTGAACCAGCTCACGTCGCCCAATCCGTCCATGACCTTGGGGTTAAATTCGTAGTTCTTACCTCTGTTGACCGCGATGACCTGCCGGACCTCGGCGCGGGACATTTTGCTGAGACGGTTCGCCAGGTCAAACGGATCAATCCCGGTGTCGGTGTTGAGGTGCTCACGCCAGATTTTCAGGCGAGGAGGGAGGAGATCATCACGGTGCTTCACTCAAAGCCGGATATCTTCGCACACAATATCGAGACTGTGGAGCGCCTGACTCCCGCAGTCCGTGACAAGCGCGCAAGTTGGCAGCAGTCTCTGGAAACGCTTCGCATTGCCGCCGAGCTGGGGGGGAGAACACTGGTCAAATCGGGGTTGATGGTTGGGTTGGGCGAGACGGACGAAGAGGTGATCGAGGCGCTACGGGAAGTATTCTCTGCGGGTGCGACTTCGATTACGATTGGGCAATACCTTTCGCCAAGTCGCGGCCACCTCACAGTTGACCGTTACGTTTCTCCCGAGACATTTGAGATGTATGCGAAAGAGGCGAGGGGGATAGGGTACACTCACGTTGCGAGCGCGCCCCTCGTCCGTTCCTCCTACCGGGCGGAGGAGTTAGCCGGGTCAGGAAAACTCGATCAGCCCTCGAGTGATAGCTGAAGGTTGCTCTCGAATTCCTCGTTTGAAACGAGGTTCAGCGGCCCGAAGACTTCATCGAATGCGCGGAAGAAGGTTTCCACCAGAATGCCATCTTCAACCTGCAGGCCCAATTCCTCAAGGCAGGTGGTCCTTGCTTCAAGCGCCGCCATAGTCCGCTCTCGACGCTTTTTTTCCAATCCAGCAAGCAGCTCCACGACTTCGAGATGCTCCCGTGTAATCAGCAGGCTGCCGTGCTGCAGGACCGAGTTCCTCAGCAGCCGTTGTGCGCTGCCAACAAGTTTCTTGCCGCCAATCGTGATTTCGTGACGGGTTGTGGAGGAGAAACAGAGTTTCGGCAGGTCGACATCCGCGCCAACATCGAGGTGACGGGCGGCATCATCCGGATCGACGCCCAACGATCGGAGTCCCTTTGCGAGAGCGAGGGCTACGAGGTTATAAATTCCGGTGTGCAGGTGTGCGCCCGGTTTGAGGCCTGTATCCGGTGCGCTCAGGCTGTAGACACGATCACCCTTGTGCAGGACTGCTCTGCCACCTGTTGGACGTACCGCCAGGGTAATGCCACGTTCACGGCACCTCTCCTTGTCTATTTCGTCCGGATTCTGGTGATGCCCGAGCGAGAGGCAGGGCGGGTCAAAATGGTATAGGCGCAAACGGTACAGGCCATCGATGGCGGTCGCCTCGGCCATTCTTCTATCCAGCTCCATCTGTGCCGTTCCAACGATGTCCGGGCCGATAGTCGCCCACCCACCACTCATCAGCGTTCCCCTAGGTTTGTTCACCAAGATAATGGGTCAAATCAATGATCTGTCAAAGAGGGAGTTTCTCCCGGCGTGATTGCCAGGGGGATCTTGACATGGTAGTCTTTTAGACTTATTCTAATGCCATGATAAAGACGATCAAAGAACTGCGTGATCACGGTATCCTGCCAACGGCACAACGCCTTGCGGTAGCGGAGTACATCCTCCATTCGGAGGCGCACCCTACGGCTGATCAGGTGTGGGAGAGGGTGCGTGTAACATCGCCAACGCTTTCTCGGGCCACGGTTTACAATACCCTGAATCTTTTCGTCAATAAGGGACTCATTCAACGCCAGGTATTGCGTGAGGGAACGGTCGTTTTTGATGGGATGAACGACGCTCACCACCACTTTATTGACGAAGAAACTGGCCAGATTTTCGACATTCCATGGGATGCAATCGAGGTGAAAACGAACGGAAACCTCGGCGAGTATGACATCCACGCCTATCAGGTGGTGATGCGCGGACGTAGGAAGAAGAAAACGAGCTAGGCGCTCCGGATCGGGCGGACCAGCTTTTTTTTGATCAGAGCTTAGATTATGTCTAAAGAAAGACAAAGACAAGCTTAGAGAAAACAATATTCAGGAGGAGATAGCATGAGCAAGAAACAACTTACAACTTCCGCCGGCATTCCTGTCGGCGACAACCAGAATTCACTAACTGCCGGAGCTCGAGGACCACTGCTGGTTCAAGATTGGCAGCTTTTTGAGAAGCATGGTCATTTTAACCGCGAGCGGATTCCCGAGCGCATCGTTCACGCCAAAGGGTCCGGTGCGTACGGTACGTTTACGGTGACCAACGATATTACGAAGTACACAAAGGCTTCTCTTTTCAACAAGATTGGTAAGCAGACGGAAGTCTTTTTCCGATTCTCTACGGTTGCGGGCGAGCGTGGTGCTGCGGATGCCGAGCGGGACGTTCGTGGATTTGCGATGAAATTTTACACGGACGAAGGCAACTGGGACCTCGTTGGCAACAACACTCCGGTTTTCTTTGTCCGCGATCCCTACAAGTTTGTTGATTTCATTCACACACAGAAGCGACTGCCGAAGAGTAACCTGCGTGACAACACTGCGCAGTGGGATTTCTGGTCACTCAGCCCGGAGAGCCTCCATCAGGTGACCATTCTGATGAGTGATCGCGGTTTGCCGCAAACCTACCGTCACATGAATGGGTACGGCAGCCACACCTACTCGCTGATCAATGACAAGAACGAGCGCATCTGGGTTAAATTCCACCTGAAGACTGCCCAGGGTCACAAGCATTACACCAACGAAGAGGGCGCGGAGATCGTCGGCAAAGACCGTGAAAGCCATCAGCGCGACCTCTACGGTTCGATTGAAAAGGGTGACTATCCGAAGTGGAATGTGAAGATCCAGGTGATGACAAAGGAGCAGGCGAAAGAGGCGCCCTTCAATCCCTTCGACCTGACCAAGGTCTGGCCACACGCGGATTACCCTCTTATTGATGTTGGTGTTGTTGAGCTGAACCGCAACCCTGAGAATTATTTTGCCGAGGTCGAACAGTCGGCCTTCAGCCCGGCTAACATGGTTCCCGGCATCAGCCACAGTCCGGACAAGATGCTCCAGTTCCGCATCTTCTCCTACGCGGATGCCCATCGTTACCGTCTCGGGGTCAACTACGAATCGCTCCCGGTGAACAAGCCCCACGCAGCCAAGGTGAACACCTATCATCGCGATGGAAAGATGCGGTTCGATGACAATGGTGGTGGGTCGGTGAACTACGAGCCCAACTCCTTTGACGGTCCCGTCGAGAACAAAATCTACCTTGAGCCTCCGCTTGAGATCGAGGGGGATGTCGACCGTTATGACCACCGTGAGGGGAACGATGATTTTACCCAGGCGGGCAACCTCTTCCGTCTGATGGATGCGGGGCAGCAGAGCCGTTTATTCAGCAACATTGCCGATGCGATGGAAGGTGTTCCGCAGGAGATCATCGACCGTCAGCTCGGCCATTTCGAGAAAGCCGATCCCGCCTATGCGGAGGGCGTCCGGAAGGCGTTGGCGACAAAGAAGTAATCCCTGCATACATACAATAAATAAAAGTCCCCGTCATCGCTGGCGGGGATTTCTGTTGATCGGAAATTTTTGGCGATCACGTTTCTTTAGAGAATTTCCCCCGTTTCTCCACAAGGGAGTCGTGAAGGTCAATGATGTCCATGTCGCCGATATAGGGGACTTTATTCATTTCGGTCAAGTTCAGGAGGCGATCAACCAGATCATCAATACGAAGGACCAGCGGCTGAATTTTGAGTACCGCTTTCATCAGGCTCTCTTCAGGGAAATCTTTTTGGGTGACGAGATCGCTGATGACCTGCAATCCAGCGAGCGGCTGACGGAATTCGTGCGCAATGCTGCGGGCGAGGAGTTGGATCGATTCCAGCTGCTGCCGCTCGTTTTCAAGCACCTGCTCCGACTGCATCTGCTCACGTCTGTCGACAATTAGCCACAGAATCAACAGGAAGGGGAGAAGCAGGACCACAGCCGCAACAAGGTAAATTTTATATTGTGCGATCACCGGTGCGAGCACGATCTCCCGTGGTGTCTTTGAGATCAATTTCCAACGATACTCCTCCGCGCCGATCTCGCGAAGCTGGTCCGAGGGTTCCAGATCACGGTATGTCGATACGACCTGCGCCTCGAGGATTGGTTGAAGTGTGTTGACAGCGTACACCGATCCCTTGTGCAGGAACACGCCCGACGTTTCCTGGTTCAGCTGCTCCAGCACTTTTTCGCAATAGGGCGCTTCGGTCAAGATTTGATCTGGGTAGGTGAACCACCAGTCCTCTTTGAATTCGTTGTCGCGCCGGTCATTTCCCTCGCCATGAAAAGAGAGATACCATCCGCGAGCGTTCGGATCCTCAAGGCCGACTGAACCGAGCAGGGCATTTCCCTGGTAGTTGATGATGACAACGCCACGTTTTCTGCCCTGCGAGTCAAAAACGGGGGTTCCCACACGGACGACGGGGAGAAGCGGAGCGTTTACGGTGTCTGCCGAACTGATCTCCATCGAGCTGACATAGATCATACGGTGATTAAGCGAGATGGAGTCATCGAAATAGTGGGTACCCTTTTTCATTCCCAGTTCATTCGCGCCAAGAATTTCAAATCCGTCCGGTTGTTCGAGTACGCGAATCATCTCCTGACCGGAGATGTCGATGAAACGGATCATGTAGATGAGGGTCGTGCGTCTCTCCACATAACGGCGGAAATCGAGCGCGACTTTCTGGAGATCATCGCTGTCCCGGCTACCGAGGTAGGTATTAAGGGAGGTTAATCTGGAAAGGAACAGGACATCCTTCCCGATGCTACTGACCGCACCTGACAGCATGTCTTTGGATATATTGAGGTTCTGCTCTGCAAAACTCTTAACACTATTTTCCCGTGAACTCAGCATGACCCGCCACACACCAGCCATAATGAGGGCGAGAATAGCTATTGTCACCACTGAAGTAGTGAAATAGACAACAAGTTTCTTGCTACTTCCCTGCAGGTTCAAGTAATGCTCCCGTGTGTATAAACGAGTGCTCGGAATTCTGTCGGTTATCAATATAGATAGAATACGCCCGAATGCTGCCCCCTTGTTGCCGTTCATGGTAAACAGTTCTCCCGGTGCCACTCCTCGCTCTCCAGGAGAGCCCAAAACGCCCCATTTGCGCCTGCCTCCCTTTATCTTTGCGGCTAGCAAAGAAGTCGCAGGGAACACCATAATCGGAGAACCCGGCATGAAAATCCATGAGTATCAAGGCAAGGAATTGCTGAAGAGTTTTGGTGTGGCGGTTCCGGAAGGCAAGCTGGCGACGACGGTGGAAGAGGCCGTGGCGGCAGCACAGGAACTGGGCAGCGCGGTGACGGTTGTCAAGGCGCAGATCCACGCCGGCGGTCGCGGAAAAGGCGGCGGCGTCAAGGTTTGCAAGTCAATCGATGAGGTCAGGGAGGCGGCCGAAAAGATCATTGGCATGAACCTCGTCACCCACCAGACAGGGCCGGAAGGCCAGCTGGTGAAAAAAGTCTGGATCGAAAAAGGCAGCTCTATCGCAAAAGAGTTTTACGCGGGCATCACGCTCGACCGTGAAACCGTGCGCGACACCTTTATGGTCTCCACCGAGGGCGGCGTCGAGATTGAAAAAGTCGCGGCAGAAACCCCCGAGAAAATCATCAAGGTTCCCGTGGACCCGGCACTCGGACTCCAATCGCATGAAGCCCGCAGGATGGCTTTTGCGCTCGGACTCGAGGGGAAAGCTGTCGGCAAGGCGGCCAAGTTCTTCCTCGGGCTCTACAAGGCCTATGTGGAATCTGATGCCAGCCTCGCCGAGATCAACCCGCTCGTGCTGACCGAGGATGGCGACATCCTTGCTCTCGACGCCAAGATCAATTTTGATGACAGCGGTCTCTACCGTCACAAGGACATCGCCGAATGGCGTGACCTCGACGAAGAGGACCCGGCGGAGGTCGAGGCGAGCAAGTCGGACCTCAACTTCATCAAACTGGATGGCAACGTCGGCTGCATGGTCAACGGCGCGGGCCTCGCGATGGCGACCATGGACATCATTAAATACTCAGGCGGCGAACCGGCCAACTTCCTCGATGTGGGCGGCGGCGCTAATGCCGAGTCGGTCAAGAACGCCTTTGGGCTTATCCTCCGCGACAAGAACGTCAAGGCGGTTTTGATCAACATCTTCGGTGGAATCGTCCGCTGCGACCGTATCGCACAGGGCATCATCGACGCCCTCAGCAGCGGAGAAGTCGAGGTAAAGGTTCCGGTGGTTGTTCGATTGGCGGGAACGAATGCTGAACAGGCGGCGGAGATGCTGAATGCCGCGCCTCTCGATTTCATCGTTGCCGAAAATTTAAAAGACGGCGCAGAGAAGGTTGTCAAAGCCGCGAAGGAGGCCTGAGCCATGGCGATTCTTTTGACCAAAGAGACCAAGGTGCTCGTGCAGGGCTTCACCGGCTCGGAAGGCACCTTCCACAGCGAACAGATGATCGAGTACGGCACGAACGTCGTTGGCGGCGTCACCCCCGGCAAGGGTGGGCAGACCCACCTCGGCAAACCGGTGTTCAACACGGTTCGTGACGGCGTCGAGGCGACCGGTGCCAACGCCAGTGTCATCTTCGTTCCACCGCCCTTTGCGGCGGATGGCATCCTCGAGGCGATTGATGCGGGGCTAGACCTCGTCGTCTGCATCACCGAGGGGATTCCGGTGGGCGATATGAAGAAGGTCCACTACGCGCTCAAGCGGAGCAAAACCCGCCTGATTGGTCCCAACTGCCCCGGCATCATCACACCCGGCCAGGCGAAAATCGGGATCATGCCCGGCTTTATCCATAAGCCCGGCAAGATCGGCCTGATCAGCCGCAGCGGAACCCTTACCTACGAGGCGGTTGCGCAGCTCGTCGAGAACGGCATGGGTCAGTCGACAGCCATCGGCATAGGCGGCGACCCGATCATCGGCAGCCCCTTCATCGACCTGCTGGAACTCTTCAATGAGGACCCGGACACCGAAGGTGTTGTGCTGATCGGTGAGATCGGCGGTAATGCCGAGGAGAAGGCGGCGGAGTGGATCAAGGCGAACATGACCAAACCGGTGGTCGCCTTTATCGCGGGCCAGACCGCTCCTCCGGGACGCCGCATGGGTCATGCCGGCGCGATTATCTCCGGCGGCAAGGGCACGGCTGTGGACAAGATCGCCGCGCTCGAGGCGGCAGGGATCAGTGTCGCCAAAACCCCGGCAGACATCGGCATCACGATGAAAGCCGCACTGGGGAAGTAACACCTTAGACAGGATGGACAGGATAACATCTGCAGGATAGGTAGGATAGAATTCTAGTAGTTTTGTGGCCCGGACAGCTTGCTTTACCCGCCTTGGGCGGGATGTCCGGGTTTCTACTATGCTTTTGTATGGTCAAAGGTTGTGTGGCTATTATGCTGTTCTGTTTTCGCCGCGCGCGCAGTCTTGCGCGGCACATGGTTCCAGCGACTTCGCTGGGTGGCCCGGCTGCTCCGTCAGCCGGGTTTCTCAATTTGTCATTGCGATGAGGAGCGACGCTCCAACGAAGCAATCTCGTAGTTGGGGTCCTCCTGAAGTCGGGTGGCCCGGTTGCTCCGTCAGCCGGGTTTCTCAATTTGTCATTGCGAGGAATGCCGACGTGTCGGCATGACGTGGCAATCTCGTAGTTGGGGCTATCCGCTACGCTGATCCTGGCATGGAGGATAATTCGGGACTGTCCCAGTAATTGTCCCAGGAGACAAAGCCCGATGTACTCCGGGATTGCACGTCCTTCGGATATGCGAGCAACTTAGCCCGGGACCACTGTGTCCCGGGTTTATCGTGTCATTGTGAGGCTACAAAAAGTAACTGTAACTAAGTCGTTGAGGTTAGAGAGTAACTGTTACTTTTGCTTCGTGGCATGTGTGGCCACCTGTCGGGATACCGTAAAAAAGTAGCCCAGGCCCCCTGTGTCCCGGGTTTCTTATTGATTCCCCGGCATTGGGCTACGCTGGCTAGTTTGAATTAGAATTAGAATTCAAAACCACCCTTTCTCGAGCGATAACGTTACTTGCTTGTTCTGTGCCATTTGGCAATATATGAACACATCGTTCATCATCAATATACACCAAATTTGATTTGTCAAGCTTCTTTAGAACATCATTATAGTGCTTTATGTTTGGCTTTTTTAGCCATTTATAAAGAACAGAACGGTTGACGCTCTTCATGCTAGTATGAAGTAGGACCAAAATTCTTTCTTTAAGAGTGCCACTTATTAGAGCTATTCTAGTACCATTAATATCAATTACAACGGGAGAACGCTTCTCTATTATTGATGATATGATTGTCTCTGCATCAGAAATGTCCATTCTGTGACAATAGCGAATAAGTTCAGCCGTTATCCAGGCTGAAATATCAATAATTAACTGTGAATCCTGTTGATTGGCAATGACTTCACTACCTATATGCCCAGAATCGCGGTTGCTACGGATATCGTATAGAACCATCAAAGCACGAGGTATAGTAATGCGAAGAGATCGATTGGTCTCGGAAGCTTGGTATTGCTCGAGTTCTCGGCAAGCCTTGACAAAGTTCTTTGGCTTTTGTGCTTGGGCGGGAAATTCTCCCGAAAGCAACCCGTCAACTATGTTGAAGGTTAATTCAGCAAATCGTCCACCATCGATGGCGGTATAGCGCCACCGAGATTCAAAGTAGCTCCTCTGCACATTGCTGAATTCTGTCCAAAAGTCAGTCCTAAGAGGATCTGGAATAGTGCTGAGCAATGAGGGGGAATCAACCATTGGCTATCCCTAGCTTCTTCAATCCCTCTTCCGTTACAAAGAAATCTCGCTCGCCATCTTTTTCGATGAAACCTTCCTTTTTGTTATCCGCAAGGCTTCTAGATGGGTGGCTCAGTTTAACTTGGTTGTTGTCCTTCAGGGCCTTGTTCACTAAAGCCGTTGTCACTCTTTTTTGCCCTTTAGCGTGCAGCCATGCAGCCGTAGCCAAGTATTTTCTCTGAGGATTCTTGTCAGCCTGCGTTTCCTTTAGCAGTATTCCAAGGGGTTTGCTGGCAACACCATCCATGTTCGAAGACCCGGTCATATTTGTGTTGGGCATTGAGCCAGTAAACGCGACCATTGACTTAAAGGAGCTCTCCCAACTGGACTGTACCCACTGCTCGGACCCTTCGAGTTCAAAGCTTACGTCTCCAATGCTAAAGCTAATTTTAGCCATGAGTTAATCCTCTTGTTCGTTCTCCCCGGTTAGCATCCTTTCAACATAACGAATGCCTTCAATTGTGAGCCTGTATTTTTTTCGAGCACGTTTGCCACTTCCCTTTTGGGTCTGCATTGCAAGAGCAGGCTTACGTTTTATCAGCGAGTTAAACGCATCTGTGATATTGGTGAGCCCATGCCCAAGATTTTTGAGTTCTGAATTCATGGTGCTGCTATCAAGATTCTGCTCACCTTGCACAGTCTGGAACCAGTAAGCCACTAAGAGTGCCTTCTCAAGCATCAGCTTCGGATTTGCCGCTGAAAAAAGTTCTGCAAAATCACTAAACTGATCATGGGTAGAACCAGGGTTTGTATTGGCTGCCCCGCCTGTACTGGCAGGTGATCTAATGTCTATTCGTTGTCCTAGGTGTTTAGCATTGACCCAGTTAAGTATTCGAGCTTTAGCGTCATCGGCAAAACCCGAAAGAGCCCTATCTATTGTTGCCATGCTTTCGATTTCGGATATCTCGGCACTCCCTTGACCGTCCCGAGGATCATCGTTATTATCTTCGTTAGCCAAGCGGGGATCGTTAATCTCCACAATATGCTCCTTTCTCTTTTTGTACAGACGAATAATAAGGATAAGCAAGAGACAAAGTCAAGCCAAAAAGAGAGCCAGGGGAGCCAAGCAAGCAGATA
>Ga0272443_10000144_pt1 | contig 135644 bp, 118 predicted proteins | sample SSMAcet12_FD_193581 | JGI IMG/M metagenome (GOLD analysis project Ga0272443, IMG submission 193581) | Marine sediment archaeal communities from Little Sippewissett salt marsh, Falmouth, MA, United States - SSM-Acet-12 | ecosystem: Environmental > Aquatic > Marine > Wetlands > Sediment ... | reverse complement strand
AGAGAAGAAGGACTCAGAATATGATGCATTGTTCTGAGTAAATCTGTACTCTAGTCGTGCCGAGATGCTCCCCCCGGGCGGCGCTACGCGACGCACGCCCGGGGGGGACGCCGGCAAGATATTCTGACATCACTGGTAAGATATTCAGACAAATGCTGTGTATTTAATGTGAGAATCAACACCAGGTACTATCGCACCGGCAGAAGCTTTGCTCGTTGGTTGTCAATCCTCTGCTGACTTTCATGGCTCCGGCAATACAGGGGTACCCTGTTTGTTCGCGGCGGTGGCCGTGGCTGCTTCTTGACTTTGGCGGTCAACTACTCTACAGTGCGGTATTAGTAGGGTTCGGCATACCGGAGCGGGACTGCTGAATTTTCCATGGTATTCATGCGAGGTGTAACATGTTCGGATTGGGAATGCCGGAGCTTATCGTCATTCTAGTGATCATCGTGATCATTTTCGGAGCGGGCAAACTGCCTGAAATCGGCTCCGGTATCGGCAAAGGGATAAAAAATTTCAAAGAAGCCACCAAGGCCGAAGAAGCAAAAAAACTTGATGAAGAGTCGACGGATAAGGGCGACTCTGACAAAGCGTAACATATTGGTCGTCAATCGGCAGACACTGCCGTCATAGTGAGGTTCTCCGATGTTTGGTTTAGGTACCCCCGAGTTGATCGTCATTCTCGGTATCGCGTTTCTGATTTTCGGCGGCAAGAAGCTGCCTGAGATCGGCTCCGGCCTGGGCAAGGCCATTTCCTCTTTCAAAAACGGGCTCAACGAAGTGGAGGAGGAAGGCAAGAATGTGGTAAACGATATTCCCGGTGTTAAGGAAATTGCCGAGGTCAAAGAGCAGGTACACAAGGTTAAGGATATCGGCAAGGTTCTGAAGTAAAGCTCTCCGCATTCAGCACTGTGCAAATCAGAGGTTTCGCACAGTATTGCGTCCGTTGCTTGACTTATTGGTTCAATTCAGGTAATCGGTTTCATCCGAATACCGTCCGTGAGTAGTATCTGGCTGGATGTAGTCAGTCCTCTTCTGGTTCACGTTCCACCCCGATCGCCATACACCGCGGTAAAAAACCCTAGATAGGAGTAGTTGCGATGTGTCGACTCGCCTTGAAATCAGCCGACGTCCCGTTCTCTCCATACGAGATGCTCCAGGCCATGGAGGCCATGCAGGAGGGCTACGACGGCTCCGGGCTTGGGCTGCTGATGCGCGGCATGGAGTTTGAAGATTTCAGGTACAACCCCCGCTTTCCCATCCTCTCCGGTATCGCCGAGAGTGAAAAAGCGTGGCGCAGACTTGAAAACTTCATGGAAAAACGCGGATTCGAACTCAAATACGATCACAAATTCGATATGCAGCGCCACCATATGGAAGGGGCCGACCGGCACCGCTATTTTATCCGCGCCTACCGGATGCCGGAGCGATTTCGTGAGTCATCACCGGAGGTGCGCGGCATGGAGATGATGAAAACACGCCTTGCCCTGCGCAAAGACGGCGAGGAGCATGGCGGCGATCTGTCGGTGTTTTCCTTCTGGCCCGATGTGGTGATGATCAAGGAGGTGGGCTGGCCCTTGCAGGTGGGCAACATGTTGAGCCTGCACGACGGCCAGATCAAGTCACGGGTCTGTATGGCGCAGGGTCGCCAGAACACCAACTACGGCATCAACCTCTACGCCTGTCACCCCTTTTTCATCCAGGGTGTGGCTACCATGACCAATGGTGAAAATACCGCGTTCGTGCCGATCCGCGACTGGCTGCTGGGTCGCGGGTTTCCCGGCTACATGGGCTACCAGAGCGACTCGGAGGTCTTCACCCATATTCTTCACTACACCCTCAACCATCTCAAGCTGCCGCTTGCCGCCTACAAACATATCATCACCCCGCTCAGCCCGGCTGAAATCGACGTCCACCCGCAGGCCGATTTTCTGCGCGAGCTACGCAACGTCTGCCGGCGGCTCATCATCGACGGCCCCAACGCGGTGATCGGCACCCTGCCTGATGAGTCCTGCCTACTGGTGATGGATCACAAAAAGCTGCGGCCGGCCACGGTTGGCGGCAGGCCCGGCGTCTGGGCGATGGCCTCGGAAATGTGCGGGGTCGATGCACTGGTGCCCGATCGCGACACACGTCTTGATTTTCAACCCATGCGCGAACACACGGTGGTTATTCCCCCGGATAGAAAGGAGTTGCATATATGGTCTCAATACGATCAGTTCCCGTTACCCCTGGCAGCCTGACATATCTCGACTGCCCCTGGATCATCCAGCACCGGGAGGACCGGTGCACCCTGTGCGGCCAATGCGCCGCGGTATGTCCCAAGGAGTGCCTCTACCTGGGCTACCGCCGGCAGCGTATTCCGCAACTGGAGGTGTTGACCAACAAACGGGGCAACGACTACCGCACTTTTGTCGGGGTACGCCAGCGCACCGATATGAAACATAGCTGCATCGGCTGCGGCATGTGCGCCATGGTCTGCCCCAATGAGGCGATAGCGCCGGTGCCCAACACGGTGGAAAACCGCAGTGTGTTCCTTCATAATCAAAACGGTGAAGCGGGCAAGCGCGGCGGCAGGCGCAACGTCACCGGCCCCACCCTGCTCGACCGGATCATGTTCGACCGCATTTCCATGCTCACCGACCCGGCTCTGGACGCGGGCCGCCACGAATTCAGCCTGACTACCACGATCGGCCGCATCCTGTCGCCCGAACAGTACCTTGAGCGGCGCCTCAACGATGGCTGGATCCCGCCGACTCGAGAAGTTTTCCCGTTTATTATCGGCTCCATGTCGTTTGGCGCCCTGTCACCCAATATGTGGCTGGGGCTGCTCCAGGGGGTGGCCTATTGTAACGAGGTGCTGGGAATTCCGGTAGTCATGTGCACCGGCGAGGGCGGCTGCCCGCCCTGGGTGCTGAAAAGCCCCTATCTCAAATACATCATCCTGCAGATTGCCTCCGGCTATTTCGGCTGGGACGAGATCATCCGCGCCATCGACGACATGCAGTGTTATCCCGCCGCCATCGAAATCAAGTATGGTCAGGGCGCCAAGCCGGGCGACGGCGGACTGCTCATGTGGTACAAGGTCTCCAAGCTGATCGCCCGGCTGCGCGGTGTACCCGAAGGTGTCGATCTGCCCTCGCCACCGGTGCATCAGACCCTGTACTCCATCGAGGAAAGCGTCATGAAGATGATTCAGACCCTTTCCATGGCCTTTGACCACAAGGTGCCGGTCTACCCCAAGATATCGGCATCCACGTCCGCCAAAGCGGTACTCAACAACCTGGTGCGCAATCCCTATGCGGGCGGCCTGCTCATCGACGGGATCGACGGCGGCACCGGCGCCGCCTATGATGTATCGCTCGATGCCACCGGTCATCCGGTGGCCTCCAACCTGCGCGAGTGCTATCTCGATCTCGCCGCCCAGGGCAAGCAGAACGAAATTCCCCTGTATGCCGCAGGTGGTGTCGGCAAGAACGGCAACGTCGCGCAAAACGGCATGGCCCTGATCATGCTGGGAGCAAGCGCCGTACACATCGGCAAATACATCATGCAGTCGGCCTCCGGTTGCCTGGGCAGCGAGCAGAACCGGTGCAACGTGTGTAATGTCGGGATCTGCCCGAAGGGTATCACCAGCCAGAACCCCAAGCTCTATCGCCGCCTCGATCCCGATCAGGTAGCCGAGCGGGTGGCCCACACCTACATGGCTATTCAGACCGAAGTCAAAAAAATCATGGCGCCGCTGGGCCGCTCGCAGAGCCTGCCCATCGGCATGTCGGACGCCATCGGCATCAACGACAAGGACGCCGCTGAGCGGCTGCAAATTAAATATGTGTGTTAGAGCATCATGAACGATCTTCCTGTTGACCAATCCGCCGAAAACCCGGCTAACCCGGCCATGACCATGGTTTCCGGACTTGACGAAAACGGCCTGCGGCTCAGTTCCATGGATTTTGAGCGGCTTGTGCGGCTGGCCGCCGCCGAGTCATCCGAAGTTGTGCTGCGCACCTACGGCCAACATAATATCGGCATCCGGTTGCAGCGGCCGGAAGGGCTGCATCTGGAAATCTCCGGCCCCTGTGGTCAGCGTCTCGGCTGCATGGGCATGCCCGGCACCAGTATCATCTGTCACAACGCGGTATCAGATGATGTGGGCTATCTCAATATCGGTGCGGAAATCACCATTTTAGGGGACGCCACCAACGGGGTGTGCAACGCCATGGCGGCGGGCAAGGTCTTTATCGGCGGCTCCATCGGCGCCCGCGGCCTCACCATGACGAAATGGAACCCTGACTATGAACGCCCGGAGCTGTGGGTGCTTGGCTCCACCGGTGATTCGTTCGCCGAGTTCAATTGCGGCGGTGTTGCCGTCGTCTGCGGGATCGAACCGAAAAACCCGGACAACGTCCTGGGCTATCGCCCCTGCGTCGGCATGGTTGGCGGCACCATTTATTTTCGTGGGCCCATCGACGACTCCTATTCCCGAACAAACTCCCGCCTGGCCCCGCCCGATGATGACCAATGGCAATGGCTGGTTGAGCAGATGCCGACCTATCTTGAAAAAATCGGCCGCCCGGAGCTGCTCGATGTGCTCACCGTACGTGATCAATGGCAGGTACTCAACGCCATAACCCCGCAGGAACGGGCCCTGATGTTTGCCGGGCCCATGCCCATGGCACGCTTTCGGGAAGAGTTCTGGAACAACGCGTTTGGCGGCGGCGATCCCCTGCGTGATCTCTCCCCCGGCCTCGACCGCTCCGTTATCGGCGCTATCGTCACCGGTGATCTGCGACGTCGCACACCGTGGTGGGCGAACGACGAGGCGGTGGCGCCATGCACCTATCATTGTCCTATCCACATTCCCACGGTGGAGCGGCTGCGCCTCATCCGCGAGGGTAAGATAGATGAGGCCTATCAATTGGTACTGGGTTACACCCCGTTGCCGGCTTCGGTCTGCGGGGCAATCTGCCCCAACCTCTGTATGGAAAACTGCACCCGGGTGGGCATTGACGGCTCTATTGAAATGCAGGTGCTGGGCCGTGCCGTGGCCAATTTTCCCCCTCCCGAAGAAGGTGAATCACTGGGCGTCAAAGTGGCGGTAATCGGCGGCGGACCGGGTGGGATGAACGTGGCCTGGCAGCTGGCCATCGGCGGGGTTGAAACCCATATCTTTGAAAAAGACACCAGGCTGGGGGGTAAGCTTGCCCAGGTCATTCCCTGGGAGCGGCTGCCCCAAGCCATCTGGGATGAAGAAATCAAGCGCTTCACCTCCATGTCCAATATTCATGTGCATCTCGGGGCGGAAATGGATGGGGCACGCTTTGCTCAGTTGCGTGACGATTTTGACTATGTGGTCATCGCGGTGGGCACCCATCAGCCGCGTCGCCTTACCTTTCCCGGCCATGAACGGGTGATCCCCGCTCTTGATTTCTTGAAAGAGGCAAAAGGTGCGGACTCCATGGATATCGGCGATGAGGTGGTGGTTATCGGCGCCGGTAACGTGGGCTGCGATGTAGCCTGCGAGGCATATCGGCTGGGCGCGAAACACGTTACCTTGATCGATATCCAGAAACCCCTTGCCTTCGGCGCCGAAAAAGAGGCCGCCGAGGCTTTGGGCGCCCGCTTCCGCTGGCCGGTAGTGACCAAAGAGGTAAATGGTGAGGGCCTCATCACCAGCGAGGGTGAACTGATTCCCGCCAACAATGTCTTTATTTCCATCGGCGATGTGCCGTCCCTGCCCTTTCTCCCCGAATCGGTGGAGACCATGACCGTCGGCGGGGCCAACTGGATCAAAACGGAACCGGGTCATACGACCTCTGATAGAAAGGTATTAGCGGTGGGCGATGTGGAAAAACCGGGTCTTGCCACCGATGCCCTGGGGGCCGGTAAAAACGCGGCGGAGTTTATTCTGGCCCAGATCAAAGGTGAGCAGTGGCATCCCTTTGACCGGCCGCTTATTCCGATTTCATCACTCACCATTGCCCATTATCACCCGGATGCAAAAGGCACCACCGAGGCGCAGCAGGCGGATCGCTGCCTTTCCTGCGCCACCTGTCGCGACTGTCATCTGTGCGAAACCATCTGCCCCACCGGCGCCATCACCCGGGCCGACTACACCGACGCCGCCGCTACCAGACCGTTTGAGTACATCTCCAATGACGACAAATGCATCGGTTGCGGCTTCTGCGCCGACACCTGCCCCTGCGGCATCTGGCAGATGACCCCGATGTGAGCGTCAACATTGGAGGTCGCGACGAAACCGCCACTTTTCTGACAGGTTTTATGGGTAACAAATATGATGGCGTCGTAAAAACCTCACATTTGCTTGCTTACGTCATTCCCGCGAAAGCGGGAATCCAGTAAATTCAATGTATGATAGATTTCGGTTCAACTCCACAATGACCGTAATTGGGGTTTTTGCGAAGCAATCAAATATACTGTCCCCGGAAAATCGAAAATCGGGTCTGCAGGAAAATCGTCGCGGGGATCAGCGGATAAAGTTGGTGGCAATTTTATCAACCTTGGCGGGAGCGGGGATCTCTTTTTTACCATGTTCAATAATTTTCATGATCCACGCCATGTTTTTGCCTAAAACCTCCATGATCTGGGTGCCTTCATAATCCTTTTCCATTTCACCGGGAGCAAGACCATGTGCCACGTTCCAGTAGTTGGCGGAAGGCATGATCATCTCGGAGTAGTTGATGTAGTGATTCAGGGTGTCAACCGTAGGAAGCCCCCCAGAGCGCCTTACCGCGGCGACAGCCGCTCCGACCTTATGTCGAAACAGCCCCCCGTTAACCGATGAAACAAAAAAAGCCCGGTCAAGAAACGACTTCATGGTCCCGGCAACTCCGGAAAAATATACCGGTGAGCCGAACAAAACCCCGTCTGCTTCTTTGATCAGCTGAATCCAGTCATTTACCGGATCGTCGGTAATGGTGCAGGCTTCATCCTGATTTTTCCGACAGCCCATACAGGCTATGCAGCCCCTGATTTTTTCTTTCCCCACATGAACCATTTCCGTTGCAATACCCGCCTTTTCAAATTCAGCCAAAACGATATGCAAAGAAGATGCGGTGTTTCCTCTCTTTCTGGGGCTACCATTAAATCCAATAACTTTCACGATTTTTCTCCTTATTTACGAAGGGTGCAACGGGTTCGCACAGCAGAAAACATAGACGACATTGATTCGCGGAGCAAACAGTCAGCCATTGGCTACAATTAATAAGGACCTTGCAAAATGATCTTTTCGCCCAATCTCAGCGTTGTGTAAAAAATGTTTCCATCGAGATATCAGTCATATACCTGCGGTAAAATTTGCCTCGCGCCTTGATCTTAAACAAAAAATCACACTTCCCAAAATCCCTTTAATGTATCTCATTTATTGTTAGAAACGGCAAAATTCATCCGGTTTTTATGATGGAGTTTACTGTTTTTAAGCAGGTACCTGGATCGGGTTTATCTCGGAAAGATCTAAACTTTTCTTTGCATGCCAAAGGTTATAACTATCTTGCATATGGAGCCAGCTTTCCGGGCTACGACCTAAGCATCTGGATAAACGAAGAGCCATCGCTGGACTGATTGAGCTTTGCCCTTTCAATATTCTTACAAATGTTGAAGGGGAGACCTTTAGTTGCAGCGCAACACTTCGTGCCGACATCCCCAGCGGTTTCAAATATACTTCTTGAATAAATTCCCCTGGATGGGGAGGGTTATACATAGTCATTAGTGGTAATCCTCATAGTCCACAAGGTAGGCGTTGCCGTCCTTGAATTCGAACACAATACGCCAATTTCGGTTGACATCTATCGACCACAATCCTTGACGGTCTCCCTTCAAACTATGGAGCCGCCAGCCCGGAACATTCATATCATCAATACATGTTGCTGTATCGAGTGCGATGAGGCGCATTCTGAGCTTCTGCTTGTGACTTGGTTGAATTCCAGATACGCTTCCCTTCTCAAAAAGGTTACGTAGCCCTTTATGCTTAAACGATTTTATCACAGCAATATTATACTTAACGTTGCGCAGCGCGCAACACTTACCTTACCAGTTGACAGTACCCGGTCGTTTTCTGGTGTTTATGGCCACCAATTTCAGCAATAGTATCCATTACGGTTATAACTCCACCCCTTCGTGTTTGAGCAATGCCCGTTTCATGGTGCTGCCTGAGGCAAAGCCGCCAAGGGCGCCGCCGGCGCCCACCACCCGGTGTCACGGCACCACCAGGGGAAGTGGATTGCGGTTGGCGGCCCCGCCCACCGCCCGGGCCAGACCCGGGTTACCCAGTATTTTGGCAATCTCTCCGTAGCTGCGCACCCGGCCAAACCCAATGGCTGCCATCTCTTTCCAGGCCTGCTTCTGAAATGGGGTACCGGTCAGCCTGTACGGCAGATCGAAACTGGTCAGCTTACCGGCAAAATAGGCCTCCAACTGACGCCTGGCCTCTTGCATTAGGGGCGGCAGTATTGCTTCATCGTTCGCCTCCGCCAATTGCGCTGCCCTGGGCCTGAGTGAGATAGAATAAATCGCCCGGCTGTCACCCACGCACATAATTCGACCAAGCATTGTCGGTACAACCACGGTGCAGTGTTTATCTTCTTGCATGTTCTACGATCAGTTAATTGTCTGAGATGGAAGAATAAGATTTATCAAAGAGTACCTCATCACGGTGAAAATAACATCATGCATACTGAAATCATCGACTTCTGGTTTAGCGAAACAACCCCCGCCCAGCGCTTTACAAAAGATGTAGCCTTTGATGAGATCATCCGCCGGCGGTTCATGAACCGATACCTGCGGGCACGCCGATGCGAGCTCTTTGACTGGCGTACCACCGCTCAAGGCAGGCTGGCCGAAATCATCATTCTCGATCAGTTTCCCCGCAACATGTTCAGGGATTCGGCTGAGGCTTTTGCCACTGATCCCCTCGCCCTGGCACTGGCCCAGGAGGGGGTGGCACGGGGCGCTGACCACGAGTTGGCACCGGAGATGAAAAGCTTTTTCTATTTGCCGTACATGCACAGTGAATCACTCGTTATTCACGAAGAGGCACGACGGCTCTACAGCCAGGAAGGGTTGGAGGAAAACCTGAAATGGGAAATCAAGCACCAGCGCATTATCGAAGAATTCGGCCGTTATCCCCATCGCAATCAATTGCTTGGCAGAGTGAGTACTGCCGCCGAGGAAACATTTTTGCAGCAGCCGGGATCACGATTTTAATCTGCCAATCACCCCGGGGTGCGGCGCGACAGCAGACACAGCTTTTGCTGGCGCAGGGAAAAGATTTACTGGTTGTGCAAGTGAAGCATAATGAACCATTAAAATTACCGACCACATGAGGCAGCCATGATTGAGCTCTACTACTGGACCACCCCAAACGGCCACAAAATCACCATGTTTCTTGAGGAAACGGGGCTCCCCTACCGGCTACACCCCATCAATATCGGCGCCGGCGAACAATTCACCGATGATTTTCTGGCAATTGCCCCCAACAACAAGATTCCGGCCATTGTCGATCGTGCCCCCGCCGATGGCGGTGAACCGGTGCCCCTGTTCGAATCGGGTGCTATTTTGCTCTACCTTGCCGAGAAAACCGGCCAATTCATGCCGACCGAGCCGCGCAGGCGGCTTGCCACCCTGCAGTGGCTGTTCTGGCAGATGGCGGGGCTGGGTCCGATGGCCGGACAGAACCACCACTTCAGCTTCTTTGCCACAGATAAGATTGACTATGCCATTGAGCGCTACGTTACCGAGACGGCTCGGCTATACGGGGTGCTGGATAAACAGCTGCAGGGGCGTGAATTCATCGTCGATGACTACTCCATTGCCGACATGGCCTGTTACCCGTGGATCGTTCCGCACAAGCGGCAAAGCCAGAATCTTGATGATTTTCCCAACATCAAACGGTGGTTTGACACCATCCGGGAGCGCCCTGCTACCCAACGAGCCTATGGGCTGGTAGATTCCATCCACGAAAAGACTTAGGAAGCACCGCAGTTTTAACGATGAGCAAGAACGCCATCATTCTGCCCGGCATGGGCGCGGATCCGAGAATGTACTCAGCCCCTTACTATGAAAAACTCAAGGATGTTACCTTTGCTCCCTGGCCGCGGTACCGCGGAGAAGACTCATTGAAAGCAGTTGCCGAGTCGGTCATAAGGGCAAACAAAATTGATCAAAACAGTGTTATCGGCGGTACATCTCTGGGGGGTATGATCGCCGTGGAAATTGCAAAGATTGTCGGTTTACCAAAGGTAATCTTGATCAGCAGCGCGACCCACCCATCTTCCGTCAATCCTGTTCTCAAAAAATTACGTTTTTTTGCCAAAATCACGCCGATTCATCTTATCCAGATGCTCGCTGGAAAAGCCAATACCCGAGAGAAAAACCTGATCTTTTCCATGTTTGAGAGCGCGGACCCAAAATTTATCCGCACCATGTCTACCGCACTCTTCAATTGGCAGGGAATCGCTGATTACCCAGGCAGTGTGTTTCGCATCCACGGTTCAAATGATAGGATGATTTTTCGTCCCACACAGAAAGTACATATTATTGAAGGTGGCGGGCACCTGATATCCATGACACACGCTGATCAGGTTGCTCGGTTTATCTACGATCATGCGGGGTCTGCGGGGAATCGTGAAAAATAGCCTTTTTGCCCAATCTCCGCGTTGCTCAAAAAATGTTATCCTGGCAATATCAGTCAGGCCCGCGGTAAAATTTTCCTCGCGCCTTGATCTTGAACGAAAATTCTCATTTCTCGAGGCTCCAATAATGCTTGACAAGAAGCTGTCACTCACCAGGTATCTCGCTCATGAATTCGCGCCAGATGGGGGCGGCGGTGGTGCCGCCGTTCTCGCCCGGCCCCAGACTCTGGTTTTGATCATGGCCGATCCACACCCCGGCCAGGTGAGAACCGCCGAAACCGATGAACCAGGCATCGCGATTGGCGTTGGTGGTGCCGGTCTTGCCGCCGGTTGTCCCCGGCAGTCCGGCCGCCTTTTTACCGGTGCCGCGCTCGATCACCTGGGCCAGCAGTTCCTGCATTGTTTGGGCACTGGCCGCACTCATCACCCTGCGTGGTCGCGGGGTGCGGCGATAGAGCTCTTCTCCGGAAGCGGTGGTAATCCGATCGATAAGGGTGGGCTGGACAAACTCGCCCTCACATGAAAACGGCAGATACGCCCCGCTTATTTCAAGCAGGCTCAGATCCGCCGAGCCCAGTGCTATGGTGAGATTATGTGGCAGCTCAGCCTGGATCGAACACTCCCGCAACAGAGAAAGCAACGGTGCGATCCCTATGCTCTGAAGGGTTCGTACGGCGGGCACATTATACGAATAGACCAGGGCATCGGCCAGAGTGACCCGGCCATGATACCGGTTATCGTAGTTTTTGGGGCGCCAGGTGGTGCCGTTGCCGCCGGCCACCCCAAACGGTTTGTCTTCAATCATTGAATCCGTGCGCCAGCCTCGCTCCAGGGCGGCACTGTAGAGCAGCGGTTTAATCACCGAACCCACCGGACGACGCGCCTGCACCGCCCGGTTAAACGGACTCTTGCCATAATCCAGACCACCCACCAGGGCCCGCACCCGTCCCGAGCAGGTTTCGATACTGATCACCGCCCCCTGGGCCGGGTCCCCACTGTTTGTATGCCGGGAAGAAAGCGCCGCGATCCCATGGGTCAAGGCGCTGCCGGCACGTTCCTGCTGGGTTTGGTCAAGATTGAGATAGATGCGTAGCCCGGCTCTGGTAAAGGGTTGTCTGATCATCTCCTGGGCCCGTTTCACCGCCTCACTGATATAATAGCCGTTTACCCGGCTTTCATCCTTGCTTTTGAGGGTGGGCGGATTGCCATAGGCGGCGCGGGCCTGCTCATCGGTGATATAGCCGTCTTCCACCATACGGTTCAGCACATAACGCTGACGCTCACGCGCCTTGTCGAAGTTGGTATGGGGTGAATAGCGGCTTGGCGCCTGGGGCAAACCGGCGAGCATGGCGATCTGGGCAAGATTCAGGTCAGCGGCGGAACGCCCGAAATAGGTCTGAGCAGCGGCCTCGACCCCGTATGCGCCAGAGCCCAGATAGATATGATTGAGATAGATATAGACGATTTCATCCTTGCTGAGCAGGGTATCGATTCGCCAGGCAAGGATCGCCTCCTTGAATTTACGGATATAGGTTTTCTCCGGGGTGAGCAACAGCCCCTTGGCGACCTGTTGGGTTATGGTGGAGCCGCCCTGGCTCTTGCGGCCCGAGCGGATGTTGTTGACCAGAGCACGCAGCACCGACCAGCCGTCAAGTCCGGGATGCTCGTAGAACCGGCTGTCTTCGGCGGCGACGAAGGCCTTGGCCACCATCGGATGCATACGGTTCAGGGGTACGACAACCCGATTTTCCGAGTAAAGACGATGGACGACGACGCCATCACGATCATAGAACAGGGTTGCCTGCGGTGGCCGATAGGAGGCAACGGTGCGCACATCGGGCATACCCAGCAGCTCCTGAAAGCCAAGAAGACCGCCAAGGACTACGCTGAGTCCGGCACAGATGGCAAAGAGAAAGCCGATGATGTGCTTCTCGTTACGCGGCCTTGCTCTTTTTGGCCTGCTACCCCCCGCTTTCCCCTGTTGCCGCACCTGCTTCCTCCGTCAGTCGGTTGTTCTTTGATCTATCCTGCTATACCTTAGAGCTTTCTTAGTGTATCCGCTTACCCATAAACCGGCAAAGGTTATCCCAACGCGGCCATGTCAAAAATACGCATCCTGCCCGAACAGCTTGCCAATCAGATTGCCGCCGGCGAAGTCGTCGAACGTCCCGCCTCGGTGGTCAAGGAACTGATTGAAAACAGCCTCGATGCCGGCGCCCGTCACATCACCATCGAGGTTTCGGGCAGCGGCACCAGCCTTATCCGGGTGGTTGACGACGGTGAAGGCATGGACGCCGATGACCTGCTGCTGTGCCTGGAACGGCACGGTACCTCGAAGATACAGGGAACCTCCTCGCTTGCCGCCATCAACTCCCTCGGCTTTCGCGGCGAGGCCCTGCCTTCCATCGCCTCGGTTGCCAAGCTGCGCATCACCTCTCGGCTGGCCGACCAGCCCACCGGGGCCACCGTTAACTGTGAATATGGGGTAATCAAAACAGCGCACGAGTGCGGGGCGCCCGTCGGCACTACCATGGAAGTCGCAGCTCTGTTCGGCAATACCCCGGCCCGCCGTAAATTCCTGCGCAGCAGTCGCACCGAACAGGCCCACATCGATGAGACCGTAAAACTCTACGCCCTGGCCTACCCGGAGGTAGCGTTTACCCTGCGGGTCGGCGACCGGGTCGCGGTGGAGATGGCGCACGACATGAACCGCACCGAACGGCTGAAACGCATCATCAGGCAGGTGGATACCTTTATCGCGGTGGACAACAACCGTTCCGATATTGCCGTGACCGGACTGCTGGCGCCGCCGGAACATACCCTCGGCGGTGCCGGTAAGTTACGCCTCTTTGTCAACGGGCGGGCGGTCAGAGACCGGTTGCTCACCCATGCGGTGTATGAGGGAATGGCCACCTTCGTGCAAAAAAACCAGTCTCTGGCCGGTATGCTGGAAGTAACCCTGCCGGCCGACCAGGTTGATGTCAACGTCCACCCGGCCAAGCTGGAGGTACGGTTCCGCGACAGTCGAACCGTGCACCAGCGGGTGGTATATGCAGTGAAGGAAGCGATGCTTGGCCACCAGCAACACCTGCGGGCTGATCTGTTTAGCTCGCACCACTCATCGCCCGTTCCAGCCGATACGGGTTTCGGCTACCCCGCCCAGGTGCCGGAATATACCGGTTCCACCGAAATGACCGCCGAAACCGGCCCCTCCTACCAGGGGTCGCGAGCAGGCTTAGCCCAGCGCCGGTTTGACCATGATCCACTAACCGGGCAGCACCCGCCCTTGGCCCACGATACGCCCGCCGCCCCCCTTACGGTGGCGGATCTGCTGATCATCGGCTGTTTCAAGGATCTTTATATTATGTGCCGGGCCGGAGACAGCCTGATCATCATCGACCAGCACGCTGCTCAAGAGCGGCTTATCTTCGAGAAATTAAAAGCGCAATTCGAAGCAGGTAGGGTTGTCTGCCAGACCCTTCTTTTCCCGATCCAGATCGAGCTCACCCCATTGCAATCTCAATTGGTTGAGGCCAATATGGCGACGCTTGCCAATCTTGGCTTCAGTGTGCGCGAATTCGGCGACACCACCTGGATTCTGGCGGGGGTTCCGGCCCTGGCCAAAACTATTGAGCCGCAATCACTATTTTTTGACGTTTTGCAGCGGTTCGGCTCCGACACCGAACATCACGGCACCCATCTACTCGACGACATGCTGGCAAGTATGGCCTGCAAGGCGGCGATCAAGAAGGGTGATCATCTCAGTGGTGATGAAATCAGCGCCTTACTGCACCAGATGGCGAAAGCGGATTTATTTTCCCACTGTCCGCATGGCCGACCGGTGGTAAAACGGATCGAGGAATCTGACATCAAGAAATGGTTTAGTCGGAGCTGACTGCCGACCACGGCCCACCATTTCCCCATCGCTCAGACCAATGGCGACTCATAGGTACTATTACAGAGGATAGTTTTACTGGCTCGCCGGTTCCAGTTCGGTAAACCCCCAGTAGGGGTAGTCTAGCCGGTAGGTGGCAACCAGGCCGGGGCTGTGTTCGCGGCTTGCCACCAGCCAGAGGTTGTTGCGCCGCGCCGATTTCTCCACATCCTCATGATCCCACTGCGGGTAGATCACCATGGCGTTGTCGGCACTGTATTCGATATCGCCGGAGCCTTTAAACACCCCCATGTGCGGGGTTTCCTGGTAAGACCCCTGATCACCACGGGAAAGTTCCGAGATAATCAGAAACGAGACCTGCATTTCATCTCTGATCGACTCAAAATGGCGTAACCAGGCGTCGATACCGGTTCTGCGCTCGGAAAAATCCTTGAATGGCAGTTTGTGCAGACTGTCAATGACGATAACGGTGAAATCTCGCCCGGTTTCGTGACGGATAAAATCCACATGACGACGCATTATTTCAGGCGACACCTTACGATCGTTCACCACCCGAAACCAGTGCAGCATCTTTTTAAATTCCGCCTGGGCGGCGGCGACCCGGACTTTTCCAGGCTCATCAAATGACTGCCGGCGCAGCGCCTCGATGGTGACCCGGCTGAGCCGGGCCATGGTGCGCTGATAGATTTTTTGCCGGCCGTTTTCAAAATCGTAGTAGATGACCGGAACCGAACGACGTGCCAGTTCAGTGGCAACCTGAATCATGAAACACGATTTACCCACTTTGGGGGCGCCACCCACGACATTGAGACCATGGATTCCATCAATGGCATCATCAAGCAAGGCAAAACCCGTTTTCAGGTTATCGTACGCCGCGCTTGCCTGCTGGCCGAGGACTTCAAGAAACCGGTCATGCTCCCGCATGGGGCTGGCAAAGGGGGAAAACGGTTTGGATTTGCGTGCCATGCCGATAACACGGGAACCAAAATCAGCGCCGCTGTCACAAGCCAGCTGCCACAGGCTGTAGTTGCGCTCCTGACTCGATGCCCACCTGAGCAGGCGCACTTTGAAGCCGACCCGCGAAGCAAATGAACGGACCCGGCTTTCCGATTCGGCGTTGTGATAGGCAGCGATGAAAAGGGTTTTTATAAAGGCAAACCGCTCCGCCTCCAGGGTATCGAACAGCCTGCCGTACGGCAGCGCCACCCCCGGCAGACCGATCTGCTTAAGGGTAAGCAGGTTATCTTCCCCTTCACAGAGGATGAGGGTTCCATTTTCACATCGTCTGATATCCTCAACGTTGAAAAGCTGAAATTCATCGGCAACGAGGCGTTCATCACCATGCCAGAATTCATCCTCGGGCTGGCCCGGAAAAACGCAGCGTGCGGTATAGCAATTGCCGTCTTCCTGGATGTAGGGGTAGACCAGATAGCGCCCGTTATAGCCGATACCCAACTCACGCAGGGCGCCGGCGGAAACGCCGGCCCGGGCGAAATGGGCGCGTATCTCTTTGGTGAGATTGTCCTGGTATTGGCGAACCTCAGTGTTGATAGCCTGGCCGGGATAGTCGGTCTGGGCCAGAAAGTATTCTCGATCCGGATCGAAACCAGGCACTTCGGCCGGTTCAATCTGCGCCAGCGCCCCAAACCAGAGGGGAAAACCGCCTGGCACACAGCGGTTCAAACAGCGAAAATAGCCATGGAAAAACCCCTCCGGGTTTACCGTCACAATCAATTTAGAGCCGCCATCCAACCCCTTTTCGGGACAGAACGGGCAGTCGGCGGTAAGCACCGAACGGGCCACGTTGGTGTTTACCAGGTGGTTTCGGTAAAAAGAAACCACCGCTTGAGCGTAAGGATCACTGTTCACTTTCTATGACCGAACTAGAGTAGGCTCCGGCCGCACAATTGTCCAACCGCCTGAAGGGAGATCAAAATACACGGACATCTTTTTCCGAATTGGCACTCACGATTGACTGCAGGGTGTCCAGTGACAGCCGCTCGTCAAATTTGACATGCACCGAGTATTTATTCTCCACGACGTGGCGCAGCCGAATCGCGACGATATCGCCTGATAAAAATATCTGCTTGGTCAGGGTGTTTTCCAGCGATAATTCCACCCGGATTTTTTTTCCAAGCATACTCCTGGCAATATCCTTGCGGGCGATTCTCAGAAGCAAGGCAACGCCACCCACGGCGACATCCAGCAGATCACCCTTGGAGGCCAGACTATTATCTTCTCCCGATTCATCCACCAGGCTGGAGGTAACCCTGCCCGAAATATCATATCGCCTGGCACCGCGCCGATCTTTCCTGGTCTGCTTGAAGAAGTTTTCCGAACCCGCTGCCTTCCGACAGAAGTCGTTGAGTTTTGTCTCCAGGGCGGGGTAATCATCCTGCCAACGCATAAGGGTGTCGGCGTCCATATACATCAACTCCACATATGACAGACTCGAAAGGCTCAAGGTCCAGACGGTATTGTCAAAAACCGTCTCGGCCCCCAAAATAGTGCCGCTACTGGCATTTTTAAACGGGATTTCAACACCGCCTTCGGAGAAAAACAACTTCACCGTCCCACTGTTTATGAAGAACAGCCCCGGCTGTACCTCTCCCTGGCTCACAATGACATCATTTATCCGATATGTCTGATGCTCGGTAGCATGGTAGAGGGTGGCAAATTCCTCGTCAGTCAGTGTCTCGCAGAGCTTTTTCCATACCTGTAAATGATCGTTATCAACTGATTTAATTTTTGCCTCATCGATAATCTCCCCAGCCCGAACAACCTCAGCCAACGCCATGGGGTCGATATCCATCAGCCATTCTCGATAGTAGTCGGCATGGTTGAATTGCTTCTTCTCGACCAACTCTTCAATGGTCTGCAGAACCGCCTCTTTTGTGCGGTGCGTGTCGCCCTTCTTGAGCAACTTCATAATGGCGTCGGCGCCGGGCAGCGAGGAATAGTCATGAGCCTGTTTTACCGTCGTGGAGGCCGGCTCAAGAGTAGGCAGATTTATCTTCTTGGCACCAAGACCCGGTGTTTGTGGCCTGTCGTCGACAACTTCACTCATCACCTCATCAGCGGTTCGTACGGCCTGGGTCTGCAGCGTAGCCTCCACCTGAGTGAGTGCCGAACGCGCCGCCTGCCAGACCGTTTCCGTTAATTGACGATTTGCGTCAGTCCCCTGGTTGTCCAGAAATTCACGGATCGCCGTTCCCGCCTCGACCGATCCGCTGCGCGACAGCACTCGCAATATCTCCATGGTCAGCGGCTCGCGCAGTGGATCGGAATAGTTCTCCTGTTTGCGCAGCAACTGGGCTACCGTGGCGGCCGTCTCCTCATCGCTGAAGGGTTGCAGGGCCTTGACAATCTGGCCCTGCATGACCTCACTGGCCTGCTCCAGGCTTTCCAGCAGGGCCTGTTTTCGCCTGTCTCCGCTTATCGTGTAGATACAGATAAAAGCTTCGCGCTGCACCCTGACATCTTCATGTCTCAGATATGGCATAAAGGTTCCGATATCGTCTGATCCAGCGATCTCGGTGGCCAGTTTGATGAGATTGCGCTTGCCGTACCATGGCGAATGCTGTGAGAGTCGTTCCCGCACCGAGGACAATATAGACGGCCCCATGTCGGCAAGCAGCTCAATGATCCCCTGCCAGTTTGCCGATTCCTGCTCACTGGTAAGATGATCCAGCAGAAAATCCACAGCCGGTTTGCCGAGCATCTGCAGACGATCCCGGTAGCGGGCGTCGCTTTTGTCGGCCAAAAAGCGGTCCAGGAAGGTATCAAAGGCCTGTTGGTTGCCAGCACGGTCCTGAATCCGCCCGATCAACGCTCTGACCGGTGATGATTTTTGCAGCTGGCCGGTGCGGATTTTATGGAAAATCTGGAGAATTTGATCGCCCCGCGTCTCATTACCGGTCTGCCAGGCGTTATTCATGATCTGCTGGAGCAGATCGACGCTTTTTTCGTAGACGTAGTCGCCCTGGTCAGACTCACGAATCCACGATATCAGGGCGCCGGTCATCTTCTCAAGAGTGCGCCACTGCTCGGTAGCGAGCAGGGTCTCACCGATCAGAACCAGACTCTGGCTGAGCCGCCGGCGCGAAAAATCATCGCCACTGAGCATTTCGGCGGAGACTTTCTCGACAATCGTATTGGCCGTCTCAAGCTCTCCCTTGTCAATCACCGCCTGAATATGTGACGGCAGGGCCAGCAGGAGATCTTCGTCGTGCAGCTTACTCTCCAGCTGGTCAAGTAGAGCTGAATCCCCAGAATGAACGGCGTCATCGGCGGAGTCTTTTGCTGTGCCGCTGGTGCTGCCGCGTTTTTCCTCAAAGGCGAGGAATTCCTTACCCTTGTCGCTGCCCAGCAATTTGTCGAGACAATGGGCTATATGGGTGGCGGTGGAGGTGTGATCTTTTTGCTGCCATTTTAACTGGGCTGATTTTTCCCGCAGATGGGTGACGATACGGGCAAAGGTTTCATCTTCCGTCCGGGCAATCAGCACCTCGAAAAAGGTTTGGCCAAACCCTTCAGGGTATATCTGCACCACCAGAATATCGATGAGATCTTCGCTGTTATTGGCAAACAGCAGGTTAACCGTGCGTTCCGCCGTTTTTTTATTCATGGCGGGCGGAATGATCGTTGAAAGGCCCTGGAAAAAGCGGAGGTGAGCGGCTGAGAGGACAAATTTATCCGAAAAAAGCTGCTGGCTCAGCCGCCTGAAATTCTCTTTGATACCCATGACGATAAGCTCTGCCATGAGATCGGGGTGATTGACCAGTTTGAGAAGATCCTGCCGGGCCTGCTCGCTCTCGTTATCACCACTGAGAAATCCGAGCAACTCCGTCAGCGATTCGTGCTTTACCGCCTCCCCGGCCTTTTTTACCGGGTGAGCAGCCGTCTCTCGTTTTGCTGAAGGGGTCTCGAAGAAAATCGATTGTAAGCCAAGGCGATCGACAAACATGCGACCGCCCCCTTCACGATTGATCTTCTCCTTGCGTGCCGTAAAAACCGCCAGCACGTCGGAAAATATCTTCCTGTTGGCTGGAGCAGTGAGTGCAACGAAATAAAGATTGAGGGTTTCAAGGTGGCGATATACCACCGTATCCTCCACCTCCTCCTGAACTTCACCAGCTGCCTCTACGCCGCATAACACCGGCCCATTGTCGCCTTTGCCAAATGAGAATTCAGCATAGGTATCGAGAAACGTCTGCAAAACGGTATAGGCCCGCTCGACGGCCGTGACCACCTTGGGTGAGATAGCCGGATACATCCGAGACGTCGAGACGGCGTTGTTCAGGGCTGCCAGCACATGCAAGGCTTCGTGTTGTTTTTGCTCAACGCTCATGAGAATATAAAATACCCGGATTCAAACACACTATCACCAAAAGGGGTTGATTGGCGGCGACATGGCAGGCGCTGTTACCATATGTCAATCCTACTATTATATCACATTCAGCATAGACAATATATGAGAACCTTGAAACATGAGAATTTTCGTCCAAAATCAAGGCGCCGACTATTTTTTTGAAACAATGAGGTTGGCCAACACCTTGGTTCCGATCCTTATCCAAAAGGATTCTTCAGTCCGTATCCCTATGTATCTTTATTGCCGTATCTCCGGCATGGAGAGGTGGTACTGAACGCACCGCGATTATCGAGTGCGACAGCAAAAGAGCAACCACCTCCGCCAATGGCAAGCCGACGATATTGGTATACGACCCATTGACAGACTCCACCAGCATTGCCCCGATCCCCTGAATGCCGTATGCCCCCGCCTTGTCATACGGCTCATCGGTGGCGGCGTACGCCTTCAGTACCTCCTGGCTTACCGCGGCAAAACTCACCTCACTGTGGACGGTGAGCAGGGCCTGGATGCCTCGTTGTTTATGGAGCAGGGATACCCCTGAATAGACCTGGTGGGTGCGGCCGCTCAACCTGCCAAGCATGGCGACTGCCTGGCTAAAAGAGGCGGGCTTTCCTAAAATGTCGCCACCAGCAACCACACAGGTATCGGCCGCCAGAATCCATTGCTCAGGATTGACCGCCCCGACTGCTGCTGATTTTTGCCGGGCCATGCGCTTTGTGTAAGATTGTGGAGTCTCGTCTGCCATGAGGGATTCGTCGATGTCGGCGGGTTGGACAACACATGTAACACCGATGGCGTCCAGCAACATACGCCGCCGCGGTGAAGCGGAGGCAAGAATTATGGTATCTACTGTCTTGAAGATTTTAGCCATAGTGCGTTAAATGGGCGTTATCTGAATTTGTCAATTTTGATGGCGTCGTCAAAACTTCACTCTACGTCGTCGTGGATTCATTTTAATTTGTCGACGCACCTCATGTACGACTGCGAGGTCAAAATGACCACCACCCCTAGGAGAGTTTTGTTTTAATTTAGCCATCTTATCCTGCAAGTCCGAGCTGCTACGACATCATCAATCTTGTTACTCTCGTAAAAAGTCGAACATGAAAGTAAGCTCCATAACACCCGCACACGCCGTAAAGATTGCTATCTTAGCTATCTGGGTGGGACTTTTCACCCTTTTACTGGTCAGAGATTACCTGATCTCCCCGCTGATCATCGAGGAATCAACCGTTCTGGAACGAGCCGGGCGCATCGATTACCAGGGAGTATATTTCAAGGATGAGAAAATCGGCTTTGTCAGGCAGGAATTTACTCCAACCGATAGTGGTTCGATCCTTTCCCAGGAGGCGGACATGCGTCTTAATATATCTGGAGAAAGCTATCCCGTGTTGATTTCTCTTGCTGCTGAGCTGACTTCAAATAATCTTTTGCGCTCATTTTCTCTTTCTTTTACTTCTACCTTTTATACCCTTGCCGCTCAGGGCAGGGTAGTCGACTCCGACGTTCATATTGTCTTTGATAGCGGTGAAGCCAGAGAAGAGCAGATTATCACTCTGGACGAACCGCCGTTCATCGCAACCTCTCGCAGAGCCTACCTGCTTACCCAGGATATGCAGCCGGGCAAAAAGTACCGGCACCCCCAGTTCGACCCGATCTCTCTGACCAACAGCATATCAACCATAGAATATCGGGGAAAACAACGCATCCTGATTCGCGACCGGGTTTTCTCTCTGCACGAATTCCTGCAGACGGTAGGCGGCACCCGCATCAGTTTCTGGCTTGACGATGACGGCGCCGTGGTCAAAGAAGAATCGCCGGCCGGTTTTGTCTTTATCAGAGAACCCCAATTTATCGCCACCTCGGTTGATGCCCATAGTCCTGATATACTTGCCGGCGTTGCCGTCAAAATCATTGGCGAGATGGGTGATATTCAAAACAGCTCAATCATGAGGTATCGCCTCACCCTGCCGGATGAAGCATCGTTTGATCTGAGCGGTGGCCGTCAACTCTTTGCCGATGGCATCGTGACCATAACCAAAGAGACCATCGGCAGGCGGGCTGATCACGGCAATGCAGCCTGTGGCCGGGATGAAGAATACCTGGCCGCCACCCCCTATATTCAAGCTGATCAAGGCGATATTGTCGACCTGGCCCAGACCCTTACCGCGGGCATGGAGACCACCCTGGACAAGGTGAGCGCACTGAAATTATGGGTATTTACCAATCTTGAAAAGCGACCGGTTCTGGGAATCCCCGACGCGTTAACCACCTTGCGCGGCAAGATAGGCGACTGCAACGAACACAGCGCCCTGTTCGCGGCTCTCGCCCGTGCCGCTGCTATCCCCACCAAAATAGCGGCGGGTGTGGTGTGGCAGCGCGACGGCTTTTACTATCATGCCTGGAATGAGGTGTGTATCGACGATACCTGGATAACTCTGGACACCACCACCAATCAGATGCCCGCCGATCTGAGCCATATCCGTTTTGTCGAAGGAGGCATCAACGAACAGATTCGGATTGGCGCCTTGCTCAATCAACTGGCCATCGAACCGCTGACTGAAAATCCCTGACCCGCATACTTGATGAGCATTGCAAAAACCGTCACATCGATCTGAATTGCCGCCATATACCACCGTCCCACACTTTTTCAAGGTTGAGGACGCACTGCCCGCCCCCGGCCATCGCCCGGGGTCGCTGAAAACCACGTCCGCGCGAATCAGTCGTACCATTTGCTCCAATCGTATTGGCGCACCAGACCGTAACTTGCCTCCCGGTATGATTGCTGATTCACCTATCGAAAAATTGTCAGGTAAACAATCCTTTCCAGTGGTGTCTAGTGGTGCTTCAGTGCTTGCTCAGGTACCAGAAGTCGGGATGGAGCATGGCCAAAAACGGTATGATTTCAAGGCGGCCGACCACCATATTGAAGATGAAGATCAGCTTGGTCGGCCAGACCAGCGTGCCGAAGCTCGCCATTGGCCCGATCTCGCCGTACCCCGGGCCGATATTGCCGAGGGTTGCAGCGGTGCCGACGATGCCGACGACAAGATCGTGTTCGATGGCGGTGACGACCAGGGTGGAGGCGATAAGGACGAGCAGGTAGAAGAGCAGGAAGCCGAGGATCTGCTGCTGGATTGCTTCCGGCACCGTTTTGCGGTCGATCTTGATCGGCATGACAAGGCGGGGATGAATGATCTTGACGATCTCACGGCGGATGTACTTTGCGCAAAAGAGAATCCGCACAACCTTGATCCCGCCGCCGGCCGAACCGGCGCAACCGCCAACGAGCATGACGCTGAATAGGATTACCTGGCAGGGCACCGCCCAGCGGGCGAAGTCGGCAGTGGCGAAACCGGTGGTGGTCAGAAGAGAGACGATTTGGAAGTACCCGTCACGCAGGGCGACGACTCCAGAGGCGTCGGTCGTTGCCAGCAGGGCCGCGCTCACGCCGCCACCGGCGGCGACGATGATTGCCAGATAACCGCGAAACTCTTCGCTGCCGAACAGGACCCGCGGCCGCCGCCTGACAAAGGCCCAGTATTGTGAAGCGAAGTTCGCCCCGGCCAAAAACATGAAGACGGTGATGATCCAGCAGATACGGTCGCTGCCATAGCCCATGATCGAGGCCGGATTGGGTGAGAACCCGCCGGCTGCCATGGTTGACAACGAATTGCACACGGCATCGAACGGCCCCATGCCGGCCCAGACAAGGGCGCCGATCTCAAGCAGGGTGAGCGAGACATAGACGAACCAGAGCGCCTTGGCGGTCTGGGTGATGCGGGGGGTAACCCGCTCCTCGGTCGGTCCCGGCGCCTCAGCGAAGAACAGTTGCCGCCCGGCAACCTTGAACTGCGGCAGGATGGCGACAAAAAGCACGATGATCCCCATACCGCCGAGCCACTGGCTGAGGCTGCGCCAGAAAAAGAAACACCTCGGGTAACCCGAGAAATCAAGCAGGATGGTCGCCCCAGTGGTGGTAATGCCCGACATGGCCTCGAAGTAGGCGTCGAGCGGTGACAGTCCGAAAAAAAGATAGGGAATGGCGGTGACCGCGGCGGCGGACAACCAGGCGAGGCAGACGATGAGCATCCCCTCATTGCGCTTGAGCCGGTCGAAATTGGTTCGTCCCCCGCCCATCTTGCGGCACAGAAACCCGAGGCTAATGGCGATTGCCGAGGCCCAAACGAATGGTGCAATGGCTTCGGGTTCGTGTTCAATGAGCGCCACAGTGATGGGGCTCAAGATGATGGTCCCGAACGCAATCAGGATAAAGCCGAGGGCGGCGATGACCTGGCCGCCTTTCATGCGCTAAACATTGCCCTGATGACATCGACATCGGTCGACATGGTGAAGATCTTCAGGCGGTCGCCCGGTTGTACGATGGTTTCCCCGTTCGGAATGATGAACTGCCGGCCGCGCTGGATGACCCCAATCACGGCCCTGGCTTTGAAACAGAGATCGGCGACCTTGCGCCGCTCGAAGCCGGCCGGCACCGTCAGCCGCACCACTTCGCCCTGGCCGCCTTCGATCAGGGCGAGAACGTCGATGGCCCGGGCCTGGACGTGATTGAGCAAATCCTTGAGGGCGGCGTCCTGGGGCGAGACGACGACGTCGATGCCGACGCGGTCGAAGAGCACCGCGGTGTTGGCGTTGCTCGCCCGGGTAATGATCCGGCAGGTGCTGATCTGTTTGATAAGCAGGGAGCAGAGCAGGTTTTTCTCGTCGTTGTCGGTGACGCAGATGGCTGCGTCAATGTCCTCGATCGCCGAGTTTTCAAGCAGGTCGAGATCGGTGCCGTCACCGTGCAGGACGAGGCTTTTTTTCAGGTTGTCGGCTAAAAAGACGCAGCGCTCGCGCTCATGCTCGATGATCGTCACCCGCAGACCGGTCTCTTCAAGCTGTTGGGCGAGCAGGAAACCGACACTGCCGCCGCCAATGATCAGAATTTTCCTCAGGGGTGAGTTGTTCTGAAAAAACCTGGCGGTCAAGCGATTCAGGGCGGGATCGGTACCCATGAAGACAACCTTGTCATTGAGTTCGATAACGGTCGCCCCGGTGGGGATGAACAGCTTATTTTCCCGCGTGACGCCGACGATCAGCACGTCCTTCGGAAAGGTGCAGTCCATGATGCGCCGGTCCCGGATTTCCGAATCCTCCCTGATGCGATACTCGAACAACTTGATCCGGCCATGCGCGAAGAATTCCACATCCACCGCCTCGGGCACCGAGATGATCCGAAAGATATCCTGGGTCAGTAGCTGCTCGGGCCAGATGACGGTGTCGATATCGTAGGCGGTTCGATAGCGGTTCTGCTCGGGAAGGAGCAGGTTGTGATAGAGGGGCATGTGATGGACGAAACAGATCGTCTCAATATCGGCAATCCGTTTGACCGTCCAGCAGGCGACGATATTCGCCTCGTCGAGCGACGAGCAGGCGACGAAGATGTCGGCATGGATTGCTTCGGCCTGTTCGAGAGCGGCGATATCGGCACCGCTGCCGCTGATGAAACTGATATCGAGGTTGACAAACCGCTCCGGCAGCTGCGCCGCTTCGGTCAGGATGGTGACGTCATGCTTCTCGCTGAGTATGCGGGCCCCCATGTAGCCGGCGTCGGTTGTCCCGTAAATCAGGATTTTCATGGTCTGGGTGCGGTGTGACGATCGACCGAGAAAGTATCTGTGCCGATCCGGGGCGACACTGGCCTGAACCGGGAGGCGGCAGCAGGTGGCAAAAGGCCGGCCTGACGGCCCGGTTTACGTTTTTACCACCAGCGTCGGACACACGCCGGTACTGATGAAACGAGCGGCGACGCTGCCGAGCAGCACCCTGGCGAGGCTGCCGGTCCCGCGCGAACCGAGGACGGCGAGGCCGGCGTCCTTCTTGCGGGCCAGTTCACTCAACCCCTGGAAGACCGGATCGCCGTGTTCGACGAGGCGCTCGAAATGGCGAACGCCGCGTTCCCGAAGCATGGCGACAATCGGTTCCTGGAGCTTGGCGGCCTTGCTGTGCAGCTGGGTGGAGATTTCCGGGGCGAGCACGTAGCCTTCGAGCGACATCTCATAAATGGTGCTCAACAGATAGGTCGAGCCGTAGCGCAGGGCCAGCGTGCAGGCCTTGGCAGCCGCCTCGGAGGCATGTTTGGAGCCGTCGAAGGCGACGAGCAGGGTGCTGAGATCCAGTTGTTTGCCACACGGGACGACAAGAACGTCGATCGGGCTCAGCTTGAGCAACTTCGCCGATACCGAGCCGATCGGGATCAAATGCATCACTCGTGACGCTTTCTTGCCGATGACGACAAGATCGGCCCGTTGCGCTTCAATGGTATTCAGCAGCTCTTCGGCCGGCTCGCCGGACAACAGTACCCTGGTATAGGGGATGCGGCGCCGGTCAGCCTGCTGGCAAGCATCCTCCAGGGCAGCGACGTAGGGCTCGCGCATGGTCTCGAGGATCGAGGTGTTGCCCATCAGCCGCAGATCCCCATCGTAGCCGGGAATGACGCTGATCAGGATCAGTTCCGCCTCTTCCGAGGCGGCCAGCGAGAGTGCCTGTTCGAGCGCGTAGGGCGAGCACTCGGAGTGGTCGACGCCAACAGCGATACGCGTATACATAGTCTCTTGATAATGACTGCAAGTAAAAAATTATTCAACCGGGCGTGGCGGCCGGGTGTCCGTCGAGCCGGTCCGGGACGCCATGCGGCTCGACGGTGTTTTTCATACCCGTGTACTGATCAGGTTTTTGGCCGGTGAACCGGCATCACGGCAATTGCTCACGTCACCGGATGCTGCAATTCCGAGGTGGATTTCCGGTGTCGTTCACTGCGGTCCTGGATCATACCGCGGACCATCGCCACCGTGATGATGATGCCTGCCACCCCCAGAGCAGCCATCAGGGCCCAGAAGCTGACGGTGTTGAGACCGAAGGCTACGCTTTCCTTAAGCTGCGGAATGAGATTGAGGTCGGCCAGGTAGCCGGGGATTTTCGCGCCTCTGGAAATGGCGACGATCAGCATAACCGAGGCCATGACAATCTTGATCATGTAATCCTTTACATAGGTCGTACCCAGGGCGCCGAGCTGCACCCCGACGAGGGAGCCGGCCAGGATCAGCAGGGTCATACGGATATCGATGAGTCCGGAAATGCCCCATTGGATCGAACCCCAGGCACCCATGATAAAGGCGATAATGAGCTCGGTAGCACTGGCCACCAGGGCCGATGCACCCACCACGTAGATCATACCGGGCACGCCGATGAAGCCGCCCACGGCGATGGTGGCGGCAAGCATACCGGTCATCAGACCGACGGGAATGGTGACCCAGGCGGAGATACGCACCTTGGCGACCTTGAATTCCATCATCGGCCAGAGTTCGATTTTCTGCAAGGCGAGGGCGAGCTTTGAAGCCTTTGCCTCGCCGCCACCTTTTGCCAGCTTGAATGCATCGAAGAATACGTAGGCGCCAACCAGGACGAGGACGATCACGAAGACCACGCTGACGTAGAGGTTCGAACCGGCATTACCCCAATGGTTGAGGATGAATTTCTGGATCTTGATGCCGATCTGGACACCGATGATCGCCGTAACCGCCATCACCAAGCCGAGCTTGATGTCAGCCTGCCCGTACTTCCAGCGCTTATAGGCGCCGACCATTGCCTTGGGAAACTTGTGGCACATGTTGCTCGCCACCGCCACCGCGCCGGGGGCGCCCAGCGACATCATGGCCGGCGTCAGCACGAACGCCCCGCCAGAACCGATAAAGCCGGAGAGCAAGCCACCGATAAAACCGATGAGCAAAAATGCGATTATTTTTGTAACCGTCATATTCATGAACATAATCGAGATGTCATTGATGACGTTGGGCCCGGCATGGGTGTCCAGACTCACCAGGACCTTCTTGTTGAGGGTGACATCGTCGGCGGTCATGCCATCGCCAAGCGTCAGCGTCTTGACCTGGTCATTACCGTCGAGCCTAATATCGGCAGTGTTGGCTGCTTCGTCGACGCTGAGGAAAACGCCCTTCATAACGTTTTTGGGCGGCGGGCCTCCGGCGTGGGCACGGGCCAACGGCATACCGAGAAGGACAACCGCGAATAAAACGGCAAAAATCGGTTTCATCGAACTCCTCTTGAAAAAAATTTCTGAATAAAACGTTACGAACGCTTCGGTTCAATACCGAGAAAGCTGATCAGGTTGCTGGCAAAGGCCCCGTGCACGAAGGAAAAGAAAAATGCCGTCAGCACCGGAAAGGCCGCGAACCAGCCGCCCCTCGTAAAGGTCTGGGTAACGAGCGCCTCGTTGGAGAAGAGCACGAGATACGAGGTCAGCGACATGGCGCCGAACAGGGCCATCTTTGCGGCGATGCGCCGATTGCGCAGGGAAGTTTGGGTGGTTTTGCCCATTGCCGGCGCGGTTCTCGGACGCGAGCCGGGTGTGGATTTCCGGGTTACGGGGTTGAGCGATAAGCGCTCTTGGTGGTTTTCGTTCATGATGTGAACTCCTTTTTCGTAGTGAACCAAATAAAATACCGGGACCGGCTGTTACCATCGGGATGGACGGAGACCGGCCGGCACGGCCCGGCCTCCGGAAGATCACCGTTACAGGCGTGGTCGCGGTCGCCGATAATGGGCCTGAGACGCAGGGGTTCGGTCGATACCTGCCTGCTCCATGATTCTTTCATGGCGCAGGGAGCCATCGGCAATACGGATTGCCTCGTCCCATTCACCCTGTTCGGCGAAGGCAACTGCTGCAAAGATCGCTTCGATTTTCCGACTGATTCTACCCATGGTGGTTCCTCCTGAGGTACGGCTCATGTCTGATAGACAAAGAGCGGTAGGCCGAGATCGGTGCATTGCTCGAGGCTGGTTGAACCCTGAACAATGGCGAATTCGACGTGATTGATCCTGTGGTACAGCCGTTTGAGTGACTCGTGCGCCTTTTCGGCTGCAACAAAATAGTGAACGTTAACTCCCGCCGTCTGGATCGTTTCGGCGAAGCCTCGATACTGCCGTCTGAAAAAGGCGCGCAGTTTGTTAAATGAGCTGGATTTCTTGCTATTCGAACGGTTGCGGCGCTGAGCGTGGAGAACGATGATATCGTAGCAGAGCCGCGTCGAGAGGTTTGCGGCATAACTCATGAAGGCTTGGTCGATGTCGATATCCTCGCACAAAACGATGAACTTTCGGTTGCTGCTCTTGTTTGCGGCCTCGAAATCACCGAGAAACCACTGGGCGGTGTGCCACTCACCACACTCCGCGAAGGCAACGGCTGAAGCCAGATCGGTAAATTTCTTGTTGATCGTTCTGAGCATGAGATGTGTAAAATTAGATTTGGGTTAGACAAGTGCTTTTTCTGAATCTTTTTCACGTTCTGTACCTGTCGTCAAAAAAGTTTTAATTAATTGAATTTAAATGATTTTTCTTGAGATGGAGAGCGGCGTCTCGCGCAATTGTGATGTTGCAATATGCAACGCGTTGTTCAGAAAACAAATTATTTGGCAACCATATCAACAAGTTAAAAATGATGTTGCGGAGGGACGGCCGGGTGTTGCAGTATGCAACAGCGTTTGAAAATTAAACGGTCGCCTTCTCGGTGTTGCAGTGTTAAGCTACACCCCTGATCTGAATCGGCGAAGAGGTAGAATAATGGCGTTGTTTAAAAAGACACCGGAACAGGACCAGCGGATCGATTCCGGTCCCGCGGAATTGCACTCCATACGGCAGACACTTGCCGAAATTGAGCTGCCGGAGGCGGCGAGGCGGGTGGCGGACAAGGAACTTGAGCGGCTCGCAAAAACCGATCCGTCGCTTGCCGAGTTCACCATTGGAATGAACTATCTTGAACTCATCATCGATCTGCCCTGGCTGAAACGCTCACCCAACACTCTCGACATCCATCACGCTGAGGCACTGCTCGACCGGGAACATCACGGCTTGAACCAGGTCAAGGAACGGATTCTCGAATACCTCGCCTCAACGATCATCTTCACCTCGAAATCCTTCACGATCCTGGTGGTGGACGACGAGGAGATCGCCCGGGAAAATATCGTCCACGCTTTGAGCAAACAGAACAACCGGGTGATTGCCGCCACAAACGGCCAGGAGGCGCTCGCCCTCCTGGCCGAAAACGAGGTGCAGCTGATTATCACCGATCTGAAGATGGACAAGCTCGACGGTATGCAGCTGCTCGGCGAGGTAAAACACGCCTATCCGGAGGTTGAGATCATTCTCGTCACCGGTTACGCCACCGTCGATACCGCCGTTGACGCTTTCAAGGGAGGGGCAACGAACTATCTGCCCAAACCGCTCAATCTCGACACGTTGCGACGGACGGTGGCGGAGGTCAAAGAGCGCCATCATCAGGTGCGCATGACTGGTCCGATCCTCTGCTTCACCGGTCCGCCGGGCACCGGCAAAACCTCGATTGGCCGCGGTGTCGCAGAAGCAATGAACAGAAAGTTCATCCGCCTGTCCATGGCCGGCCTGCGGGATGAAGCCGAATTGCGCGGTCACCGGCGCACCTACGTGGGCTCGATGCCCGGCCGAATCATCAACGAGATACGCCGGGTCGGGGTCAACAACCCGGTTTTCATGCTCGACGAAATTGACAAGATCGGCCAGGATTTTCGCGGCGACCCCGCCTCGGTACTCCTTGAAGTACTCGATCCTGAGCAGAACCGCGGCTTTCTCGACTATTACCTCGATATCCCATTCGATCTCTCGGACGTGCTTTTCATTACCACCGCCAACATTCCCGAAAGCTTGCCGCGGCCGTTACTCGACCGCATGGAAATGATTCCTTTCCCGAGTTACTCGTTAGCCGAGAAACGGTGGATCGGTCTTTCCCATCTGTTCCCGAAGCAGCTGCGCCAGCATGGCCAGAGCGAAAACGAAATCACCATCACCGAGGCGGCCATGACTCGGCTCATCCGGGATTACACGCGCGGGGCCGGGCTGCGGGGACTCGAGCGTGAACTCGGAGCCCTGTGCCGCAAGGTCAACCGACTAGTACTCAAAGGTGAACGTACCCCGCCCCTGCCCATCGACGAAACGGATATCCGAACCCTGCTCGGGCCGTCGCGTTACGTGCGCGAGGCCGCCCAGGCGGACAACCTTGTCGGCGTGACCACCGGTCTTGCCTGGACCGAAGGCGGCGGCCAGATCATGTTTATCGAGACGGCGAAAATGCGCGGCACCGGCCAGCTCATCCTGACAGGTTCGCTAGGCGACGTGCTCAAGGAGTCGGCCCAGACCGCCCTGAGTTACGTGCGCAGCCGGGCCACTGTGTTCGGGGTGGACGATGCGCTCTTCGAACAGACCGACATCCACGTGCACATTCCGGCCGGCTCCATTCAGAAAGACGGTCCCTCGGCCGGGCTGACCATCGCCCTTGCCCTGATCTCTCTGCTCACCGGCCGGCCGGCCCGTCGGGACGTGGCCATGAGCGGCGAGTTGTCACTGAGTGGCCGAGTCCTGCCGATCAGCGGCATGCGCGAGAAAATCCTCGCCGCCCAGGAGGCGGGAGTGCGACTGGCGATCTTCCCAAAACAAAACGAACCAGCGCTGGCTTCGCTGGGTACTGACGTCCGGGAAGCGGTGGAACTACGTTTTTTCGAAAGCGTCGAACCGACGCTTGAGCTGGTTCTCGAACCGCCTTATTAATCGATGTGGTAGCGCTTCATTTTGCGCCACAGGGAGGCACGGTCGATGCCGAGGATATCCGCCGCCTTCGTCCGATTGTCATCGGTTTCCCTCAGAACGCGGGCGATATACCGTTTCTCGTGTTCCTGCAGGGTGACGAGTCGTTCGGCCTGTTCATGAGGACGCACGAGCAATGGCACAGCGGCACGTAATTCATCGGGCAAATGACCCGGCTGGATAATTTTCCCGTTGCACATGATCACCGCTCGCTCGACGATGTTTTCGAGCTCTCTCACGTTGCCCGGGAAAGCATAGATCGAAAGAGCCGTCATTGCCTCCTTGGAAAATCCCTGGACTGGCTTGGCAAGGAGAGCGGCAAAGCGCTGAAGGAAGAAATTGCAGAGCAGCGGAATGTCCTCACGACGCTCGTTCAACGAGGGAACATGAAGGACGATTACGTTGAGCCGGTAGAACAGATCCTGGCGGAAGGCGCCCTCTTCGACCTCCGCCTTGAGGTTCCGGTTGGTGGCGGCAAGCAGTCGGATATCCACCGGCACCTCCTCGGTCCCGCCCACCCGAAGCAAGGTCTTGTGTTCTATAACGCGCAGGATCTTGGCCTGCATGTTGAGCGGCATGTCGCCGATTTCATCGAGAAAGAAGGTCCCCCGATCGGCGCTTTCCATGAGCCCCTTCTTGGTATTGCCCGCCCCGGTGAAGGCGCCGGATTCATGACCGAAAAGTTCATTGGTGAGCAATTCCTCGGAGAATGCCGCACAGTTCACGGCCAAAAACCGCTTGCCGTGACGCGGACTCAGGGCGTGGATGGAGCGGGCCACAAGTTCCTTGCCGGTACCCGTCTCGCCGAGAATGAGGACGTTGCAGTCGACCGGGGCGACCTGCTCGATTGCGTGGCGCAGGGCGATCATCGCGGTGCTCTGGCCGATGATCTGGGGCGCCTTGCCAGCCTCAATCCGGCGGCGTAGGGAATTGACCTCGAGGCGCAACAGCCGCTTTTCCAGGGCTTTACCGACCAGTAGTCGGAGCTCTTCGAGCTTGTACGGTTTGGCGATATAGTGATAGGCACCCTGGTGCATCGCCTCCACGGCCGAGTCGATGGTGGCGTGGCCGGTGATCACGAGCACTTCCACATCGGGGCGTTCGAGTTTGATCGCCCTGAGCAATTCAAGTCCGTCCATGCCAGGCATACTCAGGTCGGTGAGAACAAGATCAAATTCGCATTCCTGCAGCAGCCGGTAGGCAGCGCTGCCATCCTCGGCGGCGGTCACCTGGTGCCCCAGGCCGCTGATCACGTGAGCGAGGTTTTCTCGGGCGATTTCCTCGTCTTCGACGATCAATATGTGGCTTTGCCGGGATGGCTCCATGGTCACGAACGCTGCTGCTTCTTGCAGACGTGGGTGGCGCTGAGCGGCAGCGAGATGATGAACCTGGTGCCTTCTCCGGGCGTGCTTTCGGCGCGGATGTCGCCGTGGTGCTTCTTGACGATACCGTAAACGATGTAGAGGCCGAGGCCGGTACCGACACTGACCCCCTTGGTCGTGTAGAAGGGGTCGAAGATGCGGCTGAGGTTCTCCTCGGGGATGCCGGGGCCGGTGTCTTCAACGATCAGACAGACACAGGTCGGGGAGGACGGTGGGCCGATATAGATCCTGATCGAGCCCTGTCCGTCCATCGCCTGGATGGCGTTGATAAGCAGGTTGATCAAGGTCTCGGACATGCGATGGATATCGAGATCGAGGGTGATGTCCAGCGGCACGTCGACGTCCAGTTCGATGCCCGCCGGGATCTGGCTGGAGACGAGTTTCAGAGCCCGGTCGATCACTTCCCGGAGCTGCACCGGCTGCAGGAAAAACTCCTGGTTTCGCGAGAATTCGAGCAGGCCGCGGACTATGTCTCGCGCCCTGATCGTCTCCTGTTCGATATTGGTCAGCATTTTCTTGCTGAACGGTAATATCTGCTCGTTTTCCTCAAGGACGATCTGGCAGGAGGTGGAGATGTTATTGAGCGGGTTGTTGAGCTGGTGAGCGATCCCGGACGCGAGAGTGCCAATGGAGGAGAGCTTCTGGGCCTGGACGAGCTGGTCCTGGCGGCTTTCCAGTTCCTTGACCATGCGGTTGAAGGCCTCCATCAGGCTTTGTATCTCGTCGCGCGTGTTCCAGACCGGCAACGGTTCGAAATTACCCTCGGCAATATGGGCAGTGGTCTGCTCTATCATATTGAGCGGCAACAAAATTTTGAAGGTCACGAACAGAAACAGGCCGACAGCGAGGAGAATCAGAAAGACCGCCGAGGAAAAAATATTCTTGCGCAGCTGGTCTGTTATTGAGATAATCTGCTGTCGTTCGAGAGTGGCGAGCAGTTTCGACTCTTCGATGAGCGACTTGCCGATAGTTCGGATCTGCGTGACGACCTCATCGGCATCATTGCCGTTGTATCCGAGGGCTGCGAGCTCTTCGATGCGTTCCCGGTAGCTGCGCAATGAAATGTTGATCTGGTTGAGCATACCGATTACCGAATTGTCGGTGATCGATGTCGGCGCCTGTTCGAGCATCTTCAGAGCAGCATCGATATAGCTGCGATTATCGGCGAGGTTTTCTTCCGAATTGAAAAGGAGGTAGTTTTTTTCCGAGCGCCTGATTTCAAGGATCGTGTTGCTCAAGTCATCGGCAAATTCAACCACGCCGATCTTCTCCCGCATTGTCACGAGAGCGTTGTAGGAGATAAGTGCAATACCACCGTTGGCCAGGCACATGATAATCAGGCCTAAAATGATTTTCTGGCGGATGTTGAGGCGCAAAAAACTCATTTTCGCAAACTCGGGCCGGAAAGGGAAGTGAAGAACTGCCGCTCGCCGCCGGCCCGGTCAAGGCGGCTAGCAGTCGCCGGATGGGTTGGTTCGGCGTCGTCCACGGTATACCACGGCGGCCGGTGAGCGTCCACAGTAATTCCCGTCCATCCGGATAAAGGGAGCAGGCTATCTTCGGGCCGGCCGGGCCGGGTATCCCCGATGTACGCTATGTTTTTGATATAGATTGCCGATCGGCGAGGAAAGCACTACTTAAGAGACAAAGGCGACGCCTGGTGGCGGCCAGACCCTCGTTATCGTACAGCGGTTCGAACATCTCTCCAATGAAGAACAACTAAATGGTTGACTGATGGACCGAGCATTTAAGACCTGCACGTCCTGCGGAAAGATCTGGCGCAGTCGTGACGATTTTCTGAGCGATCCGGAAACAGCGGTCATCGGTTACCAGGGCAGCTCTATCGATCCCGATCACGGCTTCTTCTATATCAACCATGCAACTGACCCGTGTCAAACGACGCTTGCCATCATGGTGCGGGAATTTTCCGATCTCTACAACGGAGAGGAACCAGAAAAGCATCTTACCGGCGCGCATCCCTGTCCTGAACACTGCTTCTATAAGGACAACCTCAGCGACCGCCCCGAACGCTGCGAGTGCCGATTTATCAGAACGATAATGCAGCGCATCAAAACATGGCCGAAGAAAGCATTTTGATCTTCGAACATGTTACCTCGTCCGAGCCTCGTCCGAGTAACGGATCTTGCGGCAGAAATCGGGACTACAGAGTGAAATCACCTGCTGCCCCCATACTCCATCGACCTTGAAAAAGCAGTCCGCCAAACCGCGGTCGTCGCGAAAGACAATCCGCCCTCCGGCCAGGCACGGTGAGAGCAGTTGGATATGATAACGCTCTCTGGTTGTGAAACGGATTTGCAATATGGTAACGTCACGTCCCGTGAAGCAGATGTTTCGTCCTTCTTGGATACCTCAAATTTAGAGGATTTTTCAAGGGTTCGAATTTTTATGAAACATTTTAGCGAGCATCTCACCTGAGCTGTCATGAGACCAGCCAGCCTTTGTCTTACCGGTCTGACCAAACGTTATGACCGGTTCACTGCCGTCAACGGCATCAACCTGGAGATCTCTGAAGGGGAGATTTTCGGGTTTTTAGGCCCCAATGGGGCGGGCAAGACCACCACCATAAAAATGATCGCCGGCCTGCTCAAGGCAGATGAGGGGTCGATTGTTATCGAAGACCATGACATGGCCAATGAAGGTGCGCGGTGCCGAGCGCTCACCGGCTACATTCCGGATCGGCCCTACCTGTATGAAAAACTCACCGGCGCCGAATACCTGCACTTTATCAGCAGCCTCTACCCACGGCACGACAGCAACCGGTACCTGAGTGCCGCCGAAAACTATCTTGACATGTTCGATATCACCCGGTGGCGCGATAATCTTATCGAAAGCTATTCCCACGGCATGCGCCAGAAATTAATCATGAGCTCTATTTTCATGCTTGGCCAGCCCCTGATTGTCGTCGATGAGCCGATGGTGGGACTTGATCCGAAAAGCGCCCGGGTGGTGAAGGAACTATTCAGACAAAAGGCGGCCCAGGGCACCACCATATTTCTCTCCACCCACTCCATGGAAATAGCCGAGCAGCTCTGTGACCGGGTCGCTATTATCGTAGACGGCGCCGTTATTGCCTTGGGTTCGATAGCGGAGTTGAAGCAATCCGCCCGGCACCAGGACGCCCATCTTGAGGATATATTTCTGCACCTGACCGGCGCCGGCGAAATGCTTTCGGTGATCACCGCGCTTCAATCAAACGGGCGGGACTGATCCATGAACCGTCGCCTGTTTTACCCCTACCTTCGGATCAACCGGCGGAAAATAAACCGGCACCTTATTATTCTCGGCCTCATTGGGCTGATGGTGGGAGCGGTTCTTTATGTCGGCACCTGGCGGGTGCTGAGCTATTTCCATGCCCAGGATGAACTGGGCATCATTTTGAGTATAAAGCTTTTCCAGATGGCCTGGATAACGATCTTCGCCATGCTCATTTTTTCTACAATGGTAACGGGTATTTCAACCTTTTATCTCTCCCATGACAATGAGTGTATTATTGCCGCCCCGATCAGCAGCTCGGAAATCTATACTATGCGGCTGATTACCACCTCCATCAACACCTCCTGGGTGGTGATCGTCTTCTCTCTACCGATCTTTGGTGCGTTCGGGATGATATTTCAGAGCGGGATATGGTACTGGCCGCTTCTGCTCAGCTGTGTTGTCGCTACCGCATTCACCGCCACCTCGATTGCCATTTGTATCGTCATCCTGCTGGTGCATATGTTTCCGGCCAAGCGAACAAAAGACATCGTTTTGTACCTATCGCTCTGCTTTTCCATATTTCTCTACCTGATGTTTCGGTTGCTGCGCCCGGAAGAGCTGGTCAACCCCGAACAGTTCGGGCAATTCATCGACTATCTCAGTGCCGTCTCCACCACCACCGGGCCATGGCTGCCGGCTGCCTGGGCCGCCACCCTGCTTACCGGATACCTGCTTGACCGCACTATCGACGTGCTGCTGTTCTGCCTTGTTCTGGTCACGCCGGTGGCGGTGGCGCTGGTGGGCGAATTGATTATGAATGCCTTTTTCTTCAACGGCTTTTCCAGGGCTCAGGAGTCTTTTGGCGGTAACAGAAGATTTTCGGCGCCACGTGCTCAGCACGGCGCCTTTTATTGGCTGGCACGCAAGGAAGCTATCAATTTTCTGCGAGATTCCCGGGAGTGGTCGCAATTCTTCATGATAGCCGCCTTGATTGTCGTCTATCTGTACAACTTCAAGGTGCTGCCTCTGGAGCGCAGTTTCGGTGGGGTCTATCTCGTGAACCTTATCGCCTTCGGCAACATCGGTCTGGCAACGTTTTTAACCGCTGCCCTCGCCGCACGTTTCGTCTATCCTGCAATCGGCAGCGAGGGCGGAGCCTTCTATCTGATTCGAAATTCACCCCTGCCGCTACATAGATTTCTCTTCTACAAATATCTGTTCTACGTCGTCCCCTTCAGCGCCCTTACCCTAGTGCTGATCATCGTCTCCAATTACCTGCTGCAGGTTTCCGGACCGATCTGGTGGATATCGGTGTTCGCCGCTCTGCTGATCTGCCTCACTATCGTCAGCCTGGCCCTGTCTTTCGGGACCATTTTTGCCGACTATCATGCACAGAACAGGGCCTCTGCCATGGGAGTCGGCGCCACCGCTTACTTCTTTACCTCGATTTCTTATATGCTGGTGGTACTCCTGTCGGGGATCAACCCCACCTATCGGATGGTTCGCGCCTCGTTTGCCCATCAGGGGCTACCCCTCGTCGATGCACTGCTGGTGCTGCTGTGGATGACGGGGGTATCGCTGATTTCAGTGCTGCTGGCGAGGGTGGTCTGGAAACGCGCCGTTAAAACAGTGCAACCTCAATGATTAACCGGTGATGGCATATCCTCCGTCCACGGTCACCACCTGGCCCTGAATCATCTGGGCCAGATTCGAGCAGAGAAACAGACAGACGTCAGCCACATCTTCAGGTGTGGTGAGGCGCCCGAGCGGTGTCTTTTTTCGGGCAGCATCGAGAATTTCAAGTCGATTGGGAAATTTTTTCAAAGCATCGGTATCAACCGCGCCGGCACTCACCGTATTTACCCGGATACCTTGCGGGCCAAGCTCAACCGCCAGATGCCGAACCAAGGATTCAAGAGCCGCCTTGGACGCGCCTACGGCGGTATAATTGGGTATTGCCCGCACCGAACCTAGGCTCGATACCGCAACCACACGGGCGCCCTCGGACATAAGCGGCATACCATGCTGAACGAGGCTGAGCAGGGCCAGGGCATTGATATCCATGGCCCACTGCCAGTGACGGGAAGTAATCTCGGTAGCCGGCTTGAGCACCCCGGAAGCGGCGTTTGAAATGAGCACATCGAGTTCACCGCACTGTAACTTAATCTGCTCGAACATTGCCGCTACATCGGCTTGCTTGGAGACGTTGGCCCGTACCAGCAGGCAGCTGCCGCCACGCTCCTCGACCGCCTTGGCGGTGAGCTGGGCATCACTGCGATGACGAACATAGTTGACCACCACCCGCATGCCGTGCTCGGCCAGCCGAATTGCAATTGCCCTGCCGATGCCGCGCGACCCGCCGGTCACCAGCGCTACCTTACCGCTAACGGTAAACATACCTACTCACCTTTGATGAATTCGTAAAAACTTCGCCCCTCGAGATCATCCCACGATACCGGGCTTCTACCCGCTCCCGTGTAAACGGCCACCTGGCCATCGGTGAAAAGAGCTGCAATGATACCCGATCCATTATCCGGTTGCCCAATTGATCGCCCGCTTCAGTGAACTGCTGACGGCACGCAGAGGATTGAACACAACCGGCGCCAATTCTTGCGGCGCGACAAAGCCGGAGCCGTGAAAATCGGCGGGATGGGCTCCAACAAAAAGAAGGTTCCGCACTTCACTTCCCGCCATCTTCCGGTTCACGGCGGCCCGCCAGATGGGGCTGCGCCGGGCGTCAAGTTCCAGGGCGTGGAGAAAGGCGGTGTCCACCGCCACCGGATCGCGACTGGCACCGAGACAGCCGAGATGCAGAAGCTCCCCGTCCACCGGCCCGGTTCGATGCATCACCTCAATACCATCAACCATGGAAAAAGATGTCGGCAGCAAAGCAGCCAGATCAAGCATCAAGTCGGCAAAACGGGTGTGAGAGGGGCCGTTTTTCATGTGAGCACTGAACTTTCTCATGCCGACCACGATACCGAAAAGATTCTTCACCGCACCGGTTACATACATCTGTCCATGTGCCTTGAATTTAGCACAATTGATGAAGAGATCACAGGCAAGGGCCTCTTGAGCCACCCCAACCACGACACCGTTGGATAGCTCAAACCTGCGCGGGGTCCGAAACTCCACCACCTCGACCCCAAGGGGAACGATACTATCGAGGATGCCATGTTTTTTCAGCACCGCGCGGGCACTGCCGAAAGCGGGTGAATCACCGATGACAACCTTCGCTCCCTTCTGCGTACACCAGTGCGCTAAGGCCACCAGAACACTGCGATGTGTACAGGCCAGGCTGGGCGCCATATGGGTGACCAGATTTGGTTTCAGCAACACCGTGCTGCCGTGCAGGTGAGCAGGCAACGACAGATGGCCCGCCGCATTGTCGATGAACTGTGCCAGCGTATCCGCCTGATAGCGCGGGCACTGAGAAAGAAAGACAGGGAGAGACATACGGTTCACGCACGCCTATGGGGAAAACGAAATGAGTCTCGTTCTGATTACATTTTCGTTTTCCAGAACACGCTGGGCGATGTGCTCGCTGACCTTGCTCTCCATATCGATGATATTGTAGCCGATCACCCCGTTTGACTCATTTTTCAGCGAAGCGATATTGATATGTTCTGAGCCCAGGACGTTAGTGATAAAGGCGATCATGCCGGGGACATCCTTGTTTATCACGATCATTCTGGTTCGCACGAAATCAGAGGGCACCGTCTCGATATTGGGAAAGTTGACGCTGTTGGTAATATTTCCGTAGCGCAGGTATCTGGTCAATTCTCTGACCGCCATAACCGCGCAATTTTCCTCCGATTCGGAAGTGGATGCACCAAGATGGGGAGTCAGCAATACCTTTTCATGACCAATCAAAGCCGAAGAGGGAAAATCGGAAATAAAGCCGCTCAGGTGTCCATCGGCCAGGCTGTTCAGCACCGCCTGTTCGTCAACGATCGGACCGCGGGCATAATTGACCAGCAATGCCCCTTTTTTCATACGCACGATAAACTCACGGTTAACCAGATTTCTGGTCTTTTCAATGAGCGGCACATGCAGACTGACGATATCGGCGTGGCCAATAGCCTCGCTAAGTGATGATGCAAGCTCCACCTCGGGCAGCAACATGTGGATATTTCCCATCACCGGGTTGGGGTCAAACCCGATCACCTTCATAGCTCGGTGGATACCACCGTTGGCCAGTCGTACCCCGATCTGGCCGAGTCCGATCACCGCCAAAGTCTTGCCGGCGATTTCATTGCCGCGAAATGCGGACTTTTGGCGCTCCACTTCACCATCTACCTGATCACCGGCGGTCTCACTGAGTGACTGACAAAATTGAATGCCTTGCCAGATGTTGCGCTGCCAGACCCCGATCATCGGAAACACCAGATCCACCACCGCATTGGCGTTGGCGCCGGGCGTGTTGAACACGCATATGCCGCGCTCGGTTGCCCGATCCACGCTGATATTGTTGACCCCCGCTCCGGCCCGCGCCACCGCCAGCAGATTTGCAAAATCATCGGTGTTCACCCGTGAGCTGCGCACTAAAATACCATGCGGGTCAGGCTCATCCTCGCCGACACGAAAATTATCGTCGAGCAACGCAAGCCCCTCACGGGCAATAGCATTAATCTTCTTCAAACGATAGATGAACATGACCACTCCCTAACAATAAAAGACTGATAGAATCGTTGCCTTTAGATAAACAAGCCGATCAACTATAGCTATACAGATAGAAATATCAACGCCACGATTTGGGCACGATTGAAGCGAGCCTCAAGGGAGCCTTGAAACACGAGAATTTTCGTTCAAGATCAAGGTGCGAAGGAAAATTATACGGCAGCCCGAACTGATAGTGCCAGGATAAAATTTTTGGGGCAACGAAGAGATTGGGCGAAAAGGCCATTTTGCACGGTTCCCTCAATTGTTTGCCGAAACATCTTCGAGCAACACCACCTCGTTGAGGCCGTGTACCGTCGGTTCGCGTCTCTGCGTAAATGCCGCGATGGCGGCGTCTGCCGCTGAGTGGGGAAAAAGCTCTCGTAAAGCCGGGGCTGAGAAGTGGCAAAAAGTCGTCGTTCTCAGCCAGGCGGCACGACCGGCATGGGTATATGCTCCAGGTAAGCTGGCCGGCAGAGAGGTCATGAGACGGCGGCGAATGGCATCAATGGATCCCTGAGTGGGGTCAAGATGATCGGGTAGCGTCCGGTGGCCGCACCGAAGCCAGTCAAAGCGAAGCAGTTCGGCAATCAGTTCTGAGTCGGCGCGGCTGGCAGTGGCGTCACGCAGTTCACGGCTCAAGGTACGCTGGGTGGTTGCCATGCTGAGCAGCCCCCGATCTTTCATCTGATAGGCAAGCATGGCAAAAAAAGCCGCCATATCTTCACCGCTTTCGCGCAGATAGTCCCACACCGATACGAAATAACGGTTGTTGTAAAACTTCTCGATGCATTCACCAAGCCAGTACAGCTCCCGCATCTGTGCAACACTCAGCCATTGTGAAGAAAAGACGCTATATGGCGGTGTTGCACTGAATCGATAGCCCCATTGCCGGGCCTGCGCACGCAGCACCGTATCGGGCAGCATCTTCAACAACCCCATTTGCAGGTAATGAGGCCGCATAGCCAAAGCGTCGCCTATTGATGTGCGAAAAGAGTCATAGGTCTCAAAGGGCAGGCCGAGAATAAGATCGACATGGAGGTGAATCGTCTCGAGCTCGCGCAGCCGCCTCACGATCTCCCGACCCTCAGCGTAATAGTCGGCCCGATTGATAGCCCGCAGAGTTGGAAGATGGGTGGTTTGCAGGCCGATCTCAAACTGAAACCGATTGGCCTCAACCCCGGCCAGCATCTCATAATGCTCCGGGCCGAACCCACGTGGCACGATCTCGAAGTGAAACAGGGTTCTGGTATTGTATGTTGCCAGCCGTCGCCAGATGGTAAGGGCGCGGGGCCCATCGAAATTGAAACTGCGATCAAGAAACCGAACCACCGGGGGATTGTGCGCCAGGATCAGATCGATCTCCTCTTCCACCTGTGCCGGCGATTTACAGACAACCCCCTGTTCTGAAGAAGAGAGGCAATAGGTGCAGCAATAGGGGCAGCCCCGGGAAGACTCGTAGTAGACATATCGGTTTTTCAACTCTTGCCGAAAATCTTCATGGCGATAGGGCGAGACAAACCCGGCATCTGGCTTTCGCAGTAATTCGGCATGATAGAAGGGGCGCAATTGCCCCGCCCGCAGATCGTCGTAGAACTGGCTGGGAGCATGCTCGATATCTCCGGCAAAAACGCTCACCCTCTGCCGTTCGGCAATCTGTTGGGCAATCACCGATGCCTGCGGGCCACCGATGACAATGACGGTGTCATCGTCGATACGCAGCAGATCTTCGATTACCTGGCGGCTGCGTTCACTGTTCCAGATCAATGACGAAAAAAAATAGAAATCGGCACGCTGCTCGCTCAGCTCCTGGACGATCTGATAGTATGGATCGTTTATGGTGAAATGGTTAAGCACCACCTGGACACCGTCGAGATGACGCTGCAGGGAATTTCTCAGGTAAAACAGGGCCAGACAGGAATGGCTGAAGCGAGCATTTATGCTTACCAGTGAAGCTATGCGCGTCCGGCCGCACTGGGTGAGTTCGGCGCCAACGTGATTATCGCCCATCGGTACAGGATTACTATAGTTTTTGTGCACGGTCCCCACTCGTATCGGAGTTTCAGATGTCCTTATCACCTTCGCTTTTGTTACTGATTGCAGCCTTTCATTGTTTTATCATACTTGGCATTACCGGCGAGGCCCGTTGTCTTGAGAGACCACGGGTCGAGTTGTCCATCTCTTTTACCATTGAACGGCAGATGCTGCACGGCAGTGCTCGCATTACCCAGCCCGCCGGTCAACCTCTTGAATTAAGTGCAGCGGGACTCACTATAACCGACGCACTCATAAGCAGGCACAACCAGGGAAACAGCCCCCTTACAGTTTCCCAGGGCGATACCCTGTTCATTGAACCATCGTCACATCCACAAACCCTGCTGCTCTCTTATGAGAAGGATTGTTCTCAATCCAGATCAAATCGAATTGCGGATGACGCCATCGTCCTTACCAGAGGATGGCATCCGGTTCTTGTCGGCCGGGCCCTTTTTTCTCTACAAGCCCAGGTTCCCCCAGGCTTTATCGCCATCTCAGAATCCGACAGCTTTGTCCCCAACCCAGAGGATACCATCGCCACCTTCAGCTTTTCCCAGCCCGTTCACGCGGTAAGCTTCGCGGCCGCGCCGTATCAGGTACAAAGCCGTGAGATTCGCCCGGATTTATCACTGTATACCCTGTTTTTTCCCGAAGATGAGGGACTTGCCGCTGACTATCTCGACCATGCGGAACGATATATCGAGTATTTTGAACAGCTCATCGGTCCGTTCCCCTACCGCCACTATGCCATTGTTGCCAACCGACTGCCCACCGGACTGGGAATGCCCACCTACACCCTGCTCGGTCAACAGGTACTGCGCCTGCCATTTATCAAAACCACATCGCTTGGCCATGAAATACTGCATTCCTGGTTCGGCAACAGTGTTGAGCCAGCCTGGCAGAGCGGCAACTGGAGTGAGGGGCTCACCACCTATCTCGCCGATATGAATGCCTTTCTGTCTCCCCCGCGGAAAACGGCTGAGCGCAAACAGACCATCGACACCTACCTCAGCTATGTGACGGATAACACTCCGCCGCTGGCTCAATTCAAAGCGGCCGGTCATAACCAGCGGGCCGCCAGGCCCCAGCGTGCGGTGGGATATGGTCGTGGCGCCATGCTTTTTCATGAATTGAAGATGCGCATCGGGGAGGAACCGTTTCGCCAGACAATTAAGGAGTTGTACCGCCAATTTGCCGGGAACATCGCTTCCTGGCAGGATATCGAGCTCCTGGCCCAAGAGGCATCGGGACTGGAACTGGCTGCTTTTTTTGAACAGCGACTCACCAAGGTTGACTTGCCCGCCCTTGCGATCACCGCCGCCAGCACCCGGGCCGAGCCGGATGGTATCGTCCTGACGATCAACATCGAGCAGACATCACCAACAACCTACGAGTTCATGCTTCCCCTGGAGGTGGAAACGGGAAGTGGTCTTACACGTTATTCCGCGCTCATCGACGGAAAAAAGAGTGTTCTCAACCTCAGGCTGGATGAATATCCACTGAGCATAACCCTCGATCCCGAATTCGACCTTATGCGCCGATTCAGCGAGGGCGAGCGACCACCAAGCTGGGCGCACCTTATGGGGCAGCGGGAAGTTACGCTCATCATCGATGATTCGGAAGACGATGACGGCTGCGCAGAGGTGGTGGAGTTTGCCCAGGAATACGGATGGTCGGTTGAGTCTGGTGGCGGACTGAGTGCATCTGACACGGCGGCCGGCTATTTTCTGTTCTGCGGCGCCCATCACCCCGCCGTTCGCGGCTTGTTCGGCACTATCGAGCATGACCCGAACGGCTTCACCCTGGAGGTGCGCACCCACCCGCTGGCGCCGGAAAGAGTGGTGGGCATAATCTCAACGGCCGACTCCGCGCAAAGCGGCCTGGCCACCAAAAGGCTGCGCCATTACGGCACCTACTCCTATCTTCACTTTGTTGATGGTACCTTGCAACAGAGTATCGTTGCCCAGACCCCTGAAGGCATCAGCAGAAAGATACTGGAGCCCCCCACCGGCGCTTCGGTAGAGGTGCTCCGGGGGCTGCCTGAAATCATCGGCCAATTAAGGGACACCCGGGTAGTATATGTGGGTGAGACCCATACCTCATGGGCCGATCATCTGCTGCAACTGCTCGTCATCGAGGCGCTACACAAGCAAAACCGCAACCTTGCCATCGGCATGGAGATGTTTCCTCGCTCCAGTCAGGCCGCCCTTGATGAATACATTTTCGATAGGAGCGTGAGCGAGGCCGAGTTTCTGAAGCGCTCACGCTATGACGAGGTATGGGGATTTGATGTACGCCTGTTCAGACCTATTTTTGCATTCGCCAGAAATCATGGTATTCCGCTCGTGGCCCTGAATCTTGACCGTGAGATCGTGAATTTTGTCTATACTACGGCACAACCCGAAGATCTCGAAGCCGACCGGCAACGCCACATTCCGGCTGATCGTCATCTTGATCTGCCCGGCTATTACGCCAGGCTGCGGGCCGTCCACGAGATGCACGGGGGTGATGCACATGGGGCCGGGTCACTGGCGGGGTTCATCCAGGCGCAATCGATCTGGGATGACGGCATGGCCGAATCCATCCACCGCTATCTGGTGGACAATCCGCACATCCGGATGGTGGTGCTGGCCGGCAGCCAGCATACCCGCAAAGACTCCGGCATTCCACCACGATTGAGCAAACGCATGGAGGTGAGCCAGGCGATAATCGCCAATCTGGCAACAAGTCCGCTGTCCGGACGGACTCTTGCGGAGACGGTCGATTATTTCATGCTCCTGGATGCTGAGCCGTTACCGGCGGAGGGAAAAATCGGCATCATCCTGACGGAGGTCAATGAGGCGGGTGCACAAGGGGTGAAAATCGATAAGATTACCAACAATTCCAAGGCCGAAGAAGCAGGGCTCCGGCAGGGCGACATCGTCCTGAGGCTGGCTGGAACTGCTGTTTCCAGTCGTTCAGATATTCGCGCCGCGATGCGCGGGCGGCTCGTCGGCGAGGTGATCGAGGTGCAATATACCACCCCGGCAGATGGTACGATGGAAACAAAAACGACTCAGATCGAGTTGGTTCCGCCAAGTCCGGCCCACTGAGCGATGTCTATCGGTGCACCTCGCCCGGAGTAGTCTACATGCACAAGGCGCCATGCAGTGCCCGCTGGGCATCGGCGAAGTGTTCGCGCTCGACGATAAACTGCATGTTGGTCTGCCGGGTTGTTTGTGCTACCGCCATAATGTTGATCCCGGCCATTGCCAGCGCCTGCGCCGCCCTGGCCATAATTCCAGGCTGGGCGATGTTGGAACCGATGGCACAAACGATGGCCACCGGGGCAGTGGTCACCGACTCGAAGTTTTTTCTCAAGTCCTCCAAAAAATGAGCCTTTGCGTCACGCTCTAGAAGAATCAGATCGATGGTATTGGCGTTGGTCATTTTGGCAATGTAGGAAATAGCGTGGTGGCGAAAAAGTTCCATGAGCCGGCAATCAAAGCCGACCTCGCCGACCATTCTCGTGTCGTGTATCTCAAGACAGATCACCTGGCTGGAACCGGTAACGATCTCCACCTTCGATTCCGGGGCGATAAAGTCGGTGGTCATCAGGGTGCCGGGATGATCGGGATCAAACGCGTTTTTCACCCGGATTGGAATACCGCTGATTTCAAGAGGTTTTGACGCCTTGGGATGAATCGCCTCCATGCCCACGTCGGCCAGTTGATCGGCCACGTCATAGTTGGTATTGCAGACCGGATGGGCGGCATCCTCGCCGATGATCAGCGGATCGCCGGAGCAGAGATGATATTCCTTGTGAATGACCGCCTCGGAGGCCCCCAATAACACGGCAATCTTGGAAAAGGTCACCTCGGAATAACCCCGGTCGAATTCCCGCATAATCCCTTCCGTCCCTTTGGTATAGCCGGTGGCAAAGCAGATGGTGGAAAATGGATCGATGGCGGCGAAACACTCCTGTATCCGTTGGTCGATCGTCTTCTGGCGGGCGTCTTCCCAGCCGCTCAGATCGACAAAGGTGGCATCATAGCCCTGCTGCCGCAAAATACTGGCGGAATTAAAGGCGCTGTGCATTTCACCCAGCGAGGCAAGCAGTTCGCGTGCCGCCAGGAGCAGTTCGCGGCGGCTGACGTAACCGGAGCCCAGCACATTCTCCATGCTGCGCAAAATATTGATGGCCAGATCAATACGCTCGTCGACAAAACCGTCCGCTTCACTTCGGTGCAGACCGATTGGTTCAAACCCCCTGTTTATTTCGTACAGCCGATCACGCAGGGCCAGCATCTTGCGCGGATAGTCGCCCTGCTCCTTAAAAAGCTCGTAGATACCCGGCTTTTTTGTTTTTTTATGCTCGAGCAGCTCGTTAGTTATGCCCGCGTATGCCGATACCACATAGACCCGACCATACACCTCATCGGGCCGGCGCAAGATGACGTTGTCGATGATCTCAGCGAAACGGGACATGGACGTTCCGCCGATTTTTTCAACTCTCAGTTGTCTGTTATGTTTCATTATCTATGTAGGTAAACGAGATCATATCAATAAATTCGCTAAATCGGCGACACCTGTTGTTCAAGTTTCTTGTCCGGCCTATAAAGATGGCGCCTTAAACACCCAATTACGGTCATTGTGGAGTTGAACCGAAATCCATTATCAAATGAAATTACTGGATTCCCGCTGTAGCATGCCCTTGAGTGTTGTTATCGAGGGCGGGAATGACGTCAGCAAGCAAATACTAGGTTTTTATATATTCCACTATACTTACAGTACAAAGTAACATACTCTGTCCGCTATCTGGATGCGTGGGGAAAAATCAAAGGCGGGGGATAGTTGCACAGAAGCGTTATACCCGACTGCTTGTAGCGCCGGCACACCGCGTGGCTCCGCACCTGCCGTCTAAATCGGCACAATCAGCCTCATTGTTCCCTGGAGTTCCAGTCAAAATGAAAGGCTCGGAAGCGGGTGGCATCGATTACCTCATGAAACTTGATAAAGACCTGATAGTCGGTGAACATTCGGTATTTTACCCGCACCACCGTACCGTTCCCCTGATACGAAGCCAGCCCGTGACCTTCAAAACCGATATTGACCTCTATATTCTTGTCTACAAAAGAAAGGACATGCTCTTTTCTTGGGGCCCTGACCAGCACACTCAGGCCGGATCGTGAAATATCGAGCAGTTCCCCTCGAAAATAATTGGCGGTATAGTTGCCGCTTGCATCAAGCACGTGGCCAACCACCGTACCTGCCGCCTGATAGCGGGCATAGGCACGGCGGTCAAGTTTCTTTTTGTGCAAAGCTGCCTCGATCTTTCCGTGTTCGCCGCAATAGCGAACCAGCTTATTTTCAAGCATCGGCAGGGTCTGCTTCCATTGCTGCATGTCAATGCGGTTTAGATGGCGCAGATGAACCTCGGAAGTGGTAGTTGCCGAAAACGTGGAATGGGAACTCTCGAAAAACGTGTCCTCACCAAGAATATCGCCACGCTTTAATTCAATGATCGGTATATTGTCACCGGTTTTACGATAAAAAACCAGGACGGTACCATTCTCTATGAAGAACAGTCGGTTGTTCGGCCGCCCCCTCATGAGCAGTACTTTTCCTTTAGGTATTTTTGCCGATTTCAGACTGTAAAACAGGCCATTGCGTTCTTCGCTATTTAAACCATTATAGAGCTTTGCCCATGTCTTCAGATGAACAGGGTTTAGTTGTTTAGTCTTCTGATCTTCAATGATTTTCTCAGTATCAATGGATATCTGAACAGAACCCGGATGGAGTTGAAGGATAGCGTCTCGCAATACCTCCGCCTCTTTAAAGCGGCCTAAACCGGCGAGAATACCGATGCATTGAACAACCTGCCTTGTATCGAAGTCCTTGTTTGATTCCATCCAATGACCCTGATTTCTCGATTTAGTTCTAAATTGGTTCTAAAAGTGGTGGTGTCCTAAAAACTTCGCTCTACGGTCTCAAGGGATCATTTTGACTTCTCGACGTGCCTCATCTGCGACTGTGAGGTCAAAACGACCAACACTCCTGGTATACTTATTACTTAGCCATCTCAGCGTGTAGTTTAACTTTTTACGGCTTCATCAAAACCAATAGACCCGTTAAAAATGGTCACTAATTCGGATAATTACTAACGTTACCCCCTTGTTTTGTCAATATGGCGGCATGTGGTGGCAACGTAAAAAACATAATGTTACGGCTCAAATAATCGTTTTGACTTCTGAACCTTACCGCTCTGCCTGTGAGGTCATAACGTCCACCAGCACTGGTAGATCTGTTTTCTTGGCAAATCATCTCCGCGTGCATTGTTTTCTCTTTTCCCGGGCTAACCCGTAGGTATCACCCCCTATCGATACGAAATCGGCAAAAATCAGGTGGCCAATGGAAAGCTGAGAATAAAGGTTGTTCCATGGGTCGGATCGGAGTGTACATCGATGTAGCCCTGATGGGCCTCGACCACCTGCTTAACCAGAGAGAGGCCGAGCCCCGAGCCAGTGATATGACGGGTGGTTTTATCCTTGACCCGATAAAACCGATCAAAAATATGGGGAAGGTGGTTTTTCGGAATACCGATACCTGAATCCTTGCAGGAGATATTGACAAAACCGCCGGCAAGGGATGTTGAAATATCGACCTGACCACCATCAGGGGTATATTTTATGGCGTTGGAAACGATATTCATGATGGCCGTGCGCATATGATCGTAATCCACATTAAACCACCATGGTGCGGTCGATGGTTCAATCCTGACAGAGATATTCCTCGCGCTGGCCTGCGGCATCGCTACTTCTACGATATCTGCCAGTAAATCGGGGCCACTGGTGCGCTCCAGATTAAACACCACCGTGCCGCTTTCCAACTTGGCGAGATTGAGCAGATTTTCAATAAGTCGCAACAGATCGCGGGTGCGCACCGTCATTCGCTCATGCAGGCCATGACAGCTCGCAGCCGGTTGCGCGTTGCAATTGGTTTTCACCGCATAGATCATCTGTTCAATGGAGGCCAAAGGTGATTTCAACTCATGGGCGACCATGGCCACGAAATCAGACTTCATCCGATCGATCTGCTTACTGGTGGAGATATCCTCAAAGGTCGTCACCGAACCAAGCACCTTACCCGTCGATGAGGTTACCGGGGCGCAGTGGGCGTGCAGGTACCGGCGGGAAATGGTGCCAGGGGGAAATTCACGGTTCACCACCAGCGACTTGTCGATCGCCTCGGTAACCATCGCCAGTGCTTCGGGATCACTGATCGAGGCGGACAGCGGTTTGCCGATCACCGGGTCGGTCTGGATCTCGAGGATCTTGATGGCGGCCGGGTTATGATGCACCACCACTGAATCGGGGTCGGTAATCAGCACCGCTTCGACCATACAGCCAAAAACGGTCTTCAGCAGGCTCTGCTCTTTTTGAATCGCGCGCATGCTCAGCAGCCTCTCTTCGCGCAACTGAGCGGTTTCCCGTTCCAGACTGATCTGTTCGATGGCCCGGTCAACGACTACGCGGATATAGTCGGGGGTAAAGGGCTTGCCGACAAAATCAAAGGCGCCCTCTTTCATGGCGGTTACCGCCTTTGACACGGTGGCAAACCCGGTAATGACAATCACCTTGAGACGCGGTTGATGCTGCTTGACCCAGGCCAGTACGCCAAAGCCGTCGATCCCCGGCATCATCAGGTCAAGCAGGACGATATCAAACTCCTGCTTACCAAGCAGCTCAATTCCCGCTTCGCCGCTGTCGGCTTTGTCGACATACTCAGCCTGTTCCCGCAGCGCCCGCGCCACCCCCTCACGGATGACCCGCTCATCATCAATGATAAGGATGCGTGCCTTTTCCATGATCTGCTCGCTCACCTCTGTTTCATCCGCGGATCTATCGGCTGGTCTATCCCGGCTCACGCTAGCTCAACCAGCTCTTCACACGCTCCAGCAACTCCGACGGCTCCACCGGCTTGGGCATGTAATCCTCCGCCTCACTCTCCAGCATATCGCGGTGGGTGTAGGTTGAAGTAGCAACCCGGTCGGCCACCGCGGTCAACAAGATAATGGGAATATCGCTGGTTGTCTCATCATCCTTGAGCGCCGCGCACGCCTCGTGGCCGTTCATTACCGGCATCATCACATCGAGCACAATCAGATCAGGGCGCTGTGCGGCAACCGCCTCCACCCCCTCTTTCCCATCATAGGCCACCCGTACATCGTAGCCGCCGCTTTCCAGGATGACCTTTACCGCTTCGACAAAATCGGGGTCGTCATCGATCAACAAAATAGATTTTTTATCGGCCATTGTTCTGCTCCCCTGTTTATTGCTGTTAATGAACCGTTTCATGCTCAACGACGGGCCGGGGCAGCAACCCGGCGCCGCCGATAATCTCGTTGAGCTTTTCTTCCCATTCAATCGCCATCACATGGACGCCGGCAATACCCTCCATCTCTTTGAGTTCGTGGATCTGTTCGATGCACATCTCGATCCCTTTGGCGGCCTGCTTCTCCTTGGGCTCATCGGCAATGCGCTTGATAAAGGAGTCCGGAATATCGATACCGGCCACCATCCGGTTCATAAATTTCCCCATACCCGCCGATTTAAGCGGGGTTACTCCGGCCAGAATCTTACAGCGCTCATGCAGCCCCTGCCGCTTGACATCTTCCATATACTTTTTGAAGACATCCATATTGTAAATGCACTGGGTCTGGACAAAATCAGCTCCCGCATCCACCTTCAGCTTAAACCGCGGCACCCTTATTTCATAAGGATCGGCAAAGGGGTTGACGGCACAGCCGATAAGAAATTTGGGGGCGCCGTCAAGCTTGTCGCCGGAGGGAAAGACGCCCTCGTCACGCATGGTCTTGACCAGATGAATGAGCTGGATGGAGTCGATGTCAAAGACGTTTTTAGCCTGCGGATCGTCGCCGAATTTCTGATGATCACCGGAGAGACAGAGCAGATTGCGCACCCCCAGGGCTGAGGCGCCCAGCAGATCAGACTGCAAAGCGATACGGTTGCGGTCGCGCACCACCATCTGCAGCAACGGCTCGATACCGCTTTGCTTGACCAGCATGCAGCCGGCGATGGAACTCATCCGTACCACCGAGGTCTGATTGTCGGTGACGTTGCAGGCATCGACATTACCCTTGACCAGTTCGGCCTTCTTGATGACATGATCGGGGTCGGCTCCGCGCGGCGGTCCGCATTCAGCGGTCACCGCAAAGTGACCGGCGGCCATGACCCGCTCCAGATTGCTGCCTGATTTCATTATTTCATATCCTCCCGGATAATACGGCGCGGCCCGCCATCGCGTGATGCATCCCAGCCCTTGTACGGCTTGAGCTTGCCGTAATTATCCATCTGATCAAGGGACTTGAGCCGATCAATAATCATCTGCCAGCCGCATTTTATCTCTTTGTCAACTTCACAGATTCCCCCCACCGAACCGCCGCATGGGCCATGAAAGATGGATTTGGCGCAGCGGGTTACCGGACAGATGCCGCCGGTCAGATGGAGCACGCAGTCACCACAGCCCTGGCACCGCTCAGCCCACTCCCCCTGCCGCTCGGTGACCCCTAAGAACCCGGTGTTGATGCCGGGTAAAAGCGGGGTCTTGGCGAATTTTTCCGCCATGAACTGGATGCCGGCGCCACAGGCGATGGACACTACCGCCTGATAATCCTCGATGTAGGGGCGCATGGGCTCAAGATATTCGGGGTCGCACTGGCGCTCCAGACACACCTCTTTAATCTCGACGGGACGCCCGGCGGCCTCCCTGGCCAGCCGCAAGGTGGATGAGAGAACCTGCACCTCCTTGTCACCGCCGACCCGGCACACGGTGACACAGCCGTAGCAGCCGGCCACGATAATCTTGTTATACGCTTCAATCATGCTGAGGACTTCATCGATTGGTTTGGGCGTTCCGGTAATCATGAAACGGGTACCTCCCGCGGCTTGCTTTGCCGGGCAATGGTGATCGGGCTGGGCCCAAGCTCCTTTATTTTCTGGTAAAATTCAGTGGTAAAGGCGGCAAATTTAGCCCCTTCACCGGCGCTGAGATTATACATGCGCACCCGCTCCGGGCCAATGGCGATCTGCCCGAGAATCTCATAGACCCGCTGCACCCGGGCACGGGCGCGGATATTGCCGTTGACGTAGTGGCAGTCTCCCTCCAGGCAGCCAACGACCATAACCCCGTCGGCGCCGTTCTCAAACGATTTAAGCAGCAGCGATTCATCGATCCGGCCGGTGCAGGGCAGCATGACGATGCTTGTGGTTGATGGATAGGAGCGTCTTTCCGAACCTGCCAGGTCGGCGGCCGTATAGGCTCAGTGGCGGCAGGCAAAGACGATGATCTGGGGGGCGAACTCAGCCATCTAAGACCTCCTTGACGGGTTGTCGATCTTGATATGACGCAAGTTTTGCGCCGATATTTTTATCGTTGAAGCGGCCCAGGGAGATGGTCTTGGCCGGACATTCAGCTACGCAGATCCCACATCCCTGGCACAGGGCCGGGTTTATATAGGCGGTGTGCTCCTGATTGATCACCGGCACCCCGTAGGGACAGGCCCGGACACAGGTGAGACAGACCGCGCAGTTGGCCGGATCCACCACCGAAAAGACCCCGGAGAGCTTGAGCTTCTTGTTGGCCAGGATGGTGGCCGCCCTGCCCACCGCGGCCTGGGCCTGAGCGATGGTTTCGGTGACATTTTTCGGGCCATGGGCGGTGCCGGCCAGAAAGATGCCTTCACTGGGCAGATCCACCGGCCGCAACTTGGCGTGGGCCTCGATGAAAAAGCCGTTATCGTTGCGCGGCACCCGCAGCATGGTGGCCAGATCATCCACCTCATTGACCGCCATGCCGGTGGAAAGCACGAGAATATCAGGACGCAGTTCCACCTCCCGCCTGATGGACGGATCATAGACCCGCACCGAAAGCTGCGCTGAATCGGTATCGATGTGGGGCGGGCGCTCATCGACTGCAAAACGGATGAAGTTGACCCCGGCCATCCGGGCGCGGCGGTAGTCGAGTTCGCTCAAACCGTAGCAGCGCATATCGCGGTAGAGCACATCGATACGGGTACCGGGATTGAGCTCTCTCATCCGCAGACTGTTTTTAACCGCCTGATTGCAGCAGATACGCGAGCAATAGGAAAGATGTTCTTCGCACCGGGAACCGACGCACTGCACCATGACAATATGGTGCCAGGAGGCTGATCGCTCGGGGTTTTCAACCATGGCGGTTTCAAAATCGGTCTGGGTCATCACCTCGTCGCGGCTGTCCAGACCATAGAGCCCGGGCCGATACTCGTGCGCGCCGGTGGCCACCAGGGTCGCACCATGCTTGATCCGGCGGCCACCACCCGACGGGGTCATGATTTCACTTTCAAACGAACCGACGAATCCGCTCTGCTCCACAACCACCGAGTGAGTCAGCACCCGGATTTTGTCATGCGCCTCAATTTCTTCAACGAGGGCGTTCAGATAAGGAGCAAAATCCTGGCCATCCCAGCTCTTTTTAAGCTTACGTGTCTGTCCGCCGAGCTGCTCACGCTCTTCTACCAGGTAGACGCCAAAACCCTGTTTGACCGCTTCCAGCGCCGCATTCATGCCAGCCACGCCGCCCCCGATGACCAGCAGGTTGTCATCTACGCCAAACTCAAGTTCGGTCAGCGGTTCGGCCTCCACGGCGTTGGCCACCGCCATGCGCATCAGCCGCTTTGCCTTGGCCGTCGCCTCCTCAGGCTCCTGGGGATGCACCCAGCTGCACTGATCGCGGATGTTGGCCATATCGAAGAAGTATTGGTTCATACCGGCCTGACGCAGGGTGGACATGAACAACGGCTCATGGGTGGAAGGCGAACAGGCCGCCACCACTACCCGGTTGAGGTTGTGCTCTTCAATCAATTCCTTCATGGTTTCCTGCGAATCCTGCGAACAGGTGTAGAGCGGGTGGTCGGCGTAGACCACGTGAGGCAGGGTTCGGGCATATTCGGTTACCTCGGCAACGTCCACCACCGAGGAGATGTTGGAGCCACAATGGCAGACGAAGACGCCGATACGCAGGGCTTCATCAGGTTCGAGGATTTTCTCCTGGGGTAGTATTTCTTCACTGAGCAGGGTGCCCCGCGCCGTTGCCAGATGTGCCGACGCGGCCAGGGCGGCGCCGGACGCCTCACTCACTGTTTCCGGAATGTCCTTGGGGCCGTTTATCGCACCGCTCACGAAAATACCCGGCCGTGAGGCGGCCAGCGGCGTGAACCCATTGGTCTTGGCAAAGCCGAAGCGATCCAGCTCGATGCCCAGGGTGGCGGCCAGCTGTTTGGTGTGTTCGGGCACCTGGATGCCCACTGAAAGGACCACCATGTCAAATCGTTCGATCTGACGGCCGCCCTGTTCATCGATATAGCGCAGCTCCAGGTCGCCGCTGACGGGATCTTCATATACCCGGCTGATCATTGCCCGGACAAAACGGATCTGGTGATCGACGGCGCGATCGATATAGGCGTCGAAATTCTTGCCATGCGCCCGCATGTCGATAAAAAAGATGGTCGGCTCGATGGCGGCGTCATGCTCGCGGGCGATATAGGCCTCCTTGGCGGCATACATGCAACATACCGACGAGCAGTAATCACGGCCGCGGGAGCTGTCGCGCGAACCCACGCACTGGATCCAGGCGATCTTTTTCGGATGGCGGTTATCGCCCGGCCGCCGCACTACCCCGCTGGTGGGCCCGGAGGCGGACAGCAGCCGCTCAAATTCGATACTGGTCACTACGTTCTGGTGAATGCCGTAGCCGAATTCCCCGCGCAACCGCGGGTTGAACACCTCAATTCCAGGTGAAAAGATGACTGATCCGATCTCGATACACTCTTCTTTTTCCTGTTGTCGATAATCGATGGCGCCAACCCCGCATACCGTCCGGCAGGTACCGCAGAAACCGGTATTGAGATGGACACAGCTCGCCTCGTCGATAACCGGTACCCTCGGCACCGCCTGCGGATATAAGATATTGACCGGTTTTTTCCGGTTGAGTCCCTCGTTGAACTCATCCAGCAGGGGGCGCACCGTTTTTGTGGTCAGCTCGGCGATATCGAGAAACCCAACCGGGCAGAGTGAAGCGCAGGCGCCGCACACCTGGCAGATGTCACGGCCCGCCTCGATCCCCTCTTCCACCATGGTGAGCGCCCCGATCCCCATCACCTTGGTACACATAAGGGTGCAGAGACCGCAGCGAATGCAATCCTTTCGCCCGCTCTCACCACGCTGCTTAATGATTGTTCGGGAACGGGCATACAAAGCGGCGCCGAGGCTTTTGTCCAGATCCTCGCCGGCAGTGACGGTGACGGCTGAAAACTTTTCGGGACAGACCGCGAAACAGGCACCGCAGCCGGTGCATCTGTTCTGATCGATCACCGCCGGCTCCTTTTTGTGCCATGATACGGCACCCTGCAAACAGGCCCGGTAACAGAGCCCGCAGGACGCACACTTTTCCGCATCAACGGTAAATGTCCAGGACGCACAGGTGGTCGGTTCAATGGGCGCCTTTGCCCGGATTATGTGTTTGTCGCGTGCCCGTAACTTCGGGGTCGCTCCATCCTGCCAGCTTTCCGGAAACCAGGAGGCGCAGGTGACCGGACAGACCAGTTCACACAACCCGCAGCCGGTGCACGCATCCACATCTACGTAACGGGCCTTGCGTTTGATACGGGCGGTAAAGGCGCCGGCCTCACCATCGACACCGAGCACATCAGTGTAGGTGAGCAGCTCAATGTTACGATGTCTTCCCACCTCCACCAGTTTGGGGGAGACGATGCACATGGAGCAGTCGTTGGTGGGAAAGGTTTTATCAAGCTGGGCCATTTTCCCGCCGATGGCCGGCGACTGTTCAACCAGATACACCTTGAACCCGGAACCGGCCAGATCGAGGGCGGACTGCATACCGCTGATCCCGCCGCCGATGATTAACACCGCGCCAGTGGGGGCGAAAACCTTGTCGGGATGCACTGTCATGGCCGTTCCTCCCGTCCAATCCGCCCATCTTCCCGGCAGGCCTGCACATCTATCGTAGCGGATACCAAGTGGACGCGCTGCTGTTCGGCACGATAGGTACCGGTAAGCGCCGCATACAGAAGCTCACTGGCATAATATACCGGCAGCTGTTCATCCTCCGGCAATTCAAGTTGCCGGCTTTCAACGTTTGCCTGACACATCGGACAATCGGTAACCAAGGCCTCGGCCCCGGCCCGGCGAGCCGCCCCGACGATGTCACCCACCAGTCTGGCGGCAATATCGGGCCGCGCCATGGTCAACGAGCCGGAGCAGCATTCGGTACGGTGCGACCAGCGCACCGGCTCGGCACCGATGGCATCCATCATGGTTTCCAGGCTGTCGGGCTGCTCGAAATGGACGGCATCGGTAATTTTCGGGTGACGCAGGGAAAGACAGCCGTAATAGCATCCGATTCGCAGACCGCTGAGCGAGTGGGTCGCCCGCTCATGCAGTCGCCGGATCATATCGGGACTGGACAGCAGTGTACTGATATGGACAATCTTAAAAGTTGGATCATAGCCGGCCACATCCCAGAACTTCGGGGCTTTACGCACCTCTTTGTCGGCCGCCTTGAGCCGCTGAAAGCAGGCGGCGCACGGCACCAGCACATCGAGGCCGAGCTCGCCGGCAATCAGCAGGTTGCGCAGCGGCAACCGTACCCCCAGCTCATGCTCGGTCATGTGAGCCGATGAGGCCCCACAGCAATTCCAGTCGGCCAGTTCCACCAGCTCGATACCCAGCTCAGCGCAGACCGCCTTGACCGAGCCGTCGTAATCATGAGCGGTACCGCGCAATGAACAGCCGGGGTAGTAGGATAATTTCATCGCTCATACTCCTTGCCCTGACCGGCAAACATCTTTTTGATCTCCGCCTTGCCGGCTATCGGGTGGGGAGTGAGTTTCAGCCTGCCCCTGGCAAACATCTTCATACCCAGCTTCATATCACCCAGAAGATCACCCGAGCGGACTTTGTAGCCGGCAATAAGGCCAACCTCATAGGCCCGTCCCCAATGCTTGATCGATTGGAGAAAACAGCGGTGAAAGAGTGCCACCCGCTTTTCCGCCGGGACCACTCCCTTACGCCGGGCCAGCTCGCGCAGTACGTCCATTAAAACGGCTATATCGATATCGTTGGGGCATCGACTGGCGCAGGTTTCACAGGCGGCGCACAGCCAGATGGCGCTGCTGCTCAGCAGCTGCTCTTCCGCCCCGTAGGCGGCCAGGCGCACCACCTCCATGGTGGTGATGTCGAAAAACTCGGTTATCGGGCAGCCCGCCGAGCAGCGTCCGCATTGATAGCAGGCGTGCACGTCAACGCCGCGATCGGCCAGCTTTGCCAGCAGCTTTTCGTTGCTATGCGCCGGTGAGATAGGAGATGCTTCCATAATCTTCCTCTTTGAGACGTTCGGATACGGTGGGAAATTTCAGGGTGAACAGAGCACCGCCACCAGGCGCCGGCTGGGCCTTGATGGTGCCCTTGTGCTCTTTGATGATCGCATAGGAGACCGACAACCCCAACCCGGTGCCCTCACCGGTTGATTTAGTGGTAAAAAACGGATCAAATATCTTATCGAGCAGGTGCGGGGGGATTCCCGGCCCATCGTCCTGGACAATCACCTCGTTAACCTCGCCGTTGGCCCGCGACCTGGTTGCGATCCGCAGCGTACCAGCCCCGTTCATGGCCTGGGCGCTATTGACGAGCAGATTCATAAAGACCTGGTTGAGCCGCATGGAGTTGCCCATGATCAGCGGCAACGGTTCCTGAAAGAGCAGATCAACCGTGATATTGTGATACATCGGCTGGTTGGTGAGCAGGTCCAGGGTCTTGCGGATTACCTCGTTGATCTCCACCGGGCTCATGTCAAAACTTGACTGATGGGAGAAATCGAGCAAATCGGCGACGATCACCTTACAACGCTCCGCCTCACTGACGATGGTGTCAAGATCCGCCCCGGCCGGATGGTGTGCACCCAACTCCTCACGGATCAGGTTGGCATAGAGCATGATACCCGACATGGGGTTGTTGATCTCATGCGCCACCCCCGCCGCGAGCCTGCCGAGACCGGCCATCTGTTCCGACTGCATGAGCATCCGGTGGGTCTGTTCAAGGTCTTCCTCGATCTGCTGCATGGCGCGAAGATCGGTAAAAATGCCGAAGGTGGCGAATTCCTGGTCGTGATCGTAGATAATGCCGCCGGAGAACATCACCGGAATATCGTAGCCCTCCTTGTGCCGAACGTTCAATTCCTGGTGCAGCAGTTTCCCTTCCCCGCCGAAATCATCACTTCGCATCCGCCGGATTATGGTATAGGCGAAATTGTCGTTATATAGATCGGTAACGCGGACGGTACTGAACTCCTGGCGATCGGTATAACCAAGCAGATTGAGGGCGGCATCGTTGAAGAGGATGAGATTACCCTCCATGTCCGAGGCGATGATGCCATCAACCGAGGCGGTGATCAATTTGTTGAAAAAGGCGTTGCGCCGCCGCAACTGCCCCTCCAGCCGCTTCATAGTGGTGATGTCGTTGAGATAGAGCAGGTAATAGTCCGGGGCCGAAGGAGGATAGACCAGCACCGCGTCGACGATCTTGGGCTCCTCTTCGCCTGCGTCTATTTCGATCTCATGGCGGATACGCGATTCCCAGATCTCGTTGATATTGTCGAAAAACTGGCCGATCTGGTAGAAGAACCAGTGATTTTCTCCACCCAGAAGAACGGCCAGACTGGGGTCTGAGATATTGCGGGATTTGATGCCGAGCAGCCGATGCGCGGCATCATTTGCGTACATGACCCGGTGGTCCAGGCCGATCACCAGCACACCGTTGGGAGTCCCCTCGAGAATATGATAGAGAAAGAGATGTGAGCCCAGTTCCCGGGAAAGCTCGGGCAAACTCCTATGCAGTGGTAATGTATGCACGTCGCCGTTTAACACTTAGCGCTCGATGCGGTCTAAAAACTCGCTTAGTTTATCTTTCCAGCCCAGGGAAAGCAGCACGACCCCGTCGCTGATGGCGGCCAGCTCGCGGAAAAAATCGGCGGCCACGGCAATACCGGCGTTCTTTTTATCCGGGACACTCATCATATTTCTCAAAAACTCCTGGGGGATGGATGGTACCCCGGCAAGGTTATTGAGATAGCGAATCATAGTGACGGATTTGAGATACATCAGCGAGGTATGGAGCTTGATATCGGTCTGTTCGGCAAAGGAGACAAACTGCTCGATGATGTTTAGATCATAGGTGGGGCCCAGGGTTACCGAACTCACCCCGAATTCCCGCAAACGAAAAAAATACTCGGCCCGTTCCCGGTTCAGGTTTACATCATCGGACAATTCCAGATAGACTCCGAGAGTAAAAGAGGTTGCCCCATCAAGGGTCTCCCCGGCCAGATCGGTGCCGCTGTTGAGCGCCGCCACGCAGGCGAGCATGGTGGGCAGATCGAGATCGCCGCTGGACCGGGCAACGGGCTGATCGCCCTCCCTGGTATCGTGCCCCTCCTTGATGACGATGTCGGTGATGCCCAGGGCGGCGGCGCTCAACAGATCGGCCTGAAATGAGAGGCGGTTGCGGTCGCGACCGGCAATCATCATGGACGGCGCAACCCCTTTTTCCTGAAGCGCCAGACAGGGGGCAATGGGCGCCATGCGCATGATGGCATGCTCGTTGTCGGTGACCCTGATGGTATCCACCCGGCCCCGCATCAGCAGGGTTTTGTCCAGAAAACCGGTAAGATTTACCCCTTTCGGAGGATCGACTTCGGCAATCAAAGTGGCTGCTTGCGAGCCGGAACGTTGAGCTTCACCTACCATGGGACCTCCCTGGGTTCATGCATTTCCGATGGAAAAACCGGGCGAATCTGGACAATACACAGGTTTAACAATACACGTATCAGGATAACTTGAGACAATATTAAGTAAATCTCATGATACCGGATCCAGCTTGTCCTTGTCAATCAGATATCCGTCTTAGCCGGCGGAAAGAGGCATCTTCAGCAATCGTGTCTACTTTCATGATTGTCGCCCCATTGCACCAGAAAGCGAAGTTCTTACGACGCCGTCAGAGGTGAATATCATGAAATGTCCAGGCCGGGATATGCAGTATTGGAAGGACGACGCGATCTATGAGGTGCCGTGTCCCCGGTGCACCAGCGAGGTTGAGTTCTACAAGGATGATACCACCCGGTCATGCGGGGCGTGCGGTCATCGATTCGTCAACCCCCGGCTTGACTTCGGCTGTGCCGCCTATTGCAAGTACGCCGCCCAGTGCGTGGGCACCCTGCCCGAGGAAGCCGCTCACCTGACGGCAGATCTGTTCAAGGATAAGGTGGCGGTGGCGATGAAAAAAGAACTCAAGGGCGATTTTGCCCGCATCGGCAGAGCCGCCAGGCTGGCGGCGCACGCGGAGAAAATCGGGGCAGAAGAGCAGGCCGATCTCGGTATCGTGATGTGCGCGGCGTATCTCGACGTCATTGCCCATCCCAACCTTTCCAACCTCTATCCCGATGCAACCGCTGAGAGAAACGATCCCCACAATCTCGACCGGGTCAGGGCCATATTGGAAGAGCTCGGCGCCCCTGCCCCGCTTGCCGCCGCGGTATGCGACCTACTTACCGAAGCCTCCCCGGACAAGTCCAAAAAATCCATGGAATTCCTCGTCCTGCGGGATGCCCGGCGTATTACCATGATTGAGCAGCATCTAAAAAACCAAAAGGAACCTTTCCTTGCCAACGGAGTCGAACATCTCCATACCGGTTCCGCCCGCCGCCTGATCAAGGAAATTCTCAACCAGCACGCGTGATAGCACGGCTTTGCCGCTCTCACGCAGCCAACTTTAACTCGTACAAAAATTCCTGAGGGTGAGCTCACTATCGAAAGGGTCGCCCTCCGGGGCGAACACAAACATGTGGCATGCCGTTTATGCTATGATAGCGCCCAAAAGATACATCTACACCGCCATATAAACACGCATAGTCACCTGATTGCAGGGTTAATCATGTGGTTTTACCTCCACTGAAGACACGACCGACCGGCGCCAGGCAAGGGCGGAATTGGCCACAAAGATCAACAAGGCGCCAAGCCAGCCCGTTGCACCCAGAGCCGGCTCACCCACCAGCACCGTTCCCAGCATAGCGGCCAGCAGGATCCGGCCCGATGAGATGATCGAGCCCTCCAATGCGGTGACGAACAAAAAGCCATAGGTCAGCAGATATTGCCCGATCACCCCGGCCACCGAACAGCTCAGCAAAAAATACCACTCCATCGCAGTCGGCAGGTGAATCGAGCGGTGAAAGAAAAGCAGCATGAAGAGCGAGCCGAGCCCGAACATGTAAAACAAAATTGTCTGTGAATCGTGAAACCGCCTGCTGAGGTTGAGATACATCATCGCCGCCGCCGCCATAATCCCTGAACCCAGCCCCCACAGGTTATTCCACTCTACCGAGGCAAGCCCCGGCGCCAGCACCAGATAGACCCCCGCGCAGGCCAGCCCGACAATGGGCAAGGCAACCGGATCACGCTGCTCTTTGATGAGAAACCAGGAAAAAAGAGCGACAAAGAGCGGATAGGTCATGTTTAAGATATTGGCCTGAGCAACGGAGCCCACCGCTACCGCCCGATAGAAGAAAAATACCGCCACCGAGTTTGCCACGGTTCGCCCCAGCAGATAGTGGTAGTTCATCGGTCGCACCCGCCGGCCGGTAATGGCAAGGGTTGTACACACCACCACAAAACCCAGGAAAAACCGGGCAAACACGAAAAATGAGGTATCGATGGCCACATACGCTTCCGACCAGCGGATAATGACGGTGGCAAAATAGAAGCAGAACGCTGAGAGAAACACCGCCAGCCAACCAACCATCTGCCTGTTTGAAAAAGCGTGCGGCTGGGAAGATCTATCTACTATGTCGATAACCATTGCAGGCACCCCTCACTGGTATTGGTGACTGGTATGAGGAGTTGCCGAACGGCATCAATGACCTGATAGCATCTTGTTTTCCACCTGATCGGCATTATACATCTAGGTGTAACATTACCATAAAAAGAGGAGAAATCAGCATGCACGACAAACATGAGCTTTGTAACAAGATCGTTTCCCTGTATCCCGATATCGGGGTATGTGGTCTCGATGTAAACGTCGAGTTTGATAACCAAAAAAACTGCTGGGCAATACATCTGAAAAACGATGACCATGAACTTACCCATCACCTTGAGAGCACTGATGCGGATGCCTGCATGGACGGTAAACAGTGCGTATCACTGGGGCTGGAAATCGCCCAGCTGAAAAACCACATCAAAGGACAGGGGTTTTAATCACCCGGCGGCACGTGCCGGCCACCATCTGCCAGCAGCATGGCTGCCAGCATGGTGGCCAGTACCGCCACGCATTCCATATCCAGAAAATAGCAGGCCGACGAGTTGAACAACAAGTTACAGGCGGAGGGAATCATTTCGTCGGCGTCGTTGAAATTGAGCATTATCTTAATTCGGTAAAGCGCGTCGAAGATACAGCTCACGTCAAAGGACGGATTGGCTTGCAGCCGCGCCCCCATCGCCTGTGCCCGCTCGACCAGCAATCCGGTTTTCCCCGCGCATTGAACTTCAATACGGTTGATGGCATTGGTCTGGACGTAGGAAACAAGCGGCGCCGCATCCTTGAAAGAGCGGTACGGCTGCCAGCTATCATCGACAGCGGGTACGCGGTTGGGGCATTGCAATACATATTGCGCCAGAATTATCCTGGCCGCATCAGATGCGGCAGACCCCTCAATGGTTTGGATAGCGCCGCCTGATATCCGGTACGCTTGGTTGTAGAGCGAAAGAATCAGCCCATCGCCATCGAGACGACCGCCGAGAATCGGCGCCCGCTTAGCCAGATCAAGGGCTGCGATCTCACCAAGATAGCGTCGGTAAGTCTCTTCAAAAACGGGCGATTTGCGATGCCTGGTGTCGCTCATATCAATTATTCACCCCGAGAGTTCTCTTAATCAACCTCTCCTCGGCAGGGTTGGGCGGCCGCCGCTGAGTCTTGTAAAAGGCGGTAGTGCCCATATCACCGGTTCTGGTGAAGACCACCACCTCGAACCGCTCCACCTCCCCGCGGAATTGTTCCACCCAGAGCACCCGCTCGATATCGAGCTGAAAGTCGACACAGATGTGTTTGGCGAATTTCTCCGGCTGGGCGCCGATAGATTGCCCACTGCCCGTTTCGGAAAAGATTACTAGATAGGGCTTGAGATAGAGCGGCCCCGGGTCTTCTCCGGCCAGGTGGTGAATGATCAGGTGGTAGGCGCCGGGAAACCAGGTAATGGGGTCACGGCCGTCATGTTTCTTACCGTCCCAGTTGTATATGCCGTCAAATACCCGCATTATCGCAGTACCCCTCGTCGCCTGCCGAATAGTTTCATGCTGTTGTGCTCATGACGCGGCGGGTTCCCAATAGCACCGCTTGGGGGAGACGATCTTCTGTTCTTTTTTCAGTTTCGCCATCGCCTTATCCACCTCTTTTCGATCAATACCGGTGAGTTCCGCGATCTTTCCGGCATTGAGCGGGGCGCCTTCTTTTTCCATAACCTTCAGAATTGCATCCATTGTTTCCATGATACTCCTCCTGACAGTGATAATTAGTTACGGTATGCTGCCTACATGGGCAGAATATGCATCTCTTCACGGATCGGGTGTTTGCCGCGCAACAGCAACCCTTGCCGCCCGTCGATGGAGACATCCTCACCAAATTCGATCCGGTGCTCACCGATCTCAGCATACCGTTCATATACCCGCAACTGCCGGCAGCCCACCACGCAGGTTTTCTCCAGACGCACCGCCACCACCGAGGCGTGTGAGGTCTGACCGCCACGCGAGGTGAGTAACCCATCGGTAAGCGAGATCACGCTGATATCTTCGGGCACCGTGTCCTGGCGGATAAGAATGAGTGGGGTGTCCGGCTCCCGAGTGCGCATGAGATCGATATCCTGCTGGGTAAATACCGCTTTGCCGGACAAAGCCGAACCTGAAACCCCGACCCCTTTACCCAGCAACGATCGGGCAAGTTCCTTTGAACCCACAAAAACGTTGAGGTGCTCTTTTTGCTTGATGGTAATCATATCGCGGGTCTGCAGGAGATAGAGATCTTCCGCCCGCGGCCCCTCAAAGGTGAACTCAATCTCCTGGGCGTTCCACCGCTTTTCGTAGACCAGCTCGCGGGAGATAGCCAGCAGCCGCTGATAGATCTCCGGAAACTTCAATTCCAGAGAATGGTTGCGGTCGCGACCATCAATGTCTGACTGCTCCACCGAAACGGGATAGCTGGTAACCAGACCTGAAACGATATCCTCCCCCTGATCGCCGAAGGCGTAATCGCCCCACAAGGCCACCCGGTGTACCTTACGATACGGATGAGCGGTGAACAGGACGCCGGAACCCGCCTCGATGCTGCGGTTGCCGAACACCATGGCCTGCACGATCACCGCCGTCCCCCAGCCCGAAGAGACATCCATCACCCGGCGATAGTCGATGGCCTTGTGGTTTTCCCAGGAATCAAGCACCATCTCGATCGCCCCCACCAGTTGCAACCATGGATCATCGGGGATGCCAAGGCCGCGGCGCCGCACGAGTTTCTGGTATTGCAGGGCCAGCTCCTTCATCTGGGCCGGGGTAAACTGGCGTTTGAGGCTTACCTGATACCGTGCCTTGGCACCGTTCATCAACTCCTGGAAATCTTCGCGCCCCATACCCGAAACCATGGCCCAGGATTGAATGAATCGGCGGTAGTTGTCCCACATGAAGTAGTCACTGCCGTGAATTTTCACGTAGTCTTCCACCAGATCTTCATTGAGTCCGACATTGTGCACAGTGGCCATCATTCCCGGCATGGAGATGGCACTGCCGCTTCGCACTGATAGCAGTAGCGGCACATCGGGGTCACCGAAACGGCGCCCGGTCTGTTCCTCCAAGCTGGTAAGAGCGGTCCGCACCTGCTCCATAAACTCCATCCAGGCCCGGGAAAAATCGAGGATGACGGAACGGCATCTGAACACTTCGGTGGTGATGACGAAGGCCGGCGGCACCGGCAGTCCGTCCCGGTGCAGGGTCATCAGGTTAAATCCCTTGTTGCCCAGGTGAATGAGATTGTGGGTATATGGGTTGGGCCGGGCAATATGGGATAGTGCATTTTCCGGATTATAGGTCATCAGCAGATCCAGCGTCTGCTGATCGAGGATGTCCTTCTGGCTCTCCAGGGTCTGCATAACCCGGACGATAAAGTTATCCAGATGCTGCAGACCGAAGGCGGAGGCGATCAGATCCCGGAAAAAGGCCTCGGACAGACGGTGGACGCTGTTGCCCATATCCGCTTCGTCATGCAGCGACTGGTATTTGGGCAGCAGATTGTCGCCGCCTACCTGCGGGATGATGATCGAGAGGTTGTTCTGGTGGATATTGGTGTAATAGGCGTAGATGATATCCTTGATCCCCTCGGACAGGCCGCGGAAGATGTCGAGGTACTGGGTGTAGGAAAAACGCTCTATCTTTAGAGAATTGGCAAGCAGGGAGAGATGGGTGTCGAGCTTGCGCGAGACGATGCCGTCAATCTCCAAGGCTCGCCGATAGATGCGCAGGCACCGCGTTATCGCGTAGAAAGTGGCCTTGGTGATAAACGAGAGGTTCACCGTCTGGGGCAGTTTTTCAAGATAGATATTGGCAAGATTCTCCAGCCGGAAGCTCAACGACAGGCTGTCGAATTTTTTCTCCCGGTAGCGCCCATATACGGAGGGGATATCGACGGCGATGTGGCGCTTGTAATAAATATCCTCCTGGATATCGAAGGTCTGTTCCGAGAGAATGTCTTTTTTCAGCGCCTCCAAGGCGTCCAGGGTGGCCTCGATGATGGCCTCGGTGTCGCTGCCGGGCAGCCGCTCCAGCAGTTCCTGCATACGCGGAAACCCCTCACGGGCGGCCTGTTCCAGTTCGGCGCGAAGCTCCTGAAAGCCGAGGTTGTACTTCTGGTGGGTAAGCTTGAACATGCGCACCAGCAGGAGATAGCGGCGCCGCTCATGGGAAGCGAAGATGTCGAGGCCGGCCAGAAAATCAGCCAACTGGTCCAGGTCAAGCACCAGCAGGTCATCCACCGCGGTGAGAGAGAAATGGTCGATAACCGCTTTGGCAATACCGCACTGATCGTCGATGTAGGGGCCATGGGTGCTGATCCGGGCAATCACTTCGGGGGGGAGAAAGGGCATCAGCACGAAGGTGTCGGCGGTCTTCCAGAACATGAAGATGGCGCGGATGAAATCAACGATGAGATTGGAGCTCTCCACATGGCTCTGCTTGCGCAGAAAGTGGATGAGGATATCACCGCGCTGGTGAATTTCGTCAAGTTCGGTGGAAACCTCACGCAGGGTTCCCTCAGAGCCGATCTCGTTGAAAAACACCGGCATCAACTTGGTGAACTGCTTGGTTAGATTGTATATCGGCTCTATGGGCTGGTTGAGCAGTTCGGTGATGTCACGCTGAAAAAGATCGGTGTCTTTGACACAGGTGCCGGTAAGGGTGAGATGAATGATAAGGGCCGAAAAGAGCGTAGCGCACCACTTCGGCTCCTGCTTGATCAGGTGCAGCCATACCCGGATGTTGTTGAGATGGGCCGGGTTGATGATCGGCTGCCAGTTGGCGTCAATCCCGGTAACGTTGGCCGTCTGAAAGCCAAATCGTACCACCCCCCATAAAAAGGCCTCTACCATGCGGCTGTTGCCGCGTTTGAAGACCTCACCGCCAAGCACCTGAATACACTGCAGGGAGGTGTGCGGGTATTTACGGACATTGGCCTTGAGCAGGGCAAAGGTGGTAAGCAGAAATTCCTCGATCTCCTCAAAACTCTGTTGCCGCACCAAAACCACCAAACTCCGGTTGATCTCCCTAAGGGTTTCCTCGTGAATAAGATGCAACCCCTTGATATCCATGATCTTGAACATGAACAGGAGTTTGTGATTCTCATTGAGGCGGGCGGCCAGCTCGGAGGATGCGGCGGCAAGATCACCATATGAAAGACCGCCGCCCAGCTGGTTGGGAACCTCTTTATACCAGCGTACCATATCCAGATGCGAAGGCAGAGCAAAGAGCGCCGTTAACGCTTCTTCGGAGTCAGCGCCGGGGTCGATATCAGCAAGTCGTTGTCGGTAGCGATGCAGGGCCTTATGGGAGATGGCGAGAAAGACCTGCTGTTCGTGAAATTCCTCCAGATTCAGCTCGCACCGTTCCAGAAACCAGGGAAGAGGATCATCCTCGCTCAGCCAGTAGTTGTAGCCCAGCCCTAAAAGGTGCTGCAAAAGGGCGGCGGCCGGCTGGAAGTCAAAGCTGGTGCCGGAGCGCTCAACCAGATGCTGCAACCGGTTGATCACCCGTTTCACCGATGTCGGCCCGTGCACCAGCCGCAGCAACAGTTCCGGATCAGCTTGGGCCAAAGCGCAATAGCCGCTGAACATCTGGTTTACGACATCCTGATAGAGCGCCGTTTCGTCGCCCTGCAGCTGCGAAACCAGCTTGTCCACAAGTCCCCACTGAGCCTCGAATATCTGGTCGATCAGGGTAGGGTTCTGGCGTGACTCGTCAATGGCTTCAAAAAGCAACCCGAAAAAAAGGCTCAGACAATAAGGGCCCTGGGCATGGGGCCGAAAGTGATGAAAATTTTTCAGCACGAAGCCGCGCAAGGCGGGCATGATGAGATTCCAGTTGCGGTACGGATGGCTGATCTCGTAGAGCAATTGCTCGAGACTTGAATGAACCCCGCGATACGATGCAACCACCTCGAGCAGCAGCTGATGCTCGTCTCTGATTCGGGCATCGGAGGCCGTCTCCAGTAAATTAGCCTTAAGGGCGTCGGAGTCGAGCTGCGCCGCCGAAGATGCTTTGAGCGGAGGGTTCACAGGCGCTTTTCAGCTGAGAGCAATGCTCATCACAGAGGCTTGTGGGCCTCCATATGCAAGATCAGATCGAGCATCCGGTTTGAGTAGCCCCACTCATTGTCATACCAGCTCATCACCTTGACGGTGGTACCGATCACCTTGGTGGACAGGCCATCAACAATAGAGGAACGCGGATCACCCTGGAAATCGATGGATACCAGCGGTTCTTCGGTATATCCCAGATAGCGGTTCGCGGCCCCGCGCAATGCCTCGTTGACCTCGGCCGTGGTGGTCTGCCGCTCCACCTCCATGACCACGTCGACCAGTGAGACGGTGGGGGTGGGCACTCGCACGGCAAGACCGTCAAACTTGTTTTTCAGCTCTGGGATAACAAGGGAAACAGCGGCCGCCGCCCCGGTCTTGGTGGGAATCATCGACAAGGCCGCGGCCCGAGCCCGGCGCAGGTCGGCATGGGGAAAATCGAGGAGCCGCTGATCGCCGGTATAGGCATGGACGGTGGTCATCAGACCGCGCTGAATACCGAAATTGTCGAGAATTACCCTGGCCACCGGCGCCAGGCAGTTGGTGGTGCAGGAGGCGTTGGAAACGATGTGGTGAGTCAGGGGATCATACTCATCTTCGTTCACCCCCATCACAAAGGTCTTTACGTTGCCCTTGGCGGGGGCGGAGATCACCACTTTCCTGGCGCCGCCGTCAAGATGGGCCTGGGTGGTCTCGCCATCACGAAATATACCGGTACATTCGGCCACATACTCGACCCCATAAGAACCCCACGGAATCTGGGCCGGATCACGCTGACTGGAAACGGCGATATGTCTGCCGTCCACGATGATGCCGGTTTCATCGCTTTGTATATCATGGTCGAACACCCCCAGCACCGAGTCATATTTGAGCAGGTGGGCGAGGGTTGCAGTATCGGTGAGGTCGTTGATCGCCGTCACTTCGAGGTCGGCAAAATGAGGATCCCCATAGAGGGCGCGAAAGATATTACGACCGATCCGGCCAAAGCCATTGATTCCAATCTTAATACTCATGGGTGTGCTCCTGTTATTTATACATTAGATGATCGCTCAGCCGATTTGGCGAGCCAGGCTTTTTTTGTACACGCTTACATAGGCATGCATCACTTTTTCCCAGGTATGCTCCTTGCTGATTTTTGCCACCGCCGCCCGCTGCATATCCCGCAAAGCAGGGCGATCGTCAAAGACACCAATGGCACGTTCCATGGACGCCGCCAGATTTTCCGGGCTGTTGTCGTGATAGGTAAAACCGGTTATGCCGTCCACCACCTTGACCAACCCGCCCACATAGTGAGCGATGGGCAGATTACCGAACAACTGGGCGATGTAGTCGGTCAGCCCGCACGGTTCATAGCGAGACGGAATAACAAAGAAGTCACCCGCGGCATAGATCTGGTTGGCGAGGGTGGTGTCGTAGTCCTCAATAAAGCAGAACCGTCCCCGAAACCGTTCGTCATTGGCCAGCAGCCGCAGGGTACGCTCGTGTTTCTCCTCGCCGCTGCCCAGACACAGCACGCGGGGACGAGGAGTGGCGCCAAGAAAGAGCTCGATCCCATGGGCAAAGATATCGACCCCTTTCTGGTCGCTGAGCCGGCCGATGAAGGTAAAGAGCGGTTCTTCAACGGAGCCGTCCAGATACCCTGCCTGAGTGTCATCGTCATCCTCGGGAATCCGGCCCACCCTGGCAAGGGTGGCCTCCTTACACAGACGCTTGCCGGGCAGATCGGGATCACTGGCCGATACCTGATACGGTGCACTTATGCCGAGCCGTTCATGGTCGGCGGGATCGAAATCGGCGGGGTTTATACCGTTGGTGATGCCTTCGATCACAACTCCCATATCAAGCAACCGATGTCCCAGCCAGCCGGTGAGATAATCGGTATCTAGCTCCTGGAGTTCACGAGCGTAGTTCTCGCTGACCGTCGACATAGGGCTGTAGAGACCGGCGGCAATAAAGGGATCGAAGCTGTGATCGAGCAGGGAATGAGAGATAACCCGCCATGGCAATCCGGTTATGGCATGAACGAAATCAAGATCGGAAACATCCTGATGATAACCGATGCCGGCATTGTGAATAGTTACCAGAGTTGCCGTTTGCCGAAAATAGTGACGATACCCGTTACACTCCCGGATAAGCGCCGGTAGAGTTGCGGTGTGGCCGTCATGGCAATGAATGATCTGTGGCTTCTCACCGAGCAGCATCATCAGATCGAGCCCCGCCTTCTGCAGAAGGATATTCATGGCGAAAAAATCGACATGGCCGCTGCCAGGGGTTTTCCAGGACTCATGGTGAAATTCATCACGGGTGTAGGTATACACCGCCTGTTTTTCCGTGAAACGCTTGGCCTCCACGAGATAGACCCGCACCCGGTCAATGATCTTTACCCAGATGCGAACCTGCTCAAAACGCTCCCTTGCCACATAATCCATGGCCACCGAATAGCTCAGTTCACGGTCAGGATAAAGGGGATCGGGTACCAGTGAAAAACCGTGCTCACGTGGTTCGAAAAATCCATACAGGGGCAGCACGACACGTACCTTGCGTCCCGACCAGCGGGCCAACGACGTTGCCAGTTGAGCGGCCACGTCTTTTACCCCACCGGCGCCGGCCAGATCGCCATATTCACGGGTCAGCATCCACACCGAGGTGATACGCTGATAAGAAGGTGGTTCTTGTTTCGTCTTTGCCATAGTAGTGAGAAATGATGTGATGCGACTCATCGGCGGAATATCCGTGCCGCCCGATCCACCTTCCCGGCGTCTGGTGGTTAGTGAACTCGCCTCTTGTCTAGCACGTAGCTGACAATATCGGCAACAATACGCTCGGTGTCAAGTAAGGCGACATCGACTCTGAGATCAGCGGTTTGGCTATACAGAGGGGTGCGTTCAGCCACCACGGCGGCCAGTTCATCACCGGCGTCACCACCGGTCAGCGACGGCCGCATTGCACCGGTATTTCCATCATCTGCCAGACGACGACGCAACACCGCAACCGGAGCCGCCAGCCAGATAACGAGATGACCGCAATGCCTGATCTTTTGCCACTGGTGCCGATGCATAATGGCGCCGCCACCGGTGGCAATAACCGCCGCGGGCATCAGGGTGACTTCCGCGAGAACACGTTTTTCCAGATCGCGGAAATAGTCCCAGCCGTACCGGCTCACCATCTCTTTTATGGTCAGGCCGGCACGGCTTGTAATCAGCTCATCGGTATCATGAAATGCCCGGCCAAGCCGGTGTGCAAGGGCCTTGCCGACCGTTGTTTTACCCACCGCCCGGGCGCCGATAAGAAAATATGAAGGGCTGGTCATGTATAGTTCTCCATAAGAAGAGGCCGGGATAATAACTCTTGTTTGACGGAGCAGTACAAACTATCTATGTTTCTGCCGTCATCACAGTATAACAAAGGATACCATGAAACAGGGACGAGTCACCATTACCACGCGACGCACCATGGAGCTGGTGGATATCACCAGCTCCCTGCACCACGACATTGCCCAGGCCGGATGCGGGCCGGGACTCTGCCATATTTCATCTCCGCACACCACGGCGGGCATAACTATTAACGAAGGAGCCGATCCCGCGGTTGCTCGTGATATCATCGCCGGGCTCAAAAAAATCGTTCCCCTTGACTACCCCTTCGAACATGGAGAAGGCAATTCCGCGGCCCATATCATGACCAGCCTGACTGGTATCAGTGTGCAGCTGTTTTATGACGGCGGCTCCTTTCAGCTCGGTACCTGGCAACGCATCTTTTTCTGCGAATTTGACGGTCCGCGTACCAGAGGGGTGCGCTGGCTTATGGTGGAGGAGCGCCCATGACCCACACCACAAAACCGGATCCCGCCTCTATATATTTCGGCCTTGACGAAGCCACCGATCGGGCCTCATTTTCCACCTTCATGCAGCTTATCGGCAACCGGGAACTGACCGAAGTATTGGCTGCTCGCCTGAGCCGCGATGAGATCGACAACCTGGTGGCCCTGTTGAGCGATACCATGCGCACCCATCTGGACAGAAGCGAGTATCACCGGTTGTTTCTCCACACCCCTCATCACTGATGGCGCCACGGAAGCTGCGCGCTACAGTCTCAAGGGACATTTTCGACTTCTCGACGGGTAACGCCTGCGAGGTCAAATCGACCACCACTGCTGGGAGAATTCTGTTTGTGCGTAGCCTTTTTTGTATGCGGGCGCTCCTTTTCATGAGTGCAATATGACTGATACGGGCAGATCCGAGGGGCGTCAACGTCTGCAGAAATTTATCGCCGCCAGCGGTATCACCTCACGGCGCAAGGCGGAGGAGCTGATCAAAGCGGGCCGGATCAGCGTCGACGGCAGGGTTGTCACCGAAATGGGATGCAAGATCGATCCCCGACGGCAGATGGTTGCCCTGGACGGCATGCTGATCACCGTCGATGAGACATCGCTCATTTATGTTTTGCTCAACAAACCGGTCGGCTACGTCACCACCCTGGCCGACCCGCAGGGCCGACCGGTGGTCACTGAACTGCTCACCACTATCCACCAGCGAGTCTTTCCAGTGGGCCGTCTGGATCTGGACAGCGAAGGAGCGTTGCTGCTCACCAACGATGGTGCATTGGCCCACAAGGTGATGCATCCCCGTTACCAGACAACCAAGACATATCAGGTCATGGTGTCCGGTCATCCCGGGCGAAAGCGGCTTGCCCAACTGCGGCAGGGCATTGTGCTCGATAACCGGAAAACCGCGCCGGCAAGCATCACCATGGTGCGGCAAACCATCGACCATACGGTTTTCAAGGTAATCATTCACGAAGGGAGAAAACGTCAGATCAAGCGGATGTTTGCGGCAATCGACCATCGGGTTATTGCACTCACCCGGCTGGCCTATGGCAAACTGGGCCTTGGTTCACTTGGTTCCGGTGCCTACCGAATCCTGCAACCAAGTGAAATCACCAAGATATTTTTATAATTTTCTCTTTACAAAAGAAATTGTCCCGAGTACATCTTGCCCGTGACGGTGGTGTGGGTGGTGGTGAGAACGAGAAATTAGTCCACTGGCGCACCTTCATAAAGCCGCTTACATCCGTGGTGGAGTCTTACAAGCGGACGCGTCCATCCGGTTTTCTTACAGCTATCGTGATTAAAGGAGTGTGGTATGAACAAATCTGAGCTTATCGAGGCCCTGGCTCAAGAAATTGACATCCCACATCGTGAAGCCGCCGCCATCACCAACACGGTGCTCGACGCCATGACCGAGGCGCTGGTTCGCGGTGAGAGCATTGAGATTCGCGGTTTCGGCAGCTTTGTTGTGAAAGAGTATGGCTCTTATGAGGGACGCAACCCGAAAACCGGTAAGAAAATCAAGGTCCGCCCCAAAAAGCTTCCCTTTTTCAAGGTAGGCAAGGATCTTCGCGAAAAGGTCAACAAAGAGGGCTCCTAGAGCCCCACTGCTCACCCGGGCGGAAAACTCCGCTCAATCACCCGGTGCAGTTCAAGAAAACGTTCAACCGGTAATCTTACCCACCAGATCATAGGTGTGCGACTCAGTGATGAGCACACGGACCAGATCACCTCTGTTCGCCCTTCCCTCGTTGATGAAAACGCAGCCGTCTATATCCGGGGCCTGGTAACGGGTTCTGCCCTCCAGCAGCAAATCCGTCTGAGCGCTTACTCCCTCCACCAGCACCTCTTGTTTTGTCCCCACAAAGTCACCTAAGATAGTGCTGGAAATGGCTGCCTGGGTCTGCATAACGGTTTCTACCCGCTGCGTTTTGATATCATCTGGTATCTGGTCGGCAAAGGCGGCTGAGGGGCTGCCCGGCTCGTTGCAGTAGGCAAAGGCGCCCACGTGGGAAAAACGGGCCCAGCGAAGAAATTTCAGCAGATCTTCCACATCCTTATCGGTCTCACCGGGAAAACCGAGCAGAAAGGTGGTGCGCAGGGCGACGTCCGGTAGAATCGCTCGTACCCGCCCAATCAGGCGGTACATCTCCGCCCCGGTGTAGCGCCGATTCATACGGGCCAGCACCTGGGTGCCGATATGCTGCATGGGGATGTCCAGATAGGGAACCAGCCGGGGCTGGGAAGCCATGAGTCTCAGCAGTTTTTCGGAAATCCCGGTGGGGTAGAGGTACAATAAGCGAATCCAGGAGATGGCTGTCTTCTCCAGCAGCATGGTTAGCAGATCCACCAGCTGGGGTGTATCGGGCAGATCAGCACCGTAGGCGGTGAGATCCTGGGCGATCAGCACCACCTCTTTGATTCCTCGGACCTGCAGGTGTTGCACCTCGGCGGCGATATCTTCGGGAGGGCGGCTGCGCAGCGGGCCGCGAATCGATGGGATGAGGCAATATGAGCAGCGATTGTCGCACCCTTCGGTAATTTTCACGTAGGCGGAGCAGGATGAATTTGAAATCACCCGGGGCAGAGCTGCGCTCATGAGAAACGGCCGGCTCAGGACAAGCCGGTTCACCGTCTCACCTTCCACCATACCGGCCAGCAGCTCAGCCATATCGGCAATGGCCTCGGTCCCCACAAAGAGGTCGACCTCGGGCAGTTCGGCAACCAGTTCAGCCTGGTAGCGCTGCACCATGCAGCCAAACACCACGAGGTGTTTGGTCTCGTCACCGACTTTATGGGCTGCCAACCGCAGGATCTCGTCAACACTCTCCTGCACCGCCGGCTCTATGAAGCCACAGGTATTGATAAGCAGCACCCGGGCCTCTTCGGGCTCGTCACATCCCCGCCAGCCCGCTTGTTCCAGCAGGCCGTAAACCACCTCCGAATCCACTCTGTTTTTCGGACATCCAAGGCTGACCAGGTGAAAGGTAGAAATGTGGTTCATGCTGTGGTCGTCACCCACCGGCTAGCACCCGCCAAACGAGGCAAGCGTTTTGATCAGTTCCTGCATCCGCTGCCGATAGAGCGGCAGATGAAAACCCGGTCGCCAGCGTGGCCCCCAGAGTTCATCGGAGATGACAAAGACGGCGGCCAGCTCAATTGATCTGAACTGGGCCACCGCCGCCAGACCGGCGCACTCCATATCCACCCCGCTGATCCCAAAACGTTCGCGCAGGGAAAAAAGTATCGAGGCCCGTTCACGATACGGGGCATCGGTGGACCACAGGGTACCATCCAGATGGACAAGTGCGGCCGTATCAAGAAATGCACTCAACTCAAGCGTGAGATCTGGGTGTAAGGTAATTGGCTGTTGCTTGCCATAGTGGCCGCTTACCCCATCGCCACCGACAACTTTTCCAGCAACCAGAAGATCACCGATGGCAAAGCGCGGATCGATGGCACCGCAGCAACTCACCAGGATAACCCGGCGCACCCCGAGCACGATCAGTTTTTCCAATACCAGGGCGGCGGCCGCTGCCCCCAGAGCGGGGCCGACGACACAGAAACGGTTGCCCTTGTCGACCAACACCTGAGCGGCCAGGTTTGTTTTGGCCGAGGTAGCGCCGGAACCCTGAAAATAGTCAAGCCCCCACCGCGCATCGGCGGGGTTTACCAGAAAAAAGGCGCGCTCCGGCAGTTCATCCTCGCCGCGTCCCCGGCGGGGGTGAATGATTATATCAGCATCCATTAACGCAAAAAAGGCCGCGGATATGTCCGCGGCCTTTCTCAGCTCAAGCGAGGCATACGTCTCGCCCTACATGGTAGTGTCCCGCTAGGCGAAGGGGTTGGCAAACAGCAGAATAAACGAAATTACCAGCCCATAGATGGCAATTGATTCAGCCAGGGCGATGCCCAGAATCATGAATGTCATCAGCTTCGGCTGTACTTCCGGATTACGGGCAAGGCCCAGACAGGCGCCCTGGCCGATGGAACCGATACCGATACCGGCGCCCAGCCCGGCTAGTCCGATGGACAGAGCGGCGGCGACACAGACCAATGCAAGAAAGATATTTCCTTCCATGTTTTTCTCCTTTTACGTTAGTGGGTTAATGGCCTTCTTCCTTATACACAAAACCGTTTGCGCAGCAGACGGTAGGTCGCTTTCTAATGGGCGTCTTCCTGGGCTAATGAAAAATAGATGACCGAGAGCAAAACGAACACCATGGCCTGTACCAGTGAAACCAGAACGCCCAGTACCATGATGGGCAGCGGTGCGAAAAAGGCACCGGCCAGCATGAACAGGATGGCAAGCAGATACTCCTTGGCCATGATATTGCCGAACAGACGAATCGACAGGGAAAGAATCCTGGCGAAGTTGCTTATTATTTCGATGGGCAGCATCAGGGGTACCAGCCACCACACAGGCCCCATGAAGTTCTTGTAATATTTAAGACCATGTTCACGAAAACCGATAAAATGATGGGTCACCCAGACGATAAGGGTAAAGGCCAGGGTGGTGTTGAGGCTGGCGGTGGGCGACATGAATCCGGGGATGAGGCCGATCAGGTTGGCCACCGCGATGAACAGACCGAAGGTGGCGAGCATGGCAAAAAACTGATCAGTCATCTTGCGGCCCATGTTTTCCACGAAGAAGTTGTCCATTCCCTCGATGACGATCTCCCAGAAGTTTTGACCGCCGCCGGGCACCATCTCAAGGTTGGAAATGGTGAGCTTGGCGACCACGAACAGAAAGACCATGACCAGCCAGGTATAGGTCATGTACGGAGCACACAACTGCTCCAGCAACCCGTGTCCAGTCGGGCCGTGCGGCACCGGCAGGCCGATGGTTTCAAGAATTAAGGAGATGAATAGTATCGGATGTTCCATAGGATTTGGTTACCTCCCCCCGAAATAATAACTCCGCGCCGCCATCAGCGCGGTAACGATCACCGTAACAACCACAGTACTCAGGCCAAGTGTGAGACCAAGCACATTAACCTCGGCCACCGCGATAAGCAGCAGCAAAACCAGGCCGATAAGCAGAAAGCGAATCCAGAAGCCGACTACCAGCCGCCATTTGGTGGGCGCCTGCCCCTCATCCGCTGAAGCGCCGGCAAGCGCTTCGAGAAACTGCTTCACGCCCCGCTGCGATGCCCACAGGCTCAACAGCGAAACCACTCCCCCGGCAAATACCGCACCGGCAAACGAGATTGAGCCCAGCACCAGAGAACCGCCAACCAGCAATGCCAGGTAGAACCACCCCAGCCGCTGCATATTGTCAAACCACGAGCCGTCCACCACCATCAGGGCTAATCGGGTTTTTTACCGCCGCGCCTCTCAGCCTTTTTGACAATATCGTAAAGGCTTTTGAAACCGGCTGCAAGACCAAACGCCAACCCGATAAAGGTGAACCACGGCGCGGTTTTTCCGGCAAACACTTTCTGATCCAACAGAATCCCGGCGCCGATCCCCACAAAGATACAGGCGGCAAAGGTAATTCCCACCTGCCCGTAGTGCCCGATAACATAGACCAGCTCTTTTCTCAGCTCGGACATAGGGGTGCCCACCTTCCTTCACACAATTCTGAAGGAGTGAAATTCATCGCGCTTGGTAGCATGCAGCGTCGTTAAAGTCAACGAGGTTTTTATTATTTCGCCATTTTTTTGAATGACCATTCAGTCATTTCCACCAGTTTTTGCACATCTTCCGGACGATGCGCCGCCGATAGAAAAAGCAGCTCAAACTGCGACGGGGCCAGGTAGATGCCGGCCGAGCGCATGAGCCGGAAATATTCGCCATATCGCTCAGTATCGGCGGTCATCGCCGAAGTGAAATCGGTGACCGGCTGATCGGTGAAAAACATGGTCATCATGGAGCCGATCTGATTGATCCGCACCGCTATCCCGGCACGCCGGGCCACTTCCCTCAGCGCTTCGGCGCAGCCGGTTGCGGCCTCGCTGAGTCCATCGTAGAACCCCGGCTCGAATAACCGGCGGATGGTAGCGATCCCGGCCTGCATGGCCAGAGGGTTACCGGAGAGGGTGCCGGCCTGGTAAACCGGCCCGTCCGGGGCGATCATTGCCATGATATCGGCCCGACCGCCATAGGCGCCCACCGGCAGTCCGCCGCCGATGATCTTGCCCAGACAGGTTATATCGGGAGTAACACCGAAGTAACTCTGGGCGCCGCCGAGGCTGAGCCGAAACCCACTGATCACCTCGTCGAAAATGAGGACAATGCCACGCTGTGCGGTAAGTTCACGGAGACGCTCAAGAAATCCCGGAGCCGGAATCACGCAGCCCATATTGCCGGCCACCGGCTCAACGATCACGCAGGCGATATTAAGGGCGGGGTCGGTGAGGGTTTTCTCCATGGTGGCCAGATCGTTATAGCCAATGGAGATGGTGTTTTTGACGATATCATCAGGCACCCCGGGACTGCCCGGTATGGACAGGGTCATCAAACCGGAGCCCGCTTTCACCAGAAAGGAATCGGCGTGGCCGTGGTAACAGCCGTCAAACTTGACCACGACATTTCTTCCGGTAAAACCGCGGGCCAGCCGCACGGCACTCATGGTGGCCTCGGTGCCGGAACTGACAAACCGCACGCAATCAATACCCGGTACCGCCTCCACCACCATTTCCGCCAGAATCAACTCCGCCGAAGTCGGCGCACCGTAACTGGTGCCCAAAGTCGCCGCCTGCTGGATAGCCGCCACCACATCGGGGTGGGAATGGCCGAGAATCATCGGCCCCCAGGAGCAGACAAAATCGAGATAGCGGTTACCATCGGCATCGACCACCGTCGCCCCGTTTGCCTCTTCGATGAAAACGGGATCACACCCCACGGACCGGCAGGCCCGCACCGGGCTGTTGACGCCGCCGGGCATGAGCTGTTTGGCGCGGGAAAAAAGCTGCGTGGATTTTGCGGTATCCATTACTTATTCCTCAATTTGTTGATGGCGTCGTAAAAACTTCGCTCTTCGTCGTCGTGGGATCATTTTGACTTCTCGACGTACCATATGTACGCCTGCGAGGTCAAAATGACCACCACTCCGTAGACTTATTACTTAGCCATCTTAGCCTGTAAGTCTGACTTTTTACAGCTTCATCATTTGCTGATAGCTGTAGCACTGTTATCACCGTGGGTCTATAGCACGGCAGGCTTTTTCATGTCAAACTTCACTTGATCTTTGCCCCAATGGTGAAAATTGTAGATGATCACAACCTGCTCCATCAGAGGCAACTTTTTATAATTTTCTTGTCAGCCCTGAGAGCGGGGGGTAAGATAGGCTGATATACATTTTAATTGTTGAGCGCAAACAGGTCAGTTATACGAACCTCCGCAAACATATCTAATTCGCCTCTAAACCCCATAGTTAACAGGAGAGTAACTCATGGCAAGCGACAAAGTCATGCAGGTCAACGATGCCGATTTTGATACCACCATTGCCTCCGAACAGCCGACCCTGGTTGATTTCTGGGCGCCCTGGTGCGGCCCGTGCAAGGCCATCGGCCCGGTTATTGAAGAGCTGGCGAAAGAATATGACGGCTCCGTCACCATCGCCAAGATGAATGTCGATGACAACCCGGTAACACCCGGCAAGTTCGGCATTCGTGCCATTCCAACACTGATCGTTTTCAAAAGTGGTGAGGTGGTGGACCAGATCACCGGAGCGGTTGGAAAGACACAGCTCGTTGAAATGATTAAAAAGGCTTCATAGCCCATGCTGATTGTTGGGATTTAGCGGCGGCCAGCCAACGACCCTAGCCTAACGTATTAGAGTTTTATTTTAACCATGATTGTACCTATGATTGTCGAGGGTTGTCGCCGTCGCCTCCCATACCGTGGTCTGGCCATTGTGCTGTTCAGCCTGGTGATGCTGGGGGGCTGCGGTTCGGTGCAAGATGTCATCAAGATCGGCGAGGAAAAGGCTGACGTCTTCCTGCCCGCCGAGCAGCTCGTCATGAAGGGTATGGATGAGTACAACGATGGAAAGTATTTTCTTGCCCTGGAATATTTCAATGAGATCCTCGACCGCTATCCGTTCAGCCCTGAGGCGCCGCTGGCCGAATTGAAGGCGGCGGACAGCAGTTACCAGATGGAGCGGTACGCCGAGGCACTGGTATTGTACGAGGAATTTGAAGAGCGCCATCCCACCAACGAGGCGATTCCCTACGTAATGTACCAAAAGGGAATGTGCAGCTACCGTGGCATAGACCGCGTCGATCGTGACACCAGCGGCGCCGTTGCTGCTATTCAGGCGTTTGAGGAACTGCTTCGCGCCTACCCCGACTCACCCTACACCGAGGAGGCCCAGGCGCGCATCAGGGCGGCGAGTGAATTTCTTGTCAACCACGAATTTTTCGTGGTCCAATATTATCTTCGCGCCAAGAAGTATGATCAGGCCAAGGTTCGTCTCAACTACATCCTGGCCGTCTACCCCGACGCAAAAATCGCCCCTCAGGCCCAAGAGCTGTTAACCCTTATTGAAGAAGGTAATCCGCCCCGGTCGGGGTTTGCATCCTGGTTCATCGATCTTTCCCTGCCCGACTGGATGCCGTTTGTCGGGAACAAAGACGAAAACACCGAGCAACCCGGAGCAGCCAGCAGTTAGTTATTCCTGTCAGCTCAGCGGTACACCATCGATCTGCCGCCACCGGGCGCCAAGGGAAAGTTCCATGGCCCGCACCGGACAGATCAACACGCACTGCCCGCACCCGGTGCACTTTTCCGCATCAAACAGTACCGCCATATCCTTTTGCCGCAGCGTCAGTGCACCCACCGGGCAGACCCCGGTACAGACACCGCACTGAAAACAGCGCTGCTCGTCGCGGCTCACCTTGGCGGCTAAACGTTCGGTGTGCACTCCCAGGCCATCGAGATAGGAGAGCGCCTCCTTGACGTTGTGCTTGGTGCCCGTCATTTCAAGAATCATCACTCCTTCACGCTGGGGAAGGATTTCCGCCCTGAGAATATTGACCTCCACCTCATGATGTTTGACAAGATGGTAAATAACCGGCTTGTCGCTGGTTTGTTTTGGAAATCGAAGAAAATAGATTCTCGTATACACCGATAATCCTCATTGTGTTTGTAAAGCATCAGTGTTGATGGATGTAACCATCTAACTTCGTTCTCAGTCTCACCTGATGGTTTTGTTTTTTTGATATGCTTGGCAACCTATGATACCATACGGCGTTCTTTATGGTTTCTCGGCCTGCGTCTTTTTCTCTATTGCGGCATGCACCTCGGTAACGAAGGTATCGACGCTTGCCAGCAGTTCCGCGAGCGGCCGTTCGGTGTTGAGATGGAGCAGGTGCGCCCCGTCAATATCATCCGGCACGGAAAAATCTTCTCTCTGGCGAATATAGATTCCCCAGGTACCATCCGACACCGCCATTGTATCTTCGGCTCTTTGCCTCAGTCGCTTCCTGGTGGTCTGCTCAGAGCAGTAGCAATAGATAAACAGCACCTCCGCGTATTGCCCAAGGGTCTCCGTCAAAAAGCTACGATCAGACTCTCTGCGATATGAACCGTCAAGAACGACGCAGCCGTTTTTGCCGCCACGCAGATCTTCGATGGCGTGAGAGCAAAGCGTCCGATAGGTAAGATCGGTGAATTCGGTAGTATAAATTCCGCTGCCCAGGGCTGATCGGTGCGAGGTGTGCGGTGATGATCCGGCCAACTGCTTGCGCACCACATCTGTATTATGGCAGGGGCACCGATGGTGGGCCGCCCAGGATGATGCGAGCACGCTTTTCCCGGCGGCGATAAGCCCAAAGAAAATAACGACCACCGTGTTATCCCTCAACCAGCGGTATAACGCTCGGCCAGGATGAAATAACGGCGCGCCAGCTGCCTGCACCGTGTCGCCGTTTCCTCGTCCACCGCGTCATCGGCGGCGGTAAAGAGGTTGATCTTGCCGCGCACGTACGCCCGATAACATTTATAAAAATTTATATAAGAAAGTAATTCGCTATCCCCGCTTGCCCGGGCGAATTGGTTGACAAAAAAATTGGATAGCTCATCAAGCGCATAAAAATCAAGATCCATTGCCAGAAACCCGATATCTGCAGCCACGTCGGCGTAGCGAAACCGGTCATTGAACTCGATACAGTCAAAGATATGGGTTGGTTCATCCAGACAGATATTGGCGGAATAGAGATCGCCATGACAGTCTTTTATATGTCCTCCATCGACCCGTGCACCAAACCACCGTTCACGGGCCAGCTGTGCCATGGCGTATGCCCGGATGGCAGCAAATCGGTGACGAGGTAAATCTTCGCCGATAAAGGGTTCCGTCTGGGTAAAATTTTCCAGCACGTTCACTCCCACCGCCTCGGCGGTGCCATAGGCGGCGATGGCGGCATCAGCGGCGGCGCTCTGGTAAAAGGGGACAAGGGTATCGATGATCGCCGCAAGATGAGTGCGCCTGAGACCCCCGGCACCGATAATGGAAACCATCATCTTTGCTTCATCCAGGCGGCGCATTTTCACACCGTATTCGATGACCTCGCCGTCTCCTGCCAGCTTAAAACCATCCGCCCGTCTGGTTACCGCTACCCGCTCAAGATAGATATCGGGACAAAGCCGGCGATTGAGTTCCAGTTCGCGCAGACAATAGTGACCCCGTTTTTCCAGGGTGGAAAAGTCAAGAAAGCCGAAATTAACCGGTTTTTTAAATTTATATACATACGGACCGGCGATGAGCACGTACGATATATGGGTCTGCAGCAGCTCCACCTTCTCGGGGTGATTCTCGTGCTGAGACGGATTAAGAAGGGCTGATATATATGGCGGTATGCTACTTGTGTTCATATTATGCTGAGTATGTGAAATAAGTAGCCGGCGAGCCTACCAGAATTATATAACCAGGTAAACAGATTGATCGCGGATCCTTTGTTATGGCTCCATCGCCGGAGCCCGCACTAAACCGAAAATCAATCCCCGCAACATTTATAAACATCATGGATAAAACCGCTCTCACCCATATTCTAACCCGCCTGCAAAACGGGAATGCCTCACTGCAGGAGACCTTGAACGCCCTGCACGGTTTTCCGGCGGAGGTTATCGAAGATGCCGTCGTCGATCATCAGCGCGGCGTCAGGACCGGAATTCCCGAGGTCATTTTCGGCGAAAATAAAAGCGGTGATCAAATTGTCGCCATTGCCCGGGCCCTGCTGGCCAAGCCGGGACCGGTGTTGGCAACCCGCGTTGATCGGGAAAAGGCGGCATATGTCATCAATGAAATACCCGCTCTGCACTACCACGCGCAGGCGGCAATGCTCAGCGCCAACGAAACGGCCATTGACCGCGACCAGATCAGAGGCGACATCGTCCTGATCTGCGCCGGCACTTCCGACATCGCGGTGGCCGAAGAGGCGCATGTCACGGCCCGTGCTCTGGGCCATCCGGTAACCCAGCTCTACGATGTGGGCGTGGCCGGACTGCACCGGCTGCTCAACCGCCTCGACATCCTTACCGGCGCCACCGTAATCATCGTGGTGGCGGGTATGGAAGGCGCCCTGCCCAGCGTGGTGGGCGGTTTGGTAAACTGCCCGGTAATCGGCGTTCCCACCTCGGTGGGGTACGGCACCGGGGCCGGCGGCTTTGCCGCCCTGTTGGGCATGCTCAACAGTTGTGCACCCGGGGTTGCGGTGGTCAATATCGACAACGGGTTCGGCGCTGGTTGCCTGGCGGCCTCAATCAACCGGTGTATGAAAAGAGACGATTAATTCCGCAACCTTTTTTATTTGGCGCCAAGCCCTTCTTGCATCCTCACTAAAGTGCGGTATAATCGCCGCCCTGATGCCAATTTCCTTTTGCTCCATAACTCTTCCTCAAACCTAGATGAACACGACTATCAAACTCAAACTCGGCCTGCTGTTCTTTCTCGTCACGCTTGCGGTTATCACCGTCGTACCCTCTTTTTATGGTGGTACGCCCACCTGGTGGAAAAAATATATGGCACCCGAGGGTCTGCGGCTGGGGCTCGACCTGCAGGGCGGCATCCACCTGGTTTTGCGGGTAAACCTGCCAAAGGCCCTGGAAAACACCCTTGAGCTGGCCGCCAATGACCTCAAGGATACGCTGGCCAAAGAGTCCATCAGCGCGGTGATCACCGAGAGTTCCACCAAGGACATCCTGATTCTCACCCTGCCCAACGCCCAGGCCATCGACCGGGTGCAGGAAATCATCAATGATCGATTTGACGAGGAACTGGCGGTAACGGCCGATGTTCAGGAGGGCCGGTTTCCCCGGCTGCTGCTGTCGCTCTCAGAGGAGCGGGTGAATTTCATCGCCAACAATGCGGTCAATCAGTCCCTGGAAATCCTGCGCAATCGCATCGATCAGTTTGGCGTGGCTGAACCGGTTATCGTGCGTCAGGGTGAGGATGAGATTGTTATTCAGCTACCCGGCGTCAAGGACCCGGATCGAGCCTTTAACCTGTTACAGGGTACCGCCCAGCTCGAATTCAAACTGGTGGCCGAGCAGGCCGGCATCAACCTCGAAGAGCTGCTGGAACAGGCGCAGAGCACCGGCCAGTGGTCGGGCAGCCGCCAGGAACCCGATGAGGTGACGCGGCTCAACCGCTACCTGGCACCCTCTCTACCGGACAATACCTCGATCTATTTTGAGCGAACCCGCGACCGCCAGACCGGCCTTGATTTTTATGCTCCAATTCTGCTGGAAAACAAGGTGCTGATGACCGGTGACATGGTTAAAGATGCCCAGGTACGGGTGGGCGGCACCTTCAATGAACCTTATGTCAGCATCGATTTCACCTCACGCGGCGGCACACTTTTTGCCGATATCACCGAGAAAAACGTCGGCAGGCAATTGGCCATCGTCCTGGACGGCAACGTCCGCTCAGCTCCCCGCATCAATGAACGGATACTGGGAGGAGCGGCCCAGATTACCGGAAGATTCAACCATGAGGAGGCGGCCGATCTTGCCATTGTCCTGCGCGTCGGCGCCCTGCCCGCTCCGGTTGATGTGATCCAGAATATGACGGTGGGCTCGACTCTCGGACAGGACTCCATCCAGAAAGGGATCACCTCGGGCATCTTCGGAGCCATCCTGGTGCTCTCCTTTATGCTCGTTTACTACCGGATTCCCGGGTTGATCGCCAATTTCGCCCTGGCCCTCAACATGCTGTTTCTGTTCTCCGGGCTCGCCATTATGAACGCCACCCTGACTCTGCCGGGTATTGCCGGTATCGTTTTATCCATCGGCATGGCGGTGGATGCCAATGTACTCATCTTCGAACGTATGCGCGAGGAGCTGGCCGTGGGCAAGTCGGTACGCTCCAGCATCGACGGCGGCTTCAGCAAGGCCTTGTGGACCATTGTCGATTCCCAGGTAACGACGCTGATCACCGCCATGGTGCTCTTTATCTTCGGTACCGGGCCGATTAAAGGGTTTGCCATCACCCTGACCCTGGGTATCATCTTTAACCTCTTTACCGCCCTGTTCTGCTCACGGCTGGCCTTTGATACCCTGACCGGGGCACATCTCATCAAAAAACTGCGCTTCCTGCGCTTTACCGGTAAAACAAGCATCGATTTTATGCGACTTACCAAAATCAGCTTCACCATATCGGGTGTGCTGGTGGCAGTCGGTCTTGTCGCCCTGGTGCAGGTATCCAGGGGCCAGGCCAATATGGGGGTTGATTTTTCCGGCGGCTCATTGCTGCAGTACCGGGCCGAACAGCCCTTTTCCATTGCCGAGGTACGCGACGCCTTTGCCCGGAGTGATCTGCTCGGCGCCGACCTGCAAGAGGTGGAAAACGAGAACCGGTTGATGATAAAGATCAGAAAATCCGAGGCGGTGGTGGCCAACCTCGACGACCAGGTCAATGCGATTTTTGCCGATACCCTGGCCGACAAGGGGTTCGTTCTGGAAAGCCAGTCGGAGATCGGCGCCAGCGTCTCGGCGACCCTGCGCAACAAGGCGATTCAGGCAATCGCCATCTCCCTGGTGGGAGTGCTGATCTATCTTGCCTTCCGCTTTGATTTGGGTTTTGGCCTGGCCGCCGCCGCCGCCACCTTTCACGACGTCCTGGTGGTGCTGGGGATCTGTTATCTGTTCAAGGTGGAGATCACCCTTCTCATCGTCACCGCCCTGCTCACCCTGGCCGGCTATTCGCTGAACGACTCGGTGGTGGTGTTTGACCGCATCCGGGAGAACATGAAAAAATCGCAGACCTATCTGCTCTCCGCCAACCTGATCAACGATAGCATCAATCAGGTGGTCAGCCGGACCATCGTTACCTCGCTCACCTCGGCCATGGTGCTGCTTGCCCTGTTTTTATTCGGTGGCTCGGTAATCCATGATTTTTCCTTTGCCCTGCTGATGGGGGTACTGGTGGGTACCTACTCCTCGATCTTTATTGCCAGCCCGCTGCTTACCTTTTATAAGCGCAAACCGGCAAAATAGCAGTGAAAGATCAACATCCGCCGATCAGGGAGATCGGGGCAACGCACTCCTTTTGTTTTGACTGCCGGCCGGGGCTGCGTTGCTTTACCCACTGCTGCCACGGCCTCGAACTTGAACTGACACCCTATGATATGCTTCGGCTGCGCCGGGCAACCGGGCTCAGTTCCACCGAGCTGCTGGCAAAATACGTCATCATTGAACAATTGCCGGACGATGTCCTGCCCCATTGTTTTTTGACCATGGTGGATGACGGCACGGCCCGCTGCGCTTTTCTTGACCGGCGCGGCTGCTCGGTATACGATCATCGGCCCGGTGCCTGCCGAAGCTATCCCGTCGGCCAGGCGACGATATGGACGGGCGAGAACTTCGAGCGCCGTTTCGTGCTGGTACAGGAAGATCACTGCCACGGGTTTGCCGAAGCGCCTGTGCACACCCCGCTGAGTTATCTGGCCTCGCAGGATGTAAGCGCCTATGAAACATTCAACAAAGCATTTGCCGCGCTCACTCAGAATCAGGCGTTCAAAGAGGGTTTTCGACCAGACCCGGAACAATGCGAATTATTCATCAATACCCTATTTGATCTTGATCGGTTCGCTGAGCAGGTAAAAAACGGCGAGATCATCCTTGACGTCCCTACTCCGGCCGCCACGCCAACGGATGAAGAGCTTCTGGAGTATGGTTTCAGATGGGTTGAACACCAATTCTTCGGATCTGGACAATAAACCATCATGCTCAAACTGATCGTCTTTGATTGTGACGGCGTGCTGTTCGACTCGCGGGCGGCAAATGAGGCCTTTTACAATGATATGCTCGCGGCTTTTAGCTGTCCTCCCATGAGCCGGGAGGAACTAGACTTTGTCCATATGCACAACGTGGTGGACTCGGTGCAGCATATCTTTCGCCATTATCCGGGGATTGAACAGGGTGCCGTTGAGCGCTACCGGGCCGGGATCGATTACGGCCGGTTCCTGAAATACCTGAAGATGGAAGATGGACTGGTGGAATTTCTCGAAATGGCCAGGCAGCGCTGCCGTCTCGCCATTTCCACCAACCGGACAAACACCATGCGTCCCCTGCTGGCAACATACAGGCTGACCGATTACTTCGATATGGTGGTTACTGCCGCCGATGTAAAAAATCCCAAACCGGCCCCGGATGCACTGCTCGCCATCCTCTCAGCGTTTGACTGCCGCCCCGAAGAAGCACTGTTTATCGGCGACTCAATCCTGGATCAGCACCATGCCGCCGGCTGCGAGGTGCCCTTTATCGCCTTTAAAAACAGTGAACTCACCGCCGACTATCACGTCAATGGATTTGCCGATCTGGGCAACCTTGCGGTAATCAAGGCATCGCTTTATTGATCTTTTCCCGCACCCTGCCGCTATATATGGGAACCTTGCAAAATGGCCCTCCCCCCAACCATTGACATTTACCGGATTCCCGCTGAGGCCTGCTCTTTAGTGGCGTAATCGAGGGCGGCAGCGACGAACGGAGGCGATGTCAAGGTTTTTACGAGGCCATCAAATTTCACTGGCAACAAAAGTCATCAATCTGCTACATTGGTCTCCTCGGTTAATATCAGCTCTGATTTTTTTCACTTGACCCCTGGGGATGAAACATGGCGCTGGATGCAGACCAACTTCGCTCAGTATACGACGAGATTGTTGAGCGGTTTGGGGAGCATGAGGCGATTGAAGTCACCCCCATTGCCGGCGATCCACCGGAGAAATATGAGATAACCTACCGTCTACCCTGTCTCTATAAAGACGAAAGCGGCGATATCAACACCTCTGAACAAACCGTCGTCTCCATCGATATTCCGTTTGGTTTCCCCCATTTTCCGCCGAACTGCAAACCAAAGACCCCCGTTTTTCATCCCGATTTCGACCCGCAGGCAATCTGTCTCGGGGAATATTGGGAGAACACCCACTCTCTTGCCGAACTCATCATCATCATTGGTGATATGCTCATCGGCAAGATCTATTACTCCAGCAATGCCTTTAATGAGGAGGCAGCCATCTGGTATGGGGCTCACCCCGATCTCTTGCCGGTCAACAAGATTGAGGCGGTACCAGACGAACAAAGTGGTGAACCGGAAGAGCCAGAGCCCGAGCACCTGACGGATGAGAGTAAAGAGCCCGACCAGGATTTCGCCGCTGATGAATTAGAGTCGGTTTTTTCTATTGAGCTCGAAACAGAGTCTGAGATCGATCTTCCTGAATCGAGTTTTCCGGGTCTTGATGAGCTCGCCGACGAATCATTGTTCGATAAGAGTGTGCCGCAAGGTGACCCGCTTCAGTTAGAGGCCGACGGCGAATCAGCCGAGGAAGTTGATAGTGAGGCAGGTTCCGAGAAAGTTCAGCAAATAGATACCGACAGGCTGAGCTTGCTGGCGAGGACAAAACGGTTCGTGGAGCTCGATCGCGAACTTGCCGCTCTTGCCGGCAACGACCTGTTTGCCGACCAGCACGAACTGGCTAAGCGGTGTGCCGACACTCTGGGTAAAGCACGCGGATGGCACCAGCAGGCCCGCGAGCTGGAAGAAAATCGAGATACCGGCGGGGCGCTGGAATTGTATCGCCAGGTCACCGCCATGGTGTCGGACTACCCGGGGATTGCCCAGGATATTGATCGTGTGGTTGAATCCCAGCAGATGCTTGAGGGGCTTGATCTGACCGGCGGCGTGAAGCAAAGCGAACCGGCCGCCAAGAAATTAAAAAAGAAAAAAGCTGATGCCGCACCCCCAGAGGACAAAAAGGGCAAGAAAGGTATCTTTGCAAACCTTTTTCGAAAATCCGGAAAAAAACAACCCGCCGCCATACCAAAAAAGAAACAAAAGCAGCCCCAGAAGAAAAGCGGCAATTTTTATGAAGACACCCTGCGCAGGCCGCTGCACCCGGTCATCCCCGCCGTGCTCGCGGTGATGGTGATGGTGGCCGGCGTGGTTGGTTACTTTTTCTATCGCGACATCAATCTTTCCCAACAGGCCCAGAGCACCTTTATCGCCTGCCAGCAACTTTACATCAAAGACAATTTCGCCCAGGCTCAACAGCTATGCGCAACAGCCGCCGATACGGCGCATAAAATCCTGCTGTTCGAAACCGCCAACCGGGATCACCTTGTCGACTCCAGCAATCGCCTGCTGCAGTCAGAAAAATTCAGACAGGGGCTGGCCGGCAACGTCCTGGTTGACGGTACCTACATCGCCAAAGAAACACTTGCCAAAATTACTGAATTTGAAACACTCAAACAATCTGGCGACACGCTCTTTGCGGAAAGGCAGTGGCAGGAGGCAAAAGATGCATACGACAATGCGCTCAACTTTGCCCGCAAAAACGATGTCATCGAACCTGAGCTGCTTACCCCCATTGAAGAGAACCTCGCCTTCATCAACGTACAGCTTCTCATCGCCTCTGGAACCTCTCATCTTGAGCAGCAGCAGTGGGTGGACGCCGGCCGTGATCTGCAAGAGGCACTTGCCCTTGCCCAATCAGATTCGCTCGGCGATACTTCTGAGGTGGTAGAATCAATCTCGGCACAGCTTGAGAAAATAGCCGTCACCGATATGATCAGACAGGGTGATGAGGCATATGCCACTCGGCAATGGGCCAGCGCCCATGACTATTATCAGACGGCGCTAACCGCCGCCCGACAGTCTTCCTCCCCCGACCAGGCGCAGATTAACGAGCTGCGCTTACGCAGTGTCCAGGCCACCTTGTTTGAAGCAATATCGGCGGGCAGGGGTGCTTTCAGCAGCAATCGATGGAACGAGGCGATCGCTGAATATGGGCAAGCTATCGAAATCCTCGAGGCAAATGAACAATTGTTGCGGCAGACATTCTCCGGTGACGAGAGACAAAAATTAGAACGCATTATTCTCCAGGCCGCCGTCACCCGCGATAGCCAGGCGGCAACCGGCTATTTGGAGAGCCGGGAGTATCGTAATGCTATTGTCAAGTGGAGGGCCGTTATCGCATCTATCGAGAATAGCCCCTTTAGTGCTGATGCCGAATTTTCACAAATAAGCGCGGACGCCGCCATATCCATCCAGGAGGCGGAGCGAGACCTGCTGTTGGAGGGCCGTATCGCCTATCTTGAAGATCATTTTCTGGAAATCTTCGAAGCCCATTTCCCACGCCTCGATATCGATGGACTGGTCGGGGCACAGGTGGAATATACGCACAGGATCGGTGATCAACTGATCTTCAACCTGCGGGCCACCGATATCAGCAGCGGTATACCGGCCCGGCTGGTGATGAATTTCAAACATAATTTGACAACCGGAAAGTGGGAATTCTACGCTCCGGAGTGATGCCCGGCCATACCCTGCTTTTTTCTTCTGCAATGGCAGATTCCATTGGACGGGTGAGCCCCCTGCAAAGTCAAAACGGTTCCTTGCGACCGTAGAGCCAAGTTTTTACCACGCCATCAGATAAGAAAGCGAAACTCCCCCTTCCCCAAAAGATCGTGGAGGTGCAAGATGCCGATCAGCCGCATCTCACCTTCGATCACCGGCAGTACGGTAACCTCTTTCTCCTGCATGATGCTCAAGGCGTCCACAGCCTGTTTGTCGGCGGAGATCGTCACCGGGTTGCCGGTCATCACCGCGGTTACACCAACACCCTCAACTATCTCATCACCAGCCACCAGCCTGCGAATATCACCGTCGGTGATTATTCCCAACACGGTGTCGTAGGCGCCGGTAACGACCACCGCTCCCAGGTTTTTCCGGTTCGACTCATCAACCGCCTCAGAAAGGCGTGCCTGACTGGTAACACGGGGAATCAAGTCCCCGGTGAACATCACCTCGGCAACACGCACCTTGAGACGCTCACCCAAACCGCCGCCGGGGTGATTTCTGCGAAAATCTGCTTCCCTGAAGCCGCTGCGATTCATCAACACCACCGCCAGCGCATCCCCCAGCGCCAAGGTCGCGGTAGTGCTGGTGGTGGGGGCAAGGCCCAGAGGGCACGCCTCTTGGGGAACGGCCACGTTGAGAACAACATCGGCAGCACCGGCAAGGGTGGAAGATGTGTTTCCGGTCAGCGCGATGATCGCGCCTGATCTGGCACGAATTGCGGCCAGAAGGTAGTTGAGCTCACTCGTCTCGCCGCCGTATGATAATGCCAGGATTACATCACCTTCCCCCACTATCGCCATATCCCCATGCAGCGCCTCAACCGGGTGCAGAAAATATGCGGAGGTGCCGGTACTGTTCATGGTTGCGGCGATCTTGCGGGCAACTAGGCCAGACTTGCCAATCCCCGTTATGATAAGTTTGCCGGGACAATGGGTAATAAGATCAACCGCTCTGGTGAACTCATCACCCAAACCTGCCCGAACCGCGGCGATGCCCTGCTCTTCGATGCGTAGAACCTCTTGAGCCTGCGCTAATGACATAATCTCTATCAATCCTTCTGTAATGAACACAAAGCGGTGACATCTGCTCCTGTGCGGGAAGACAATAACACCGGTATCAAAATCGGGCCACAATGCGTTTTACCGATTGTTCCCCTTTAAAAGAGGGGAGGATGCACTATAATTGTTCTTTAAATTTTTAACCCTTAGATACTTCGCCACTGCCATACAAAAAAGGGAACGTGCATGTCAAACTATCTCTTTACCTCTGAATCGGTATCAGAAGGTCATCCCGACAAGGTTGCCGACCAGATTTCTGATGCGATCCTTGATGCCATAATCAGCCAGGATATTCACTGCCGGGTAGCCTGCGAGACCATGGTGACCACCGGCATGGTGCTCATTGCCGGGGAGATCACCACCAGCGCCTGGGTGGACATGGCCGATGTGGCCCGCCAGACCATCCGGGAGATCGGTTATAACTCCTCGGATATGGGGTTTGATTGGCAATCCTGTGCAATCCTTACCTCCATCGACAAGCAATCCGCCGATATCGCTCAGGGGGTGAACGAGGGCAGCGGTCTGGATCTGGATCAGGGTGCCGGCGACCAGGGCCTCATGTTCGGCTATGCCTGCCGGGATACCGAGGTATTGATGCCGATGCCCATCTACTACGCCCACCGGCTTACCCGCCGCCAAGCCGAGGTACGAAAGACAGGATTGCTCCCCTGGCTGCGGCCCGATGCGAAAAGCCAAGTTACGGTGGAATATGTGGACAACATGCCGCACCGGATCAGCGCCGTAGTGCTCTCTACCCAGCACGACGAGATCATCGATTACGAAGATCTCAAGGAAGGGGTGATGGAGGAGATTATCAAACCCGTTCTGCCTCAGAACATGATCGATGGCGACACCACCTTCTATATCAATCCCACCGGAAGATTTGTTATCGGCGGCCCGGTTGGTGACTGCGGCGTAACCGGACGCAAGATCATCGTCGACACCTATGGCGGCAAAGGATCGCATGGCGGCGGGGCGTTTTCCGGTAAGGACCCCTCCAAGGTCGACCGCTCATCTTCATACATGGGCAGATACATCGCCAAAAATTTGGTGGCGGCGGGCATCGCCCATGAACTCGAGGTGCAGGTTGCCTATGCCATCGGCATTTCTCAGCCCGTCTCCATCAACGTCAACAGTTTCGGCACCGGTCTGATCGAAGACGACGCCATCAGGGATCTGGTCACCCAGCGCTTCGACCTGCGACCAAAAGCTATTATCCAGCACCTCGACCTGTTACGGCCCATCTACCGGGCCACCGCCGTCTACGGCCATTTCGGCAGGAAAAGAGCCGATTTCACCTGGGAACGAACCGACAAGGCCGATGAGCTGCGCGCCGCCGCCGGTATTGCCTGATCACCTCACATTCATACCTACCAAAACACAACCATGATTACCACAACCACCGATTACAAAGTTGCCGATCTCGCTCTGGCCGACTGGGGCCGCCGCGAAATCGCCATTGCCGAAACCGAGATGCCCGGACTCATGAGTCTGCGCGAGGAATACCGCGCCACTAAACCGCTCAGCGGCGCCCGCATTGCCGGCTGCATCCATATGACCATCCAGACGGCGGTGCTGGTGGAGACCCTTATTGAACTGGGCGCCGAGGTACGCTGGTCTTCGTGCAATATCTTCTCCACCCAGGATCACGCCGCCGCTGCCCTGGCCGCCCGCAACATCCCGGTCTTCGCCTGGAAGGGTGAAACCGAAGAGGAATTCTGGTGGTGCATCGAGCAGACCATCTTCGGCCCCGACGACTGGCGCCCCAACATGATTTTAGATGACGGCGGCGATCTTACTTTGGTAATGCACCAGCGCTACCCCGAACTGATGGATGAGATACGCGGCATCACCGAGGAAACTACCACCGGAGTGCATCGGTTAGGAGAAATGGCGCGAAAAGGTACCCTGCTCTGCCCGGCCATTAACGTAAATGACTCGGTGACCAAATCAAAATTCGACAACCTTTACGGCTGTCGTGAATCACTTATTGACGGCATCAAGCGGGCAACGGACGTGATGATTGCCGGAAAAATCGCGGTAGTTGCCGGCTATGGCGATGTCGGCAAGGGATGCGCCCAGGCATTGCAGGGCATGGGCGCCATCGTCCTGGTAACCGAGATCGACCCGATCTGCGCCCTGCAGGCCGCCATGGAGGGTCACCGGGTAGTTACCATGGATGAGGCGGCGTCCATCGGCGATATCTTTGTTACCTGTACCGGCAATATATCGGTGATCACCCGGGCCCATATGGAGCGCATGAAGGATCAGGCCATCGTCTGCAATATCGGCCATTTCGACTCGGAAATTGAGATTGCCGCCATTCGCGATCTTCCCTGGGAATCCATCAAGCCGCAGGTCGATCACGTCACCTTTGCCGACGGCAAAAAAATCATCATCCTGGCGGAGGGTCGTCTGGTGAATCTGGGCTGCGCCACCGGCCATCCCAGCTTCGTGATGAGCACCTCGTTCGCCAATCAGGTACTGGCCCAAATCGAGCTCTGGAACAATGGTGACGATTACCGCAACGAGGTCTATTTTCTACCCAAGCATCTTGATGAGCAGGTTGCCCGTATGCATCTTAAAAAACTTGGCGCCACCCTGGAGACGCTGTCCCAGGAACAGGCTGACTACATCGGCGTCCCGGTCAACGGACCGTTTAAACCCGGGTATTACCGATACTAGACAATCTTTTGCCCGTACATCGAAGGTATTACAGCAGGTCTCGCACACCACACCCATGAACCGAGACGCAATGCAAGCGGAGGAAACATGATGAAATCATTTCAGGCAATAGTGATTTCCAAGAGTGATGACAAACAAAGAGCGGAGCTTTCAACCCTGTCCGAAGAGGATTTGATGGATGGGGATGTAACGGTAGCTATCGAGTATTCCACCTTAAATTACAAAGACGGGCTGGCAATTTCCGGCGCCGCTCCGATAGTCCGGAGGTTTCCTCTCATTCCAGGCATCGATTTCTCAGGCAGTGTGATTGAATCGACAAACGGTAGATTCACCAAAGGAGACAAGGTCATCCTCAACGGTTTCGGGGTTGGTGAGGTGCACCATGGCGGGTTCAGTCAGATCGGCAGAGTGAAGGGTGACTGGCTCGTTGCCCTGCCAGGCGGCATGAGTACCCGGCACGCCATGGGTGTCGGCACCGCCGGATACACTGCAATGCTCAGCGTACTTGGCTTGGAAGATCATGGTCTGAGACCGGCAGATGGTGATATTCTGGTCACCGGGGCGGCCGGAGGCGTGGGCAGCGTCGCCATTATGCTGCTGGCAAAACGTGGCTATCGGGTGGTTGCCGTGACCGGGCGGGTGTCCGAAACCGAGTATCTGCGCAATGTAGGAGCCTCAGAGGTTTTAGACCGGCAAGAATTCAGTGATCCGGCCAGACCCCTTGGCAAAGAGCGCTGGGCCGGCGCCGTCGATGTGGCGGGAGGAAACACCCTTGCCAATGTTCTCAGCCAGATGAAATATGGCGGCATGGTGGCGGCCTGTGGGTTGGCGGACTCCATGAAGCTGCCCACTTCGGTGGCGCCTTTCATACTCAGGGGGGTAACGCTGAAAGGAATCGATTCGGTGATGGCGGATCTGAAAACCCGCACCCGGGCCTGGGATCGACTAGCTCAAGATCTCGATCTTGAGACCCTTGATTCGATCTGCACCGAGGTGTCGTTACAGGATGTGCTTGGTCTTGGCGAATCGATCATTGCGGGTAAAATCAGAGGGCGCACTATCGTCAATCCCGTGGCCTGATTCACCCAGTACTATCTCACGATCCATGCGAAAATACGCATACCGTGCCGTGCGCCTGCCTGTAACACGCTTATGCTGTTGGAAAAAGATATAAAGAGCCCGACGCAGCCTGGGTGGTGTTGCACTGCCACCGACGGAAGCAAAAAAAAAGAGCGTGAGGAAAGCCCCGCGCTCTTTACAGAATCGGAAATGAAAAACAGGCCGTTGCCGTTTCTATTTTTTCTTCTCCTCGTTTTGAATGCGGTGGGGAGCGGCGTACATAGTAGTTGAACCTGACGACCAGAACATCAGCTTGCCCTCCCGGACCAGCTCGTTGGCAACATTTTTGATCTGGCGCGGTTTGGCGTCAGGATCACAGGCGTAGAAATCCTTGATGTACAACTGTGGCTTAGGAGATTTCTCCGCTTTTTCCACAATTTTTGCTTTCAATTCATCGACACTCAGCGCCATTATCATTCTCCTTTCGGTTGATTCAGAAAACGGCAAAGACCCACGCCCGCGTCGCGGGGTGGGCCTTTGTCGAAAAAAGCCAGTTAACTACTTAACATGGCTGGTGAATTTAAACTGAGTGGTGGTTCTCCACGTATCGTATGCCAGTCGATAATCGTCGATTGACTTCTCCGTAAAGGGAATATCACACTTTTCGAAGAAGCTCTCCCACCCGATCCGCTCGGCCCATTCACCAACCCGCTCATATTTCTTGGCGTCCTTGGCATAGGCCTCGAGAATCTTGCGTATCGCCTCAACCGTCTCCGGCCATTTCGGCGTATTGTTAGGCAGAAACGGAATGACCAGTTTAGAAAACTTGGGCGCGCTCTTGGCGTTGGAAACCTTGCCGCCCACCAGGATAGCAATGCCGTCACCTTCCGGATCGGCCATCGGCATGGCCGGACACATGGTGTAGCAGTTGCCGCAGAACATGCAGCGCTCGACGGTTACCTTAACGGTCTTGATCTCCTTCCCGTCCACCTCGGCCTTGGCCGGCTTGACCGCGCCAAGCGGACATGATGCGATGGCCAGCGGCAATTCGCAGACACCGGTAATCCGCTTATGATCGATCATCGGCGGCTTGCGGTGAATACCCAGAATGGCGATATCAGAGGCATGTACGGCGCCGCACATGTTCAGGCAGCAGGCCAGGGCAATCCGCACCTGGGCCGGCAGCGCCATGGAGGTGAAATATTCGAACAGATCGTCCATCACCACTTTTACCGGGCCGGAGGCGTCAGTTGCCGGGGTGTGGCAGTGAATCCACCCCTGGGTGTGAACGATGTTGGTGATCCCGGCGCCGGTGCCGCCGACCGGAAACTTGTTGCCGCGGCTGGCCAGATCATCGAGTAACGGCTGCACCTTGTCCTTGGAGTCAACCATGAACTCGATATTGTTACGGGTGGTGAAGCGAAGATAGCCGTCGCAGTGGGCGTCGGCGATATCGCAGATCTCACGGATGTGGTTAACGGTCATCAGGCGGGCGGACCCGCAGCGCACCGTATACACCTCATCGCCGGTTTCCGATTTGTGCATCAGAACACCGGGCTGGGTGATTTCATGCCACAGCCACTTGCCCTTGTTCTCTTTGATAACCGGCGGCAGAAACTGCTCGTAGTGTGGCGGACCAAGGTCGGTGATGCGTCCCTCCATCGGTTTATCCGGATTATAACCCATGTTGTTCTCCTTATTATATTGGATTAATAGTCTATCAATCTGGCACGCTGTGCCTATGCGGCATGGCGGGCGCGGAATTCATCGATATCCCGCTCAAAGCCACCCTCAACCTCTTCCTCTGCCCAGAAGACATAGGGGTTGCAGCGCGGCTCCTTGATCATCTGCGGAATCGGCTCGAGATCCATGACCTTGATGAAGGTGGGCAGGCCGACGCGCTGCATGGACTCACCGACACGCTCACGGTTTTTCCCCACTTCCATCCACCAATCCCAGATCTTCTCGATAAAGTCGATGAGCTCTTCGTACTCGTTATCCTTGGAAACTTTCATGAACGGCACCATCAGGGTTGACATCTGGGCACCTTCCAGGATGGGCGCCTTGGCGCCAACCAGAATCGTCGCCCCCTGCTCGGCACCGGGCCGCAGGGCACGCGGCATGACGTTGATGCAGTGCATGCAGCGGGTACATTCGGCATCGTCGATTTTGAGCTCGTCGCCTTCCATCCACATGCACTCGGTGGGGCACAGGTCCAGAACCTCTTTTTTGATGTCGAAGGGACCCCAGTCACGACCGGCATGAGAACCGCCGTTGGACGGATAATTACCGGCGATATACTCTTTGACGGCCGCCTGATCGATACGGATTTTGTCTTTCCAGGTCCCGATCACCGAAACATCGGCGCGGGCGATGGCCGCTACGCAGTCGTTGGCGCACCCGGAAAATTTGAATTTGAATTTATAGGGGAAGGCCGGACGATGGATCTCATCCTGGTAGTGCAAGGTCAGGTGATAGCAGGCATCCTGGGTATCGTAGCATGACCACTCGCAGCGCGACAGGCCAAGACAGCAGGCGGGGCTTCGCAGGTTGGAGCCGGAACCGCCCAGATCCTGGCCCATTTCGTGGGTCAGATCCCAGAAAAACGGCTCCAGGTTCTCCGTCCGGGTACCAAGCAGGATGATGTCACCGGTAGAGCCGTGCATGTTGGTGACGCCGGAGCCGTGCTTTTCCCAGAGATCACAGAGCTTGCGCAGATTTTCGGTGGAATAATACTTGGATGCCGGCTGGGCCACCCGGATCGTGTGAAAATGCTCGACGCCCGGAAACTGCTCGGGCACGTCGGAGTACCGCCCGACAATACCGCCGCCGTAGCCGAATACGCCAACAATGCCACCATGTTTCCAGTGGGTGATTCGATCCTTGTAAGACAGTTCCAGCTGTCCGAGAATATCCCATACCTCGGGCTTGGTCTCGGCCTGTGCCTTCAGGTCGCTAACGAAGCTCGGCCACGGGCCGCCTTCCAGCTGGTCCAACAAGGGTGTCTCATGTTTTGCCATGATTTCCTCCTTTAATATTACGGTTTAAACCTACACCCTAACTCAATATACACTATTATATGAGTATACCTAATCGCTCTCGCCGTATCGCCGTAGCGTGCTGCTCACGTACAATTGAAAACGGAAAAGTTACTAGAAATACAATAGATGCACAACACCTCAAACTATTTTAACGTAGCCGACGAGGTTATAGGCAGAGACGTACTTTGTCAACAAAAAAGCAATGATGAAGAAGACGAAAGTGAATGATGGTTCATTTTGCGGTAGGATTTAGCGCCTTAATTTGTAAGGAGGGAAAGCAACCTCGCCTCCAGCGTCGAGCTCTCCGTCCCATCCTCACTCATCTGGCGCATAAACTGTCCGGCAAGGGCCTTGCCCAACTCAACTCCTTCCTGATCGAATGAGTTGATATTCCAGCCAAACCCCTGCAGGACGATCTTGGCCTCATACAAAGCCAGCAAAGCCCCCATGAGGCGTGGATTAAGGCGCTCACCGATGATTATCGAACTGGGCCGGTTGCCGACGAACCGTTTGTTGGGATTGGTATGGTTCCTGCCGACCGCAAAGGCAACCGCCTGAGCGAGCAGATTGGCGATCAACTTTTGCTGCGAGTTCGTCCCCCGCACAACCATATCCTGGCCCCGCTGCGGGTTGAGAAAGCCGATAAATTCCACCGGTACAACCTCACTGCCCTGATGCATGAGCTGATAAAAGGCATGTTGCCCGTTGGTTCCCGGCTCACCCCAGATTACCGGCCCGGTGGGCATCGACACCGGCGCCCCGGTACGGGTGATGGATTTACCGTTGCTCTCCATATCGCACTGCTGCAGGTGGGCGGCAAAACGATGCAGGGCCTGGCTGTAGGGCAGGATGGCCAGGGTGGGATAGCCCAGAAAATTACGATTCCACAATCCCAGCATGGCCAGCATGAGCGGCATGTTATCGCCTATAGCAGATGCTTCGGCGGCCTCATCCATGGCATGGGCGCCACGCAGAAATTCACTGAGCTGCTCAACCCCCAGGCAGAAACCGAGCAGCACGCACCCAACCATGGATGTGGTGCTGTACCGGCCGCCGATATAATCGAACATGTAAAATGAACGAAGGTAGTGCTCGGGGTTATCCATGGGACTGCCGGCCCCGGTGACCGCGATGAAATGACGGGCCGGATCGAGTCCGGCGCGGTAAAACGCCTCTCGCACCAAAGTTTCGTTGGTAAGTGTTTCCAGGGTAGAGCCACTTTTGGAAACGACGGTGACCAGGGTGCGGGCAAGATTCAGCCCACTGAGTTGAGCGCTCGCATCATCGGGGTCCACGTTGGCGATAAAGCGAGCGGATCGGCCTTTGACGGCAAATGATCGCAACGCCTCATAGGTGGCCCGGGGCCCCAGATCAGAGCCGCCGATACCCACGTTGAGGATGGTCTCAAAAGGTTGGCCATGGGCGCCCTGAACCACTCCCGCATCTACCTCTTCAAGGAAGAACCGGAGCTTGTCAAATTCCCGGCGAGCCTGCTCAGCTGAAGCCGGATCAGCCGGCCGCACCGAAAACAGATCGCGGCACGAGGTGTGCAACACCTGCCGGTTTTCACTCTCCCATCCCTCGATGCGGTTGAGTACCGCCCCCCGGCGCATGGCCCGAAACTGTTCAACCAGTTGATGTTCATCGGCATAATCGGCCAAGGCTTTCACCACCTCATGATCAACTCGTTGGGTGGCGAACAGCAGCTTCAAACCGGCGGATCTGCACACCATCGATTCCAGACGATCACCCCGCACCAAGGCATCAGGATTGTTGAGGGCAAAGGGGCGGGCGGCCAAATCGGCCAAATGATGCCAACTGGTGCTGGCGGTAACATCCTGGGTGGGGATCTTCATTGGTTTTCGTTTTCAGGGGTTAGCTTGATGTGTTGCCTCGTGAGCGCCGGCACGAAGCTGGGTCAGAGTGGCGTGGTAATCGGGCGAGTTAAACACCGCCGAGCCGGCCACAAAGATGGTGGCGCCGACCGCCGCAATGGCACCAATAGTTTGCGGGGCAACGCCGCCATCCACCTCGATGGGAATGGTATGGCCGGCTTTATCCATTTTTTGGGCAAGAGCGGTTATTTTGGGCAGAGTTGACGCAATAAACGACTGGCCGCCAAAGCCCGGATTGACGCTCATTATCATCACAAAATCAAGCTCGGTAAGAATATAATCCAGGCTGTTAAGTGAGGTCGCTGGATTGAACACCACTCCGGCCTTCACCCCACGCGATTTGATATGCTGGATGGTACGGTGCAGATGGGTGCACGCCTCAACATGGACGCTGAGCCAGTCGGCGCCGGCATCAACAAAACCGTCGATGAAGGCATCGGGATTGGTGATCATCAGATGCACGTCCAGGGGTAGATCCGTTACCCGGCGTACCGCCTGCACCACCAGCGGACCGATGGTAATGTTGGGCACGAAATGACCATCCATGACATCGATATGGATGGCATCGGCGCCGGCGTCGGCAACCGCCTCAATCTCCTCTCCCAGCCTGCTGAAATCAGCCGACAGGATGGATGGCGCCAGCATGATCTGAGCCGCCCCAGCCCTGGAAACTCTCTCACCTATCATCTCAAACCCTCTGCTTTAGCAAATTCAACCGACTCTGCGTACCATATTACCCGGCAACAATTCCACCACGCCGTCCAGTTCCAGCAGCAGCAACAGCTCGCTGAGCCTGGCGGAGCTGAGCCCACTGCGCCGCAGAACCTCTTCACGCCCCAGCGGATACTGCTCAAGATGGGCAAGCAGGTCGCCGGAGCCTTCTGTTTCGACTCCTCCTCGTGCTGGAGCCGTCTCCTCATTATCAGCCTGCTGCACCACATCGTCGAAACAGGCCAGGATATCATCGGCACAGGTTGCCAGACCGGCGCCCTGCTTGATCAGCCAGTGGGCTCCCTGGCTCTTGAAAGAATCCGCCTGACCGGGTACCGCGAAAATTTCTCTGCCCGCCTCCAACCCATACTGCACGGTAATCAAAGCTCCTGACTTGGCGCCCGCCTCAATCACCACGATGGCCCGGGCAAGACCGGCAATAATCCGGTTGCGGGCGGGAAAGCGAAACGGCTCCGGCTGAGTGTCCAATGGATATTCGGAAACAAGCGCCCCGCTTGCTAGAACTTCATCAAACAGACGCTGGTTCGAACGTGGATAAACCACGTTCAGACCGCATCCCAATACCCCGACCGTCGCCCCCGCACCGCTCAGACAGCCCTGATGGGCGGCTGTATCGATCCCGGCCGCCATTCCCGAAACAATCGCCACCCCACGGCAGGCAAGGGCACCGGCCAGCGACGCGGCCATTCGCCGCCCGTAACTTGTCGCCGCCCGGGTACCCACCAGCGCCGCCATGGGGCGGTGTAGCAGATCGACATCGCCTCTGACAAACAAGATTGGCGGCGGTGGTGACAGGTGGCGGAGAACATCGGGGTACGCGGGGTCAGGGGACGTCAACAACCTGCCGCCGATGCGTGTCAATCGATGTAACTCCGCCGTCGCCTGATCGATATATCTCCGGCGGTCAGTAAGCCCGCGCCCAACCTCTTCGCGCAATCCCGTAACTTCCCCGATATCGGCAGGCGAAGCGTGCAAAACCGCTTGTGCCGTGCCAAAGCGATCAACCAGTTTATAGAGACCCCGCGCTCCCAGTCCCGGGACAAGGCTCAGGCTCAGCCACGCCACCGTTTCATCATGCATCGCACCATCCATCATCCAGCAACCGAGCGTAGTGAAGCATTCAAAACCTGCTTGGCGCCACACGTAGTTTTATTCATTGATCCAGGAAATCCCTCAATTCCTCCATCCGGCCGGGCTTTCTCAGCCGTTCCAGCGCCCTAAGCTCGATTTGCCGAACCCTCTCGCGGGTAACCGCAAAATGTGAGCCCACCTCTTCCAGGGTATGGTCACTGTCAACGTCGATGCCGTAGCGCATTCTCAGAACCATTGCCTCACGCGGCGTCAAGGTGGCGAGCACCTGCTTGAGACACTCCTTTAAGCGCGCCGTTACCGTTATCTCTTCCGGCCCCGGCCGGTCCTGCTCGGCAAGGGTGGCGCCCAGAGCTGCTTCTCCCGCATCGCCTCCCAGAGTATCAAACAAGACGGCATCGCCGGCAACCTTCAACCCGTTTTTCACCTTTTCGAGTTCCATCCCCAGCACCTCGGCCAACTCCGCCGCCGTCGGTTCACGCTGCTCCCGCGCATAAAACTGGGTTGATGCCCGTAGCAGCTTATTGATCGTGTCGATCATATATACCGGTAAACGGATGATCCTTCCTTTGTCTGCAACGCCTCGTGCGATGGCCTGTCTGATCCACCAGACGGCATAGGTGCTGAACCGGAAGCCGCGGCGATGATTAAAGCGCTCAGCCGCCTTCATCAAACCGATATTGCCTTCCTGAATGAGATCACCAAAACCGAGGCCGCGACCAAGATGCTGTTTGGCAACCGCCACCACCAGTCGCAGATTTCCCTGTACCATTGATTGTCTGGCGTGCTTTATGATAGTGGCGCCCGAATCAATCTCATGGGTAATCTGCGCCAGGGCCGGCGCATCGAGCCCCACTTCACGCATGAATTGAACATCAACGGTTAATTCAGCCAAGGACAAGGTTACCGGCCTCTGGGTTGCTCCCGGATGAGCCGGGCTTCGTCTATCTACCATGCTAACCACTGCCCCGCGCATCCGCTCCGACAATAACTCAAGGCCTGCCACGATAGGATCGATATAGCGTTTTTTGATGGCCATCTCATGAAAAAGCCTGGAGATTTCCTCGCCTTTCTCAAGAACTGCCCGCCGTTTTGTGAAATAGTCATCCCTGGAGCGGCACCGATCAATCCCTAAGCCAAGCGCCAGACGCTCCCGATCAAGGGCTTGTGCCTTGTCAACACGGTCAAGAAAGCGGTTTTTAATCTGCTCAACCGCGGCCTCGTCGAGCTCCGCCTCAACCTGAAGGACCTGGGTGATATCCTGGCGCCCGTCGGCAAGGCTGTCGGCAAGGTTTGTCAGCACCGCTATTGCCACATGAGTGGATAAGGCGGCGTTTTGAACGCGCTGTCCTCCCTCTTCGATCAGCGATGATAAATGAATTTCGTCTTCTTCGGTAAGCAGGGCAAGCGTGCCCATCTCCCGCAGGTACGCGGCCACCGGGTCACCATCCTGGTCGTGGGCCAGCTCTTCTCGTACGCTTAGCGTTTTGCGCCGGTCACCAGTGCGATCCTTGCGTCGATCCCTCGTCGCTTTGCGCCGATCTTCATGAAAACCTTCGGGCAATCGCGGCCTGGTATCTTCTTCACGAAACAGTCTGGTCAGATCCGCGGTATTTAATTCTTCGCTTTCATCCAGAAGAAAATCATCAAAATAGTTCGAAAACGCAGGGTCGGGCGGGAACCGTTTGGTATCACTCATTCTACAATCTCATAACCGCTGAAAAAGAGCCGTGAACAATGATAGCGTCATGACATTCCACCACAATCAATCATAGTGAGCCCGGATAATATACAACGATCCTCTGAGCCCGGAGAACGAAGTTTTTGCGACGCCATAAATCATCTCCCGGACACCAGACCCTTCAGAAGGTTGTCGACCTCCATTTTTCGGGCAATTAGATCCCGCAGAACAACAAAATCTTCTTCCTTCTGGGCCTGCTCGATCTGAACGAGCAACGAGCCGGCCTGTTTTTGCAACCGTGATTTTTTCAACCAGTCAATCAGCTCCGCGCATTCCACCGCCCCCCGTAAAGAGCCGCTTTCATCATCACCCATCATCGGTCGCTGCGACAACAATTGAGCCACCACCGTACGCTCCGCCCCCGGCGGCAGAGCGTGCAGGACCTCCTCCGGCTGAACTGTTTCGTGGCCATGGCCAATCATGCTTTCCAAATGGAGCAAGACCACCTCACCGACCCCGCCGGCAAGCTCATCTCGAGCCCCTGCCTCCTTCAGGGCGGCAACATTGTGAGGATGCATGAGCATATGAACCAGCAGACGGCGGGCAACCGGGGTGAGCGTCGTCCCGGCGGCCGGCTGGACGCTGATTGCAGCGGCGTGTTCCCGCCGGTCCGGAGCCGGAGCTGTTTTTGCCTGCACGCGGATATCATCGGCCGACACCCCGAGCAGATCGGCAAAATGCGAGACGATCATGGCCCGCTGGGCACGCCCGGCAGCGGCCTCGATCAACGGCTTAATTTCGGCAAGGATCTTTCGTTTCCCGTCCAGACTCAAACCATGTCGTTTTTTCAGCTGGTCGGCAACAAACTCAGGCAATGGATGGGCCGCGGCAATCAGCTCATGCAGGGCGCCGACACCGTGCGCCCGGACAAAGGTGTCCGGATCCTCACCCGCCGGCAACAGGGCGATGCGACCAGTGAGCTGTTCAGCAAGAAAATGGACAACGGCCCGCTGAGCCGCGGTAATGCCGGCCTGGTCACCGTCAAACAAAAGAATCACCTCATCAACAAGGGGCTTGACGAGGCCCAGTTGAAACGAGGTCAGGGCCGTCCCAAGCGGTGCCACGACTCCTTCAAAACCGTGGTCTACCAGGGAGAGCAGATCAAAATTACCCTCCACGAATACCGCCCGCCGAGCACGCCGAATGAGATCCTTTTGCTGGTATAACCCATAGAGCAACTCACCTTTGCGATAGATAACACTCTCCGGCGAGTTGAGATACTTGGGACCACGTTCATCCAGGGCGCGACCGCCGAAACCACAGCAGCGCCCCCGGCTATCACGGATCGGAAAGATGATACGGTTTCTGAATCGATCATAGGTTCGCCCCTTTTCCTTGGTGGCCAGCAGCCCCGTTTCGGCGGCTAATCCTGTCTCCTCACTGGTGAGACGCGACTGCAGAAAGTTCCATCCCTCCCGCGCCGGATCGGGGGCAAAACCAAGCTCAAAGGCAGCACCCGTTTTACTGGTTATGCCGCGCTCAGACACATACGTGCGGGCTGCCTCAGCGCCTTTCTGTTTGATGAAATAGTCCCGGTAGAGGGCGGCGGTTTTTTCATTGAGCTGGAATAGTCGCTCGCGCCGCTGCCGCTCAGCCTGATGTTTTGCCGTCTCTTTTTTTTCTGGAATTGCGATATGATATTTATCGGCAAGCAGTTTCAGCGCTTCATTGAACTCGATCCGGTGATAATTCATGATAAAGGAAAAGACATCACCGGCGGCCTGACAACCAAAGCAATAGTAGTACTGATCAGCCTGATTAACCGAGAAAGATGGGGTCTTTTCGGTATGAAACGGACATAAACCAAGGTATCTGACGCCACTGCGCTTGAGCTCGACGTACTCGCCGATTACCTGGACAATATCCGCCTGTTCCTTTATTTTTTCCTTGACATCTTCCCAGCTCATCGGCTCCAAACCTTAATTTTCAGACCGGTGTCATGCCTACCAACTATAACACTATAGCGAGAAACCGGCAGCCGTGCCATGGATTGTTGGCGACGGGCCATAGACAGACTTTGCGGACGCCATGGAAGATATAGACCGGGTACTTGCCGCTGAGATAAAAAAAGACCTTGCTGAGCGGTATTTCGGGATGCGCCGCATCATCGAGGAAGACAGCACGGCGTACCGAAACGACATCATTGCCTCGATGATCGAGCTGGAATCGGAGGTGGGGGTGGATTTGGTCAGAATTTATATTTTGCTGGGAGACGAGGATCTGATCGCACGGTTCCAAGACCTCACCCGCATTCCCCATGATATTTTCAACGATCCCTACGTCTATCGCTCACCAATGATCCAGAAGCAATTGCTGAACAATCAGCGCATTCGCGGCATCAGCCAGCGCCGCCGCTTCAAGAACCTGATTCTTGATCTGTACCAACAATTGTTCGAGGCCATTGGTTCCTATCGCACCAAATTTGCCGAACTCACCGAACAGCACGACACCATCGTCGAAGAGATAAACCTCTTTTACCGGAAAAACGATTTCACCGGCATCATGGGATTTTTTCGATCCCTTGAAGGCGGTGACGGCATCGGGTTGAATGCCGAACAACCCCTCAGCCGGCGCCATGAGAGCATGGAGGAAAAAATGCGGCTGCCGATCCCTGATGCGGTGCACGAAATCCTTCCCGAACTCCCTGCCATCCCGCCGCTGCGGGAAATACAGCGGGAACTGGTGCGGCTCGCCCAGGAGGCGCACACCCGCCAGCCGCATCGTATCAAAGAGATCAGCACCTGGCGGCGGTCGTGAACCATACTGACCGCACCATAGAAGATCTCAGCAACCTCGTGGTACACCACCAGCCATCATAAAAGAAAAGAGTCGGCACACCATGAAAATCCGGGCCATCCAAAAAACCCTGAAAAATACCAAACGACTGGCCGAGATTATCTCGGTACTCTCCCGCAACGGCTTTCGTGAGGTGATCACCGAAACCGGCCTCTATCGGTTGCTCGGCAAGACCCGCGAAGACATCGAGGCGGAAGCCCAGCCGCACATCGATAGGTTGAGCAGGCCGGAGCGGGTACGTCGGGTAATGGAGGAACTTGGCCCGACCTTCATCAAAATCGGCCAGGTTCTCTCCACCCGGCCCGATCTCGTTCCGCCTGAATGGGCAAAGGAATTTGAACAATTGCAGACCAATGTGGCCTCGGTGCCCTTTGTCCAGATCCATGAGATCCTCAACCAGGAATTCCCCGGCCGGCTTGAATTGCTCTTTGACACCATCGATGAAATCCCCCTTGCCTCGGCCTCCATGGCGCAGGTACACCGGGCTCGCCTGACAACCGGTGAACGGGTGGTCATCAAGGTGCTCAAACCGGGTAATCGGGAACGGGTGGAGGATGATATTTCACTGCTGCAGACCCTCGCCCAGTGGGTGGAGCAATACTTTTCCGATCTTGGCTACAGCCCCATTGAAGTTGCCAAGGAGTTCTCCCGTGAGCTGCATCGCGAGGTCAACCTGGTGCTGGAAGGACAGGCAGCGGAGAGGATGAATAAGATGTTCGAGGGTGATCCCGACATTTTCTTTCCAGTAATATACTGGCAGGCAACGACGCGCAACATCCTGACCATGGAAGAGGTCAACGGCACGCCGCTCAGCGCCATCGATCCCGCCACGCTCAGCGCTGAGAGGCGCAGGGCAATCGTCGCCACCGGTACCCGCGCGGTATTCCGGCAATGTCTGCATTTCGGATTTTTCCACGCCGACCCCCATCCCGGCAACATCTTTCTACTGAGCGGTGACAAACTCTGCTTTATTGACTGCGGCATGACCGGCCAGCTCGACAAACAGACCGCCGACCAGTTGGTCGATTTTGTTGCCGCGGTGGTAAAGGGGGACACCGAACGCCTTGCCCGAGTGGTATTTGAGCTTACCGATGCCGACCCGGCCATCATCGAGCGGCGTGATTTTCGCGCCGAACTCCAGCAACTGGTCAATCAGGTGCATGCGGTGGAGCTAAAAAATATCGATATCGCCGATTTGCTCAATGATTTTTTCGGCCTGTTGCAACGATTCAAGATCCGCTGTCCCGGTGATCTGCTCCTGCTTGTCAAAGCACTCACCACCATCGAAGGGGTGGCCGCTGAAATCGATCCGAGCTTCGACGTTCTGGCCCATGTTGAGCCGGAGATAGAGGCGGTGGTGACCAGTCGTTATGGGATGAAAGCGATGCGCCGCCGGGTGCAGACGGCGTTGGAAAACTACCTGCTGCTGCTGGAGGATCTGCCCACCGATATCCAGCGAATCATCGATCAGACGCGAACCAACCGGTTCACCCTGAACCTGGAGCTTATGCGTATTGAACATCTGGGGGAAAAGGTGGATCTGGCCAGCCGCCTGATGGGGCTGGCGATGATTATCGCCGCTCTTATCGTCGGCTCCTCGATCCTGCTGCTGGCCGATCGCATCTCGGATACACGGGGATTTATCGGCCATCTCGGCATGATCGGTCTGATTGGGGCGGGTATTTATTCGGTAGGGTTTGTCGTTTCGTTCCTACTGCCCAAGAAAAAAAAGAAATAACCGGCTACTTTTCGACAATGTTAATCAACTCGCAGAACGTCTCCGCATCCAGACCCGCACGGTCTGCCATAAAACCGGAAATCTCCGCTATGTCTGCGTAGGACAGTGCATTGGCGGGGGTTATGGAGCCCTCCACGACCAATGGACGGCCGGGGCTAATCTCAGCGATGAACCGTGCCTTTTTGCCCACCTCTTCGGGATGAGGACCGCGCTGATGGGTGGCCTGCTCCACCAGGTTGAAAGATATGATCAACTCGCTGCAATCGACCTCGCCAAGGGCGGTAAGCTGCGCCGTGATATTGTCCGGATCGACACAAAATATGGGGTGCAAACCGGCGTCAACCGCCTCGCGGACCTTGTTCATTGAATCGTTGGTGGTCTCATGAAAATAGCGACGGCGCTCGCCATGGCCAATCATCACATAATCCGCATAGGGCACGACCATATCGGCGGCAATGGCGCCGGTATAGCCACCTCTGGGAAACGAGGATATGTCCTGTGCCGCCAGCGTAACCGATGGCAGGGCCAGTTCTTTGAGCATTTCGGCAAGAGATACCAGCCATATCATCGGCGGTGCGATAATCACCCGCACGTTCGCTGAGGGTTCATAGGTGCGGGCAAAATTACGCATCCACTCCCGCGCCGAAGACAGAGTTTTGTTGCACTTCCAGTTGGCGATCACTATCCGGGGGTTATCTGTTTCCATAATCTTTTAATATATATCAGGATTGATGAACTCGTAAAACCTCAGTTTAGCAGTTTAAGATGGCAAAGTAATAAGTCTACGGATTGACGGTCGTTTTGACCTCGCAGTCGTACATATGGTACGTCGAGAAGTCAAAACGATCCCACGACGACGGAGAGCGAAGTTTTTACGAGGCCATCAGGATTCATTGGCAATAATTACCTGCAAACGTTCGGCCAGAGCCTCCCGGCTCAGGGTGTCAAAGCAGATGATTTTGCGGCGGCCGCGGGCGCCGGCCACAACCCGCACGGCGGAGCGACTGACACCGAACAGCTTGGCAAGGTACACGGTTACCATCTTGTTGGCGTCATTATCCACCGGTGCCGCGGTAACCGCGATTTTCAGGCAACCCTGGTACATCCCCCGGACATTGTTGCGGGCGGCACGCGGCTGCACATATACCGGCAACGTCGCCACACCGCTTTTCATCGAGCCGGCAATGACATTCACGTCTTTTTTTCATCACTGAAATAGGCAACACCATTGTTGGGTGACTCACCAGGGAAATCATCGCCACCGTCGCCATTATCAGTATCTTCCCTTATGGGTAGCCCGACATCAGATGGATTCGGGGTATCGAGAGATTCGTCGGGGTCGTCCCCATCGTCGGCTACGTTGATTTTCTCAAACAATTCATCGTAGCTGATGTGGGTAATTTCCTGATCAATTTCGGAAAACTCATCGAGCATTGAGGTATGTTTGCCGAGCAGTTGGTGCAGTTCATCGCGCAGTGTTCGGCGCTGCTCATTGAGCCTTTCTATCTCGGCGGGAAGCCTTGAAAATTCAGTATAAGCCCGCTGGCGCAGCTGCTGTACTTCGCGATAGGCTGAGGCAAGCGCCGCCCGTGCCTTTTCCTCGCTTTGCCGGAGCAACTCCATACTCTCCCGTTCGGCGGTCTGCCGCAGTTCATCGGCAAAACGCTGGGCGGCGCCGATGGTTCGCTTGAAATCCACTTCCTCGCGGCGCAATTCCTCGTTATGCTCCTTCATGAGGGTGATCTTGGTGCGCATCTCCTCCACCTTTATCTCGGTTGCGCGCAGCTGCCGCTCCACTTCCTTTTTTTGTTGCTCCACCGTCGCCAGGGCCTTGGCATGTACTTGTCGTTCGGTGTCAAAGGCTTCTATCTCACGGCGAAGCCCGGCAAGCTCTTCATCAAGATGCTGTTTATCTTCGTCCCGCTGAGCCAATTCCTCACCCATCCGGGAAATTTCCTGCCGGGCATCCTGTAGCTGCTCTGCTAATCGGTGGCGGTCTGTATCGTCTTGTTCCGTCTCCTGGTCGCGCCCCTGGATGATCTCTTCCTGGTGCCGTATTTTTTCAAGCAACTCAAAGAATTCTTCCGCCACAAGCTCCAGATATCCCTTTACCTCGATCGCATCATAGCCGCGAAATCTTGTCTGAAAATCCTGATCCCTGATTGCCTGAGGAGTGATCGTCATAGTCGGCCTCACTTCATGTATTAAGGCAACTTTGTGTTACCTGAGCCAAGTATCAACCTGCATCTGCATGGAGCCAAGAAACGCCTGCAAGACCATAACCCCGAGGATAACGATAACCGGGGAAAAATCGATGCCGCCCATCGCGCCAAACGGCAGAAAGCGCCGCACCCGGCCAAGCACCGGTTCGGTTACCTCTACGATAAAACGGACGATGGGGTTATACGGATCAGCGCTTACCCAGGAAATAACCGCCCGGGCAATAATCACCCAGATATAGATCTGCAGTATGAATTGAGCTATTCCCAGTATGCTGCTGATGAAATTGCCGGTAAAAACCATAAATCATGCTCCTTTACGAGACCTTGTCACCCGGTTTGGCGCCCGCCTCCGGGCTTACCAGAGATAAACCGTTCACTCCTTCGGGGCCGGTGGTGGCCGCCGCCAGCACCATACCGTTGGAAGTAACACCCATCAAGGTTGCCGGCTCGAGATTGACGACCACCACCACCATTTTCCCAAGCAATTCCTGGGGCTCGTACGACTCCCCGATACCCGCCACCACGGTGCGTTTTTCACCAACATCAACGACCAGTTCAAGCAGCTTTTTCGATTTCGGCACCCGCTCGGCCGCCACCACCTGAGCCACCCGTAAATCGATGGCCTTGAATTGACCAATAGAGATAGTGTGGCTGTCGTCGCCTTTGTGTTTCTTCTTTTTCGGCCCGGCTCCACCGCTGCTCTTTTCGCCCTGAGGAGATGGCGGCGACAACCGTGGAAAGAGGTTTTTCCCTTTGCTGATAGTGGTGCCCACCGGCAGTCGTCCCCACTGGTCTGTATCGGTAAAGGTGTTAAGCGATGGGTCGTCCGCGGCAACGCCAAGATTTTCCAGGATGGTGCGGGCGGTGGCGGGCATCACCGGTTGCAGGGCAACGCCGATTATCCGCAATGATTCGGCAAGATTGTACATCACGGTGGCGAGCCGTACCCCATCTTCTGCTTTTGCCAGATTCCATGGCTCGGTTGCCACGATATAGCGGTTTGCCTCACCGATAAACCCCCAGAGCTGTTGCAACCCCCGATGGAACTGGAAATCGGCCATATAGCCGCAGTAGCTGTCAACCATTTCATGTGCGGCAGCCGCCAGATTCTGGTCAATCTCTTGCGGCTCAGCGGGCTCAGGAACCCGGCCGTCGCAATATTTAACGATCATGGTCAGGGCCCGACTGCAGAGATTTCCCAGATCGTTAGCCAGATCGGCGTTGCTGCGGGCAATGATCGCATCATTGCTGAACGATGCATCGAGGCCAAAGGTCATTTCCCGAAGCAAAAAGTAACGAATCGTATCAATACCGAAATCGGCCACCATATCCGCCGGCCTGACTACGTTGCCCAGACTCTTGGACATCTTCGTCTGCGCCACGTTCCAGTAGCCATGCACATGAAGTTTGCGATACAGCGGCACATCAGCGGCCATCAGCATGGTCGGCCAGTAGATGGCGTGCGGCTTGAGAATATCCTTGGCAATCAGGTGTTCCGCCCCGCCCCAGATCGCCATGTAATCGGGATTGTCGGGATAGCCGGCGCCGGTCAGGTAATTGATCAGCGCGTCAAACCAGACGTAGGTGACATAATCGGCGTCAAACGGCAATGGTATCCCCCAGCTCAGCCGGCTGGTCGGCCTGGAAATGCACAGATCCTCCAGCGGATCGCTCAGAAAGGAGAGAACCTCATTGCGATACCTTGCAGGTGTTATAAAATCGGGATTGGCCTCGATATGGTCGATGAGCCGCTGCTGATAACGCGACATTCTGAAAAAGTAATTCTGCTCGGTGATCGGTTTGGGGGCAACCAGATGGTCCGGACACTTGCCGTCGACGAGCTCCCGTTCGATGAGAAAACGCTCGCAGCCGGTACAATAGAGGCCGGAGTAACTGTCGAAATAGATATCTCCCTGGTCGTAAACGGCTTGCAGGATATGGCGGACCGTGTTGACATGATCAGCATCGGTGGTGCGGATAAAACGATCGTACTCCACCCCCAGAAGCGGCCAGGTCTGACGAAACTGGGCAGAAATGGAATCGACATACGTTTGTGGCTCAACCCCCTGGCCGGCCGCCGCCTCGACAATCTTATCACCATGCTCGTCGGTGCCGGTCTGAAACCTCGACGCCTCACCACGCAAACGGCAAAACCGGTTGTAGGTGTCGGCGACGATAGTGGTGTAGGCGTGGCCCAGGTGTGGCTGGGCATTTACGTAATAAATGGGAGTGGTGATGTAGGTGGTCATGCTGAAATTGATTTAGCGTGAACGGGAGGGCGCCGATTTATCACGGCCACCCCAGTGTTTGCCGTCGTTCTGACGAGAAGGCCGGGCGGCCTCGTTTTGCTGTGCCCCCATCCACTGATCACGGGATAAATGGTGCTCTTCACCGGCACCGTCCACGGCCACGATGACCTGCTGCAGCGGTTGCTGACGTTTTACCTGGTAGGAAGCGCCATCGATTGCTATGGACTGACCGACCCGCGGCATGGTGCGCCGCTGCTTTTTGTAGGTGTCATATTCGTAGACCAGGCAGCAGAGCAGACGGTTGCAGGTACCGGAGATCTTGGCCGGGTTGAGGGGTAAATCCTGCTCCTTGGCCATCTTGATGGAAACCGAATCAAAACTGGTGAGAAACGATGAACAACAGAGCTCACGCCCGCATATGCCCATGCCGCCAACCATTTTCGTCTCATGCCGGACACCGATCTGGCGCATCTCCACCCGTGTTCGGAATTCCTGCACCAGATCCTTCACCAGGCCACGAAAATCCACCCGGTTCTCGGCGGTGAAATAAAAGATGTATTTGCCGCCGTTAAAGAATTTTTCCACCCTGATAAGCCGCATTACAAGGCGATGCCTGACGATCAGCTCAGCACAAATGTCAAACGCCTCACGCTCTTTTTCGATGAGGCCGGCAAAACGATTCTCCTCATCCGAGCTTGGTTGCCTGACAATCTCGAAACAGCCGCGCGGATCGCCTTCTCCCTCGTAGCGGCGCGGTGACGGACCGCGGACTATGGCCGGCTCCAAGCCATGATCGGTTTTCACCATGACCGTCCGCCCAGGCTTCATCTCGCGGTCGCGGGCAAATCCACAAGACTCCTGGCCATCCGGGCGAAACCGGATCCGATAGAAAAAATAGTCCGGCTCAGATGAAATCGGGTCGGATTCGCCGGGTGAGTCTTCGCTGTTCACTGATACGTTATCTGTCGGGTACATGCAATGATTGGTAAGCTATGGTTGCTATAACGCTATGAGACTACCCGCTGCATACTGCGTTGTAAATTAAAAAGCAGTACCTCACACACCAGGGCGCGATTGCAGTGGCGCCGCAACTGGCCCAACGCCTCGTCGACGGCGTCCAACTGGACACGACTGCCAGCAAGAGCGCGGCTGCCGCCCTGAGCCATCTTCTCATATATCCAGGTGCGCAGCATCCCCAGAAACATCTCCACCTCATCTTTCAACGCCGCCATCGCCGCCGCCGCCTCCAGCAATTCGAGCTCGGCGTGGCCGGTGGATTCGATGCCCGCCTCCACCGCCGCCGTCACCCGCTGGTACAGGGCGATCATGTCATGTTCCAGAATGCGCAGGGCGGTACCGGGGCTGCCCTCGGCAAACAAAGCTGCTTCACGCCGACCATCTTCGTCCGTCTCCGGGGCCAGCCGATGGAGCACCGCCGTCGTCTGGGCCACACTGAGAAGATAAAAATTGATGCTCTGACAGCGCGATACGATGGTTGGCCACACCTCGCTCTCATCGGTGGCGGTCAAGATGAGGACGTTGCCGGAAGGCGGTTCCTCCAAGGTCTTCAGCAGGCTGTTGGCGGCCTCGGTGGTCATGGTGTTGATATCTTCGATGATGGTGATCCGGAAAGGCGCTTCAAAGGGAGGATACTCAAGATCACGCCGCAGCTCCCGTACCTGCTTGATCTTGATTGAACCCGCCTCGGGACGAACAAAACAGAGATCGGGGTGATTTGCCGAAGCGAGTTTACGACAGGCGGGGCACTGCCCGCAACCGCCGTCGACGTGCGGCTGGGGACACAAGAGATGAGCCGCGAAAATCACCGCACAGCTTCGCTTGCCCACCCCGCGCGGCCCGCGAAACAGATAGCCATGCGCCAGCCGCGAGGAATCCCAAAGTCGGCGCAACACCTTCTGCGCCCGGCTCTGACCAAGTATTTCAGAAAAACGTAAGGGGAAGTTGGCCACTGCGGACATGAACATGAAAACACTCAGCCGAACAGGCGCGGCTGGCGAAGCGACTGTACCGGTTTTTCCTTACTCTGCTCCAGATCGGCATTGCCGTCCAGCGGAGTCAAGTAGAGGTAGCGCTCCATGCTGCGCTGATAGTCGCTCCATTGGGGGGTGCCGGTCTTGAGCTTGCGGCGCAGCTGCTCAAACCGGTTCATCTTTGCGTCCACATCGTCGATAAAGCTGAGCAACAATGCCTCCGGGGTCATGGGGACGACCGGGGAACCAAACTCAAGCCGGCCATGATGGCTGAGCACCAGGTGATGCAGATGGATCAGCAACTCCCCCGGAAAGTCGGCAATAGCGGCGGCGGCGGCAGTGATGATTTCACAGCCGATCAGCAGGTGGCCTTTCAGGCGGCCGGTGTCGCTGTATTCAACCGCCCCGGCGACCGCATCCAGCTCAACGGTTTTGCCGACATCGTGGAGCAATACCCCGGCGACGAGCAGATCGCTATCGACCCCGGGGTAATGATCGGCAAGCATGCTGGCCACCTTCACCATGGACAGGGTATGCTCCAGAAGGCCGCCCTGATAGGCGTGATGCAGCCCCTTGGCGGCCGGTGCGGCAACAAATTGAGCGCCCGTTTCGGTGCCGAAGAAGATATCTTGCAGCAGCAACCGCAGGAATCGATTAGCAACCTTTTCGATAACCGTGCGTAACTCGTGGGCCATATCATCCGGGGTGCGACTGCTCACCGGGATAAAATGGTGCAACTCGACCTGTTGATCCTCCACCGGCTCGATGGATTCCACTTTAAGCTGCAGTGTATCGCGGTAGGACTGGACCATGCCCCGTACCCTGATGACAGCGCCGAGCCGGCAATGCGGTGTGACGGCCTCACTGTTATCCCAGACGGGAGCACCCGTCTCACCGCTTTTGTCGCCAAGGGTCAGATGCAGATACGGTTTGCCGGCCCTGGTTTCGCCGTGGCGCACCTGCTTGACCATGAACAACTCGTCAATCCGTTCACCTTCGCGCAAATCCTCAATGAAGCTTTTTTTCGACAATGATCGGCGCCTCCTTTTATCGGTCACGCTTGTTTTTGTTCCAGTCGGATCCGGGCCGGTTTTTCGGGGGAAACGCAAATATCACGTTATCATCTCTGAACTCAAAAAGACCCCAGTCGTAGCGGGAATACCACACCGCCGCAAGCTCGCCGCGCGGGTCAAAGATGTTCGCTCCCTGGTAGCGTCCGCCGTACCTGGTTGAACCGGTTTCATAGGCAGGTCTGAGCTGGGCGCTGGCGGCCCAGGTCTCCATCAGTGACTCTGATATTTCAATGGATTCCCACGCCTCCCCTGCCAGACTGTATTGCTCCTTCACCGCGAGAATGGCGCGGGGCCTCGCCACATCTCCGCTGTAGAAATAGTTGTAGCCCTGCAGAATTTCTTTATTTTGAAACAGGGTCGTAACTTCATTGGTCTCGCGCAGGGCGCCATAGTTGCCCTGAAAGGCACACCCGCTCACCATAATACCACAAAAAAATAAGAGGACATAACGATTGATTGTACACATAGATCATCTCCTTATTAACACTCAATCAAACCATCAACTCTGTTTACAGTAATATGTATGAGCAGGGCCCGGATCAACGGAGCTGAACGCGCTCATGCCCAAGATAATTAATGTGATCCGATGGCGGATCGGGTATAGGCAGAACCGCTGTGCAACTATTTCCCACTCCCATTTCCAGGCCATAGTATGAACACCCAGATGATCATTTCGGTGATGTCAAGCGATCGCCCGGGCATTGTCGCCGATGTCTCCGGCGCCATATTTGCGCTTGGCGGTGATATCGCCGATCTCAACCAGTCGGTGCTGCGCGGCTATCTGACCATGATATTGATGGTCAATTTCGACCGGCCAATCACCCCAAAAACCATCATCGAAACTATTGCCGCCGTGCAGAGTTCCACCACCCTCGACGTGATGGCTCGCGAAATCAGCAAGCAGCCGGATATCGAAGACATCAGCCTGCCGGCAAAAACATATATCATGACCGCCCGCGGCCGGAATCGCAAAGGGCTGGTACACGGCGTCAGCGCGTTTTGCCGCCGCCATGACATCAATATTCTCGATCTGGCTACTACCATGGCGGATGACCGCTACACCATGGTGCTTCAGCTCGACCTGAGCCGGGTCAGCTCAATCGTCCAGGTACGCGAGCAACTCATGACCCTTCGGGAAGAAACCGGGCTGACCATCATGCTCCAGCATCATGATTTGTTCAAGGTAACCAACGAGATTCCGTTTTAACCAACCCCATCCATCAGCGAGACCTCGCCATGCTGCGCTCCGATCAGATCCTTGCCACCGTCGAAATGATCCAGAAGGAACACCTCGACGTCAGAACCGTTACCATGGGCATCAACCTTCTCGACTGCCGGGGCGACACCCCCACCAAAACCGGCGCCCTGATCATGGAACGGATCGCCGATCGGGCCGGGAAGTTCGTTACCACCTGCGATTTCGTGTCCCGCAAGTTGGGGGTACCGGTGGTCAACAAGCGTATCGCCATAACCCCCATCAGCTTCGTAGCCGGTGGCTACAGCCCGGCTGAATTCGTTATCCTTGCCAAAGCCCTGGATGAAGCCGCAAAAGCGGTGGGTGTCGACATCTTAGGCGGCTTTTCAGCCCAGGTGGAAAAGGGAATGACCGATACCGACCAGGCTTTTCTCCAGTCATTGCCCGAAGCGCTGGCCGTTACCGAGCGGGTGTGCGCCTCCATTAACATCGGTTCATCACAAAAGGGAATTAATATGGACGCGCTGGCCATGGTCGGCCACATCGTCAAGGATATAGCCTATGAGTCACGAACCCAGAACGGATTCGGCGCCGCCAAGTTCGTGGTCTTCTGCAACCAGCCCGGCGACAACCCCTTTATGGCCGGCGCCATCCACGGCGTCGAAGAGGCCGAAACGGTACTCAACGTCGGCGTCTCGGGACCAGGCGTGATCGCTCGCGCCCTGGAACGGCTCATTGCCGCGCGCCAGAGCGAAGGCGCTCCCCTCAGCCTCGATGAGATTGCCGAAGAGATCAAGCAGACCACCTTTCGTGTGACCCGTTGCGGCGAGTTGGTGGGCCGTCAGGTTTCAGAGATGCTGGGCGTCAGCTTCGGGGCGGTGGATCTCTCTCTGGCGCCGACCCCGAAAGTGGGCGACAGCGTTGGCGAGATTCTCCATATCTTAGGCGTCGATGCCATCGGTGCACCCGGCTCCACCGCCATCATCGCTCTGCTCAACGATGCCGTAAAGAAAGGCGGCATCTTCGCCGCCAAGACCGTCGGCGGGCTCAGCGGTGCCTTTATCCCGGTTATGGAAGACGCGGTGCTGGCCGAAGCAGTGGGCAAAGACGAACTCAGCCTGGAAAAGCTGGAGGCCATGACCAGCGTCTGCTCAGTGGGTCTCGATATGGTGGCCATACCTGGATCAGTGGACGGCGACACCATCGGCGCCATTATCGCCGACGAGATGGCGGTGGGACTGATCAATCACAAGACCACCGCGGTGCGCATCATTCCGGTGCCGGGCATGGAGGCGGGCGACTACGTTGACTTTGGCGGACTCTTCGGGGCAAGTCCGGTGATGGCGGTGAGAAACGTGGGCAAGTCAAGCCGTTTCGTTAAATGGGGCGGACGCCTGCCGGCGCCAATCCACAGCTTTAAGAATTAATGTGAGCCATAAAATGGTGGCGTCGTAAAAACCTCAAAAATGATCGCTGCCGTCATTCCCGCGAAAGCGGGAATCCAGTAATTTCAATTAAGTATGGGTGTCAGGTCAATTCCGGTATGACGGGAATATGGGGTTTTAAGAGTCCATCATGTATGATGGCGTCGTAAAAACTTCGCTCTACGTCGTCGTGGGATCATTTTGACTTCTCGACGTACCTCATGTACGCCTGCGAGGTCAAAATGACCACCACTCCGTAGACTTATTACTTAGCCATCTTAGCCTGCAAGTCTGACTTTTTACGACTTCATCATGTGTAAAAGCTACTGATACTTATGTCCCCTGCTTCAAAATGGAATCGCCCTGAGGTTCTACTCTTTATCATGGCGGCCGCCATGCCCCTGTCCTTTGGGACGTGGCAGGCCCTGCTGAATAATTTCACCATTGAACGGGCCGCCTTTACCGGGGTGGAGATCGGCATGTTACAGTCTCTGAGGGAAATTCCGGGTTTCCTATCCTTTGCCGTGGTTTATGTCCTAATCTTTATGCGCGAACAGACCCTGGCGCTGGGCGCCTTGCTGCTTTTGGGAATCGGTACGGCAGCCACCGGATATTTTCCTACCGCCGTCGGGCTGTATGCCACTACCGTATTGATGTCCACCGGATTTCACTATTACGAAACGGTGAACCAGTCGCTGCAACTGCAATGGTTCGACAAGGCAACCGCCGCCCATAACATGGGACGCATGGTTGCCATCGGTTCATTCGCCTCGTTGCTGGCTTTCGGCCTGGTCTGGCTGATGCTCGATATCTTTGATGTGACCATGGAAACGGTCTACCTTGTGAGCGGTGGCGCCACTATTGCCATCGCCGGCTTCTGCTGGGTGGTCTTTCCCTATTTTCCCCAGAAGGTTGAGCAGCACAAGAAGATTATCCTGCGTAAACGGTACTGGCTGTTTTATGCGCTGCAGTTCTTAAGCGGCGCCCGCCGTCAGATATTCGTGGTCTTCGCGGGCTTTTTAATGGTGGAAAAATTCGGGTTTGATGCCGCTGCCATTTCCATCATGTTTCTGGTAAACGGTGCCTTGAATATGATCTGTGCACCGCAGATCGGCAAGCTGATCGGCCGGTGGGGGGAACGAAGGTCTCTCACCGTTGAATACATTGGCCTTGTCGTGGTCTTTTTGGGCTATGCATTCGTGCAACATCCCTGGATTGCGGTAGTGTTATATATCCTGGATCACCTCTTTTTTTCCATGGCCATTGCCATGAAGACCTATTTCCAGAAGATTGCCGATCCCAAAGATATGGCCCCAACCGCCGGTGTATCCTTCACCATCAATCATATCGCCGCGGTTGTTCTGCCTGCTCTCTATGGCGTTGTCTGGATTATTTCACCAGCCGCGGTATTTATCACCGGTGCGGCCTTGGCGTCTGTATCCCTGCTCCTGTCGCGCTTTATTCCCTTGGCGCCGGTGGCAGGCAACGAAGTGTGCTGGCGATCCGCTTCGTAACCTCCCATGAACCGCTGGTCGTGCTTCTGGCAAGTGCACGGAAAGCGGCAATTACACTTGACGGAACATGATAATCAATGAATAGTAGGCCCAACGTGCCGGAGTGGTGAAACTGGTAGACGCACTGGACTCAAAATCCAGCGGGGGCAACTCCATGTCGGTTCGACTCCGACCTCCGGCACCATAACCACAATTCATCGATTCCGAACTCTTTTATTATCTCCATCTCATCGAAATGCTGTTACATTTCCCATTTTACACCCTCGTCTAATACCACTACAGCCAAAGAAGTTACCCTTTGAGAAAGAATAGGTTCCCTAAAGTGTAGCGACGCATAAAACGACAAACTATGATCCTTTTTAACAAACAACGATTCTTTCTCATCTCAACCAATAGCGTACCTCTATCGATATCGCTGGCAGGTGGAGCTGTATTTAAATGGATAGCACAGAACCTCCGAATCTGGTGATTTTTCGCTACCTTCGGAAAAGTCCGTCAAACTTAAATTTGGATGGCCGGGTCATTCTAGATCACTGTTACAAGTATATAAACTTACAATAAATTTGATTCCAGCTTGTACGCAGTGTTATAGTTTTTACGAGTAACCGTAGTAGAGAAAACAACGTTACTGCAGGGAGCCTTGAAAAATGAGAGCTTTCGTTCAAGACCAAGGCGCGAGAAAAATTTTACCGGATCCATATTACTGATATTGCCAGGATTACACTTTTTGAGCAACGCGGAGATTGGGCGAAAAGTCCATTTTTCAAGGTTCCCTGCAGCTATGTGATAAAAATGATTTCAATCCGTCCTTTTGCGTTGCCAGTATGCAGCTAAAGTTATTCGATAAATCGAAATGATACTCAGGAGTTATCAAACCTTCATGACCAGTGCATTATTTTTCCAGAAAGTTATGTTTACCTGATGAATAGGAAAATACTATGGGAGTTGTTTCAAGGAGTTTTTCTGATATATACGTAAAAAATAAAGACGATTTATATTCATTATTTTTCAGAAAATATCCTGAGTTTGTTTTTAAAAATATTGAAGTTTTAAAAAAAAATGAAATATGTGTTTTTGTATTTCACCAGGTAGAAGTTGAGCTATTTGAGAAACAGATTTTATTTCTGGTAAAAAACGGATATAAAACACTTAATTCTCAAGAACTGGTCTCATTTCTGAAAGGTGATATTCACAGTGACGGCAAACATGTTGTATTGACCTTTGATGACGGACACATCAGTATATTTACAATTATCTACCCCTTACTCAAGAAGTATGGATTAACCGGGGTCTCATTCATTGTTCCGGGACTGGTTGATCCTGGCAGCGGTTTGTCACTTACTCTAGAGGATTTCTGGACTGGAAATGCGAACCTTGAGCAAATAGTATCTATTTCATGTGAAAATAAAATGTGTAACTGGGATGAAATCAAAACTATGCACCAGTCGGGAATCATTGATTTCCAGTCCCATACCAACAACCACAACTGTGTCTTTATAAGTGATAAAGTTGTTGATTTTATCTCTCCGTGGAGTGATTATTCATACTTTAGTCAACGGCTATATTCACCAGTTTTTGGAGCTGATGATAAAGATTTCACGGCAGATGCAAAATTTCTCGGGCAACCAATCTATCGATATGCCCCTAAAATGAGTTCACATTTAAGATATATTGAAAATCCTGATATCTCACGCCTTTGTATGGAGTTTGTCAAACGACATGGTGGCCGAATTTTCTATGAACAAAGAAACTGGAAAAAACGACTCAATAACTATTTGCTATCCCTCACTCGACAAGGAATATACAATGGTTCTATTCAGACCGAAGAAGAGAAATTCATTGAGATTCGGGATGATCTTGTAAAAGCAAAAAAAAACATAGAATTAAAGTTAGATAAAGATGTTTTGAGCTTATGCTACCCATGGTATATTGGTTGCGACCAGTCTGTACAGGCGTCAAAGGAGGCTGGCTATCTGAGCAATCATTGGGGCTATTTACAATCCAAAAAAAATAATAGAATTGGTGACGATCCGTTCACTATCTCCAGGATTAGTGAAAAGTATCTGCTCAGGCTACCTGGAAAAAATAACCAGAACCTTTCAACAATTATTAAAAACCAAATTTCTGATGTAATAAAATAAAGGACCGTTATATATTAATGCTCTCGTAAAAACCCTAAATCCTAACTTTGATAACCAACATACAGTGTATCTGATTCTCATATATATACAACAAGTAGTGTAAATGTAGTTTGTCGATGACTTTTTACGAGCTCATCATATATTCCTCTTATATACATTTTCCTATTCCGGTGAGATTTACTATGGGGACTGAGAACAGCAGGTTGAATATCTTATGGGTAGCTGATCATGTAGGGTTTGGAGAGGTAATACACGGCCCTGGTCACTTTTATCTGAACATGATCCCAGAATTTGATAAAAATGCATTTAAAATAGTCTTTTGTGTTCTCAGGGGAAAGCAACACCTTCATGATCCACTGATCAAAGATGGATTTACTGTTTACTATTTAAATAGAGGTAAAACCAATTTTTTAACTATTATAGACTTGCTAAAAATAGTTAAAAAAGAACATATTGATATTCTTCATTTACATGGTTATGGATCAGCTAATTTTGGACGAATTGTAAGCATTGTAACAAAAGTTCCCAATATAATTCATGCCTATGATGAGGATATTAATTACCCGATTATTCAAGTTGTAAGCGATTATCTTTTAAAAAATGTTACTACAAAGGCTATTGCGGTATCCAAAGCTGTAAAAAGATCCTGTATAACCAAACGAAATATTCCTGAAGATAAAATTTACATCCTGCACACAGGAATATCATCGAGTAAATTTGAAAAAATCCCTGAAGATGAGTTTAACCAAGTCAAATCCGTTTACAAGATTGGTCACGATACCAAGGTGGTTGGTACACTAGCACGATTAAGAGAAGAGAAAGGAATTAAATATTTTATTAAAGCAGCTCCAATGGTCCTGAAAGAGTATCCTGATGTAGTATTCTTTATCGCCGGTGATGGGCCTCAATTTGATGAATTAAAGAGACTTGCTAAGGATCTTGGTGTAGAAAATAATATTATTATGGCGGGCTTTTGTGACCAGCCCAAATCTGTGCTTTCACTATTTGATATTTTCATCCTTGCATCCTTGAAAGAAGGTTTTTCTGCTTCCATCCAAGAGGCCATGGCATTAAAAAAAGCCATTGTAGCGACTGATGTAGGCGGCACTCCTGAGATGCTGAAACACAACGATACCGGGATCATGGTACCTGCGGGAGACAGCAAAAACCTTTCTCTGGCAATTCTTGACTTGTTGCGTGATGATAAAAAAAGAGATAGACTTGGGGTACGCGCGTTTGAGACATGTCAAAAATGGAAACTCAATGTTCTTGTCAAGGATCTTGAAACACTATACGCTGGCCTATCTAATAAGGTTCTATCCTGACAAATTCATTTAAATTTTCATGTACGAGATATAATGAGCACAAATCGCTGCGATAATGTTGAGAACCTATTACGATGTGGCTATAGAATCAAGCAGTATATCTCTCGCCACATACTCGCTGTAAATATTACCAAAACGACATCAAGCGTCATATAATTAAACGGTTATTTAGACTATTGGGCTACTTGTGAGATTTCTTTTGAACTAAATTTTTATGGTATTGATTTATGGACTTAATTGTAGGAGCAGGAATAAGTGGGTTAGGGTATGCCAATTTTTGCGGCCATGACGATTTTCTAATAATTGATAGAGACTCTGAGGTTGGAGGATATTGCAAGACTGTCAAGCAGGATGGTTTTGTATGGGACTATTCTGGTCATTTTTTTCATTTTTCTGATCCATCTATAAGGCGCTATTTTCTCTCCCGGATGGAAGGGACTGAAATCTATGAAGTCATAAAACGAACTAAAATCAGGTTCAAAGGTAAAGATATTGATTTTCCATTTCAAAAAAACATTCATCAACTGGAAAAAGAAGATTTTGCTGATTGTGTATACCATCTATTTTTCAGGGAGCAGAGTAATTATTCTACCTTTAAAGAGATGCTGTTTGCAAACTATGGAAAAGGAATATCTGAGAGGTTTTTAATACCATATAATGAAAAACTCTATGCCTGCGACCTCGACTTGTTGGACAATGAGGCTATGGGCAGGTTTTTTCCCCATGCAGACATTGAAGAAATAATAAAAAATTTCAAACAATCGAATAATTCCTCATACAACGCTTCATTTCTATACCCCAAAAATGGCGCATTTGAATTTGTCAATGCATTGCGCTCTGGTATTGACAATGAGAAAATTTCGCTCAATGAAGTGCTATTACACGTCAATACAGTGAACAGAGAGGCTACCACCAACAAAAGAGTTATCCGCTTTGATCGAATTATATCAAGTATACCATTTCCAAAACTATTGGATATCATCGGCATTGAATATTCAAGAGAGATATACACCTGGAACAAAGTTTTAGTTTTTAATCTTGGTTTTGATTCTAGTTGCAATTTAGATGAACACTGGATCTATTTTCCAGAAAAAGATTTCTGCTTTTATAGAGTGGGCTTTTATAATAATATTTTGGGTGGTGACCGAATGTCCCTCTATGTAGAGCTGGGATTTAAAAGAGATGCTGAAGTGGATGTTGATTATTGGCTAAAACATGTAATGGAAGATTTAGCAAAAGCAAATATAATTGCTTCTCATCGCCTTGTCTCAAAACACTCAATAATTCTCGACCCAGCCTATGTTCACATCAATAAAGCCTGTCAAGATGATGTCACCATCAAGAAGGATATGCTGAAAAATTATGGTATTATTTCCACAGGAAGATATGGCAGTTGGACCTATTGTTCCATGGAAGATAACATTATTGAAGTAAAAGAACATATCGCTGCAATGAAGAGTTCATCTTGAAAGATATTGGTGATTATCTTTGAGTCCTAATAACGATGAAAACCAAGGGACTGCTTCCCATTTTTAAAAATTTCAGCTACCTGGCTGTAGGAAAAATAGCGGGAGATATTTTTACCTTCCTGCTTTTTGTATCCATCTCAAGAAATTTTGGTCAGCAAGGTATAGGGCAATACTCATTTGCCATGGCTTTGACTGGTTTTTTCGGCATCATAGCAGAATTCGGCCTCTACGAATATACTGTAAAGGAGTTGAGTAGGGATAAAAAATTATTAAATAATGATTTTTTCTCCATATTAGTCCTTAGATTTCTCCTATCAATGATAATTTTCTTGTCGCTTGGGGCGTCACTTTGGTTCACAACATACACGACTGAACTCCGTTTAATCATTTTAATTATCCTCCTCTATCAATTAGCCTATGTGATGCTTGAAGGCGTTGGAACTGTATTTCTATCCAATGAGGATATGAATATTGTTGCGATCTTTGAGCTTGCCACAAAATTGTTGATTGCCTGTATCGGTCTGTTAATGATCTTTTTTAACAGCTCACTGCTTTTAGTCGTGATAGTATTCCCGGTAATCACTATTCTCAATATAGTCGTTGCCTATTGGTTTTTGAACTATAAATACGGTAGTATTGCTAGGATTTTCACATTGGCAACCAGCCTTTCTCATGCCAGGAAATCAATCTCATATTTGCTCTTTGCTCTACTGAACCAGTTAGCGACCCGTAGTGATGTAATCTTAATTGGATTTATACTGAGTATATCTTCTGTCGGGATCTACAACGCGTCATTTAGAATTGTCTTTCTATTCATGATGCTCTCCCATTTTTTCGGCTTAGCACTTTTCCCACAATTATCTAAAATATCTATTGATTCAGCCGCAAGGTTAAAAATGCTGGTCAATGATTCACTTAATATTATAATACTTATCTTTCTTCCCGCCGCGGGCGGTATTTACCTGCTGTCACCACAAATTGTACATTTGATTTACGGGCCTAATTTTGACGGTAGCATATTGATACTTCAAATATTATCACCACTGGTTTTTCTTACCTTCCCTGAAAGGATCCTGAGCTTTCTTCTGGCTTCATCTGACAAGCAGGTTGCGCGAGTGAAAACACAGGGCTTGATAGCCTGTTTAAATCTGGCTGCAAACCTTGTGTTAATTCCTACAATAGGAATTGCTGGTTCAGCAATTGCCGCTGTTTTATCATATGTACTATTGATACTATTGTATGTGATAGCCCTTTCCGAACACATTGATTTTCCAAAAATGCTACTCAGGTTGATGATTAGCCTATTCGGTACAATCTTTTACATACAATTTATTCTTCTTGTAGGTATTTCATCGATTACACTGTCAATAGTTTTTGCATCATTTTTGTACGCTATTTTTGTTTCTCTTTTTAAGTCAGTCCGCAATAACGAGCTAAAATATTTACTTTCTAAGTTTCATTTCTTATAAAGTTATTTCTTTTTAGTAATGCAGGAATCAAGTGGAATCAATTACATATTATGACCTGGACGGAACCTTGTCCAATCTTAATAATAGTTATGACTTTGCTTATGGATATTATAAGTATAATAGAAAATATCTAAGATTTTTACTGGTCAGAACACTACACTTCTTAGTCAAAAGAATATATTTCATATCGCTTTCTCAACGTCGAAGAATCATTTTAACAGCAATGTTCTACCGTCTTAATAAAATTGACCTCTTAGAGTATTACAGAAAAGAGTACTGCAACCTTTTTGAGAAAGAACTCAGTCCTTTGGGAAAAAAAGTAAAAAACGATGATAATAGGGCGCAGGTCATGCTTACTGGATGTGTTGAGGTACCTGCATATATCATTGGTGAATACTTTGGGTTCGGTAAAGTAATATGCACCACTTTCAAATCAGAAGGAAGCGTGATCAAGGGTATTGATACCGATACCTTTGGCAACCTCAAAGCCCAATATATTGAGAATGATCAGACAAAGAATATCATTTACTTCACCGATGATGAGAAAAACGAGGGCGAACTGAAGAAGAAAGTAACTCAATTCGTGGTAGTCGAGTAGCCATGAGAATAGAGTTTCTAGTTCCTACCTTTTATACGCTTAAAAATAGTAATACCAACTTTATTGGCTCACTGACTGTCAATATATGGATTCCTGTCTATGCCATTCTCATGCTCGGTATTGGCACCTTGTGGAGCACCTATATTGACTTAGCGATTTATTTTGTCACTTTTATGATTACCTACGAGATAGGATATATCTTTGTTGACAACATCGCATATAAATGGGAAAATAAAGAAATCAGAAACACTATTTATCACAGTCCGGCAACTGGATCTGAAATCATCCTGGCAATTCTCATCCGGTTGTTAGTAATATCTGCAATTTTTCTACTATTTGATCATTTTTCACCTGCAATTGTCATGGTATATTGTGTGAGTTTGGGAATCTTTATCATTCATGGCCTGTTGAAAGAAACTTTTCGTCCAGCAACAATGATTGCCCTTAGAATCATAAAGGGTTATGCACCCTACGCCTTTCTTGTCAACCTTCTCAGCCTGCAGCAACGTGCACTCATTTTGATGGTACTCATCGGTACCGCGATTTACCACAGCATCCCCTACACAACCAGAAAGCTATCCGGAACCACCAGAGTTGATGTTGGAACAATCCGCAACTCATGGCTGAGAGTTGTGATCACCTTACCGCTTCTCATTATTGCGATGCTGATGTTTACGGTTAGTTTAGAGGACGGGGTAATTATGTTCATCACCCTGATTCTTCATCACTTGTTTTTTGTCGCTTCTCGCCTAGTTAATGACAAAAGACGGGAGCTAAAAAAGAAAGCAGCCCAGCTGTAAAGATGGCCCGAAATATTTGCAGCAAACAATATTTCAGCACCCTAATCCTCCAGTGCTCTGCTCCAAAAACCAATAACTACAGGGATCCTTGAAAAATTAGAATTTTCGTTCAAGATCAAGGCGCGAGTAAAATCTTCCCGCGGGCCGGATTAATAGTGCCAGGATAACATTTCTTGAGCAACGATGAGGCTGGGCGAAAAGGACATTTTTCAGGGTGCCCTACAGTTCAAGCGGTTGGATGAAAAGATGTTCGATATCGATCCAGACGCACTGTTTATCGTGGAAAACAGCTTCAACGTCATCGGCTTGAATTTCAGCAAACCCAAGATGTATTGAGCCAGACGCTGCTCAATCCTGTCTATTCTTCAGTTTTTTGCCGTCCCGCCAGGGTTTTCCGGTGCGCTCTCCCAGCGACCAGTAATCCATTTTCATCATGTCAAACAGGATCGGGTCGATTGTTGCCAGATCGGGTTTGTTTTCGGTGAGACATGATTCGTCAACGTAGGTGGCGATAATTTCACCGATAAAAATCTCGTGATGACCGAGCAGCACGGTATCGTAAAGGGTAAGCTCCATGGAGACCGGGCAGGAGGCAATCATGGGGGCATGCTCAAGCTCACCCCGCTCGATCTCGAAAAGATCCGCCTTGCTCACTGTGCTGCCGGAAACCAGCCCGGCATAGTCGGTAATTTCGAGCATTCCCTGGGACGGGACATTGATGCTGAATTCACGGTGCTCGCGAATGCCGATATTGGAGTAGTGCGAACGATGCAGACCGATGGAAAGATAGCCGGCGATATCGCCGGAGGCGTGGTTTAGGGTACCCACATGGGCAATGGTGATCCAGTTGGGTGTGCCGTTCACCTCACAACCGACAATGGTGGTGAGTGATGGGTAGAGCGCATTGAAAGCGCCCCTTTTGACCCGCTTCATGATGTTTCCCCGCCGGCTGGTGCGCCCACGAACAGCTCTTGAATCTTCTCCAACCGTTTTTTTGATTCGTCGCCCAGCTTCCCCGATGCGGTGGCGACCCGCTCCACCAGGGCGAAGAGTTCCTCGCCTGATTCCGGCCCGTCGGCGAGCAGGACTGGGATTGTTTCAACCGCCCGTTCCTCATCGAGCAAGACGATATAGAATTGTTCACGCACCACCTCTTTAAATTTCGAGAGCGACAGCTTGTCCGGGTTTTCGTCACGGATCCGGGTAATCATCTCAAAGCCTCGCTCATCCGCGGCGCCTTCGGGAATCCGCACGTAGATCAGGGCGCGGATGAGCGCTTCACGGACACCGCCGACCGTCACCCTGGCGAGCAGTTCCTGTTTGGCTTTTTCGATCTGCACGATATGATCCGGCTCCTGGCCGGGGATGGGCCGGGGCGGCTCATCATTTGCCCTGAGGCCGAGCATTGCCTGCAACAGGGGCTGGTTGTAGATCGCATAAAAGCTCTGCTCGATGCAGGTATCGCGCCAGTCTCTGAAGGAGTCCAGACCCCATTCAAGCCACTGGCTGAGCCACTGCTGGCCCATCAGAAACGGGTTATCGGGCGACACCGGCTGCCGGTTGTCTTTTACCCACTGGGCGGCGGATGCAAACGGTTTCATGAACGGGTTGAGGTCGGAAAATATCTCGTAGCTCATTCGCAACGGGTGCAGGTGACGCATAAACTCGGCGTTTTCGGCAGTGGCCACACCCCGTACAAGGGGTGCGGCAAAGCTGCGATACAGACCATGGGTGATATCGGAGAGTCTCGATACGGCGGCAAAGGCACGCTCGTCTTCAGGGGAATTGACGCCCAGCGCCCGGATGTCATCGAGGGTTCGCTTCTCAAATCTGGAGATGTAGTCACCGGTTACCAGCTCGACATTCGCGGTGTCTTCGCCGACTCCGGTGATCACCGCCTCATAGAGACCGGGCGGCAGACAGTCGATAAAATCGATGTTGCTGGCAAACTCGAAATGCTCCTTGCGCGCCACCCCGCCGGAAACGAAGATACCCAGATGGCCGATCCGGTCGTGCACGGCATAGATGATGGTCTGCCCGGAGCAGCGGATATCATCGACGCTTTCATAGAGATCCAGTATCCAGCCCAGGGCCTGTTGAGGCGGGGTAATATTGTCGCCTTTTGAACAGAAACAGATGATCGGCGAGGTAATGTTGCGCAGATCCAGTCGCCTTCCATCGGTGGTGTTTATCTGGGCGGTACTGAGTTTATTGCCGATAAAGAGGTTGTCGACAATGTACTGCATTTCTTCGGCGGTGAGCAGGACATGGCCGCCCCACCAACGCTCGAAGCCGAGATAGCGCGGCCCTTCGGTGTCGGCCTTGGCATAGACGGTGTACTGCTTTGTCCACAAGGTGTTGGCCGGATTGAGCCCCTCCATGTTCATGACCAGCCAGGCACCGTCGAACAATCCGGCGCCGGCATCTCCGGTCAAGGCGGTCAGCCAGCTGCCGCCCAGCATACCGCCGGTATATCGCATGGGGTTCTCGCCGTGCACCCCGGCCCAGTATGAGACCGGAGCGCCGGCCACGATGATCGGCCCGCACAGCTCCGGATAGGCCGAGGCCAGCATCAGCACTGCCCAGCCGGCTTGACAATTGCCGATGACAATCGGTTTACCGTCGGCGTCCGGGTGAAGTTCGCCAACGCGTCTGATAAACTGGGCCTCGGCATGCAAGATTTTTTCGATGGTTTGGCCAGGCTCCGGTACCGGCGAAAACCCGATAAAGTAGCAGGGATGGCCCTGCCCCAGGGCAACACCGATCTCGCTGTCGGCCTTGAAGCCGCCGATGCCGGGGCCGTGACCGGCACGCGGATCGACGATCACGAAGGGCCGCTTGCGCGCATCGATCTCAACCCCTTTGGGCGGGATGATTTTTACCAGCCCGTAGTTGACCGGGTTCTCAAGCTTCCGCCCGTTCATGATCAGCTCGACTTCATAGTCAAGCACATGGGGCACCGTTCGTCCCTGATGCTCCAGATACTGATTGCCGCGTTGGCGCATGATGTCCCAATACAAAATGGAACGCTGGCCGGCATCCACCAGGTATTCATAGGCGTAATTCGTGCCCATCATGGGCAACTGCTGGTCGTATATCGACATGGTATCTCCTTGGTAAATCCTCTGTTTGACTATAGGTATGTGTGTAAACAGGAAGTTGTGTGAAAAAATCAAAAGAACTTACGAACGCCCAGTATCAGGCGAAACTGATCATCGGCAAACTCTTTTATAACACCAAAGTCGGCAAAATAACTCCACCCCGGCCGGCGATAATACCGCACCCGCGCGCCGGCAGCATAAGAGGCGGTGGCATCGTCCACCACATAGTGCCAAAACTCGCCGGTGATAGCAAGGCTTACCGACTGGTTTACCTGATGGACGAGCCCTGCCATGGCGCCGGGTGCACCATCAACATAGTGCGTGAACTGATCCCCGGCAAGCAATTGCGCACCCAGGAGGCCGTAGACCAGCAGCCCATCAGCAGGCTGCCTGCTGATTCCGGCGCCCAGGCGCAGATGCCCCGTCAAGGGCCGTCCCTTTTCGGCAAAGGCCATTCGGGAGACACCACCATCTACCGTCCAGGCAAGGGGGCGGATCAATCTACCCGCCGGCGGTACGCTGAGAATGTCCACCAGCTTGAATTGTTCCAGTTCAAGTCGACTGTCTTCCGGGTAGAGACGTATGTCGGCGCGCAGCAGCTCAACCTGCGCACCTGTCGGGTATCCATCCGGCGGGTCGAGCAGATCACGCAGGGCAGGCCGGTAACCAAGGCCGATAAACTCATCGCCATCCTCAATTCCCACCTGTACATCGAGGCTTGAACTCTTGTGTCCCCGGCTGGGGGGAAGCGACGGATCCGCCATGGGCATTGGAAGATCCCGGCTGGAAGGTGCCGCCCGGCTGGCCGCAAGCAGAGCCGCAAGTTCGGGTGTGCTGGTATCCTCGACGCCGTTTTTTCTGATCTGCTCATAAAAACGGCACTCGATTGCACTGTCGAGCACAGCCGGCTCCAGCACGGCAGGATCGATATCGAGATCGTCCCATTTTTCAATGGGTGCGCGGCACAGCGCCGCCACTGTATTGAGCTGTACCGTCGAAAGATGTCCTTCGCGCCGGTGCAGGATCGACAAACGGCTTGGCCGATAGACGACATCCTCCACCATGCCGGCATCTTCGACGACCCGCACCGTATCCAGCGGCATGACCCAGACGGTAAACGGTTCACTCAAATCTGCCTCCGGGCGCACCGCCGCAAGGAGCCCGAGCAGTTGGCCGGAACAGTTTTCGTCCAGAAAATAGTAGTCAAACCCGGCCGCCTGCAACTCGCGAACATGCAGCAGCATGAACTCGGTTTCAGATGGTGAAAAGTTCAACCGGTATTCCCAGATATCACGGTTTTCCACCGCGCCGTAGCGGCGCACCATATCGCCGTACCACCCCAGGGTAAAACGGCCGGCATAGCCCCCGAACATACCCTTGAAGGCAAACCCAACACCTTGCTCCTCTTCGGTCTGGGCGGCAAATTCAACACTGGGTGATAAGAGCGGACTGTGGTAGCGTGCCGAGATGATGCGCAGCAGGGTGTGACCGAACATGGAGGGCGGGTTGTTGAGATACGCCTCGGAGAACACCAGGGCCACCCCGGTTGGTTGCATCTCGGCCAGCCAGCGGGTCACCTCCGGGCAGTCTGGCACCGGTAGGTCAATACCACCATCGGCAAGGGCCGCGCGCACCCTGATAAACCGGGCCGGGTAGCGGCATGCGGCCAGTTGTTCCGATACATCGGGGATTGTGTAGAGTGCCTCAAGAAAGGCCTTTCCCTCAGCCGCCGGATCGGTATCACCGTCCGCCGCCAGGAAAAACGTGCCGGAATCGATACGGCTGGGCGAGGATTGCGGCCCCCCTGGATAGTGGAGCAGCCTCAGCCAGGCGGGACTGTGCCAGAAACCACGGTCATGAAGATAGCCAAAGGCGTCCTGACGCTCCCCCGCCCAGCCGGACGAACCGATAAACAGGCCAAGCAGAACAAGCAGCCACGCGGATACTGCCAGGCGGTACAGGGGGCCACCAGAGATACGGGCGGGAACTATCAGTTCAGCAGGTGCGGGTGCCGGTGCACTTCAGCCGCTATTGCCGCCGTCACCAAAGCCGCATCCGGGGTACTGTCCTGAAAAAGTATCGGGTAGGAATCTCTGGCAAGATCACGAAATTCAGCCATATTATCGGCAGAGACACCCAGCAGCTCACCCATGGCATCGAGATGCTCACCACCGCCCACCGCCATCTCCCGCTGGATGTCGGCGTAGTGGGTACGGGTAAAGGCAACCGCCTGTTCCTCCCCTCCATCGCCGCTCCCCGGACTGGTGCTCGACGTCGCATCCATCGCCGTATTGGCCGTTTTATCAAAGGAATTGGTGGTGCTCTCGGTGGGCGCACTGGTGGTACCACTACACCCGTTCAACAGGGCAACAATTGCACTGAGCAAGACAACAAGAAGTATACGATGCATAATTGTTCCTTTACAGGTTATGGAAATCCAGCAAAACGGCGATATTGAGACTGCCATACTACTTTATACAGCCCCATGTAACATGAGATTTTTATCCGTGACTGGAATAAATCTCCATCCTTGCCGCTATTAGTTCCTCCCTCAAATGCCGTCCAGCGGTTGTGTTGGCCTCGCAGCTCATTTCAAAAGGGTTCCGGTCGTCAGCTTTTTTTCGCTGAGGCTTGCAGATTTTCGAAAAGCCTCGTATCATGGAAGCATATGTCTTGGCATATGCTTATTTAGGAGGCAATCATGCATACTGAAAGACAGGTGAAGTTATTTAAAAACGGCAGAAATCAGGCCATCCGCATCCCCCGCGAATACGAACTGCCGGGAACTGAGGCAATAATCAGAAAAGAGGGCAACAGGCTCATCATAGAGCCGGCTGAACACCATTCTCTGCTGAAGGTACTGGCCGGCTGGAGTTCAATACCTGATGACTTTCCTGATGTCGACTCAGGCCTGTTACCGCTCGACGATGGCGGGCTCTGACATGGCGGATTTTACCTACCTGCTGGATACGAACATACTCTCCCACCTTATCCGCAACCCTCGCGGCAGGGTAGCCCAGCACATCGCCCATGTAGGAGAAAAAACGGTATGCACAAGTATCGTGGTGGCGTGTGAGCTGCGCTTTGGCTCGGAGAAAAGTGGATCTGCTCCACTTCGGGCACGGGTTGAACAATTATTGAGGGTTCTTGAGGTTGTTACCATGGATGTCGGCACGGATGTTCATTATGCCGAGATTCGAGCCGGTCTTGAGAGATCAGGCGAGCCCATAGGCCCCAACGATTTACTGATTGCAGCCCACGCCCGCTCGAACAACATGACCCTGGTATCCGCCAATATCCGGGAATTCTCACGGGTTCCTGGTTTATCCGTGGAAAACTGGCTGTCGTGAATCATGATGCATTCGTACAAACCTCAAAATCGCTTGCTGCCGTCATTCCCGCCCTCGATTACATCATTCAAGGGCAGGATTCAGCGGAAATCCAGTAATTTCAATTAATTGTGAATATCGGGTCAACTCCAGTATGACTGGAATATGGGTTATTACGAAAGCATCAACCATAGCCACAACGGTATAGAGCGAAGGTGCTACGACTCCATCAATTTTGAGGTTACCCACTATGCGTCAGTACTGTAATCTCCTGGCAGGCATCCTGCTTGCATTCTGGTTTTCCGGCTGCGCCACCTTGCCGCCACGCCCGGAAACCGCCCATGAGCCGGCCCTGCCGCCGCCCGCCGCTACCCCTTTAGCCGAGGTCTCCCAACAGTTCATCGAGGACCATGG
>Ga0272443_10000143_pt1 | contig 136273 bp, 133 predicted proteins | sample SSMAcet12_FD_193581 | JGI IMG/M metagenome (GOLD analysis project Ga0272443, IMG submission 193581) | Marine sediment archaeal communities from Little Sippewissett salt marsh, Falmouth, MA, United States - SSM-Acet-12 | ecosystem: Environmental > Aquatic > Marine > Wetlands > Sediment ... | reverse complement strand
CCGGATCGCCTGATTCCGGAGTTGTTGCTGGGCCTCTGTGCTAAGTTTTCTCGCATCTGTTTTTTCCATACGAGACTATATAGCACATTTCCTTTGCAAATTGGAGTATTTTATTGCCGGGTTAATAGCTGTAACCTCATAACCTTGTTTTTCAAGCTCAAGAGCATGAACCCCTGTTCCAGCACCAACAACAAGAATAGGGCCACGACAATATTCAATAGCATTATCTGTTGTTAAGAATCCTTTATGAGAACGAAAAAAAACCGAAACTGGTAGTGGCTTCTTTTGGCCGTTTTTGAACTCATGTATGAGTTCAGCAGATTTCTTGCCTCGCCAGTAGGCGAAAAGTGCTTGGCCAAAGGGCTCAAGTGCTGGACTATTTGAATCTCTCATTTTTTTATTTTCGCACAACAGTGACAATAAGCGGAAAATTTTCCACTTTTTGTTTTTGGGATATGCCCATAATGGAAAAAGTCCGAAACCCACCTCAACCCAAACTGAAATTGATGGATCGGGTTATCAAGTTTTTCAACACCATCATTGTGCAATAACATGTATGATGGCTTGATCCTATCCCACAATCTGCCGCCGGATCACGGTGTCTTTCTTCCAGCGGCGGTCGTCCTTCTTCGGGTAGCCGATGTTGTAGTGCAGGCCGCGGCTCTCCTTGCGGTGGTCGGCGCACTTGATGATCAGTTCGGCCACGGTGGCGATGTTGCGCAGTTCGATGAGGTCCGGCGAGACTTTGAAGTTCCAGTAATACTCGCGGATTTCGTTCTGGATGGTGTCGATGCGGCGCTGGGCGCGGGCCAGGCGCTTGTCCGAGCGGACGATGCCCACGTAGTTCCACATCAGGCGGCGGATTTCGTCCCAGTTGTGGGTCACCATGATCTGTTCGTCGCTGTCGGTGGTGCCCACGTCGTCCCAGTCCGGAATCTCCGGGAAAGTGTTCACATGGTTGCCGGCATGGTCGGAGATGGCCTGGCGGGCGCCGGCGTCGGCATAAATCAAAGCTTCCAGCAGGGAGTTGCTGGCCAGACGGTTGGCGCCATGCAGGCCGGTGCAGGCCGTTTCGCCCACGGCATAGAGGCGCTGGATATCCGTACGGCCAAACATGTCGGTTACCACGCCGCCGCACATGTAATGGGCAGCCGGCACCACGGGAATCGGGTCTTTGGTCATGTCAATGCCGAAGGAGAGGCATTTTTCGTACAGATTGGGAAAACGGCTGGTGACAACGTCTGCGGGGCGGTGGGAGATGTCCAGAAAGACGCTGTCCTGACCGCTGCGCTTGAGTTCCGTGTCGATGGCGCGGGCCACCACGTCCCGGCAGGCCAGGTCCTTTTTCGGATCGTAGCGCTGCATGAACGGATTGCCATCGGCATCGATCAGGCGGCCGCCTTCGCCGCGCACCGCCTCGGAAATGAGAAAATTCTTGGCCGCCGCGTGATACAGGCAGGTGGGGTGAAACTGGACGAATTCCAGGTTGGCTACGGTGGCGCCGGCCCGGTATCCCATGGCAATGCCGTCGCCGGTGGCGATGTCCGGATTGCTTGTGTACAGGTAAACCTTGCCTGCTCCGCCGGTGGCCAGCAGGGTGATGGCGGCGCCGAAGGTTTGGACCCGTTTGGTTTTCCGGTCCAGCACATAGGCGCCGCAGCAGTAATCCTCATGGGTTGTGGTGACCAGTCCGCGCTTGATCCGTGTGGAAAAAGTGATCAGGTCGATGGCCATGTGGTTTTCGAAAAATCGGATGTTGCCGTGCTGCCGGGCACGCTCCAGCAGCACCCGCTCCACTTCCCGGCCGGTCATGTCGTGGGCGTGCACGATACGGTTGTGGGAGTGCCCGCCTTCCCGCCCCAGATCGAAGGCGGTGCCTTCCGCGGCATCCGTTGCTTCGTCGGTGTTGAAGCTGACGCCAATGTGCATCAGTTCCCGGATGCGCTCCGGGCCGCCGACGACCACCTGGCGCACCACCTCTTCATTGCACAGCCCGTCTCCGGACTCCAGGGTGTCCTGGATATGCAGGTCGAAGGAGTCCTGCTGGCCGAAAACCGAGGCGATGCCCCCCTGGGCCAGGTTGGTGTTGCTGTCCACGGCCTGCTTTTTGGTGACGATGGCCACCGTCCCGCTGTCGGCCACTTTGAGGGCGTACATCAGTCCGGCGATGCCGCTGCCGATTATAAGAAAATCGGTTTGTATATCCATGGAAGGTTCCGTAAAATGATCGATATCTGCGTTACGCTTCACCCCTCGTCACTGCGGAGTATCTCCAATACGCTGCCTTCGGCACCCGCGATTGCGGTATTCTCGGGGTTCGCAAGCCTTGATCTCGAACATTTTACGAAACCTTCTGAATGCGACTGGTTGTAATGGATTCATCTGCTAGTACAGGGAGGATCTCGGCTTTCTCCTGCTGGAGCTGAACAGGCCGAGGAAGAAACCCAACAGCATGATCCCGCCGCCGGTCCAGACCCACTGAATGATGCGGTTGCGTTTCATCTGCATGTTTTCCGTATCCAGTTCTGCGCTGCGATTTTTCTCCGCTTCCAGATCGGCCGCCGTTTTCTCATATTGCTTCTTGAGCTTCAAAAAGTCGGCGGACTCCTTTTTCAGATTCTCATAGGCCTGGCTGAGTTCTGTGAGGTCCTGGCTGTTCTGGGAAAGATCGGCGTCGGCCACTTTCTTCTGGGCTTGCAGTGCCTGGTATTTTTCCTTCAGATCATCGTACTTGGCGGACAGCACATCGTAGTCCTGGCGAACCCGCTCCAGCACCATGGCACTGGGCTGACTACTGGTCAGGTAGCGGTTGAGCACCCAACCTTCCTTGTCGTTGGGCGCCCTTACCAGAGACCATTCCTCGCCTTTTTCGATCATTTCCAACGCCTTGCCGCTTTGAACCAGAGAAATGATCTTGCGTTCGGTTCCGGGGCCGGTGCGCATGGTGATTTCAAAGTTTTCGGACACGTAAACGGTCTCCGCCGCAGCGATTGCCGGCAGGACCAGCAGGCCAATCAGAACCATCCAGAATCGTGTTTTCAGGTTTTTCATAACCGATACACACTCCATCTTGGTTGAGGATTCTTAAAAATTGACGGACTCGTAAAAAGGCCGATATCGGCGTTACGCTCATCCTTCGTCACTGCGGCGTACGCCAAAGTACGCCTCATTCCTCAGGATTCGCAAGCCTTGATCTCGGCCTTTTTACGAGCCCGTCGGAAATGCGACGTTTTACGAGTTCATCAAAATTGCAGCATGGGTGAATCGATGCTGCAAAAAAAGCGGTGCCATTTTGAGTTGAAAAAGGAGCTTCTGTCAATAATTTCTTTTCAAACCGCACCCCCCTGTGATAATTCGAAAAGTGTAACAGAAACAGGCAGGTGAAAGCGAAATGATTGCGTACGACCTACAGTGCAGCCAGGGACACCAGTTCGAAGGCTGGTTTGAAGACAGCCGGGCTTTCGAGAGGCAAAAAAAGCAGGGCCTGATCGCATGCCCGGTCTGTGAAGACACGGCCATTGAAAAAATGCCTTCCACATTCGCCATCAAAGGGGCTGCCAACACGCTCCCGATGAAACCCGATGGACAGGTGGATGCCGCCGCGCTGGGCAAACAGATTGTCGAATACGTGGAAAACAATTTCGACAACGTGGGCGCCGATTTTGCCGAAGAGGCGCTCAAGATGCATTACGGTGTAAGCGAGCCCCGCAATATCCGTGGGGTCAGCACCCCCAAAGAGGAAGAGACCCTTAAATCCCAGGGAATTAATTTTTTCAAGTTGCCCGTTCCGGTGAAGTCCGAGGACAGTGAACCGTGATCAGTGAACTGTGGCCAGTGAACTGTGAATCCGAACTGCAGTAATCGTTCCCATCCTGCAATTCCTTAATCCCCAAATCCCCCAATTTCGTCCCTCATCCCTCGTCCCTCATCCATCGTCCCTAGTCCGTCCTCCGATCTCATCCGTTCCGCCAGCATGGAGCGCCGCTGCTGCGGCCGGTCGTTTTTAAGGGCAATATCCAGGGCCTTGGCGTTGCCCACCAGGACCACCAGCTGTCTGCCGCGGGTGATGGCCGTGTAGAGCAGGTTGCGCTGAAGCATGATGTAGTGCTGGGTGAGCAGGGGAATCACCACCGCGGGATATTCCGATCCCTGGGATTTGTGCACGCTGATGGCGTAGGCCAGGGAAAGTTCATCGATCTCCATGAAATCGTAGGGCACCCTGCGGCCGTCGAAATCCACCTCGATCCGTTCGTTCTCCGGATCGATGCCGCAAACGATGCCGATGTCCCCGTTGAACACCTCCTTGCGGTAGTTGTTGCGCAGGTGCATCACCTTGTCGCCCTCTTTGAAGCGGCTGCCCGTTACCGCCACCTGGGCGGCGTCGGGATTCAGGGCCCCCTGGAGCATCCGGTTGAGGTTGAGTGTGCCCACCGGGCCGCGGTGCATGGGGGTGAGCACCTGGATCTCCCGGATCGGATCCAAGCTGAAGTGGCGGGGAATTTCCTTCCGGCAGAGGTTGACCACCGTCTGCACCACCTTCTCGGGATCGGCCTGTTCCAGAAAATAGAATTCGGACGGCAAGTCCGGGTCGTCGGGCGGATCCATCACCGGCGGCTGGCCCCGGCGCACCCGATGGGCGTTGACCACGATGGGGCTCTGCCGGTCCTGGCGGAAAATTTCGGTGAGTTCGAAGGTGGGAATGGTTTTGGAGCTGATCAGGTCGGCCAGCGCGTTGCCGGGGCCCACCGGCGGCAGTTGGAACACATCGCCCACCAGGATGAGGGTGGCGGTCACCGGTACGGCGCGGATCAGACTGGCCATGAGCAAAACGTCCACCATCGAGGCCTCGTCGACTACGACCACATCGGCCTTCAGCGGATCGTCGGCGGTGCGTTCGAAACAGCCGTCGGCCAGGTTGTATCCCAGGGCTTTGTGCAGGGTGGCGGCCTGCCGGCCGGTGACTTCGGAAAGTCTACGGGCGGCGCGGCCCGTGGGCGCGGCCAGCAGCACCCGGCGCTTCAACCCCTTCATGACGGCGGTCACGGCGCGGATCAGGGTGGTCTTGCCCGTGCCCGGTCCGCCGGTGATCACCGACACCTTGTGGGACAGCATATCGGTGAGAATGGCCTCCTGTTGTTCGGAAAGCGTGATGGCCAGCCGGTCCACCACCGCCCGGGTGATCTGGCTGCTGTCCGGCGGCGGAGCGGCCAGAGGGATGGCCTGCATGGCGGCGATGCGGCCGGCGACGGCGATCTCGGCCTGGTAAAGCTGCCGGGGAAATACCGGTGGGGCATCCATGTCGGCCGACGGCGTTCCGATTACCACTTCACCTTCCCCGACCAGATGCTCCAGGGCCCGGGCTGCGGTTGGCTCTGCAACGTCGAACCCTTCCAGGCATTTGTCCAGCAGCCGGTCTTTGGGAATGTAGGCGTGTCCGCGATCCACGGCCTGCTCGAAGAGGTGGATGAGGCAGGCCTTGGCGCGGTCGCTTTCATCCACGGGGGTGTCGGCGTGGCGCACGACGGCGTCGGCAATGCCAAAGCCGATGCGCGGGATGTCCTCGGCCACCCGGTAGGGATCGTTGCACAACGTGTCGATCACATCCGACCCGTATTCACGCAGCAGGCGGGCGGCATGGACGGTGTCCACGCCGATTTTTTCCAGGAATCCCATGAGCTGCCGGGCGGCGTGATGGGCCTGCCAGGCTTCGGCAATGCGTTTGGCGGTCTTTTTGCCGATGCCGGCCACTTCGGTGAGGCGCGCCGGCTCGGATTCGATCACCGTCAGGGTATCGGCCTTGAAATGGCCGATGATGCGTTCGACCAGCTTGGGGCCCACCCCTTTGATGAAGCCCGATGCCAGGTAGCCCCGGATGCCATCGACCGTGGCAGGCAAAAGCTCGCGAAAGGCGGAGAACTTGAGCTGCTGGCCGTAGCGGGCGTGGTTCTCCCAGCGCCCGCAGACTTCGATGGATTCCCCCACACCGGGGTCGGGCATGGTTCCCTTGATAGTGATGCTGCGGCGGTTTTCATCAGTACGCAGACGGGCGATGGTGAAGTGGTTCTCACGGTTGTGGTAGGTAATTCTCTCGATGCGGCCGCTGAGAGTGATATCCGGGGCGGGGGTTTTAGGCATGGCGTTGATCGAGAATCCAGTTCGCGGCAGCGGCCAGGTCGTTTGCCACGTGATCGGGGAGAATCCCTTTTTGAAACAGGGACTGGATGGCTGTTTCGCCGTTGCCGGTTTTAACCAGTACGGTGGCGCCGCAGCCGGCGGCCCGGCCCACCAGGATGTCTTTTTCGCTGTCGCCCACCATGACCGCCGATGCCAGGTCGAGCCCGTAGCGGTCCCGGGCGGCCAGGATCAGGCCCGGCTTGGGCTTGCGGCAGCCACAGTTTTCATCGGGCCGGTGGGGGCAGAAGAAGATGTCCGTGATGCGCCCCCCGCTGTCGGCCACGGCCCGGCACATGCGCCGGTGCATGGTTTCCAGCGCCTCCGGTGACATCATGCCGCGGTTGACGGCCGACTGGTTGCTGATGACGATCACGGCGATGCCCACGCGGGTGAACCTGGCGATGGCCGCTATGCTTTTGGGGATGAAATGAAATTCCGCCCAGCTTTTGATGTAGTCAGGGGAATCGACGTTGATGACGCCGTCGCGGTCCAGAAATACGGTGGAGTAGTTCATAGCGTGTAGCTGATAGCGGATAGGTTATAGCTCATAGGGCTTAAAGCTGGCAATATTCGGTTCAGGGTTTTCCTATGAGCTAACAGCTATGAGCTATCAACTCTCTTACTCGGCCACAATAAACGCATCCGGATACCCGCTTTGGGCCAAATGGCGTTCATACTGGTCAGCGGTTTCCAGGTCGTTGCAGCGTCCCACCCGGACCCGGTAGAACATCATATCCCCGCGGTCATAAGGAACCACGTGGGCATTGGTGAAGCTGCGCTCCAGCTTGTCCCGCAAACGCTCGGCGTTGTCGCGGTTGGAAAAGGCCCCCACTTGGAAGGTGAACCGGCCGCTGTAGTAATCCACCGGCACGAACGTCTCGCCCTCGGTTGTTTCGCGACGCTCGCCCAAAGCCGTAATTTCCACCCTGGCCGTGCCGGGACCCACCATGCCCAGTTCTTTGGCGCCGGTATAGGACAGATCGATGATCCGGCCGTGGACGAAGGGCCCCCGGTCGTTGACCCGCACCACGATCCGGCGGTTGTCGTCCAGGCGGCGGACCTGCACCCAGGTGCCCAGGGGCAGGGTTTTATGGGCCGCGGTCATGGCGTACATGTCGTACACCTCGCCGCTGGAGGTCCTTCGGCCGTGAAATTTCTTGCCGTACCAGGAGGCGATTCCCTGTTGGGAAAAGCCTTTGGCGTGGGGTATGGGTTTGTACCAGCTGCCGTTCACCCGGTAGGGTTTGGGATGTCCTTCGGGGGTGGGGGGCGGCGGAGACGGGGCCGAGGCACAGGCCTGAAGGAGAAACAGGGCCCCCATTGCCAGTAAGAGAGCACTACGCTGTCCTGTTTTTTTAATCATACTTCCTCGGTAAATCCTTTTCCCAGTGAACAGTTCACTCAGCCCCCAATCGCAATCTTGAGCACGTCCAGCATCTTCTCCATGAAGTGGAACTGGATATCGTCACGAACTTTCTGGGGGATGTCCACCAGATCCTTTTCGTTCCACTTGGGCAGCAAAATGGTCCTGATGCCGGCCCGGTGGGCGGCCAGCACCTTTTCCTTGACGCCTCCCACGGGCAGCACCTGGCCGCGCAGGGTGATCTCGCCGGTCATGGCCAGATCCTTCTTGATGGTCTTTTGTTTAAGCAGTGAAACCAGCGCGGTGAGCATGGTGACGCCGGCCGAGGGGCCGTCCTTGGGGATGGCGCCGGCGGGCACGTGGATGTGGATGTCGTGCTCATCGAAGAAATCCTCGTCCACCCCCAGGCGTTTGGCGTTGGCCCGGATAAAACTCAGGGCCGCGGTGGCCGACTCTTTCATCACGTCCCCCAACTGACCGGTAAGGGTCAGGCCCTTTTTGCCTTTCATGGCCGTGGCCTCGATGAATAGCAGGTCGCCGCCCGTGGGGGTCCAGGCCAGCCCCATGGCAACGCCGGGGGTGGTCATACGGGCCTTGGCTTCGGACTGCAGCTTGACCGGCCCCAGGTATTCGGCCACGTCGTCCACCTTGACGGTGGCTTTTTCGATCTCGCCCTCGGCAATGGCCGTGGCCACGCCCCGGCAGACGGTCGCGATTTCCCGTTCCAGATTTCTCAGGCCGGCTTCGCGCGTGTAACCGGAGATGATGCGCCGGACGGCGCCGGTGGTGATTTTAATCTGGCGGGCATTAAGACCATGGGCCTCCCGCTGGCGCGGAATCAGGTAGCGCGCGGCAATCTTGACCTTTTCGTCTTCGGTGTAGCCCAGAAGCTGGATGACCTCCATCCGGTCCCGCAGGGCTGAAGGAATGGTATCCAGCACGTTGGCCGTGGTGATGAACATCACCTTGGACAAATCGAAGGGCACGTCCAGGTAGTGGTCGGAAAAAGAGAAGTTCTGTTCCGGGTCCAGCACCTCCAGCAGGGCGGAAGAGGGATCGCCGCGAAAATCCGAGCCCACTTTGTCGATCTCGTCCAGCATGAAAATGGGGTTGTTGGAGCCGGCCCGCCGCAGGCCCTGGATGATCCGGCCGGGCAGGGCGCCCACATAGGTGCGCCGGTGCCCGCGGATTTCGGCCTCGTCGCGCACGCCGCCAAGGGAGATGCGGTGAAACTTGCGGCCCAGGGCCCGGGCGATTGAATTGCCCAGGGAGGTCTTGCCGGTGCCCGGAGGGCCGGCAAAGCAGAGGATGGGGCCCTTGGAGTCGGGTTTGAGTTTTCTCACTGCCAGATATTCAACGATCCGACGTTTGGGTTTCTCCAGCCCGAAATGGTCCTCGTCGAGCACCTTGCGGGCTTTTTTGATATCCAGGTTGTCTTCGGTGCTTGTGTTCCAGGGCAGTTCGGTCAGCCAATCCAGATAGGTCATGGCCACCGTGTACTCCGCCGAGGAGGGATGCATGCGCGAAAGCCGGTCAATCTCGCGTTCGGCCTCTTTGACGGCTTCTTCGGGAAGTTCCCGCTCCTTGATTTTGGCCCGGTATTCGTCCAGTTCCACCGAGGCTTCGTCGGTTTCGCCCAGCTCCTCCTTGATGGCCTTGAGCTGCTGGCGCAGGTAGTACTCCCGCTGGCGTTTGTCCATGTCTCCCTTGACCTGGGATTGGATTTTATTGCCCAGTTCCAGGATTTCAAGCTGGTGGTGAACCAGTTTTGTGACCCGCTTGAGACGTTTGGTGGAGTCCCGGGTCTCCAGGACCTGCTGCTTTTCCTCGGGCGAGGAGTTGATGGTCGAGGCCACCATGTCCGCCAGGGTGCCGGGCTCCTTGATCGAGGTGGCCATGGAGCCCATTTCCTGGGGCAGGCCGGGAGACAGTTGCACCACCCGGTCGAACTGCTTGATCAGATTGGCCATCAGGGCCTGGGTTTCGTCGTCGTCGTGGTCGGTGTCGCCAAAGGTTTCCACCTGGGCCACCAGGTAAGGCTTGCCTTTTTCGAACGCTTTGACGCGAAAACGGCTCAGCCCCTGTACCAGGAGCTGCACATGGTTGTCTTCGGTTTTGGCCATCTTCAGGATCAGCGCCGCCGTGCCCACCATGGCCAGGTCGCCGCTTTCCGGATCCGGTTTGAGGTTCTCCTTTTTTTTGGCCACGAGAAGGCCGATCATGCGATCCTTGGCCATGGCTTCGTCGATCAGGGTAACCGATTCGCCTTTCATCACCACCAGGGGCAGGACCATCTTGGGAAACAGGGTTGCATCGAACAGCGGCAGGATGGGCAGCAACTTGGGAATATTTTCCGTATTATAATCCAGGGACGGTTGTTTATCTTTCATGACGCTCTCCTTAAAGGGCGTATTTCTAAATTTCACAGGTCGCACAGCAAATCGTTGCGCGGGCAGCGGCGCATTACTCTTCGTTGATGGGGATCTTGTGCACCTTGTCGAGCTTGAGCTTGGCGATTCGGATCGTCAGCAGACCGTTGGTGTAGGTGGTCGATACCACCTCGGTGTCCACCGGAGACGGCAGGTAGAGGATGCGTTCGAACCGGCCGTACTGGATCTCGGCCAGGCGGTAGGTTCCGTTGGGCACACGCGTCATTTCCCGCCGGACACCCGAAATCTTGACGGCCCGTGAATTGATTTCCAGGTCGAGGTCGTCTTTATCCACACCGGAAATTTCGGCCCAGATCATGATTTCTTCCGGGGTTTCGAAAATATCCATCTGTGGTGTCCAGAGGTGCTCGCGGGACGAAAACATGGGGTTGACGGGCCGCGGCCTGAAGATTTCCTGAATGGTTTTCCCCAAGCCCTGGCCGGTGGGATCGAAATTGCCCCCGAACTTGATTTTGATGTAGTCCATGATGATACCCCGAACCGGTTTGATTGCCCTTCCTAAAATCGCGTTCATTGCGGAAGAGCAATGCCTGTTTGAATGGTTTTCGTTGCCTACGCGTTGCTGAACTTCAGGGTGTTTAACAATTTTTTTAAAGTAGCACCGAAACCGGGGGTTGTAAAGGTGCCGGCGCCGGATGGTCCCGGCCCTGTTGCCTTTGCGCAAATCGATCTTATCTTTCAAAGCCCGGTCGAAGAGTGATTCCGGGGTATTCGAAACGATAAAAAAGGAGAAAACGGTTATGGGCAATCAGATCAAAACCACCGTGCTGCTGGCCGGAATGACGGCCCTGATCCTGATTGTGGGCAATCTGCTGGGAGGACGCCAGGGAATGATCATCGCCCTGGTGCTGGCCGCCGGCATGAATTTTTTCAGCTACTGGTATTCCGACAAACTGGTTCTCAAAATGTACCGGGCCCAGGAGGCCACACCGGCCCAGGCGCCGGAATTGTTTGAAATGGTGCATACCCTTGCCCACCAGGCGGAGTTGCCCATGCCCAAGGTCTATATCATTCCCAAGGACGCACCCAACGCGTTTGCCACCGGGCGCAACCCGGACAACGCGGTGGTGGCTGTTACCCAGGGGCTGTTGAAACTCATGGACCGGCGCGAGATCATGGGGGTGCTGGCCCACGAATTGGGCCACGTGAAGAACCGGGACATCCTCATCGGAACCATTGCCGCCACCATGGCCGGGGCCATCATGATGCTGGCCACCATGGCACGCTGGTCGGCACTTTTCGGCGGTATGCACCGGGATGACAACAACGGCGGCGGGATGGGCGTCGTCGGCATGATCGCCATGTCCATCATCGCCCCCATGGCGGCCATGATTATTCAGATGGCCGTATCCCGTTCGCGGGAATACCTGGCCGACGCCACCGGCGCCCGCATTGCCGGCGGCCCCGAAGGCCTGGCCAGCGCTCTGGAAAAACTGGGGGCCTACTCCCGGCGTATTCCCATGGATGCCAACCCCTCTACGGCCCACATGTTTATCGTCAATCCGCTGTCCGGCAAAAGTCTGCAGAGCCTGTTTTCCACCCACCCGCCGGTGGAGGAGCGCATCAGCCGGCTGCGGGGCCAGCGGCCGGCCAGCGGCCCGTCTGCACCGCCGCCACCTCCGGGAAGCAACCGTCAGGAAGCGGCCGGGAAAGCGTTTTGGGATAGATTGAAATAGGTGCGTAGCTGCAGGCCTTTATACTGAAGGCTAAATGGGATCGATAAATTACAATCGACAAAGTCAATGAACTCGAAGAAAGTGCCAGGGTCGTCATGCCGGACTTGATCCGGCATCCAGAACATATTGAAACAACTGGATAGCACTAAAGCTTCACTGCGTGCGCCGGCCTACGCCGGAATGACGCAAAGATGAAATTTTCAATTTTTAGATCCCAAACAACCAATGGCAATGTTTGGGATTTTTTTTGAAATTTGGGATTTATTTGGAATTTGGTGCCTGGAATTTGTGATTTACCGGGGACGCCTGCCTGCACCCGCAGCCTTGCCCTGAAGGTTCCTTCGACGCCCCCTTCCCATCCCCCCGGCACACCCGGCAGCGGTTTTCGTCACACCACTGGCAGCGATGACAGGTGGGGCAGGGATGCTTTTTGGGCAGTTGTCCGGCATCTTCGGGTTCGTAAATTTTTCCGGTCACGCCGGGGATTCGGATCCAGGCCATGGGCGCCTCACGGTTGCGATGCGTTGTATGGTCTTATCAAGGGCAGCGGCTGCCGTTCAGGGCAACCGCCATTTGGGTTCCTCATATGATAAGCCGTTGTCGCAGGCATGGCCAGCTCTTACAGTGAAAATTTTGAAATTCCGCGATTACAGCAGGTTGGAGCGGTCCTTGACCGCGAAAAATGAATCGATCCAAATGCGGTTGCCCTGGTCTGCCGTTTGTCAACCGTTTCCAGTCTGACCGAGATGTGATATCCATAAGCGAAGCAAAGGAGGTTGCGTTCAGGTGGATCAACTTTACGACGAGGGCACCATCGAGGCGGTCGCGCGCCTGAAAGATACGGCGGTGCGCCTGTCCGATTTGCTGGCGCTGGAGTGCCGACCGGCTGTGGAGGCCTGGCAGCAGGCGGTCGAGGTCCGTCTACTGCCGCGGCTGAAGCCGGACTTCCCGCTGGTGGCGGCCGTCTGCGGGGGCGGCTCATCAGGCAAATCCACCCTGTTCAACGCGCTTGTCGGCCGTCCGCTCTCGCCCACCGGGGGCCGGGCGGGGATTAACCGCCGCCCGCTCATCGCGATCAGCGCCCGCTACGAAAAACAGCCTGAAGTTGCCGATGTCCTGTGCGACCCCTTCGATTGCGCGCCGAAGATGCTGGAATCCGCGGAAGAGCTGGCCTCGCCCGGCGATCCGCTGCTGTGCTACGAAAAGAGCCTTCCACGGGGACTGGCCCTGCTGGATACGCCCGATTTCGACACCGGCGCCGGCGGCAGCTACCAGAACCGGGAGATGGCCGAGCGCTCCCTGAGCGCAGCCGACGTGCTGATTTATATTTTTACCAACGCCAACTACAACAACCGGGACAATACCGATTTCATCGCCCGCATGCTGACGACCGTGGGCACCCGCAACAGTTTTCTGGTCTACCGGGTCTACCCTTCCTTTAACGACGATGAGGTTCTCGACCATGCCGGCACCGTGGCGCGCAACCTCTATGGCGAGGGAGCCGAACGGCACGTGCTGGGGGTCTACCGCGCCGGCGAGGACAATCGGGTGGCTGCCGGTGAGCGATCGGTGGGTGTCGTGCCGACCGGCGACGACCGGATCGGACTCATGGAAGCGCTGTCGCAGATGGATCCCCGGAAGGTCAAAGGGGAACTGCATCGCTCGATTTTCACGGATGTGATCCACCAGGGACAGGGATTTGTGGAAGAGGTCCGGCAGGCAAACGAACACCTGGCCGCATACCTGGAGGGGTTGCGCACGATGCAGCGCAGCTCTGTTCAGGAGGCGCTGAGCCATCTTCCCATGGACGCGGTCGTCCGCCGTTTTTCTCAGATCTGGCGGGACACCGATCCTTCCCACGTTAAAATCATGCGCAAAACCGGGCAGGTGGTGGAAGGCCCCCTGCGGCTGGCCCTGAGGGCGGCCAAATGGATTCGAGGGAGCAAAACCGGGAAAAAGGAAGCCCTTCCCGAGGGTGTGGCTGCTGCGGCCATGGAGGCCGATCTGGTCCAGGCGGCCAACGGGCTGCGCAAGGCGGCGGTGGATCCGGAGTTGTCGCTCCGGCTTTCCCGAACGGATCCGGCGGTCGACCGGATGCGCGAACGTCTCCGGCGGTTGACGAAAGGCGCCGGAGTGGCCGAAACATTGACCCAGGGCGATATGGTCATCTTCCGGATTTCACTGCCGCCCGCCCTTGACGCCACCCGGGAAGCCCTGCGCGGCGCGAACTGGTCGGCAACCTTAGAGGACATGCTGGCCCGGCAGGAAGCCCCGGGCGGCCTCACCGGCGAGTTGGAAGAGGAACTGCAGCGGCTGGTCCGCGAGCAGCGCGCCCGCATGACCACCTTCGACCAGATCCGCCAGACCTTCGCGGCCATGCTCAACATCATTCCGGCCACCGCTGCGGTCACCTACGTGCTGAGCACAGGGGATCCGGTGGGCGCTGTCGGCATCAAGGTGAAACTGGCCGGCCTGTTCGGTCTCAACGACCTGTATGCCCTGGTCGCCATTCCGGCCACGGCGGGGATGAAGAAGGCGGACCTCAAGCAGTTGGAAGCCCTGCTGGCCCCGGTGGCCCGGGCCTGGCTGACCCACAAATTGACGGCCATCGAGGCCCTGTTCGAAGAAAAGATCACCGGCGCGCTATTGCAAAAGGGCCAGGCCGTGTCAGCGGCGGCCGCCGATGACATCCAGCAAATGGATCAAAGCCTGGCCCATTGCGGCCGGGCACTGGAGAAGACGGCATGATGGACAACCATAAGGCTGCCCTGCGGGCCATGGCGGAGTTGGAAACCGTTCGGGCCGACATCCAGGATCTGGCCGAGACCCTGGAGCGGATTTCCTTATGGCGGCCGGCCGCCGGGCTGAAAAAATCCTGTCAGGCGGCCCTAACCATCCTGGACCGCCTGGCCGAGCGGCTGGACCGCAAGCTGGTGATCACCCTGGTTGGCCCCTGCGGGTCGGGAAAGTCCACCCTGCTCAATGCCCTGGCCGGCGTGGACGACCTTTCTTCGTCCGGGCACCGGCGGCCCACCACCCAGAACGTGGTGGCCTTCTGCCGGCAGCCGGAAGATGCCCGGCAGCTGGCCGAGCAGCTGGACGCGGAGGACCTGCGTATCCGTACTCGTGAAGGGGCGATCGGGTTGGAAAACGTCATTCTCATCGACACCCCGGATACGGACAGCACCCACCAGGAGCGCCACATCCCCCTGGTCCGCCAGGCCATCGGCCTGTCCGACGTAATGATCTGCGTATTCGACGGAGAGAACCCCAAGCGTCGGGATCACACGGATTTTCTGGCCCCCTATGTGCGGCTTTTCAGCGGGTCCAGCCTGGTGGTGGCGGTCAACAAATGCGACCGGCTGGACGAAAAGGAACTGACCGACACCATCATGCCCGAGTTCGCCGATTATATCCGCAAGGCCTGGTCGGTGGAGCCGGCGGCCATTTTCTGCCTTTCCGCCCGGAGCCATCTGCAGCATCCCGGATGGGACGCGGATGCCGGGCCAAGGCACGGCCGGGACCAGTTCGACCAGTTGCAGCGCCTGATCCGGGAGATCTTTAACGCCTCCGGTTTTTCCGTGGACCGCCGGCTGGAAAACGCCCGCAGCATCCGGGACGATCTTTATGGCAGCGTACGCAACGAAGCGGGAAAGGAGAGCGAGGCCTTAAAGGCGGCCATGGGCCGGATTGCCGCCTGCGAAACCGAAGCCATGGGTCGGGCCATGGAGGCCTTCCGCAGCGGCGGCGGCCAGCTTTCCCTGGGAATCAACGTGCGGCTCTACCAGCAGTTGGCTCAGCGATGGCTGGGGCCGGTGGGGTGGCTGGTGGCGGGCTGGACCCGGATCCTGGTTTTCGGCACCGGCCTTGCCGCCCTGGTGCGCTTCGGCAATCCCGTCCGCCAGCTTTTCGGGGCCGTTTCCGTGGTCCGGCGCCATGCGGATTCCAAAAAGGCCCTGAATGCCGCCGATCAGGGCGCCGGTGCTTCCCTGGCCCTGCTGCGCTATGACGACACCATTGCCCGCGCCTGGCCCGAAATCGCGGAAAAACTGATCGACGCCCGCTTCGCGCCGGCCGTGCGGGAGGCGCAGCGCGCGCCGGGCCATGGCGATCAGGTAGGGCAGCGCCTCGAACAGATCTGGAACGATGTGCTGGAAAGGGAACTTTCAAATGCAGGCCGGCGTCTGAGCGGCGGACTGCTGCAACTGCTGTTCAACCTGCCGGTTCTGGGTGTGCTGGGGTATGTGGGCTGGCTGACGGCGTTGAACTTCTTTACGGGAAATATTCTCTCCAGCGATTTTTTCCTGCACGCGTTCTGGACCATCGTGCTGGTCCTGTTCCTCAGCTTCTTTCTGCTGCAGGGCGTTATCCGCCTGGCGGCGGGCAAGGAGAAACTTGTCGCGCGGGTGTTCGATGGGGTTCAGCGGGATCTGGATGGAGAGAATCGCATCGAGGAAAGTCCGGTCTGGCGGCAGGTTAGAATGATTTTGGAATTGGGGGGCGCGGCTTCCAGCCGTGATCTGTGAAGGGTGAACAGTGATCTGTAAACAGAAAGGATGCGGCCGGAAGCCGCTCATCGACGGTTCACGGTTCACTGACGACCGTTCACTGAAAAGTATCCGCCGGCCCATATTATTGCTCTTCCGTGTGCCGTTTCATCTCTTCCATGAGCTGCCGGGTTCGCGGTCCCGGCCGGCCGTCGGCAATGGTCCGGTCATCCACCTTGACCACCGGGACAATGCCTTTGCTGGTGCCGGTGATGAAAACCTCGTCGGCAACCAGCAGTTCGGCGCGTGAAAGATCCCGGATGTCGATGGGAAACAGCTCACCGGCCAGTTCCAGCACCACCTTCCGCGTCACACCGGACAGGATGCCCTGCCCGGGTGTCACCAGTTTGTCTCCCATGAATGCGAAAATATTGGCCGTGGTGCACTCCAGGGCCAGGCCGTTGCGGTCGATATACAGCGCTTCGATGGCATCTTCGGCGGCTGCCTTTTTCAGGGCCAAGCTGGCCGAGATGTAATCGATGCTTTTGGCGCCGGGGATGGACCGCTCCACTTCCCATGAGATGATCTTGACGCCGTCGGTGTACCACTTCTCGGGCAGCCTTGGGATCGGCGTAATCAGCACCAGCAGGCGCGGCGTTCCCGACGGGGTCATGAAATCGCGGCTCGGCCCGCCGGTGACCACGATGCGGATATTGGCTTCCGGGATGTCGTTTTTGGCCAGGGTCTGTTTGACGATTCCGGCGATTTCGTCGTGGGACCAGGGCAGCGCCAGGTCGATCTTGCGGGCCGAATTTTCCAGCCGGTCGATATGGGCATCCAGAAAATAGGGCTTGCCGTCGTAGGTTCGCAGCAGATCAAACACGCCGATGCCGCGTAAGAGGGCCAAATCGTTCACGGGGAGGACCGCCTCTTCCGCCGGCACGAATTTACCATCGATAAAATAGATCGTCACACCATCCTCCCCGAAATACGATTTATGAACCTTTTCCAATCGAAACCATTTTTACACCATCGACGGTTGCGTCTCAACCCATAACCGTATCCCATGTTTACAATTGGGTGGTATCCGATGCCGATGCTCCGACGTAGGGGCGAAAAATTTTTCGCCCTTACATCCCCTATAAATTTTGATGGGAAGGGCAACGCTGATTGACTGAGGTGGGGAGAAACTCCGCCACTACGCCCTGAGGCGCGGCCAATAATGCGCTTTTTCGTAAGCAGTCTCTCTTGCGCCGAGATCAAAGGTTTTTTTGACAGTTCCTCGAAATCGGGTTATGTCAGCCGGGTTCGATTTTCAGGGCGCAACCGGTGTTGCCCTGAATCAGGGAGATCTCGATGGAACCGATTGAAATTATTGAAGCCGATCTTGACCGCGACGATCACCGGCGCAGTGTCCTGGAACTGATCGACGCCTATGCCTGCGATCCCATGGGCAATGGCGAGCCGTTGCCGAGCCGGGTCAAAAAAGAGCTGATTCCCGGCCTGCGCAACCACCCCACGACGTTGATCTTTCTGGCCTGGTGCGAAAGCCGGGCCGTGGGAATCGCCGTCTGTTTCATCGGGTTTTCCACCTTTGCCGCCCGGCCGCTGATCAACATCCATGATCTGGCCGTGCTGCCCGAAGGTCGGGGAAACGGCGTCGGTCGCAAGCTGCTGGCTGCGGTGGAACGCAAGGCACGGGAGATGAACTGCTGCAAGGTGACCCTGGAGGTGCTGGAAAACAACCGGCGGGCGTTGAAAGTCTATGCCGCGGCGGGCTTTGTCCGGGCCACCTATACCGAAGAGGCTGGCGGGGCGCTGTTTTTTGCGAAATTGCTGTGAACGGTGACCCGTGATCCGAAAACAGTGAACGGGAAACCCGAAAACCCTTAACCCAAAAATTCAAAAACCGAAACTCCGACCATGGAAAACGAATTTCTGCCGGTATCCCAATCGGACCTGCAACAGCGCGGCTGGGACCGGCTCGATATCATTCTGATTACCGGGGACGCCTACGTGGATCATCCGGCCTACGGGGTGGCCCTGATCGGCCGGGCCCTGGAGGCTCATGGCTTCCGGGTGGGGGTGATCGCCCAGCCGGACTGGCGCACCGATGCGGACTTCAAGCGCCTGGGAAAACCGAGGCTTTTTTTCGGCATCACCTCGGGCAACGTGGATTCCATGGTGGCCAATTACACGGCCAACAAGCGCCCTCGCAAAAAGGACGACTACACACCGGGCGGCCGGGCCGGCATGCGGCCGGACCGGGCCCTGATCGTCTACGCCAACCGGGTGCGCCAGGCATTCAAGGACGCCGTGGTGGTGGTCGGCGGCATCGAGGCCAGCATGCGCCGCCTGGCCCATTACGATTACTGGGATAACCGGGTGCGGCGGTCGATCCTTTTCGATGCGCGGGCCGACATGCTGGTTTACGGCATGGGGGAGGGCCAGACCGTTGAAATTGCCCGCCGGCTGGATGCCGGTGAGGGGATTGACGCCCTGGACGGGATCCCGGGCACGGCGGTCATCCGCAAGGATCCTTCCTTTTTAGAAGAGACGGTCGTCCTGCCTTCCTTTGAATCGGTTGCCGATGATCCCATCGCGTTCAACAAGGCCTTCAAATTGTTTTACGGGCAGCAGAATCCCCATACCGCCCGGCCCGTGGTCCAGGCCCACGGCGACCGGTTCGCGGTGGTCTATCCGCCGCCCATGCCGCTAACCGCATCGGATCTGGATGCCATCTACGAACGCGGCTATTGCCGGAGCTGGCATCCGGACTACGACATCGCCGGCGGGGTGCCGGGGTTGGAGACGGTGCGCCACAGCCTGATCACCCATCGTGGCTGCTGCGGGGAGTGCAATTTCTGCTCGCTCTATTTCCACCAGGGCCGCATGGTCCAGAGCCGCAGCGCCGATTCCGTTGTGCGCGAAGCCCGGGAGCTGGCCCGCGATCCCGCTTTTCGCGGGACAATCACCGACATGGGCGGGCCCACGGCCAATCTTTACGGGGCCGACTGCCCGCGCTGGGCCAAAAAGGGATTTTGCGGCGACAAACGCTGCCTCACGCCGAAAACCTGTTCTGCGCTCGATCCCGGCTACGCACGCAGCCTGCCCCTGTACCGGCGAGTACGGGAAATTCCCGGGGTCAACCACGCCTTTGTGGGCAGCGGGTTTCGCCACGACCTGTTCGGCGGCGAGGGCAGCGACACCATCCTGGAAGAGCTGTGCCTCCACCACGTCAGCGGCCGCATGAAGGTGGCCCCGGAGCACGTCTGCAAACCGGTGCTCGAGGCCATGGGTAAGCCGGACATTGCCGTGTACGACGCCTTCGTGCAGCGGTTCAACTGGGTCGGAAAGCGGCTTCCCGCGCGGCGATTCCTGGTCAACTACTTTATCAGCGCTCACCCCGGCTCCGCGTTGAAGGACGCCCTGGAGATGGCCCTCTACCTGATCCGCCGCAACATGCATCCCGAGCAGATCCAGGATTTTATCCCTTTGCCGTTGACCCTGTCCGGTGCCATGTATCACACCGGCCGGCACCCTTTTACCGGCAAGTCCGTCTATGTTGCAAAGACCTTCCGGGAACGCAAGATGCAGCGGGCTTTGATCCAGTATCGCAACCCGGCCAATCGGCAATTGATCCGCGAGGCCCTGGATGTCCTGAACGCTCGACATCTGGCACCTCTTTTCTTCAAGGCGGCCGCCGGTCGCCGGAGAGAAAAGAAAACCGGTGCCGTTCCATCAGCGGCGCCAAAAACGAGCCGGTGCCGGCCGCGCAAAGCCGGTAAACCTACCAAGCGCAAGGGGCGACGCCGATAAAACGGGTTTTGCCCATTACCCGGCTCTCAAACGCCTTGTTCGCTTTGGGAAAAAAAGTAACCCTGTGAAAAAAATGTTTTAAAAATTGTGGTTTGTTTTTCCGATACTATGCCCACCGTCAGCCAAGCTTATTGGTAACATAATGAATCTGTTGGAATAGTTTGGTTCACAGAAAGCCGGTACATATGTTGCAGACAATATATTGTCTAGGTGAGTATGTTGGACATGCAATGAGACTGAAACGGAAGCGCTATTTTGATTCCCCCGCCAGCAGGAGAAGACAGGAAAACAAATGTACGCAGCCAATGCAACGTCGCCTGAAAAGACGATGCTAAACGACAATGGTGGCCGGCGCCTGGGTGGCGACCGCCGCAGCTATACCTATAACGGCCACATCCCGGAACGCCGATCCGGTAAAGATCGTCGATGCGGCCTGGATCGCAGAAAAAAGCTTCGCGTTTCCTGATCCATCCCACCTGCAATCAAGCGGATTCCCGGAGTAGGATTTCATTCCTCTCCGTTCTTCAGGGTCGCTTGATCGCCCACCCGTCTCATGCTATTTCTCTTCGTTATGGATACGGCACATCCGCTAACGACAGCTTCGACCTATCGCAAATGAACAAACTTCAAGATGCAGACATCCGCAAGGAAGTTGCGGCCCTGAATATCGGGCGCCAGATCCGGCAGCTACGCTTTCAGCGGGGGATGACCCTCAAGGAGGTCTCCGAGATCACCGGGCTGTCCAAGCCGTCCTTGTCGCAGATCGAAAACAACGACGGTGCCCCGCCCATTGCCACCCTGATAAAGATTGCAACCGCGTTGGGCGTCAAAATCGGCCATTTTTTCAAGGAGCCGGAGGCCAGCCAGCGCCTGGTCGTGGTGCGCCGGGACGAGCGGCACAGGCTCAACCGGTTGTCCCACGAGGACCAGTATGCGGCCATCGGCTACTGGTATGAATCGCTGGCCTACCCCATGGTGGACAAGAACATGGAGCCCTTCATTGCCGAGATCGCACCGCGGGAAGCAGGGGACATTCTTTTCAACCAGCACCGCGGCGAAGAGTTTATCTTCGTTATGGACGGAACGCTCGAATTTCGCAGTACCGACCAGACCATCCTTCTGCAACGGGGGGACAGCCTCTATTTCGATGCCGAAATTTCCCATGGGTTGCGGGGGATTGATGGGATTGCGAGGGTTTTGGTCGTAGTGTATGTCCCCCAATAGTCGTGTCCATCCCTAAATGGCCAATTTGGCCGATATCGGCGTTACGCTCAAATTTTTGTCCTCGGAATATCGGACATATGCCTGTGGCAAAAATTTTCGCAAGCCTTGATCTCGGCCAAATTTTCCAATTTATGGACGGACACGCGGCGATTAATGTTTTATAAAGGGGCCTCATTTAGCACGATATCGGTGTTGGACGCCAATTTCAATCCTCGGAATACTACATGTATGCACCCCAAGGGCACTTCCTTCGGGGCGCCTCCGGTTGAAATTGTCGTCCGCCTTATTCGAAATTCGAAGTTGGACGTTCGATGTTCGACGTTCATTGGCCTGGATTTTAGCTCCCTTCGAGAGCCGTTACGACCGGCACACAGCGAACGTATCGTTATCCAAATCCGCTTCCCCCCTTCCGCGAAAACCCTTGACATCCACAATCGCCCCCTCTATGGGTTTGGTTAGGCCAAACTGGTTTTAATTTCGCCAAACAACCAAGCCGACCGTTTATCGGCAGGGGGAAAGCATGCAGGAAATCCGTTTTCACGGTCGAGGAGGGCAGGGGACGGTGCTGGCGTCGATTTCCCTGGCCAAAGCCTATTTCGACGCCGGTTACGAAGTCCAGACCTTCCCCCTGTTCGGCGTCGAGCGCCGGGGCGCCCCGGTGGAAGCTTTTCTTAGGATCGATGATCGCAAAATTTTGCTGCGGTGCAACGTCTACGAACCGGACCACATCGTGGTGATGGACAACAAGCTGCTGGCCAGCATCGACGTGACCCGCGGGCTCAAGCCGGGGGGCTGGATCCTGATTAACGCACCTGAGCAACCTGACGATTTGACGCCTTTTGACGGGTTCAAGGTGGCCTGGGTGGACGCCGCCGGCATCGCCCTGCAACACCGGTTGGGCACCCGTACCAGCCCGATCATCAATACGGCCATGCTGGGCGCCTTTGCCCGCATCCATGGCGAACCGGCCATGGAGCATATCGAACAGGCCATTTTAAAAGAGGTTCCCATCAAACAGCAGGAAAACGTAATGGCTGCCAGGGATGCTTTCGACCGGTTGCAGCGGGTCGAACAGGGATAGACCGAATCCGGCGACCGTGTTGCCGAATTCAGGTGAAACCCGTCAGTGGCAGCGGAAAGCAGTCCGATGAACAAGCCGATTTCCCTTTTTATCTCCCGGTCGAATACGACATCCCGGATCAACAAGACCGGATCATGGCGTTTCGCCCGGCCCCGCTATCTGGACAAAACCGCGCCGTGCAGCGCCGCCTGTCCGGCCGGCGTGGACATTCCCAAAATCGAGCGGGCCGTCGCCGAAGGACGGATCGAACAGGCCTGGCAAACCTACATGGAGGAAAACCCGTTTCCGTCGGTGTGCGGCCGGGTCTGCTTCCACACCTGCGAGTCGGCCTGCAACCGCGGCCGTCTGGACCAGCCGGTGTCCATCAACCGTCTGGACCGGTTCGTCGGGGATACGGCCCTGGAACAAGACTGCCCGGTGGACCAGACGGTTCTGCCCTCCAACGGTCGCCGTGTGGCCATTTGCGGCAGCGGCCCGGCCGGATTGTCGGCCGCCTACTTTATGACCCGCCTGGGTTTTGCCTGCGAGATTTTTGAATCCAATAGCCAGCCCGGCGGCATCCTGCAGTGGGGCATCCCGGCCTATCGGCTGCCCAAAGCGGTTTTGGCCGCCGAGATCAAGCGCATCGAGGGCCTGGGGGTTAAGATTCACTGCAATCAATCAGTGGATGCCGACGTTCTGGCCCGCCTGCAGGCTTCCTGCGACGCGGTCTTCCTGGGGGTCGGACTGGGGCGTTCGCTCTCCCTGGACATTCCCGGAAGCGAGCACATGGCCGACGGCCTGGCCCTGCTGGAAGCGATCCAGAGGGGGGCGCCTCCCGGCGTGAACGGCGAGGTGGCGGTGATCGGCGGCGGCAACACGGCCATCGACGTGGCTCGCTCACTGGTTCGGTTGGGAGCCCTGCCGGTGATTCTTTACCGCCGCAGGCGGCAGGACATGCCGGCCTTCGAACACGAAATCGAGGCCGCCGAGGCCGAAGGCGTCCGGATCGCGGAACTGGTGGCTCCGAAGAGCATCGAACCTTCGGACGATGGCGTTTGCGTTCAATTGGGAGGCATGAAAACAGTCGAAACCGGCGCCGATGGACGGCCCCGCGTCGTGCCCGACGGTGTGCGAAACACGAACCTGATCTTTTCGGCGGTCTACTCGGGCATCGGCGCCGATGTTGCCGAGCCATGGCACCGACCCGACGGGGACGATGGGGAGTCGACGATTCAGCTGAGCCACTGCATCCTCGATGTTGGTTCCACCCCGCTGGTCTACGGTGGGGACCCGATCCTGCCGTTGAAAAGCGTCACCGATGCCGTTGCTTCGGGCAAACAGGCCGCCATGGGCCTGCACGCCTGGTTCGAGGGCGGCAGGGAAGCCATTGCCGACGCCTTGGACCGCAGCCAGGTGGGGCCGGGGCCGGCCCTGTCCATGGAAATCTACCTGGGCGGCCAGCGCCGTTTGCGGGCCCGCCACGTGGTGACGCCAGAAGAGATCAACATCGATTATTTCCAGAAAAAAGAACGGGGGTCCGCAGCTACGCTGCCCATGGAAAAAGCCCGGGCAACATTCGAGGAGATCGAAGCCACCCTGCGGCCGGAACGGGCCGCCGAGGAGGCGGGCCGCTGCTACCAGTGCGGCCTGTGCAACAACTGCGACAATTGCCGAATTTTTTGCTCCGAAGTGTCCATTGAAGTGGTGGACGGCAAGCGCCGCATCGATTTCGATTACTGCAAGGGGTGCGGCGTCTGTGTGGCGGAATGCCCGCGCAGCGCCATGGTCATCGAGGAGGAACGGGCATGAGACAGGTTCTGGAAGGCAGCCACGCCATATCCGAAGCGGTGCGGCTGGCCCGGGTGCAGGTGACGGCGGGCTACCCCATCACCCCGCAGACCCACATCATCGAGGCCATTTCCGAGTACTTCGCCGACGGCACCATGACCGGCCGCTTCATTCCCGTGGAAAGCGAGCACTCCTCCATGGCGGCGGTGGTCGGCGCGGCCACCACCGGCGTGCGCACTTTTACGGCCACCTCCTCCCACGGACTGGCCCTGATGCACGAAATGCTGCACTGGGCCTCGGCGGCCCGCCTGCCCATCGTCATGGGCGAGGTCAACCGCGCCCTGGGGCCGGGATGGAATATCTGGATGGACCAGACCGACAGCCTGGCCCAGCGGGACACGGGCTGGATCCAGCTCTACTGCGAAGACGGCCAGGAGGCCCTGGACACCACCCTGATGGCCTACCGGCTGGCCGAGCAGGTCAACCTGCCGGTGATGGTGGTCATCGACGCCTTTTTCGTCTCCCATACCTTCGAGCCCATCGAAGTGCCCGACCAGGCCGACGTGGACCGCTTTCTGCCCCCCATCCACCCCCGGTTCGCCCTCGATCCCAAGGAGCCGGTGGCTCTTTACCAGATGGCCCCGCCGGCCTGCTACATGGAAATGCGCCGCAGCATCGATCTGGCCATGGACCAGACCGCTGCCGTCTTCGACGACGTGGAAGACGAATTCGAGGCGGTCTTCGGCCGGCGCTACGGCAGCATCGAAACGGTCGGCTGCGACGATGCCGAAATCATTCTGGTCACCACCGGTTCGGCCACCAGCACCAGTCGGATGGTGGTGGAACAACTGCGCGGCCAGGGGGAGAAGGTGGGGCTGCTGAAACTTAAGCGCTTCCGCCCCTTCCCGGTGGATGCCATCCGCAAGGCCCTGGCCGGCGCCCGCAAGGTGGCCGTGCTGGATCGCAACTTCTGCTTCGGGGTGGGCGGGATTTTCGCCCAGGAGATCCGGGCGGCCCTGTGCGGCCTGGAACCCGCGCCGGTAATGTTCAACTTTATCGCCGGGCTGGGTGGGCGGGATATCCCGCCAGACCTGATCGAAGAGATCTACACCACCACCAAAACCCATGCCGCCCCGGTCGAAAAGAGCATCTGGATGGGCCTTAACGAGGAGCTTTTGGAATCATGCGGAATCTGAACATTCCCGAAGAAGTCTACATGCATCCGGGCAACATGAGCTGCCCGGGATGCGGCGGCGGCATCGCCATGAACCTGGTGCTCAAAGCCCTGGGTGAGCAGACGGTCCTGGTGATTCCGGCCTGCTGCTGGGCCATCATCGCCGGTCCGCATCCCCAGACCTCCCTGAAAGTGCCGGTGCTGCACACGGCCTTCGAGACGGCCGCGGTCACCGCCGCCGGCGTGCGTGCCGGCCTGGACGTGAAGGGCGACAGCGAGACCACCGTGGTGGCCTGGGCCGGCGACGGCGGTACCTTCGACATCGGCCTGCAGTCCCTTTCCGGCACCGCCGAGCGCGGGGACGACATCATTTTCATCTGCTACGACAACGAAGCCTACATGAACACCGGGGTCCAGCGCAGTTCGTCCACGCCCTTCGGCACCCGCACCACCACCACCCCGGGAGCCGGCTGGAAAAAGACCCGTAAAAAGGACATCATGGAAATCATGGCGGCCCATCGCATCCCATACGCGGCCACCGCAAACATCGCCTACCCCCAGGACCTGGTGCGCAAGGTCGAAAAAGCCAAGGCCGCCAAAGGGGGAACGCGTTTTCTGCACATCTACGCCACCTGCCCCACAGGCTGGGGTATCGCCTCCGACCAGAGCGTGAAGGTCGCCCGCCTGGCCACCCGCACCAATGTCTTTCCACTGTACGAAGTGGAAGGGGGCGTATCAACCACCCTGAACGAGACCGGCGACCTGCCGGTGGAGGAATACCTGAAGGTTCAGCGCCGCTTCAAGCATCTGGGCGAAGACGATTTCCGGGAGATCCAGCGGGATGTGGATTCGGATTTTGCGTTGATCCGGAGACGGGCGGAGGTCGGAATTCAGACCTCAGACATCCGACCTCTGCCCTAAGTCTTCACACTGCCGTCAGCGTTGGGACGATGGTAATCCGTTTCGTGGCTGCGGTCAGGTGTGGGCGGTGGCCAGGGCTTTCTTTTCTTCCATGAGAATGGCCGTGCCGACGGGTTCGGTGAATTTGAACACCACCTCGCCTTCCTCTCGCCGGACAACCGTGGCCTTGAAACGGATCCGGTCGCCGCTGAGCAGCCGAATGTCTCCATTAAATTTTTTTTTGAATGGGATCTGTGCGCCGGCACGGATGCGCACGCCGCCTTCGGATAGATCGCGCACCGTATAGGCCGTGTCTCCGACGGTCAGGACGGGACAGCGGTTTTCTTCATAAAGGACCCGCACGGCTTCCCGTTTAATAAGACCGTTGCCGTCGGCACTCGACGCCGATATCGGCCGTTTGGAGAAGAAAAGGGCCAGAGAATTGATGAAGGGGATGGGCATGAGCAAAAAGAGCAGGAAAATGACCAAAGGACCCAGATCCAGGCCCCGGATGAAAAAGACAGCCAGGATGATGAGCAGTTGGAGCACATTGGCGACAAGGGCGGCGATGTTCATAGCCGGTCATCCTCCGTTTTCGCAAAATCGTCTTTGTGTAAAACTCTCGTATTGGTTTGGTCAGGATTTTATCAGGCTACCATAAAACCGGCTGCCATCGCAAACAAGCTGATGGAAACACCCCCCCTTGTCCCGCCTTTTCCCTGTATTGACAAAGAAGGCCGCGGTTTTTATGATCCGTTCCGGATTTGCCGAGTTGTTCTAATTACCGCAACACGGGAGCGACCCAACATGGATGCACCTAAACAAACGACCGATAAGGAAACGACCGATTTCTGGCAGGACCATTCGTTGACCTTTCTGGAAATGGCCTTCCGCAACGACCGCCGCGAAAGGCTGGAAAAGGCGGACGGATATGCGAAAAAGACTGGTGACTGCGGGGATACGGTGGAGCTTTTCCTGATGCTGGAAAACGATACCATCAGTCACCTGTCTTATGAAATGGACGGATGCCTCCACACCAATGCCTGCTGCAACACCGTGGCCTCCCTGGTGGAAGGTAAACCGATCGCGTCCGCCTGGGAGATCACGCCAGAAACCATCAAAGACCTGCTCGAAACCCTGCCGGAAGATCATTTTCACTGCGCGGAGCTGGTGGTGGGCACCTTATACCTGGCCTTGAGCGACGCCAGAGAAAACAAGCGTTCGCCATGGAAGAAAATCTACCGTTGATCCGGATCGATGCCGGTTTGCGGCGCCTTATTTGTCCTTGACAGAAAAGAGGTTTTTGACTATAGGTTCGACTTTGAATTCGGCCGGGTTTTCGGCCGTTGAACTGTGTTTCCACCGGGACAATCCGATCCGAAAAATTGCAGGCAATATTGCGGCCCCCGGGTGCGTGCCCGGGGACGTGTGGGGTGGTATTGTAGATGAGTTCAGCACAAGCACTGGCGCGGAAGAAAAGGGAAATCATTGATCGCTGGTTCCAGGCCACAGTCGATTCCTATCCTGCCGATACGGCACGTTTTCTCAAAAAACAGAAAGACCCATTTGCCAATCCGGTAGGAGAGGCGACGCACAAGAGCCTCGAGGCGCTGGTGGATGCCTTGATCGCCGGCTCCGGGCGCGAGGCAATGATGGAAGCGTTGGACCCCGTCATCCGAATTCGGGCGGTCCAGGCCTTCACCCCTTCCAAAGCCACGGCATTCGTATTTTCCCTGAAACAGATTGTTCGAGACTGTCTGTCCGGCGAGTCCGGCGACATGGTCCCGCTCGACCGCCGCATCGACGAGATGGCCATGGCGGCCTTCGATCTTTTCATGGGGTGCCGTGAAAAAATATACGAACTCAAAGCAACGGAATCCAGGAATCAGTTTTTCGGTTCGTTGAAGCGTGCAGGCTTGATTGCCGAAACCGAGGCAGACGGGCCCGGTTTCTGATTTTCCCTTATAATCTTTTGATTCAGGCATCCGGCAGCAGCGTGAATTGGCCGTAAGCCTTGCTTCTTTCCGACGTCTTGCGATGCAATTCCGGGCATCGGGAAGCGTGCGGCAAAGCGGTTGGGCGCATTCGCCACCTGTCTGACGCCAAGGAGTGAGGTGCTGTTCGATGAACAAAAATTATATGGTTAGCCTCATAGCGGTTATCGTGCTGTTCCTGATCGCCTATGTCGGCACGCAGCAGGGGGCGGGGTTGCAGATCGTTTTCGGCATCGTTGTGCCCTATCTGGCGGTGGCCCTCTTCATTGTCGGCTTTGCACGCCGCGTGATCGGCTGGTCCCGATCGGCGGTACCGTTCAGGATCACCACCACCTGCGGTCAACAATCCTCTCTGCCCTGGTTCAAGCAGGCCAAGATCGACAATCCCTCGACCACCTTCGGCGTCATCGTGCGGATGTTCCTGGAGGTCGTCTGCTTCCGGTCCCTGTTTCGCAACACGCGCATGAAACTGATGGGCGGCACCAAGATGACGCACCAACTGGAGCTTTTCCTCTGGATCGGGGCCCTGGCGTTTCACTACGCCTTCTTTGCCGTGGTCGTTCGGCACCTGCGCTTTTTCACCGAACCGGTTCCTTTCTTCGTCACCCTGACCGAACAGGTGGACGCGTTCATGCGCATCGAAGTGCTCTACGACGTTGTCCAGGCGGGGCTTCCCGGTGTTTTTCTGTCCGGACTGGTTCTGCTGGCTGCCACGTTCTACCTTTTCCTGCGCCGGATATTCATTCCCCAGGTGCGCTACATCTCCCTGGCCAATGACTTTTTTCCCCTGTTTCTGATCATGGGCATCGCCCTTTCCGGAATTTTCATGCGCTATTTCACCAAGGTGGATATCGTTGCCATCAAAGAGCTGACCATGGGGCTGGCAACCTTCCGGCCCACCATCCCCGATGGGATCAGCGCCCTGTTCTTTGCCCATGTGTTTCTGGTCAGCATTCTCCTGGCCTATTTCCCGTTCAGCAAGCTGATGCACCTGGGCGGCGTTTTTCTGAGCCCCACCCGAAACATGACGGCCAACACCCGACAGGTCCGGCACGTGAACCCCTGGAACTATCCGGTCAAGGTTCACACTTACGAAGAGTACGAAGACGATTTCAGAGAGAAAATGGTCGAAGCCGGCCTGCCGGTCGATAAAATGCCAGAAGAACAGGCGTAAGACAAAAGGAGCTGATAATGGCAGATGAGTTGATCAAACCCGATGAGCTATTGTCGAAGATAGATCATCGTCCGTCCGGCGCCGGTTGGATGGACACGCCCGTGGATATTCGCAAGGGAATGTACTGCTACGCTTCCAATCCGAAAAGCGTCGAGACACTGAGCCTTCCCAATGCACGGGCCTGGAACCCCTTGGACGAAGACTGGAAACTGCCGGACAATTGGCAGCAGATCATCCACGAAGGCTTCAAGGAGCGGCTGGAGAAGTTCCGGTCCTTCAAGATCTTCATGGACATCTGTGTACGCTGCGGCGCCTGTGCCGACAAGTGCCACTTTTTTATCGGCACCGGCGACCCCAAGAACATGCCGGTGCTGCGGGCCGAACTGCTGCGCAGCGTCTACCGCAATGATTTTACCACCCTCGGCAAGATTCTGGGCAAGCTGGCCGGCGCCCGCCCCATGAGCCTGGATGTGCTCAAAGAGTGGTGGTACTATATGTTCCAGTGCACCGAATGCCGCCGCTGCTCGGTTTTCTGTCCCTACGGCATCGACACGGCTGAAATCACCATCATGGGCCGCGAATTGCTCAATTTGCTGGGCCTTAATATTGACTGGATTGCCACGCCGGTATCGAATTGTTTTATGACCGGCAACCACCTGGGCATCCAGCCGCATGCCTTCAAGGACATGCTGGATTTCTTCGTGGAAGACATCGAAGAGGTCACCGGTGTCCTGGTCGAACCGGCCTACATGGCCAAGGATGCCGACATCCTTTTTATCACGCCGTCGGGTGACGTGTTCGCCGATCCGGGGACTTACACCTGTATGGGCTACATGATCCTGTTCCACTACCTCAAAGAGAAATACGGGCTGAAGATTACGTGGAGCACCTACGCTTCCGAAGGCGGCAATTTCGGCTTCTTCACCTCCCACGAAACCATGAAGCGGCTCAACGCCAAGATGTACGCCGAGGCCAAGCGCCTGGGCGTCAAGTGGATTCTGGGCGGCGAATGCGGCCACATGTGGCGGGTCATCCACCAGTATATGGACACCATGAACGGCCCGGCGGACTTTCTGGAAGAGCCGGTCAACCCCATCACGGGCACCAAGTTCGAAAACGCCGCCTCGACCAAGATGGTCCATATCTCCGAGTTCACCGCCGACCTGATCAAGCACGGCAAACTGGAGCTGGATCCATCCCGCAACGACAACAAGATCATCACTTACCACGACTCCTGCAACCCGGCCCGGGGCATGGGCATGCTGGACGAACCCCGGTACGTGATCGAAAATGTGGCCAACCATTTCTACGAGATGCCGGCCAACACCATCCGGGAGCAGACCTTCTGCTGCGGCAGCGGGGCCGGGCTCAACGCCGGCGAGAACATGGAACTGAGAATGGCCGGTGGATACCCGCGGGCCAACGCGGTCAAACACGTTCACGACGCTTACGGCGTGAACATGCTGGCCTGTGTCTGCGCCATCGACCGCGCGGCGTTCCCCGCGTCCATGGAATACTGGGTGCCGGAGGTGGATGTCACCGGGATCACCGAACTGGTGGCCAACGCCCTGATTCTGCCCGGTGAGAAGGAAAGAGAAACCGACCTGCGCGGCGAACCGTTGCCGGGAATGGAGGAGTAGCCCATGAAGGATAAAAACAAGATATTCGCGGGACTGGCCATTTTCATCGTGGTCGTCACTTTTCCCTTCTGGTTCAACCTGGGTAAAGCGGCGCCCGCTCCAGAGCTGGAGCTGACGGCCAAAGCCAAAGCCGCCAAAACCTGCGTCATGCCCACCGATTTCATGAGAGCCGAGCACATGCAGCTTTTGGACGTCTGGCGGCATAACGTGGTGCGGGGCGGCGAGCGCATGTTCGTCAATGCCGACGGCAAACTCTATGACATGAGCCTCTCCAACACCTGTCTGGACTGCCACTCCAACAAGGAGAAGTTCTGTGACCGGTGCCACAACTACGCGTCCGTAAGGCCCTATTGCTGGGATTGCCACATCGATAATCCGAAAGGAGAATAAGGTATGAAAAACAGCAGAAGACGCTTTCTTCAGATAGCTGGCGTTTCCGCGCTGGGCCTTGGGGCAAAACCCGTTCTCGATGCCTTCGCTTCGGAGGGCGCCAAGGGGCCCGGCTACCATATCGCCACGGGCGAGGACGCCAAGACCGCCAAGCAGTGGGCCATGGTCATCGATACCCGCAAGCTGCAGACCGCCGAAGATCTGGAGCCCATTATCGAAGCCTGCAACAAGATCCACAACGTCCCCACGGGAATCGAGAACAAGAACCACGAGATCAAGTGGATCTGGGAAGCCCCTTACCATAATGCATTTACCGACAAGGCCGGCCAATTTACCAGCGAGGAAGTCGAGCATCGTCCGTTTTTGCTCTTGTGCAATCACTGCGAAAATCCTCCCTGCGTAAGGGCCTGTCCCACCAAAGCCACGTTCAAGAACGAAAACGGCATCGTCATGATGGATTTTCATCGCTGCATCGGTTGCCGGTTCTGCATGGCGGCCTGCCCCTTCGGTGCCCGCAGTTTCAATTTCAGGGATCCCCGTCCCTTCATCGAGGAGGAGAACAAGGAATTCCCCACCCGCATGAAGGGTGTGGTGGAAAAATGCAACTTCTGCGCGGAGCGTCTGGCTGTCGGCAAGATGCCCGCCTGCGTGGAGGCCTCCAACGGCGCCATCGCTTTCGGCGATTTGTACGACGAGAATTCGGAGGTTCGGGAACTGTTGAAGGAAAACTACACCATCAGGCGGAAACAGACCCTGGGAACAGAGCCGTCCGTCTACTACATCGTGTGAGGTGAGCATGCTTGAATTAGCCGTAAAAGGAAATAAATGGTACTGGGGATGGTTGGTCGTCCTTTTGGGTATCATCGGGGCCGGCTTCGGGCTCTACCTGATGCAGCTCAAGTTCGGTCTCGGGATCACCGGCATGAGCCGCGACGTCTCCTGGGGATTCTACATCGCCAATTTCACCTACCTGGTCGGTGTGGCCGCCGGTGGCGTGATGGTGGTGCTGCCCTATTATCTGCATGACTACAAGGCCTACGGCAAGATCACCATTTTGGGTGAGTTTCTTGCCATCGCCGCCATCGTCATGTGCCTGCTGTTCATCCTGGCGGACCTTGGGCAACCCATGCGGGCGTTCAACGTTCTGCTTTACCCGACGCCGAACAGTGTATTGTTCTACGATGCCATCGTGCTCAACGGCTATCTGTTCCTCAATCTGGTGATCGGATGGAACGTGCTGGAAGCCGAGCGCAACGGCGTTCATTATCAGGGCTGGCTCAAACCCCTGATCTACATTTCGATTCCCTGGGCCGTGAGTATTCATACGGTCACCGCGTATCTGTACTGCGGTCTGCCCGGGCGTCACTTCTGGCTGACCGCCATCCTGGCGCCGCGGTTTCTCGCTTCGGCCTTTGCTGCCGGTCCGGCCCTGTTGATCCTGCTGTGCCTTTTCATCCGCCGGTTCACCAACTTCGATCCGGGCAGAGAGCAGATTCAGTCCCTGGCCAAAACCGTGGCCTACGCCATCAGCATCAATGTCTTCTTTTTTCTGTGCGAGGTTTTCGTGGCTTTTTACAGCCAAATTCCCGGGCACACGACCCATCTGAAATATCTGTTCGTGGGCCTGCACGGCCATGGTGCCTTAGTGCCCTGGATGTGGGCCTCCATGATTCTCATGGCGGTGGGTATCGTGATGACCGTAACGCCATCCACCCGCAAGAACGAGACTTCTCTGGCCATCGCCTGCGCCGTGATTATCCTGGGTACCTGGATCGACAAGGGGTTGGGCATGATCTCCGGCGGGTTTGTTCCTAATCCGCTTCACGAGGTCAACGAATACGCCCCGACCATGCCCGAAATCGGCATCACCCTCGGGGTCTATGCCATCGGCGCTCTGGTGCTCACCGTGCTCTACAAGATGGCCGTCGGCGTCAAGGAGGAAGTCCATAGCTGATCCCGGCGAATCGACGATTAACAATAAAAATGGCGGGGGTGTGCCCCCGCCATTTTTGATTTATTGGCCGCCTTTTTTCGCACCCCAACCGCGAAAAGCGAGAATCCAATGGATGCTGTTCCCAAGTTCCCTGTCATCCGCTGTGCCATCAACGGCTTTGGCCGCATCGGCCGCGGCATTCTGCGGGCCCTGTACGAATACGGCCGCTGGCCCGTTGCGGTGGTTGCCATCAACGACCTGGCCGCGCCGGAAACCATCGAGCACCTGACCCGCTTCGACTCCACCCACGGTCGTTTTCCGATGCCGGTGTGTGAAGAAGACGGCTGTCTATGGGTCGGTGAAGACCGCATTCGGCTGCTGCAACAGCAAAGCTTCTCGTCGCGGGTCTGGGCGGGATTGGACGTCGATGTGGTGTTGGAGTGTACCGGCCGGATCAAAAGCAGAAACGAGGCCCAGGGGCACCTGGATGCCGGTGCCGGCAAGGTGCTGATCTCCAATCCGGCCGACGATAAGGTGGACGCGACCGTGGTATACGGCCTCAACCACCATGAACTGACCGGCCGGGAGGCCATCGTATCCAATGCCTCCTGCACCTCCAACTGCGTCATTCCGGTGATCGACGCGCTGGACCGGGCCTTTGGCATCGCATGCGGCAACATTACTTCGATCCACGCGGCCATGAACGACCAGCCAGTGATCGATTGCAGTTGCTCGGACCTGCGCCTATGCCGGGCGGCTGGGGTTTCCATTGTTCCGGTGGACACCCGTCTGAACCGGGGCATCGAACGGATTTTGCCCCGGTTTGCCAACCGTTTCCAGACCACGGCCCTGCGAGTGCCGACCTTGAACGTGACGGCCATGGATCTGAATTTGTGCCTGGAGAAACCGGTGTCGGCAGACAATATCAATGCCACGCTCAAGGAAGCGGCCGCCAACCGGTTTCCCGGAATTATGGATTATTGCGATATCCCCGTGGCTTCCATCGACTTCAACCACGATTCCCATTCGAGCATTGTCGATGGCACCCAGACCCGTGTTTGCAGCAATGGACTGACCAAACTGCTGGTCTGGTGCGACAACGAATGGGGCTTTGCCAACCGCATGCTGGATACGGCAACGGCGATGATGACGGCTTGTTGATAAATCGGTCTACAAGAGGTTGTAGCGCTCAAGCTTGTTGTAGAGGGTCCGCCGGCTGATGCCAAGTATGGAGGCGGTGCGCCGTCGGTTGTTGTGTGTCCAGCTCAGCGTGCGTTTGATTACCATCTGCTGCGCTTCTTCGAGGGTGCATCCCAGGGGCAGTTTGATTTCCGGCGGCTGTTTGCGGGCTTTTTGAAGGCGTTCGGGCAGATGTCCGGGAAGCAGGACGCCACCCGTAGAGTTCAGTACGGCGCGGTGGATGACATTTTTGATCTCCCTCACGTTTCCCGGCCAGTTGTAGGACTCCAGGGCTGAAATGCACTCGGGCGAGATGCCCACGATGTCGCGCTGGTAATCGTCGCTGAATTGCTTGAGGAAATAATTGACGAGTAAAAGGATGTCTCCGCCGCGATCGCGTACCGGCGGCAGCACGATCTGAAAGATATCCAGCCGGAAAAAAAGATCCTCTCTGAATCGACCCTGTTCCACGGATTCCGATAGATTCTCATTGGTGGCCGCCACGATTCGCACGTTGGCGGAAATGGTTCGTGTCCCTCCGATGCGTTCCAGTTTGCGCGTCTCCAGCAGTCGCAGCAGGCTGATTTGAATTTTCTCGTCGATGGTGCCGATTTCGTCCAGAAAAATGGTCCCGCCCTCCGCCTTTTCGAACATTCCCCGATGGCTGCGCGTCGCCCCGGTGAAGGCCCCTTTCTCATAACCGAACAACTCTCCGGCCACCAGCTCCGGCGGCAGTGCACCCAGATGAATAGGGGAGAAGAATTTTTTGTTTCTGGCGCTTTGCTGGTGGATGGCCCTGGCCACCAGATCCTTTCCTGTTCCGGTTTCACCGGTGAGCAATACGGGCATGTCCGTGCTGGCCGCCTGGCGGATCTGGCGGTAGATTTCGCGCATTTTGGGCGAACCGCCCACCATTTTTTCGAAGGTGGTTTTACGCGCTTCGGACTTCAAGAGCAGATTCGGCGTGTACTGGGGTTGATGCAGCAATGCGGCCTCGATGAGCATACCCAGTTCGCTGTCCCCTATGGGCAGTTTGGCGTACTGATAGGAGCCGCGTTTGAGCGCCGAGAAAACCAGGGACATGTCTTTGGATGATGCCAGGAACAGAATTTGGGTCGCGGCGCTTTTCTCCGAGATGATATCCAGCAGGGCCATGCCGCGAATATGTCCGAAACGCGCCACCGAGCCGGTCAGGATCAGGATATCGATTTCATGGTCTTCGAACTTCTCGAAGCCATGTTCGATGGTCTGGGCGGCCATGATGGCGAATTTTGTCTCGCTGCAGATCCGTTTAAGCTGGCGGATCAGTTCGACCCCGTGCTCGATGACCAGAATATTAATACGCTTTTTTTTTAGCGTGACGGAGTTCATGTTTTCTTTCGCAAGCCTTGCGCCCGTTTCAATGCTCGGATCAAGTCTTGTCCCAATGGCTGCGGGTTCCACTTCGAGTGGATAGTGTATAAAAAATACACTGTCAAGCGGAAAGTGATGGGCCAGTCTGAAATCGACCGAAGATTCAAACAAATCCCTTATCATTCAAAAACTTAAATAAATAAAACAATTCGCTGACGGAGATTTAATTGCTGGTGTTGCCTTAGCGTTGGGCAATTTATTTACGATCCTGCAATCAAGGGGCGGTTGCTGTATAGAATTTGCACAGTATTTGGCCATAAACTCATCGCAAAACGCGGGACCGCGGACCAAGGAAAAGAAAAAATAATATTATAACGAATGGTTAGGTTCTGATGAAAGGCCGCGGCACGCTTATTGATTATGTGTCTGTATTTCGAGCCCACCATCGAAAAACAACCGGACATTTATCAACACGAACAACTTGAGGAGGTAACGATGAACAACCGCGACCTGCAGGTAGCTTATCCGGGCAAGGAATGTGCGCTGGAACAGAACGAGGAGTATTTTCACCTGGTCACCGAAAATGGACGTGAGCACTTTCGGCTGCATGAGTACGGCCGCGTATACGACGTGCCCGGCCTGTACGAAGAGGTGGTCTACAACAGGCTCCAGTGCGATTCTCCCAATGTGATTACCGGGCTATTGAAAGAATCCATGCAAAAGAACGATGAGAACGATGTTCCCCTCAGGGTGCTTGATTTCGGCGCCGGCAACGGCATCGTGGGAGAGTGTCTGCAGGATGCGGTCGAGACCGAAACGATTGTCGGCGTTGACATCATCGACGAAGCCAAGAATGCGCTCGAGCGGGACCGCCCCGATGTTTACGACGATTACTACGTGATGGACCTCAGCAAAATAGACGAACCCACCAAAAAGGAGCTGGACAGCTACAATTTCAACGCGCTGGTGACCGTCGCCGCCCTGGGATTCGGTGACATTCCCACAAAGGCCTTTGTCAACGCGTTCAACCTCATCGAAGACAACAGCTGGGTGGTCTTCAACATCAAGGACCGGTTTTTCAGCGAGGATGACGAAACCGGCTACAACGAGACCCTGCAACAGATGATCGGCAACAGCCTCAAGGTGATCAAAAAGCACCGCTACTGTCATCGCCTTTCCATGGCCGGAGAGCCGCTTCACTACTACGCCGTCGTTGGCCGCAAAGAAACTGACTTCTGATATTCCGCTATTTGAAAGGAGATGATAATTTCATGAGTAAAATCAAGACATCGCACGTATTCACGTCGGAATCTGTTGGCAAGGGGCACCCGGACAAACTGTGTGACCAGGTATCGGACGCCATCCTGGACGCCTGTCTCGAAAAGGATCCCCACAGCCGGGTGGCCTGCGAAACCATGGCCGGGTTTAACATGGTGGCCAATGTCGGTGAGATCACCTGCCGGGACTTCGAGACGATCGACACGGAGAAAATTGCACGCAACACGGTCAAAGATATCGGGTACGATTGTGCGGAACTGCGCTTCTGCCACGATTCCTTCGAATATCTGTCCCGCATTCACGGCCAGTCGCCGGACATTTCCCAGGGGGTGACGGCCGGCGAGGGCCTGTACGAAGAGCAGGGGGCCGGCGACCAGGGCATGATGTTCGGATACGCGACCAACGAAACCCCGGAGATGCTGCCGGTGCCCATCGCTTACAGTCACCGCCTGCTGAAGCGATTCGAGCGGCTGCGCAGAAAGAACGTCATCGATTACCTGCAGCCGGATGCCAAGGCCCAGGTATCGGTTCTTTACGATAAGGGCCGCCCCCGCCGCATCACATCGGTGGTGGTGTCCCATCAGACCGGGCATGTTTCCCTGGAACGGATTCGCCGGGATGCCACGGATGTTATCCGCCAGGAACTGGACCCTTCCGGGCTTCTGGACGACGAAACCGAATTTTATGTGAATCCCACGGGAAGCTTCATTCTCGGGGGGCCGTATGCCGATGCCGGCCTGACCGGACGCAAAATCATCGTGGATACCTACGGCGGCGTCGGCAGTCATGGCGGCGGCGCCTTTTCCGGCAAAGATCCGTCCAAGGTGGATCGCTCGGCGGCCTATTTCGCCCGCTATGCCGCCAAGAACATCGTGGCTGCCGGCCTGGCGGACAAATGCGAAATCCAGGTGGCTTATGCCATCGGCGTGGCCAAACCCCTCTCCATCAATGTCGACACTTACGGTACCGGACAGGTGGACGAGCAGGCCATTCAGGGCTTGCTGGAAGACGGCGACCTGTTCGATTTCCGGCCCGCGGCCATCATCGACCAGCTTCAACTGCTTGAGCCGCAGGGATGGAGCTATGAGGAAACCGCATCCTACGGGCATTTCGGACGCGAACGCTTCCCCTGGGAGCAAACCGACAAAGCCGAAGTGCTCAGACGGGCTTTCAAGAAGATAAAGGCGGCGTAATAATAGACCTTAAGACCAAGAAGGATACCTGTTCATGTCATTAGCGAAAGTTCAACCACAAGAGACACCCGGGGAATTGGATTTCCGGGTAAAAGATATCGACCTGGCCGATTTCGGACGCCGTGAGATCGAAATTGCCGAAAAAGAGATGCCGGGGCTGATGGCCATCCGCGAAAAGTACGGTGCTGAAAAACCCCTTCAGGGTGCCCGTATCAGCGGCAGCTTACACATGACCATTCAGACCGCCGTGCTCATGGAAACGCTTCACGCCCTGGGCGCCGAAGTCCGCTGGGCCTCGTGCAATATTTTCTCGACCCAGGATCATGCCGCCGCGGCCATGGCGGCGGCGGGCATTCCCGTTTTCGCCTGGAAGGGAGAAACGCTGGAAGAATACTGGGACTGCACCCTGCGGGCCCTGACCTGGCCCGGCGACCGGGGGCCCCATTTGATTGTGGACGATGGCGGCGATGCCACGCTGATGGCCCACCGCGGCTATCAGGCAGAAAACGATCCGTCGATCCTGGACGCCCCCACCGAGAACAAAGAACTTCGGATCATCAACGCCACCTTGAAAAAATGCATGGCGGAAGACGATCAGTTCTGGCACCGGCTGGTGTTCGACTGCAAGGGCGTTTCCGAAGAAACCACGACCGGCGTGCACCGGCTGCACCAGATGGACGAAAAGGGAGAACTGCTCTTTCCGGCTGTCAATGTCAACGATTCGGTGACCAAAAGCAAATTCGACAACATCTACGGCTGCCGCGAGTCATTGGTGGACGGCATCAAGCGGGCCACCGACGTCATGGTGGCCGGCAAAACCGCCGTCGTGTGCGGCTACGGGGATGTCGGCAAGGGGTGCGCCGAGGCCTTTGCCGCCCATCGGGCCCGGGTGCTGGTCTCCGAGATCGACCCCATCTGCGCCCTGCAGGCCTACATGGCCGGCTTTTCCGTGGTAACCCTGGAACAGGCCCTGGCCGAAGGGGATATCTTCGTAACAGCCACCGGCAACTGTGATGTAATCACCGCCGAGCACATGGCCGGCATGAAGGACCAGGCCATCGTCTGCAACATCGGCCATTTCGACAACGAGATCCAGGTGGACCGCCTCCATGCCATGCCCGGCGTGCAGCGCATTACCATTAAGCCCCAGGTGGACAAATACCAATTTCCGGACGGTCACGCCATCTACATGCTGGCCGAAGGGCGGCTGGTCAACCTGGGCTGCGCCACGGGCCATCCCAGCTTTGTCATGTCCACGTCCTTCAGCAACCAGGTGCTGGCCCAGATGGACCTCTGGCAGCATCCCCGGGCCGTGGGCGTCCGGCGACTGTCCAAGGAACTGGACGAAGAAGTGGCCCGTCTGCACGTGGAAAAGCTCGGCGGAACCCTTACCCGTCTCAACGAAAAGCAGGCGGCCTATATTAACGTCCAGTCAACGGGACCGTTCAAACCGGAGCATTATCGCTATTAGCCCCATGACGGACGCTTCAACCTTTATCCCGATAAAATTCAGGAGGCTGGCATGAAACAACCGGAGATCGATACCTTTCGACCGCGTATGCGAGTACTCAACGAAAAGCAGGCATGGGCCATCCACCATGCCGCGCTGGAAATTCTCGAACGCACCGGATTTACCATGGAACACCCCGAGGCGCGCCGGATGCTGCTGGATGCAGGCTGCCGGGCGGACAGCGAGGACCGGCTGCTGATGCCGGCACGTCTGGTCGAAAAGGCGCTCAAAACGGCCCCGCGCCAGATTACGCTTTACGATCAGCTGGGGCAGCGGACCATGCCCCTGGTCGACGGCAATTTTTACTACGGCACCGGTTCGGATACGATTTTCACCATCGATCTGGAGTCCGGGGAGCGGCGCCGCACCGTGCTGCAGGACACGGCCAACTTCGCCCACCTGGTGGACGGACTGGACAACATGGATTTTTCCATGTCCATGGGCAATCCCACCGACGCGCCCATCGAGGAGATCTATGTGCATGTTTTTGCCGAAATGGTGAAAAACAGCAACAAGCCGATCTGCTTTATCGCCGACAGCGGCAAGGATATCGCCAAGATCCACGAAATCGCCAGCCTGGTGGCCGGGGGCGAGGATGCGCTGGCCCGGCGGCCGTTCATCCTCAACTACTCGGAGGCCATCAGTCCGCTGCGATTTCCCACCAATGTCATGGAAAAACTGGTTTTCTGCGCCCGCAAACGGATTCCCATCTGCCTGCCTTCAGGCTGTAACGCCGGGGGCGGCGGGCCGACGACCCTGGCCGGCGCCATGGCGCTGGGGATCGCTGAAAACATGGTGGGGCTGGCCATTCATCAACTGACCAACGAAGGGGCGCCGTTTCTCTTCGCGCCCAATGTCAGCGTGCTGGACATGCGCCACACCGTGATTTCCTATGGCTGCACCGAGTGGAGCCTCACCCAGGCGGCCCTGGCCGATATGCGCGACATGATTTACCATCTGCCCATCTGGGCCTTTGCCGGGGCGACGGACGCCAAAACGGTGGATGCCCAGGCGGGTGCCGAGGGAATGCTCTCCATCGTGACGGCCATGCTTTCACGCTGCAACTTTATCCACGATGTGGGCTACATCGAATCCGGCAATACCTCTTCGTTGGAGATGCTTACCCTGGCCGACGAACTGGTGGGCATGAGTCGCTATTTTGTCGACGGGTTGCGCATCGACGACGATACCCTGGCGCTGGATGTGATCGATCGGGTGGCCCGCAAAGCAGAAAGCGGCGCCATTTTTATCAGCGACAGCCACACCTTCAAGCATTTCAAAACGGCCCTGTTCCACCCTGAACTGGGCGACCGCAGCCGTTTCGAGCACTGGGAAACCAACGGATCGAAGGATATGCAGCAGCGCTGTAACCAGAAAGCCCGCAACGTTTTGGCCGACCACCCGGTAACCCCCAAACCGGAGACGGTGTTAAAGGGCATCTCCGCGGTCCTGGGCCAAAACGAGATTTCCGAAGCGATGTCAGGAAGCAGCGAACCTCGGCTTGCAGGATAAAACCGGACCGTAACGGTTGAGCGGGGACCCTTGCGGTCTCCGCAACCCTTCTCTAATTCCTTTCCGGGCGATGGGCAGCTTCCTCGCCGGCTTGAACCCCACCAGTGACGTATTCGCTTGTCGGCAACCTCCCCCGCCCCGACAATTTTGATTGACAGCCTCCCAAAGACAATCTTAGCATTGAATAAAGATCCGGAAAGGAGAGGAAAATGGCACCCGACAACAGGATCACCGTCGATATCTTCAAGGCCGTAACCCGATCTGTGTCCCACAGTGCGGACCTGGACGTCATGGCCAACCGCTTGGCCCAGTTGCTCACCGCCGGTCTGGACATCAAAGGCTGCGCCATTTTCATGCTCAACGCGGTAACCGAGGAGTTGGAAATTCTGGCCAGTTTCGGATTGTCGGCCAAATACCTCGCCAAGGGTCCATTGAGTGCGCCCAAGAGCATCAACGAAACCTTCCAGGGAAATCCGTCGGTGATCTCGGACACCAGGAAGAAGAACAAGAGCCTGCAGTACCCGGAGGAAGCGAGCAAGGAGGGGATCGCCGCCATCGTTTCGCTGCCCATGGTTCACATGGGCGAGGTGGCCGGCGTGCTGCGTCTGTACCATTACGAGCCCTGGAACGTGTCCAGGCAGGATTTGGAGGCGCTGCAGATTCTGGCGGGCATCATCGGCCTGGCCATCACCTACGTACGGTATCACAACACCGTACACGCCGTTGCCGAAGTGCTGGGGCACACCTTCCAGGTGGAGCTGACCCCGAAAATGGGCAAGCGCTGAGGACGGATTACAGCTTCCCCAATCCTTTAAGAATTTTTTCTGGTGTGATGGGCAGATCCGTACAGCGGTAGCCGGTGGCATGAAAGACCGCCTCGGCAATGGCCGGGGCCGTGGGGGAGACCAGCCCTTCACCGGCTTCCTTGGCCCCCATGGGGCCTTCGGGTTCGTAAGTCTCGATGCACACGGACTCGCCCGGAGGCATGTCCGCGGCATGGGGGATCTTGTAGTCCAGAAAGGTCGTATTGAGCGTTTTGCCGCCTTCCATGACGAACTGTTCCGACAGGGCATATCCCAGCCCCATGTGGATGGAACCCTCCAGTTGCCCCTCCACGGCCATGGGATTGAGCACCGTCCCGCAATCGTGGGCGGTCCACATTTTTTCCACCACAACCCGGCCGGTTTCGGTATCGACATTGACCGCGGCCACCTGAGCGCCGAAACTGAAGGCCGGCGTCACCAGCCCCTTGCCCCGGGGCGTGTAAGATCCCCGGGCCACCAGGGGTTCGCCCCGCTGGGTTTTCTGCACGAAGGCCACCGCCTCCCCGAAGGTCATGCCCCGTTCCGGCTTGCCGGCCGCGAACACCCGGCCTTTGGCAAACTCAATGTCGAAAATTACGTTGAGATCGAAGCGGGCCGAGACGGCGCCGGCCAGCTTGGCCTTGATCTTTTTGGCGGCATCCAGCACGGCGTTGCCGGCCATGAGGGTCACCCGGCTGCCCCAGGAGCCCAGGTCCGCCTGGGGTGTCATGGCCGTGTCGGCCGCGGTCAGGCGGACATCCTCCATCTTCAGTCCTAAAGCTTCGGCCAGAATCTGCTTGAGCACCGTATCCGATCCCTGGCCAATGTCCGATGCCATGGTGAGCAGGTGGACGGTGCCGTCGTCGAAGGCACGCACCTCGGCTGCCGAAAAGGGGTACTGGGTGTTGAACCAGTTGAAGACGCCGCCGGAGATGAAGCTGTAGCAGCCGATGCCCACCCCCCGGCCGTTCTTCCGGTTTTTGCGTTTGCGCGACCAGCCGCTGATGCGCCTTACCGCTTTGAGGGACTCGATGAATCCGCAGGAGCTGATGGTGGCCACGCCGGGCAGTTCGTCGCCGGAAACCATGGCGTTTTTCAGGCGGATGGTGATGGGGTCGATGCCCAGCTCCTCGGCGGCCATGTTCATCTGGGTTTCGGCGGCGAAAAGGGTCTGGGGCGCGCCGAAGCCGCGCATGGCACTGGCCGGAGGCTTGTTGGTGTAGACGTGTTCGCCCAGGTAGCGGTAGTTGGGGTAGCGATAGAGCATGGCTCCGAAGTTGCCGGACAGAAAGGTTGCCGTAGGGCCCATGGCGTTGTAAGCACCGCCGTCCAGGTAAATATGCAGGTCCTTGGCCACCAGGGTGCCGTCGCTCTTGAAACCCACCTTGGATTTGAGGGTCATGGGGTGGCGTCGTCGTCCGGCAGTGAATTCCTCCTCGCGGGTGAGAGTGAACTTGACCGGTCGGCCGGTCCGGCGGGCCATGAAGGCCGCGCAGAACTCCCAGGGCCGCAGCTCCATTTTGCCGCCGAATCCGCCGCCCACGGCGGGTTTGATCACCCGGATGTCGTTTTCGCGCATATTCAGCGTCGATGCCAGCAGGCACTGGACGATGTAAGGGGTCTGGGTGGAAGTCCACAAGGTGATGCGTCCGTCTGAATCGCACTGGGCCACACAGGCGCAGGGCTCCAGATAGGCGTGGCTGACAGCGTGGACGGTAAAGGTATCCTCACGCACGTAGTCCGAGGCCTTAAATCCGGCCTGGATGTCGCCGTAGGCGATCTTGCGGTCGATGCTGATGTTGGTGGGCGAAGCCTCGTGGAGCACCGGAGCTCCTTTGGCCAGGGCCGATTTCACATCGAAGACGCCGGGCAGTTCTTCATATTCAACCCGGATCTGCTCGACGGCCTCCTCGGCGGTATCGCGATCGACGGCCGCCACGGCCGCCACTTCGTCGCCGATAAAACGGACCCGGTCCACGGCCAGCGCGTACTCGTCCTGGGTGCCGGGAAAAAGGCGCCAGTTGCCGTAGGTGACCCGGGGGATGTCCTGTCCGGTGATGACGCTGTGGACTCCGGGGATTTTCCTGGCCTTGCGGGTGTCGATATGGACGATGCGGGCATGGGGCAAAGGGCTGCGGAGCAGTTTGCCGAAAAGCATGCCGGGCAGTTTGATATCGTCGGCGTAGATGGCCTGGCCGGTGGCCTTGGCGCGGCCGTCCGTGCGGGGAAGGTCCTGGCCGATGAGCGCTGGTTTCATGGGCTTTCCTTTATCGTTGTCGGGCAAATGCCATCTTGCGGGCGTCAATTAGTGTGCGAATGGTCAGCACCGTCACCATCTTCCAGCGATAGGCTGCGCTGGCCCGCAGATCGTCGATGGGTGCGGTTTCCCGGGATGCGGTTTTAGCGACGCTGCGAATCAGGGTGTCGGTCATTTTTTTGCCGATCAACTGCTTTTCGGCCTTCGGAGTCCGCATGGGAACCGGGGCGCAGGCGCCGACCACCAGCCGGGCATCGATGCAGCGATCCTTTTTAAGAACGACCATGGTGCCCACCCCCACGGCCGAACAATCCAGTTTGCCCCGCTGGGAAAGGCTGAGATAGGCCGTACCGCTTCCGGCCGGGGGCAGGGGAACGAAAACCGAGGTGACAATCTCGCCTTTTTTCAGGGCGGTGATTCCCGGACCCTGGAAAAATTGGTCCAGGGGCAGGCTGCGGCCGCCCGCGGGCCCGGCGATATTGATGATCGCCCCCATGGCCAACAGGGTCGGGGCATTGTCCGCCGATGGAGAGGCGTTGCACAGGTTGCCCACCACGGTGCCCATGTTGCGCACCTGTACATTGGCGGTACCGCCGGCGGCCCGGGCGATGGTGGGGTAATGGCGGCGGATCTGTGGATGGGCCGCCACATCGGCCAGCAGGGCCGTGGCCCCGATGGTGAGCCCTTTTTTCCGATCAAATGCGATGGTTTCCAGACCGGAAATGCGTTTCAGGCTGACGATGCGTTGCAAAGATACCATGCGGTGGCGGATTCTGACCAAAAGATCGGTGCCGCCGGCCATGATCCGGGTCCCGGGTCCGCCATCGACCAACGCCGAAATGGTTTCTTCTAATGTCGCAGGGGCGACATAATCGAATCGGGGAGCTGCCATGACATCACCTCCTGCGTGGGGATTGCTTCTTTTCGGGTTGCATCCGGCGGCCGGCCTCGGCGATGGCGTCCACGATCTTGTTGTAGCCGGTGCAGCGGCAGAGATTGCCGGAAATGGCAGCGCGGATCTCGGTGTCATCGGGTCGGTGGTTGGCGTTGAGAAGGTTCAGGGCCGAGATCTCCATGCCGGGCGTACAGAAACCACACTGGATGGCCCCTTTTTCGATAAAGGACTCCTGGATGGGATGCAGGTCTTCTCCGGACGGTGCCAACCCCTCGACGGTGAGAATTTCTCGGCCGTCCATTTCCACGGCCAGGGTCAGACAGGAACTGACGCTTTTGCCGTCCACCAGGACTGTGCAGGCGCCGCAGTCCCCCGAGCCGCATCCCAGCTTGGTTCCTGTAAGGTTGAGATCTTCGCGCAGCACCTCGTTAAGTGTGCGCCAGGGTTCCACGGCCAGGCAATAGGTGTCGCCGTTGACCGTCAGGTGGATGTCATGTTTCATGGGAGGCTCCAGGAAAAATAATGGGAATTCGGGAATTCAGGTATTACCGGTCATGCAGGCGTCGGTGGAAATGTTCTTTCCAATCCTTCGCTTCCAATCTGCGGGTTTCTGAATTCGCCCTTAAGAAGCTATAACATAGCTGTAATGTAGTTAGTCAAGGTTTAATCGGCAAATCATTTGTCCAGGCTTGATTTTTCCGGGTGGGATCTTTACCTTACGGGCAATTTAAGATCGGGATCGTTTACGATATTACCAATAAATGAAAGGTGAGCATGGCTGTAAGCAGGACAGTTCGGGCATTGGGCCTTTGCTCGGGAGGTTTGGACAGTATTCTCAGTGCGCTGGTACTGAGGGGCCAGGGGGTTGACGTACACTGGGTTACTTTCGAAACGCCATTTTTCTCGGCGGATAAAGCACGCAAGGCGTCTAAAACCAGCGGCGTACCGTTGACCGTTCGGACCATCACCCCGGTTTACATGGAAATGATGCGTTCACCGACGACGATATTCGGCAAGAACATGAACCCCTGCATGGATTGCCATGCCCTGATGTTCCGCCTGGCCGGTGAACTCATGACCGAAAAGGGATTCGACTTCCTCTTTTCCGGCGAGGTGCTCGGCCAGCGCCCCATGAGCCAGAACCGCACCTCCCTGCGTTACGTGGAGAAACATTCGGGGTACGATGGGTATATCCTGCGCCCGCTTTCCGCAAAGAGCCTGCCGGAGACCATTGCCGAACAAGAAGGATGGGTGGACCGGGAGCGCCTGCTGGGAATTTCCGGCCGGTCCCGAAAAATCCAGCTGCAGTTGGCCGAACAATACGGGATCACCGATTTTCCCGCGCCTGCCGGCGGTTGCCTGTTGACCGACAAGATTTTCAGCCGCAGGCTGAAGGACCTGTTCGACCACCAGGACTCCGTTGATGAAAGCGACTTGGAAATACTCAAGTTCGGCCGCCACCTGCGCCTGGATGCGACGACCAAGATCGTGGTGGGCCGCACCCGCCAGGACAACGAGCAAATCGGCAAATGGTGCGACCCGAAGGCGCACATGGTGCTCAAAGTCGAGAATTTTCCCGGTCCGTTGGTGGTCATGCCGTCGGGCGGCAGCGAGCCCATGGTGATGCTGGCGGCCGCCATCTGTGCCGGGTACGGCAAGGCGCCAGACGAACAACCCACGACGGTGATCGTACAGCAGGGAAAAAAGCACAGGAAAGTGATGGTGCTGGGGATACCGCCGGCGCAAAGCAAGAAGTTTATGATTTGAGATCGGTGAACAGGGTTCGGTGAGCTGTGGACCCGAAGCCTTAGGCTGACTTCACCCCATAGTTGCAACGTTGGAGTTCAGCCCTCGGACTTCGGTTCTCCGACCTCTGTCCTCTGACATCCGTCCTCGGTCTTCGTCCCTCGTCCCTCATCCATCTTTAGCTTGGCTCTCAGCTGCCCGCAGGCCGCACCGATATCCTGCCCCTTGCTGTGGCGCACGATGGCCGTGTAGTGATGGCCGGCCAGGGTTTCCTGGAACTGGACGATCCGTTCCGGATCGGGGCGCAAAAATTCGCTGCCCGGGTGCTCGTTGAAGGGGATCAGGTTGATCTTGGCTTTGACGGGGCGCAGCAGCTTCGCCAGGCGGCGGGCATCGGCCAGGCTGTCATTGACGCCTTTCATCAGGATATATTCGAAGGTGATCTTGCGGCGGGGCGGCAGGGGGTAGCGGCGGCAGGCGGCCACCAGTTCTGCGATGGGGTACCTGCGGTTGACGGGCATCAGTCGGCTGCGGGTATCGTCCTCGGTGGCATTGAGGGATACGGCCAGGTTGACCCGGGTGTCGCGGCCCAGATCCGCCATTGCGGGTACGATCCCTGCCGTGGAAACCGTCACCCGCCGGCTGGAAAACTTGAGCCCCCAGTCGCCGTCGGTCATCGCTTCCAGGGCCCGGACCACGTTGGTGGTGTTGTCCAGCGGTTCTCCCATTCCCATGAACACGATGTTGCTCAGGGGCATGTCGCCTTTGGCATCCACCTGCCGCTTGACATCGCGCACCTGGGAGACGATTTCCCCGGCCGAAAGGTTGCGGACCCAACCTCCCTTGGCCGTCATGCAGAATCGGCACCCCTGGCGGCAGCCCACCTGGCTGGAGATGCAGAGGGTGAAGTGGTCCTTTTCGGGAATCAGGACCGTTTCGATGTGCCGTCCGTCGTGGAGTCGGAAAAGGATCTTGCGGGAGCCGTCTTTAGAGAAAGCCTCGTTTTCCACCTGCAGGCGCGGGTTGACGAAGGCCGCCGCAAGTGCGGCCCGCAACGGTTTGCCGAGGTTGGTCATTTCTTCGAAGTGGTCGGTCTGGCGCAGGTAAACCCACCGCAGAACCTGGTCGGTGCGAAAAGGGCGCTGGCCCTGCTCTTGAAGCCACTCGGCCAATTGCTGCCGCGAGAGGTCTTTGATGTCGATTTTGCTTGATTCTACAGTCATGATGTGGGATCCACGACCCGGTTCGAATCGCCGGTTCGTTCGTTGTCAGACGATGGCAAAAGGGGATACGGGAAAACTTGGGGTGGCGGCTCAAGTTCTCTACCGGATTCCGGTATCTTGCGGCCTTTTTTATACCTTGACATAGCATTAAAAAAAATCTATTTTCAAGGTTTTAGTTCGCATAGCGGTGAAATGGCATGTTCGATGCGCTCAGCGACAAATTAAATTCGGTTTTCAAGCAGCTCAAAGGGCAGGGCAAACTTTCTGAAAAGAATATTGCCGATGGGCTGCGAGCCGTGCGTATGGCGCTGCTGGAAGCCGATGTGCACTACCAGGTGGTCAAGCGGCTGGTGGCGGATATCAAGGAGCGCGCCCTGGGCCAGGAGGTCATGGGGAGCCTGACGCCCGGCCAGCAGGTGGTCAAGATCGTCAACGAATCCTTGACCCGGCTCATGGGGGACACCCATGAGGGCCTGAACCTCGCCGGCGAGAAACCGGTGGCGGTGATGCTGGTGGGCCTGCAGGGTTCGGGTAAGACCACCACGGCCGGCAAGCTGGCGGTGCTGCTGCGCAAAGAAGGAAAGCAGCCCTATCTTGTCCCGGCGGACATCTACCGGCCCGCGGCCATCGATCAGCTCAAAAAGGTGGGCGGCCAGTTGGGTGTGCCGGTTTTTGATTCCACGCCGGAGATGAATCCGGTGGACATCTGCCAGCAGGCGCGGGTAGCGGCGCATAAAGCGGGCTGCGACACGCTTGTTCTGGATACGGCCGGGCGGCTGCACATCGACGAAGAGCTGATGGAAGAGCTGTCGCGCATTCGTGCGGCCCTGAAGCCGACGGACATCCTGCTGGTTGCCGACGCCATGACCGGCCAGGATGCGGTCAATATCGCCAAGTCCTTCGACGAACAGCTGGATATCGGCGGCGTGGTGCTCTCCAAGATGGACGGCGACGCCAGGGGCGGTGCCGCCCTTTCCATCCGGTCCATCACCGGAAAGCCCATCAAGTTCATCGGCGTGGGCGAAAAGCTCAGCGACCTGGAAGCCTTTCATCCGGATCGCATGGCTTCGCGTATCCTGGGTATGGGTGACGTTCTCACCATGATCGAAAAAGCCCAGGAGGTGGTGGACGAAAAACAGGCTGCCGAGCTGGAAAAGAAGCTGCGTAAAAACCAGTTTACCCTGGAAGATTTTCGCGACCAGATGCGTCAGATCCGCAAAATGGGTTCCCTGACGGACATTTTGGGAATGATCCCCGGTATGGGGAAGGTCAAGCAGATGAAAAATCTGCAGGTGGATGAAAAAGAGTTGGTGCACATCGAGGCCATCATCAATTCCATGACGCCCAAAGAGCGGCGTCAGCATTCGATCATCAACGGCAGCCGCCGCAAACGGATTGCCGCGGGAAGCGGCACCCGGGTGCAGGATGTCAACCGCCTGCTCAAGAATTATACGCAGGTGATGAAGATGATGAAAAAAATCAATAAAGGCGGTATGCGCGGATTGGGCCGCGGCATGCTGCCCTTCTAAAGGAGAAAAGAATGGCAGTTAAAATCAGACTGGCCCGCCACGGGGCAAAAAAAAGACCGTTTTACCGGATTGTCGCAGCAGACAGCGAAAGCCCCAGGGACGGTCGTTTTCTTGAAAGACTCGGGACCTATAATCCACTCCAGGACCCGGTAGCGGTGGTCTTGAACACGGATCGGATCAAATACTGGATCGGCCAGGGGGCCATCCCCAGCGACACGGTCAAGTCGATCCTGAAACGTGAAGGCGTTTTCGCCGTTGCGGAATAAGACCATACGCCAACCGTGATTCCCAGGTACCACCGACTGCCGCTGTCCATCCGTGCAGCGGCATTCGATTGCCGATGCATAACGGCTCGTCGTGTTGCCCGGTGCCAGTGGCACTGTCGATGGCACTTTTCGCGCCTTGCAATTCGGGCGCCTCGTCAATCCCGACGCGTTTTCGATTTGACGAACAGAGGCACGAAGGAGATGGAGCTATGAAAGAGCTGATCAAGTTCATTGCGCAGGAGCTGGTAGATCTTCCGGATCAGGTTTCCGTTGACGAAATCGAGGGCAACCAGACATCCGTGATCGAACTGAAAGTGGCCAAAGAGGATCTGGGCAAGGTGATCGGTAAACAGGGACGCACAGCCAGAGCCATGCGCACCCTTTTGAGTGCGGCATCCGCCAAAATCAAAAAACGAACGGTTCTTGAAATCATCGAATAGTCCCGGGGACAGGGACGACCTCATTCTGGTGGGCAAGGTGGTGGGGGCCCACGGCATTCGGGGGAACCTGAAGGTTCATTCGTATACGGAGTCTTTTTCGGTTTATGAAGCGGAAGAAGGGATTCACGCAATCCTGCCCGACGGCTCCATCCGGGCGGTGACCGTCGACAGGGTCTGTCCCCACGGTAAAAACCTGCTGATGAATTTCGAATCGGTAACCCGGCGCGATCAGGCCGAGAGCCTGATCGGAACGGAATTGTTTGTCGAAAAAGACCGCCTGCCGGCCCTGGAGGAAGACACCTATTATTGGTTCGATCTGGTGGGACTGCGGGTGATCGATTCGTCCGGCACCCGGTTGGGGCGGCTGGTCCGCGTCATTCCCACCTCCGGCAACGACGTATACGTGGTCAGGGGAGAGTGTGGCGGGCAGCCCAAAGAGACGCTGATTCCTGCCATCGGGGATGTGGTCCTCAGCATCGATCTGGAGGGTGGCATCATGACCGTGGATCTGCCGGAAGGGCTATAGGGCGCGCGGTAAACCATGAAAGTTTGTGTGCTGACCCTTTTTCCCGAGCTTTTCCAGCCGTTCTGGGGCCATGGGATCATTCGGCGGGCAATTCAGGGCGGCAAGATTCATCCGGATACCATCAACATCCGCGACCATGCCGAAGGTCGGCACCGGGTGACCGATGACCGGCCTTACGGAGGCGGCTGCGGAATGGTGATGAAGCCGGAACCGCTGGCCGGTGCGCTGGCCCAAGCCAAAGGCCGCATGCCGGCGGCAACCACCCTGCTGCTCTCCCCGCAGGGCAGACGGTTCGACCAGCAGTTGGCCGAGTCGCTGGCACAGGCCGGCGAACTCATTTTTGTGTGCGGCCGTTACGAAGGGGTGGACGAGCGCTTCGTCGACCGCTTTGTGGACGGGGAGATTTCCATCGGCGATTTCGTTCTCACCGGCGGAGAACTGGCAGCCATGGCGATCATCGATGCCGTGGCGCGACTGATTCCCGGTGTGCTGGGCAACGAGGACTCGGCAGGCAGCGATACTTTTTGTGACGGGCTCGTGGAACATGCCCACTACACGCGGCCTCCGAGCTATGACGACGAACCGGTTCCCGGTGTGCTGCTTTCCGGAAACCACGCCGAGATCGATCGCTGGCGGCGGGAAACGGCCCTGATGCGAACCGTGCTGAAGCGGCCGGATCTTCTGGAAAAGCGGGGCATTTCCCCGGAGGAGAGGGCCTTGTTGATAAAATGGCGCAGGGAACTTGACCGGCTCATTGGATAGCCGGCTCTACGTCGCGCTGGTTCATTATCCGGTGATCGACAAGAACGGCGAAACCATCGCTTCGGCGGTAACCAATCTGGACCTGCACGACATCGCCAGGGTGTGCAGGACTTACGGCGTCAAAGGCTATTTTGTCATTACGCCGCTGGCGGACCAGAAGATACTGGTCAACCGCATTGTGGACCACTGGGTTGGCGGCGCCGGCGGGCGCTACAACCCCAAGCGGAAAAATGCCCTGGAACTGGTCCATGTCAGGGACACGTTCGGGCAAAGCATCGACGAGATCGCCGCAACCGAAGGTCGCCGGCCCTTGACGGTGGTCACCACGGCCCGGCGGGACACCGGCGGCATGACTTGCCAGCGCTTAAGGGAGATGATAGAAAGCGCCACCCCTGTCCTGCTGGTTTTCGGAACGGCCTGGGGGTTGACGGACGATTTCATGGCCCGGGCGGACCATATTCTGGAGCCGCTGGCCGGAACAAAAACGTACAATCATCTGTCGGTACGGTCCGCGGCAGCCATCGTTGTGGACCGACTGCTGGGCAGGTGAATGAACACTTAACATCAATATCGGGAGTGATCATGGAAATTATCAAAAACATTGAAAGAGAACAGGTCCGCATGGATCTGCCGGACTTTTCTCCTGGCGACACCGTTACGGTGCACGTGAAAATCCGCGAGGGCAACAAGGAGCGTCTGCAGGCGTTTACGGGCGTGGTGATCAGCAAGAAAAAGGGCCTGGCCAACGCCAGCTTTACCGTGCGTAAAGTCTCCTATGGCGTCGGCGTGGAGCGTGTTTTCCCCATGAATTCGCCCATCCTCGACCGGGTGGAAGTGGTCACCCGCGGCCGGGTGCGCCGGGCAAAGATTTACTACCTGCGCAAGCTGCGTGGTAAGGCGGCCCGGATCAAGGAAAAACGGTTTACTTAATATGGGACAACGTCCCATAAGGTACCATGGAAACAGACCTTTGGGCCTTTGAAAGAAACGCCCATGAAATGGGCTATCGGATTGTTGCAGGCATTGACGAGGCCGGCCGGGGTCCCCTGGCCGGTCCCGTCGTTTCTGCAGCCGTCATTCTTCCCGATGGGGTGGTTATCCCGGGGATCGACGATTCCAAGAAGCTGACCCCGAAGCGGCGCCACGACCTCTATGATCGCCTGTACGAGGTTTCCCATGCCATCGGAATCGGTGTGGTGGACGCCGGCGAGATCGACCGGATCAACATCCTGCAGGCGACACTGGGGGCCATGGCCATGGCCGTGGCCAATCTGGAACCGCGGCCGGATCATCTGCTGATCGACGGCATCTTCACCATCGCTTCGGACCTTTCCCAGCAGGCCATCAAAAAAGGAGACTCCCGGAGCATCTCCATTGCTGCGGCATCCATCGTCGCCAAGGTCACCCGGGACCGCATCATGGGCCAGGTGGACGAGTTGTTTCCGGAATTCGGATTCGGCCGCCACAAAGGCTATCCCACAAAGACGCACCGCCAGGCCATCGAGCAGTATGGCTGCAGCCCCATCCATCGCCGAACGTTTAAGGGTGTAAAAGAGTATGTGGAAAGTGATCGGTGAACTGTGAACTGTGATCGGTGAAAGGTAAACCCTAAACCGCTTCAGCCTTCCGCCTAAAAGGCTACAACATAATGCTTAATCGGCAACAACAATTCGGAAGACGCAGCGAACGCCTGGCGCTGAACTATCTCAAGCTCAAAGGGTATCGCATTGTCGAGACCAACTACCGTTCCAGCGTCGGTGAAATCGATATCATCGCCAGGGAAAAAGACACCCTCGTTTTCGTGGAGGTAAAGGCCCGTTCTTCCAGACGATTCGGCAATGCCAAGGGAGCCGTCACGCCCACGAAACAGCGCAAAATTTCCATGGCCGCCCTGGATTACCTCAAACGCAGCGGACAGACCGAAGCCCGGGCCCGATTCGATGTCGTGGCCATCGACACCGCGGCAGGGGAAACCGCCATCGAGGTCGTGAAAAATGCCTTCACCCTTGCCTACGGATAAACCTGTCCCCAGCGGCCTTTATGTGGTGGCCACCCCCATCGGCAACCTGGAGGACATCACCCTGCGTGCCATCCGGATACTGACCGGGGTTGATATGATCGCTGCCGAGGATACCCGCCACACCGCACGCCTGCTTGCGCACTACCGGATCAAGACCCCGCTGATCTCCTGCCACGAACACAACGAACGCCAGCGCTCCGTTGAATTGATTGCCAAAATCCGCTCCGGCGGATCGGTGGCCCTGGTTTCCGACGCCGGCACCCCGTTGGTTTCCGACCCCGGATACCGGCTGGTGCAGGCCGCCGTAGAAGAGGGGCTGGATGTCTTTCCGGTTCCGGGCGTTTCGGCCGCGGTTACGGCCCTGTGTGTGTCGGGCCTGCCTACCGATGCTTTCGTGTTCATCGGGTTTACCCCCAAAAAGAGTGGCAGTCGCAGGGAACTGCTCCAATCTTTGGCCGCCGAATCGCGGACCCTGGTGTTTTATGAGTCGCCCCGGCGGGTGGCGGCGCTTTTAGAGGTCGTTGAATCGGTCATGGGGGACCGCCAGGCGGTGCTGGCCCGGGAACTGACCAAACTGCACGAGGAATTCATCCGCGGCAGCCTGTCCGAGATTCGGGCCGTTCTCGACAAACGCCAGCAGATCAAAGGCGAGTGCACGCTGCTGGTAGCTGGTGAGACGGCGGAAGAATCCGTCTCCGATGCCCAATTGGAAGAGGTCCTCAGAAAGGCGCTGGCCCGGCCGGATGCCCGCCTGTCGGGTATTTCCAAAGCTTTTTCCCGACAGTACAATCTGCCCCGCAAAAAAGTGTATGAAATGGCGCTGGCCATCCAGAAAGAAAGCGGGGGAGCCTCCTGAGCCATGAGCCCATCAGCCGATACAATTTATCCGGTGATCCTGCCGGTCCCCGCGGCGGATCAGCAGTGCAAGGGCCGGGAGAAGGTGAAGTTTTTGAGCCGTTACGCCCGCCTGGCCCTTGAACAATCCTGCGCGAAAAGCGGACTTCGCCTGGAAGCCTTGCCCAAAGACGACCAGGGCGTGCCCCTGCCGGTCGACGGGGTCTATTGGTCCCTGAGCCATAAAACAGCCATCGTCGGCGGTGTGGCTGCGACGCTGCCGGTGGGGCTGGATCTGGAAACGGTGCGTTCGGTGAAACAGGCCCTGTTGGCCAGGGTTGCCGACGACGTGGAATGGCGGCTGGCCGGCGACCGGGAGGCCGCCTCTTTTTTCCGCTTCTGGACCGCCAAGGAAGCCGTGCTCAAGGCCGTGGGCAAGGGCATGGCGGGGCTGTCCCGATGCCGGATCGTTGAAATCGAAACCCCCACCCGCATGATTCTGACGTACGACAACCTCCCCTGGCCGGTGGAACACCGCCGGTTCGGCAGCCACGTGGCGGCCATAGCCGTGCAACAGGGTATCGTGGTCTGGCCTGACGTTCCCTGAACAGACTTCACGTATTGCTCCGGATTTCTCAACCGCAGCCGGTCGGACTGCTGTTTTGCGCCTTGTTTTTTGCCCCGGGATGGGCAATAGTGGCGTCATCGTTGTGAATCCAAGCGATTGCCCGAAAAAAGGAGAGAAGAAATGCATATTACATTTTACGGCGCGGTGAGGGAAGTGACCGGTTCCATGCACCTGTTGAGCACCGACGAGGACCGCATTCTGCTGGACTGCGGCCTGGTTCAGGGGCGCAGGAAAGAATCCGCGGAGAGGAACCGGGTGCTTCCCTTCGATCCCCAAATTCTCACCAACATGATTCTCTCCCATGCGCACATCGATCATTCCGGGCGAATTCCGCTGCTGGTCAAGAAAGGATTCGCCGGGCGCATTTACTGTACCCGGGCCACGGCCGACGCCTGCGGATTCCTGCTCCCGGATTCGGCCCATATCCAGGAGAGCGATGCCGAGTACCTCAATTACAAGACCGTCCGGGGCGCCCTGTCCCGAATGCGTCCCGGTGAATACGGCAATACCAGCAAGCGCGAGCTGCAGGATATCAAGAAACTCCTTAAGAAGAACGGCCATCGGCTCGATGTCGATGCCATCAACGAGTATATCCAGCGCTTTCACCTCAAGGGGGTGGCGCCGCTGTATACCACCTTCGATGCGGAACAGGCTCTCAAGGCCTTTGAGGGCATCCCCTATCGCAGCCCGGTAACCATTGGACGCGGCCTTACCTGCACGCTCCTCGAAGCCGGGCACATTTTGGGATCGGCCGTTGTCATGATTCGATACGAGGCCAACGGCAATTCGCGCACCGTTTGTTTTTCCGGGGACATCGGCCGTTACGACAAACCGATTCTCAGGGACCCGTCCAACCACCTCGATGGTTTTGCAAAAGATGTAGACCTGATGATCATGGAAAGCACCTACGGCAACCGGGATCACGAACCGGTGGTCGATCTGCGCCCCCGGCTCAAGAAAGTGCTCAACGAGACGTTCGAACAGGGCGGCAGCGTGCTGATTCCCTCCTTTGCTTACGGACGGACTCAGGAGTTGCTTTACGTCATCCATGAGTTGTATGCGGACGGGGAGGTGCCGGCTATGCCGGTATACGTGGACAGCCCGCTGGCCATCAACATTACCAAGGTGTTTGGTGAACACCCCGAAGTGTACGACAAGGAGACCCACGAAACCTTTCTCCAGCAGGGTAAAAATCCGTTTGCGTTCAAACAGGTGCAGTTCACCTCAAGCGTCGAGGCATCCATGGCGCTCATGCGCGAGGAAAGCCCCCATATCGTGATCTCGGCGTCCGGTATGTGTGAGGCCGGACGCATCCTGCACCATCTGCGCTACAAGATTCACAATCCCAAAAATACGATCCTGATCGTGGGTTACATGGCCAACCACACCCTGGGTCGCCGCATTTTGGAACAGGGCACTGCCTACGAAGCGTCGGGGCGATCGGGAGAGCCTCCCATCGTCAAAATTCTCAACAAGGAGTATCCGTTGAAGGCGCGGGTGGTCAAAATCGGCGGTTTTTCGGCCCACGGGGACAGGAACGAGATGTTGCGGTTCCTGAAGGAGTCCAACCTGAATATCAAGCGGATTGCCGTGGTCCACGGCGAAGAGGACCAGAGCCTGGCGTTTTGCCAACTGCTGAAAGACGAGGGGTACAATGCCATGGTGCCCCGTGTCGGCGAGACGCTGGCGATTTAGAGACGGAAGACGGACGGGGAGGATGGAAAAGACCGAACTTGTGCCCATTGCACTTATTGATACAGCCCCGCCGAATAGACTTTCCTGCTAACACGCTAACACGCGGTAGCTAAGCACCCTGTTGAAATTTTTGACGGGATTGTATGATCCAGTCAAAATTGATATAGAGATGTTGCTTATTCGTCCTGCTCGAAAAAGTCCGTTCTTTTTGCGAATTGAATAAAATCAAAAACGCATAAAAAGTCACAGAGGCGTCATGCCGGACTTGATCCGGCATCCAGAGGATGTTGAAAAGACTGGATAGCGCTTCAATTCGTGCCCGGCCTTCGCCGGAATGGCGGATACCTTTCAAATTCGAATTTTTACAAAGCCGTTAAAGATATACAAATCAACCAAAAACGCGGTCAACCGCTGCTTGATCAATTTTCCTTTTAATTTTATGTAGATAACTATAGCGTTCCACTTGTTGTTTCCGCTAATGCCAGCGTAGACAGTATAGAAGCGCAACAATTCGGCCTGAATCAGTTCTTCACTTCCAGTGAAATTCAGGCCATTAATGACTTCGCCCGAAGTCATGGGGGTGCAAATAGGATCAAGGTCTTCTTTCGAGGCCAGATTCTTGAGCTGTTTCGTTGGGTTACCCTGTTTTGTGTAGATCATCCAGATGATGGAATAACTTATGAAGATCCTCAAATACGACGGAAGTTCGCTCAAGCTGCTCTCATAGCCAGTGACGTCTGGGCCAATCGCATTTTTAAAAATAAGTTTTCCCTTGATGGAGGTATAGACGTCGCTCGAAAAAGAGCTCTGGGACCAAATAGAAAAAGCGTTGAAGCAACTACAGAAGCTCCAGAATTGACTCAGTCGCTGGGGCGAGTTTGGGCTTTGTTTAACAAATATTTTCCTAAATATTACCATTCCTTTGATGCTGATTTCTTTTCAGTGACAGCAATTTCTGTCGAGCAATATTTGTACATTAACCAATTTGGAAAAAAATGGCAAAAATAGTCGGTAGGGAAGCTTCTCCTGGAAACAAAATTCCGTGGGTTCCTGCTGAAGGCAGCTTCCCAATGAGATATTCAATTGCGGGGAGCCGTTTAGCGGGAGCGTTTGCTTTCTTACTGGGTGCCATTTGGATTTATTTTTTTATAGACGATCTGTTCAAGGCATTGAGGCCGACACTTATACTTCCGGAATTCCTGATGATGGCACTAATCACTTTACCGGGGGTTTTCGTTCTGATTTACGGAATAAGCCAATATGTATATCGTGAAGAAACGATCATCGATCGAAAGAGCGTCTTATGGCAGCGTCACGGGCTCAGTGGAAATCGTGAATGGCGGGAATTAATTTCAAATTATCAGGGGGTGCTCAAAGAGCATCAGTATTGGGATGAGGGGAGTGATAGTACGTCGCGCCGTTCGAGCCATATGGTATATTTTATTCGTCTGGCTCATCCGGATCCCGGGAAAGAAATTGTCTTGTATCGAGCAGAAAGCAGTATGCTTGTACCACCGACAGATTGGGATGAAAAGTGGAAGCGATATGCCGAACGTTTACAATTACCCGTTCTGGAAAAGACTGAAAAAGGGATCCGTTCATCTGATGTCAACGATCTGGAAACACCTTTGGTGGATAAAATTCGTGAAGGGAAACGGAAGGTCAAGACCATTGACCCGAATAACGCTGCATTGGGACTTATGGCGAAACTCACGTGCGATGATGGTATGTGGCTCATCACCTGTTACCCGGTATGGAATGCATGGAAAAGCGTAGCAGGCGTAATCATTCTGACAGTTGCTCTATCAGGCGCCTATTCTTTTGAACTGATTCATCCGCAGATATTCAGATGTTTTTTGTGGTTTATTCCAGTATGTGTTCTTGCCGTCGGTTTATCCATACGCAAGCAGCTTGCCCATCCGGAGCAGCTCGCCATAGACAAAAGCAAATTCTATTACAGATATTTCAAAAGACAGGCCGGTTGGGTTGTCGATGAAATTCCCTTACATTCAATCACCAATATTTCCGTCAAGTCCAACCCCAGGCATTTTCGTTCTGCAGCAGATGTCGTTATCGAGGCAAAAAACAAAAGCATTCGATTCGGATGGTGGCTGCCTAACAAAACGAAGCTGCGCATCGAAAGCCTGTTGCTTTCACTTATTGCCACCTAAAATAGGCGTTACGATTTCGCAGCCTTTCTCCGGTTGCGTTCCTGGATGATAATCTCCAGCTCTTTGCTCATCTGACCGGCAATGGCGGTGTTTTCTTCCGCACGTCGGGCCAGATAGGGCAGGGTCGATTCGACCGGTCCGTAAGGCAGGTACTTGCTGACATTATAGCCGGCATTGGCAAGATTGAAGCTGATGTTGTCACTCATGCCATAAAGCTGTGAGAAATAGATGTGCGGGTGGTTGTTGGGCAGATCCTTTTCGGCCATGAGTTCGATCAGCAGTCGGCAGCTGGCCTCATTGTGGGTGCCCACACAAATTTCAACCACGTCGATGTTGTCGACGAAGATCTGCACAGCTTTGTCGTACTCTCTGTCCGTTTCGTCCTTGGTATCGTTGATAGGGGATCGATAGCCATATTCTGCGGCGCGTTCACGTTCTTTTTCGATATAGGCGCCGCGAACGATTTTGATGCCCAGTTTATAGCCTTCGGCCCGGGCCCGTTCGATCAGCTTGAGAAAATAGTCATTGCGGTCCCACCGGTACAACTGAAGGGTGGTAAAGACGATGGCTCTGCTCCGGTTGTATCTGGACATCATCTCTTCGGCGAGATCGTCGATGGCCTGCTGGATCCAGGTTTCCTCCGCATCGATATAGATCGGTTTGTCCGCATCGAAAGAGGCCCTGCAGATCGTTTCGAGTCTTTCTTTTACGCTGTTCCATTCGCGCCGCTCTTCAGCGGTGAGCGTCTCTTTGGCGGTGACTTTTTGATATAATTCGAACGGACCGATGGCCGTCATTTTCATGCAGGTGCAGGGGATGTCGGGGTTCGATTTCGATTTTTCGATGATTTTCAACAACTCTTTTTTGGTGGCTTCGAAACCGGTCTCGTCTTCGGTTCCCTCGACGGAATAATCCAGAATCGCGCCGATGCCGGATTGCCCCAGTTTCCCGATCACATTCCCATATTCGCTTTCCTGTTCACCGCCGCAAAACTGCCTGAATACGGTCGATTTGATGATCGGTTTGACGGGCAGGCCCATCGCCAGGGTAATTTTCGCCGCCTGGGAGAGGAACTTTACCAGAAAGGGGCTCTTGGTCAGCCAAAATATCAGATAGGACAGGAACAATTCCCGATCCGATTTGTTCTTAAATGCGATGGAAGTGTTTCCGAAAGAGACCGGACCCTCATTTTTGCCGTTTGCCTGGATGCTTTTCACGATTGGCTCCTATTCGTTTTTTGCCTGGGAATCCCCTAAAATTCTGGCCTGCTATCTTCGTATGCATCAAAAAACAGCAAAGGTAATGCCAACCTGACCGTTCCTTTGGCGTTATCCGCCGTGGCGAACGTAGGGGCGACCGGCCGGTCGCCCCTACAGCGAGGTTTGCCTTATATCTGCGGCAAGCTCGACAATCGCCTGCTTCAGGATAGGAGAGAGCGATGGTCTTTGTATATTTATTCAATATTGAATACTGATGGTCGTTATCCGTTGCTGACGAGAGGGGCGGAGAGGCCGTATTTTTTCATACGCCGCGCCACCGTGGGCTGGCTGATGCCCAGCGCTCTGGCGATTCGGGACTGCTTTTTGTAGGTCGCCAGGGCATCGCGCAAAAACGCGCGTTCGACACTGCCAAGCACCTGATCCAGCGCCATTTGAGGGGGCCACGAACCCCAATCCTCTCCGCTTTCTTTGGTCTGGGCGATCACATCCCTTGGCAGGTCCTGGCGGTCGATGATCTCCATTTCGGACATGACCACCACCTGTTCGCAGATATTCATCAGTTCGCGCACGTTGCCGGGATACGTATACGCCATGAGCGCGTCGATGGCCGCCTGGCTCAGCCGTTTGGCGCTTCCGATCCTGTGGGCGAAGGTATCGACGTAGTGGCGCAATAGCGGGAGAAGGCATTCCCTGCGTTCCCGCAGCGGCGGTATGGTAATGGGGATCACCTTCAAGCGGTAGAACAGATCGTGGCGGAAGGAGCCTTGCTCGACCATTTTTTTCAGATCGCGGTGCGTCGCCGCGATGATGCGGGCATCCACGAACCGGGGCTGGGTGCCGCCCAAGCGGGTGAGACGTCCATTTTCCAGAAACCGCAATAATTTCACCTGGGAGGCCAATGGCAGTTCGGCAATTTCATCGAGAAACAGCGTGCCGCAGTCGGCCAGTTCCAGGTGGCCGAGCTTTCCATTGGCCTGCGCGCCGGTAAAGGCCCCTTTCTCATACCCGAACAGTTCGGATTCGATCAGTGTTTCCGGAATAGCGCCGCAGTTGATGCGGATCAGCGGCTTTTCAGCCCGGCTGGAGCTTTTGTGAATGAGGTTGGCGATCACTCCTTTGCCGACGCCGGACTCGCCCGTGATCAATATCGAGGAATCCACCTTGCTTGCCTTCAGCGCCCGTTGCAGCGCCTTGACCATGTTGCCGCTGCGGGCAATGATTTCATGGGTATGCAGGATATCCTGCTGCATTTCGACCAACTGATGCTGCAGTTGATGCTTGATCTCCTGCTCCTGCTCCAGTTGCCGCTGCAGACTCTCGGATTGGGTGATGTCCTGTTCGCTGACAACGACCCGGATGATTTCGCCGGCATCGTTGAACACGGGCGTTGCGGTGGAAATCAGCTTCCGATTTCCCTTTTTTTGCAGCAGGTTGACCACGGTCTTGGTTTCAACCGCTTCCAGGGCCGCGGACCGGTCGATAAATCCCTCGTTAATGAGATCGACCATGTTTTTTCCGATCACCGATTCCGCTTTTGTCTGGTGAATGCGTTCCGATGCCGGATTCATGCGGATGACCGTTGCATGACCGTCGCATACGAAAAGGCCATCCGAGGAAGAATCGATGATGGCGTCCCTTTCACGGGTCATTTCCTTTAGCAAACGGATTTGATCTGCTGCATTGACCGTTTCATCTGCTGATCCTCTGATTTCCGGCATAATCGTGTTCCCTGCTATTATTGATGATTTCGCAAAAGGCAAATTGGGCCCATTGATGTCATTCGCGCGTATGGGGAATGCATTATTCATATATGAATACAATATTCAGAATTGTTTGTCTATTTTAACTATTGCAGAGCAGGTGGTAGCTACACAGGCTCACCAGGCACCAGATGGCCGGCGGAGAGAGCACCTTGTCGATGGAGCGGTCGAAAAGGATGGAGAGGCGGGGAGCAAATTCCTCGCTGGCCAGCCAGAGCAGGTAGTAGACCGGAACCCGGGGAAACGGTGTGAGGCGAAAGGCCGCGTCGGCCATCTGTTCCCTGCTTCCGTCCAGACGGGTGCCGGCGGCGTTGAAACCGTCGGGGTCCGCGCCGAAACGGGCCAGAAGCGATGCGGTCGGCAGGCGGTTGCGGCCGGTAAAATAATGGGCATCGGAAAGGTCTTCCGGACCGACCATCTCCCGGCCCATGGGGTAAAGGCAGTCGACGCGGCTGAAATAGTCCAGGACCGTCAGTTCCAGCATGGGCCGCTGGATTTTCTCCCACTCCCCGTTGCGCTTTTCCATCAGGCAGCGTGCGTGGGTGTCAACGAGGATTTCGCGTTCGAGAAAACGAAACCGCAGGTGGCCCGTCTTGCCGTCGATATCGGTGAGGGTGAAATTGGCCACGCGGTCTTTGTGCCGATGGACCAGTTTGTCCCACCAGGAGGCTTCGACTTCGATGGGCCTTCCCGATGGATCCAGCGCCGGCGGTCCCAGGTTGCGCCGGCGTTGCTGCATATCCAGAAAGCGCTGACCGTACGGATAGTCGGATTTGCTGAAGTTGTCGCAGGGAAAGGAGGGGCAGTCCCTGGGGCAGTAGTCGATGTGATTGAGCCGGGCGCACGCCAGGATGGCGCAGGGGTGGCCCAGAATGCGCTGCTGAGCTGCCATTTTACCGGCAGCCAGATCGCTTCTGCCCGGGCCGCAGGAGGAGCACTGTCCCACCAGGTTGAGCTGGCAGACGTCACAATTGATGCCGCAGGCGCCGGTGGCCATATCAACTCCTTTCTAACTATTGCCCATCCAGAAATGGCCAATTTGCCCAATATCTTTGTTGCGCGAAAAATTTTATCCTCGAAATATCAACTATATGCACCCCAAGGGCACTTCCTTCGGGGCGTCTGTGGTAAAATTTTTCGTGCGCCTCGATCTCGACCCAATTTGCCTATTTCTGGACGGGCACCAACTACTATGGGTTTCAATCAGGCTTGGGATTTACGGACCGCGATAACCGGCGGCGGTTTCTCGGGCGGCTGTTGCCGGGTGTCGCCGGCGGTCACCCTTTCATTTCACGCAGGTCATACCGACCACCGTTTTCCAGCCGTCCTTCCACGATCAGGCGGATCAGATCCACGGCGGTCTGCCGAGGGGTGGAAAGCGCGCTGTTGGCTTTCAGATCGATAAATTTGTCCACGCGCTCGAACTGTTCCGGCGTGCACTGGCGAATTTGCGCCTGCATGTCGGTATCCACGGTTCCCGGTGCGACGGCGCAGGCATGGAACGTCGGATCGATCCGGGAGAACTCAAGGGCCATGGCCCGGGTGGCCATATCCAACCCGGCCTTGGCGGCCCCGTAAGCCGACCATCCGAAGTAGGGCGACCGGCTGGCACCGGAGGTGATGTTGACGATCCATTTTTTTCCCGGAAAGGATTTGCTGAGGCGGTAAAAATGATGCGCCAGGACCATCGGGGCGGTCAGGTTCACCCGGATATTACCGGCCAGCGCTTCCGTATCGCAATCGACGATGGGGGCGATGGGGCCAAGCACACCGGCGTTGTTGATCAGTACCGTTTTCTTCAGTCCGCCGGTCCTTTCGGAATCCAAACCGATGCCGTCGAAAGCCGCGCCGATGGTTTCAATTGCGTTCAGATCGACACGGATATTCTGGTGGCTGCCTTCGACAAAGGCGTCTGCCCGGGAAAAACCGACCACGAAGCTGTCGCCCCGTGCCAGCGCCCGGTCCGCCAATGCCCGGCCGATTCCCCGGGTGGTTCCGGTAATGATGAAGAGATGTTCGACGGGCGGCGAATCCAAGTATCCTCTCCTGGCCTGCCGTTATCCGGTCGCCCGGATACCGACGACCGTGGCATTGGCGCACGGGGTGTCGTCGGCCGAAAGCGTGCAGGCAACGACGGTCTTTTTACCTTTCTGCTCAACGATATGGGATTTGAGCAGCAGCTCGCTGCCCATGGGAGTAGGGCGCAGATAGTTGACGTTCAGGTTGGCGGTCATGTACATGATCAGGGGGTCCGACCCCGGCGGGCGGCCTTCTTTTTCATATTCGGCGGCGATGGCCGTACCGATGCAGTGGCAGTCGAACAGACTGGCAATCAGACCGCCGTATACCACGCCTGGAAAGGCGGTATGGTAATCCTGGGGCGAGAAGCGGAAGGTTCCGTATTGCCCGTCCCAGTAGGTGCGGACCTGCAATCCATGAGCGTTGTCGCTACCGCAGCCGTAGCAGATGGCGTAGTCACCGGTGAAATAATCTTGTATGGCGCTTGAGGGCATATTGCTTTCCTGTTTGACGGTAGATGGTTTTCATTTGCTTTCGGCGATCCTGAATACGGGCGAATCGATGCGGCTTTCCCGGCAGCGGGGGCAGCGTCCCGGCCGAGTGAGCCGACGCCTTTCCTTGAAGACAAATCCGCAGGCCCGGCAGGTGCAGGGCGTCACCAGGAGTTCCTTGCCTTGGCCGGCAACGCTTTTTTGGATATGGGGCAGATGCCGATAGACTTCCTTTTCCGGAATTCGTACCGCCTGGGAGATCTCCATTGCCGTCATGGGTTCCTCCTGCAGCAATGCGGTAATTTGTTGGCGAAGGGTTCCCATGGCGGCGCTCAGGACGGTTTCGTTCTCACTTTTTGCCGGATGTGGTCGATCAGACCGGGCATGCAGGCCGCGATTTCATTGGCGCAGGTCTGGTAGGCATCGAAAGCCAATCCATAGGGATCTTCGATCTCCGGGTTTTCGCGCCGCTCGTCGAATGTACCCAACAACAAGGAATATTTGCAGCGGAAAAACAGAAGATCGTTGATTCGGTCCAGATGATATCGCTCCATGGCCAAAACCAGGTCGGCGGATCGGATCAGGGAGGCATCCAGAATCCTGGCCCGGTGATCGGAAATATCCACGCCATGGGCAGAAGCGACCTTCACGGCCAACGGTTCCGCACGATTGCCGTGAAGGCCGTAGGTGCCTGCCGAGCGGACCGTTATCTCCGATTGCAAAAAAGGCGGCAGACGATGCCGCAAAAATCCTTCCGCCATCGGGCTCCGGCAAATGTTGCCGGTGCAGACCATGAGGACCGAAAAAGTCAAGTTGTCTCCGTAACCAGCGCGTGCTTCATCGGACCAATATAAAGACGGCCGGTTTCAAAGTCAATTCAGGGGCGCGTTGTGAACCAAGTATTGATATTTTAAATAGGGTCGACTATAAAAATTCAGATTGCAGTACCATCCGATTTGCCTTGAATACCCTGCGGAGAATGACATGTCTGACACCCGAATCCTTTTTGTAGACGACGATAAAGACATTCTGGCCATGGTCGAGCAGTACCTGACTGTAAAAGGCTACAACGTGACCACCGTGGACAACGGCATCGAAGCCGTAGGCATCGTAAAGGAAAAGCAGATCGATATCGTCTTTACCGATTACAAGATGCCCGATTTCAATGGCCTGGAGCTTCTTGTGGCCATCAAGAAATACCGGCCCCAGACCGAAGTGATCATCGTTACGGGTTACGGATCCATGGAATCGGCCATCCAGGCCATGAAATTCGGTAGCTACGACTACCTGCAAAAACCCTTCAAGCTGGACCACCTCCGGCTGATTATCGACCGCATCGTCGAAGAGAAAAAGATCAAGGACAAAGCTCATCTGATCCGCAAGATTTCGCGGGAGCGCCACCAGTACGGCAACCTGGTGGGCTTCTGTCCCAAGATGCGAGAAATTTACGAGGTGATCGATACCATCAGCATCGAAAATCCCATGGTTCTTATTCAGGGAGAAAGCGGAACGGGCAAGGAGTTGACGGCGCGGACCATTCACGAAAGCAGCGACCGAAAGGAGATGCCCTTCGTGCCAATGAACTGCAACCGACTGGCCAAAAAGACAAAATCCGAAGATGAAATTGCCGCTCAGCTTTCCGGCGTGATGACATCGGTCGGCGGCGGCACGCTTTACCTGGACGAAGTTTCCGCCTTGCCTACCGACATCCGCAAGCGCATCCTGAAGCTGTTGGAGGAAACGGAATCCGATTCCGGCCAACGTCCCCGGATGATTGCGGGGACCAGCAAGGATCTGGACGAAGTCATCGCCAGCGGGGCCATGAAAGAGAGCCTGCTCGATCTGTTCAACGCCGTGTTCATCAAGCTGCCTGCGCTCCGGGAACGCAAGGAAGACATTCCCCTGCTGATCAACCATTTTTTGTACAATGACAGTCCGGCGACCACCACCCGCATATACGGCATCACCCCATCGGCCATGAGTATTCTGCTGGAGTATCACTGGCCGGGCAACCTGATTCAATTGCAGAACGTGATCGAGCGGGCCTATGCCATGGGCGTTGAAAATGCGATCGGTCCCGAGGACCTGCCGGAAGAGATTCGCACCTTCGGCACCATTTCCCGCATGGGCTGAGCCGTTTGCCCAAATGGTCGACATTCTTCTGATCCAGCCGCCCGTTGCCGATTTTTACCACACCGCCAAACGAACCGTTCCCTATGGTCTGGCTTCCATTGCTGCTGCGGCAGCCGAAAAGGGATTCTCGGTCGCCATTCTGGATTCCATGGCGACCGGCAAGTCACGGGTCGTAGCGCCGCCGCCCGAACTGGACGGACTCGAGCCCTATTATGGACGAGCGGATCGCAGCCCTTTTTCCCTGTTCCACCATTTTCGTCGCTACGGGTACAGCCTCGAACATATCGGCCGAGAGATCAGAAAGTCCGGCGCGTTTCTGGTGGGAATCGCCTCCCTGTTTACCGCCTACAGCGACATGGCCCTTGCCGTGGCCCGGACGGCCAAAGCCAGTTTGCCCGATTGCACCGTGGTGCTGGGCGGGCACCACCCGACGGCTCTGCCGGAAGCGGTGATGGCCGAACCGTCCGTGGATCTGGTTTTGCGGGGTGAAGGCGAGGCCAGCCTGCCGGCTCTGGCCAGAGTGTTGCAGGCGGGCGGCGAACCGGGCGGCGTGCCCGGCGTCGTGCTCCGCAGGCCCGACGGCGGGCTGCAGATTTCCGAACCGGCCCTGTGCAGTGATCCGGACCGGCTTCCCGTGCCCGCATTCGGCTTGATCCGGCGAAAGTTCTATCAGCGCTGGGGGCGGGATTGCCTGGCGATTGCCGCGACCCGGGGATGCCCGCTGGCGTGCAGTTACTGCGCCACGGGCCGGCACTCCTGGATGGGGTTCAGGAAGCGCTCGGTGGCTGCGGTGCTGCGCGAAATCCGGGCGGCCGCCTGTGGGCGCCAGGTAGGATTCATCGATTTCGAGGACGAAAACCTCACCATGGACCGCCGTTGGTTTCTCGAATTGATGGGCGGAATTCGCGAAATTTTTGGCGAGGCCCTGCCGGAATTAAGGGCCATGAACGGGCTTTTTCCTCCTTCCCTGACCGCCGAGGTGGTCGGAGCCATGGCAAAGAGCGGTTTCAGGACCCTGAACCTTTCCCTGGGCAGTTCAGACTCCGAACAATTAAGGCGCTTCAACCGACCCGATGTTCGTGCCGCTTTTGACCGGGCCCTGGCGTTGGGCAGCGAGGAAGGGCTTTCAGCGGTGGGGTATATCATCGCGGGGGCGCCGGATCAGGAACCGCTGCTGTCGGTGGACGACCTGCTGTTCCTCGCCCGACGCCGGGTGCTGGCCGGCGTCTCTGTCTTCTACCCGGCGCCGGGCAGCGTGGACTATGCCCGCTGCCGGGACCTGGGCCTGCTGCCCGAATCCTTTGCCGGTATGCGGGCCACGGCCCTGCCCATCCATCAGCGAACGTCGCGAACCGATGCGGCGACCCTGCTTCGGTTGGGACGCATCCTCAATTTCATGAAAAGGCTCCGGGAAAACGGCATCCCGATCCCCCGCCCGGCGGCTGTGGGCTCTCGGTTGAACCCCGATCTGGACCGGCAGGAGGTGGGCATGCAATTGCTGGCGGCATTTTTTTTCGACGGCGGCATCCGGGGCGTCGAAGCCGACGGAAGGGTTTATGATCACCGGGTATCGGCCCATCTGTGCCGGCGTTTTTTGGACGGGCTGACGGCTGTACGGTAGGCTATCGGCCTTCTTACAAAGCCGTCCTTAACAGTATTCATCCAGAAACAGCCAAATTTGGTCGAGATCGAGGCGCACGAAAAATTTTACCGCAAGCATATAATTGATATTCTGAGGATAAAATTTTTCGCGCAACAAAGATATCGGGCAAATTGGCCATTTCTGGATGAACACTAATTGAAGCCGGCGACAATGGCAACCAACCCGAACCCAACCAATATCGTGCCGGAAACCCGGTTGATCCACCCCATGGCGGTCGGACGCAGACGGGTGTTGAAAATGCTGCTTGCCGATGAGAGAATGATCCACCAAGCCATGGAACCTGAAAATACACCGGCCACCAGCCACCCGGCGTCCCAACGGTCGGTGCCGACGAGCCCCATCCCGGCGAAAACGGCGGTAAAGGAGAGAATGGTCATGGGATTGGTGAGGGTGAGAGCCAGGGCAGAGAAATACCCTTTGGCTCCCCGGACAGAGGACGCTTCGGCCGGTTTCGGGGCGGCCGTTGCCAGAACGATTCGCAGCCCCAGGTAGCAGAGAAACAGACCGCCGAGGAGCTGGATCCAGGCCCTTTGCCCCACCAGCAAACCGGAGAGGCCGGCCAGACCGAAACCGGCGATGCACCCATAAAGGGCGTCGGCCGTGGCGGCCCCGGTGCCGGTGAGCAGTCCGGCCCGCCATCCATGGGCCAGACTGCGGCGGATGCAGAGGACGCCGATGGGCCCCACGGGCATGGCAATGGAAAAGCCGAAGATCAGTCCTTTGATGAAAAATGAAACCGTCATGGGAGGCACCCTATCGCATCGGGCCGGTCGAAACCATGGCCAAACAACGGTTTTCAGGGGCCTGAACTTTAAAAAACAAGGAAATGGACGCCATGGACCTTCGGGTTGAGAAAATGCTGGATGGAATCGGGCTGAAAATTCTGGCCGTCCTGCAGGAGAACGCAAGGATGTCCCTGGCCGGCATCGGCGAGGCGGTGGGGCTGTCATCCCCGGCGGTGGCCGAACGGGTCAAGAAGCTGGAAGAGGCGGGGGTCATCAAAGGCTACCACGCCTTCATCGACCCCGACGTCATGGGCCGATCGGTGTCCGCCTTCATTCAACTGACCACCGATGCCCGGCATTACCCGGCCGTCAAATCCCTGGCCGCCGATCTGCCCGAGGTTACCGCCTGTCACCACGTCAGCGGCGAGGCCTCCTTCATCATGCAGGTGCGCGTGGCGCAGGTTGCCGATCTGGAGCCGCTGGTGGCCCGCTTCAGTCACCTGGGGCAGACGCACACCGCCATCATCCTTTCCACGCCAGTGGACAAGGGGGCTCGGGTACCGCTTTAGGTGCCCGTTTCAGATTGCTGTTTTTCGGTGTTGACCACCTGGCGGATGCGGATGGGGCGTTTTGTCGGTCTGGGATTGAGGTTGTTGTTGATCAAGAAACCCTTGAGCCACCCCTTGGCTTCCCGGGCGGCGTCCTGGTCGGTATAGTAGGCCTTGATGTCCTTGATTTCCGAATAAACCTCGTCCACCCGCTGCCATTCGTTGGGCGCCATCTTGGCCTCCATGGCATAGAGTACATCCTTGCTTTCGACGGCCACCAAGCGAATGTCGGGACCCAGCTTTTTCTCCAAGGCCTTTATGGTTTCCAGATCCTCGGGACTCAAGGCGGCGAATTTAAAGTCGTTCAAACCGCTCATGGGAAATCCCCTTCTGCATTTTCAAATCATCGGTTGCATGCCCTCTGTGGATGCATCAAACCAAAATCGAAAGTGCTTGTCAATTTCGGATAGCGTTACAGCTGAAACATTACCAAACAATAACCATCCATCGTTCCCTTCCACGATGGGAAAGGGAAGGCGGAATCGTCGTGCTTTTTCATGAACCCAAGCCTTCCCGGCGGTGCGCCAATGGCATCCGACGACGGTCCCCGGGTACCGCAGCAGGCCGCCTCCGAGTTTCACGGAGTGTTCTCCTTTTTTCCGAGTACCTGCACCGCTCACCCAGCGAAAGAATTGCTTTTCGGCAAAGGCAGGAAGCCATTGCGATTTGAAAATCATTCTCCGAACTATGCGCACAACCGTTTGACTTTTTTCTTTCTGGCGGGACCAAATATTTATCTCAGCGTCTGTTGCATATAACTTCATAATAGATATCGCATGCATAATTTTGCGAAAAAAGCGTATGTTTTTGCGCACTTCGAAATCTTATTGTGTCTAATCACCCCACCTTGTACCACATATGGGTTTTTACCGAACCGTTCCCTGCCAATGTTTACAACAATCGCATTCCTCATATCGGGATCGGGTTGCGAACTGACCGTAACCGCATGAACGAACGACGACCGTACCAAGGTCTTTGCGTTGGAAAGAGGCAGCGCGAAAAAAAAGCAAATTTTATGCAAACCAGCAATTTTTGACAACCCTCTCTTTGTGGTTACAATGAAGACTGATCGCAACTACCGGTAATGGAAACCGATTGCCACGTAACGGAGACGCCCGATGACCGCCAATCCCCCCATCGAAGGCGATGCCTGCCGGACAGAAATGGAATGCCATCAGGAAGCGCGCTCCCACCTGCCGGCCATTGCCGAACGGATTATCGACCACTGCGAGAGCAGTTCCTGCTACACCCATATCGACAGCGAGCCCATCCCTTCGGAAGGGTTTGTGGCCGATATCATCGACATGTTCCGGGAACTGCTGTTCCCCGGTTATTTTTCCCGTGAGAAGTTGGATCCGGTCAACCTGCGCTACAGTCTGGGGCAGACCATATCCAAATTGTACGATCTGCTGGCTGACCTGATCGCCCACAACATCCGCCATGACTGCCTGCGCTATCACCAGTCGTGCAGCCATTGCGAATCCCGCGGCCACAGCATTGCCCTTGAAATGATGGATGCCATCCCCGAAATCCGCCAAGTTCTGGCGTCGGACGTGCAGGCGGCCTTCGACGGAGACCCGGCGGCCAAAAGCCATGACGAAATCATCTTCAGCTATCCGGGAATATACGCCACCAGCGTCTACCGGGTGGCCCACAAGCTCTTCGAACTGGGCGTGCCCCTGCTGCCGCGGATCATGGCCGAACATGCCCACAGCATCACCGGAATCGACATTCACCCCGGCGCTGTTATCGGGAACCGGTTCGTCATCGATCACGGCACTGGCGTGGTGATCGGAGAGACGACCCGGATCGGAGACAACGTGCGCATCTACCAGGGCGTAACCCTGGGCGCCCTGTCCCTTCCCAAGGATGCGGGAGAAAAGCTGCGCGGAAAAAAGCGGCACCCCACCATCGAAGATGACGTGATTATCTATTCGGGGGCCACCATTTTGGGCGGGGACACCGTCATCGGTTGCCGCAGCGTGGTGGGCGGCAATGTCTGGCTGACCGAATCCATCCCCCCGGACACCACCGTAATGATGGAGACGCCGCGGCTGGTTATTCGGGAAGCGAGGCGGTAGGGGGGGGGCGGGACGGTCCCGTAAATGGCCCGATATCTTACAAGGAGAACACCATGCCTGTGCACAGTGCAATTACAGATACCATCGGCAAAACGCCCCTGGTCCGGCTGAACCGCATCGGCGGCGGTTCTGCCGAGATTCTGGCGAAGCTGGAATTTTTCAATCCTTTAGGCAGCGTCAAGGATCGCATTGCCGCGGCCATGATCGATGATGCCGAGAAGAAGGGGCGCATTGGCGCCGACACCCTGATCGTGGAACCGACCAGCGGGAACACCGGCATCGGCCTGGCCTTTATCTGTGCCGCCCGGGGATACCGGCTCTGTCTCACCATGCCGGAGACCATGAGCGTCGAGCGCCAGAAGCTGCTGCGGCACCTGGGCGCGCAGCTGGTGCTCACCCCGGGCCCCCGGGGGATGGGGGGCGCCATCGAGAAAGCCCAAACCATTGTGGCCGAAACCCCCGGCGCCTTCATGCCCAACCAGTTCGAAAACCCCGCCAATCCCCAAATTCACCGGGAGACAACCGCGGTGGAAATCTGGTCGGACACGGTTGGCGATGTCGATATCCTGGTGGCCGGGGTGGGCACCGGCGGCACGCTTACCGGGATCGGCGGGTTTTTCAAGGAGAAGAAGCCCGGCTTTCATGTGGTAGCCGTGGAGCCGGCCGACTCGGCGGTGCTTTCCGGCGGCGAGAAAGGCCCCCACAAAATCCAGGGCATCGGCGCAGGATTCGTGCCCAAAGTGCTGGATCGATCCCTCATCGACGAAGTGGTGACCGTCGCCAACGACGATGCCTTCGAAACGGCCCGGAAACTGGCCGCCGGCGAGGGCATCCTGTGCGGCATCTCTTCCGGGGCTGCGGTGTGGGCCTGCCTGCAGGTGGCGGCCAGACCGGAGAATGCCGGCAAACGTATCGTTACCATTTTGCCCAGTACGGGGGAACGGTATCTGAGTACGGAGCTTTTTAATCGTTGAGCTGGATATCCCTTCCCGCAAGCGCCCGGTTCATGTTGCGCACGGCGCACATCTTGCCGCACATGGTACAGCTGTCATCGTGCTCGGGGATGGAGTTTTTCCGGTAGCGTCCGGGTTTTTCCGGGTCCATGGCCAAGCCCAGCATTTTTTCCCAGTCCAGCGCGGCCCTGGCGCGGGCCATATCATCGTCCCATTGACGGGCGTCGGGAATGCTTTTGGCGATGTCGGCTGCGTGAGCAGCGATTCGCGCAGCGATGATGCCTTCCTTCATGTCCTCCAGGTCAGGCAGGCGCAGATGTTCGGCCGGGGTGACATAGCAGAGAAAATCCGCCCCGCTGGCCGCGGCCACGGCACCGCCGATGGCGCTGGTGATGTGATCGTAGCCGGGTGCTACATCGGTGACCACGGGACCCAGCACATAAAAAGGTGCGCCATGGCATAGGCGTTTCTCCATCATCATGTTTCCGGCGATCTCGTTTAGCGCCATGTGTCCCGGCCCCTCGATCATCACCTGGACGTTTTTCTCCCAAGCTCGCTTGGTCAACTCTCCCAGGGTGATCAATTCCTCCACCTGACAGGCGTCGGTGGCATCGTGCAGACATCCCGGCCGGCAACCGTCGCCCAGGCTCAGGCTCACATCAAAGGCCTGGCAGATTTCAAGCAGCCGGTCAAAGTGCTCATAAAAAGGATTTTCCCGGTCATTGTACTGCATCCAGGTGAACATCAGACTGCCGCCCCGGGAAACGATGTTGGTGATGCGTTGCCGGCGGTTGATCTTTTCGGCGGCGCTGCGGTTGAGACCGGCATGGATGGTGAGAAAATCCACGCCGTCTTCGCAGTGACGTTCGATCACCTTGAAAATTTCTTCAACGGTCAGATCCTTCAGGTTTTTTTCATAGAACCCAACGGCATCGTAGATCGGAACCGTGCCGATCATGGCCGGTGACATGGCTACCAGCTTGCGTCTGAACTCTTGTGTCTTTCCATAGCAGGATAGATCCATGATCGCTTCGGCCTTGAGCGCCAGTGCCATTCGGGCCTTGTCCAGTTCCCGCCCGACATCATGGCAGTCCTTGGAGATGCCCAGGTTGACGTTGATCTTGGTGCGAAGGCCCTTACCGATCCCTTCGGCATCGAGGTTCGGATGGTTCCCGTTGGCCGGGATAATCGCCTGGCCGTTGGCGATCAATTCCCGCAAGGTCTCGGGGCTGATCGATTCCTTCCGGGAAACGGTTTCCATCTGCGGGGTAATGATGCCTTTACGGGCTGCATCCATTTGGGTGGTGTAATTCATGGAATACGCTTTCAAATAGGGGATAGAATTTTCTCAATTACCGCGTCTGCCTGTTTCGCCGCAGCCAGGCCTACAATGGCCGCAGTCGGCGGACGTGTCTCGCAAATTTCCGATTGGCCATCGCCGACTACGCAGAACGAGTCCCGTATTCGACGGGTTTTAATACGGTCACTGCTCCCCCAACCGCCGATGCCCGATGCGCACACCAGCAATCGTGGATCGGCCATAAATGCCTCGGCCATCATTTTTTTATCCCGGGGGGTGTCCAGCGCTTCCAGCAGAATCCGGCATCCTTCGAATGTATCGCGCACATTCCCGGCGTGCAAACGCAGGTCAAAGGTGACGATGTCAAGTTCGGGATCGATGCGCAGCAGGTTGGCCTTCAGGGCCGCTACTTTCTTCAGGCCCAGTTGATCGGCAAAGTAGAACTGCCGGTTGAGGTTGGAGGCTTCCACACGGTCGAAATCGGCAACGACCAGCCGGCGGATACCGGAGCGAGCCAGATGGGCCGCCGCGTTCGAACCCAGTCCGCCGGCACCGGCAATCCCCACGCGCACCGATGCCAAGCGCTGAATCTGTTCCTCGGTAAAATGGGCCTTCAGACCGGATCGGAAATGGTTTTCGGTCATGGTTTTCCTCAGCCTACCCACCTAAAGCCTGCCAATCCTTATACACCGGCTGCCATCCGGCCCGACGCAGCATGGCCGCCATCTCCGGCACCGAGCGTTCATCGGATATCTCGAACTGGCCGGTAGGGGTGTCCGCTTCCGTATGCCCCCCCACGGCCGTGCAGGATCCGGCGGACATGCGCGTCACGCCCAGCGGCACCAGACGGTCGCGGAAGCGCGCGCTTTCCCGGGTGGAGATCGCGATTCCCGCCCGGGGCATGAACAGCCGCATAGCCGTCAGGATCTGAACGAGGTGGCGGTCCTCGACCGCGCAGGCCGGTTGGAATCCGCCCACATGGGGCCGCATGCGGGGCAGGGAGACGCCGATTTCCGTTTCCGGATAGCGGTCCTGCAGATAGTGGGCGTGCAGACCGGTGAAAAAGGCGTCCCGGCGCCAGTCGTCCAGACCCAGCAGCGCACCGATGTTGACCGACCGCATGGCAGCCCGGCAGGCGCGTTCCGGCGCACCCAGGCGGAAGCGGTAGTCCCGTTTGGGGCCGCTGGGGTGCAGGTCGGCATACAACGCTTTGTTGTAGGTCTCCTGGTAGAGGGTCAGGTTGTCGGCGCCGGCATCGATCAACCGGCGGTATTCGGCTTCGGTCAGGGCATAGATTTCGATACCGATGGCTGTGAAATAACGGTTCAGCACGCGGCAGCATTCGGCGATGTAATCCACACTGGCAATGGCTGGCGCATCGCCGGTGAGAATCAGGATGTGTTTGAGCCCGCTGGCGCTGATGGCCAGGGCCTCGGCCTCGACCTCCTCCAGGGTCAACTGGCGACGGTCGATGCGGTTTCTGGAATTGAAGCTGCAATACCGGCATCGGTTGGTGCAGAAATTGGACAGATACAGCGGGGTGAACAGAGCCATGGTGCGACCGAACTGGGCGACCGTCAGGCGGTGGGCCTTTTGGGCCATGGCCTCCAGATGCGCTTCGGCGGCCGGGGACAGCAGACACAGGAAATCGGCCGGCGTCAGTGTTTCCTTGCCCAGGATGCGGCGGATGGCTTTGTCGGTCACAGCATCGATCCGTTTCCAGCGATCATGGTTCTGCCATTGGGTATAAACGTCGTAAAAACGCATGTTTTTTTTCATGTCGATTCGGCCCGCTATTCGTACAAAAAACCTGTCAGGGGAGAAGATGCCGACGCCAGGGTCTCCACGGCGCCCGTTCCGGCAAGAAACGCTTCGCGGCCGGCCCGTATGGCCGCGCCGAAGGCCGCGGCCATGGCCACGGGGTTCGAAGCACTGGCGATGGCCGTGTTGACCAGACAGGCATCGGCACCCATCTCCATGGCCTCGCAGGCCTGGGAGGGTTTGCCGATGCCCGCGTCCACCACCACGGGCACCTTGATTTCGGCGATGATGATCCGGAGCATTTCCCGGATGGTGAGCCCCTGGTTGGTGCCGATGGGGGCCGCCAGGGGCATGACGGCGGCGGCCCCGGCGTCTTCCAGTTGACGGGCGACGACGGGGTCGGCGTTGATGTAAGGCAGGACTACGAAACCCTCTTTCACCAGGATTTCCGTTGCCCGCAGGGTGGTGTGCCCGTCGGGCAGCAAATGCCGGTTGTCCGGGATGACTTCGATTTTTACCCAGTTGCCGCAGCCGACGGCGCGGGCCAGACGGGCAATGCGCACGGCCTCTTCGGCATTGCGGGCCCCGGACGTGTTGGGCAAAAGCTGCATGTGGTCGGGAATGTGTTGCATCACATTGTCGGTGGCGGCATCGACGTCCACCCGCCGCAGGGCTACCGTGATAATCCGGGAGCCCGAGGCGTCGACGATCCGCGGGATCATGTCGTCCGACGGGTATTTGCCGGTGCCGATGAGCAGGCGCGAGTCGAATTCCTGCCCTCCGATGGTGAGGGGATCGTTGATATTCGGTGTTTGCATGGCTTCATCCTCCGCCTACGAATCCGAGAATTTCCAGATTGTCGTTTTCCTTGAGGTTGACCCGGCCCCAATCTGTTGCCGGGACGATCGCGAGATTGTGTTCGACCACCACCGTGGCCGGGTTTAGGTCCTTTGTGCGGATCAACTCGCCGATGGTCGTGCCGTCGGCCACCGGAGTTCGTTTGCCGTTGAGTCGGATCTCCATTCCATTCCCTCTCAAAAATAAAAAAGGCCTGCTTCCATTGAGGAAAGCAAGCCTGACAAAAGAGAAAATTTCTGTTTTTCCCTGCTTCCCTACGGCAGCATGATCTGCTTCAGGTTCAAAGGGTCGGCGCGCTTGCGCCCTCTCAGCCCCTTTGCGGAGCTCCCCCAGCTACTGATTTTTCAGGCACTCTATTCGCGGTTGGTGTCCATGTCAAGAGAAGAATGTTTCAAGGTCAAACGTTGACCCGCCGCACATCGGCCCCGAGCTGCCGGAAACGGCTTTCGATGTCGAAATGGCCCCGGTTGATCTGGTAGACGTTGCCGATGGTGGTTTTCTCCGGACAGGCCAGCCCGGCCAGCAGAATGCAGGATGCAGCCCGGATGTTGTCCGGCTCGGTGTCCGCCCCCTTGAAGGTGGTGGGGCCATTGACGATGGCCAGACCGTCCTCTTCATCCAGGTCGATGGATGCCCCCAGCTTTCTCAATTCCTGGACCTGACTGAAACGCTTGTCGAAGACCCGTTCCCGGATATAGCTCTGACCGTCGGCGATGCAGGAAAGGGCCATGATCGCCGGCTGAAAATCGGTTGGGAATCCCGGATAGGGGCAGGTGAGCACGTTGACCGGGCGCAAATTTTTGCCTGGCGAGGAAACCTCCATGACATGCCCGTTGATGCGGATTTCGACGCCCATCTGCATCATTTTTTCGACCAGGATGCGCAGGTCCGCCGGATTCACGCCAATGATCGAGATCTGCCCCCCGGCAATCCCTGCCGCCATCATGAACAACCCCGCGTCAAGGCGGTCGTTCATGGCGTAGTACTCCACGGGATTCAGGGCCGGTATGCCTTCCACCGTAAGCGTGCGGGTGCCCAACCCGTGGATCCTGGCGCCCATTTTGATGAGAAAATTGGCAAAATCGAATATCTCCGGGTCCGAGGCGGCATTCTCGATGATGGAGACCCCTTTGGAAAAACAGGCCGCCATCATCAGGTTTTCCGTTCCGGTGTGGCTGGGAAAATCAAGATACATATTGGCACCCTGAAACTTGTCGCCCCGGATGACAAAGGCGTCGCCGCTGGTGATTTGGGCCCCGAGTCGGGCAAACCCGCGATAATGGTAGTTCAGGTTGCGGGCGCCCAAGGGGCAGCCCCCGACGGTGGGCAGCCTGACTTCGCCCAGGCGGGCCAGCAGGGCCGGAATGAAAAGCACCGAGGCCCGCAGGCGGCAGGTGAGTGCTTCGGGAAGATCCGAACGGTTCAGGTGGGTGGCGTCCACGCAGACCGTTTTTTCCGCGGGGAAATAGTCAACCTTGGCCCCTACATGGCGCATGATATCGAAGGCCACCAGGATATCGTTCAGCGGCGGCACATTGCGGATCACGCTGCACCCCTTTTCCGGAAGCAGGGCCGCGGCCAGCATGGGCAGAATCGCATTTTTTGACCCCTGCACGCAGACGCTGCCGGACAAGGGTTTCCCGCCATTGATTTGAATGAATTCCCGCTCGCTCATCGGGTTTGCCTTTCTATGGTTTTGCATGCAATCGCATAATCGTCGTCACGGCCGGCTATCGCCGGGTTTCATCGCCCGATAAATAGTGCCCATCCAGAAATGGCCAATTCGCCCGATATCTTTGTTGCGCGAAAAATTTTATCCTCGAAATATCAACTATATGTCTGCGGTTAAATTTTTCGTGCGCCTCGATCTCGACCAAATTTTCCTATTTCTGGATGGGCACTAAATAGGCATAAAAGCGATTTGACGGCAACCGATTTCGTGAAGGACCGCAGGCTGGTTGCATTTGGAACCGAATATGGAAAACCGTTTTCGTAGAAAAGGCCTGTCGGAATCGCCGATTTTGTAGGAGCGGCCCATGGCCGCGAAAAGGCTGTGGATCGATCTATAGGGTCGCAGGCAAGGCCAGCTCTTACGGCCGGGCATGGATGGGCTTTTTTGGATGTCGGCATTCCTGCTTTTTGTAGGAGCGGTCCATGACCGCGATATGAAATGGATTGCCGGCTCATGTCCGGGTCGCAGGCAAGGCCAGCTCTTACGTTATGGCCAGCGCTTGGCTTTGCAGGAGCGGTTCTTAACCGCGATAGAACGTATGGGGGGAATTGTCGCAGGCAAGGCCAGCTCCTACGGGCGGGCATGGATGGGTTTTTTGCGGTATGTCGGCACCCCTGCTTTCAAGGAGCGGTCCATAACCGCGAAAATTACGGCCGGCATCAGGCGGTTTGGACTTCACCGATCATGGATTCACAAACCCTGATTAAATCGAATGGCTTCCGAAAATAATAATCGACCGTCCCGTCTTCCAGGAGATCGACGGCCGTATGTTCATTGCCGCCGGTCATGACGCCGATTTTTGTCGATGGCGAATGGTTGCGGATACGATGGGACAATTGCGCGCCGTCCAGGCCGGGCATCTGGAAGTCGGTTAAGACGATATCGACTTGCCGGCCGTTGAAAAGCGTCCAGGCATCTCTGCCGTTTTCGGCTGTGAACACCTGACAGCCGAACATTTCGAACCCCTGAACCAGCAGATCCAGAATTGATTCATCATCATCGGCAATCAACACCGAGGGTCTGCGACGGGAAAGACTCGGCAGAGCAACCAGCATGGGTGAATCCTCCTGTTTTCCGGATAACGTCATCTTCTGTGGCATTGCATATCTTGATTGGTAACGGTTCCGGTGCATGGATCCGTTTTGGCATCCTTGCCGGGTGATCGACCATCAGGAAAAACGGGCTAGAAACGAGAGTAGTGTAAACCAAAGGATAGGGAAGGGATGTGACGGCCGGCACAACCAATGTGTGAGCAAGCTCACATTTTAACCGACCCTTAAAATGAATACGGCAGATTCTTGAGAATTTTCAAGCGACCTTTTTCTCTGGCGAGATAGCCCCCGGCCGCCAGTTCGTTGTAGATGCGGTTGACGGTCTCCCGGGTCGAGCCCACGATGTCGGCGAGATCCTGCTGGGTCAGCTTCTCCCGGATGACTCCGCCGCCGTCCTGGTTCTCGATTAAAAAGCGGACCAGACGCCCGTAGACATCCAGGAAGGCCAGTTCCTCGATCTGGAGGGTGGCCTTGCGGAGCTTTTCAAGAAGGCTTTTGATCATGTTGCGGTAGATGCCGGGGTGCGTGGCCGAGAATTCGAAAAATGCCTTGCGCGGCAGGACCACCAAGGTGCATCGGGTTTTGGTGATCACCGTGGCACAGCGTTCATTGCGGTCGAACAGGCTCATCTCGCCGAAATAGTCCCAGGGTTCGAAGCGATTGACAACGAACTGCCTGCCCGAATCGTCCGTGCGCAGCGCCCGGGCACTGCCTGCGAGCAACACGTAGAGGCTGTCCGTCTCGTCCCCTTCGCTGATCACCAGCGTGTTTTTGGGTACCCGGCGCTCCAGGCAGAGCGCTTCCAGTTCGAGAATGTCACGAGGGTCGATATCGGCAAACAGGGGGACTTTTTCCAGCATGGGAGCGTTCCTTTGCGAGTCTTCTTTCTTTAGCAAGTTTAAAGATTTCAATCAACGGGTTTGGATATACTGGGCAGGGGAGCCGCATCTGTAGGAGCGGTCCATGACCGCGAAATAGGATGTAGATCGATATCTGTTGGGTCGCAGGCAAGGCCAGCTCCTACAGGCGGGCATGGAAGGGATGTCGGGAGGCCACCGTACCGGGTACCGGCCGTTTTATCCCTCCGGTTTGGTGCGTTATGGCAAGCGCTTGGCTTTGTAGGAGCGGTTCTTAACCGCGAAAGAACGGGTAGGGGTGATCGGTCGCAGGCAAGGCCAACGCTTACAGGCGGGCATGGATGGGATTTTTGCAAGATGGCAGCATCCCTCTGTTTTCGTAGGAGCGGTCCATGACCGCGAAAAGAGGCTTGAATGGATTGTTTTTAACCATGGAAAAAAATCGATTGGGGCTCATATGCTGCCGTTTTTGCATCATTTACGCTTGACACGCAACGTTCTCGTGCTACATTGCGTCACAAAAGGCCACAAATATCCGTGCATTTTAAAAATATGGAGAAATATCATGAGCAGCGACGTTGTAAGAGCCAGAGTACCTAAAACGTTAAAACGTGAGTTTTTATCCCTGGCCGCAGCTCACGGACTGACGGAAAGCAGTGCCATTCAGCGGCTGGTGCAGCAATATGTTGAGCGGGAAAAAGAAATGCAGCTTCGGAATCGTGAGACCATGGAATCCTTGGCCGATAGTCAGGCCGGTCTGGTCGTCGATGGAGATATTGTGCTGGATTGGATCGCCTCATGGGGCACCGAAAGTGAGAAAGAGCCACCCATATGAAATTGGAATTTTCGGAAGCCGCCGTCGAGGACCTGATCCGGCTGAGAAAGTTTATTGCCGAGCACAATCCGGAAGCCGCCCGGCGTGTATCAAGGCGATTGATCAGCGCCATTCAAAAACTGGCGAAAACCCCTCAAATCGGTTGGGTTGTGCCTGAACTGCCCGGAGAGATCCGTGACTTTGTTTTCGGCCACCATGTTGTACGTTACGCGGTCGTTTGCCCTTCGGAACAATCCGAGGAGAGCACACTTTGTATCCTGAAGATTTGGCACGGAAAAGAGAATCGATAAAAATGAGTTGCGTTATGGCAAGCCCCCGCCCTTGTAGGAGCGGTCCATGACCGCGAAAAGGATGTGTGTCGATCTATTGGGTCGCAGGCAAGGCCAGCTCTTACGGGCGGGCATGGAAGGGATGTCGGGAGGCCACCGTGCCGGGTGCCTGCCGCTCTGTCCCTCCGGCTTGCTGCGTTATGGCAAGCCACCGCCCTTGTAGGAGCGGTTCTTAACCGCGATAAAAATGTATGGGGGCGATTGGTCGCAGGCAAGGCCAGCTCCTACAGGCGGGCATGGATGGGTTTTTTGCGAGATGTCGGCATCCCTGCTTTTGTAGGAGCGGTCCATGACCGCGAAATAGGATGTGCATCGACGTAGCCGGTTCGCAGGCAAGGCCAGCTCCTACAGGGGGGCATGGATGGGTTTTTTGCGGTATGTCGGCATCCCTCGTTTTTTGTAGGAGCGGTCCAAGGCCGCGAAAAGAAACTGCATGCAATTGCACGCATTCCCCGATAAAAAAGGCCTTTTCCCATGAACCAACCCGGCCACCACGCCTTGAGAAAAGGGCGGGTCTCCCTGCCCGGTCATGCCTATCTGGTTACCACCACCACGGCAAAGCGGGTGCGGGTGTTTGTCGATTTCAAAACAGCCTGCGCGGCATGCCGGTGTTTCGCGTCGCGTCTGTTGATGGGCGATGCCGGGATGCTGGCCTGGGTGTTGATGCCGGATCATGCCCATTGGCTGATCCAACTGGGGGCAACGGATACATTGGATCGTGTCGTCGCACGTTTGAAATCGGCCAGCGCCAGATCGGCCAATCGCGTATCGGGGCGAAAAGGTCCGTTGTGGTCACGGGCCTATCACGATCATGCGTTGCGCTCCGACGAGGATTTAATGGCGGTTGCCAGATACATCATCGGTAATCCGGTGCGTGCCGGTTTGGTGGAACGGGTCGGTGAGTATCCGTTTTGGGATTCCGTATGGATATGAACAATTGTGGAGCGGTCCATGTCCGCGACCAAGGATGATGGTCGGTTGGATAGGGTCGCAGGCAAGGCCAGCTCTTACAGGGGAGCATGGATGTGGATGTCGGGAGACCGTCGGGACAGCTACCTGCCGCTCTATCCCTTCGGTTTGCTGCGTTCTTGCAAGCGCTTGGCTTTGTAGGAGCGGTTCTTAACCGCGAAAAAACGTATGGGGCGTCGATTTGTCGCAGGCAAGGCCAGCTCCTACGAGCGGGCATGGATGGGATTTTTACGGGTTCCGGGTGTCGGCATCCATATTTCATAGAGTGGAAACGGGATGGATCTGACAACCAACGGGTTAAGCGACCGTTTGATTGCCGTTTGTTTTTGGTTCGCCGGTGGTGAAGGGTTCGCCGGTTGGCGGCAAACCCTTCTCTGCCCCGATGTTCCTCACACTTTTCGACAGTCAATGCCATCTGTTAAGCCATTATCAACAGGGCCTCCTACCAACAATATTGATAATAGTGACCTGATGAATCTGGGCCAAAAGTTATGCAACCGCTGCCCTCGGTTTCCAGAATGGGCAGGGCCTTCAAGCCGATGACGGCATGCTCTTTTGTGAATCCTTTGCACACCGGATATTCCGAATCGGATCCGGGCAGGGCACATTGTTCTAAAGCATTTCCTTCGGTATTATAAAAGGAAAGCTCGCCTACTTCGTTTATCAGTACGGCCACCTTGGCGTCCGTCTCCTCAATGGCTGCGGCAAGGCCACTATCCTGGGCCAGTGCATGGGACGCCGTCAACCCGATCATGGAGACCAGGGCTACCACAACCAACAACATACCTTTTTTCATTCCAAACTCCTTTCTCCGATGAGTTAGTCGATAAGCTCCCCGACATGGGGAACCGAAATTGAGCACGCTTTTCAGACGAAGGGAATCAATTCAATAAACCTTTTCAAATAGGGCGTTTATCAAAAAAAATTATATCGAGCAGGTCTGTTGAAACAAAGTAGGGTAGTGCGATGATGAATTCGAGCATGACTTCTGTGTGATGAGAAAAAATCACGAGAAATTCTCTGCGTCAAGAGTTTTTTTGTTAGAATTGAATGAAAGGATTCATACCGGCCCAGCGAGACATTCAATCGGCAGAGGCTTTTTTGTAAACGTCGAAGCTGGAACATCGAACGTCCAACGTCGAATGCGGAGATCGTTGCGCTCCGTCGTTGACAAAAATCGCAGGCAAGGCCGGCTCTTACGTTATGGTAAGTTCCTGCCCTTGTAGGAGCGGTTCTTAACCGCGACAGAACGTATGGGGCGTCGATTTGTCGCAGGCAAGGCCAGTTCCTACGAGCGGGCATGGATGGGATTTTTAGCGGGTTCCGGATGCCAGCATCCCTAACCAAATGAGTGTGCCTACCAACAATATTCCCAATACTGCCCGAATCCATCCGGGCCGAAAGTAAAACAACCGCTGCCTTCGGTCTCTATAACGGGGATGGCCTTCATGACTTTGACTGCCATTTTCTGTCCGGATACCTTGCACAAAGGTAAATCCGGGTTGGAAGCTTTAGTTCCCGGCAGTCTACATAGACCGAAATTTACCCCCTTTTCATCCTTGAAGGAAATCTTACCGTCTTTATACACCAGGATGGTCACCGCAGCGTCTGCATCCCCTATATCCATGATAGCTTTTTGCGGGTAGAAGGCCTTCTGCTTGGATGCCGAGGTGGTCGTGCATGCCTGCAATCCGACGAGCAATACCAGAGATACAACAATCAACAGCAGTTTTTTCTTCATTTTTCTCTCCTTTTGTAGATGGGTGTGAATCACAACAGCCTTGGGTTGAGATGGAGCCTATACTTTACAATAACCTTTCACGCGATTTTTTCTTTAACAGGTGATCGTATGGATTCCGGCTTGAGCAATAACGTACAAAAGCATCTCAGAAGCTGAACGATGCGCTCAGGAAAACCTGCCGTTCCGGTTTGATACCCGGGTCCTGCTCGTTGGGCGTCAGGAAATTCATGTCCTGATAGTTGAAGTGGGTGTCGAACACATTGGTCATGGACAGGTTGATCAAGCCATATCGATTGGGCAGCCGGTACCCCAAGCTGAAGTCCAGCATGGCGAAATCGTCCTTCAGGGTTTCGGCTGGTAAAGCACTGTCCAGGCGTCGTTCCAACTCCTGGTTGATATAGATTCCCCTGGCTTTGGCATACAGGCCGTTGGGATGAAAATAGGACAGGGTAAGTGGCAGCGTATGCGTTTTCAACTTGATAGGACGCCCGATAATCATCTGGTCATTGTCGAGGCGGTAGCTGTCGAACAGGTATTCTGTGCTGACCGCGACCCGCGGATGAAGCGCCCAGTAAAGAAACGATCGGTGGTGGTATTCTTCATAATCTTCGTCTCTAGTGCCACCTGAGGATTGAGGCAACGGACGTGTCATGTCATTGTAGGCCAGTTCGGCACCGAACGAGAGTCTGGGGGTGACTGCATAATCCAGTCCGATTCCATATCGTTTGGCGTCGGCGGCCGTGGGGTCATCGAAGAACTGGGTGAATCCGGCGATCTGGGTGGGCTCGATGGTTTGATTGGTTACCAGCGTACGCTTGAGGACCCTGAACGCCGCTCCCCTCAACGTCAATGACTGTGTCGCCTGCCAAAGAAGGCCAATTTTGGGGTTGATTTGGTCGGTATCTATCTCTCCCGCGTCATATGAATCGGCGCTGAGCCCCAAGGTAAGGTCAAGCGATGAGAACGGTTCTAAAAATGCGTATGCATACCCATTTGTATGTTGGACTTCGGCTTCCGGGTAAGTGGTGGAGCCATCCAGAGGCATTGGGCCGGATGTTAAGGTGGTGGTTAGCTCGCCGTCGAGATTTTGATCGGTATGCCCGGCTCCCGCAACCAGGTTCATTCTGTCGCTGCGGAAGATGTACTGGCCCTCGGCATGGTATGAATCAAATTCCTCATCTCTGTCTTCGGTAAACACGACAGGCCCCATTGGGGTGGTGCCTACCTCAAACGATTCATCCAACGCATAATCCGTCTGATTATAAATCAACGAACCGATGAAATGGTGCCGTGAATTCAGCGAATGGCGGATGCCCAGGCGCGGGATATTCTCCCTGCGCGACACCTGTTTGGTGTCGGAATAGTCCTCGGGGTCCCAGTTCAGGGCGATGTCCCCGTAGGTGACGTCCCGGTAGCGGTACTCCGCCTGGATGCTCGTGTCGGGCGACAGGGCGATCTGGGCAAAGGCGCCGGCGATGTCCTTTTCCAGGCCGTTGTTGGGCCGGAACCCGTCGGTCTCGTAATGGTGCTGGCCCAGGCTGTAGGAGAATTGGTCGTACAGGCCGGCCAGGGAGATGTCGTTGCCCGCCGTACCGTTGCCGCCCAGCAGGGCACCGAGGTTGACGGCCGTGCGGTTGCGGGCGAACAGCGGGTTGAATTCGTTCCAGGAGGCGGTCTGGGGGCCGTTGGTTTCCGGCGCGATCAGGGTGCTCTCTGAAGATTGGGGCTGGACCGGCGTGATGTTGATGGGCTGCAGCAGCTGGGACTGGAGCAGTTCGCTGACCCGCGCGATCTCGTAGCGCTGCCGGCCGGCATAAATGTCGGCCAGCAGCCGGTGGGCCGAGTAGTCGGTGGGGTCGTAGCCCAAAGACCTGGCGCCTTCCCGCAGGGCCAATTCCTGGAAGGAGAGGTCGTTGTACACCTGCCCCACGGCGGCGCTGCGGGCAGCCAGATCCTGGTCCAGCATCAGGCGGGAACGGTAGACGGCGCGATTGTCGTTGAGTTCGATGGATTTCTGCAGATCCTGCAGGGCCTCCACCGGACGGTTCTCGGTCTGCTTGCGGATGGCGTCGTAGAACCAGGGGGTGGGATCGTTGGGATCCAGGGATTTGGCGATTTCGAACTGTTCGGCGTCCCTGGGGCCGCGCTTCTCGTCGAAGTAGGCCTTGCCCAGGTAGCTGCGGATCAGGGCGTTGCCCGGATCCAGCCCGGCGGCGATTTCGATTTCCGAGCGGCCGGTCTCCAGGTTGCCGTCGCGGATGTAGGCCAGGCCCAGTCCCAGGCGCGGTAAAGGTGCGGCCGAATCCAGGGCGATGGCCCGTTCGAAGGCCTTGCGGGCCGCTTCGGTCTCGATGCGGGTCAGGTAGGCGAAGCCCAGGATCGTGTGGGCGCGGGCCGTATCCGGATCCAGCTCCACGGCTTTTCGGGCATCCTGAATCCCTTTGTCCGGTTCTCCGGTGGACATCCGCAATTCGGCCAGTCGGGCCCGGGCCAGGCCGCTGTCCGGGGCGCAGCCCACGGCATCTTCGGCGGCTTTCACGGCGCCGGACAGGTCGAACTCCGCCTGACAGGCGTAGGAGAGGGCGATCTGCACGGCTGCCGATTCGGGTACGCGTTCCACGGCCAGTCGGGCCAGTTCCAGGGCCTCGGCCGTGCGGTGCTGGACCACGGCGATGACGGATTGCAGGGCCAGGGCGTTGCCGTTGTATGGATCCAGTTCCAGGGCCCGGCGGAGATCGGCCCCGGCCGCATCCACGCGGCCCACGTGAAGCAGCAGTCCGGCGCGATAGACGAAAAAGCCGGCATCCCGGTCGGCCGTGTCCACCGATTCCAGGCGGTCGATGGCCCCTTGGGTTCGTCCCTCGTCGAACAGGGCCTGGGCAGCGGCCGCCGTTTCCGAGCGTCGGGCCAGGGCCGGGTCCAGGATGGGCGGATAGTAAAGCGCCCACTGCACGCTGTCCCGCGGCTGCACCAGGATCTGCCGTTGGGGGGCGCTGCCGTCCGCGGCCACGACCCCCTGGCCGGGGACCAGCGTGAGGGAGCCGTGGGGGTTCTCGGCCAGGATGCGGCCCGCGAACAGGTCGATGCGGGTCCGGTCGTCATCGACCCGGACGTAGAACTCGGTGCCTTCGACCACGCCGTTGACAAAGGGGGTGAGGATTTTCAGGCTTCGCGGCCGATGGCTGAAGAAATTGGCGGCGCCTTCGAGCAGGCGGAGGATAAAGGTCTTCTCATGCTCGATCTCGGTGAACACCAGGGTGGTGTTCTGGTCCAGCCGCAGCACGGCATCGTTGCTCAGCACGATGCCGGCCCGGCTGTTGGCCTCGACGCGGATCCGGTCGCCTACGGAAAACACATCGTCCAGGTTGACCGGCTGCCAGTCGACCCGCCCCCGGCGCTGGGCCAACACGATTCCCTGCAAGGAAACGGCTTTGCCGACCCAGGCCGATTCCGGATCTTCGCCGCCGCGGATGGCTGCTTCGGCGCCCAGGGCGCTGTTGATTCCCGTGCCCAGCAGGCACCCGATAATGATCAACCAAAATACCGTCCAACGAAGCTTCATACCTGTTCCCCCAATGTTGTGATCGTTTACTGATCCTTTTATTTCTGTGCCAGGCGCACCGTCCCGTCCCACCCTTCGTCCGGCGGCTGCTCACGGAACTCCCGGCTGCGTTCGAGGTAAAACAGGGCCGGGCCGTCGGCCGCATCGATCTCCAAGACCCGGCCGAACCATTCTTCGGCCTCGCCCCAGCGCTGCTGACGGAACGCCTGCAGGCCCGATTCGAACAACCGGCACAATGCTTCACGTGCTCCTGTGGAAAGCCCTTCCCCCGGAAGTAGTTGATGAACCCCTACGGGCAGGGATTTGCCCTTGAAAACAAAGCGACCCACCGACCGGGAAGATATGCCGATTTGCTGTGCGAGGGTGTCCCGGGAAATCAATACACGCGTGCCCAGAAATTTGTTCAGGCCCTCCAGTCGCGAGGCGGTGTTGACGATATCGCCCACCGGGCGGTATTCGAAGTGGTCCATGGCGCCGATGTTGCCCAACAGCATTTCGCCGGCATGAATGCCGATGCGGATCGGCATGGCCTTCGGGCCCGCCTGACGGTTGAATCGATCCACGGCCGCCGCGATTTCGACGGCTGCGCGGCATGCGGCCTGTTTGATCGAATCCTCCGGCCGCGATGCGGTCCAGAGGGCCATGACCGAGTCACCGACGACCTGCAGCACCAGTCCGCCGTTGGCTTTAATGGGCCTGAAGATGGCTTCGTAATAGGCGTTCATCAACCGGGTGAGGCTGTCCGGGGCCAGTGTTTCCGAAAGCCGGGTGTAGTTCTGGGCGTCGGTGAACAGACAGACGCCATGGAACACCCGGCCGCCGAGGCGCAGCGCCTTCAGGTTGGTGGACAGGCGATCCACGACATCGTCGGGCAGGTAATGGCCGAACGCTTCGCGGATATTCTCGCGCTCGCGCCTGGCCTGCCGGTATTTCCACATGAGACCGGCGATGAAGGCGGCCGGCGTCTGCAACAGCAGTGGGATGACCAGGGGGTACCAGACGCCCGAGGCGTTGAACCGCACGCTGGCAGCGCCAAGATAGACGCCCCCGAGCAGGACAAGGCCCGTCGCGGATAGGGCGGCAGGGAAGAAGATCGCCACCATAGCGGCAAGAATGCCCCACACCAGCAGGATCACCGTGTTGGTAACCGGCCCCGAGGGATGGACGGCTTTGTCTTCCAGCAGATTCGAAAAGGCGGTGGCGGCGATCTCCACGCCGCTGATGTCCCGTCCCGACCGGTCGGAAAAAACCGTGTAGAAGCTGTCGTGGGACTCGATCCAGTCGCTTACGGTCTGCCCCACGAATACCGCCGACCCCTTCGGGATTACCGGGGGGGCGCCGGCCTTGCCGGCGTCCGGTGCGGCCAATAGATGCTGGTAAGACAAGGTTTTAACGGTTCCGGGTGGGCCGTAAAAATTGAGGTAGCGGCTGTTGCCGTGCCGGTATGCGTTGACCAGACAGCGGATCAGCCTCCTCCTGTTCTCGGGCAATTTCTCCGGTGGGTCGTTTTCCAGTTTCTCCAATGCCCTGGGCGCCAGCGAGGGATTTTCTTCGAAAAGGGTGTGCAGCGGCCGGATCATCCCCAAAATATTGGGGATCGCGTAGCGGCCGTCTGGGGGAACGCTGATTCGATCGGTCAAACGCCCGTCGACGGCGAGCAGCAGGCGGATGAAATCGGCGAACGCCGTGCGGGCGTAAACGTGCAGGGCCACGACGGGCAAGGTCGGTGCGTTGCCGGACTCGGGCCGGAAACACCAGAACTGGTTCAGTTTGACGGGCACCTTGGGAAGCGGGAAGGGGGCCTGTCCGACGGCCGCGTCGGCAAGCAGGGGAATGGCCGATATGGTTCGTTCGATGTTCAGATGGGCCGACCGGACGTCGTCCTGGCCGGAGAGCGGCATGGTCTGCCTGTCGAGTCCCTGCGTCAGGACGACATTGCCCGCATTGCGCATGGCCGACGCAAAGGCCCGATCGTCGGCCATGTTCCTATGTTCGTGAAAAATCATGTCAAAGATGATTACCGCCGCCTGCCGGGCAGGCAATTGCTCCAGAAGCCGTGAGTGGATCCGACGCGGCCATTTATCGGGCTTCAACGGAAGGTCGAAAGCGTTGGCCGATTCCTTGTCGATGGCCACGATGACCACGTCGGTCCGTGTCTTCTCAGGTCCACGCAGCTGGTACAGCAGGTGCAGGCCGAGGAATTCCTCGGCATCCGACAAGGGATGCAGCATACTGAGAAGAATACCCAGCAAACCAACCCCCAAACACAGGCAATACAACGCTACTGGCTGGTGATGGGACACAATGCCTCCTCAAGGTCGGGTCACCAGGGATTCACTTCATATCCGAAGGAAAAGGATTGGTTTTAATACTATTTGTAGCTGGGTGGTTCGAGCCGCCACTTCTCCAGATCATCGAATCCATAGTCTTCGAGAAGGATGCAGGTTGTCGTAACCCGATACATACTCATAAAATCGGCCGTACGGCAACCGATTTCGCCATATTTTCAATTGCCGAACATGGGGCCGGACGGTCCCAGGTGGCACGAGTAGCAACCGAATCCGCGGCGGGTAATCAGACTGAATTTTTTTTTGCCAAGGGCTGTGCTCATCATGGGAACCAGGCGGTCGAGCTTCAGGCGGGTCGTTTCGGGATACTTTGCAAATTCGGGTCCCAGCAGCAGTTCTCCGCTGAGCCGGGGAAGATGGGTCGTGGGCATCCGGAACTTGCCGGCCCTGGCCTTCTCGCCGTGGCACAACCGGCAATCCACCGCGGCGAACCGCTCGGGACGCCAGGAGGCAAACAGTTCGGCCGCCTGGGGAAGAACGACGGTCTTCATGTGGGCCTTGCGCTGGTCGATGCTCATTTCGTTCCAGGTCAGTCGCCTGCCTTCGGAACCGATGGGGCCGATCCGTTTGTTGGGGCCGCAACCCGCAAAGAGAATCGTGACCAGGAAGACCGGGACAAGCAGGTAGAGGACGCCTGGTGGTTTCGTGTTCATGGGTACCTCCCGAGGTTTGGCGAAACGGCCGTTGGATATATAAATTAATTATAGCCTGCCGGATTAAGGAATACAACGGGTATGGCCGGAATCTTGTGGCGGGCGGGGTCGGGGTCGAGGTCCGGCATGGATGGGATATCGGGAGATATCCGTTCCGTCAAACCCCTGCCCCTGCAGAAGCGGTTCTTAACCGCGACAGAGCGTATGGAGGGATGGGTCGCAGGCAAGGCCAGCTCCTACGGGCGGGCACGGATGGGTTGTCGGGAGGATGTTGCAGCGGGCGGTTGTCTCTCTGTCTTTTCGGTTTTCTGCGTTATGGCAGGTCCCTGCCCTTGTAAGAGCGGTTCTTAACCGCGATAAGAGGTGTGAATCGATTGGGCTGGTCGCAGGCAAGGCCAGCTCCTACAGAAAAGAGAAAAAGCGCTTCTCCATCGACGATTGCGGTCCGGGAGAAGCGCTTTTTGGGTTTTCATGGGGACAGGCTGCCGCGGGTCAATGGTGGTCGTGACCGCCCTTTCCCTTGGACGTGTCGATGATGGCCTTGACAATACAGTAGGTCATGCCGATACCGATGATGTTCAAGGCATACCAGAGACCGCCGTGAAAAACCAGGTGGCCGGCGTCCCAGAGCCATTCAAAACTGAAAGGAAACATGTTTCGTCCTCCTCTTTAGGCTTGCGCCGGTTCCAGTTCCGCTGCGGGTTCGGTGGCAGCTTCCACCGATGCGGGGGCTTCTTCCTCGATGGGGTTCAGTTCCGCTTCCTGGGGAAAGATCGGCAGGTAGCGGTAGGAGATCATGATCAGGATGATGCCGTAAGCCAGCGGCAGGATGGTGGTGGCCACTTCCTGCCAGCTCGGATAGTACAGGACCCATTGGTCAAAGGGCATGACCGGCGTAGCCATAACCTGCAGGACCATGACCCAGCGGTTGAGCGATACGCCCATGACGCCCAGAAACAGGGCGATGACCCGCCAGGTGGGATTCTTTCTCAAAGGCGGGCTGATCAGGATGATGGCCGGCAAGATCCCGCCCAGGCCGATTTCCGCAAAAAGGATCCAGTAGCCGTAAAAGGCGGTGCCGGTGTAAAAGTCGGCCAGCGTCTGGCCCAGCCCCGGTGCCGTGATGTTGGCCCAGCGGGCCGTATCGCAAAGCTTGGCAATGGTGTAGGTAAAGATCATCCAGCCGGCGATCTTGGCCAGCAGGTCGACGACGTTGTCCTTGACCAATTTTTTACGGGTTACTTTTTCGGTGATCCAGGTGATCAGCAGGGTGAAGCAGGGGCCGTAGGCCGCGGCGGACCAGGTGAAGAGAAAGAAGGTCCAGGGCCAGATGAGCAGGCCTTCCCGGAAGGCGAAGGGCCGTCCGAAAAGGACGCCGGCCACACCACCCAAAGATCCCTGGTGGAAAAAGGAGAGAAATGCGCCGGTGGCGGCGAAGACCGCCATGATTTCGTGCATGTTGTGGCCCAGGTTGTGGAAAAAAGGCACCTTGTCCAACTGGCGGTTTTCCAGGATCAGCGGAATATACTCGATGGTCAGCACCGAAAAGTAGCAGGAAAGACAGAAGGCCACTTCGGTGAGCATGGAGTGCACGTTGGCGTGCCAGAAAATGAACCATCCGCGCAAGGGCTGGCCGATGTCGATGGCCAGAATCAGCAGGGCCGAACTGTAGCAGATGAATCCGATCAGCACCGCATAGTTGATGATGTGCTTCAGTTCATCCTTGCCGAAGATGTATTTGAGCAGGCCGCTGAAAAAGGCGCCGCCACCTAAAGCGATAACGGCCAGGTCCGCCCAGATCCACAGGGCAAAGCCGTAATAGTCGTTCATGTTGGTCTGGTTCAGTCCCTTGAACCAGCACAGCAGCATGGCATAGACGCCCCAGGCCAGCACAGCGCCCACAATGCCCAGTCCCAGGAGGAACTGCCACATGGGGCAACGCTTGACTCCTTTGGGTATTAACGCAGAATCCATAGGGTTAGTACTCCTCGCTCTTTACGGTTGGCCGTTCTTATCGTTTTGCTGCCGGTTTCAAGTACCGGTTGAAACCGTCTTTACCGTAAACCCGCCTTTAGTGATGCGGTTTGGAAACCTGGCCGGTTTTCTCGTGGGCCAGGTAGTTGTCGCCGGCCCGTCGGACCCATTCCCGGCTGGACAGGTAGTAGACCTTGGTGTTGGTACCGGTCCGCTCCAGGAGCCGGAAGGCCCTGGGGTTCCGGGATTTGTTGCCGTTTTTGGTGTCCGGCCGGACAATCTGATGCACGCGGTGTTCGGGGTTGTTGAGATCGCCGAAAACGATGGCTCCGGCCGGGCAGGCCTGGGTGCAGGCGGTCTGGTAAGCCTCTTCGGAAACCCGGCTTTCGCCGTTCAGATATGCTTCGTTCTTGGCCTGCTGGTAGCGGTGAAAACAGAAACTGCACTTTTCCACCACCCCGCGCATGCGCGGCGAGACATTGGGGCTGAGGTATTTTTCCATCCCCTCGGGCCAGACTGGATCCCACCAGTTGAAGTAGCGGGCATGATACGGACAGGCCGCCATGCAGTACCGGCAGCCGAAACAGCGGGTGTAGATCTGGCTGACAATGCCGGTTTCCCTGCTGTAGTCCGTAGCCGTGGCCGGGCAGACCGACACGCAGGGGCTGTGACCGTCATGGCCTTCGCAGTGCTGACAGGGCCGCGGCAGATAGCAGATATCCGTGTCCGGATACGCTTTCCCATTGGTAAGCTTGAAAACGCGGATCCAGGTAATGCTGTCCAGCTTGTTGGATTCGTCTTTCTTGAACGGCACGTTGTTTTCGGACATGCAGGCCACCATGCAGGCGCCGCAGCCGGTGCACTTGTCCAGATCAATGGCCATTCCGTACTTCATAGGCGGGTTGTGTTTCTGCTCGTGTTTCATCTGAACCTCGTGTCAGGTTGGTTAGGCTTTGGCCAGCTTGGCCCGGATTCCCCAGGCAACGTCATGCCCGCAGGACGGATCCTCCACCGGGCCGATGAGTTCGTTGAAATTGACCCCCTTGCCAGCCAGGTAATCGTCGTAGGCCGTGTGACCCAGACCTCTGGCCATGGCGATTACACCGGGTTTGATTCCCTCGAAAAGATGGACGCGCACACGGGTTTCGCCGCGTGGGGTGGTCAGCGTGGCCAGGGCGCCTTCTTTCAACCCTGCGTCGCTGGCGGTTTGGGGATTAATCTCAACGAAACCGTCCAGGCCCTTGATGACGGTGTCGGCGACGGTTTTGATCATGAAGGGGGTATCCCCAACGGTCCGGCTGGAGATCCGCAGGGTGTCGTAGGGGATCAGCAGCAGCGGAAATCCGCTTTCGTCGCCTTCGGCCGCAATGGCCGGCGCATTCATTCCTGCAACCCGGATGGTGTCCGAAATGGGATCGATATCGGTTTCTACCCAGACGCCTTCTTCCATCAGGGCGTCCCATTTTTCCGCCAGGCTTTCCTCCAGGCAGGTTTCGTAGTCGTCCCAGGGGAAGGCATCGGCCATGGGGGCGTCCATGGCTTTGGCCGTCGTGATCAGTGTTTCTCCCAGGTGGCGGGTGTTGAACTGGGGGGAAACCACCGGCTTGCTCAATCCGATCACCCGCTGGTGGAGTCCGGCGGCCACGGGTACATCCTCGTAGCGCTCCAGATAGACGTGATCGGGAAGCAGCAGATCGGCCATGGCCGCGGTTTCGTCCTGGAACGAGGAAAAACTGACGATAAACGGAATGTGGGCCAGGGCTCCGGTGAAACCCGCGCTGTCGCTCAAGTCGTGGCAGGGGTTGGCACCAGCCACCATCAACATCTGCAGCGGATAAGGGCCCGATCCGTTGACCCCTTCGCTCAAGCGGTTGAGCAGGTATCTGGCATTGGCGTATTTGCCGGCACCCGCGCCGTCGATGCGCGGCTGACGTAGCCCGGCGGAGGCAATCGTGTCCGTTTCCACTTCGGGCCACTGGATGTAGTCCGCTTCCGGAATGGCCCACATGCCCCCGTCCTGGTTGATGTTGCCGGCCAGAGCGTTGAGCAGGTAGATGGCAGCGGTTTCGCGCAGGCTGGTGGCGGTCTGTCCCTTGCCGCGTCCGCACAGGGCCAGCGGACGGTCGGCCCGGGCGAAACCTTGGGCCAGTTCGACGATGGCGCCTGCTTCGATACCGGTCGTTTGGGCCACTTTCCCGGTTTCGTAACCGGCCAGAAGTTCTGCTTTCAGCACGCCAAACCCGGAAACGGCGCTGCTGTCCGCCGCACCGTTGGCTACGATCAGGGCGGCGATCCCCAGAGCCAGGTCGGCTTCGGTGCCCGGGTTGATCGGCAACCAGCGGGTGGCTTTGGCCGCGGAATTGGAAAGGCGCGGGTCCACCTGGACCACGGTGACGTTCTTGTCTTTCCAGGTAGAGGCCGCGGCGATCATGCGAACCGGCGATCCCCAGCCGTCCACGAGGCCGCTGCCGAAGCTGAGGATATAATCGGCGTTTTCTACATCGTAGCCCGTTCTGCCATCTTCGCCGAAAAGGGTTTTCACGGCCAGTTCGTCGGCGTCCCGGCCCGATGGCATGCGGATGAAGTTGGGTGATCCGTAGGCGGTCAGAAAGCGTTGCAGCAGTGCCGGGACCGTTCCGCTGTCTGACCCGGAGATGGCCGCCACGGTATGGGCTTCGCCCCGGTTGCGGATATCGGTGAGTTTGTCGGCCAGGATTTGCGTGGCTTCATCCCACGAAATTTCCTGCCATTTGCTTTCGCCGCGTTCGCCGACGCGCTTCATGGGTGCTTTAATGCGGGTGGGGCCGTAGAGCATCTGGAGCCCGGACAGTCCCAGGATGCAGATGCCTCCGTCATTGACGGGATGGCCCGGCTGGCCTTCGATTTTGACGGCCCGGTTGTCGATTTTACGCACGGAAATGCCGCAACCGCCCGGGCACAGGGAGCAGGTGGAGTTTTCGTAAGTGGCCTCGCCGTCCGGAGGTACCGGCGTCCAGGGCCACATCTGCGACCAGATGGATGAGTCGTCCATCAGTTTCCAGGGCAGCGGCGAGAGTGCCGTGCCCGCTGCGCCGCCGATTACGAAGGATAAGAAACTTCTTCTGTCAACTTTCATCTAATTTCCCCTCACCTTATATGCAAAGCAGAAGCTGAAAACCGTTCACCTGAAGGTGATTTCCCGCCGCCCACCTATTTGTGACAGACGAAACAGGCATCGCGTCCGGTCTGTACGCTGGAGGTATGGATCAGGCCCGCCTCTTTGTGGCATTGGGCGCAGTCGTCCATTTTCATGCGATCCCAGGAATGTTTCTTGAATCCCGCGATATTTTTGCCCCAGATGTCCCGGCTGTAATTTGTAATGCGGTTGTATTCGTAGGGGCGGGATTCCGTCGATTCGCCGATGTTCCCGTGACAGGTGACGCAGTCCATTTCCGCACCGATGATATGAGCGGCGTGGGAAAAGAAAACGCAGTCCGGCTGCCGGGAATAGACCAGCCAGGGGACCTCCCGTTCCATGGCAACATATTGCTCGACGAAGATGGCCTCGTCTTCCGATTCACCCATGGGCTCTTCATGGCAGTCGATGCATTGGGCCAGCTTGGGAACCCCCGAAAAACTGCCGTCGTCCCGGAAAAAGTGGCAGCTTTCGCAGCCTTCGTCCACTTCTTCCACGTGCATGGCGTGGTTGAAGTTGAACGGCTGCTGCTTTTCGGAGTAGAGGAGCTTGGGAAAGATCACCCATCCCAGAACCATACTGGCGGCAAAACCGATGATGAAAAACAGGATGATAAACCCACCGGCGCCGTCCTTGCTGTCGGCAGCCTGTGCCGCGTCATCATCCATCACCTCTTTGGCATTTTTGTCTAAGGTACCCATGGATTCTCCGTCAACCGCTGTGTGATGATTTCTGCCGTGAAACCATTATCCAAATTAATCCAAAACCATTACGTCAGTCGTCCCACCGATCTGCAACCCATAGTCCGATGGTTTCAAACCGGCCGGATTCGTTACCGATGTGCTCATAAGCTCAAAATTCCAAGCGAGATGTCATCCCGCCTACGGGTAAAAAAATGGGAGGTCGAACATGCGACTACCTACCCGCAGTCAGTCTTTTTGTCAAGAAAAAATGCTTGAAAACAGGCCGTTGACCGTACTTGGGTTCTTTGTCGAAATGCGCCGAAGCGGACCGATTTTGCCGGGTCGGAGTGGCCCGCCGGCCGGCCCCCCCGATTCGCCGCATCGTCGGTTCCACGAGAACGGACTTGACATGCGGGGGACCAATATTATTTTTCTCCAGGATTTCGAAGGCAGCCGACTTCCGGCCTGCCGCAGATGAACCCCGGCGACACCGCTGTCCGTTTTTCTTTGCCGCAGACCTGTTTGGGTGCAGCCGGCAGGGATGCGGCCGAGGTGCCGCCTTGATGCATCGGCCCTTCCTAAAGAAATGGAGAGCGCCCGTCTATGATCGAAGTAAAGAATCTGACCAAGCAGTTCGGCAATCATCTGGCGGTGGACCATATTTCCTTTACCGCCGAGAAGGGGGAAATCCTGGGTTTTCTGGGCCCCAACGGCGCCGGCAAGTCCACCACCATGCGCATGATCACCGGTTTTTTCCCGCCCACCGAGGGGACGGTGGTCATCGGGGGCAGCGATATTTTGAAACAGTCTCTCGCCGCTCGTCAAAAAATCGGTTACCTGCCTGAAAACGCGCCGGTCTATCCGGATATGACGGTCTCCCGATATCTGGAATTCTGCGCCGAAATCCGAGGCTTTTCGGGGTCGGCCCGAAACCGCCGGGTGGGCGAGACCATCGAGCGCTGTTTCCTTAGCGGCGTGCGAAACCAGGCCGTGAATACCCTTTCCAAAGGATACAAGCAGCGGGTCTGTTTTGCCCAGAGCATTCTTCATGATCCCGAATATCTGATCCTCGACGAACCCACCGACGGCCTGGACCCCAACCAGAAACACGAAGTGCGGCTGATGATCCGGGAAATGAGCGCCAGCAAGGCGATCATCTTCTCCACCCATATTCTGGACGAGGTGGACAGTGTGTGCAGCCGGGCGATGATCATCGCGGGGGGTAAGGTCGTGGCCGACGACACCCCGGACGGACTTCGCCGACGATCGGCCCTTCACGGTTCCGTGGTCCTGGCCCTCAAGGGGGAGGGGAGCGGGGATGTGCAGCAACGAATCGAGGGGCTGGACGGCGTTGCTTCGGTTTCGGTGGTGGACAGCGACAAAGACGGCACCACGCTGCGCATCATCCCAGACGATCCTGGGGCGCCGGTTGCCGACCGGGTGATCGCCGCAGCCGGGCAGGACGACAGGTCGCGCATCGCTTCGGTGTTCGTGGAGCAGGGGCGCCTGGACGATGTTTTTCGCGACATCACCACGGCCCGTTGAAGTATTAAATCTCAAATGACAAGTACCAAATTCCAAATAAATTCCAATAATCAACACCCAAATCCGAAATGGAGCGGTCCATGAATAACGGCAACATCTTGCGGAACGTACGCATCATCATGAAGCGCGAGTTGGCCAGCTACTTCGGCAGCCCCGTGGCGTATGTGTTCATCGTGATTTTTCTGCTGCTGACCGGATTTTTCACCTTTTACATCAGCAACTTTTTCGAAGCGGGGCAAGCCGATCTGAAAGGGTTCTTTCAGTGGCACCCGTGGCTGTTCATGTTCCTGGTGCCGGCCGTGGCCATGCGGTTGTGGGCCGAGGAGCGGCGTCTGGGGACCATCGAATTGCTGCTGACCCTGCCGGTGACCGTCACTGACGTGGTGCTGGGCAAGTTTCTGGCCGCGTGGTGTTTTATCGGCATCGCCCTGGCCCTGACCTTTCCCATGGTGCTGACCGTGATCTATCTGGGCAACCCGGATCTCGGGGTGATCCTGTGCGCCTATCTGGGCTCTTTTCTCATGGCCGGGGCCTTTTTAAGTGTGGGGTCCATGACGTCGGCCCTCACCCGCAGTCAGGTGGTCAGTTTCATCCTTGCCGTTGTGGCCTGCCTGTTTCTCATTCTGGCCGGATTTGCGCCGGTCACGGCAGTGCTTTCCGGCTGGGCGCCGGCCTGGCTGGTGGACCTGGTATCTTCGACCAGCGTTCTTTCGCATTTTGCGTCCATTGCCAGAGGGGTGGTCGATCTAAGAGATCTGTTTTACTACCTCTCGGTAATGGCTTTCATGATTGTTCTCAACGGCGTTATTCTGCAAAACCGGGAATCGGCCTAAAGGAGTTGATTATCCATGAGCGACGGTAAAAGACGCATCGGAAAAACCGCATTTTCTGCCGGCGGCGCACTGCTGGTACTGGCGATCCTGGTACTGGCGAACCTGCTGCTGGCCGGCACCAACCTGCGCTGGGATGCCACCGAGGACAATCTGTACTCGTTGTCCGAGGGCACCCGCACCATTCTGTCCGACCTTGATCAGGAAGTGGTGATCAAGGTGTTTTACAGCAAACATGTGGTCAACGCCCCTTCCCACATCAAAACTTTTGCCCAGCGGGTCATCGATTTCCTTTCCGAATATGAGCATACCGGCAAGGGGAACGTAACGGTAGAGATATACGATCCCAAGCCCGACTCCGAAGAAGAAGAGTGGGCCATTACTTATGGGATGAAGAGCATCCAACTGCCCACCGGCGAAAATTTTTACCTGGGGCTGGTGGCCATGGCCGCCGACCGCGAAGCGGCCATCCCTTTCATCGATCCCACCAAAGAGACGCAGTTGGAGTACGATCTGACGCGCATCATCTCCCGGGTACAGTCCTCAAAGCGCCTGAAAATCGCCGTCTACAGCGGACTGCCGGTCTTCGGCCAGCCCTCCAGGAACATGAGCATGGCACCCCAGTCCGGCATCGAACCCTGGTTTTTCATCGAGGAATTGAAAAAGAGCTACGATCTGATCCAGGTCCAGCCGAACGCCGATCGCATCGATGACGAAGCGGATCTGCTGCTGCTGTTTCATCCCAAGAACATGTCCGAGACCCTGATGTTCGCCGTGGATCAGTATCTTTTGGGCGGCGGCAACCTGATGGTTTTCGCAGACCCCCTCTCTTTGATGGACGATCCGCGCATGGGCGGCGGCGGCTCCATCCCTGAAAAACTGTTCAAGGCCTGGGGCATATCCATGGAAAAGGGCAAGGCCGTTGCCGACTACACTTACGCCACCCGTCTGAGAAACCGGGAGAACCAGGTGGAGGAAAACCCCCTGTGGCTTTCCGCTCCGGCCTCCGCGTTCAACGCGGATAACCTGATTACCGCCAACCTCGAATCCATGCTGCTGCCGGTTGCCGGCGCCATCGAAGTGCTGCCCGACAGCCCGACCACTGTCGAACCTTTGTTGCAGACCAGCACCAACAACACCACCGTCGATGCCTTTATGCACAACATGGATGTCGAGACCCTGAGAAGGGATTTCAAACCATCGGGAACGGTGCGCAATCTGGCGGTGCGGATCAGCGGCCATTTTAAAACGGCCTTTCCCGAAGGCAAGCCGGCCGCTTCTTCCAAGGAAGGCGATGCGGCAGCGGAATCCGAACTCGGCGAGCCACCGCCAGTGGTCAAGGAAAGCCAGAAGGAGGCGGTGATCGTTGTGGTTGCCGACAGCGACTTGCTTTACGACGGCTACTATCTGAGCCGGCAGAATCTGCTGGGATTCACGATTTCCAACATGTTCAACGACAACCTCAATTTTCTGCTCAATAGCTGCGAAATGCTGACCGGCAATCCGGCCCTGATCGGCATCCGCTCCCGGGGCACCTTCGAACGGCCCTTTACCCGGGTTCAGGAACTGGAGCGCAAGGCCCAGGACCGCTGGCTGGACCAGGAGCAGGCCCTGGTAAGGCAGGTGGAGGCCACCAACGAGAAGCTGCACATGCTGGAACAGCAGAAGGACGCCGGCCAGCAGGCGATACTCAGCGAAGATCAGGAGCGGGAAATCCAGCGTTTCCAGGAAGAAAAACTCAAGATCAACAAGGAACTCAAGACAGTGCGGCGCAACCTGCGCGCGGATATCGAGCAGCTCGGCAGGACGGTCAAATTCGTTAATATTTTTCTGGTGCCCCTGCTCATCGGCATCGGCGGAATCGTTTACGCAATCACTCGCAGAAGAAAGGCATAACCGATGAAGGGCAAAACGTTCGCGATACTGCTGCTGGTGGCGGGCCTTCTGGTGGCATTGGCGCTGATCCGTACGGGAAAGGACGCCGGCACGACCGGGCCTAAAATGGGAGAAAAACTCTTGGCCGACCTGCCGGTGAACCAGGTCGCCACGGTGACCCTTGCTGATGCCGAAAACCGTACCACCCTGGTCAGGGGCGAGACCGTCTGGCAGGTGCAGGAGCGCAACGGCTTCCCGGCCGATTTCGACCAGCTTCGGGATACGGTGGTCAAACTATCCCGGCTTAAAATCGGCCGCAGCTTCCCCGGTGATCCCGAGAGCCTGGCGCGGCTTTCTCTGCTGCCCCCTTCCGATCCCAACGCCTCGGCCAGGGGCACCCGGATTACCATGAAAGACGCCTCCGGAAAGACGCTTGCCGATCTGGTTTTGGGGCAGGTTCGCTCCAAGGAGGATGGTGGCAGCGGGGGACAGTACCTGAAAAAAACCGATGGAGATACGGTTTTTCTGGTCGACGCCAGTTTCCGCTTTTTGAAAACGGCCCCGACCGAATGGCTGCAAAAAGAGATCCTGAACATCAAAGCCGATGCCGTCGAATCGGTAACCTGTTATGCCGGTGAAAGCCAGGAACCGGTTTACACGCTGGTAAGAGAGGAAAAGGAAAAAGACGCCGAGTTGACGCCCGTTCCCGAGGGAAGATCCGCCGATGCCAATCGGGTCGCTCAGGTCATGGAGGCCCTGGCCCCGTTGACGGTGGACGATGTCCAGCCGGTTGACGGTCCGCCGGCGATTGCTTCCGAGCGCCCCAGGCTGGTGTACCACCTGTTTGACGGGCGGGAGATCGAAATATTTCCGACATCCGGAGGCAACGAGAATTACAGCCTGCGGGTTGCGGCACGGGAATCGGCGGTGGAGGAGACGCCATCGGCTGTAGAAGATTCACCGGAAGCCGATGAGGCCAAGGATCAAAAAGAGGAAAAGCCTGATAAGGCACAGGCGCCGACGCCCAGAAGCGTCCGGGAGATCAACGAAGCCCTGGGATCCTGGGTCTTTTCCATCAAAAAATGGCAGTTCGACAGTTTCGTTACCCGGCCGGAGTCGTTGCTGGAAGAGGTGAAGAAGGACTAACGGAGGTCGGAAGACTGATGTCCGAGGACGGAGGTCTGAGGACAGAAGTCGGATATCAGAGGGCAGAGGACAGAAGGCCGATGTCAGAATTTAAGGATTCCGGGATAGAGGAATTGAGGGTTAAAGAATTCGCTAAAAGTTAAAATTACCAAGCAGGCGTCATTCCGGCGAAGGCCGGAATCCAGGCCTTCCAATGATTTTTGGATGCCGGATCAAGTCCGGAATGACGAGGACGGCACCTTTTACGAATCCATAAGGAATTAGGGATTCTGGAATTAGAAATTTGTTAGGGCGGATTTCCGCCGCTAAAAAAAGACCATAAAAAAGAAACGGCCGGGAATATTTCCCGGCCGTTTCTTTTATTCCTGTTCACAGTGCCGAGACACCGATACCTGCGTTCCGATTCCTCCATCGTCCATCTTCCCTCGCCCGCCCCTCTTCCTTCGAGCTTCCGACCTCCGCCCTCAGACCACCGACCTCTGTTCTTCATCCCTCATCTTTCGGGTCCTACTCCTTCGGTCGGATGATAACTGCCGCCGCCCGCTTGTCGGTAAGGTAGGTCGCAGCGAGCCGGTTCAACTCCTGGACGGTCACCGACGCGTAGTCGTCCAGAAAGCTTCTGGCCCATTCGATTTGTTGGGGGTGGCGGGTGGATTCGGTCATTACGCTGTTGAGCCAGTATCCGTTGGTTTGACGATATTCCCGGATAGAGGTGAGAATCGGATCAATGGCCCGATTCAGCTCGTCTTCGGTGATGCTTCCGGTGACCAGACGGGCCGCGATGGCCTTTACTTCTTCAAGTACGGCATCCGTCTGGTCCGGGGAAACGCTGATATAGGCCTGAAAAACGCCGTAGCCGTCATAGGCCCGGCTGGCCCGGTTGAAGGCATACGGCGAGTAGGATGCCCCCAGCTTTTCCCGGATGCGCTGCCGGAGGCGCTCGGAGAACACGTCGGCCAAAACGGAAAGCCGCCGGGTCCGGCCGATATTCCAGAAATCTTCGGTCTGCCAGGCGGTGACGACCATGGCTTTGGGAATCTGGGTGTCCACCGCAATGCGTTCGATTTTGCCGGTGGGCATGGCCGGAAGATCGCTGCGAACCGTGTCCAGATCTTGATCGTGCCGGGGCAAAGCCCCCAGGTAGTGCCGGGACAGATCGATCACCTGTTCGACGCCCACGTCACCGACGACGGACAACTCCAACGGGGTTTTCGTCAACTGGGGCTGAATCCATCCCCGGATATCGTCCAGGGTGATGCTATCAAGCTGTTCGGGGGTCGGCAGGCCAAAACGGCTGTCGCCTCCGGCCAGGAATCGCAGCCCCCTGATTCGCATCATCCCATCGATTGAGCGGGAGAACGACCGGTATTCCTGGTGCAGCCGTTCCCGGGCCAGTTTCAGGGCGTCTTCACGGAAGCCGGGATCCTTCAGGTGTGCATAGAGCAGTTGGAACATCAGTTCCAGTTCATCGGGCACACTCTCGGCGAAAAAGCCGGAATGGGTTTCGCGGATGCGGAAATCCACAACTGTGCGTTTACCGGCCAGGGCTCGCTCCAACTGACTGGTATCCAGGGAACCCAAGCCGCTTTCGTCCACTGTGGCTTCTCCAAGCAGAGAGATGCCCGGCAGGGATTCGGGCTCCGCGGATTTTCCCCGGCCGAAGATCAATTCGGCCAGCACTTCGTTTTTACTGTAGTCGGTTTGTTTTACATTGATCCAGACGCCGTTGTCCAGACGGACGCGGGTGACGCCCAGGTCGTCGATGGTTTCCCGAAAAGCGATGCCGCCGGTGTTCTCCGGCGGCGGTAGATAGGGGAAGACGGCTGCCGCCTGCACTTCAAGGGGGTGGACAACTTGGGTCGCCGATGAGAGGAAAACATCGCGGATCCGTTTTTGCGGCTCACCGGCGGCGGTTTTTTTCAAATCGACGTTGCCGGTGACCAGAACCAGCCGATGATCGCCGGGCCAGTTGTTTTTAAAGGCCCGGTGGACGTCGGCCAGGGTGACGGATGCGACCACCGGCGCCAGGTTGGCCTTCTCCTGCTGCGGTGACTGGAATACCCGATTGCGGGCAAGGTGCCGCATGATCGTCCGGGCCAGGGATGTGCTGTTGCGGGTCGGCGATTCCCGGACAGCATTGTCCAGCATGCTGAGCGTGTCTTTTTTGACCCGTTCCAGCTCTGCTTCCGTGAAGCCATAAAGGATGGCCCGCCGCAGTTCCTGTTCCAGCGTCGCAAGGGTGGCGGACCAGTTGTCCGGACTGCTGTCGGCGGAGATCTCCGCGTACCGGATGCGGTCCAGATAGGTGCCGCTGCCGATGGCGGCCGAGGTGAACGGGGCGACCGGTTCTTTCAGCCGCCGATCCAGCCGGTTCTGGACAATATCGTCGGCCATTTGCTCGACCAATTGACGTCGTTGCAGGTCCAGCGAATCCGGAACCGGTTCTTCGACACCGACGACTTCGATGCCCACCGTCGTTCCACCGGCTTCGGGCTCATGGTGGTAGAACGCCTCCAAACCATTGTGGCGGATCGTTCCCATGGGCGGCAGAGCAGGTGCCGGTGCCCGTTGAACAAATTCGGTGAACTGCTCTTCGATGAGCCGCTTGGCCAAAGCAGGAGAGAATTCTCCCACCATGACCAGCACCGCATTGTCCGGCCGGTACCAGGCATCGTAAAAGCGTTTCAATCTTTCCTGGTTCGCTTGTTCTACGACGGTCTTTTTCCCGATGGGCATTCGCCGCGAGATCCGCATGCCCGGCAGTTCGAAGTTCAACGTGGCTTTGAAGGTCCGATAATCGACGGAGTCCCGGGCGCGCATTTCCGCAAGAATGACACCTCGCTCCCGGTCGACTTCTTTTTCCAGCAGCAAAGCGCCCATGGCATAGTCCCGCATGACCAGCAGCCCGTCTTCAAGGTTCTTTTGGTCGCCTGCGGGCAGGATGATGTCATAGACGGTTTCGTCGAACCCGGTGTGGGCATTGGCGTCGTTGCCGAATTGCATGCCGATGCTTTGAAAATAGCGTACCAGTTCGCCGGGCGGAAAATGCGTGGAGCCATTGAACAGCATGTGTTCGAGAAAATGAGCCAGGCCGCGCTGCTCTTCGGTTTCGTTCAAGCTGCCGGCACCAATATAAAGGTGCAGGCTGACCCGGTTTTCCGGTCGCTGGTTAGGCATCAACAGATAACGAAATCCATTGTCCAACCGCCCGAAGATCACCGCCGGATCCGGGGAAAGGTCGCTGGTTTCATGGGGCCATGGCAACCGGACGGTGGGTCTGTTTTTCACATCTCCCGCAGTGGCAGGAAAAGGAGAAGAGAAGGTTGAACCCGGAGAAAGAAGCAGTCCCCCCCAAAGCATCAGCGTAAGGACGATTGCTGCCTTTACCCGGGTGTGTTTACCTGTTTTTATCCTTCTGTTACCAATCATCGGAACACCTTGCCGTTATCGATTCGGTTTCGATCCGCCGCTCTTTTTGCGTATCGGTCAAATAGTAATGCATGACCGGACAAAGGCAATCCCTTTTTCCGTGGCGTTACCATCAAAAAAGCCTTCCGGGCCCGTTGGATAACGGGTCTGCGGAAGGCTTTTTTTACCGCGAAAGCGGTTTGGGTTGGTGATTGAAACGCGCCTTTATTTTTTCTTTTTGACGTAAACTCCTCTTGAGAGCGTTTCGATTTGTCCTTTTTTGGTCAGTTTGTAAAGCGCGTTGCTCACCTGACGGGGCTGCAGGCCGGCCCTTTTCTTGATCCGTTCTACGGTGATTCCGTTGCGGCTCCTGCTGATCATTCCATAGATGTCATCAAGCATGGTGTTTCCCGCGGAAGCCGGTTTGGCCTTTGCTGCGGTGGGCGCCGCTTTTTTGGCAGCCTTCTTTTTTGGGGCAGCTTTGGCCTTCTTCGCTTTCGCCTTGGCTTTCTTTACTGCTGCTTTTGCTTTTTTTGCAGGCGCTGCCTTGGCATTTTCTTTTTCAAGGGTTGCCGCCATTTTCTCCAACTGTTTGACCAGGGAAGTAAGGGTCCGCGAAATCGCTAACAGTTTCTTTTGCGCATCGTTCATCAGCTTGAGCCTCCTTATTAGAGCGGTTTTAGCTAGAAATTTAGCTAGTTATTATGAGCCCTATTATATTTCTCTTCTATTGTCAAGCCTTGTTTGGAGGACTGGTGCTTGCAGAAGTGATGACATCGTTTAACACGAAGCGAGATGAATAACCGGCAGCAAACGGGATTGAAAGGGAAGAAGAGAGCGTACAGGGCCGCGCCGTCTTGATCACGTGCGGCAGGGAGCAGAGGGGCCTTGAGGTTGCGCGCACCTTTCGGGATTTGAAATGCTCACTTCACAACGTTGTCAGGTTTCCCTGATAAAGGCCCACCAGATATACCAAAAGAAGAGCGCCCACGCAGCGATGGCAGCCCCATAGCCCTTCCAATCCGTTTTACGGGTTGCCATGCCATGCTTGTTTATCTTGCCGACGGGAAGTTTGCACGACGGGCAGACTTCTGCGTTAAGCGGCATGTACTCCATGCATTCCGGGCATTTTTTAGAGATAAAGCCACTCGGATTATCGGAATCGATCGGCCCGTGACGTGTATTCATGGCATTTTATTCCAGGTATGATTTTTCGATCTTGATTTCGCTGTCGGCTTTGCGTGCATCGATCCAGTCCTGCATCACGGTTCTTTGCTTCTGCTGAAGAAGCATCGCCTTGATGCTTTCCTTTTCGCTTTCGAAGCCGTCGGCCGCCGGAGATTTTTTCTCCACCAGCCGAAGCAGATAATAGCCAGCAGCCCCCTTTACCGGATTTTTGCTGGTGTCACCGGATGAAGCCAACTGGAACGCCGCCCGGGTTACTTGCGGATCCGAACCGATGTCGGGGATGGGGGTGTTGCGCTTGAACAGACCGGTGTTCTTTATCGTAACGCCGTGTGCATCGGCGCTTTCCTCGAACGTTTTTCCCGCGGCAAGATCGGCTGCCATGGCCTCGGCCTCCTCACGCGCCTTGTCGGCCTGCATTGTTCGGATCAGATCTTTACGGACTCTGGTTTTGACCGCATCCAATTCGGGAACGGCCGCTTTGATCGTTTCCGTGGTTTGGATAACGTAATAGCGCCCGCCGATATCCTGAATGTCGCTGATCTCGTCCTTATCCAGTGCGAACGCGGCCTTGGCGAACTGGCCTTTGGCGTTGCCCATTGCTTCCGGTCCTTTCCGGGTGAACGAACCGGCTTCCATTACGGGCAGATTGAAAGCCTTGGCGTTGTCGACCAGGCTTTCTTTTTCGTAGCAGGTCTCGTAGAACTGTTCGGCCCTGTCGTAGGCCAGATTGCGCGCTTTTCTTTGCTTCAGGGTGGCGACAATGCGATCTTTGCTTTCTTCCAGCGTCCGTGTGGTGGCGTCTTCAACGGATTCCACCTTGATGACATGCCATCCGAACTGGGTTTTCACCGGATCGCTGATTTCTCCGGGGGCCATGGAGAAGGCCTTGTCGGCAAAGGGTTGCACCATCTGAGATTTCTGGAACTTGCCCAGATAGCCGCCCTTGTCGCTGGTGGGGCCTTCCGAGTAGGTTTTGGCCAGTTCGGAAAAATCTTGTCCTTCCTTTGCCATCTTGGCAATTTTTTCTGCCTTGGCCCGGGCGGCATTATCCGCTTCTACGTCCGCACCCGGGTCCAGTTTGATCAGAATATGGCGGGCTTCGACGGTTTTTTCGGTTTTGAATTCGTCGGTGTTGGATTCGTAATAGTCCACAATTTCGTCTTCGGAAACGGTCACCTCTCCTTTGAACGCATCCGGGTCGAACAGCACATACCTGGCCTTGACCATGGGATCGGTTTTGTAGTTTTCTTTCTGCTCATCGTAGTAGGCGGCGATTTCTTGCGCCGATGGGTTGATATCTTTGTAACGGTTCGGTTCGAACACAACAGTGTCTATGCTCACGGAAGCATTCTGCCAGTCGTACCAGAGGCGCGCCTCGCCGTCGGACACCTTGGCTCCGCCGGCGACGACCCGGGTCAGTTTTTGGGCCAGCAACGTGTTCTTTTGATCCTCCTCGAATTCTTCCGGGGTGAGGTGGACCTGAGCGAGAAGTCTGCGGTAGCGTCGGTTGTCAAAAGATCCATTGGTCTGGAAAACGGGAGCGCTCATAATTGATTCCGCCATCTCGTCATCGGTAACCCGCAGATCCAGTTTCTTGGCTTCCTGAAGTACGATGGCGCGGTCGATCAACTGGTTCAATGCCTGATCCTTGACCTTGAGCATTTCAAGCATGCCGTCGTTCAGGTTCTCGCCGAAGCGCTGGCGATATTGTTCGATCAGGTTGTTGTAGGCGCGTCGAAATTCGCTGACAGCGATAATCTCGTCGTTGACGGTGGCCACTTTGGACGCTTGTCTGGAACGGAAGCTGCCCACGCCCCAGAAAACGAACACGATGACGATGGCGAAAAGAATTACTTTGATCATCCAACTGCCGGCATGTTTGCGCATCACGTTGAGCATTAACGACCTCTTCTCTACATTTTAAAACAGGGGCGTTGTCGGGCCCCGTCCGTTGAAATCCCTGTCAAAGAAAAACCTGCCCGAAAAGGAAACCCTTTAAAGGCCATCATTTTGGGCAACACAGTCGGCAACCGTTTGCCCCTTTGTGGTATCCAATTTCAGGCAATCGATCCATCCAAACAAAATCTTCTATTTTTTCAAACGATTGACATTACGTATTATGGCCGTTTTTGTCAATAGTTGAGCGACCTTCGAATCGACGTTTCCCACCGGTGGTGTGCTTGGTCGCCAAAGCTGAACGTTACACGCATTGCGTGCCGAATGCCGAACCGTTTATACAGGCGGCGGCAGTTTGGGTCTGGAAATAAGCGGCCCATCGATACTGCGGCGCCCGCCGGGATTTTTGCAGAAGCCCCATAAAAATTGCATTGACAGGAAAATTCGATTTTGTTAGTTTGCGTTTTCGTTTCCGGGGCTGTAGCTCAGCTGGGAGAGCGCATGACTGGCAGTCATGAGGTCAGGGGTTCGATCCCCCTCAGCTCCACCAAAAATAGCAAGTAATGAGAAAGGGTTAGCCGTCGCATCGGTTAGCCCTTTTTCTTTTGGGTGGTCACTGTGTGTGGATTTGTGTGAGACTTTTCCCTGGCACGTTCGAAAACAGCCATCGCTTCACGCTCCATCTCACCCATGCTGTGCAGGTATATTTCCGTTGTTTTCCGGTTTTCGTGTCCAAGAAGCCGCTGGATAGCTCCAATCGGGACATTGTTGCCGTCCATTATCGAGGCCCCTGAGTGCCGTAACGGGTGAAACCGAAAGTAGCGAACGCCCGCTTTTTCACAGAGCGTTTTCATGAACTTTTTCCTGTCACGATAGGGACCGATACAAAATTTACAGGCCTTCCTACTCCAATACCGGTGCCAAAATACCCAAGGTTTGTTAGGATCACGTTTTTCATACCGACTTTTCAAAACTTCATACAGTTTACCGGTCATCGGTATCTTACGAGGGGTTAAATTCCCGCCCTTCTTTTTCCTGGTGTACAAGACAATGTAGCGGCCTGATAAATTAACATCTTCCCACAAAAGTCTGTTGATTTCACTTACTCGACCCATTGTTTCTCGGATCGTCCAAAGATAGTCTTGGGTGTCTGGGTCCGCAGCAGCTATTACCTTGTCGATTTCAGCAGCAGTCGGCACATGCTTAACCTTCTTTTCAACCGGGAAAAATTTTATGCCTGTAGTGGGATTGGCATCAACAAGTTTCTGCCCAATACCGAAATTAAACGTTGCCCGAAGGTACTTTAGGTCCTGATTAGCGGTATAAGGTGAAACTTTACGCCTATTTATCAGGTGTTTTTGAACCATCGGGGTCGATATTTCGCTGCAAAGTAGATTGCCCCAGAGTTTAACCCAACGCCTACCCATATATAAATAGGACGTGTAATGGCTTTCCGAATTGTATGCCTTTACATGGTCAAGCCGAAGATTGACCAAGTCCAAGAAGGCCATGTCGGTCGGGCTCTCCGGTAACGGTTTTGGGTTTTCCAACTCCTTTCTTTTTTCGGCCTCGGCTTTCCTGGCCGCTTTTTTGGTCGTGAACCAGGTTTCCGTGTACCTGATTCCCTTCAGGGTGAAGTCGTACCTCCACCCCTTTTCTTTTACAAAATATGTGCTCATAAAGGTCCTCCTTCGCTGGAAAGAACAGAGAACCTCCGAGCTTCCTACCGCCCAGCACAGCGGAATTTTTGTAAACCCATGACAGGCTTTTCCGCAGATACCGAGCTGTTTCCTCGGGGGTCATAATATGTTTCTCGCCAGCCACTGTCAATTCACCTTTGGTTATGTGTGGTGGCCCAAATTCATTGATCCAGAGAAGAATCAGGCCTTTGATTGCGTGGCCGAAACGATGAACGAAAAAGTGACATTTATTTTCAGAAAATCGGATTTAATCGAATGGATGCGGCTGCTTACGGTGGGGATGGGAAGAGAAACCGGCGGAGGAAATCATACCACCCGCCGGCTCTGGTTTCTGTTTGCTGTAAATCCTTACAGGGCGGAATCCGCAGGAAAGGCGTTGTCACGGGCCTGTGTCAGTGCATCGATAAAGCTGTCCAGCTTCGCCCTGGTCCTGAAGAATTCGACCGTACTCATGATATCGCTGACAAAGACAGCGTTGGGTTCAGTGAATACGGTCAGGTAGGAAATGAAGTGAACATCCTCGCCAAAAATCCCGCCTATATAGTGCGGTGAAGGCTGCTTGGACCAATCACGGGGCTGGAAATCGATTTCCGATTGTACCTTGTCCAACTCGTGGTCGGCCTTTTTTTGAGAAAGTTCTCGTTGAATTTCCTTGGGTAGTTTTTTCAGGTCTTCCACAGTGTATTTGCCTGCCTGAAATTCTTGGTCTATTTTGTCGATGTCAAAATCGTTCATTTCTATGTCCTCCTATAAAAACAGATGTGGGGCCGTTTCCGACCCCACACCCATGGTTGATTATTCGACGGTTTCGGGTTCGGCGACTTCGGTCTCATCTTCGAACTGCTTGGATGCCGCCTCCGCCTCGGCTTTTACGGATTCCTGCTCCAGTGCATCCAGGTCCATTACCTTCTCGGCGTAGCCGATCATGGAAGTCTGCTGCAGATCCCCACTGGCAAGTCCCAGTTTCTCCATGATGACGGGCTTGTACTGGGTTTCCCGTTCGTAACCGAAAGCTTCACGACCGAGTTCACGGGCCACTTTGATTGTGGTGCCGCTTCCCAGGAAGGGATCGAGTACGGTATCACCTTCGTAGGAGAACATTCTGACCAGGCGGTTAACCAATTCATCGGGGAAGATGGCAGGGTGACCAACGTCTTTCCTCACGGTATTTATGGTCCAAACACCGTTGATCCATTGATCCCATTCCTGCCGGGTGATTCTGGAGTTGAGTGCCACCTCTTCAGAGGGGACCTCCCGATCACCAGCTTTACGGAAGATATACACAGGTTCATGGCTGAGAAGCATTCGATAACCGGTGTGGGGTGTTTCTTCTGACCATCCCCTGGAGGGATTGAGGCTAAGGGCCTGGGTTCGCTTGACCCAGATAATGATATCGCGGAGGTATACCTTGTGCCGACGGAGGAAGCTTTGATACTTCTGCCCGACCAGCAGGATCTGGGACTGCTCGCTTTTCCCTTCGGGTCCTTTGTAGTGATGGATGTCACCCACGTTTACGGCCATGATACCGCCGGGTGCCAACACTCGGGCGGATTCCGCCATGACCGCTTTCACGTTTTCCCAATGCTTATCTATCGTGACACCTTTTTCGTATTCCATGCCAACCCAATAGGGCGGGCTGGTCACGATGAGATGGGCGGATTCATCCGGCAGTTCACACATGTCCTTGGAGTCCTTGAAATAAACACCAGGGATTTCACCTTCAGGAATCTTGACTCGATCCTTCGCCGGCTTTTTCCCTTTCTCAAGAAACTTATCGACTGCTACTTTCAACCGCTTGGCGGTCCAACCGAAGTCGACTGCCCGTTTGGCCATGCTTTCTTGCGTTTTGGCCTTGGGCAATTTGCCCAATTCGATGCCGTGGGTCATGGTCAGCTCACTCTTCTCGATCATGTTCTTGACCTTGGGCGGCAGATCCAGCAGGCGGATCTGTTGAGAAATTTTAGCAGGTGAACCGTAACCCAGTGCATCCATATCACGCAGGCTGTAGCCGTATTTTCCCTGCATGTCTTTAAGGTGCAGAGCGATCTCGATGGGGCTCAGGCTCTTTCGCTCCATGTTTTTTTCATAAGCGAAGTGAGCGATTTCTCCGAGCGGCATGGACTCCACCTGAATACAAGGAACTGCGATCCAGCCGAAATCCTTCAGGACAGTCAGCCGGCGGGTACCGTCGACGACCATAAAGTAGTCGTCTTTATCGGACTTGCATACGGTCAGAGGCTCCAAGAGACCATTCTTGCGGATGCTTTTCTGAAGGGTTTCCGTGTCACCGCTGTTCCGTCTGGGATGACTGATAGGTACGGCCAGTTTGTCCATCGGTACGTTGATGATCTGAGGGTTGGTGTTCTGGGCTTCGATACCAGTCGGGTTCGTGCTTTCTGCTTTCATGGCTTCCCCCTTGATGGAGTTGTTGGTAGTGAAAATCTGTCCTACGTAAGGTGACTGCGTTTTCTCATCAAAATTCATGACTAAAACCTTTCTTTAAGAAATTAAAAATTAGTTTCGCACTTCAGTGACCCGCCCAGCCCCTTTTGTTTTTTCACCTCCCTTTCGGGCTTTAATTTGGCGGAGTTGTCTGCGTTGCCGAAATCAAAGCCGGGAAGGTGACAAATTTTCTGAAAAAAAATTGAAAAAATCGGACTGGAAGAAAGGAAAGGATTATATTCCTGATAGTTAAGGATGGTGCTGCTTAAGATTTCCCCTGGGATTGCCGATATATCCCTGAACCCATACCGGATTTCAGGAATGATCGCATGAAAATCTCACACAGATGGACAACGTGGCTGGCAATCCCCCTGATCGCAGTCATAATTTCTATCCCCACCCATTATGCCGAATCCAAGGAAGCTGGCACCGACACCATCGCAAAACTATGGCAACGGGCCGAGGAACTGAAAAAAGCCGGCTATTACAGCAAGGCCATTCCATATATAGAGAAGGTACTCACCAAACAGAGGGCTGGAGGCTCAAGCAACAAAGCTGATATGGCTGAAACGCTCGACTATCTCGGAGAACTCAATTACTTGGCTGGCCGTTATGCTGATGCAGAACCTTTGTTGACGGAGTCGCTGTCCATCCGAAAGGACCTGTATGGGCAGGATCAAGTTGAAACGGCCGAAAGCCACAACCACCTGGGTGAGCTATATTGGCTCATTGGGCAGAGTGAAAAGTCCGAAAGCAATCTCAGACATGCCCTATTCATTCTGAAAAATGCTTATGGCCCCAACCATCCGGATATCGCCGAAACGCTGTTGAACATGGCTCGGCTGCAAGTCGATTTGAATAATCCCGAACAAGCTGAATCACTGCTGCGGACAGTACTGGACATACAGGAGAAGAACCCGAAGGCCAATCATTCAGTCTTGGTGGAAACGCTGAACACTCTCGCTTGGCTTTACGTCGATACAGAAAGATATGAACAGGCTAAACCCTACATCCATCGGGCCTCAGTAATCGGTGAAGAAGCTTTCGGTGACGAACATCCTTTCATAGCTGACAGCTTGAATTTTCTGGGACGGCTTCAATACGCACGCAAGGAATACGAGGGTTCCATATCCACAAACAAGCGGGCATTGGCCATTAGGGAAAAATTTCTTGGCCCCGATCATCCCGACGTAGGCCTGAGTCTGAACAATTTGGCATTGCCTTATTGCGGGCTCGAACAATACGAAACCGCCAAATTTCTTTTCATCAGGGCTCTGTCGATTCGGGAAAAGGCCGTCGGGAAATATCATCCTAACCTGTTGGTCATGCTGCAAAATGCCGGATGGGTCCATGAGGTGCTTGGGGACTATGTCGGTGCCGTGGCACTTTACGAACGGGAGCTTGCCATCAATGAACGGTTGCACGGACCGGAAAGCATTGAGGTCGCAACGACCCGTAAGGAGCTGGCGGGCTTGTATTATTACCTTGGGGATGCCGAGAAGGCCGAGGCTTTGCTTAACGAAACATTAGTGGTTTTCGAACAGGAACTTGGCACCGATCATCCCCGTGTCGCATCGAACCTTTCATACCTCGCCTTTCTTTGTCAGGCCAAAGGGGATTATTCAAAATCCGAACAGCTCTTTAAAAGAGCCATAGCAATCAGCGAGAAAAGATTTGCGGAAGCTCCCACCAATCTGGCCACAGCCCTGAGCAATCTTGCTGCTCTCTATGTTGCTATGGGAGAATACGAAAAGGCGGAATCACACTATCAGCGAGCACTGCCGATCATCGAAAATACCTATGGATCGGAACATACCCAGGTGGCCTACATCCTGAACAACATGGGCCGTCTCTATACCAACTTGGCAGATTATCAAAGGGCAGAGACACTTTTCTTGCGGGCATTGGACCTTTGGGAAAAAACCCTTGGGCCGGACCATCCCAATGTAGCCTCAGTTTTGGACAATCTGGCAATAGCCTACGAATACTCAGGTGAGTACGAAAAAGCGGAACCCCTTTATCAACGGTCACTGAAAATCAGGGAAAGTCTTTTTGGTTCGAAGCATCCCAACGTTGCCAAGACACTGAACAACCTGGCCACCCTGTATTCTTTTCTGGGCGACTATGAAAAAGCTGTCAATCTGTATCAACGGACACTGGATGCGAAAGCTGAAACCACCGGCACCGAAAACACCTCTTATGCGAACAGCCTCCACAATTTGGCGGCGGTCTATATGAAACAGGATCAATACGAAAAAGCGGAATCACTGTATAAACAGGCTCTCGATATCTGGACCCGAGCGTATGGTCCCGATCACCCCGAAGTGTCCACAGGTTACGGCCATCTGTCCCAGCTTTATGCAGGCCGGGGTGAATTGGAAAAGGCCTATGGGTACGCCATGCGGAGCCTAAAAATCGAAAACAAGCTCATCGACCAGGTGGTGGGGTTCACTTCCGAAGGCCAGAAGCTCCAGTTTATTGCCTCGAATAACTGGGGCCTTCATTATTGCCTGAACCTTGTCAGCCAGCGATACCCTGAGGATCGGTTGAAGCAAACTGAAGCGTTCGAGATCTGGCTCAAACGAAAGGGCCTCGTTTTGGATGTCCAGAAAAGATACCAGCAAGCCAGTATCGATGATGGAAGCGGTGAAGCCGCCAGACTGTTTGAGGAACTGAATGGGGTGCGAACCGAACTCTCTCAGCTGGTATTTTCACCCAACGCGGAGAGTACCGATGGATACAGACAAAGAAAAGATGCCTTGGAATCTGAACGGGAATTGTTGGAAGCCCAGCTGAGCCGGATCAGCAAGCCTTTCGCATTGAAGCAGAAAATGTCCAAAGCGGACAGGGAGCAGGTTCATAAAGCTCTTCCTCCGGATACCTCCCTGCTGGAATTTGCTCGAATCGAAGCGAACTATTTCGATGGAACAGGAAGTCTGCCGGATCGGTATGTCGCGTTTATCCTCCGGGCCGGCAACGGTAATGCTGTCGAAATGATCGATCTGGGTGTAGCCGATGAGATTGACCGTCTGGTACTTGCATTCAAAAAACACCTGTCGGAGAGCAGCAAGGGGCTCGTCGAGCAGGCCTTATTGTTGTCCCGTGAGTTGTATGGCCTGATTATTAAGCCGGTTCAGAAAGCACTGGGTTCGTGCCAAACCATCTTTATCTCTCCTGACGGCAATTTGAATCTGATCCCCTTCGAAGTTCTTCAAAAACCTGATGGAACCTTTCTCATCGAGGAATATACGTTCAATTATCTTTCGGCAGGACGGAATTTATTGGCATTCGAAAATAATGAATACTCGGGCAGAAGATGCTTGCTCATGGGTGCCCCTGATTTCGAATTGGTCTCAATCGGAAGTTTATCCCATCAGGAGACGTCTATGTCCCAACGTTCAGCCGATCTCGGTGAGCTGACTTTTGTTCCGCTGCCCCACGCAAAAGGTGAACTGGATGTCATAGGAAATATTCTTGGTCCGGAACGAGCGGTCATCCATACAGGAAAAGATGCATTGGAAGAGACACTGCTGACTGCAGACCATCCGGCCATCATTCACTTGGCCACCCATGGCTTTTTCCTCAGCGATCAGCAGTTGCCGGGCACTGGACGTGGATTCCAGATGGCGGCATTACCAAACGCTCCCAGTCATACCGAATTAAAAATCAACGGAAAGATCGACATCGAAAACCCGCTTCTGCGATCGGGTATCCTTCTGGCTGGTGCCAAACGGTCATTGACCGGAGGAAGCACCGGTCACTACGACGGCATCGTCACGGCGGAAAAGATTTTGGGAATGAACCTTCACGGCACCGAAATGGTCGTGTTGTCGGCATGTGATACCGGTTTGGGGGAAGTCAAAAGCGGTGAAGGCGTGTTCGGGTTGAGGCGGGCTTTTACTCAAGCCGGTGCAAAAAGCCTCGTCATGAGTCTCTGGAAGGTTCCGGACAAAGAAACCAAGGAACTGATGGTTCAGTTTTACCAGAACATCAAATCAGGTAAGATGAACCGATGCCAGGCCCTGCGGCAGGCGATCCTGAAAGAGAAAGAGATTGTCAGGCAACGCTATGGGCACGATAATCCGAGATATTGGGGGGCTTTCGTGTTTATGGGGCAGCCTTGATTTCAATACATGTATTTGGAAAATAGATCTTTTCCTTATTCTTTATTTTCTAAAGTTATTACCTCTGAAACTTTGTAAAGAGTATCATACCATGATTGTTTCCAATAAGGTTGCGTCAAATCGATTTCAGATAGAATTTCAGGTTTACTATACTTCTCAGTTATTTTATCTACTTTCTCGTACCAAAAAACAAGCCTGCTATTTAATGAAATGCCACAGTTAATTTCTACGATGCAATTCTTTGTATGAATCGATAAAGTTGACATTTCACAATCTTTCGTAATACCATACCTTTCGATTATTTCTTTATAGTCAGGATCGGAATCAAGATCATCATAATAAAAATCTACTTTTTTAGCATTCTGTGCTTTTTCTGGACTATAATTAGCTATTCTGTATTTCATTTTTTGTAAAACACTTTTACAGTCGATTTTTCCGTTTTCATAAAAGTCCTCCCTATCTGGTATTAGTCGGGTTTCAATTAGGTCAAAAATTTCTTCAAAAAACCCTTTCTCAACTAAATTTTCGTGACTTTTAATTAATTCCCTCGCAGAACCGATAACCTTGTTCCATGTTAGACTTATATCAAAATTTTCGGATATTTCATCATTTCCAATCTCATCTAAAGAGATTAATACAGTGGAAACGTTGTTCATTTTAACTTTATTACAAATTTCCTTGAATGCTTTGTAGTTTCCTGCCTGATTCTTTCCTAATTTTGCCCATATTTTTGATTCAATCAGAATCAGTTCCTCATCTTTTGGGATGTCATCATTCCACTCTTCACACTTGGAAATCATTATATCGGGTCTAATGTTTATTATAACCGTATTATCCGCATTACTTATCCAGCCATAGATGTTAGAACTGATGGCAAATCCAGTATCAAGGTAATAATCGTCATCAGTTGGTTTCTTTTGAATATTCTTAATTCCTAACTGGTTAAACAATTTATGTGTAAAAACAGGGCAGTTACCGATTGCCGCTGCAAATAAACCGGTTATTATATCCTCAGAACTTCCAAGATTTTGAGTATAATCTAATATTTCATTAACCATCTTTATATGCATAGTTACCTCCTAAATACTATTATCAATTATGTCGAAATACGAAGCTTTTTATGGTGGTATTAGGAAATATTTCGATAATCTTATCAATATCGTCTTGAGTTAATTCCGCAACCTTACTGCTGAATCCAGCAATCTGATCTTTCGAGGCCACTAAATAAAGCTTTTCGATTCCGGTATTTTCGTCGAGATGGAACCAGTTATCGCCATCAGGCACGGACAATTCAGTGCCGCCCGAAACGAATCCGGCCTCCATCGTCTGAATGTTTCCTGTGCTATCCTGGAATATGACATACACGAAGGCATCATTATCAATGGTAATCTGGTATCTGAAATATTCCCCGGACATCATTTGCCCATTTGGCTCCACCTGGAATTCCTTGTATTCCGGCTGTCCACCCCTGAAGCCTGTCTGCGTCCGCCCCTGCATCATGATCTGGATGGTATAGGGAGCATGGGGCGTGGTATCCCGCATGATATAAAAGCCCATCACCATGACCAATACCACTGCCGCAAAGGTAGCCACCGGCCGGAAAGCGAACCCACCACCGAAAAGATCAGATATGGCGTCACCGATTTTCTGCCAAGGGGAGACGGCAGGTTTTTTTCCCTTATCAATGGCCTTCTGCAGGCCGGGAAGCACCTCCACCTTTTCATCTTTGGCTTGCTCGGCTTCCTCCTCGGCCATTTTGATGTCCATATAGAGATCAAGGCAGTAACGACAGGATTTAAGGTGCTCCTTAACCTTCTTAGCGTCTTCAGCATTGAGTTCGCCAAATGCATAGTCCGTGACCTGATCGGCCATTGAACACTCATCCGGTATGTTGTCATTGTCTTGCATGTAAGCCTGCCTCAGGCTTTCTATCAATTCATCCGACATTGTTGCACTCCCGTTTCGGGAAAATGAAAACGATGGATGCCTTATTCAGCACTTTAGTTGACCAGATCACTGTATGCCAACTGATTTTTTATCATCATTCGTTCCAGGCAGCTTTTGAATTTCGCCATGGAACCGCTGGTTTTGCGAGTGAATTGCTTTTTGATGGAATCTGTTTTCTTTTTGAGTTCCCTATCGGATTTGGGTTTGTTGCCCAGTAATTGCTTAGCCATCTCCTGGTAGCTCAAACCTTCCATTTGCATTTTAATCAAATATGCGTCAGTGGGGGAGCTTTCGGCCAGCATCAACAGGGTCTCATGGATGAGCCGGATCGTTTCCTTGTGCATCAGATCCTCTTCAGGTGATACGCCATTATCATCCTCGATGCCGTCAGAGTCGTCATCGGGATAGCTGATAATACCGCCGATTGGCTCCTGCCGTTTGTCCTTCCTCACATTATCGATGATTCTGAAATTGAGTATTTTGAAAAGGTAGGTTTTCAGTGACGACAGGCCTTTGAAATCGCATATGGCTTTTGCGTTCAGCAATTCCTTCCAGAAATCGGTCAGGATAGAGGTGGCACGATCATCATCAGAAGAATGTACCCGCCGGCGGGTGTATCCCATGAACATGGACTGGTATTTACGGTAAACAGGCAGGATAGCATCATTATTGCCGGATCGAAGCTCCAAACAGGTTTCCTGTGCTAAGACCAAGTCCTCTTTGTGTGTGGCTATGTTCATTCGCTGAAAATCTCAGTTGCAGATGCCGAAAATTCGAGAATTTCGATCCCCAGAATTATAATCGCCCGTTGTTCCTGCAGCTTGAGTTTTCAGACTTTATTTGGACGAATTTACTGTTTAGACGACTAAACAGCTCCGCAGTCAATCCTCCTTCCGTCCCCTCAAAAACGTATCCAGTGCCTCGATCACTACACCGGTGACGGTATAACCGTTATCCTTGGCATATTTTTCTGCACGTTTGGCCAGACGGCAGGGCAGGTGCATCGTAAATTGCTGAGTGTCGTCGTCACAAGTAATGGCATCGGATCGGTCGGGCATGGGGTTCCTTTCGGGGCTGTTATTGGATTTTTGGGGCCGGCGGAAAAAATTGCCACTATCAAATAATCAGCTGAATCGTATACCATACCGCTCGAAAAACTTCACGACCCTGGCGTAAGCATCCGTAATACTGGTCGCCTTTATCAAGTGTGTCTCCGGCATATTCAATGCGAACGGATGCGGTGGATCGAAGGTCATGTCGAGTGTAACGGGCGTCTTGCCTCCATCTCGTATCTTCAGCAGGCCGGTATACTGGACCCATTCATCTGATTTGGGCAGATGGCCGATTATCATCTCTTTGGATTCGTAGATGATTCTGTAGCGTGGCATAGTATCCGGCACCACTCTTTCAATAGATTGGAATTGTCGCACCATGCCAGTGAAACCCTATTTTGTCAACGCGTTACAGCCCCAACATGATTTGAATATAAATTTAACAAGATCCGAACGATGCGTGGCTAAATAATTCCTCCATGCGGCCGATACTTCCTCTCTTGGATGCTGAATTGCTAGATTTGTTGGGCTAACAATAATCAACGCAAAGGAGCTATAGGCAAATGGATTCAAAAGATGTCGATCAGATCAGGAACCTGCTCACCGAATGGCTGAACAATCTCACCGTAAATCCAGAAACCAGCGTCATTGCATTCCCGAAATCGCCTGCCAATTTCCCCGATCCTGTTGATATGGCGTCAGCACATTCCGAGATGGAATACTCACTCAACAAGCTTTGCAGGGAAGGCCTGAACAAAGAGAATATTTTGAATGCCCTGGGAAAGATGGAGGATGGTAGCTATGGGATATGTGAAGTATGCGGTGAAGAAATCCCTATTAAGCGATTAATGGCGATCCCGGATGCCAGGTGCTGTATAGCTTGCCAAACCGAAATGGAAAATGATCTGATAGTGGCTTAGATTTTGAGGATTATCTCAAAAAATTTAAACTTTTTTGACTTTTTTGAAAATAATTTGTCCCAAAACCGGTTTTTGGAGACGATATATACTTATAGAGACTTACTTTTCTGGTCTACCTTGAGAAGCGTTCTGGAAGGTTCATCCTGAAGAACGGTTCGATAGTAGACCGATCCAGTAATACCGCCACTCACACCGGTTGTCCATCACTCTCTCAAGTTCAAAAAAACTTGGTGTCCGTCGCCTTGGCCAGTGGTCACTCTGGCCAGGCCAAAGGCGTCGGACCCGGTCGATAGACCGGCGTAGTGGGCCGCAAGGCACATAAACAATGCAGGTGTGCCCTTCGTCAGGGCCTATTTTCATGCAACAGTTCATATCGTAGGAATACGATAAGCCAGAAGTTTCCATCAGCCGTCCCACCTGCTGAAGCTTTAACAGAAGGATGATATCACGCCCGGTCGAGTCGCGGACGGCACTTTCACAGAATGGTGTGTATCGCCCGGAGAACTCGGTGTGGGGCTTAAACAAGATGGTGTGTGTCGCATGCAAAAGTGATGGACAAGAAAAGGGCTCGCCGCGATGACGAGCCCTCCGTTATGATAGACCTATTTTAGATCGTATCCGTGATCGATGATAAAGGAAATGAATTTGGCAAGTTTTCTTTGTAGTCGTTTCCTGTAGGTATCGTATTTAATCCCCAAGCGTCTTGCTTCGGCCCGCCTGCTTTTTAATCCAAGTATCACGGATAGGTCGTTTTCACCGAAATAATCCGTGGTCATTCTCATAAGCTCCTTTCCTATAAGGATATTTTCAGGATCGTCTTCATCAATTAGGTCTTCAATTCCCTGACGTTCAAAGGATTCAATGGAGCTACCGATACGATCAATGGATTCATCATCAACAAGCTTAGAAAAAGGAATTTCTTTTTTGCCGCCGGCCTCATGTTTTTTGCACTTACGGACAAAGTCAAGCAAAGCATAATAGGTAAAATTCAGAACGTAGGTTTCAAGACAGGATTTGTCAGGATTGAATTTTCGATGTTTTCGCTGTCTTTCAAACTGCCATTTCAGGTACTCGATAATCTCCTCTCGGGTCATGCCATATCTGTAATAAAGCCAATGGACCCGAGCTTGAATTCCATGGTTCATCCAGATATTGCCGCCGTGATAGATGAACCGGTAAATGAGCCTGCAGGACTCGGCCAAAATTTCTTTTCCGAACATTACTAAGCGATACCGCCCGGCCTATATTCCTTTCCTGGCTGAAGGGTTTCGGCTTTGGCTTTTTCGGCGGCGGCGGGCAAAGTATAACCTTCATCTCGCAGTTCCCTGATCTTGGAAATCAGTTCCACTTGATGCAGGCTGAAACGGCGATAGGCACGATCACCGTACTGGACACGATCCGCTTTGGGGATATGGCCGCTGGCCTCCCAGTTGCGGATCTGCTTTTTTGTGGCACCGGTCATCTTGGCAACGTTGCCGATGCTGTAGGTTTGTGCTTGATATGTTCTCATGTAAGTTCCTCCTGTAAATTTTATTGGCGGGCGGAAAAAATGCCCTTCTAACCTTACGCAGCTTAGTTTATTGCCGGATGGAGCAGGTCAACGCCTGGCTGGGGCATCCTCAACGATCTCCACGGTCAGGCCTAAGATGCTGTCATGAGAAAATTGATTGCGGCGGATAAACCTTGCAGTCAGCTTGGTACCAGCATCCATCAACGGAGCCAGCTTTTCCGCGACGGGTTTTTGCAGGTAGCCCAGCCGATAATTGAGGAACCAGACACCGATGGCATTGGGATCGTGAGGGTTTTCTGGCTCACGTTCAGGGCTGAAATAGCCGATGTCCTGGTGGCCCCACTTGTTTATGGCTTTCTGGCAGCGGCCGAACGTGACGCCGGCCAAATTAGTTTGAAAAGATGGAAACAAAGGAATCACCTCCTTGGTAGATGGAATTGGGGAATGGTGGTCCCCTACCAGTAAGGAGGTCAGTTTATAATTGATTTGCTACAGTATCTGCTAAGCTCAAGAAAGATATGATAGATTTATGAAAAAGGCAGCATCTAAATTATAGAAGAAAATGATGATAATCACGAAACATTTATAACATTGCTCCTTTTTTGTAATTTCCTCATACTAAAATCCCTTATGAGAGTAGGACACGACTTTCTTGAGCGGATACTACTTTTTCATTGGATGGGAAATGGGTCCTTATCAGAACTGAAAAGTTATAAATATTGAATCCAAGAAATATTAGATGGAGCGGATTGGCAAATATAGCTGTCAATCCTAAATTAAGGAATAATATTAAGTAAATTAAATATGTTGAATAAGCGGCTATATACCACCCTACAGTTTTGTGTTTAATTACGTTAATCATACAAATCGACATTGACATAATAAGCATCATTCCTAAAATTACTTCTGTAACCAAGAAGCCCGCTGAAGCAATAAGGGCAGTGCACAATACTAGAATGAGAAGATAAATGTAATTTACCCAGATGCATTTGCGTTCCATAATAACCATCCTGAGTTTTAAGTAATTAAGAAAATTATGGTCTATGCCAATGCTTCACTATGCTTGTACTTTTAAAGTATATATTTCACAGAAAAGCAAAACACATGCCAAATATAACAAGTTAGTATTTTTTGTGATAACAGGGAGGAATGGTAAATTTTCATTATAAGAATAAAGTTTTCTGACAAACTATGTCATGTAAATTGACAATTTTTGTAGTGATAGGCCAATCTTGGAAGCAGCCAGCTATATGGTCAACAATGTCGAATGAAATAGAATCACCATCGCCGATTTATCATTTCCCAGTAATCATCCTCCTGGTCGTCCCACTCTCTTCTATCTCGTTCTATATCCCGTTTTTCCCTGGCGATGTCCTCTGACAGGGGGCCGATGATCATCCAATCCTCCCAGTCAATGCCGTCACAGTCATCAAATAAATCGTCCATAGCGTCCTCTTCGTTCCGGTTTCTTTGATGAGTGACCTGGCTGTAAACGAATTTTCAAGCCCGCCAAAACTCGCTTTATGATCTCGGCCAACTGTTCCGGTTCGTCATAACGTGCTTTTTCCTCTTTGGTCATGGTTGCCTCCTGAAAACAGAAAGCCCCGCCACCATTGCGATGACAGGGCCTTCATTTGGAATTAAAAGGTGTTTAGGCGTCTAAACACCGGAACCGTTTTTCAGTGATTGAACGTAAAAACTCGTTTAGTTGACTGAATGAAAAAACTTGTTCAGTCGTCTTAACAGATCTGGGGCGATTACCCCACCAGGTTCAAGATTTGCCCACCCACCCGTTCCAGTCGGTAAGCATCGGTCGCGGACAGCCGGCCATCCTGGGCGGCTCGGGTGAAAGCCTGGATTACATGGAACATGGTGGCCCCCTGCTCCCGAAAGAACGCCTCTTTGACGATCTGGGCCTCTTTCTGGGTGATCTGGAACTGCCTGGCAAAGGTATCGATGGTGCTTTCGGGGTTATCGACATGGGTTTCGGCCGAAATACGGAACCGGTCATGCCCCCGTTGAGACTGACTGACCACTCCATGCATGATGTCGGGGAACTCATCCATGGCCTTACGGGAGATGTGCTTGTAACGGGCATCCACGGCCGTTTTGGAAATCAATCCGTTGGTGCACGCCAATCTGTAATAAAACGCCTCGATGGACAGCGAGAGGATACCGACCTCGGAGTTGGCGATGGAAATACCTGGAACGATCTTGTCCTGTTGAGCCAGATAAAAGGCTTTATCGTAATCCGGCATTTTCAGAACCATCATCTGTTCGTCCAGGGCGAATTGAATTTCACCCGCCGGGTCGAATCCAGTTTCCAGGATCTTGGTCAACACCTCCATATGGTCGATGGCTGTGTATCGTTCCGTAAAAACGGCTCTGAGCCTATCCGAGTCGAACCGGCAGAAAAACGTGTTCCTATTCTGGCGTTCCTGCTCGATCCAGTAATTGAGGTTGCGGGCCTGCAGCTCCTCAGGACAGCGGGACAGGTAGCTGTAGGGCACTCGCAATCTGTTCGAAAGCAGCCGCTGAGCAGTGGGGGCCACTTCTACCTGTTTGCCAGAAACCCACATGCTGGTCAGGCTGTCGAATTCCATTTCATGCAGCGGAACGATTTCATCAAAATGATTGGCGGATTGTTCATGAACTTCGTTGATGATGGTTTCGAGATTTGCGACTTTCGTCATGGGAGTTCTCCTTTACTTGTTGGGTTTGGTATTTTGGGCGGGGGCCAAATCAATTTCTGCTAAAACCTTGGCCTTGCATTCAGCACAAATGCCGTGACTAATACGTTCTTCTGTGTTTTCGGGATGGTGATTTTCGTCTTCCTTGAAACAGATAAAGCGGCCACACCAGCTACAGATCACTCGAATTCGCATTCAGGCTCCTCCTTAAATAGAAACGCCCCTCAAAAGCCCTGAGAGGCTCACGGAGGGGCGTTCTTTGTTTTTGCATATACTTCCTTAACTTCTCTTTTCACCACGCCCGCGAAGGACCATCCCCTTTTCAGTTCCCAAACGTTTGGATTGTGTAATTTAGCCGGCCAGCAACTGCTCGATGACAGTCGAGGCATCTCCCTTGGAGAGGTATTCTGCGGCGGCACCGAACATTTGCAGGCACTGCTGATCCAGATCGGCTTTGGACCGGCCCTGTTCCTCGTTCAGCCGTATTAGATACTTGTACTGCTTGGAGGTCAGCCGGCCGTTTCCGTTGCCTCCGTTTCCGGCTCCGCAATAATGATCGGAACCGTTGCCGCCGTTACCGTTTGACCGATAGGACCGACTGTTTCCGTTTCCGCCGTTGGTGTTATTGCCGTTGCCACCGTTACGGTCTCCACCGTTGGGCCGACTGTATCCATTACGATGTGCCCCTTGGGTCCGTTCGTTACGGTACAGGTGCAGACCGACACCAAGTAAGGTAGCGGCTTTTTTCAAAGCATCCGTGGCGGCGGCTTTAAGGTCATCCGCCAGGGAAATGATGTCTCCGGTTTCCTTGGCACGGGTAATCCGGCTGGAACCGAACTGGCTTTTAACGATGCCGCCGGCATTCAGCTGGCCGATGACGATTACCTCATCGGTGTCCTTCATGATGTCGTACTTGGTCATGGTAAACGACCAATCCGCGTCAAAGGCGTCGTTCAGTCGCTGGATCACTTCGTGACCTTCAATATAGTCCAGCATCCTGCCGAAGTTGCCTTCACGCTGTTTGATCTGATCCGGGCCAAAGGGTTTTTCGAGGATTTCTCTGTTCATGGGATTCTCCTTTCAGAAATACAAAAGGCCCGGCCAAAATGACCGAGCCCATAGATGGAAGGGTGACGGGTGTCACCGAAAATAACGATACTGATTCAGGTTGTGAGGATCACCTCCTTTCTTTGAATAATTGCATGAGGCAACAAGCAAAGAACGCTTAATTTAATGACAGGAATTTTACCAAGGCGTAAAGAATCCAGACAATCAACCAAATAGGTGCTATTTAAAATATCGATAATTTCTATTGATTTACAGATAAAACTTCAGAAGTTACGGTTGATATAAACGTTTAGATTTTTTGGTATTCTCTTTGCTGTGCACATCAAAGTTGTTTGTACATCTTTTCGGCGATGGAAAAATAACCAAAAACCTGTGTAAACTATTACCGTTGATTTTGGATTCAAATTTGTACTGAAAAGGAGGTTAACAATGGCAAAGGTAACAAAGGCTAAAAAACGGGGATTTACTTTTAAGTTAAGAGCAGTTGATGCAAACAACGTTTATTTGGCGGGTGATTTTAACGATTGGAGTACTGATTCTCATCCAATGAAAAAAGTTCGCAATGGAGAATGGGAAAAGCGGATGACGCTACCTACAGGAAAATACGAATATAAATTTTACGTTGACGGTGCTTGGAAAGTAGATCCTAACAATGACCAAGTATCAAAAAATACATTCGGAACCTACAATAGCGTTTTAAGCTTAATTGCGTGAACATCGTTGTATCTTCCTGAAAAAGAGTTATCCGTTGCTGATGGAAAATATAATGTGGGCATTTGGTTGGTCCTTGGTAAGAATTGGAATCTTTATCACGGAGAAATAATGGTGGTAGGTGCTCGAATATTCGTTCGGCAGCCTAATCCATAGGAATACCGAGAGCCCAAACGACACGACGTATGGTACAAGATGAGTTGATGGGCGGTTCCGTGGTGTAGGCCATGGGCGGCCCTCCTTTCTTTGGACGCAAAAAAGGTCCCAGCCAGAAAGACTGGAGCCCTTGAATTGAGGGGTGACAGGTCTCACCGGAAATGGTGCGGATTCAAGTGGTGGTGATCACCTCCTTTCCGTGGATGGATAGTTGCTGTTGCAGAAGGCACACTGAGAGCATCGGCTTTTATCCCGGCAGGCCTCGCAGACCATATTCCTGTCGAGGATGCGGGGCAGATGCTCAAATACTCGTTCGATGGCCTGGGTCATGGGAATACCGAGAGCCCAAGCGATACGGCGAAGGGTGCAGGATGATTTTAGTGACAGTTCGGGTCTGTAGGCCAAGGGTGGGCTTCCTTTCTCTGGACGCAAAAAAGCGACCTGTCATGGGGCCGGGGTCGCTTGGGTGTTGTGAAATGGATTTTTGGGTTAAGGAGCGTTCAGATGTTGGGATATCCCGTTAGAAGACTGATAATATTACGATTTTGGTAGGTTATGGAATGGAGGGTTGCTGTAGAAATCTTAAGTTTTCCTGACATGGAGAGTATGGTAGCCTAAATGCTTAATCACATAATAAAGTATGGGGAGGACCCACAATCCAATTTTTCATGGTCCCCATCGAGAGATTAGTTTCCATTTTGTCTTTTCATCGAATTTTTTAAAATTTATTAATCTCGTTGGACTTTTATGTACACCTAATCTAATATTTAGAAAAAGTATGGTTACTGCTGAAATTGAAAGAATTAGGAATAGGTGCATTTTGCCCATCCATAAAAAGTTTTTGGCAACTAACGCTATATTTTTGCTGGTATGATATTGGAATCATGTCCAATTGTGAATGGTGAATTAATCTTTTTCGATATGATCTGGCTACAAATTTAAGGATTTTTGGGTTATGGGCCTTAAAATTGAAAGTTCGCTTGATAAAATTGGCGTAAAAATTCTCCATGAGCTTCAAAAAAATGCAAGAATATCATTTAGTGAGATCGGAAGGCGGATTGGTCTTTCCTCTCCAGCGGTGGCGGAGAGAGTTAAGAAGATGGAGGAGGCCGGTATAATTTGTGGGTATCATGCAAAAGTCGATCATGAAAAAATTGGATGCCCAATCGCGGCGTTCATTTTTTTAACAACGCAATCCGGAAAATATAAAAAAGTTTTTAAATTAGCAGAAAGCTCTTCGGAAATATTCGAATGCCATTGTATCAGTGGAAATGAATCTTTTATTCTTAAAGCCGTTTCAAGTTCAGTGTCTCAGTTGGATGACCTGATTGCGAAGTTGGAAGAGTTCGGTGAAACTAAGACATCGATTGTTCTTTCATCTCCAATCAAAAAAATTGTTATCGATATTAAGCATAAGTTCTAATTCAATTGTGAGAATATACAGTCCCAGTTGCAAGCAACATCATTGTTCGTCTTTAATTTTGAAAATACGAGGAGACGACCATGAAAAGGATTGCCTTGTTTCTGATTGTTTCCATTTTAAGTTTTTCCGGTCATGAAATTATGGCTGGCTGCGATTCGATAAATCTACATTTTCATGAACGGATTCCCTATGTTCACGAAATCGAAAACGGAGTTGAAGGCTTCACAGCTACGCCTGCAACTGCGGCTTTCCAAAAAGCAGACATCCCCTTTCAGTGGAAGAAGACTCCATCCAAAAGGCAAATGCTAATTATTAAAAATAATAAGGGCTGCGATTGTGCTGTAGGATGGTTTAAAAATCCCGAAAGGGAAAAGTTCGCCAAATATACTCTACCTATTTACCAGGATAGACCTCAGATCGCCCTGACAAGAGCCGATAACGAAAAACTGAGAAGCGGAATGACTGTTGATTCTCTCTTTTCAGATCCAAATCTAATATTGGGTGTGAAAAACGGATATTCGTATGGTATTTATCTGGACATGAAAATCGTACAGCATAAACCGGCAGTAGAAAAAACCACTTGCGAAAATATAAATATGCTGAAACTAATTCACGTGAGGCGTTGGGACTATTTTTTTATCGCACCAGAAGAGGCAGATTGGCTGATTGAATCATCCGGACTTTCGAAAAAGGATTTCAAATACATCGAATTCAAAGACATACCCGAAGGTGAAAAACGATATATTATGTGTAGTCAAAAGGTTGGAGATGAAATTATTGAAAGGCTGAATAAAGCCATAACCGAAGAAGATTTTCTGAAAAGTAAAAAGTAATATGGCTGCGTTTGTGGTACGCCGCAAACGATTTCACAGGAATTTTATCCATGTTGTGATTAAAACCTATGATTTTCAGTACACCATCGCCAAGTTTTAAAGAGCAATGAAACCATCAGGGCAAGCTCGATTTTTCAACTTCAGAATAGCACGAATACAATAGGTCCAAGTACCCTTCCGTTTATATGACCTCCCAGAATAGATAATAGAGCCTGACCAAACGGCCACAAAGAACCGGTATTCACTGATGAAATGGATTATATGATTATGGTGGATTCAAATCTTGTTATGCGAAGTATGGTGGGAAAGCATGTCAAATAAGTTTAAGGAATTCCTTCTCTCGGAAAGAAGATTTTTCTGCAATCCGGGCAGATGGTATGGGTAAGTTTTGAGTCAGTGTGTTGTTCGACATATGCATCCAATGGCCACCACTTTCCCTCCTTATCACGAATTCGTTTGCATCCACTACAGATGGGCAACAAACTTTCCAACACCTTGATCTCCTTCAGCAGACGTTCTTTTTCTGCCAAGGCGTTGGTTAACTTCCTATTCTGCTTTTCCAGTTGTAGCTCGGCAGTTTTTCTGGCCGTGATGTCCCTCAATATGCCAACGATCTTAAGCGGGCGGCCAGCTTCTTCTACCAGTGTAGCCCGCATTTCAACCCAGAAGGTTTCACCGTTTTTATTAATGAACTCAAGTTCAAACGTCCGTGTGCCTCGACGTCCTTGCTCGTAATTATACAAATCTGATTCTATCAACACCAAGGCTTTTGTCTTTGATTTCGGTAATAGCCGATCAAATATCGGTTTGTTTATTAGTTCCTCGACATTATACCCGCTGATGCGGTGGATGGAAGGGGTGATGTATTCGCAGATTAAATTCCCGGCATTGACAACCCATACGGCATCTACGAGGTTATCTGTAAGTAGGCGATTTTGCTTTTCTAATTCTCGCAGTTTGTCTTTGATAGATTTTGCCATTTCCTTATCTTTCTTATAGATATTGGTCAATCAAGCATTATGAGCTAATGTCGAATTGATAGAATAAATTATTTTCCCACATTTTTGAATAGCTGGTCAATGGCTCCATGCCATCCCTCCCGGTTTATCTGACTATCAAATAAATAAGAGGGCCAGGCCGGCCATTCAATGCAAGCCAGCGGGCTCCAGATAGCAAATACACAAACACAAAGGGGGGGGACAAAAGATGGGAAAACGAAAAAGGAAGTGGCCGAAGGGCATGAAGCCAAAGCTCTATCAAGGCGGGGTGGTAAACGAACGCCCGAGGCTGGATAGTAAAGATGTGATACCGAAGATTGTGCGGGTAGGTAGAGAATTTACAACAAGGTTGGTGGATACGAACGATCCGTATAATCTACGGGGTCGATATTAGAGGCGGGGCAGGCGGGGGAATGTGGGATGGTCAGCCAAGTTCGGCATACAACCGGGCGATGATGCCTTGGTCGGCAAAACTGTAATAGCGGTCGTCTTCCATGCTGATGATCAGGTGTTCGTGGACCTGGATGCCGACGATTTCAGCTGCCTGGATAATTTTCCTGGTAACGTTGATGTCATCGGTGGAGGGTTCCAGATCGTTGGAAGGATGGTTGTGGGCAAGAACCATTGCTGCGGCATTGGCCAGGATGGCGGGCTTCAGGACTTCACGGGGATGGACAGGTGCCGAGGATAGGGCTCCCACGGACACGATATTGAGACCGATCATTTCGTTCTTGGCATTGAGTAAGGCTACGACGAACTGCTCTCTATCGGGCTGTCCTTTGGTCAGGATGAGGTTTTGGATCAGGGCCTGGGCCTGATGGGAGTTGGCCAGGCGAACGTTTCCAAAGGATACGGATTCGTCCTTGACCAGGGATACGCGGTAAACGGAGATGGATCTGCTGACGGGTGGGTCGGATGATGCGGGAAATAGTTCCCGCTGCAGGTAGGGTTTGACGGATAGCTGTTTCAACGATGGGCCTCCTTTCAATAAAAAAACAGCCACCGGCGGGTAAAGCCAGCAACTGTCCTCTTTGCTTGGTTCAGATTGTGGTCAGGCTTCTTTCCAGCACTTCAGCCGGTAATGCTGGTAATACAAGTGTTCGTGACACTGCTCTTGGGTATCGGTAATATCCGTTTCCCATCCCCGAGCCTGCATGATTTTCTCGGCTCGAAAAATCGAATCCTCGAAAGCGTCATGACCGTTGATGCGGTTGGGATTTTCGACCAGGTGGGAATTCACGATATTCCGCCACCGATTACCATCGCGGATGCGTGGAATGTTCCAGGTGGTGTGGCTGATGGCACGGGCGACGAGTTGGCAGAGTTCTATGGATTTTTGCATGGTGGGGCTCCTTTCGTTTGGGCATAAAAAAGGCGACCTGTCTGGGAACGGGGTCGCCGTGAAATCACGTTTCAAATTTTATATTATTTGGGTTGCTTATGGTATTCTGTTAAACAGCGTTCTCGACTGGATCACTAATGGTAAATGATATCACCAGATACGATCTTGCCACTTTTTGCAAAACTTATAAATGCCCATATAAGTGAATCAATGACTTTCTGTGTAGTAAATTTCTGGGCACCAAAACGCTCAAAAAATGCCCATATTGAAGCATCAAGAAGTTTATTGTGTATAATTCGATCATATTCCCTGATTAAAAATTCATAGAAGTCCATAAACAGTTCAATTCGAAGGTATAACTCAACCCTACTATTTGGCTCTTTAAAGAAATAAAAATCTTTAACCATTGCATCATATATTGGAAGACATGGATTAACAACATGGCAAAGCTTTGTGCAAAAGGAAAATTGTAATTTATTGGCTCCCTTTGTATTTGATGGAATTGTGTAAAATTTTTTCGCAAGATCTCGCAAGTCGAATGTTCCACGTTCAATTAAGTTATAGAGTTCGAGAAAATATTCATCGCAGAATTCATCAGATAGTAGAGCTGCATTAAGTTGCCAAAATGATTTGTATTTTTTTTTGAAATGGGAATCGATATTATTCTTGTTTTCAATTATCCATTCGTAGTCGGAGATATGCCTTTCGGATATTGATTCGAGTATTGGTTCAATGTGTCTGTTTATTAGTTCGTACATTCATATCTCCTGGAATATTTCTGGAATAAATGAGCTATTGCTACGGTAGTAAACTTAACATAATTCATCATCTTCGATGTTTATTTTGGCTAACTTTTTGTACAATTGAAATTTTTATCCAATTCAAGATACTATTTATCCATTTCCTATTAGGTGTCATCGTTAAAAAGGATCCAAAAGTTTTATTTAATTGACTTTCTTCTACCTGCCTATATAGCCACTTTTTTATTTCAGCTTGTTTATGGATACAATTTAGGCGTTCATCTTCGGGAATATTTCCGTTTTGCTCTTTCGAGCAAGTTTGTAAATCAATAGATTTCTCTCTAATCTCTTTTATATAATCTGCTATTTTGTCATCGAATATAAACCGAGCTGCTAAAGTCTTTTCTTTGAATACGGAAAGATTTTCGTCCAATACTTTGCCACCGCCTCTTATTGATAAAATGAAGTCAATAGTTGCCTCATAGATAGCGAATCGTTTTTCAAAAAGATCAAGTTTTAGTCGATATGCAGAAGTTTCCCATTGTCGCCAAGCAATGTAGATCCCTAAAAAACCAATTACCGCAGCCGTTAAAGCATCCATTGCTCCCTCCTTGATATGTAACCAAATGACATTTCATTGAATTCGCAAAACCTATTTACAATTTCGCAGGTTACACTATTTTTACCGAAAATACGATATAAATAACCAATACTATAGCGTATATCCACCAATTTCTATGTGAATTTCCCCTTTAAGTAATCGCCACTGTGTGCTGTTCCTTGGCAGGCACCCGCCCAGATGGTAACAAAGATAGCCAATGAGGATGAAGCAGAACACCCAAAACAAACCTAACGCCTGGGGGTCGATGAATGAGTGATTCCGTACTGCAGTACGAAGAGAAGATGTGGGATCTGGTTGATTTGACGAAGGACCAGATGCCAGATCTATCGGACGCCTATTATGGTGCCGTCAAAAATGCCGTATACAACGATGGTGCCTTGGATCTGAAAACCAAGCGGCTGATGTCCCTGGCTGTAGCTATCCAGGCGGGCTGTAAAGATTGCATGCTTTCTCAAATATCCAAGGCTCTGGATTTGGGAGCGACGCCGGCGGAAATCTTTGAAACCTGCTCCGTGGCCATTAGCATGGGCGGCACTCTCGCTTGGAGTAAGGTTCTGGTCGTTGCTGATTATTTGCAAGAGCGTGGGCTGATCAAAGGACAATCCTGATTCAGATGAGAGGAAAAACTATGAACCCGAGAATCAGCATGATCACATTGGGTGTGAAGGATTTGGAAGCGTCGATCAGGTTTTACCGTGACGGCCTGGGCTTTCCCAAAATGGACTCACCGCCGGAAGTGGCGTTTTTCACGCTCAACGGAAGTTGGTTGGGGTTGTACGGCCGTGAATCACTTGCAGAAGATGCCGGAGTGTCAGCGGAAGGAAACGGCTTTCCTGGGTTCACGCTTTCTCACAACGTGGCCTCTGAGGCCGACGTTGCCCAAATCGTTGATCAAGCGGTGTCCGCCGGTGCCGGTCTGGTGAAGCCGCCACAAAAGTCCTCCTGGGGCGGTTACCACGGCTATTTGAAAGACCCTGACGGCTATCTGTGGGAAGTTGCATTTAACCCGTTTTTCTGGGTCGGCCCCGAGGACAAAAAGCCGTGAGCCTGACCAACGGTTTTCTGGTCTCTTTGCCGGTATTCGCACGTACTCCACATTTCGCAGGTTACACTATCTTTACCCAAAAATCGCTATAAGCGACCAATACCATTGCGTATACGTTCCATTTTGTAGAGAAATTTACCCTTTAAGTAATCGCCGGAATGCTACAGGTGGTAACGACACCGGCATACGAGTGTGGGGGTGTACTGGGTGCACTGTGTCATTTACTTGGGAAAGTAACGCACGGATAAACGCTGTGGTCGCATAGAGGTATCGATGTTCAAGTAACCCAGTTCCTGTATCTGACGCTTGTAAACGAGTACCGTCTTCCTGCTCGTCTCCAACCACTCAGCCAACGTGGCATCCGTCTGCCGTACCCTACGCTTTTTCGTCTGCTGCTCGATGACCAGCCGTAGCCAGAGGATCAGTGCCGGCCCAAGGTCTGTGTATGCTTCCGTCTGCATGAACTTCACTGGTATGGTGAAAAAAGGGTCCTCCGACGGCTCCGTGGGCCGATCCTCAAGTAGCCCGGTGATTTCGTTAATCGTTTGATCCAGCATGGCCTTGTTGCTATGGTCGTAGGAAAGCAACGGTAGGAAATCGGCCACGCGGTAATAATATTCCGCTACTTCAGTTTTTCCGGGATGCCAGACAAAGGCTTCTGATTCAGCTGGGCTGAAAATCATTTCCCGTTTATCTGCCGGCCCGCAGGAAATAAACGACATGTGGATGGGCTTCTCTGTGGCTGGTTGATGCTGCTTTGCTGAAGCCATCAGGTGCCGGAGTGAAAATCCACTGATGGAGCCGATCACGTCTTTCAACTTTTCCGCTGGATCTTGTCCTGGTTGCATGCCCCCCAGATAATAAACCCTGCCGCCGACCTCCGCCGCAATCTTTTCAATTCCTTTCCGGCCGGCTCCATCCCAGTCATATGCAACGATGAAGTGCTCCACTCCGAGATGTTTGAAAATGTCCATGGCCTCGGCGGAAAGATAGGAGCCCAAGGTGGACACCACCACCGGCCGGCCCTGGTCCTGCAGCAGACGATAGAAAGCGAAATAGTCGAAAATGCCTTCAACGAGTATCACCGTCCTGTAGTGCCTGATGAAGCGATACGCCTTGTCGATGCCGTAGAGCCAACTTTTCGTAGTGATGGCACCTTCACCGGCCTGTTGCTTGAGCCAGCGAATACCGCGATTGTCAGGGCGTCTGCCGATGATACCGATGACCTCGCCTTTCACATTGCGAATGGGGAAAACGATCCGGCCGGCGAAATAGTCGCCATAGTTCCGTGCGAAAGGGCTATGCGTGGTAAAATCGATCTGCCGGCGGTAATAACCATATCCCCTGGCACCCTCGTCGTTGAGCAGTCTGACCAGGCATGCGTCCTGAAAATGACGAAAGGTCCGATAGTCAGCATCAAAGCGATCCATGAAACCGTGGATAAGGGCTCTGCCGAGATATTCCTCGTCAATATAGGCTGGGCTATAGCCAATCTGAAATCGTTCGATTACGTGGCTCTCAAGCCCCCTGCGAGCGAGATATGTGAGAACTTCGGAATGCTTCTCAGGGTTGAATATGAGAAGTTCGTGGTAAAAGGCTGATGCCTCTGCAAGGGTGGCTTTGATCTGGTCATCGGGTTCGGTCGGCTTCAGAAATGCGACTACGTCGTCGGGCTCAGGTTCTGCATCAGGCTCCGGAACATTTTCAGACCGCCCGCGATGAAATTCCACATCCTTGATTCCCAGATAGTCCGCCCAGATTTGTTGAGCCTGCCGGAAGGAACACTTTTCCCGCAACATGATCACGTCGTAAATGTCCCAATCACCCTTACACTCACCGAAACAATGAAACCGGACCACATCGTTTCCATCCACATACAAGCGGAAACTGTCCTTGGTGTCCGCATGGAAGGGACAGAAAGCACTGAACCGATATTTGCCGGTGGGCTTGAGCCGGACACCCAGCTGGGTTTCGGCATAGTTGAGCATCGGTCCCAGGTAGGCCACGGATTTGATGTCGTTGTGGGTGGGCATGGCAGGATAATCGGAAAATGGGGATGGAGTTGTCAAGATGGATTTGGCTGGATCAAGTACGGTGGATTGATGTTTCTCGGCCGGCCGGTAAAATGGCTTTTGCAAATGATAGAACGTTGGTTGCCAAGTACCCCCCGGTGGGGGCTATACAGGAAAATCGGCCAAATAGCCTTTCTCACATATACAAGGAGGAATCGGCTATGAATAAGGGCCGTTTTTAGTCATGACCACGATGGCCCACACAAACAAACAAAAAAGGGAAATAATATATGGCGGGGGGAGTTAGGGATGGGATGACCACGATGTCCATAGATCATGGGCCGCTTTGGTAGAAAATCAAAACGGAATCATTGGGCTTTCCCCAAAAAAGTAGACACGGTTAAAAGCAAACCGCTGATTTCATGGCCTGTTCGAATTGGACTGGCGTTTTATACCCCAATGTAGAATGTTTGCGTTTCCGATTGTAATAGATCTCGAT